>OIWS01000032.1_pt1 | contig 198917 bp, 218 predicted proteins | sample 1587611 | NCBI WGS metagenome assembly OIWS01 (sample SAMEA3888919, study PRJEB22519) | human gut metagenome | biome: human gut; feature: human-associated habitat; material: faeces | place: Denmark | collected 2010 | reverse complement strand
GTCGGCGATACGGTAGACTTCGGCGGGCTTCTCGGCTCGGCGCCGATAATGCCGCTGCATGACGGCAGCGCCGCGGAGTTCATCGCCCGCGGCGGGCGCATCCCCGCCCCGCTGCACAGCCTCAAGAACTGAGCTTAGACGTTGGCAAGGGGCAAAGGAGAAACATGGAAAAGAAACTGATGCTCATAGTAAACCCTGCGGCGGGACGCGGCGGGTACAAGGTGAATTTTGCCGAAGCGCTGCATACGCTCGACCTCGGCGGCTACAGGACGACGCTGTTCTTCACCTCCGGGCGCGGGGAAGCGACGGAGTTTGCCGCGCGCCATGCAGGGAACTTCGATACCGTCGCCTGCATCGGCGGGGACGGTACGCTCAGCGAGGTTCTCGCCGGGCTCATGCAGCTCGACTCTCCGCCCCCTGTCGGGTATATGCCCATGGGCACGGCGAACGACGTTGCAACGACGCTCGGCCTGCCGAAGAACGACACGGTCGGCGCGGCGCGCAGGATAGTCCACGGCACGGCGCACCCCTTTGATGTCGGCGGCTTCGGGGATGATAAATACTTTGCCTATATCGCGGCCTTCGGCGCGTTCACCGAGGTGAGCTACGCCACCCCGCAGGATCAGAAAAAGCGGCTGGGTCACCTGGCCTATGTGCTCCAGGGCGCGCAGCAGCTCGGTAAGATAGAGAGCTATAATACCCGTGTCGAGTATGACGGCGGCGTTGTGGAAGCGGATCTTCTCTACGGCAGCATGTCAAACTCCACCTCGGTCGCGGGCATAGTCCGTCTGCCGAGCGAGATGGTCTGCCTTGGCGATGGGATGAGTGAGCTCGTGCTGGTGAAGAACCCCGGCAGCGTCGCGGGCTTCGGCGAGATCGTCGAGAGCGTGCTGTCCCAGCGCTTTGACAGCGAAAACCTCCTCATTCTCCACACCCGTCAGGCGCGGTTCATCTTCGATAAGCCGGTGTCATGGACGCGCGACGGCGAGGCCGGCGGCGAATATCAGGACATCACGCTCAAAAATTATGAGTGCCCTGTGCAGATGATCTTCTGATTTTCCCGGAAAACGCAATTAAACCTTGCAATATCCGACCATAATATATATAATAATGCAGCACCGGTTTTTGCGGAAACCAGTGCTGCTTTTAAAAATATGCGTGCCCAAAGGCACAAAGAAAGGAAGAGCGCCAAATGAAACGTCAGAAAATTTCCGGCATCTTTGCCGATGCAGAAGCCCTCGGCGGCCAGAGCATGACAGTCTGCGGCTGGGTCAGGACCGTCCGCGACATGAAGAACTTCGGGTTTATCGAGCTTAATGACGGTAGCTGCTTCAAGTCGCTGCAAGTCGTATTTGAGAGGAGCTCACTGAATAATTACGAAGAGATCGCAAAGCAGAACGTAGGCGCTGCCCTTATCGTCCACGGCACGCTTGTTCTCACCCCGGAGGCAAAGCAGCCCTTTGAGCTGAAAGCCGATGAGATCACCGTCGAGGGCGCGTCCACGCCGGACTATCCCCTCCAGAAGAAGCGCCACAGCGTGGAGTTCCTGCGCACTATCCAGCACCTCAGACCGCGCACCAATCTCTTCTCCGCCACTTTCCGCGTCCGCAGCGTCGCGGCGCAGGCAGTGCATGAGTTTTTCCAGCAGCGCGGCTTCGTGTACGTCAACACCCCCATCATCACCGGCTCCGACTGCGAGGGCGCGGGTGAGATGTTCCGCGTCACCACGCTCGATCTCAACAACCTCCCCCTCAAGGAGGACGGCACTGTTGACGACAGCAAGGACTTCTTCGGCAAGCCGACGAGCCTGACCGTCTCCGGCCAGCTCAATGCCGAGAACTTCGCCATGGCTTTCGGTGATGTCTATACCTTCGGCCCCACCTTCCGCGCCGAGGTCTCCTATACCCAGCGCCACGCCGCCGAGTTCTGGATGATCGAGCCGGAGATGGCCTTTGCCGACCTCAACGATTATATGGACACCGCCGAGGCGATGGTCAAGTATATCATCAACCGCACCATGGAGCGCTGCCCGCAGGAGATGGAGTTCTTCAACTCCTTTGTCGATAAGGGCCTGCTTGAGAGACTGCATAACGTCGTCAGCAACGACTTCGGCCGCGTGAGCTACACCGAGGCGGTCGAGATACTCAAGAACAGCGGCAGAAAGTTCGAGTACCCCGTCGAGTGGGGCATCGATCTTCAGACCGAGCATGAGCGCTACCTGACCGAGGAAGTGTTCAAGAAGCCCATCTTCGTCACCGATTACCCCAAGGACATCAAGGCTTTCTACATGCGCATGAACGACGACGGCAAGACCGTCGCGGCGGCGGACTGCCTCGTCCCCGGCATCGGCGAGATCATCGGCGGCAGCCAGCGCGAGGAGCGCCTCGATATGCTCGAAAAGCGCATGGACGAGCTGGGACTCAAGAAAGAGGACTACTGGTGGTACCTCGACCTGCGCCGCTACGGCAGCTGCCGTCACGCGGGCTACGGCCTCGGCTTTGAGCGTATGGTCATGTACCTCACCGGCGTGAGCAACATCCGCGATGTGGAGCTCCACCCCCGCACGACCGGCAACGCCGACTTCTGATAAAACAATTCGCCGTTTCCCGGATGCTAAAAGCATCCGGGAAATTTTTTTGTAAGACAAAATACAAAATTGTTTGACAATCATCCAACGTTGAGTATAATAGATATAGTGGAAATGTATGGAGGATGAGGTATGGAGCCAATAAAAAGGGTGCCGATCGTCAGTCAGGTCGAGGAAAGCATCCGTGAAATAATCGAGAAAAAGGAATATAAACCGGGGATGAAGCTGCCGACTGAGTTCGAGTTCTGCCAGACCCTGCAGGTCGGGCGGGGCACGGTGCGCGAGGCGCTGCGTCTGCTTCAGGCAAAGGGGCTTGTGGAAATAAAGCCTGGCAGAGGCGCGTTCGTTGCGGAGAATGAGCCTGCGGACGCAAACCCCGTCGTGTGGCTTGTTCAGAACGAGAAAGAGCTGAGGGATTCCATCGAGATCCGCAACGCGCTCGAACCGCTCGCCGCACGGAAAATGGCCGAGAACGGCAGCGGGGACGCAATGCACGATCTCCGGCGGATACATGATGATTTTCTCAGCGCGATAGAAAACGGGGACGCGGATCGGATCGCCGAACTGGACGAGGGCTTCCACAGCCTGATCGTCAAGGAGAGCGGCAACCCACTGCTCCAGGAAATAAACATGCATCTGCGCCAGGGGATGCACACTTTCCGCAGCAAGACCTTTACCGTTCCGCAGAACGTGCGCAACGCCGTTGTACCGCACACGCGCATCCTTGATGCGATACTCCGGCGGGACGGGGAGTCGGCCGAGAAAGAAATGCGGAAACACCTGAAGATGGTTGAGGAGGACTTGGCCAGCAACATCAGGGTCTATACAGAAAACTGAATATAAAACTGAATATACATAAGCAGCTCGTATGGGGAAAACAACCAAAAACGAGCTGCTTTTTTTGGCTGAACTCCTAATTGAAAAAACGTGGGGAAAGTATATACTTAGTGTCAGATGTCATACAATTTGACAAAAGGGCTTATTCATCGGCTTTGCCCGTGCTGACTGTGCGGACAGAAAAGCTTCTATCGATTGCGTATGGAGGAAGAAAATATGCTCAACAATACTCTTAAAGAAAAAATGGCAAAACGTCCGGTGTTCGGAATGACTATTTACAGCAACTTCCCGCCGGTCATAGAGAACCTCGCGTACTACGGATTTGATTTTGCGTTTATCGATGCAGAGCACTGCCCCTGGGAGGTCACCTCTCTGCGTGAGGCTGTCCTCGCAGCGAGATTTGCCGGCATAAGCCCGCTGGTCCGTGTGACAAAGCCCGACATGATCGAGATCCGCAAGGCTTTTGAGATGGGCGCCGAGGGCGTTATCGTTCCCCATGTCAAGACTGCCGAGGATGTAAAGCTCTGCGTGAAGGCAGGCAAGTTCCCTCCCAAGGGCCGCCGCGGCTTTGATATGACCGTCCGCTCCGCACACTACGGCGTGGGCGTGAACAGCGCGGATTATATCCAGCACACCTTTGACACCGAGATGATAATCCCGATGGCTGAGGATTTTGAGTTCATGGACAATATCAATGAGATCCTCGCAGTAGAGGGCGTTGACGCAATTAACTTCGGACCTGCCGATTACTCCATGTCCACGAACCGCCCGTCCGGCTATGACATGAAGAACAGCGATACCGACGAAGTCCTCAGAAGCATCGTTGCGGCAGCCCGCCCCAAGGGCATCGGCGTCATGGCTCCGGCGCTCCCCACCAATGAGGAGACTATCAAGACGCTTATTTCAAAGGGCGTGAATATGCTCGTGTGCGGCAGCGATATTTACCATTGGCAGCGTTCCATTGAGAACGTGCTGAAGTCCGGCGTGGAAGAATATCTGAAGTAAACCTCGCGGCATAAAAAAGGTTATTCTGCTCTCAAGGAGAGCGGTAACATAAAAAAAGAAAAAAGGAGAAAACCAAGAATGAAGAAGATCGTGGCACTTGTCCTTGCTCTGTGCATGGTATTTGCACTGGCAGCATGCGGCCAGTCCGCTGCACCCGCAGCGACCGAAGCCCCCGCCGCCGATGCGGCTGCTGACGCTGCACCTGCAGCCGAAGAGAAAGTCGTCATCAAGTTCGGCTACACCCCCGGCGACCTCAAGCCCGAGGAATCCCGCGAAGTTTGCTACGCGACCACTTTCAAAGAGTACGTTGAGAGCCACAGCGACAGCATCACCGTTGAGCTGTACCCCTCCGACACTCTCGGCTCCGCTAACGACGTCGTCGGCGCGATCGCAGCCGGGACCGTCCAGATGGGCGTTTACGACTTCTCCCTCATCAACAACTACTTCCCTGAGACCATGGTATTCTGCATGCCCGGCGCATTCCTCAATAACGACGAAGTGAACGCCACTGCCGATACCGATTGGGCAAAGCAGCTGTTTGCAGATACCGCAGAGAAGACCGGTATCCACATCCTCTCCGTCGTCTCCGGCGGTATGCGCTGCTTCACCACCAAGGGCCACGAGGTCCGCACCGTTGCCGATGCAAAGGGTCTGACCTTCCGCGTCATGGACTCCGCTATCTATGTTAAGATGGTCGAGGCTATAAGCGCAAACGCAGTCCCGATGCCGGGCAGCGAAATGTACGTCGCAATGCAGAACGGTGTTGTTGACGGCCACGAGAACACCATCCCCAACATTCTTCAGGACAAGACCTACGAGGTTCAGGACTGGATCTGCATGGACGAGCACATCCCCTCCATGAGCGCTGTTTACTTCAACGAAGCTCTCTACCAGAGCCTGTCCGATGCTCAGCGCGCTGTCATTGACGAGGCTGCTGTTGAGGCACAGACCGCCGCACGCGCAGTTGTCGCCAACATCCTTGAAAACGGCATTGCTTCCCTCGAAGCAAACGGCATGACCGTTTACATCCCGACCGAGGAAGAGAAGGCAGAGTGGCACGAAGCTTACGGCCCTGCATGCGAAGCATATCTGCGCGAGCAGGTCGGCGATGAGATCGTTGACGAGTTCCTCGCCACTATTGCAGCAAACCGCAAGTAATCATCCCGATACCATATGGGCGGTTGGCTTTGCCTATCGCCCATATCTAACATCTGCAAGGGAGGGCTTTAACCGTGAAAACCCTGAAAAAGACATACTTTGTCCTCGACAAAGTGTCTAATATCATATGCAGGATCCTTGAAGCGATAATCGTTCTGCTGGTCGTCGTGAATGCTGCGGACGTTTTTCTTCAGGTGTTCAACCGCTATGTGCTTGTAAAAATATCCGATATTTCGGTAAGCTGGACCGAGGAGCTTGCGCGCTATTCCATGATATGGATCTGCTATCTCATGCTGGGGATATGCTTCCGCGAAGGCTCGATGGCTCAGGTCGATATAATATACAGCAGAGTTGGCCATGAGGGTCGTCTGATCATCTATATCATCACCCGTATACTGATGGCTGCTGTTATTTTTGTCGCTATAAAATACGGTCTTTATATCTGCAAGATCAAAATGATCTATAAATCCGCCATGCTCCAGGCGCCCGGTCTGCTGCTCTATTCCGCGCCGATCGCAGGCTCCGTGCTGGTAGGATTTGAAATGCTGACGGAAATCATCGGCGTTTTTGCCGGTGAGCTCACGCCGTTTGAAGCCGGCAAGAAGAGACATTTCCCGAGGCATGAAGAGCCGGAATCCGTTCAGGCTTCCGACATTAAATGGGAGGGGGAAGTCTGATGGCATATATGGCGCTCGTTCTTCTTCTGATCTTCATTGCGATAATGCTGCTCGGCATACCTGTCGGCTTCGGCATGGGTGCGCTGACTGTTATCGCCTTTGAGCTGCTTGGCGGCGATCTGTCGATGATACCGCAGAAGATGTTTGCCGGTATTGATACCTATACCTATGTATGCATCCTGCTGTTCATCCTGTCGGCTGATATCATGTCCGTTGGCGGCATAACCAATGCTATAGTTGTTTTCTGCGAAAAGCTGGTCGGACACATAAAAGGCGGCCTTGCGCACGTCAATGTTCTTGCCAGTATGCTCTTTGCGGGACTGTCCGGATCGGCAGCGGCCGACGCGGCTGGTCTCGGCCCGATCGAGATAAAGATGATGACGGACGGCGGCTATGACAAGGAATTTTCAAGCTGCGTGACTGCTGCATCGGCTATTATAGGGCCGATAATTCCTCCGTCCAACATTATGATAATATATGCCGGCTGTGTCGGCACTGTATCCGTCGGCAAGATGTTCCTTGCCGGTGCGATCCCCGGTATCCTGCTCGGCATTGCCTACATGATATTCTGCTACTGGATATCCGTGAAGCGCAAGTATCCCTGCCGGAAGACCAGAGCGACCTGGAAAGAGATAGGCCATGCCACATGGGAGACTCTGCCTGCTCTGCTCCTGCCCATAATCATCATGGGTACTATTACCCTCGGCATCTGCACCGCTACCGAGTCCAGCGCCATAGCGGTCATATACTCCACCATCGTCGCTGCCTGCAAGAAGAACCTCAGCATAAAGTCCTTCTGCCGTGCCTGCATCCGTTCGGCCAAGGCCGCGGCAAACGTGCTGTTCATCATTGCGATATCCTCTGCAATGGCATGGGCGGTCACGACTCTCGGCGTGGCACAGGCACTGACCAATTTCTGCGTGGCCTATATAAACAACAAAATCGTTTTCCTGCTGTTTGTGAACGTCCTGCTGCTGCTCATCGGTATGCTGCTCGACGCGTCCCCCGCGCTGCTGCTCATGGTTCCCATACTCTGGCCTGTCGCAAAGACGCTCGGTATCGACGCCATCCACTTCGGCGTCATGGTCTGCTTCAACCTCATGGTCGGCACGCTCACCCCGCCTGTCGGAATGATGCTGTTCATCGTTTCCAATGTGGGCAAGGTGAAGCTGTCTGTTATGTATAAGGGAATCCTGCCGTTTGTGGCCGTAGCAGTGGTCGTTCTGCTGCTGATAACCTATGTCCCGTCGCTTACGACGTGGCTTCCCGGAGTGCTTATGCCGTAAAGGCAGCGGAAAGAGAGAAACAAAATGCAGAAAAAGATTCTTATTGCAAAACCCAAGTATTCAAAATTCAGCCCCACCGGATACAGGATGCTCCTTGATAAGGGCTATTCCATTATCGAGACAGGGCTGGAGAGAGACTACACGCTTGAAGAGCTCAAAGCGCTTATCGGCGACGTTGACGGAGTGATTGCAGACTCCGAGCCCTGGTGCGAAGAGGCGATGGCCGCCGCGCCGAAGCTGAAAGTCATTTCACGCTACGGCACCGGGATGAACACCGTCGATACCGACGCTGCAAAGAAGCGCGGCATAGTCTGCACCAACTGCCCGGGAGTCAACGCCAATTCTGTGGCGGAGCATATCCTCGCGCTTATGCTCGGCGCGGTCAGGGATATCGTGAACCTCAACCGGGACACGAAAGAGGGAAAATGGAACCAGTATATTTTCCATGAGATCGCCGGTGCAACTGTGGGCATACTCGGCTTCGGCTTTATCGGACAGAGCGTCGCAAAGAAGCTGACGGGCTTTGACTGCACTGTCCTTGCCTGCGACCCGATGCCGGACTATGAAGCCGCCGAGAAGACCAATACCCGGATAACGAGCTTTGACGAGATAATCGAAAAGAGCGATATTATCTGCATCTGCGTTCCGCTCGTGGCCGATACATATCACTGGATCAATGCCGACAGCCTCAGCAGAACAAAGAAAGGCGTCATATTTGTAAGCGATGCCAGAGGCCCTGTTGTTGACGAGGCTGCCATGACGGAAGCGCTCAAGAAAGGCCAGGTCGCGTTCTTCGCGACGGACGTCTTTGAGCATGAACCGGCTACGCCGGAGAATACCCCGATGATGCTTTTGCCGAACGTGATCGCCACGCCGCATAACGGCGGCGAGACCTACGAGAACAGCGAGCGCTGCGGGATATGCACGGCTCAGCAGGTCATAGATGTTTTTGAAGGAAGAGAACCCTTTGGGAGACGCGCTTGAGTGCACGCCTGCCGGGACAATATTAAGGAGACTGCTGTATGACTAACAAAGAACTTGAAAACAAATGCAGGCAGATCCGCAGGGACATTATAAACATGACGGCTGACGCCGCATCCGGTCATCCGGGCGGCTCGCTGTCCGTCGTTGAGATCCTTGCGTGCCTGTACTATAACAAAATGCGCGTCGACCCGAAGAACCCGCACTGGGAAGACAGGGACAGATTCGTCCTCTCCAAGGGTCACTCGGCGCCCGCGCTGTATGCGGTGCTTGCGGACAAGGGCTACTTCCCCCGTGAGGAGCTGAAGAACTTCCGCCAGCTGCACAGCATCCTTCAGGGACATCCCGACGCCAAGAAGTGCCCCGGCATAGATGCGTCGACCGGCTCTCTCGGTCAGGGCATCTCCATCGCCGTCGGCATGGCTATCGGCGCAAAGCTCTCCGGCAAGGATATAAAGGTCTATACCGTCTGCGGCGACGGCGAGCTTCAGGAGGGCCTCGTCTGGGAGGCATCCATGGCCGCCGCAAACTACAAGCTCGATAATCTCACGGTCTTTGTCGACAACAACGGCCTGCAGATAGACGGCCCCAACGACAAGGTCATGGCGCTCGGCGACCTCGCAGCGAAGTTCGCAGCCTTCGGCTATAAGGTGATAGAAGTTGCCGACGGCAACGATATCGCTCAGGTCATGGCGGCGCTCGACGCAGACAGCGAAGGCAAGCCCAAGCTCATCCTCTGCCATACGGTCAAGGGCAAGGGCGTGTCCTTTATGGAAAATCAGGTCGGCTGGCACGGCAAGGCTCCGAACGCCGAGGAACGCGCAAGAGCGCTTGCGGAATTGGAGGATTAATATGGGCGAAAAGAAAGCAATACGAGTGGCATACGGCGAAGCGCTCGCCGCGCTGGGCGCGGAAAACGACAAGGTAGTAGCGCTGGACGCAGACCTTGCACACGCCACGATGTCCGCAACCTTTGCGGATAAGTTCCCCGAGCGTTTCTTCAACGCCGGCATTGCCGAGGCAAACATGATAGACATGGCGGCAGGTCTGTCCACCATGGGCTATATCCCCTTTGCCAGCACCTTTGCGGTGTTCTCCGGCCGTTGCTTTGAGCAGATCAGAAACGGCGTTGCCTATCCGCACTTCAACGTCAAGTTCGGCATGACCCATGCCGGCATAACCCTCGGCGAGGACGGCGGCAGCCATCAGGCGATCGAGGACGTCGCGCTTATGCGCGCAGTCCCCGGCATGACGATAATCGTCCCCTGCGATGCAAAGGAGACTTACAGCGCGGTCAAGGCCGCGGCCCAGATCGACGGCCCCGTGTACCTGCGCCTTGCGCGTCTGCCGTCCCCGGTGTTTGATGAGCAGATCCCCTTTGAGGTCGGCAAGGCCAACACGTTCAGAGAGGGCACCGATGTTGCGGTGTTCACCTGTGGCATCATGGTAGACGAGTGCCTGCAGGCAGCGGAAAAGCTTGCTGCCGAAGGCATAAGCGCCGCCGTTATCAATATGCACACCATAAAGCCTCTTGACGAACAGGCCGTTATGAAGTATGCTTCCCAGTGCGGGGCGATAGCCACCGTCGAGGAGCACTCCGTCATCGGCGGTCTGGGCGACGCCATAGGCGATGTCCTGCTGAGGAACCGCGTAGCTATCCCGTTCGAGAAGATCGGCGTGCAGGATCGCTTCGGCCAGTCCGGCAAGCCCGACGATGTGCTCAAGGAATACGGCCTCGATGTGGATTCTATCACCGAGAGCCTCAAAAAGTTTGTGGAAAGCAAGTAACAGCGGAAAGGCAATAATATGAAAATAGCTCTTATTAACGAGAACAGTCAGGCCGCAAAGAATGCGGCTATCGAAGCGGCGCTCAAGAAGGTAGTCGAGCCCATGGGTCATACCGTTTTCAACTACGGTATGTACAGCGCGAGCGACGATGTCTCCCTGACCTATGTCCAGTGCGGCATCCTCGCAGCTATCCTGCTCAACAGCGGCGCTGCCGACTATGTCATCACCGGCTGCGGCACCGGCGAGGGCGCAATGCTCGCCTGCAACAGCTTCCCCGGCGTGATCTGCGGCCATGTTGAGGACCCCGTTGACGCTTACACATTTGCACAGGTCAACGACGGCAACTGCGTTGCAATGCCGTTCGCCAAGGGCTGCGGCTGGGGCATGGAGCTCAACTGGGAATACACCTTTGAAAAGCTCTTCGGCTTCGGCAGCGGCAAGGGCTATCCCGCCGACAGAGTCGTCCCCGAGCAGAACAACAAGAAGATACTCGACTGCGTGCGTGAGATCACCATGAACGATCTGATCGCCTCCCTCAAGGCTATCGACAACATGGGACCCAAGGACGGCATCACCAATTGCGAACACCTTGTCACCAAGGCAGTCGCCGCTCCCGGCTTCAAGAAGTATTTCTTCGAAAACTGCAAGTGCGATGCGATGAGAGCCTACATCGAAGAGATAAGCAAATAATCCGTTTTATAAAAAATGCAGCGTCTGAAAATCAGACGCTGCATTTTTATACGCTCTTCCACAGCCTTATCACCCCGCGATCGTTGAGCTGCTGGACTGTCACAAGCAATATCGGGAACAGCAGCATCCCCCACACGCCGCACACGCGCCAGCCGACGTATATCGCCGCGAGCGAGGCGATAGGGTCAAGACCGATCTGATCGCCGAGGAGCTTTGCCTGCGTGCAGCTGCGCACGAGGTTGACGAACGCCCAGCATATGATCAGGCCGATCGCTCTGCCGGTATTGCCGAGCAGCAGGCAGAAAATCGCCCACGGCACCAGCACTACGCCTGTGCCGAACACCGGCAGCGCGTCTATCAGCGCGGTCACGGCGGCGATGCCGAGCGCGCCGCGCACGCCGAGCAGCAGGAACGCAATGAGCAGCTCTATGAAGGTCATCGCCATAAGTATGAGCTGGGCGCGCATAAAGCCGCCGAAGCTGCCGCGCAGGTCGGCTCCCAGCCCCTCAAGGCGCTGGCGGAAGCCGGAGGGGAGCTGCGCGAGGATAAAGGCGTTTATCTTCGGGAAAGCTGCGGAGATGAAATAGGTGCCGATCCCCGCTGTCACGATGAACAGCAGCGTATCGGGGCTTGCCTGCGCCGTGCGGGAGAGGAAAGCGATGGCCTGCTTCGATATTGCCGCGGGCAGGGAATAAAGCATGTCCCCGATGGATGAGGCCGCCGTCTCAAGATAAGCCGCCGTGCCTTCCGGGGCGCTGCCGATGTAGTCCATGGCGCGGTTTTCAAGCTCCAGCAGCTTCTGCTCAATGAGGCTCATAAGCCCCGGTACGCTCTGCATGAACTCTGTGACTGTGCCGACGCCCTTGAGTACGAGCGAGGCCGCCGCCCACAAAAGCAGCGCAAGCGTCAGCAGTACGCACAGCGCCGCCGCCGCGCCCCGTCTCCAGCCATGCCGGGAGAGATAGCCCACGGGCTTTTCCAGCAGCGCCGCCAGCAGATAGGCTGTTATGAACGGCGCCGCCCACGGCAGTATGAAGCGCACGCACAGCCACACGAGGCCGACCGTCCCCGCCGCGTACAGCAGCAGCGCAAAATATCCTGCGAGCTTTTCCTGCATTTCCTCACCTCCCGCCGATTTTTCTCCCGGTATTATTTGCCATTTATACCGTTTTTTATTCATCGAACCCCCGGCCGCGGCGCTGTATATAATGGATTGGGCCGGTGCTTTCTGTGCTGTGCCCGCACAGTAATCTGCGGCACTGGAGGAAAAGAAATGCTTATAGTGCAAAAATTCGGCGGCAGCTCCATAGCAGACGGAGACAGGCTGCGCCGCGCGGCAGGCATTTGTATGCGGCAGCGGCAGAACGGAAACGAAGTTGTGGTCGTAGTCTCGGCAATGGGCGATACTACCGACCTTCTTGCGGACAGGGCGCGCGTGCTTGGCGGTAAGCCCTCCCCGCGTGAGATGGACGCACTCATCACCACCGGCGAACAGCAGTCGGCGGCACTGCTTGTAATGACGATGGAGAGCCTTGGCATACCGGCGGTATCCCTTGCCGGGTGGCAGGCGGGGATATATACCGACTGCCGCTATGGCGACAGCGACATACGGCTCATTGCGCCGGTGAGGATAAGGGAGGCGCTCAGCCGCGGCAGGGTCCCGGTCGTGACGGGCTTTCAGGGCGTGTGCGCCGCCGGGGATATAACGAGCCTTGGCCGCGGCGGCTCGGACACGACGGCGGTCGCCCTCGCCGCAGCGCTCGAGAGCGACTGCTGCGAGATCTACACCGATGTCGACGGCATATATACCGCCGACCCGCGCCAGATACCGGACGCGGTGAAGCTCAGCGCGATAGACTATCGGGATATGCTCGCTCTTGCCGGGGCCGGGTCGCAGGTGCTCCACGCAAAATCCGTGGAGCTTGCGATGGCAAACTCAGTCGTGATACATCTGCTCTCATCGTTTAACGACGCACCCGGCTCTCAGGTGCGCGCGCTGCGCGACGGCAGCCGCCCGGACTTTGCCGGGATAACGCGCAGCCGCACCAGCGGTGAAATAAGCCTTGCCGGCAAGGCGGCGGACGCCGCGGCGCTGTCGCGGGCGGTGCTGCTGCTTGCAGCGGAGGGGATAGAGGTGCTCTCCGGCAGCGTCGGCGACGGGAGAATAAGCGTCCTTGTGGGAGAAGCGGAGCAGCCGCACGCCATGCAGCTTCTGCACAGAGAGATGATTTTGGATGCGCTGAAATAGAAAAAGGCGCTGCAAGGAACTTTCCTTGCAGCGCCGGGTTTATAATAACGTGTCAGAAATAGAACCAGTAGTACCCGCCGTAGCGCGCACGGTAGAGACAGTATATGCCGGCCGCGATGTGCCCCAGCAGCAGGACGATGCCGAGCACCGCTTTCCATGCGCTGCCGCGGTCTTTCCAATCCGTATCTTGCACCAGACGCATCAGCAGCGCGATCGAGACGGAGAACAGGATCGGATAGAGCGCGAGGCTGCCCCAGTCAAAGTTGCCGTCGTTCGCGCGAAAGCCCGTCTCGGTGAGGATGCAGGCCTCGAGGATCGCGACGGCATCGCAGATCACGATGAGCCAGATGTGCTTTGCCTCATCCTCCTTCGGCGCTTGCAGCGCGAGGGAATATACCGGCAGCAGCAGGCTGCGCAGGTACATTATGAACGCCGAGAGCCCCGCCGTGCCAAGCAGCAGCCGAAACGCGACACCGGAGGAGGTGCCCGCAAAGTCTCCTGAGAACAGGACAAGATACTGCCAAATGCAGGCAAGCCCCGCCGGGACGACGGAGAGCCCGAGGATAACGTCGTTTTTGAAATACCGCGCGCGGTATTTTATGAAGTCGGCAAGCAGCATCACCGCAAGCATCGGGATAAACGCAAAGGCAAAGTTCGGCTTGAAGAGCGTCGCGATAAGGAAGCTCAGCGCCGCGCCCAGCCACGGGAGGAAGTCTATCCTGCCGTGCCGCTTATCCCAGCAGTCAAAGAAGCACAGGAAAACGAGCGGGATAAACGTACGGCTGAAGAGCACGGTCATGTTGTGGTAGACATTGCCGTTATATACGCCGAGGTACATTCCCGTCTGATACCCGGGGATGATCCACGGGCCGCACAGCGCCGCGAGCACGACGGCGAGAAACGCGAAGCTGCCATCAAGCTCCGGCAGGAGACGGCGCACGAGCAGCCAGACCGTGAACAGCCCGACAACGTTATTCGCCGCAAGGCACAGGCTCAGGAGCGTCTGCCCCCGGTGCTCGCCGAAAGTACCGTAAAGGAAGCGGATGAGGTATGAGGACAGGCCGTAATCATTGTGCCCCATGGCGAGCTTCACATGGTTCGGCACGTCGGAGATCATGCCGTCGATGCACTCTATGTAGAATATCCTCTGCCAGTTATATGCAAGGACGCACACGAGGATCAGGCAGAAAACCCTGCACAGTATCACAGAAGTTCTTTTTGTTTTGAGCTGCACGGCCATCACCGCCTCCACCATTCAGATACCTTAGATTATAAAACAGCTTGCCGCTGTACGCAAGAAAAAAGGATGCGCGGGAAAACTTTCCGGCGCATCCTTTGCAAAACTCACATCAATGTCTGCCGCGATCCTGTTTGTTCTTGCCTGTGAACATGGACAGGAAGTCGACATTGCCTTTCTTTTGGAGCACGTAGACGCAGCCCGCAAGCCCTGCCAGAGCCAGCACCGCGACTATGAGCCCGACCTTTACCACCGCGCTCACAGGGTTGCTGCCGTTATCGTGACGGCCGGCCGAGGGGCTGGGCGATACCGCGCCGGGGCCGGCGGACGGAGACGCGGAGACCGCAGGCGAAGCCGACGGCGTGGGTGTGGGCGTCGGTGAGGGACTGGGTGACGCTGCGGCCTTGACGGTCACGTCAAAGGTGCAGGTGTACTGCCCGTATGCGACCGTCACGGTCTGCGTCCCGGCAGTCGTGAGAACCTTGGGCGAGCAGGAGAAACCGGAGGTGACCTCTTTCGTCCCCTTGTTGGTGACGACGCGGAGAGTGAGCCCTGTGCTGTCGAGCCTGTCGCCGACGGTGTACTCGACCTTTGTCGGGCGCGCCGCCACGGTCACGGTCTGGATGACCTCTTTTTCCTCAGCGACCTTTACCGTGAAGGTACAGGTCTTGCCGGCGTAGGTAACGGTTATGGTCTGGCTGCCGGCGGTGTTGAGCACCGTGGGCGAGCAGTCAAGCCCGGAGGAGATGTCAAAGTGCGTGTTCCCGGAGTAGGCGCGGATGGAAAGCCCCTCGGTCTCGAGATTGTCGCCGACCTTGTACTGCGTCTTCTTCGGCAGGGTGACAACGCCGATGCCGTCAACGACGGCTTCCTTGTTCTCGACCGTGACGTAGAAGTAGCACACCGCGCCGCCGTAGCTTATAGTCACGGTCTGCGTCCCGGCCTCATTGAAAACGCTGGGCGAACCGGTGTAGCCCTGAGAGACGATCTCACTGCTGCCGTTGTCGTAATTGACTTGGAGACGCATACCGCTGAGGTTCAGCGAGTCGCCTACCTGGTACCGAGTCGTTGAGGGCATGGTGTCAACAGAGATGGACACGACTTTCGGCGTCGCCACGGTGACGACTATCGGCTCGCTCATCGCAGAGACGGAGAGGCCGTTGTTCGTATTCGTGACGCTGCAGGTGTAATATGTAGTACCGGAGACGGAGGTATCGGGGGAGTAGACCGGGTCGGTCGCGCCGTTTATGGGGATGCTCGTGAAGCCGACGCCGGTGTACCACTGATAGCTCAGGCTGCCGCCATCCGTCGTCCATGCGCTGACGGAGAGCAGAACGCTGCTGCCGGGCGCACAGGTGACGTCCTGGCAGGTCTGGATGCTCGGCAGAGCGGGAGTGAGGTCTATCGAGCAGTTTATGGTGTAGTTCTCAACGCCGCTCACCTGTATGGAGAAAGCGTGCTGACCGGCCTCGGTCGGAGCCCCGCCGAGGAGGAGACGGCGCGTGCCGCCGTTGAAGTCGTCGACCAGCGAGCAGCCTCTGGGCAGGTCAAGGGAGACGACCTGTGCCCCGGCGTCGACATTGCTTATATAGCAGTTGAGCTTTTCACCGGCGGTGTAGCTTCCAAGTGGGACGTATTCTTCGGCATAAGCGCAGGGGAGAACCGAAAAGACGGCCAGCAGAGCAAGAGCCAGCGAAGTCAGAAATTTTTTCATAGTCAGAAGCAGATCCTTTCAAACACAAACATAAGACCTAAATCATGTTCATATTCAGAGAGCATAATGGCACAAAATCGGTCTTTTGTCAACATGGCAGATGTTAATTAATAACTTATTCCCGGAAAATTCCGGGAATAAATATATTTATTGAGAACGGGCTTTATATGTGCTAATATATAAAGTAAACAGAACGTATATCGACCGGCCGCGCGAGCCGGCGGAGGAGGGGTATTATGGCTTTTACGCCGTGGTATAAGGAGATGTCCGTGTATCATATCTGGCCGCGCAGCTTCTGCGACGGAAACGGGGACGGCATCGGCGACCTGTGGGGCGTGCTGTCGAAGCTGGATTATATAAAGAGCCTGAACGTGGATGCGATCTGGTTTTCACCCCTGTACCCCTCGCCGAACGCCGATTATGGGTACGACATTTCCGATTATATGAACATCCATCCGGACTACGGTAATCTTGACGTGTTCCGTCAGGTGCTCGACGGCGCGCATGAGCGCGGCCTGCGGGTGTTCATGGATCTTGTCGTGAACCACAGCTCAGATGAGCACCCGTGGTTCAAGGAGAGCCGCAAGTCGAAGGACAGCCCTTACCATGATTATTATTTCTGGCGTCCCGGCCGCCGCGGCGGGATAAACGGGAAAAAGCTCCTGCCGCCCAATAACTGGACGAGCCTCTTCGAAGGCGGCGCATGGGAGTATGACAGTAGCTTAGACGAATTTTATCTGCATTTGTTCGCAAAAAAACAGCCGGATCTCAATATGGATAATCCCGCCGTGCGCGAGGAGGTCAAAAAGATCCTGCGCTTCTGGCTGGACATGGGCGTCGACGGCTTCCGCGAGGATGTTATCACCTTTGTCTCCAAGGCGCCCGGTCTGCCGGATGCGTACCCGAAGCTCCCCGCGGCAAACGGCATGAAGTATTACTCCAACCGCCCGGAGGTGCACGCCTATCTCAAGGAGTTCAAGCGCGATGTGTTCAATAATTATGACTGCTTCGTCGTCGGTGAAAGCCCGATGACCACGGCGGATGTCGCGCTCAGCTATGTCACCGAGGGGCCGGAGCACGTGCTCGATGAGATGATTGCCTTCTCGCACATGGAGGCGGACTGCTTTTATAACGAAGTCCTCCCCAGCAAATTCAATCTCGTGAAGATGAAAAAGGCCTTCACCGATTGGCAGCTCAAGCTCGAAGGGCGCGGCTGGAACGCTCTGTATATAGAGAACCATGACCATCCGCGCATCATCAGCCGCTACGGCAGCGAGAAGTACCATGATGAGAGCGGGAAGATGCTCGCCGCCATGTACATTCTCCAGCGCGGCACGCCCTTTATCTATCAGGGGCAGGAGATCGGCATGACGAATATCGCCCTGCCGCGGCTCGATATGTATAAGGACGTGGCGACGTTCAACATCGCCCGCATCGCCTCGAAGCTGCTTCCGAAGAAAACCGTCCTGAAGCTCATCCAGCGCGCGACGCGAGAGAACGCGCGCACGCCCGTGCAGTGGTCGGACGCTGAAAACGCCGGCTTCAGCACTGTCAAGCCGTGGTTCAGCGTGAACCCGAACTATAAGCAGATAAACGTCGAAGCACAGGAGGACGACCCCGGCTCGCTGCTGAATTTCTACCGGCGGCTGCTCGCTTTCAGGAAGAACAACGCCGTCGCGCTCTACGGCACGTATAAGGAATATGCTCCTAAGGACAAGAACTTCTATGTATATGAGCGCCGCTATGGGGGTAAGCGCCTGCTGGTGATATGCTGCTTTGCCTCGGAGTTCACGCGCTTTGACGCCCCGGAGGGCATCACGCTTGGCGATTGGACGATGGAGCTTTCAAACTATGACGGCTGCTTTGTCATCGGCAACGGCTTCACCGCGCGCCCCTATGAGCTGCGTGTGTACAGTCTGGGCTGAGGGGTAAGCGCATGATGACAACAAATGAAAATGCTTACGCCAAGCTCAATATATCCCTTGATGTTACCGAGCGCCGGGAGGACGGCTACCATGACATGCTCATGGTCATGCAGACCGTCTCGCTGTGCGATGAGGTGACGGTCACGCTCGACGAGAGCGGCCGCGTGCGCGCGCGCAGCAATCTGCGCTTCATCCCCGGCGACGAGCGCAACCTTGCCGTAAAGGCGGCGCTGTACTTCCTTGAGGAGACGGGGCACGCCGGGCAGGGCATGCTCATCGAGATAAACAAGCGCATCCCGGTCGGCGCGGGCATGGGCGGCGGTTCATCGGACGCAGCCGCTGTGCTGCGCGCGCTCAACCGCCTGTACGGCGATGTGCTCGACCGCGAGCAGCTGCGCTGCCTGAGCGAGCGCATCGGCTCGGACGTGCCCTTCTGCGTCTATGGCGGCACGGCGCTGGCCTCCGGGCGCGGCGAAAAGCTCGAAGCGCTCCCGGATATGCCGGATTGCCGCTTCATTATATGCAAGCCCGAATTTTCTATATCCACTCCGGAGCTTTTCAGAAAGCTTGACGAGATAAAGCTGCGCTGCCACCCCGATACGGCGGGGCTTGTCGAGGCGATCAGGCAGGGGCAGCTCGCGCAGATAAGCCGCCGTATGTATAATGTCTTTGAGGACGTTGACGACCGCCGCATGCGCACTGTCGCGGATATAAAGAGTATCCTGCTCGACCACGGCGCACTCGGCGCGGTGATGACCGGTACGGGCTCCGCGGTGTTCGGCGTGTTCGAGCCGGACAGGGACGTCTCCGCCGTGCGCGATAAGCTGCGCGCGGAGTACGGCTTCTGCGAAAGCGCCGCCTGTGTGGGCGCACTTTAAAAAGTTGGTTTAGATAGGAAAAAACCGTCAATACTGTATGTATCATTACATACGGTAAGGCGGTTTTTTTCTATGGATAAGAGCAGGTTTTTGAGGATATGGGAAATTTCGGCGCTCGTTTCGCTGTGCGTGTGCCTGTGCGCGGCGGTCTGGGCACAGGGGCGCAGCAGCGCCATCAGCGCGGATCTTGTGCGTCTGCACGTGCTCGCCGTCTCGGACGACGCCTATGAGCAGGCTCTCAAGCTGCGTGTGCGCGATGCCGTGCTTGAATACATCACGCCCCGGCTCGACGGCTCCGAAAGCCCCGCCGACGCCCGCGCGGTGCTGAGCCGCGAGCTTGACGGCATAGGCCGCGCCGCGGCCTCCGCGGCGGAGGGACGGCAGGTCACCGTCAGCCTCGGCACGGAGCTTTACCCCAGCCGCGAATATGAGGGCTTCACGCTCCCGGCGGGGAGGTATGAATCCCTGCGCGTTGTGCTCGGCGAGGGCGAGGGGCACAACTGGTGGTGCATCGTGTTCCCGCCGGTGTGCCTGTCGGCGGTGCAGTCCGAGCAGGTGGAGGAAGCAATGAGCGTCGAGGACTATGCCCTCATAACCCGGCAGGACGGATATGAGCTGCGCTTCCGCACGGTCGAGCTGTGGGGCGAGCTGCTCGAAAAGCTGGAAGAACACGGCTGGATCGCCGCCGGGGAAGAATAGGCTCAGCCGCGCCGCGGCGGATCGCCGCAGAACCGGATGGCCTTGCTCTTCTGTGACTTTCCCGGCATCAGCCCTGCGGGAGCCTTGGGCTTTGCGCGCCCCGCGCTCACGCGCTTCCAGACCTCCTCAAAGCCCTGGAGCTCAGAGGAAAAGCTTTTGTCCATTATATCATCTCCATATATTTTTCTCCGCCCTATTATATGCTTGCTATTGCAAAGCTGTCCAAATTATGCGATAATTACGGCAAAGAGAACACTCCATATTAACTCTTAGGAGAGATGAAAATGCCGAGATTTTTCATGGCCGGTACCAATATTCTGGGCGGCATGGCGATAATGAAGGGGCGGGACGCCGAGCATGTGCGTGTGCTGCGTCTGCGTCCGGGCGAGGATATGATAATCTGCGACGGTCAGGGCACGGACTATAAGTGCCGCCTTGTCAGCGCCGATAAGGAGCAGGTCGAGGCCGAGGTCATCGAGGTCGTCCCCTGCCCGGCGGAGCCGAGCGCCAAGGTGACGGTGCTCTGCGGCCTGCCGAAGGGCGATAAGACCGATTATATCATCCAGAAGTGCGTCGAAGCCGGCGCGTATGAGATCATGTTCTTTGACAGCGAGCGCTGCATCGCAAAGCCCGAGAAGCCCGAGAAGAAGCTCGAGCGCTGGCAGCGCATCGCCGAGGAAGCTGCAAAGCAGTCCGGCCGCGGCATCATTCCGCAGGTGAGCTGGGCGGGGGACTTCACGGCCATGCTCGATATTGCGGTGAAGAAGGACCTCAGCCTGTTCATGTATGAGACGGGCGAGCGCGAGAAGCTGGACGATGTCCTTTCCGCGAATAAGGATATCGCGACCGCCGCGATCATCACCGGCCCCGAGGGCGGCTTCGCGCAGTTCGAGGCCGACCTTGCGCGCGTCTGCAAGCTGCACATCTGCTCGATGGGCGAGCGCATCCTCCGCTGCGAGACCGCGCCCGTAGTCGCGCTGACAGCGACGATGTACGCCACCGGAAACCTTAGCTGAAAAACCAGACACCGAGAAAAAAGACGGAGCCTGCGCCGATGACGCGCAGGCTCCGCAAGTTAAATGAATGGATACCTTTAATTCTGTAATGCTCGCCCTCTCACTGACAGTGAGCATAGCTGCTGCCGTGTGCATGCTGCGCCGCCCCGCGGGAGCGGTGCCGATGGGCAGGCAAAGCAAAAACACATACCGTCTGTTCCTGCTGCTGATCCTCATTGCCGGCATCGCGCTGCGCGTGTGGGACTTCGGGAGCATCCCCGGCGGTGTGAATCAGGACGGGGCAATGGCTGCGGTCGACGCCAAGGCTCTCGCCGATTACGGCACCGACCGCTTCGGCACATGGCTGCCCTGCCACCTCTACGCATGGGGCTACGGGCAGATGAGCAGCCTCATGTCATACCTGATCGCGCCGCTTGTGAAGCTCTTCGGCCTGAGCGTCGTGACCATGCGCATCCCGTCCCTGCTGTGCAGCATCGCCGGGGGCGTGTTCTTCTATCTCTTCATGCGCGATGTTTTCGGCGAGCGCGCCGGGCTCATCGCGGCGCTGCTCGTCGCCATAAACCCGTGGCACCTGATTCAGAGCCGCTGGGCGCTCGACTGCAATCTTCTGCCGCATTTCTTCATGGGCGGGCTGTATTTCCTCAACCGCGGCCTGACGGAGGAAAAGCGCTTCCTGTACATATCCATGCTCTTTTTCGGCCTGTGTATGTACTGCTACGGCATCACGATCTATACCGTCCCGCTGTTCCTCGTTGCGGTCTGCGCGTTCTATATGATAAAGAAGCGCGTCACGCTGCTCAACGCGGCCGTCTGTGCCCTCGTGTACCTGCTTATCGCGTGGCCGTTCATCCTCACCATGGCCGTGAACTTCTTCGGCTGGGACACGATAGAGCTGCCCTTCGTCACCATCCAGCACTTTACCGCCAGCGTCCGCGCGGGGGATATCCTGTTCTTTTCGGATAAGCCCATTGAGCAGCTTATAGCCAATTTCAAAAGCCTGCTGAATGTCACGCTCCTGCAAGTGAAAGACCTTCCGTGGAACGACATGGACGGCTTCGGCACAATGTATCTTTTTACCGTACCCTTCGCGATACTCGGCCTGTTCGGCTTTTTTAAGGAGAAAAAGGCCGATAATAAGTGGCTCGCGCTGTTCACGCTGCTGACCGGGATATGGGTCGGTATAGTTACGAACGGCGTGAACGTCAACCGTATCAATATTATATATTACGCGGAGCTGATGTTCATCGCGCTCGGGGTATATTACGCCGTCACCGCGCTGCCGAAGCTCACGATCCCGACGGCCTGCGCGCTCCTGCTCTCGGGCGCGCTCATGGCGGGCACGTATTTCGGCACCTACGCCGAGAGCGTGAAGCACTATTTCTTCTATGGACTTGAGGACGCGATAACGGCGGCGGAGGACAGCGGAGCCGACCGGCTCTATATAAGCGCCGACCTGCAATATAAGGGCTATTATAATGTCAGCGAAGTTCTGACCCTGTTCTATGACGGCACGGACGCGCATTACTTCCAAGGCCTGACGGACGAGGATCACGGAAAAACTCTCCTGCCGTACAGAGAGCGGTTTCACTATCTTTCCCTGAGCCCCGAGCTTATCGAGGAGACGAAGGATAGCTCAGCCGCCTATGTCGGCACAGCGTCCGACGCGGCGCTCTTCGACCCGGCAGAATTTGACGTCATCATCTCCGGCGACTACTGCGCGGCGGTAAGGAAATAAAACGAAGCACAATAAAAGTATACCGGCAAGCAGCAATGCTTGCCGGTATTTAGTCTTTCTATGATCTTCTCAAATTACGCGGTTCACGCGAGGGTTCGCTTTGATCTTCTACATCGGAGTGATAGAACAGTTTTTCACCCATGTGGTTCTCAATGGCGCGCCATCTGAGCTTTGACGCGCAGATCAAGGTGCCCTCATAATCGTCTAAATCGGCTTCGGTCACATCGCCGCAGTCGCACCAGTATATGCTGCCGTCCTTCAGCAGCATTGCCGAATCTAAAATTTCGCAGGTGTAGGATTCGTCCACAGGGAAAAGCCTGAGGTACTTTAGTCCCTGAAACTCCAGCTCTATCATGGAATCCTCGGCAAACTGCCGCTGGATAATGACCCGCAGTATTCTGCGGTCGTTCAGCGGATGCATCCAGAGACTATCTTCGACATAGGCTCCGCTTATGTAATTCATTTCCTTTATGCAGCTGTCGTGAAAATAGTATACCTTTTCCATAAACTGCGATATTTCATCGCGGCTGCTTATCGTCTCCCACATATGAAGCTTCCTCCTTTTCTGCCGATATCACAGTGAGCACATCTCCGTCCACCGTGAACTTCACTTCAAGCCCCGCAAACTCAAGGGCGTAGACGCGGCTGCTGTCGTGCTGATAGCGTGGGCGCGGGTCGTTTGCGAGCACGCCCGTCAGCGCGTCGCGCTTGCCCTCCGGTACGCGCTCCTGCACTCCCGCCGCGTATTCCACCGTGAGCCTTGCCCCGGAGTCCGGCGCGAAGCCGCCGCTTGCCTCGGGGTGACAGTCGGCGTAGGGGATGTACGGCTTAATGTCGTATATCGGGGTGCCGTCCATGAGATCGGCTCCCGCAACACGCAGGACCGTCCCCAGCCCCTCGCGTTTTTCGATGCCCAGCAGCTTCACGCAGCTCAGCCCCAGCGCGTTCGGGCGGAACGGCGAGCGCGTCGCGAATACGCCGAGCCTTGTGTTCCCGCCGAGCCGCGGCGGCCGCACCGTCGGCGACCAATCCTCGCGCACGTTCTCGGAAAACTGCCATATCAGCCACAGATGGCTGAAGTCCTCTATCCCGCGCAGCGCCTCGTCATTGCGGTATTCTGTCTCGAAAACTATAAGGCTCTCAAGCTCGCTCACGATCCCGGCCTGCCGGGGTATGCCGAACTTCGTCGGAAAATCGCTCCGTATCCGGGCGATAGTTTTCAGTGTGTATCCGTTCATACCAGCTCCTGAAGCATGGAAAGCGCCTGAAGCGATATGGCGTTTACGGTCATGTGGAAGAATATGCTGCTCCAGATAGAATTAGTGCGCTCATAGCAGCGCGCCAGCAGCAGCGACACCGGGATGTACTGTATAATGTATATCCAGTTTATCGGGTCGACGAGCGCAAAGCCCCATACGTGATACAGCGAAAACACCAGCGCGCTGACAGCGTAAGCCGCAAAGCGGCTGCGGCGGCGCAGCGCCCCGAATATACCGGCGCGGAACATCAGCTCCTCCACCGGCGGTGCGAGGAAGATCGTCATCGCCTTGACCCAGCGCATGTCTATCTTTGCCATGTCCATTATAGCGCCGTTATTAGGGTTCGAGGCGGTCGGCAGCACCGCAAGGAGGATCAGGCTCGTGCAGTAATTGCAGACCATCATCAGCAGATAGCCCGCGATTATCTCAAGCGCGCAGTGCAGCGGATGGTCGCACAGCGGGTCAAACTCACGGCGCAGGAAGCGGAACTCAAAGACGAGCATATAGATAAAGCCTATCGAGTAGCACAGCACATTTGCCGTTACCTCGTCTATAAGTCCTGCGTATACTGACAGCCATGTCATCCCCAGCGGCAGCAGCAGAACATGAAACGGAATATACGCCAGCGCCATGACGCGCTCGCGCTTTGTCGTCTCGCTTGTGAACGGGGGTAAAGCTCTCCTGTTCATCAGCCCCTCGCTTTCTTCTGCAGCTCAAAGAGCAGGTTCATCGCCTCAAGCGGCGTGAGCGTGTTGAGATCGGCGCTCTCAAGCATCTGGCGTATCTCGTCCGTGCCGACGTCGGCAAAGCTTATCTGCCCGTCGTCTGCCGCGTCGGCTCTCGGCAGCGCGCTTATGCCGTCTGCCTCAAGCTCCTTGAGGTAGCCCTTGGCCTTGCTTATCACGGCCTCCGGCAGTCCCGCCAGCTTTGCGACCTCTATGCCGTAGCTGTCGTCCGCCGCACCGCGCACTATCTTGCGCAGGAACACAAGGTTCCCGCCCTGCTTCTTCGCGCTTATGCTGTAGTTGCGCACGCCCTGTATCTCACCCTCGAGCGCGGAAAGCTCATGGTAGTGCGTGGCAAACATCGTCTTCGCGCCGAGCTTGCGCTTGTCCGCGCAGTATTCCAGCACCGCGCGGGCTATCGCCATCCCGTCAAAGGTCGAGGTACCGCGGCCTATCTCGTCGAGGATCAGGAGTGACGCCGCGGTCGCGTGCTTGAGGATCGAGGCCATCTCGCTCATCTCCACCATGAAGGTGGACTGGCCTGAGGCCAGATCGTCGGACGCGCCTATGCGGGTAAAGACCCTGTCGACTATGCCGATCGTCGCACTCTTTGCCGGGACGAAGGAGCCTATCTGCGCCATCAGCACGATGAGCGCCGTCTGGCGCATGTAGGTAGATTTACCTGCCATGTTCGGACCCGTGACTATCGCGGCGCGGTCGTCGCCGTCGTTGAGGTAGGTGTCGTTCGGGACGAAGAGCACGTCCTTCATCGCCTGCTCGACGACCGGGTGCCGCCCCTGGATTATCTGCAATTCGCGCGAGGTGTCGACTTCGGGCATCGTGTAGTTGTTGCGCACGGCGGTCTCGGCGAGGGAGCAGAGCGCGTCGAGCCGCGCCACGGCGTCCGCCGCGGCCTGTACGCGGTCGACCTTTTCCGCCACGCTCAGGCGCACCTCGGTGAAATACTGGTACTCTAACTCGTTCACCCTGTCGCGCGCCGTCAGCAGCGTTGTCTCAAGCTCTTTGAGCTCGGGGGTGAAATAGCGCTCACTCGAAACGAGCGTCTGCTTGCGTATGTATTCTTCCGGGACCTTTTCAAGCCCGGCGGAATTGGGCACATCGATGTAATAGCCGAACACGCGGTTGTAGCCGACCTTCAGCTTCTTTGCACCGGTGCGCTGGCGCTCGCGCGTCTCCAGCTCCTGCACCATCTGCGCGCCGTTATCGCGGATGTTGCGCAGCCGGTCTACCTCTTCGGAATAGCCCGTGCGCAGCACGCCGCCCTCGCGCACGGAAAACGGCGGCTCATCGCATATCGCGCGGTCTATCTCCGCGCGCATATCGTCAAGCGCGTCCATCCCCGCGATGCTCCGCAGCTCTGCGCTCTCAAACGGAGCGAGCAGCTCCTTGAGCCGCGGCAGCACTGCCGCGCAGTTCGAGAGCGAGCGCAGGTCGCGCCCGCCGGCCGTGCCGTATACCGCACGGCCGACAAGCCGCTGCATGTCCGTTATCTCGCGCAGCACTGCCATCAGTTCTCCGCGTGCGACGTTGTTTGAATACAGCTCGTTTACCGCCGTGAGCCTGCGCTTTATTGCCACTGCCGACAGCAGCGGTCGCTCCACCCATGAGCGCAGCATGCGCCCGCCCATCGGGGTCTTGGTCTTATCCAGCACCCACAGCAGCGAGCCTTTCTTTTCCCCGCTGCGCAGGGATTCCGTCAGCTCAAGGTTGCGGCGCGTGACCCAGTCAAGCTCCATGTACCGCCCGCCGTAGAACACGTCGAGCCGGTTTATGTGGCTGATGTCGAATTTCTGCGTCTCCTTTATGTAGCCGAGCAGCGCCCCCGCCGCGCAGACCGCGCCGGGCTGCCCGTCAAGACCGCACTGGTCGATGTCCGTAAAGCCGAACTGCCTGCACAGCAGCACTGACGCCGGGAGGTATTCAAAGCTCTCCGCCGCGCTCTCCGGCATGGCTTCGAGCTTTCGCGTGACGAACTCATATATATGCTCATTCTCCCTTGCGCCGGGGGAGAGGATGACCTCGCGCGGCGCAAAGCGGCCAAGCTCGTTTATGATGTGGCTCACAGCGTCCCCGTCAAAGGCCGCGCAGCAGAACTCGCCCGTGGACACGTCGCAGAACGCGGCGCCGCCCTCACGGGTAGCGAGGTACACCGCGCCTATATAGGTGCTCTTGCCCTCTTCGAGCATTGAGCTTTCCGTCACCGTGCCGGGCGTGATTATGCGTATGACGTCCCTCTGCACAAGCCCCTTTGCCAGCGCCGGGTCCTCTGTCTGCTCGCAGATAGCGACCTTGTAGCCCTTGGCGATGAGCCGCGCGATGTAGGCTTCAGCGCTGTGGTACGGCACTCCGCACATCGGTGTGCGCTCGTCGGGGTCCTCAACGGAACGGTCGCGCGTCGTCAGCGCGAGGTCAAGCTCGCGCGAGGCAATCTTCGCGTCGTCGTTGAACATCTCGTAAAAGTCGCCGAGACGGAAGAACAGCAGGCAGTCCTGATGCTGCTGTTTTATTTCGTTATACTGCTTTTTCATGGGTGTAAGCTCAGCCATGACAGTTTCTCTCTTTCGTTAAATGGGGTTACCGGGCGCGTTAAACTATCTCACCGTACAGCGCCCAGGTGTTGCTGGCGGTGATCTTCACGTCGATGAATTTTCCTATAAGGCTGATCTCCCCCTTGAGGTGGACGAGCCTGCCTCCGTTTGTGCGGCTGGAGAGATTATATTCGTCGCGCCCGGTCTCGCCGTCGACGAGCACGCGCAGCGTCTTACCCTCGTATTCCTTGTGCTTCTCACCGGAGATGCGGTTCGATACCTCGGTGAGCCGGTCGAAATGCTTCTGCTTCTGCTCGCGCGTGTATGGGTCGGGCATGGACGCCGCCGGGGTACCGACGCGCTTTGAGTAGATGAAGGTGAACATCGCGTCGTAGCGCACCTCTTCGCAGAGGCTTATCGTGTCCTCGAAGTCCTCGTCCGTCTCGCCGGGGAAGCCGACGATTATGTCCGTCGTGAGCACGAGGTCGGGCATGTAGCGCTTTGCCAGAGCAACCTGATGCAGGTACTTCTCGCGGTTATAGCTGCGGTTCATGAGCTTGAGTATCCTGTCGCTGCCGGACTGCACGGGCAGGTGCAGCTGATGCGCGCACTTTTCGCACTCGGCCATTGTTTTGAAGAGCTTCTCGGTCGCGTCCTTCGGGTGGCTCGTCATAAAGCGGATGAGGAAGTCACCCGGAATATCGTTCACCATACGCAGCAGATCTGCAAAATCCACCCCGCTGCCGAGATCCTTGCCGTAGGAATTGACGTTCTGACCGAGCAGCGTAATGTCCTTGTAGCCCTCCTTGACGAGCTGGCGCGCCTCCTCGAGAATGTCCTCCGGCTTTCTCGACCGCTCGCGCCCGCGCACGTAGGGCACGACGCAGTAGGTGCAGAAGTTGTTGCAGCCGTACATGATCGACAGCCACGCCTTGACCGTGCCGTCGCGCCTGAGCGGGATGCCCTCGGCGACCGCGCCGTCGTCCTTCGCCGTGGCGAAAACGCGCTTGTGGCTGTCCATCACCCGCAGCAGCAGCTCCGGGAAGCGCCACAGCTCATGCGGCCCGAACACGAGGTCGACCACGGGGTAGGACATTTTTATCTTCTCCGCCATGTGCTCCTGCTGCACCATGCAGCCGCACACGGCGATTATCTGGCCGGGCTTGTTCTTCTTCGTGTGGTTGAGCGCGCCGACGTTGCCGAGCACGCGCATCTCCGCGTGCTCGCGCACCGCGCAGGTGTTCACAACTATCACGTCCGCCTGGAACTCGTCCTGCGTGAAGCTGTAGCCCATCTCGCTGAGATAGCCGCGCAGCCTCTCGCTGTCGGCCTCGTTCTGCTGGCAGCCGTAGGTGTCTACCATTGCGAGCGGGCGCTGCCCGTCGGCGGTGACGCGGTCGAATATCTGCCGGCAGATATCCTCCTGCTCATGTATCCTGCTTATATCTATCGTTTTTCTTTCGTAAGGCATTGTTAATCTCCTGTGAATCCGAATCTGAATAGCATTTAATTTTAACATAAAAGGAGTGGAACTTTCAACTGAAATAATGTATAATAGTCCACTAATTAAAAGATAGACTCACGAGGTTAAATGTTCATGGCCGTTATAAATATACTCTCCCCACACGTTGCCGATATGATCGCCGCGGGCGAGGTCGTCGAGCGTCCCGCCTCCGTCATCAAGGAGCTGATGGAAAACTCCTTTGACGCCGGTGCAAAGTCCGTCACCGTCGAAATAAAAGGCGGCGGCGCGCCGTTCATCCGCGTCACGGACGATGGCTGCGGCATGGCGCCCGAGGACGCGGGCGTCGCCTTCCTGCGCCACGCCACCTCGAAGCTCCATGACGAGCACGGGCTTGAAGCCATCGGCACGATGGGCTTTCGCGGTGAGGCGTTGGCGGCGATATCCGCCGTGTCCGAGGTGGAGCTCACCACCCGCCGCCGCGGCGACGATGAAGGCACCTTTGTCACCCTGACCGCCGGGGACATTCAGGACATGGGGCCCGCCGGCTGCCCGGAGGGCACCGTCATGGCCGTCAAGGGGCTTTTCTATAACACCCCCGCGCGGCTCAAGTTTCTGAAATCCGACCGCAGCGAGGCCTCCGCCTGTGTGCAGACGGCGCTGCGCTGCGCCCTCGGGAGACCCGAGATATCTGTCCGTTTCATCCGCGACGGTAAGGAGGAGTTCTTCTCCCCCGGCGACGGGCGCGCCGAGTCCGCGGTGTACTCCCTGCTCGGGCGAGATATCGCAAAGGACATGCTGCCCTGCTCCTGCGAGGACGGGGAGCTGCGCGTCCACGGCTTCATCTCGTCTCCCGCCGCCTGCCGCGGCAACCGCAGCGCGCAGTATTTTTACTGCAACGGCCGGTATATCCGCTCTTCGCTTCTTCAGGCCGCGGTCGAGCAGGCGTATAAAAACAGCCTTTTGACCGGGCGCTATCCCGCCTGCGTCATGTACCTTGAGCTCAGCTGCGCCGGGGTCGATGTGAATGTCCACCCGGCAAAGACCGAGGTCAAGTTCTCTCAGGAAAGGCGCGTGTTCGAGGTCGTGTACCATGCCGCTCTCGCCGCCCTGACGGGGGAGGACAGGATAAAAGCCCCCGCCGCGCTGCCTGCGGAGAAGAAGTCTCCGTCCCCCGCGGCGATACCCGCGCCTGTGCGCGCGGCCTTCACGCCGCCGCAGACGCAGACCACCGCACCCGCGCCGAAGCCGGATTTCTACCGCAGCATGACTTCCGAGCAGTTCCGTGCGCAGGGCTATACCGTGAAGGACACGCCGAAACCGGCTCCCAAGCCTGTTGAAACTGCCCCCGCGGCATCACTCGGCGCGTATGAGATACCCTACCAGACCAGGCTCGATATGCCGAATGGCCGCCCGGCCACCGAAATTCGACCGGAAACGACTGAAATTCCTAAAGAAACTGCCCACAGCATGGTCAAAGCTGTGGAAAAACCTGTTCAAAATGTTGAAAGTCAGCCGATCCCCGACCACAAGATAGTGGGGGAGGCTCTCAAGACCTATATCATCGTCGAAGTCGGCACGGAGCTTGTGCTCATAGACAAGCACGCCGCGCACGAGCGGATGAACTTTGACCGCCTGAAAAAGAACGGCGCGCGCAATATGTCGCAGACGCTGCTTGAGAGTGTAACGCTCCACCTCACGGACGAGGACTGCCACGTCCTTGAGGAAAACGGGGAACTGCTCTCGGAGTTCGGCTTTGAGATAGAGCCCTTCGGCGAGCGGGACTACGCCATCCGCGCCGTCCCGGCGGGGATAGCCGCGTCCGACGCTGCCGCCGCCGTCGAGGAGATATGCGAAAAGCTGCACGGCAGCAAGGCACCCGACCCCGATTCCGCGCGCGATGAGATCCTGCACACCGTCGCCTGCAAGGCGGCCATCAAGGCCGGGTGGGATACCGACGTAAAGGAGCTCGAAACGCTTGTGGACGCCGTCCTCTCCGGGCAGATAAAATACTGCCCGCATGGCCGGCCTGTCTCCGTCACCGTGACGCGGCGCGACCTTGACAAGCTCTTCAAGCGCATAGTGTGACGGCCTATGGATAACAGGATCGTCGTTGTCGCAGGCCCCACGGCCTCCGGCAAAACACGCCTTGGCATAGAGCTTGCGCAGGCGTTCGGCGGAGAGATCGTTTCGGCGGACTCCATGCAGATATACCGCCGCATGGATATCGGCACCGCCAAGGCGACAAAAGAGGAGCGCGCCGCTGCCGTACACCATATGCTCGATGTCGCCGACCCTGCCGAGAGCTGGTCTGTCGCGCGCTATGTCGAGGAAGCCACGCGCTGCTGCGATGATATCATCGCCCGCGGCAGGCTGCCGATAGTCGTCGGCGGCACGGGGCTGTATATAGACTCGCTTATCTCCGGGCTCGATTTTGCCGATAACACATCCGACAACGCCCTGCGCGATAAGCTGAGCGCGGAATATGACAGCCTCGGCGGGGACGCGATGCTCGCGCGCCTTGCGCAGTTCGACCCCGAACGCGCCGCGAAGCTCCACTCAGGCGACAAACGGCGTATCGTGCGCGCGATAGAGATATATCTGCTCACCGGCACTACCATTACCGAGCATGACCGCATCACCGCCGCGCGCCCCAAGCGCTATGACGCGGCGCGGATAGTCCTCAATTACGCTGACCGCGTCGACCTCTATGCGCGCATCGACGCGCGTGTCGACGCGATGGAACAGGCGGGGCTTGTCAATGAGGTGAAGTCGCTTCTTGCCTCCGGGCTCTCCCCGGACTGTACCGCCATGCAGGCCATAGGCTATAAGGAGATCGCCGCTTTCCTCGAAGGGAAAACGACCGAGCGCGAGGCCTTTGACCTCATCAAGCAGAGCAGCCGCCGCTACGCCAAGCGCCAGCTCACGTGGTTCGGAAGGTGGCAGGATGCGCTGCGCATCGTCTGGGATAAAGTCCCGGATATGGAAAAAGCCCGCCACGCTTCGACAGAGTTTTTACACTCCCGCGTGTATCATAATGCCGGGCACCCGGATGACGGATGCGACACATTATGACGGGGCGGCAGACAGCAAGACCGCTCCGAGAAAAAGGAGTTGGCTGAAATGCAGAAAACGCAGAATCTCCAGGATAGCTTCCTCAATCAGGTTAGAAAAGACAAGCTTATGGTAACGATGTTCCTCATGAACGGCTTCCAGCTTCATGGGATAGTCCGCGGCTTTGACGGCTTCACGGTCGTGCTCGACTCGGACGGTAAGCAGCAGCTTATTTATAAGCATGCCATATCTACCATTGTTCCCTCGAAGCCTGTCGAGCTTGACAGCTGCGATACATAAGCGGTGACGTCGTCACGGGTGTTCTCGTCGCTCTCGTCGCTGCTGTTCCTTGCCGTCTGCGCCTATGCCGGAGCCGCGCTCCGCGGCAGTGCGGACGGCGTGGAGCTTATGACCGTCAGCGCCGTCACCGTGACGGAGAGCGCGGAGCTTGACGGGATAGTCCTGCGCCGGGAGCGCGTACTTCCGCGCGGAGCGGAGCTTGTGCCCGCCGCGGAGAACGGGCTCCGTCTCCCGGCGGGGACGGCCATAGCCCTCCCGGACGGCACTCGGGAGCTCACCGGGCACAGCTGCGTGTTCTTCTCGCAGACCGACGGCTTCGAGGCTCTCGCGTCCGAAGCGCCCGAGGAAACTGACGCCGCGGCTCTGGACAGGCTCCTTGCGGCATCTCCTGCACAGAGCGGGAAGAGCGGCGGGCGGCTCGTCTCGGGCTTCGACTGGTACTATGCCGCCTACGCCGATACGGCGGGGGAGAGCATACAGCCCGGAGAGTGCCGCGTACGCTTTGACGGCTTTGAAGAAACGGTGAGCGCCCGCGCTGTAAGCGTCAGCGATGAGAGCGGGCACCGGTTCATCCTGCTGCGCCTGACCGAGGGCGGGGCGGATTATCTGAGCCTGAGGAAAACGAAGGCCGAGCTTGTGTTTTCGGAGCACCGCGGGCTGAAGCTGCCCGCACAGGCCGTCCGGCACGATGCGGACGGCACGGATTATGTCTATGTTCTCTGCGCAGGCGTCGTTGAGCGGCGCGGCGCGGAGCTTATATACAGCGATAAGGACTGCTGCCTTGCCGACCCCAACGGCAGCGGCGATGCCCTCAGGGAGGGCGAACGGGTCATTCTTTCCGGAACAGACATATATGAGGGAAAGGTGCTGACACAATGACGATAGCGGAAAATCTCACCAAGGTGAGAGAAAATATAGCGCGCGCGGCGAAAGACGCCGGGCGGGATGAGCGGGATATCCTGCTCATTGGCGCGACCAAGATGAACGACGCCGCCCGCGTGCGCGAGGCGATCGCCGCAGGGCTCACGGCCTGCGGCGAAAACCGCGTTCAGGAGCTGCTGGAGAAAAACGCACTCGGCGCATATGAGGGCGCGCAGCTGCACTTCATCGGCCATCTCCAGCGCAATAAGGTAAAGCAGATCGTCGGCCTTGCGCAGCTCATCCACAGCGTCGACAGCGTCGAGCTTATGAGCGCGATAAGCCGCGAGGCGGAGAAAAAGGGCATCGTGCAGGATATCCTGCTGGAGGTAAACGTCGCCGGGGAGGCGTCGAAATCCGGGATTGCGCCCGAAAATTTGCCGGAGCTTTTGGAAAAAGCGGGCGATTTTCCCGGTCTGAGGGTGCGCGGACTCATGGCGGTACCCCCGATTTGCCGTTTCCCGGACGAAAATTTACCGTATTTTAATCTTATGCATCAGCTTTTTATTGACAATGGCGCAAAAAAATACGATAATGTAGTTATGGACTTTATGTCTATGGGTATGAGCGGCGATTATCAGGCCGCCATTTCCTGCGGAGCGAACATGATCCGGCTCGGCACTGCCATCTTCGGCAAGCGCCTGTACCCGGAGAAAAAGGCGTGACCCAAGTTCGCCCGAGCATTTGTTCATTGGAGGATTGCCATGGGTTTCATGGATAAGTTAAAAGAACTCACCCAGCCGTATGACGACGATGAGGATTTCTTCGAGGGTGCCGACCCGAGCTTCAAGCCCCAGCCGAAGGCAAAGCCCGAAGCGCCCGCGTCGAAACCGGCGGTGAGTCAGGCGCAGAAGTTTTTTGAAAGCTCCTTTGCGGATGATACGCCGCTTCCCGCTGAGGACCCGACGCAGAAGCCTGCGGCGCAGGAAGCGCCCGCCGGCGGAGGCGGGATATTCGGCAATCTCGGCATAAAGAAGGCCGCCCGCCCGAGGACGGCGCCGAGGGAGCGCACAGTGAACTTCGGCGGAAAGGACACCTCGGTCATCCTGTTCAGCCCCAAGAGCTTCGATGAAGCCGGTGAGCTGGTCAATTATCTCAATCAGAATCTGACGGTCGTTATGACCTTGGAGGGCGTGCAGGGAGATATGGCGCGCAGATTGCTGGACTTTCTTTCCGGCATTGCCTTTGCCCTGCAAGGCAAGATTACCCCGGTCTCGGCAAAGACCTATTTTATCACCCCGTCGAATGTTGATATTCTGGGCGCGCAGCACGACCAGAGCGAGAGCGCGGGGCACTACTTCTGATAAATACAGAATGGATGAAAGGTGGATAAGAATATGATCACTGCACAGGATATCCGTGAAAAGACTTTTGAAAAATCCCGCATAGGCGGCTATGACATGGCCTCCGTTGATAATTTCCTTGAGGAGATCGCCGATGATATCACGTCCGCTCAGAAGGAAAACTCCGTCCTCAAGAGCAAGATGAAGGTCCTTGTCGATAAGATAGAGGAATACCGCGCCAATGAGGAAGCACTGAATCTGGCCGTTATCTCCGCGCAGAAGCTCGCCGTGCAGATCGAGGCTGACGCCCGCACCCGCGCCGCCGCCATGATCGCCGACGCCGAAAAGCAGGTCAAACTTGCTGTCGGCAGCATCCAGGAGCAGACCGCTGCTGAAGAGAAGCGCCTTGAGACCGCAAAGGCCGCGACCGCGAAGTTCATCGAAGCCGCCCGCGCCATCTGCAATACCCAGCTCAAGAATATCGACAGTGTCGCAAGCGGCATTCTGCCGCAGGCGGCGGAGGCGAAGCCTGCCGTTTCTGTGGATGATACCGTGCGCAGCATTGAGAACAGCGCCTCGCGAATACAGGCCGATCCGTCAATACAGATAGATATCCCCCCGGTGAAGACGGCTCCCGCGGCGCCTGCCCGTCAGCGCAAGCTTGACAGCACGCAGTCTTTTTCCCTTTGATCTTTTCCGACTTTTCCAGCGGGGCGAGCGCGACTGCGCGCGCCCCCTTAGACTTTCTAATATAAAGAAGATAAATAGGAGACTATACAGCTATGTCACAGGATTTTAACGCCACCCTCAATCTGCCGAAGACTGACTTTCCCATGCGCGCGGGTCTGCCCAAGCGCGAACCCGAGATGCTCAAGCGCTGGGAGGAGCAGGATATTTATAATGAAATGCTCAAGAAGAACGAAGGCCATCCGCGCTTTTCCCTGCATGACGGCCCTCCGTTTTCCAATGGTAAGATCCACATGGGTCACGCGCTCAATAAGGCACTCAAGGACTTTATCGTCCGCTCCTACGCCATGCGCGGCTACTATACCCCCTATATCCCCGGCTGGGATAACCACGGCATGCCCATCGAGTCCGCCATCATCAAGGAGCAGAAGCTCAACCATAAGGCCATGAGCGTCGCGGATTTCCGCTCCGCCTGCCATGACTATGCCGAAAAGTACATCGGCCTTCAGATGGAAGGCTTCAAGCGTCTCGGTGTCGTCGGCGACTGGGAGCACCCCTATAAGACCATGAACAAGGGCTTCGAGGCTGATGAAGTCCGCGTGTTCGGCAAGATGTACCGCAACGGCCATATCTATAAGGGACTCAAGCCCGTCTACTGGTGCGCCAAGGACGAGACCGCTCTCGCCGAGGCCGAGATCGAATATCAGGACGATCCCTGCACCACCGTCTATGTCAAGTTCCCGATGAACGATGATCACGGCAAGCTCGAGGGTATCGATAAGAGCAAGCTCTTCTTCGTCATCTGGACTACGACCATCTGGACACTCCCCGGCAACCTCGCCATCGCCCTGCACCCGGATGAGCAGTATGCCATCGTCAAGGCGCCCAACGGCGAAATGTATATCATGGCCGAAGCCCTGACCGATAAGGTCATGAAGATCGGCGGCTTTGACAGCTATGAGATCATCGAGACCCACCCCGGCCGCTTCTTCGAGAATATGCTGGCCTCTCATCCTTTCCTGCCCAAGACCTCCCGCCTCGTTCTGGCGGATTACGTCACTATGGATTCCGGTACCGGCTGCGTCCATACCGCTCCCGGCTTCGGCGCTGACGACTATCAGACCTGCATGCGCTACGGCATGGACATGGTCGTCCCCGTGGACGATCAGGGCCGCCACACCGATTATGCCGGCAAGTACGCCGGTCTCAAGACCGATGAATCCAACCCCATCATCCTTAACGATATGAAGGAAAGCGGCGTTCTCTTCGCTTCTGAAGAGATCGTCCACAGCTATCCGCACTGCTGGCGCTGCAAGAGCCCGATCATCTTCCGCGCCACCCCGCAGTGGTTCTGCTCTGTCGACTCCTTTAAGGACGAGGCCATCGCCGCCTGCGAGAACGTCCGCTGGCTGCCCGCGTGGGGCAAGGACCGCATGGGCGCGATGATCCGCGAGCGCAAGGACTGGTGCATCTCCCGCCAGCGCCGCTGGGGTCTGCCCATCCCCGTGTTCTACTGCGAGGACTGCAAGAAGCCCGTCTGCACCGAGGAGAGCATCGAGGCCGTCGCGAGCCTGTTTGAAAAGGAAGGCTCCAACGCATGGTTCGAGAAGGAAGCGGCGGATATCCTGCCCGCCGGCTTCAAGTGCCCGCACTGCGGCGGTACACACTTCACCAAGGAGACCGATACTCTTGACGGCTGGTTCGATTCCGGCTCCACGCACTATGCTTCCATGCAGCGCGATCAGGGCTTCTGGCCGTCCGATATGTACCTTGAGGGCGGCGACCAGTATCGCGGCTGGTTCCAGTCCTCCCTGCTCGTCGCAGTCGGCGCGCTGGGCAAGGGCGCACCGTATAAAGAGTGCCTGACCCACGGCTGGACTGTCGACGGCGAAGGCCGCGCGATGCACAAGTCCCTCGGCAACGGCGTCGATCCTGCCGATATGGTCAAGGAATTCGGCGCAGATATCGTCCGCCTCTGGGCAGGCTCCGCCGATTACCATGTTGACGTCCGCTGCTCCGAGACCATCTTCAAGCAGCTCAGCCAGAACTACCTCAAGTTCCGCAACACCGCGCGCTACTGCCTCGGCAACCTCGACGGCTTCGATGCCGATGATCTGGTCGCCCCTGTGGATATGCTCCCGCTCGACCGCTGGGCCATCACCAAGCTCAACGAGCTGATCGGCGAGGTCGCCAAGGGCTATGACGATTATGAGTTCCATACCGTCTCCCACGCGATCAATGACTTCTGCGTTGTAGAGCTTTCAAGCTTCTATCTCGATATCATCAAGGATCGCCTTTACTGCGAGGAGAAGAACGGCCTCAAGCGCCGCAGCGCCCAGACCGCTCTGTACCTGATCCTTGACAGCATGACCAAGATGTTTGCCCCGATCCTCGCCTTCACCTGCGATGAGATCTGGCAGGCCATGCCGCACCGCAAGGGCGACGATGAGCGCAACGTTCTCTTCAATGTCATGAACAAGCCCTTTGAGGACTATGCCCTGAGCGATGAAGAGATGGCGCGCTGGGATAAGCTCAGCGCCCTGCGTGACGATGTTAACGGCGTGCTCGAAGCCGCCCGCGGCGCAAAGCGCATCGGCAAGCCACTTGAGGCTGCCGTCACCCTGCGCGTGAAGGACGAGAGCGCGAGGGAAGTGCTGGATGAGGTCCGCTCTATGAACCTCTCCGAGCTCTTCATCGTCTCCAAGTGCCTCATCACCGAGGACGGTGAGGCCGACGCAGACGCTGTCACCGGTGCCGGTGTTAAGAACCCCGGTCTGGAGATCTCTGTCACCGAAGCTCCCGGCACAAAGTGCCCGCGCTGCTGGATGCACTCCGAGACTCCGCAGGACGGGACCGGCCTGTGCCCCCGCTGCGCCGCAGTCGTGGCGAAGCTCTGAGCCTGACTGGCTTCATCCATTCCACGCGCCGGGCTTTCCGTCCGGCAGATAGGAGATCAATATGCTGTATTCAATAGTCGGCCTGCTTGTCATCATTCTGGATCAGGCAGTGAAGTACTGGGTCCAGAACACCCTGTTCGGCACCGATATCGTCAAATTCATCCCCGGCGTCATTAGTCTTGTGAACGTCCATAATGACGGGGCTGCCTTCAGCTTCCTGAGCGGCAGCGGCGCGCGCATCTATTTCATCATTGCCACCGGCGTGTTCACCGTGCTCGTCATCATCGCACTGGCAACGAACTTCATCTCCGGTAAGGTTTCCCGCTGGAGCCTTGTGCTCGTCACCGCGGGCGGTCTGGCTAACTGCATCGACCGCGTTATCTACGGCTACGTGCAGGACATGTTCAAGGTGGAGCTGTTCAATTTCGCCATCTTCAACGTTGCCGATGTGTTCATAACCGTGTTCGCAATCGTGTTTGTCCTCGCCATGATCTTTGAAAAGCCCGAGGACGACGACCTTGAGGACGAAGAATTCGAGGATGATGAGGACGAGGAGGACGCTTCTCCGCGCCCGAGCCTGCGCGACAAGCTCAGCGCCATGAAGAAGGAGAAAAACGCCGCTCCCCGCGCCGTGAAGAAGAGCCGTCAGGCCGAGTATGAGGAGGAGTATGAGCGCTATAAGGCGCAGCGTGAAAGCCGCCCTAAGCCAGCCGCTCAGGCTCCCGTACAGAGAGCTCCGCAGACCGATCAGTCCGATCCGTTTGCCGAGTGGGAAAAGGCCAACGCCAAGGCGGAGACCCAGCGTTCGAGCAGCTATGCCGCAAAGGCCATGGGTGCCGACGCACCGAAGTATACCCCGCCCGTAAGGCAGACCGCTCCGCAGCGCCGTCCGGCAGCTGAGGCGCAGAACACTGCCCGTCCCGCCGCTCAGCCCGCGCAGAGCTATACGCGCCCCGCGGCGCAGCCTGCCCAGACGGCACAGCCGGTTCAGCAGCCTGTCAGGCAGAGCGCACCTGCCCAGCCGAAACCGGCGCAGCCCGCCGCACCCGCGAAGAGCAGCACGGACTTTGACCTTGACGATATACTCAACGAGTTCAAGTAATGGACGAGGGCGTAATACAAATAACAATCGAGGAGAGCGGAGAACGTATCGACGCTCTCCTTGCCCGTGTTCTGCCGCAGTATTCCCGCAGCCAGATCCAGAAATGTCTGGACTCCGGGGCTGTCCTGCTTGACGGCCGGCCGCTGAAGAAGAATTACCGCGGAAATGCCGGGGACGTGATCGAGCTGTTTCTTCCTGAAACGCAGGACATTCCGCTTGAAGCGCAGGATATCCCGCTCGACGTCGTCTATGAGGATGCGGACATTATCGTTATCAACAAGCCCCGCGGCATGGTGGTCCACCCGGCTCCGGGGCACCCGGACGGCACACTTGTAAACGCGCTGATGTACCATTGCGGGGACAGCCTCTCCGGTATCGGCGGTGAGCGGAGACCCGGCATAGTCCACCGCATCGATAAGGACACATCGGGGCTTATCGTTGCGGCAAAGAATGACATGGCGCACAAGGGACTGTCGGCGCAGCTGTCGGATCACAGCCTGTACAGAGAGTATGAAGCGGTGGTCACCGGCCATATGCGCGAGGACTCCGGGGTCATCGACAAGCCTATAGGCCGCCACCCGGTCGACCGCAAGCGCATGGCCGTGACGGAAAAGAACTCGAAAGCCGCTGTCACGCACTGGAAGCTGATGGCGGAGTACAGGGGCTATTCGCATATTCAGTGCCGCCTTGAAACGGGCCGGACGCACCAGATACGGGTTCACATGGCCAGTATTGGCCACCCGCTGCTCGGCGATGGACTGTACGGCGCGAAATGCCCGGATAAGGGGCTGGAGGGTCAGTGCCTCCACGCTCGAAGACTGCACCTGATCCATCCGGTGACAGGGGAGGAGCTGCGCTTCGAATCGGCGCTGCCGGAATATTTCATCTCGGTGCTCGATAAGCTTGGGACGATAGAAAGAAAAGGGGAGACGGAATGAACAAGAATAAGATAATCAGCATCGTCATTGCGCTGGCAGTCGCGGTCGGTGTGCTCGTACTGGCGGCAAAGCTGATAAGCGGCGCGATAAGCATCGTCAGCGGCGCATTCAATGCGGTGCTCGGCATCATCGTCATCTTTGCGCTGGTAGTGATCGTCGTATGGATGTTCCTATACGCGGCGAAGAAAAGATAAGTACACACGAGCGTACAAAAAGACCGCCCCGGCTGATCCGTTCAATCAGCCGGGGCGGTCTTTTACGTCTTATGAACTTCAGCCGTAGAGCAGCTCGAAGCTGTCGTAATGGTCGCCGGTGTAATAGATGAGCCCGTCATTGGAAAAGACGATGCGCTCCGCTCCGCGTGACGACGCGCCGAGGGTGTTGATGTCGCACTCCGTCCATGTCCGTCCCGGAGCGTCGGGCAGAAGCCCTTCGCGGTTGCCGAAGCGGTCGCCGCCGATACACTTGCCCGGCAGGTATTTTTCAAGCGAGCCGCCCTCCCAGCCGGCCTGCTTCGCCTCATCCTTCGTGACGAAGTTCGACGGCAGGCAGCCGTAGGCGTGGATATAAAGGGCAACGTCCTCTTTGGTAGTATATGCGCCGTCCTCATGTATCTGCACCGAGTCGGGCTCTGCCGGTTCGGCGGTGGTATCGCCGGATGGACTGTCCGTCGGCGAGGTGACGAAGATGGCGGTGGGGCCGTCCGCGCCGCCGATAACGCCGACGTCCGTGCTCTGCTCTCCGGGCAGGAGCGCAAAGATGAGCAGCGCCGCCAGAACTATTATAGGTAAGATTTTCTTCAGTTTCAAATCGGTCAACTCCTGCGGCTATAATAACACAGGGCGGCAGCTTATGCAATGCCGACACTGTCGTCTGACATGAGCATATATGCCTGTCTAAATAAACATAAAGGAGCAATTTAAACATACTGTCGTGACTGTCCGCTTTGTAGTTCCATACAAATGTTCTGTTTCCATTTTGTTTAATCTGGACAAACCAAAAGCTTTATTATATAATGTACGCAGATGATTGTTAAAGAAATAATTATAACAATTTCTTAACGCCTCTATCGGAAGGATGAAAAAGATGTACAAATTCGATACTAAGGTCCAGCATCTCAAATATAAGGTCCTGCGCACAGTCGCAAAGCACGCGTGGGAATCTGATTTTTACGAGTCGTTTCTTGACATCCCGAAGGAAATAATCTCCGGCAAGACGCCGACGATGCGCTGCTGCGTATACAAGGAGCGCGCGATATTAGCTGAGCGCGTCAAGCTCGCCGCTGGCGGGGACAGGAACAACCCGAACGTCATTGAAACGCTCGACATCGCCTGCGACGACTGCCCGACCGGGGGCTACACCGTGACGGAGGCCTGCCGCGGCTGCATCGCGCACCGCTGCGAGGACGCCTGCCCGCGCGGCGCGATAACGCACGATGAGTTCCACCACGCGCACATTGACAAGAGCAAGTGCATCAACTGCGGCAAGTGCGCCGCCGTCTGCCCCTACTCCGCTATATACAACCGCAAGCGCCCCTGCCAGAACGCCTGCAAGATCGGCGCGATATCCATGAACGAGGACGGCACCGTCAAGATCGACAACAGCAAGTGCATCTCCTGCGGCGCGTGTGTTTACCAGTGCCCGTTCGGAGCACTGTCGGATAAGTCCTTCATTCTCGACGCGATAAAGATGCTCAAGAACTGCGACCGCGTTTACGCGGTAGTCGCCCCGGCGATCGTCAGCCAGTTCACCTATGCAAAGCCCGGCCAGGTCATCACGGCCATCAAGGCTCTCGGCTTCTGCGACGTGCTCGAAGCGGCGCTCGGCGCGGACATGGTCGCCTACAACGAGGCTGCGGAGCTTGCCGAGCGCGGCTTCCTCACCAGCTCCTGCTGCCCGGCCTTCGTGAGCTATATCCGCAAGAGCTTCCCGGAACTTCAGGAGAATATATCGCACAATATGTCACCGATGGCGACGATAGCAAAGCGCATAAAGGAAAAGGATCCCGAGGCGAAGACGGTGTTCATAGGCCCCTGCACGGCGAAAAAGGGTGAGTTCCAGCTGCCTGAGGTACACAAGTACGTCGACTGTGTACTCACCTTTGAGGAGCTTCAGGCCATGTTCGACAGCCGCGAGCTTGATGTCGGCGCGATGGAAGAGACGGTGCTCAACAACGCCTCCGGCTACGGGCGCATATTTGCCCACTGCGGCGGGCTTGCCGAGGCTGCCGCCGAGGCGCTGAAGGAGCAGGGGATAGACTTTGAGCTCAAGCCGCTCAGCTGCAACGGCATTGAAGAGTGCAAGCTTGCGCTGATGAAGGCTGCGAGAGGAAAGCTCGATGCTAACTTCGTCGAGGGCATGGCATGCGTCGGCGGCTGCGTGAACGGCGCGGGCTGCATGACGCACAATGAGCGAAACCGCGTCAAGGTCGATGCGCACAGCCAGCAGGCGCAGCTCAAGAGCATTACTGATTCGCTTCTGTACGCCGCCGAGATCGACCGTGAGCTTAAAGAAAAAGCCGGGGATAAGGTCTGATAAGCTGTCCACTTGACGCGATCCGCCGGGTATTGTATATTTAATGTGGCTCCGCGTATGGAGCGAATATATATCCGTCCGGAGGACACGCCATGGATAACAGGACAAGCAAGCAGAACTACTACCTCGATATTGCCGACGCGGTGCTGGAGCGCTCCACCTGTCTGCGCCGTAAATACGGCGCGATAATCGTGTGCAATGACGAGATAATTTCCACCGGCTATAACGGCGCGCCGCGCGGCAGACGCAACTGCTCCGACATCGGCACCTGCACACGCGAGACGCTGAGGATCCCCTCCGGCGAGAGATACGAGCTCTGCCGCTCCGTCCACGCCGAGGCAAATGCGATCATCTCCGCCTCGCGGCAGGACATGATAGGCGCGTCGCTCTATCTTGTGGGGCGCGACGCCGCGACGAATGAACTGCTCTCCGACGCGATGAGCTGCTCAATGTGCAAGCGGCAGATCATAAACGCGGGGATAGACCGCGTCATCATCCGCATCACCCCGACCGAGTACCGCACGATCCCTGTCAGCGACTGGGTCGAGAACGACGACTCGATATTCTCATTCTGAATATAAAAGCGGCGCTGTCTATGCGCAGAAAAATGCAGAGCGGATCATACCGCTCTGCATTTTTCTGCGCATTTATTTTGCGGATGTGCTCACACCGTTTTTCTGCGCATGGAGCTTGGGATGCCAAGCCCCTCTCTGTATTTCGCGACCAGACGGCGCGATATATTGACGCCGTTTTCCGCAAGGCTACTGCACAGCTGCTGATCCGAGAGCGGCGAACGCTTGTCCTCCTGCGCTATCTGCCGCTGAATGAACTTCTTTATCATGTCGGCAGATTTTGCATCCTGATCCTGACGGCTTGCCTTGAGAGAAAACATATCCTTAATGGCGATAATGTTCCCGTCGAAGTCTGCGTACTTGCCTTTTACAGCCCGGCTGACGGTGGAGACGTGCACGCCCATACGTTCGGCAACGTCGTTCATTCTCATCGGAGACAGCGAGCTGCTTTTCTTCAGAATATAATCCTTTTGTATTTCACATATGACGGCCAGACAATCCATCAGGGTCTGCTCACGCTGGGAAATGCTCTGGACGAGCTGCGCTGCGGACTTCAGACGCTTATCGAGATAAGCCTTCAATGCTTCGTCCTCGGTGGAATCGTACAGCTCAGAATAGTATCGGTCTATACGCAGCTGCGGCAGATATGAATTGCAGATCGATATGTCTATCTTGCCGTCGGTCACGCTTATTTTGGCATCAGGTGTGATATATAAAGTCTCCTCCCCGGTATCAAAGCCTGCCGCGGGTATGGGGGAGAGCGCCTTTATTTTCTCCGCGGCGGCGCGGACCTCGGCAACAGAGACGCCGAGCCTGTTTGCAATGCTGGAAAAATGCCCTTTCGCCAGATGATCAAGATATCCGCCGACGATGGCAAGAGAGACGGGATCGCCGTCCCCCTGCTCGATCTGGAGCTTCAGACACTCCTGCACGTTTTTGGCGCAGATGCCGGTGGGAGATAATCCGCGCAGCCGCTCAATGCAGCGCTCCACGTCAGCCGGGGCGGCATTCAGGAGCAGGGCGGTCTCCGCAATGTCCTCATCAAGAAAGCCCTTTGAATCGACGCAGTAAATGAGATAATTCGTGATGAGCCGGTCACTTTCACTCAGCCTGAGCGAATAGAGCTGTGCGCGCAGGTGCTCCTGCAGGGAGCTGCCATGGCGCCGCTTCTCCGCCGGTTCCCATGCGTCGGGCGGATCCCGCTCATCCTGACCGGCGGCGCTGCCGCCGATGCTGCGGTCATTCTGCCGCAGCCACTCCTCCTTGCTCCTCAGCTCCCGCAGTTGAAAAGCGTCGATGTCGATAACGGGATTATCCGTTGCTTCATTGCAGATATATTCTTCAAGCTCGAGAGACGACATCTGGAGAACTTCAAGGTTCTGTATCAGCCGCTGGGTCACAACGGTGCTTTGCTTTTGCGACTGTTCTGCTTTTAATCCCATGCGGCTTCACATCCTTTCTTATTTTATCAGGTACACCGGGGCTTCGTCTCCGGCCTGTTCTTTCTGTATCCTGCCCTCCAAAAGCAGATGCTCCAGATGCGCCAGAGTCTCGCTCATCGCGAAGTATTTTTGACCGGGAGGGAAATCATCCCAGTCTTTGGCGCGTATCTTCCACTGCATCATACCGGCTATCTGGTATGCGTTCAGGCCGGGGTGCTCGCCGATGACGCGCTCCGCGTCGTCAAGACGCCGTCTGTGATGCGCGAGAAGCTGATCCGCTCTTTCGCGCAGCGTGCTCTCCTGCACTGTTCTGTGACCGGGGAGCACGTGCTCCACCGGCAGCGCTTTGATGCGCTCAAGGCTGTCCATGTACCGCCCGAGCGGGTCTGACATACACGTCCATGAGCAGATGTTCGGGGAAATATCAAAGAGCACATGATCCCCGGATATCAGGGTGCGGCTGACGCTGTCATATAAACACATGTGCCCCGGGGTGTGTCCCGGGGTATGGATCGCTTTGAAATTATAATCTCCGTAGGAGAGGACATCGCCGTCGTTCACTCCGTCGGCGCTGAACGTACCGGAGGTGTATATCACGGCGCGGTTCGTTGCGCGTATCTGCTCCATAACATCCCCGGGAAGTCCCGCGGCGCGCATCTTCTCGGCATTAGTCTGCCAGTTCTTTTCCACACCGTCATGCTGGAGCCAGTAATCTATCTCACTCATAAGGATGCGGCAGCCCCGCTTTTGCAGATATGCGGCGTTGCCGGTGTGATCCGTGTGCATATGAGTGATGAAAACGTCCGTGTTTTCAGGGCGCAGGTCGAGCGCCGCCATCCCCTCGTTGAGCGCGGCGATGCAGTCGGGATGATAAAAGCCCGTGTCGACAAGGAGGTTCCTGCCGCCGTTTTCAGCCTTTACCACATAGCAGTTGAGCCACTTCAGCGGGCTGTCCGGGAGGACTATGGGGAAAGTCCATAGTCCTCTCAGTATTTCTTCGGGTCGGGTCATTTTATTTTTTGAGCAGTTCGATCATGTGATCGCAGACTTCATCCATATCGCCGACGACGCCGTAGTCGCAGTAGTTGAAGATGGGTGCGTTGGCATCCTTGTTGACCGCGATGAAGAGCTCCGCATCGACGCCGGTCACGTGGTTCACAGCTCCGGATACACCGAAGCCTATGTACAGCTTCGGCTTTACCATCACGCCGGACTGGCCGACCTGCAGCTTATACGGCAGCAGCTCACGGTCAACGACCGGGCGCGTGCCGGCAAGCTTGCCGCCGAGCAGCTTTGCAAGCTCTCTGTACTTATCGAGGCTCTCGTCCTTCACGCCGTTGCCGACGCAGACTATCGTCTCGCAGCTTGCGATGTCAAGCTCGGGGTCAAAGTCGTTGGCCTTGTACTCCAGCAGCTTCGTGCGGATCTTCTCCTCATCGAAGCCTATGCTCTCGTGGATGATCTCGAAGCTCTCGCGCTTGCCTGCCGGGACTATCTTGAACGTGCCCGGGCGTATCGTGCCGACCTGCGGGCGCAGCACGGGGATCGTGATGACTGCCATGATCTTGCCGCCGGCTGCCGGTTCTACGAACTCGATGTCCTTGGTCTCAGGGTTGTATATAAGCTCGGTCGCGTCGGAGGTGCAGCCCGTCTCAAGGCAGGCGGCAAAGTGCGGGGCAAAGTCGCGCCCGTTCACCGTCGCGCCGACGAACACCGCCGAGGGCGTATACTTGTTCACGAGCTGAACATAGAGGTCGGAGTATGCCTCGGTGCTGTAGCGGGCATAGCCCTTGCCTGTCGCGATGATGACGCCGTCGGCGCCGCAGCCGCGCAGCTTTTCCAGCTCGGACTCCGGCAGCTCGCCCGCACTCACGGCGATGAGCTTATCTCCGGACTGGTCGCAGAGCTTTCTTATCTCGCTGCACAGCTCAAGCGTAACGGGGTGTATCTTCTCTCCGTCATGCTCGACGTGTACCCACATATTCCTGTAATTGCTCTTATCCATTCTCTGCACCTCCTCAGCCCTTCATTATCTCAAGCAGCTTGGCCGCGTTCGCTTCCGCGCTGCCCTCGTCGACTATAACGCCGGGTTCGGGCATAACAGGCGGGAACATACGGGGGACCTTCGTCGGAGAACCCGCGTCGCCTATACGCTCACGGTCAAGGCCGGGGATGTCGTTCGAGGTGATCGTGGTGATGGACGCTTTCTTCGCGGCCATCTTGCCCTTGAGGTTGGGGATGCGCGCGGGGTAGTTCTGCTTCTCTATCGTGAACAGGCAGGGGAGCTTCACTTCAAACGTCTCTATGCCGTCCTCAAGCTCGCGCTCGACTACGGCGGTCCTGGCCTCTTCGTTCACTTCCTTGATGAGGAGAGTAGAGGTGACCTGAGCCGCGCCGAAGCGCTGGGCAAGCTGTGCGCCCATCTGTCCGGTCGCGCCGTCGAGAGATTCCTTGCCGCAGAAGATCATGTCGTAGCTGCCCTGAGTGGCCGCGGCGGACATGATGGAATAGCTGGTCGCGAGGGTGTCGGCGTTGCCGAAGGCGCGGTCGGTGACGAGCACGGCCTTGTCCGCGCCGACTGCGAGGCATTCACGCAGCGCAGCCTCGGCGTTCGGGGGTCCCATCGTGATGAGGGTGATCTCGGCGCCGTACTGCTCCTTGACCTTGACGGCCGCGGAGAGGGCGTTTGCGTCCTGAGGGTTGAGTATCGCCGGGACACCTGCGCGGATGAGGTTTCCCGTCTCCGGGTCCATCCGCATCTGGTCAACATCCGGGACCTGCTTTACACAGCACAGTATTTTAAGCATTAGTCTGCCGCCTTTCCGGGATTGAGTATACCCTTGGGATCATATTTTGCCTTGAGCGCGCTGAACTTATCGAGCGCCTCAGCACCGAGGTGCTGCTTCTTCGCGCAGCCGATGCCGTATTCGCCGCGGATGCTGCCGCCAAGCTCTGAACACTTTCCGTAAATAAGCGCCGCGAGCTCTATGACCTTTGCCGCGAACTCTGCTTTCTCACCGTCGGACACGGCATGGATGTGCATCCCGCCGCTGCCGACATGGGCATAGGCCATGACCTTGAGACCCTTGGCTTCGCCCTCGGCCTTGGAATACTCCACCATCTCGGCGATCTTCTCCGCCGGGACGGTGATGTTATACTCGATTGCGTTTTTGGCTCCGCTCTCCATGGAGGTGTGGAATGCGTCATGCGCTGCCCAGAACTCGCGCTTCATGGTCGGGGTGTCGCCGACGAGGATGTCGAGGCACTCGATCTCCTCGGCCAGCTCCGCGATCTCCTCCATCTTTTCCATGACGGAGTCATCGTCCTCGCCCTCAAGAGTGAGCATGAGCGTCGCGCCGACGCGCTCGCCGTCCATCTCGACAGGGAACACGGGGTTGCCGGTAACATTGCCGGAGAACTCCACAATGTCGGTATCCATGTACTCGACGACGGCGGGGGCATAGTCCTTTGCCAGCAGGGCGTTGGCGGCATTGAGGCAGGTCTCGGTATCCATGAACGGGAAGAGCAGGATAGCATCGGCTTTGGGCTTGTCTATGAGCTTGAGAGTAAGCTCGGTGATGACGGCCAGAGTACCCTCGCTGCCTATGACAGACTCAAGGTCTGCGCCGCTGAGAGTCTCCGTGCTGCCGTCAGCACGGACGACGGTGAGGGCGGCGACGTAGTCTCTGGTCGTGCCGTACTTGACGGCGTTGGGGCCAGAGGCGTTGGTCGCGGCGTTGCCGCCGATGGTGGCAGTCTTCTCACCGGGGTCGGGGGGATAATACAGGCCGCGCTTCTCGGCTTCGGCCTTGACTTCCTGGAGCAGGACGCCGGGCTGGACGCGCAGGGTGCGCGCGGCTTCATCAAATTCAAGGATCTGATCCATGGCCTTGAGGGAGAGGACTACGCCGCCCGAGACGGGGACGGAGCCACCGGCTTGGCCGGTGCCTGCGCCGCGCACGGTGACGGGGACGCCTGCTTCGGCGCAGAGCTTCACGACGGCGGCGGCCTGTTCGGTGCTTGTGACCTCGGCTGCGGCGTCGGGAGTCCCGGCAACGCCCGGGCACTCGTCATGGCAGTAGTCTGCGCCTATTGCGTCGGCGGTGAAAAACCTGCTTTCGCCGACTATTTCTTTTATTGCTTCCAACATTGTTCTTTCTCCTGTTATCTATGGTATTACTCTAACTCTTTTATACTTGTGAGCGTGCAGCTGTTCGATTCTTTCAGTGCGCGGCGGTCTGTTTTTCCGGACGCGGTCTTGGGCAGCTCGCTGAGCACAGTGTAATACTGCGGCTTGCGGTAGCCCGCGAGATTCTCCTTGGCGAAGGCATGGACATCGCGGAGGTCTATGCTGCCGTCCTCCGGAACCAAAGCGGCGGCGACCGCTTCGCCCCACTTGGGGTCGGGGACGGAGAAGACCGCGCAGTCCATAACGCTGGGGTGCTTGCGCAGCACGGACTCCACCTCGTTCGGGTAGACATTTTCTCCGCCGGTTTTTATCATCGCACTGATGCGGTCGAGGAAGAAGTACAGACCTCTTTCGTCCTGACGGAAGACGTCTCCGGTGTGGTACCAGCCGTCGGTCAGTACCTCCGCGGTGGAAATGGGGTCGTCAAGATAGCCGTACATGACAAACGGCGAGGACACCCAGAGCTCGCCGGGCTGACCTGCGGGCACGTCGCAGCCGTTTTCATCCACAAGGCGCACATCGGCAAACTGGCCGAGATAGCCCGCGCTCTCCAGAAGCTGGGGATCCTTTTCAATATCGTCCCGCGTCAGCTCATAGCTGATGGAGCAGGCCGCGCAGAATTCCGTGCCGCCGTAGGAGGTCTTTATCCTCGCGCCGGGGAACAGGTCGAGCATCGCGAGGACATAGTCCTTCGAAAGCTTACCGCCGGTCGCCCAGATGAAGTTCACACTGGACAGGTCGTGCTTTCTTATCGTGTCAGAGTCGGCAAAGCGCATTATATTCACCGGCGGAACGAGGAAGAGCTGCGTCACCTTGTATTTCTCGATAAGCGAGCCGTAGGTCTCGGGGTCGAGATGGTTGACTCCGATATAGGAGCCGTTGAGCGCCAGGGACTTCATAAGCATGCTCAGGCCGCCGGTATGGAAAAGCGGACTGTGGGAAAGAATGCAGATGCTCTCGGTCTTATAGTACTCATGCTCGGCGGCCATCTGCATGGCGTAGGCCATGACCATGCGGTGCGTCCGGATGACGCCCTTGGACAGGCCGGTCGAGCCGCTGGTGTAAAGGATGGTGGAGAAGTTCGTCTCTTTTATTTTGACGTTCGGCTCCGTGTTATCTGACACGCTGCATATATAGTCGAGGTTTATGTGCCCGTCTATGGTGCTGTCGCCGAAGCTTATGAGATAGCGCACATCGCTGTCGCTTATGTTCCTGAGCGAGATGCTCTCTTTCCACTTCGGGGAGTAGAACAGCGCGTTGCAGTTGGAGCGCCTTACGTCTCTGGCGATCTCCTCTTTCTTCGCGCGGTAGTTCAGAAGGACGGCGACGACGCCTATCTTCTGCGTCGCGAGCCAGAGCTCGGCAAACTCCACGCAGTTATCGCAGATGAAGCCGATGCGGCTGCCCTTTGTAAGGCCGATACTCCAAAGGAAATTCGCAATTCTGTTTACGCGGTCATTCAGTTCAGAATAGCTCAGGCTGTGCGTAACGTCAGCCACTGCCATGCGGTCGGGATATGCGCGCGCGGCTCTTGTAAGAAGGCTGCCTATACCGTACATATTGTTCGCTCCTCTCTGCCTGCTTCGTTCCGGACATTCCGTCTCAGCCAAGCTTTTCGATTATCGCGGGAAGGACTGCGTTGACATCGCCTATCAGGGTGTAATCGGCCTGCTTTATTATGGGGGCGTTCTCATCCTTGTTGATCGCGCAGATGACATTGGTCTGATTGACGCCGACCATGTGCTGGATCTGTCCGGAGATGCCGATAGCCAGATAGAAGTTCGGCTTTATCATAACGCCGGAAACGCCGATATAGCGATCCTTGCTGTACCAGTGCTCTTCCTCCGCGACGGGGCGGGTGCAGCCGATCTCCGCGCCGAGCGCGGCGGCAAGCTTTTCAGCGGCGGGGATGTTGTCAGCGGAGGCGAGGCCGCGGCCAACGCCGACGACGCGCTTCGCGGCGGCAAGGTTCACGGTGGAGGCTTCTACAGCGCTCGTGCCGGCAAGCTCGACAGAGCAGCTGCCGGAGCAGTTGATCTGCGTGACCTGCGGCTCCGCAGCGGCGTCGGATGCTTCAAACGTGCCCGCGCAGACGATGGCGACGGCGGGGAAGGCGCACTGCTCGGTCTTCACGGCGCTGCCGCCGTAGACAAGGCGGGTCGTCTCCACGGCGTCCGCGGTGCAGCTGAGGGACATGACATCGCACAGGGGGCTGACGCCGAGCTTTGCAGCGGTGTAGCCGGCAAGCAGACGGCCGTCGCTGCCGGATTCGCACAGCAGCAGCTGCGGCTTCTGGCTGACGATCAGCTCGGAAACGGCGCAGAGCACCGATACGAGGGAAACTTCTTCGGGGTACGCAAAAACTTCGTCCGCGCAGCCGTAGGTCTTTCCGCTGGTGACGAGCGCGACGCTTGCTCCGGAAGCCTTTGCACCGGAGGTCAGCTCAGCGACGCTGCCTGCTTCGTTAGCAAAAACAAAAATTCTTTCCATTTCATTGACCTCCTTATATGCTCTTCTTCAGCGCCTTGACAAATTCGTCAATGCCGGTTTCATCGGATGCCTTGAACACCGTCTGCATACGGTCGGTGCGCTCGGGCGCGAGGACGGACACGGTCGTGACAGGTGCTGAGACGGACTCAAACTCGGAAGCGTCCCAGACCTCGACCGGCTTCTTGCCGGCAGCCATGATATCTTTCATCGAGGGGATGTGCGGACGGCAGATATCGCTCGTGACGGACACGACCGCAGGGCCGTTGAGCTTGAGCTTTTCGACGCGCTTGCCGCTGCTGCGGCTGGCGTAGACTGCGCCGTCCTCAAAGCTGAGGTCTTCGACGGAGTTGACGGCGGCGGCGTTCAGGAGAGCTGCGAGTACATTGCCCATTGCCTGAGAATACATATCGCCGCTGCCCTCGCCGCATATCACGAGATCGGCATCGCCGATCTTTTCGATGGCGCCCTTGAGGAGGACTGCGGTGGAGTACATATCGCCGCACTCACCGGCCTTGACGCCATACATCTTGACGGGACCTCTGGAGAGGACGGCCTTTCTCATCTTGGAATTGTCCAGAGCTTCGCCGCCGACCGTGAGGACTTCGACAGTGCTCTCGCCCGCCTCGGCGGCAAGCTTCATGCCGGCTTCGATGGCGTTGAGGTCATAGGGACTTATCACCCACGGTGCAGAATCAAGATTTATCGTGCGGTCTGCGTTGACAGATATTCCTTCCTCATCGCGGATGAATTTGAAGCATACAAGTATTTTCATAAAACACCTCTCATTTTCTCTGCGCAATTGCAGTTTAATTCACAATAACTTACGTCGCAAAAAACGTGCCAACTTTTAAACGGGGCGCCGAAAACCAGCACCCCGTCAAAAAACATATGAATTACGCGCGTTTATTCCCGTTCTTTCAATATCCTGTACAGCGTGGATCTCGCGATCCCAAGCGATCTTGCGACTTTCGCCTTGTTGCCGTCGTATTCTCTCATCAGCTGCGCGACGGCTTTTTTTCTGGAGCTTTCCTGATCCGATATGAGCGCGTCAGAATATGTGTCTTCCTGTGCGCGCATGCTCCGCACCGTGCCGTTTCGCATCAGCTCCGGCGGCAGATCGTGAGTCTCTATGAAGCGGCCGCTCATCGTGATTATCCCGCGCTCTATAACGTTTCTCAGCTCGCGTGTGTTCCCCGGCCAATCGTATGCGTGCAAGATGCTTCTGGCCTCGGCGGATATACCGTCGCAGGGCTTATTGTGCCGCTTGGAAAACTTGGAGATGAACGAATCGGCAAGCGCGTCGATATCCGCCTTATGCTCGCGCAGCGGGATGGTATTGAGCGAGATTATATTCAGCCTGTAAAACAGATCCAGCCTGAACTTTCCGCTGCGGATATAGTCCTCAAGGTTCTGGTTCGTGGCGGCGATAAGGCGTACATTGACGGGGATGGACTTGCTCCCGCCGATGCGCGTTATTTCGCCCTCCTCCAAGACGCGCAGCAGCACGCTCTGCATATCCAGCGGCATCTCGGCGATCTCGTCCAGAAACAGCGTTCCGCCGTCGGCCTGCTCGAATTTGCCCTTCGCGCCGGTACGGCTCGCCCCGGTGAACGCTCCGCCGACATAGCCGAACAGCTCGCTGCCTATGAGGTCGCGCGGGATCGCGGCACAGTTTATGGATACAAAGGGTTTGTCCCAGCGGTTGGATGCGTTATGGATGGAGTGGGCGAAAAGCTCTTTTCCGGTACCGCTCTCGCCGCGGATAAGCACGGTGCAGTTCGTTGCGGCGACGCGCTCGGCAAATTGCTTGAGCGCGCAGAAATTGTCGCTCACGCCGACAAGGCTGTCGAAGGTATATTTTGCGCCGCTCTCCGCCGAAACGTGGCTCTTTGCGACCGACAGCATACGCTGCGCGGTTATGACGAAGCCCTTGTCCGCGGAGTGCCCGTCGGCATATGTACAGGTCACATGATATTCCGTCGCGCCGATGGCCGAAAATGTGACCACCTGCGGCGAGGGGATGATGCCTTTGCCGTAGATGCTGTCGATCACATAGCCGAGCTCCGGGACAACGTCCGGGAGCGGGTAGTTTATAACGTTGTTGTAGTTGGTGCTGAAGAGCTGATAGAAGATATCGTTCACATAGGTCACCTGACCGGACGAGCCGAGGATTATCAGTATGTTCTCCGTCCTCACGCTGCCGTACTCCGTCCGGATCAGACCCTCTTTTGCCCAGTGGTCGGCAGTGAGCACGCCGGAGGAATAGACCGTCTCCGTCGCCTCGATAAGGCGGAACAGGCACACCGTCGCAGGAGAGAGATTTTCCTTGCGCGTCACGAGAAGGATGTGGACATATCTGTTGTACTTGCCCTTTACGGTGAAGGCATAGAACGCATAAGGGTGCAGCGCCTGAGCGTAATTCTGCCGGCCGATCGTCCATACGCTGGCCGACTGCTTCACGGACAGTGCGACCGCGTTCGTGCCGATCAGATCCTCGGACATATTTGCACCGAAACGGAGATTGATGGCTTTCAGCTCATCCTTCAGCTCCTGATCGCCGAACCGCCCGTATATATCGAAGTTCGGAGAGACGTACATCAGCACGGATTTGTTTGCCGCGAGAATGTCCGTCAGGCGCTCATAGTAATCCGGGGCGGATTCCCTGATAAGCAGCGTGTGCCCGGAAATATGCTTCTGGCAGTCGTTCTTGCTCTTCTCTGAAACCTCCGGGAGCTTATCGCAGAACTTGGGAATGCCCGAGTGCGCGGAGTGATACAGAGATATCTGTATGGCGTTTTTCTCTGAGGACGATTGGCTGACAGTAAAACTTTCATCTATCATCTGCGATATCCCTCCGTAAAAATTTATTGACCGCGGGCGTCGAAAGACAGCGAAAGGCGGCGGTTAAAAGCAGTTAATTATTATACAATCTCTGCACCGACCTGTCAATTAATAAATTAGTTTGTACATTGTGACGGCAGTGTATGCAATAATACAAAAGTGTAGCGGACGTACGCTACACTTTTGTTCTGTGATACACTTTTAACAATTCGCCTTGGGATACAGGTCTGAAAGCGGGGAAATATGGCGGCGGCGCCGGTCATCGCACCGGCGCCGCCCTGTTTTTAAGAAGCACATGGGAAAAACCACGCCGAGCGGCAGGAAAATTTGTCGAAAAAATAATTTTTTACCGCGACGGAACAGTTGGCACGTTTGTTGCGAATTATAGGGCTGTACGATTGCCACAAAATTAACGGCAGCAAAAACTGAACATACAGAAAGGAGAACGTATGGATTTCAGAAAAACAGAAGAGCAGGAACTCTTGCTGGAAAGCATAGACGAGTTCTTCGCTCAGGGCGAATTTGATGAAACCTACATTCAGAAATGTGAAGCTGAGCAGAAGCCCCTCAAGGAGTTCAAGCTGGCGGCACTGGAAGCCGGCTTCGGTCTGCTCGGTATTCCCGAGGAGTTCGGCGGAGTCGAGGTCGACACCCAGACCATGATAATGGTCGCCGAGCAGGTGTACAGCCACGGCTATCCCTCCGGTCTGGGCGCTATGCTCCAGGTCGACGATATGCTCAAGTTCGGCACTCCCGAGCAGCAGAAGAAGGTCATGGACTGCCTGCTGGACGGCGACGCGATGGGCTTCTGCCTCGGTCTCAGCGAGCCGCAGGCGGGTTCCGACAGCAACGCGATCACGACCTCCTTTGTCCGCAAGGATGGCAAGGTCATCATCAACGGCCACAAGACTTTCTGCACCGACGCCGACAGAGCAAAGTACATGCTCTGCATGACGCGCGACTTCACCAAGACCGATCTCAAGCCCAACCAGACCATGACCACCTGGCTTGTCCCCATGGACTCCCCCGGCATCACTGTCAAGCCCATGCACAAGGTCGGCCACCGCACCCGCAGCATGTGCGAGGTCTATCTGGACAATGTCGTCGTCGAAGAGAGCGACATGGTCGGCGAAGAGGGCAAGGGCTTCATGACCGTTATGAAGAACTTCGAGGTCGAGCGTCTGGTCATCGCTGCCGACTCCCTCGGCATCGCGTCCTGCTGCTACAATGACGCGCTCAATTACGCGGCGCAGCGCATCCAGTTCGGCAAGCCCATCGGCTCCTACCAGCAGATCCAGGAGAAGCTCTGCAATATGCGCATCAAGATCGAGAACATGCGCAACTACCTGTACAAGACCGCATGGAAGAAAGACAACGGTATGCCCATCAATGTTGACGCGGCACTGTGCAAGCTCTACTGCGCTCAGGCAGGCTTCGAGGTCGCTGACGACGCCATGCAGATACTCGGCGGCATCGGCTATACCGAGGATCACCGCGTTGCACGTCTGTGGCGCGATGCACGTATGCACCGCATCGGCGGCGGTACGGATCAGATCATGGTCCACATTGCGGGCCGCGCCCTTATCAAGGAAGTAAGCAAGTGATCTGCTTCCCCCGGCGGATAAACTGCTAAAAAAATAAAGAGAGGAATAGAAAAATGGAAACCAAAAAGTTTGACATTGTAAAGCTCCTTAAAATTGTCATCCCGGCAATCCTTGCGATCATCATCGCAAACATAGCACCTCCCGAGGATCTGACCGTTGAATCCATGAGATTCGCCGGCCTCTTCGTCTGCATGATCATCTGGATGGTCCTCAACGTATGGCCCGACTTCGTCATCACCCTCGTCGGCCCACCGGCACCGCGCCCTGCAAGGTCGCCTGCCCCGCGCACATCGCTATCCAGGGCTACATCAAGATGGCTGCCGACGGCCGCTATGCGGACGCGCTCAAGCTCATAAAGAAGGACAATCCCTTCCCGGCCGTCTGCGGCAGCATCTGCCGCAAGTACTGCGAGGACGCCTGCACCCGCGGCACTGTCGATGAGCCGCTCGCAATAGACGAGATAAAGAAGTTCATCGCCGAGCAGGACATGAAGGCTGAGCACCGCTATGTGCCGCCCATGAACTCCTGCACCCACGAGAAGTTCGACCAGAAGATCGCCATAATCGGCGCAGGCCCCGCGGGCATGTCCTGCGCATACTTCCTCGCCATCGAGGGCTACAGCCCCGTCGTGTTTGAGAAGGAAGCGGCTCCCGGCGGTATGCTCATGAACGGCATCCCCTCCTTCCGCGTCGGCAAGGATATCGTAAAGTCCGAGATCGACGTCCTGCGTGAGATGGGCGTTGAGTTCCGCTGCGGCGTTGAGGTCGGCAAGGATGTTACCATCCAGCAGCTGCGCGAAGAGGGCTTCAAGGCCTTCTATGTCGCGGTCGGTCTCCAGAAGGCCGCAAAGCTCAACATCCCCGGCGAGGAGCTTATAGGCGTTCAGGGCGGTCTTGACTTCCTGCGCTACGTCAACAGCGGCGCGACCAAGGAGCTCTCCGGCGACGTCGTCGTTATCGGCGGCGGCAACGCAGCCATCGACGTGGCGCGCGCCGCAAAGCGCCTGACCGGCGGCAGCGTCAGCATGTACTGCCTCGAGAAGGACGAGGAGATGCCCACCGTTCCCGATGAGAAGAACGCGGGTCTCGCAGACGGCGTTGTCATCAACAACTCCTGGGCACCCAAGGCCATCCTCGGCGAGGACGGCAAGGTCACCGGCATCGAGCTCATGCGCTGCGTCTCCGTGCGTGACGCGAGCGGCAAGTTCGCCCCCGTGTATGACGAGAACGAGACCATCACCGTCTCCTGCTCCAATGTCCTCGTCGCGATCGGCCAGCGCTCCGAGTACGGCGCTGTCCTTGCAGGCACCGTTGCGGAGACTCCCGACGGCCGCCTCATCGCGCATGACGGTGTGACCTTCCAGACCGCCGAGCCCGACGTGTTCGTCGGCGGCGACTGCGCGACCGGCCCGAAGTACACCATCGACGCTATCGCCAGCGGCCGTGAGGGCGCAGTGTCCATCCACCGCTACGTGAACGTCGGCCAGACGCTGACCATCCACCGAAATCTGCGCGAGTTCAAGGAGCTCGACAAGGAGAACGTCACCCTGCCGGCTGAGAAGATAAAGAAGCCCGCACGCTCCGCTGTTGTCATCGACAAGAAGAAGGTCCTCACCATGTGCGACGACCGCGTGACCTTCACCGAGGAGCAGATAAAGTCCGAGGCCTCCCGCTGCCTGAGCTGCGGGCGCAGCGTGGTCGACCCGAACAAGTGCATCGGCTGCGGCATCTGCACCACCAAGTGCGAGTTCGACGCAATACACCTCACGCGCAACCGCCCGCAGAACAGCAAGATGATCCCCGCCGAGGACAAGTTCAAGGCCATCGCTCCCTACGCCGCAAAGCGTCAGGTAAAGATAATCAAGAAGCAGCTTTCCGGCAAATAATCATCCCGGAGCAGATACAGGTGCGGGATAAAACCCGCACCTGTTTTTACTGATGTTTTACTGAATCAGAAAGGAAAGTTATGCACGAGCTTAGCATAGTGACCTACGTCATCGAGCAGGTCGACGAGATAGCCAAGGAGAACAAGCTCACGGACATCCAGTCCGTCAAGCTGGAGTTCGGCGAGGTGTCCGGGATCATACCGGAGTATCTGAGCGACTGCTGGAAATGGTACGCCAAAAAGACTCCGCTGATAGAACACACCGAGTTCAAGTACGAGATCATCCCGGCCATAACATGGTGCGACGACTGCAAGACCACCTATCCCACCGTGAAATACGGCAAGACCTGCCCCAACTGCGGCAGCGGCCACACATGGCTCCAGCAGGGGCAGGAGATGAACCTCAAGGAAATAGTCGCGTGTTGAATGTTGGAAAATAGCAGCGAAATTTTGTCAAAAAACTGACATCAGTATATTGCGTTTAGAAGAACAAGTGTTAAAATAATGACGGTCGCCCGCGGCGGCTGGATTCTTGTGCCGGAAGCTGTCGGCTCCCGGCGATTGGAGAAGAGAAGATATGAAAGATCTCAAGCACCTGCTCTATTTTGAAAATCTCCTGCAGGAAGCTCAGAATGAGCTTATCCTGCAGGCGCAGAGCGAGGGGAAGGTCTGCGTGACATACGTCTGCGAGAACACACCCGAGCCGCTGCTGAACCTGCCGGGCGCGTTTTCCACGCGTCTGCGCGCACCGCGCACCGGTTCCATGGAAATGGCGACCTATTATATGACCAGCTTCCTCTGCGAGTACAGCCGCGCCCTGCTTGAGCGCGCCATCGAGGGCGGCTACAACTTTGCCGACTGCCTCATCACTCCCGACGGCTGCACGATGATGAACCGCGCCGTCGAGAACATGGAGCTTCTGAAGGCTCTGGGCAAGGACAAGGAAAAGTTCTTCTTTGAGTATATGGAGATACCCATGAAGGCCGACGACAACGGCCTGAACCTCTACACTCTCCAGTGCAAAAACCATATCCTCAAGCCCCTGCATGAGCACTACGGCATCGACGTTTCCGATAAGGCGATCCGTCAGGCCGTCGCAGAGCACAACCGCGTCTGCGAGCTTATCCGCGCGATCGGCGATTTCCGCAAGGGCGACAAGCCGCGCATCACGGGCTATGAGTTCCACGTCATCACGCTTGCGACCTATGTCGCGCCGAAGTACCTGATCATTGACAAGCTCGAAGAGACGCTCGAAGAACTCAAGACCCGCGAGCCGGACGAGAAAGACTACCGCGCCCGTGTGCTGGTAGTCGGCTCCGAGGTTGACGACTGCGGCTTTATAAAGCTCGTCGAGGATACCGGCGCTTATGTCTGCGCCGACCGCTTCTGCTACGGCTCTCTTCCCGGCCGCGATCCCATCGAGCTGACCGATGATGAGGATGCGCTGACGCAGATATGCCGCCGGTACATGTACCGCGGTCAGTGCCCGCGCTATATGAACACCGCCAAGATGACCGGACGCCGCGAGTATGTCAACAAGCTCGCGAAGGAATACGGCGCCGACGGTATCATTTATGAGCAGATAAAGTTCTGCGACCCGTGGGCTTACGAGCGCATGATGGGTTCGCACATCATGCACGATGATTACGGCTACCCTGTGCTGTCGGTCGACCGCCCGTATAACATCTCGTCCTCCGGCCAGATGCGCACTCGTGTGCAGGCCTTCGTCGAGAGCATCGAGATAAAGAAGATCCAGGGAGGGGACAAGTAATGAGCAACAAGAGAATCGGCTGCGAGAATTTCGGTAAGTTCTATACCGAAGGCAAGGTCAGGAACCGCCGCGAGTGGCGCGGCGTTGTCGACACGCTCTATGATTACTCCCGCTGGCTCCACAACTGGATAACTATGGCGAAGATGGTCTCGAAGCCGAGAAACATCAAGGCCATGTTCCGCTACCGCTGGATGGCGAACTACCTCGCTGTCCCCATGATGGTCGACCGCCACACGCAGGGTCTGCGCGGCGAGCATCTGCGCATCTGCCATCTGGAGCAGGACCTCATAATCGAGGACGTCGCAAAGCTGCTTGACGGCCTCTTCCGCGGCGACCGCCGCATCGGGAACGACAAGGCGTTTTCCGACAAGGTCGTCCTTGTCGACGAGAACGAAATGACCGCCGTCATGATGGGCTTCCCGACCCTGAAGGGTCTCAGCCGCGAGACTCCGTCCACCTACGTCTCCGTGCTTCTGAACCAGCACGCGGCGGAGCATTATATCGACGTTGCGCAGGAATACGGCCTTGCAGGCGACGTCTGCCCCATGCCCGAGGCTGAGGCCGGCGTATCCATCGATGACGACGCCCCCGTGCTCGGCGCCTGCGCCGTCCAGTGCAACACCACCTGCGACGGTTCCCTTCTCGGCAACGGCGTTATCTCCAAGCGCCTTGAGCTTGAGGACGGCATTCCCGTGTTCCAGCTTGCCGCACCTCTGCGCCACCGCGAGGACGACGTGCAGGACTATGCCGCGCAGGAGATAAAGAACGCGATTGCTTTCATCGAGGAGCACACCGGCGAGAAGTGGGACTGGAACGCATACTTTGAATGCGCTAAGCGCGTCAATTACGCCACCAAGTGCCGCGTCGAATGGCTTGAGATGAACAAGACCGAGTACCCGCAGGTGTTCGGCTCGAACCTCGCACTCTATACCGAGACCAACTACATGGCAATATGCGGCAAGGTCAAGGCCTTTGAGGACGTCGACCGCAAGATAACCAGGCTTGCTGAGCGCGCCTATAAGAAAAAGAAGATGGCCGCCAACGAGTACCGCCACAGAGCCATCGTCTGGGGCGTCCAGTCGCATTTCTATATGGACTTCCTTGTGTGGCTGCTCAACTGCTGGGGCATCGTGCCGCTGACGGATATGCTCTCTATGGTCTCCACGAAGGAGCTCGTCACCGAGGACACCCCGGAGAACCGCGAGCAGGCGTACTACGATATGGCATGGCTGACCGAGAACATGATAATGCGCAACCGCACTCACGGCGGCTACAAGGTGCTGCTTGACGAGCTGTGGGAGTACTGCAAGGAGTTCAACGCCGACATGGTCGTTCTCTGGGAACATATGAGCTGCAAGGCTCTCGACGGCATGCACGGCATGTTCGAGGAGCGCGCGCGTGAATACGGCATCCACCTCGTCTGGGTCTCGCACGATCTGTTTGATCCGCGCGTGATCTCCCGTCAGGGTGTGCGCGACCAGATCAACAACTATATGCGCACGGTCATGGGTGAGGAGCCTGTCGACCCGAGCCTTGAAGTCCTCCATGACGAAGAATCGTGGTAAGAGGAAAGGAGATAAAAATGTCCAAATTCTGTAAGCTCCTTAAAAAGCTGCTGCTTATATGCCTCGCGTTTTTCGCGGTGACCTTTGCGATCTATTTCTTCAATCTCGACATGAAGCTCACCTCCGCGATGCAGCCCATTCTCGACCATTTCTATGACAAGGTCGACCGCGACCAGCATCTTTGATATTTGCGGGCATGGCCGCCTGAAAGACGCTGCATTCGCAAAATAAAAAACAACATCGGAGAAAGCGGACGCTTTCTCCGATGTTGTTTTGCTGTTTTATGATAGGTCACGGCAGGATAACGCTGAAGGTGCTGCCGGAGCCGGGGGTGCTCTCGACAACGGCGTCGCCCCCGTGGAACTGGGCGATCTCCTTCACCATCGCCAAGCCGAGACCGCTGCTGCCCTCGTCGCCGTGGGAAGTGTCCGCCTGCCAGAAGCGCTGCCAGACCTTGTCAATGTTCTCCGGGGCGATGCCGATGCCGTCGTCCTTGACGGAGAGCACAGCTCCCTGCTCCGTGCGGCGCAGAGTGAGCCATATGTGCCCGCCCTCAACGCCGTATTTATACGCGTTCTGGAGAAGATTATGTATGACGCGGGACATCAGCGCGCCGTTGAAGTGCGCAGTGATGCCGGGCGCGATGTCTGTTTTGAGCTCTATGCCCCGGCTGTCGACGGGCGTGAACTCATCGCAGCAGGACTCCGTGAACTCGCTCAGATCGCTCTCGCGCATCGGATAGCGGTCAGTGCCGTGCTGCATACGGGTGAGGCCGAGCAGCTGCTGCACAAGCTCTGACATATACTGCGCCTGCTCCTCTATGACGCCGATGGAGGTGGAATAATCATCGGGCGTTTTGTCCTTGCGTCGGGAGCGGTCGCACTGGGCGAGGATGATGGTTATCGGGGTGCGCAGCTCATGTGAAGCGTCGGAAGCGAACTGCCGCTCGGTCTCAAAGGACTTCTCCAAGCGCTCAAACATCCTGTCAAAGCTGCTGCCGAGACGCTTCATCTCGGACGGGCCGCGGCGGATATTCAGGCGCTTTGTGAGGTCGCCGCCGTCGCTTATATCGTTTGCGGCATTGACGATCTTCTCAAGCGGCTTAAAGGACAGGCTCGCGATGAGCCAGCCGCCGCCCGTGGAGAGAACAAGGATCGCCGGGAGCAAGGCCGCTGTGAGGATGAGTATGGTGTGCATAAGACCGGAGCGGTCGGCCGCGGAGATCAGGCCGCGCACCCAGACATATGTGATGTCCATGTCGACATAGACATCATAGATATAATACTCCTCGCCGTTTATCTCAGTGCTGCGCACGAAGTTTTCCTCAAACGGCACGGCGGCGGAATCGAAGCCGTCTGGTATCGCGCCGCAGAGCAGCTCCCCGTCCTCGGCATAGAAGGTAGTGTACACACCGCGGCGGTACGCGTCAACGTCGTCCCACTCGAAGCGCCCGTGGTCAAATTCGAGCCGGTCGGCGTTTTTCATCACGACCTTGACGAGCCTGCCTGCAGGATCGTCCGTAACAGCGTTTGCATTTATGACGAACACGAATACCAGCACCATAGCCGCCAGCAGCAGCACCATGAGCGTGATCCACAGCGTCATTCTGAGCTTGACGGACATATGCTCAATCCTCCTTCAGCACCCAGCCGGTGCCCCAGACGGTCTGGATAAGCTTCTTGTCAAAGCCGGTGTCCATCTTTTTGCGAAGGTAGCCGACATAGACGTCGACGACGTTCGTCCCGCCCTCATAGTCATAGTTCCAGAGGTTGTTCTCTATCATCTCGCGCGAGAGGACGACGCCCTTGTTGCGCACCATATATTCAAGCAGGGAAAACTCCTTGCTCGTAAGATCGATGCTCTTCCCGGCGCGCGTCACTCTGTGCGAGGAGGTGTCAAGGCTCAGGTCGCCGACGGTAAAGACGTTCGAGCGGTTGCCGGTATATTTGCGCGTCATGACGCGCACGACGGCCATAAGCTCCTTGAAGTCAAAGGGCTTGACAAGATAATAATCCCCGCCGCTCTCAAGCCCCTCGACGCGGTCGGCGACGCTGTCGCGCGCGGTGAGGAAGAGAACAGGCGTCGTGTCCCCGCCGCGGCGGAGGCGTCGCACAAGGTCAAGCCCATTGAGCTTCGGCATCATAATGTCCAGGATCATCACGTCATATTTCGCGCACTCCATAAACTCAAGCGCCTCCTGCCCGTTAAAGCAGCTGTCGACGCTGTAGCCCTCGTCCTCCACAGCCTCGCTGATTATGCGGTTGAGATGCTTTTCATCCTCTACGACAAGTATCCTCATTCCGTTCCTCCAAGTGCCGGACGGCACAGCGCCCGTATTCTGATCGTACTGTAAACCGAAGAATTAAGAAATCTATTAAAAATATACCAGCTATACTATAATTATTATAAACGCATCGGCGGCGGGACGCAAGCATATGAAATTATCTCCGCCGATATTGCGGGCAGATGTGGCTTTTTTGCCTGATACGTGTTAAAATACATCAGGTACAAAGGGGAATATAAACAATGTTAGATCAATACGGACGCAAAATAGATTACCTGCGCATATCCGTGACTGACCGCTGCAACCTGCGCTGCCGCTACTGCATGCCCGAACCGATAGACGCCGTGCAGCACGCAGACATCCTCCGCTATGAGGAGATACTGCGCATCTGCCGCGCTGCCGCAGAACTCGGGATAACGAAGTTCAAGGTCACGGGCGGGGAGCCGCTTGTGCGCGCGGGCTGCGCGGAGTTCATCGCCGCGCTGAAAACCCAGCCCGGCACACAGCAGGTCACGCTGACAACGAACGGCCTGCTGCTGGAAAAGAACCTCGACGCGCTCACCGCTGCGGGACTTGACGGTGTGAACATCAGCCTTGACACACTGGATAATGTACGTTTTCGCAGCATAACCGGGTACACCGGCGATGGGGCAGATACGCTCCTGCGCGTGCTCGACGTGTGCTGCGCCAAAGGTTTGCGCACAAAGATAAACGCCGTGATGCTCGAAGAGACGGAAGCTGACGCTCCCGCGCTTGCCGCCATCGCGGAGACGCTTTCCGTGGATGTGCGCTTTATAGAGCTCATGCCCATAGGCTTCGGCACTGCGATGAAGCGTGTCTCCCCGGAGGATATCTTTGCCGTGCTGAAGGAGCGCTGGCCCGATCTTGCCCCGACGGATGAAAAGCGCGGCAACGGCCCCGCGCATTATTATAAGAGCGCGGCGCTCCTCGGCAGAATAGGCTTCATCGACGCGGTGAGCCACAAGTTCTGCGCCGAGTGCAACCGTGTGCGCCTGACGAGCACCGGCCAGCTCAAGCCATGTCTCTGCTATGCCGACTCCGCCGACCTGCGCGCGCTCATCCGCGGCGGGTGCACGGACGAGGAGCTGACAGAAGCGCTGAGGGCGGCCATATACAATAAGCCTCGCGCACACTGCTTTGATACAAGCACCAGCATCACGGAAAAGCATGCGATGAGCCAAATAGGAGGATAAGACCATGGGAAAGGTAATAGCGGTCTGCACGAGCGACCGCAAGGGAATACAGAAAAAGGACGTCAGCACCGCGCATTTCTCCACCGAATGGGGCATTGACGGCGACGCACACGCCGGTAAATGGCACCGGCAGATAAGCCTGCTGAGCGCGGACAAGATAGAGGCATTCAATAAGCGCGGGGCAAACGTCATCCCCGGCGCGTTCGGTGAAAACCTCGTCGTGGAGGGCTTCGACTTCCGCGCGCTCCCGGTCGGGACGCTCCTGCGCTGCAACGATGTGCTGCTGGAAATGACGCAGATAGGCAAGGAGTGCCACAGCCACTGCGAGATATATAAGAAAATGGGCGACTGCATCATGCCGCGCGAAGGCGTTTTCGCCCGCGTTCTCGAACCGGGTACGATCTCCGTCGGAGACGAAATGACTATCGTTCCGCGCGAGGGACACTTCCCATGGCAGGCCGCGGTCATCACGCTCGGCGAGAGCGGGAGCGGGGAGACGATATCCAAGCGCCTGCGCGATGTGGGGTACACGGTCGTTGAAGAGCCTGCGATCCCTGACGATGTGCGCGTCCTAAAGCAGCAACTCATGCGCCTGTGCGATCAGCGCCAGCTTGACCTCATCCTCGTGACCGGCGGTGCGGGCAGCGCCGCGCAGGAGGCGATGTCCGCCGTTTCGGATAAGCCGGCTCCCAGCATCGCGTCTGCCGTCATACGCGGAAAGACGCTCATTGCCGCTGCCCCGGAGGAGCATATGGACGCACTCATGGACTCCGCGCCGCAGGTGATGGAGAGCCTTAGAAACGGCAGATGAGGAGGTAAGCCCCGTGCAGGATTTCACACACTTCAACGATCAGGGCAGAGCAAAGATGGTCGACGTCGGCGATAAACCGGCGACTGTGCGCACCGCCGTCGCTGCGGGGCGCGTGACGGTCAATGAGAATACCTTCACGCTCATCAAAAACGGCGGCATGAAAAAGGGCGATGTTCTGGCCGTGGCGCAGGTCGCGGGCATAATGGCCGCAAAGCACACGCCGGACATCATCCCGATGTGCCACCCAGTTCTTATAGACGGGATAGACATTTCTCTCACGCTGGATGAAGCGCGCCTTTCCGTAGAGATAACCGCGTCGGCCTCCTGCGCCGGGCACACGGGCGTTGAGATGGAAGCACTGACGGCCGTCAGCGCCGCCGCGCTCACGGTCTACGACATGTGCAAGGCCGTGCAGAAGGACATTCTCATCTCCGACATTCATCTGCTGGAGAAGACCGGCGGCGTCCACGGGGATTATTCCTACTCCGGCAAATAACGTGGACAGGGACTATATTTTTCTATTTCTTTTTACAGCGGCAAGTTTCTTAGAATTTCTAATAAATTTCTTAAAAGCTCAGGATATACTTTAGCCAAGCTGAAATGAGTCAGAAAAAAGGAGAAGGAAAAATGAACAAGACACTCAAAAACATTCTTATCGCGGTACTCGTACTCGTCATCATCGGCGCTGCAATCGGCGGATATTTCATCTATCGCCACAACGACACTTATATCGGTGCGGAAGCAGCGCTGAACATTGCGCTTGACGACGCCGGTACCACCGTCACCATGATTTACTCTGACGACGTTGAATTTGAAAAGACCCGTCACTCTGCATGGTATGAGGTTGAGTTTGACACTCATCAAAACGAGTATGATTATATTATCGACGCCGTCACCGGCGAGATACTCAACAGCAGCATCAAGCCTCAGGACTGATATAGAGCCTATAAAAACAGCTCGCACCGCGATTGCGGTGCGAGCATTTTTCCGCTTATCATCTATTGCGCATGACGTTCTTCATTCTCAGGCTGTGGTCGAGGATGCTCTTGCGCAGGCGGAGGTTCTTCGGCGTGACTTCAAGCAGCTCGTCATCGGCGAGGAACTCGAGGCACTGCTCAAGGCTGAGCTGTCTCGGCGGGACAAGGCGCAGCGCCTCATCTGAGCCGGAAGCACGGGTGTTCGTCAGGTGCTTCGTGCGGCAGACGTTGACGGGCACATCGTCGCTCTTCTGCGTGACGCCGATGACCATACCGGCATAGACCTTTGTGCCCGGCGTGATGAACATCGCGCCGCGCTCCTGCGCGTTCCAGATACCGTATGCAACGGCCTCGCCAGTCTCCCACGCGATGAGGGAGCCGGTGCTGCGGCGGGCGATGTCGCCCTTGTAGGGCGCGTACTTCTCGAACACGGAGGCAAGGATGCCCTCGCCCTTGGTGTCGGTAAGGAACTCGTTGCGGTAGCCGAACAGGCCGCGGGACGGAACGAGAAATTCCATCTTCGTGCGGTCGCCGGCGGGGGTCATCTCAAGGAACTCGCCCTTGCGCGCACCGAGCTTCTCCATAACGGAGCCCATGCAGTCCTGCGGCACGTCGACGACGACGCGCTCGATAGGCTCGCACTTCTGCCCGTCGATCTCCTGATACAGCACACGCGGGGGAGACACCTGGAACTCATAGCCCTCGCGGCGCATCGTCTCGATGAGGATGGACAGGCTCATTTCGCCGCGGCCTGCGACGTTGAAGCTGTCGGTGCTGCTGCCGATCTCTGAGACGCGGAGGGAAACGTCCTTAAGCGTCTCGCGGAAGAGACGTTCGCGTATCTGGCGGGAGGTGACGAACTTGCCCTCAGTCCCGGCAAAGGGGCTGTCGTTTACGGAGAAGGTCATTTCCAGCGTCGGCGCGCCGATCTTCACGAACTCTATCGGCTCGGCAAAGCCTCTTGCGCAGATAGTGTCACCGATGGTGACATCGCCTATGCCGCTCATCGCGATGATGTTGCCTGCGCCCGCTTCGGTCACTGGGACTCTGTTGAGCCCGTCGAACTGATAGAGCGACACGGCCTTTGCCTTCATAGGCGGCTCGTCCTGATTGTGGTAATTGCAGACCTCGATCTCCTGGTTCTGCTTTATCACGCCGCGCTCGATGCGCCCGATGGCGATACGGCCGACATACTCGTTATAGTCGATACTGCTGACGAGCATCTGGAAGGGCTTGTCAAGATCCATGCTCGGTGCGGGGATGTAGTCAAGGATCGTGTCGAACAGCGGCTTGAGGTCGGTGCCGGGAACATCGGGGGAGTAGCTCGCCGTGCCCTGCCGGCCGGAGCAGAAGAGCATCGGGGAATCCAGCTGCTCATCCGTCGCGTTGAGGTCGATGAGCAGTTCGAGCACCTCATCTATGACCTCGTGTATACGCTGGTCGGGGCGGTCGATCTTATTGACGACGACGATAACGCGGTGGCCGAGCTCCAGCGCGCGGCTGAGCACGAAGCGCGTCTGCGGCATCGGGCCTTCTGCGGCGTCGACCAGCAGGATAACGCCGTTTACCATCTTGAGTATACGCTCCACCTCGCCGCCAAAGTCGGCGTGACCCGGGGTGTCGACTATGTTTATCTTCGTGTCGCCGTACCACACGGCGGTGTTCTTTGCCATGATGGTGATGCCGCGCTCACGTTCGAGATCGTTCGAGTCCATGACGCGCTCCACGACCTCCTGATTCTCGCGGTAAACGCCGGACTGCTTGAGCATTTCATCGACAAGAGTGGTCTTGCCGTGGTCAACGTGTGCAATAATGGCGACGTTTCTAAGCTTATCCATATCTATCAGTGCTCCCTTGCTGCGTCCGCATAGCTGCGGTCAAAATTTCTTTGTACTATTTTCAACACAAAATGAAATTTTAACACTGCTCTTCGCCTTTTGCAATACTTATATAAATGAAATTTACAAAAAAGTCCTTCTTATTGAAATAATTCTCCCGCCGTGATAGAATAATTGAACCCGAAATAAGCAATAGGGAGAAGAAAAGAACTTATGAGCTACAATTTTTTTGCCTACATTTCGCGTATGCGCTACATCGGCCGCTGGAGCCTGATGCGTAACGCGCTGCCCGAGAACATACAGGAGCACAGCCACATGGCCGCCGTGATCGCGCACGCGCTCGCGGTCATTCGCCGCGATATCTATGGCGTCCCCTGTGACCCGGACAGGTGCGCATCCGTCGCACTGTTTCATGACAGCTCCGAGATCCTCACCGGCGACCTGCCCACGCCGATAAAGTACCACAGCGCGCAGATCCAGAATGCCTATAAGCAGGTGGAAAAGCTTGCCTGCGATAAGCTTCTGGCGACGCTGCCCGAGGAGCTGCGCGGGACTTATGAATCCCTGCTCTACGGCAGGGATGCCGAGGAACTGCACGATATCGTCAAGGCCGCCGATAAGCTCTCGGCGTACATCAAGTGCATCGAAGAGCGCAAGGCCGGCAATAACGAGTTTATTTCCGCCGAGAAGCAGACCCGCGCCATACTCGACGCGAGCCCGCTGCCGGAGGTGAAATATTTCTTGGATAAATTCATCCCGGCCTTTGAGCTGACGCTCGACGAGCTTGGGACAATAGACGAGGAGGGCAAAGCATGACACAGGAAAAGCTTGACCGCATAAACGAGCTCGCGCATCTTGCAAAGGAGCGGGAGCTGACCGCAGATGAGCAGGAGGAGCGCGCCGCGCTGCGCAAGGAGTATATCGAGGACTGGCGCCGCGGCACGATAGAGCTGCTGGAGAACACCTATATCGTCACGCCCGACGGCAAGAAGCACAAGCTGCCGAAAAAGGGCGAGACGCCCAAGGCGTAAAAGGCAAAACAGGACCCGGTGTGACAATATATGCCCCGCCGGGTTCTGCTTTGTATGGATGCTATCAGACCGTCTCCAGAAATTCGTCACCGGCTCGGTTAAATTCCGTGGGGTTCCTGTTTGCAATGAAATGCGTCCCCTCAATGATCCGGAGCCGCGCCCTCGTAAGGCTTTTCGTTATCAGCTCTGTGCGCTCCCACCGCAGGTATTCACATGAAGAATATGCTCCACGCGATGAGCAGCTGCGCGGCGTAGTAGGTCGCGTGAATGCCGATGTTCGCGCCGAAGCGGCGCTCGCTGCCGAAGCTGTAGGCGCAGAGGATATTGTCGCTGATGATGAATAGCACACCGCCGACGGCAAACAGCAGAGTCGACACTCCCGGCGCGTGTATCGCGACGGAGACGGCAAGCGCTCCCATGAAGGCGACGACCGCCATGTATATCATGCCCGGTACCTGCATGTTCCCAGCGTTCGTGTCCTTGCGGTAGTTATAAACGCCCGAGAGCGCGAGCGCGACGAAGCCAATGGCAAGGCCGCCCAGCAGTATGCCGGGCGCGCGGTGCGACAGCGCGATGATATACAGCACATGGCCGACGGCAAAGCTTGCAGCCCCCGCGGCGAAGAACTGCGTCTTCTTATTCACGCATATAAAGCGCAGCGCAAGCAGCTGATCGCCGAGCAGACCGAAGATGAGTCCTGCCGCAACAAGCCACGCCCCCGCTGGGGCGGCACCGCCGGTGCCGAGCATGCTCCTTATGTTCGCGTCGGTGCCCAGCAGCCCGAGCACGACGAAGCACAGGCCCGCCGTTCCCTTATAGGCAAAGGCTCTGCGGTAGTCCTTCCGCTTGCAGAACACGAGATAGATACCCCCGGACACTGCGCACAACGCTGTCAGCACCACTGCGACGAGCCGGACATTTGACGCGGTAAGCTGCATATTTGCCCCTCCGTTTCTTATGTGTTTATTTCCTGTTAAGATTCTACTCAGATTATAGCAAAAAAGAATTTGACTGTAAACATACAGTAGGGGGAACTTTATTCGGAAATCCGCGTCTTTGTAGTTGAGGACAAACTTGTAAATACCTGTAAAATAAAAGTACGAAAGGAAGTCGACAAAATGAAAAAACGGATAGCCCTGCTGCTTGCATTGCTCATGACCCTGTCCCTCTGTGCCTGCGGCAGCTCCAGCAAAATGGCCAGCTCCACCGAGTCGGCGGCATACGATTCTGCGCCCATGGAACCGCCTCCCAATGCGTCGCGCGCCTCCGGATTTGCCGCGATGGACAGCACTGCGTCTGCCGGTGAATACGGCGAATATGACTCCGGCACTGAGGGCGGCGATGTGCCCGACGAGAACCCGGAGAAGATCATCTACTCCGCCGATGCTACCGTTGAGACTACCGAGTTTGACAAGACCCTCGAAGAGCTTGCCGCGCTTATCAAGGAGTACGGCGGCTGGGTGCAGTCAAGCAGCATAAACGGCGCGAACTATTACAGCATCTCCCGCGGCAGCAGCTATAACCGCAGCGCGGACTATACCATCCGCATCCCGAGCGACAAGTTCCAGACTGTCATGGGCAGTCTCTCCACGCTCGGCAACATCCCTTACAGCTATACCTACACCGAGAACGTCAGCGCACAGTATTATGACGTGCAGTCACGGCTCACTGCGTACAAGACTCAGGAGACCCGCCTGCTCGAAATGATGGAAAAGGCGCAGACCGTGGAGGACACGATAACCATAGAGGAGAAGCTGACGGAGCTTCAGTATAAGATAGACTCTCTCCAGTCGAGCCTCAACAATTGGGACAGACAGGTGAATTACAGCACTATCTCCCTGAACGTCCAGGAGGTCGGCGAGTACACCGAGCAGCAGGCCGTCACAATCAGCTACGGCCAGCGGCTGCTGAACGCGTTCACGGATTCGCTTAAAGGCGCGGGGCGCTTCTTCAAGAACCTGCTGGTGTTCCTCGTCTCCGCGCTGCCGACGCTTGTGATCCTCGCGGTGCTGTTCTTCGCGCTGCGCCCGCTTTTCAGGAAGCTGAGCGCTAAGGCAAAGGCACGCCGGGAAGAGAAAAAGAGCACCGCGGCAAACAAAAACAAGGCCGAATAAGAACAAATAAGCAACAAAACTAACAGTTCAGTCCGCGGGTCACGACCCGCGGACTGAACTGTTTATTAACTTTCTATTAAAATTATTTAAGCATTTGAATTGACATAACACCGATTCAGTGGTAGAATAACACGAATGATATTTTAGGGGACCATGGGGAGGTCTCCGATAAATATTTCTGTTCGATTCGACGGGCGCGTTTTATGCCCCGTCTTGCATATGTGTGCGGGCGCTGCTCCGTGCGCGATACCATTGACAGGGTCAAATAGAGGCCTGTCAGCTTATGGTAATAACAAAATATCCAGCAGCTAAACCCACCGCAAAATTCTTAAAGAATGGAGGTGTGTTTACTTACTATGCCGGTAATTCTATGGATCTTGATAGCCGCTGCGGCTTTGATAGCGGGATTCTTTATAGGCTTCGGCTACCGCAAAAAGGTTGCCGAACGCGAAATATCCAGTGCTGAAGAAGAAGCCAAGCGCATAATTAACGAATCTATAAAAAGTGCGGAGAGCAAGAAGAGAGAAGCTCTCCTTGAGGCAAAGGAAGAAATACACAAAAGCCGCTCGGAATACGAGCGGGAGGTCAAGGAGCGCCGCGCCGAGCTGACCAAGCAGGAGCGCCGCTACCAGCAGAAGGAAGAAAATCTTGACAGAAAGCTGGACGCCGTCGAGAAGAAGAACGACGTTCTCAGCAGCAAGATCGCCGCTGTGGAAGCACAGCAGCAGGAAGTCGCTCTGGTGAAGAAGAGCCAGCTCGAAATGCTCGAGAAGATCTCCGGCTTCACCGTCGAAGAGGCCAAAAATTATCTGATCGCCAGCATCCGCGACGAGGTCACCCACGAGATGGCCGTCAAGGTCAAGGAGGTCGAGGCGCAGTATAAGGACGAGGCCGACGAGCGCGCAAGAGAGATCATTGCCACGGCCATCCAGCGCTGCGCCGCGGATCATGCAAGCGAGATCACCGTCTCCGTCGTACCCCTCCCCAACGACGATATGAAAGGCCGCATAATTGGCCGCGAGGGCCGCAACATCCGCAGCATCGAAACGCTGACCGGCTGTGACCTCATCATTGACGATACCCCCGAGGCGATCACCGTTTCGAGCTTTGATCCCGTCCGCCGCGAGATCGCGCGTCTGGCGCTCGAAAAGCTCATTCAGGACGGCCGCATCCACCCGGCTCGTATCGAGGAAATGGTCGCCAAGGCTCAGAAAGAAGTCAACGCGACTATCAAGGCCGAGGGCGAGCGCGCCGCGTTCGAGACGAATATCCATGGCCTGCACCCCGAGATCATCAAGCTGCTCGGCCGCATGAAGTACCGCACCAGCTACGGCCAGAACGTGCTCAACCACTCCATCGAGGTCTCCCACCTCGCCGGCCTTATGGCTGCGGAGCTGGGCGTCGATGTGAACGTCGCAAAGCGCGCGGGTCTGCTGCACGATATCGGCAAGTCCATTGACCATGAGGTCGAGGGCAGCCATGTCACCATCGGCGTAGACATCGCAAGGAAGTACAAGGAATCCGAAGCCGTTATCCACGCCATCGAAGCTCACCACGGCGATGTTGAGGCGCACAGCGTTGAGGCCTGCCTCGTTCAGGCGGCGGATGCTATCTCCGCTTCCCGCCCCGGTGCGCGTCGCGAGAATATCGAGAACTACGTCAAGCGTCTTGAAAAGCTTGAGGAAGTCTCAAAGAGCTTTCCCGGCATCGCAAGCTCCTATGCCATTCAGGCCGGCCGCGAGATCCGCATCATGGTCAAGCCCGAAGAGGTCAGCGAGGATCAGATGGTCCTGCTCGCAAGGGACATCGCCAAGAAGATCGAGGATGAGCTCACTTATCCCGGTCAGATCAAGGTCCACGTCCTCCGCGAGACAAAGGCCGTCGACTACGCGAAGTAAAAAAGTAAATTATATGAAAAAGGCTGCGTCCGTATGGACGCAGCCTTTTTCATATAACCTTAATATTGCCGATGCAGGGGCGAGGAATTATTCATTATCTTCGTCCTTATCGTCGTCGCCGAGGTCAAACTCCAGCTTTTCGCCGCAGTTGGGGCACTCGATGGAGCCTTCGGCGAGAGTGTCCTCATCGAAGCTGATCTCCTCGCCGCAGACGGGGCAGGTAGCGTCATATATCACTCCGTCATACTCAGGCTCACCGTCGTCGTCTTCGTCCTCGTCATCGCTGTAGCTGCGGCCGCAGCCGCAGCAGCTGACGTCTTCGTCCTCGTCATCATAATCATCGTCGTCCTCGGGAAAGTCGAGATCGCAGGTGAGCTCTTCGAGATAGTTCAGCTCGTCGCAGACCTCGTCGAGAGCCTCGTCATGCTCGTCATAGCATGCATGAAGGTCTTCTATTTCATGCGCCATGTCGGAGAGAAGCTCATTGAGCGCGTTCCACAGCTTGCCTTCCTTGGAATCCGGAGCGATGCCCAGACCCTCGGTCAGACCCTTCAGATATGCCGCCTTTTCCACTACTGTCATTTTGAAAACCTCCTTAGAAAAAATACGGGGAAAGACTGCTGATCTTCCCCCGCTTATAGACTTGAATTACGCTCTGGACAGATACTCGCCCGTGCGGGTGTCGATCTTGATCTTCTCGCCCGGCTCGATGAACAGAGGAACCTTGATCTCCGCGCCGGTCTCGACGGTCGCGGGCTTGGTCGCGTTGGTCGCGGTGTTGCCTGCAAAGCCCGGATCGGTCTCGGTGACCTCAAGCTCCACGAAGAAGGGAGGCTCAACATTGAAGACCTTGCCCTTGTAGGAGTAGATGGTGCATTCCATGTTCTCTTTGACGAACTTGAAGTTGTCGCTCAGGACGCTTGCGTCAACAGGCTCGAGCTCATAGGTCTCGGGGTTCATGAAATAGTACAGGTTGCCGTCATTGTAGCTGTACTCCATGGTCATGCGGTCGACAGTTGCGGCCTCGAACTTTGCGGTGGGGTTGAAGGATTCCTCACGGATAGCGCCGGTCATGATCTTCTTGTACTTGGTGCGGACAAAGGCAGCGCCTTTGCCGGGCTTGACGTGCTGGAACTCAATGACCTGGCATACATCGTTATCATACTCAAAGGTAACGCCGTTTCTGAAATCGCCTGCGGTAATAGTTGCCATATATGGGAACCTCCCAAAATAAAATTTATTATTTATCTTTGATATTTTACAGTATCTCCGCGAATTTTGCAAGCATTATTTGATGTTGGGCAAATTTTCTGTGCCTCTCACAGTACCACCAGCTCCTTGGGAGCCTTGGTGATGATCTCGGCGCCGCCCTCGCGGATGACCATGACGTCCTCGATGCGCACGCCGAAGCGCCCGGGAATATATATCCCCGGCTCCGCCGAGCACACCGCACCCGCGGGCATCGGAGCTTCGCCGGAGGGGTTCGCATTCGGCCATTCGTGGATGTCAAGGCCGAGGCTGTGGCCGAAGCCGTGGCCGAAATATTTCCCGTAGCCCGCGTCCGAAATGACCTTACGCGCCGCGGCGTCTATCTCCCTGCCGGGCACTCCCGCTCTCGCCGCCGCGATGCCCGCGAGCTGCGCGCGCAGGACTGTGTCATAGACATTGCGCATCTCCTCGCTCGCGCTCCCGACGGCGACAGTGCGCGTCATGTCGGAGCAGTAGCCGTGCTTTATGCTGCCGAAGTCCATCGTGACAAAGTCCCCGGACTGTATCACCTTGTCCCCGGGCACGCCGTGCGGCAGGCTCGTCTTGTTGCCGGTGATGACGATGGGGTCAAAGGAATTGCCCTCGGAGCCGTTTTTGAGCATATTATAGACCAGCTCCGCGGCGACCTGTCTTTCGGTCATGCCGGGCTTGATTATGTGCAGCACAGTCTCCAGCGCCTTTTCGCTTATGCGCTGCGCCTCGATCATGCAGGCGATCTCTTCCTCAGTCTTTGACGCGCGCAGCGTCTCGAACAGGTCGCCCGCCGGGAGCAGCTCGCGGCCGAGGGCCTTTTCATAGCCGAGATAGCCGACGTGACTGAGCTTCTTATCCTCAGCGGCAAGGCGCGCCATACCGGCGCACACGCTGCGGATGATACCGGTGAGCGGGTGCTCCCGGTCATAGAGGACGACCTCGGTGAGACTGCCGTCAACAGCGGCTTCGGCGGCCTCGATATAGCGCGAGTCAGTTATGAGCCATGACTTTTCCAAGCCCACGACGACCGCGCCGTCCGTTATCGGGAAGCCCGAAGCGTAGCGCTGGTTCTTCTCGTCGGTGACGAGCATGCCGTCAAGCCCGCGGCGGCGCAGCTCCTGCTGTATTCTCTTCACGTTATTCATATGCCTGTCTCCTCCGATGTGGGCCGCGGGAAAGTCACGATGAAGCGTGAGCCCTGCGGCTTATTCTGCCCGACGGCAATAGAGCCGCCGTGCGCCTTGACAGCGTCATGCACGATGCTCAGCCCGAGCCCGCTGCCGCCGGCTTCGCGCGAGCGTGCCTTATCGACCCGGTAGAAGCGGGAGAAGATGTTGTACGTCTCCTCCTCAGGGATGCCGATGCCGGTATCCGCAACGGTGAACTGGACGCTGTCGACCGTGCCCTTCAGGATCAGCGTGACGCTGCCGTTCGGGACGTTATATTTTATCGCGTTTTCGACGAGGTTAAAGATGATGTGGAACATATCGTCCACCGTCGCCATGACGACGCAGCCGTCCTCAAGCTCGCAGCGCAGCTTCACGTCATGCTCCTTTGCCAGCGGGCGCAGCAGCACCATCGCGTCGACTGCCACCTGCTTTACATCGACCGGCTCCGGGACGACCTGGATATCGTCGTCGAGACGCGAGAGGTCAAGCAGCTTCTCGGTCGTGCGCTGGAGGCGTTCGGCCTCGTTGCCGATGTCGGTGACGAACTCGCGCACGGTCTCGGCGTCCATGTTCTCGTTCTGCACGATGCTGTCCGAGAGCAGACGTATCGATGCAAGCGGCGTCTTGAGCTCATGCGAAGCGTCGGAGACAAAGCGGCGGCGCTGGTGCTCGGTGTCGTAAAGACGTTCGGTAAGCGTGTTGAACTCGCGCCCGAGCTCACTGAGCTCGTCCGTGCCGGATATCGCGAGCCGGTGCTTATAGTCCCCGCCGGCAACGATGCGCATGGAATTGGCAAGGTCGTTCAGTCTCTGGAGGACGACCGAGGAATATACCACGGCCATCACGAGCGCCGCGAGGGCGATTATGAGGGAGACGGTGCGTATCTGCACCTGGAGGTCGTTTATGATGCGGCCGCGCTCGGCGTCCGTCTCATGCAGGTACACCGCCCCCGTGATGGTGCTCTGACTGCTGATGGGGATGGCGTAGCTGCTGGAGAAAGCTTCATCCTCCTGTGAAGAGCGAAACACCGTCTTGCTGCCGAGAGCGGAGAGCAGATCGCCCGCGGCGGTCTGGGGTCTTGCGTGCGTCTGCGTATCGTATATTATATCCCCGGTCTTCCCGGCAACTATTATCCTGTCATAGCCCTGAATGTCGAGAAAGCGCAGCACCTCGGCAATGCTCTCCTGATCGGGATTGTCAAGGCTCGCAAGAGCGGAAGCGAGCGTTGCGGCCTGGCTCTCCATGGCCTTTTCCTTCTCCTGAAACACGGCGTCGCGCGCGGAGATGAGCGGATAGACATTCAGCAGCAGGAGCAGGATCAGCAGCAGCATCGCCAGAAAAGAGAAAAACTGAAAGCGGATGCTGCCGGATCTGAATGTCCAGCGTTTAATCTGCAAAGTAATACCCCACTCCCCACTTGGTGATGATGTATTCCGGCTGGGCGGGATTGAGTTCAAGCTTCTCGCGCAGGCGGCGGATGTGCACATCCACCGTGCGCGTATCGCCCTGATAGTCATAGCCCCACACGAGGTCAAGCAGCGCCTCGCGGCTGTACACCTTGCCGGGGTTCTTCATCAGAAACAGGATCAGGTCAAACTCCTTCATCGTGAGCTCGACCTCCTCGCCGCTCTTCATCGCGCAGCGCTTGGCCTCGTCCACGGTGATGTGCCCGCGGCTTATCGTGCCGCTCTTTTCCTCGGCAGCGGCGGGCGCGGCGGCTATCGACGCTCTCCTCAGGAGCGCCCGGATGCGCGCCTTGAGGGCAAGGATGTTGAAGGGCTTTGTGACATAATCATCCGCGCCGGACTCAAAGCCCATGAGCAGGTCTGCGTCCTCGCTGCGCGCGGTGAGCATGATTATCGGCACGGTGGAGAAGCTGCGGATTTCCTGACAGGCTTCGAGCCCGTCTTTCTTCGGCATCATCAGGTCGAGGATTATGAGGTCATAGTTCCCCTCGCGCGCCATCGTGACGGCGGTCTCGCCGTCATAGCAGGAATCGACCGTGTAGCCCTCGTTCTCAAGATTGAACTTGATGCCCTTGACAAGCAGCTTTTCATCATCAACTACAAGAATTTTCATTAAGCTCTCCGTTTTTTGCCATCCGCCCATTCGCTTGACGGGGCAGGAATAATTAGATATAATACACTTTACGGGCTTTGCCTATCGGCGTAACACCCTATTTATATTACTATAACATATTCCTGAAAAAACGGGAGAACAAAATGAAAAAAATAAAAATTTTTCCGCTCCTTCTTCTCATGTGCGTTATGATGACAGCCTTGGCGCCGTCGGCATGGGCCATGGAAGCGCCGCAGCTCAACGGCAAGGCCGCCGTCGTGATCGACCTCGACAGCGGCAAAATGCTCTACGGCTATAACGAGAACGAGCAGCGCGCCCCCGCCAGCCTTACGAAGGTCATGACGGCGCTGCTCGCACTCGAAGCGCTCGACTCCGGCCGCTGTGAGCTGACGACCATGGTCACCGCACAGAACGACTGCCGCGACGGCATGAGCGACGACAGCAGCACCTCCGGCCTGCTGCCGGGCATGGAGCTTTCCATGCGTGACCTGCTCTACTGTGCGCTGCTTCAGTCGGCAAACGAGGCCTGCAACATCATCGGCCGCTATCTTGGCGGCAGCATCAGCGGCTTTGTTGAGCAGATGAACCAGAAGGCGACTGACCTTGGCTGCACGAACACGCACTTTGTGAACACCAACGGCCTCCCCGCCGAGGGGCACTACAGCTCCGCCTACGACCAGTCGCTTATTTTCCGCGCAGCGCTCGATCACCCGCTCTTCAGCGAGATCATCGACAGCACGAGCTATCAGCCGGAGAACACCGCGATAAACGAGGGCAAGCCTATCGGCAACTCTAACGCCCTTATAAACATAACCTCCATCTATTCCTACAACGGCCGCTATCTCTATGACGGCGCCAAGGGCGGCAAGACCGGCTACACCCGCGCCGCGGGCTACTGCCTCGTCTCCAGCGCCGAGCGCAACGGCGTGCGTATACTCGCCGTTGCGATGGGCTGCGACGGCCCGCTCAATGCGGACATAGAAGAATGCTACAACTTCGTCGACAGCCGTACACTGTATGACTGGGCTTTCGATAACTTCTCCTACCGCAGCATCCTCAGTTCCACCGAGCCTATCACAAAGGTGAACGTCGAAATGGCCGAGGGCGACGGAACGGTCATGCTCTATCCTGCGGGCAACCTGAACGTGCTTATGCCGAATGAGGTCTCCAACGATGCGATAGAGCGCGAGGTCACGATATACGACCAGCGCCTTGTCGCCCCGCTGCCCGCGGGCACGGTGCTCGGCGAGATACGCCTGTCCGCCGGCGGTGAGAGCTACGGCACGGTCAAGCTGATAACCGGTGCGGATGTCGAGCTTTCGAGAAGCGCCTACATCAGCCAGCGCTTGGGCGAGATATTCAGCAAGGGCTGGGTCATCGCGCTGCTGATAATCGTCATTGCCTTTGCAGTAATATACACGGTGCTCGTTGCGCGCTACAGGAAGCTGCGCAGAAAGCACCTTGAGGAGCGCCGCCGCGCTGAGCAGCGCAGGCGAGCGCGTCAGGAGCGGGAGGAAAACAGCGCCCGCGGCTACACGACCATCGATCCCGATGAACGCTTCGATGCGAACATCGACATGAGCGATTTCTTCGACGACGATAACAACTACAGATAAGCAAATTTGCAGTTCGAAATTAACGAGAAGGATTTCCCCTCTCGTTAATTTCTTTGCACCGTCTTAACGGGCGAACATGTTATAATGGAGACAAAGAAATAATATGGAAAATGAAGCAATGAAAAAAGCCGGCACATTCTTTTCAAAAGTCAGATCTCTGTGCAGGGAATACATAAAAACAAGCCTCAAGGGCTGGCTGATATTCTTCTCGACGCTGGGCGTCGCATCCGCGATATGCGCCATGCTCATGCGCACGACGACCTCGGATGTGCATGTCCCGCTGATATTCGTGCTGGCCGTGCTTATCATCTCCCTGTCGACCGACGGTTATTTTTACGGCTTCCTCGCGGCTTTCGTCAGCGTCGTGTTCGTCAACTTTGCCTTTACCTTCCCGTACCTGAAGCTGGACTTCACTATCTACGGCTACCCGCTCACGTTTATGACGATGCTCGCTGTGGGCTTTGCCACTTCGACGCTCACCGCCCGCCTCAAGGCGCAGGAAAAGCTGCACATGGAGTCGGAGCGAGAGAAGATGCGGGCAAACCTCCTGCGCGCGATATCGCACGACCTGCGCACACCGCTGACGGCCATAAGCGGTTCGATATCCACAGTGCTTGAGGGTGACGAGGTTCTGACCAAGCAGCAGAAAAATGAGCTGCTGCTTGACGCCAAGAAGGACGCCGAATGGCTCTGCCGCATGGTGGAGAACCTCCTGTCCATAACGCGCATGAACGGCGCAGATATGGGCGGCATCACGAAGAACGATGAGATCCTTGAAGAAGTCCTGAGCGAAGCGGTCATGGCTTTCAAAAAGCGCCATGACGACGTCCCTGTCTCCGTCTCCGTTCCGGAGACGATGATCTTTCTGCCGATGGACGCAATGCTCATCGAGCAGGTGCTTATAAACCTCATGGATAACGCCGTAGTCCACGGCGGGAACGTCAGCCAGATAAAGATCAACGCGCGCGAGGAGGACGGCAAGGCGATCGTCAGCGTCGCCGACAACGGGCGCGGCATAGATGCTGAGACTCTGCCCCATCTCTTTGACGGCAGTCTCCAGCTCTCCGGCAACAAATCCGCCGATACCACGCGCAGCATGGGCATCGGCCTGAGCGTATGCAAGACCATAGTTGCGGCTCACGGGGGAGATATATACGCCGAAAATCTCCCGGAGGGCGGCGCGATGTTTACCTTTACTTTACCGTTAGGAGGCACAAGCTATGACAATCAAGGATAGGGTCCTTGTCGTAGAGGACGAAAAAAGCATCTCCGGCCTTATCAAGGCTATACTCACCGCAAACGGCTACGATGTCATAACAGCCAGCACCGGGAACGAGGCTTTCTCGATGATAAGCTCGCACTGTCCGGATCTCGTGGTGCTCGACCTCGGCCTGCCGGATATGGACGGCATGGAGATAATAAAGGCCGTGCGCTCCTGGACGAGCCTGCCCATCATCGTCGTCTCCGCGCGCAGCTATGAGCGCGATAAGGTACAGGCACTCGACATGGGCGCGGACGACTATGTCACCAAGCCTTTCAGCGCGGCGGAGCTTCTCGCCAGAGTGCGCGTCGCGATACGCCATACCCGCTCCGGGCTTTCAAACGAGGCTCTTGTCAACACCGGCAAGTTCGTCGCGGGCGACCTGACCATAGATTACGACAAGCATCAGGTGCTCATCGCGGGCGAGAACTGCCATCTCACGCAGAATGAGTACAGGATCGTCGCGCTGCTGGGCAAGTGCGCGGGCAAGGTGCTCACCTATGACTTCATTATGAAGGAGCTGTGGGGGCCGCAGAGCAAGGGCAGCAACCAGATCCTGCGCGTCAACATGGCGAACATCCGCCGCAAGATCGAGAAGAACCCCGCCGAGCCGCATTACATCTTCACCGAGGTCGGCGTAGGCTACCGCATGATAGAAGGAGATTGACGTCAGAATAACACCGTAAGGTCATACCGCGCCGCAAGCGGCACGGCATCGACCGACGGCATTATTCTTCCTTTTCCTCGCAAACCCGCTTCGTTGGGCTTTGCTCGGAGTTATGGGAGACCAGTCCCAATAAATTTGATTTGATTCTTTTCCTTCCTCTTTTTTTCCGCCGCTGACGGCGGTACGGAGTTCCTCGGCAGATCATGCCGCGCGGAGCCGTGCCGTCCGCCGGCGGCGGTTTTTATTGCCGTGGGGACAGACCCGGTTTGCAAAAATTTAACGCGGGCTGTTTAGTTCTTTGCACTGATTTAATCTAAAATTTGCTATTATATAATCAGTAAAAGGAGGGCGTAAACGTCCCCGAATACGCAAAAAATTATAGTAAAATTGTGGAGGATCTGTATGGAAGATATGCTGAGCTCGGTTCTGGAGACCGGAGAAGAAGTCCTTTGGAGAGGCAAGCCCGAGACCTTTGAGACCCTGGACAAAACCAATAAGCCCGCGATAGTCAAAAGCGAAATAATCAAGCTCGTTATTTCCTTTGCTCTCATCATTGCCTACATAGTAGCTGCCGGCAGCAACGGCGCGGGTATCAAGCCGGGAATCATCATTATAATCCTTGCAGTCATGGCTTATGCGCTTGCCAGCCCCTTCCTGCATGCCAATACTCTCCGCCGCAAGGTCGAGTATGTCATCACGAATCAGCGCCTCATCACCATCAAGGACGAGGCCAAGGGCGTAGAGTTCGACAAGATCAAGACCGCCGAGATCAAGACAGATGCCGACGGCCACACCACTCTGCTCTGCGGCCCCGCCTCCGTGAAGACCGAATCCGACAAGTGGCGCACCAACGCGACCCTCGGCCTGAGACTCGATAACGACACTCTCGACTGCGATGGTCTCACCTGGTACGCTATCCCCAACGCAAAGGAAGCAGAAGCTCTTCTCAAGAAGTACCTGCCCCTCTAAGTAAATACGTAGAATACCGCCGCTGCCGGGTATAACCCCGCAGCGGCGGCTTTCTTTCTATTTCCCCGCATGATCCGACAATTTATTTCCGCCTGCGCTGTTATACTTGGCAGCGGGAGGTGGAAGCATGAAAAGGATCATTGCCTCTGTTATCGTGTTGTTTATCGCTCTAGCTGCGGGCGGGTCGGCTCTCGACCGCGCGCCGGAACCTGCGCCCGAGCTGCCGCAGCAAACTGCTCCCGCTGAGGAAAGCATAGAGGTCACTGCGCCAACAGAGTCTGTGGAAGCCGAAGAACCCGCACCCGAAGAAGCACCCGTCGGCATCGTTGAGACGCAGCCGCAGGAAAGTCCTGATGCCGCGCCGAAACCGGAAGCGCAGAGCGCAGAGCCCAAGAGCATCTTTGACCTGATGACCGGCGGCAGCATCAGCTATGAAGCAGACCTCGCGGCGTATTATCTGAACGAAATGACCGCGGCCGCGGCGGAAGGGGACGTCGAAGCGGGGAGGAGCGCCGAGGAAAAGCGCAATGCCGTCATAGACGCATCTGCTGCGGAGCCCGACCCAGGCAAAATAAGCTTTGATGATCTGTATCTGCTCTCAAAAGTCATCTGCTACGAGGCCGGAAGCGATTGGCTCACGGACGAATTCCGCATATGCGTGGGCGAGGTCATTATGAACCGCGTCGCTTCACCCGAGTACCCGGACAGCATACATGACGTCATTTACCAGAAAGGGCAGTACTCCTGCGTGAACACCGCGCGCTTCGCCGGACTCGTGCCGACGGAGGAGTGCGTCGACGCGGCGCTGCGTCTGCTGTGTGGCGAGCGCAGAATGGTGCCGAGCGTGGTCTTCCAGTCAAATGACCTTCAGGGAGAACCGTTCACGATGTACACCGACAGGCGTCTCGGTACTACATATTTCTGCCTGAGCGAAAATCAGGAGCTGTACCCGATAGATTGATCACTCAAAATCAAATATCGCCTTGGCCGCGAGATAAGAGCCGAAGCCGCTTTTCCACTCGCGGTGCAGCTCCGACGCATCCCATGCGGGGAGCGCAGCCTTGTCCATGTCAATGATGATGGCGAGGTCATAGCGGTTCTCACGGTCGATGCAGTTTCTCAGCACGGTGCAGCCGTGTATGCCGTCCATCGCCGGTGCCGGCGCAAACAGCTTATCTATCCGCGTGATCATGGCCGCCTTATCGTCCACGCTGTCATTGAACTTTGCGATTATGCAGTGCTTCATGTGTGTCTCCTTTAGTCTGTGAGTATCTGTTTCCATTGCTCGTACAGCCTGTCCATCGTCCATGCGGCGTTCGCGGGACTGGTCGACGGCAGCTTCACCGGCGTCATGCCGCAGACGGGCGCGAGATGCTTCATGAACAGCTCATACGCCGCCGTGCCGTTGCAGTAGATGCGCCGTATATCCGCCGCGCGCAGGATAAGCGCGATGTCGACCGGCACGGCGTTCCTGATGCTGCTGTCGCTGGAACCCGCGATATCGCAGGAATCGAGCACATCCCACAGCGCAACGCCGTTTGCGAGCAGCATGGCTTTCTTTTCCTCAATGCTCTGCGGCACGGCGCAGCCGAGCACGCGCGCCATGAGCGGCCAGAAGCGGTTCTGCGGATGGCCGTAGAAGAAATTGACCTCCCGGGACTTGACCGAGGGGAAGCTGCCGAGGATAAGTATTTTCGAGTTTTCGTCATACACCGGTCCGAACTGCCGCTGTATGTGTCTGTATTCCGGCATAAGCGCGCACCTCACAAAAATAAGCTGCCGCTATAATACCACAAAAACCCGACGCTGACCACTCAGCGCCGGGTTTTTAAGCTTGTTGAGTAAATTTATATTACGCTGCCTTTTCTTCCTCGCGCAGCAGCTCCGCACACAGGTCGCCCTCGAAGGCCTCCGGGTCCTCCTGCGGCATGGTGTCGATGCCCGCAAGCTCGCCGGTGACGCGGTCAATGTAGCAGTCATAGTTGAGCCACTCAGTGCTGATAACGACCTCGCAGTACGCGCCGCGGTATTCGAGCGAGCGCGCGCGGCTGGTCTCCGCGTCGAGTCCAAGCTCCTCCAGAGCTGCCTTGAGTGCTTCGTATTTATTAAGAATGTTCTTCATGTTTGATCTCCTTTCGAACCTGACCGGCCTTGCGCCGATCCGCCTGCGGGACACATGGGGCATATGCTCCGTCCCTCTTACCTGCCGCGGGAGCCTCTCGCCCCTTGCGGTATGGTCATATATTATCAGGCATTTTTAAGGAAATTATGAGAGTCAAGTTGACTTTTTTTGAAGTTTTGAAGAACATTCCGTGAAGTTCGTCAATTAAAAGACCTGCTTCCAGACTTATCCAAGAAGAGCTCTAAGCCCCTCGACCGTCTCGATCTGCGCGCCGATGCGCTCCATATCGCCGAGGTTTGCGCGTTGCACCTCCTCGGTCACGGACGAGGTGCAGTCCGACAGGACGATGGCGTCATAATCCAGCGAAAGCGCGTCATAGCAGCTGGTGCGGATGCAGTTCGGCGTCGTCGTGCCCGCGAGGATGACGGTGTCCACGCCGAGCCTGCGCAGTATCAGGTCAAGGGGTGTGCCGAAAAAGCCGGAGAAGCGCGGCTTTACGATGCGGTAGTCGCTCTCCCTGACCTCAAACTCCTCTGGATACGCGTCCGACATGCACTCATCACACTCCTCGGACAGCGGCTTGCCGCCCGCGAGCCACACATCGCGGCGGCGTTTTTCAACGTCGCTGCCGTCGGCTCTGTAGTGGCGCGTCGTATAAAACACGGGGACGTTCTTTTCATGGCAGAGCCTTATGACCTCGGCGCACGCCGGGACGGTCGCCGCCGCGGCAGGGATGCACAGCGGCGAGGACGGGTCGATGAACCCGCGCTGCATATCTATCATTACCAAAGCATATTTCTTCATAGTTTTCCTCCCGCGCCGGCCGGCGCTCTTCACTATAGTTATAATATATCATTACATAATCCACGGCGTTTTTCAAGCCGTCGGAGAAATTTTGTTGTGGTATTCGGCGGCAGAATCAATTATACTAATAGAAAAAACGAAACGGAGGAACTGACAATGAAAGCAGTTGTTCTTGACGGATACACCGAAAACCCCGGCGACCTGAGCTGGGACTGGCTCAAGGCGTTCGGCGAATATGAGGTCTATGACCGCACACCCGGCGACGAGGCGGAGATCATCCGCCGCATAGGCGAGGCGGAGATCGTTATCACAAACAAGGTCCCGATAAGCGACGCGGTCATCGACGCCTGCCCCGGCCTTAAATATATCGCCGTCACTGCGACGGGCTATAACGTCGTCGACTATGAATACGCAAAGCGACGCGGCATACCGGTCAGCAATGTCCCGGCCTACGGCACCGCCGCCGTCGCGCAGTTTGCCATAGCGATGCTGCTCGAGATATGCCATCACATTGCGCACCACTCTCAGGCCGTGCATGAGGGGCGCTGGGAGCACGCGGAGGACTGGTGTTTCTGGGACTATCCGCTCATCGAGCTTGACGGCAAGACGCTCGGCATAATCGGCTTCGGGCGCATAGGCCAGCAGACCGGCCGCATCGCAAAGGCGCTGGGCATGACGGTGCTCGCTTCCGGCAGCCGCCCGACGGAATCCGGCCGCGCGATCGCCGAGTACGTGGAACAGGCCGAACTGTTCACGCGCGCCGATGTCATCGCGCTGCACTGCCCGCTCTTCCCAGAGACGCAGGGCATAATAAATAAGGACAGCATCGCGAAAATGAAAGACGGCGTTATTATAATCAACAACAGCCGCGGCGGGCTCGTCGTAGAACAGGATCTTGCCGACGCGCTCAACAGCGGTAAGGTCGCCGCCGCAGGTCTGGACGTCGTGTCCACCGAACCGATAAAGGGCGACAACCCTCTGCTGACGGCGAAAAACTGCATCATCACCCCGCATATAAGCTGGGCGTCCAAGGAGGCGCGTGAGCGCATCATGGCCTGCACGGAGCAGAACGTGCGCGCATATGCTGTCGGCAGTCCCGTCAACGTTATAAACAGGGCAGGGGAGTAAAATGAAAAAATGCGTAGTTGTGTCCGACTCGTTCAAGGGTACCGTCTCGAGCCGAGAGATATGCGCCATCGCGCAGCAGGTGATACCGCGGCATTTCCCTGCCTGCGAGGTCGTCTGTATCCCCGTGGCCGACGGCGGCGAGGGCACCGTTGACTGCTTCGTTCAGGCCATGGGTGCGAAGCGCGTTGGGGTCACGGTCACGAACGCGCTGGGCGAAAAGTCCGCCGCCGCATACGCGCGGCTCGGCGAGCTTGCGATAATTGAAATGGCCGCCGCGGCAGGTCTGCCGCAGGTCGGCGCTCTCCGCTGCCCGGCCACCGCGACGACCTACGGCGTCGGCGAGCTTATCGCCCATGCTGTGGACTCCGGATGCAGAAAGATACTCCTCGGCCTCGGCGGCAGCGCCACGAACGACGGAGGCTGCGGCTGCGCCGCAGCGCTTGGGGTCGGCTTTCTTGACGCAGACGGGCAGAGCTTCGTCCCCGTCGGCGATACGCTCGGGCGCATAGCGCGCATCGATACTGCCGAAGCCGCAGCGCTTCTACGGAGCGTGGAGATAACGGTCATGTGCGACGTCACAAACCCGCTTTACGGCCCGACCGGCGCGGCCTACGTTTTCGCCCCGCAGAAGGGCGCGGACGCGGAAAAGGTGAAGAGCCTTGACGCGGGGCTGCGTCACTTCGGCGATGTGATACGTTCACAGTACGGCCTCGATGTGAGCGCGATGCCCGGCGCTGGCGCGTCGGGCGGCATGGGCGCGGGCTGCGTCGCCCTGCTCGGCGGGACGATACAGTCCGGTATCGACGCGGTGCTCGATGTCACAGGCTTTGACCGGCAGCTTGAGGGCGCTGACCTCGTCATCACCGGCGAGGGGCGCATAGACTCCCAGAGCGCGGACGGCAAGGTCATCTCCGGTGTCGCGCGGCGCACCAGGGCAAAGGGCGTGCCGCTCATCGCTATAGCCGGCGGCATTGCGGATTCTGCCGGGGCGGTATATGATATCGGCGTGAGCGCCATGTTCTCTACGGACAGGGCGGCGCTCCCGGTCGATATGCTGGGCACGCGAAGCCCCGGCGATTATGAGGCGACGCTCAGCGACATTATGAGCCTGATCGCCATCGCCGAGCGCTTTGCCTGATATGTTTTACTTTTATGAAACATCTTCCCGCTTAAACCTGAAACATCTTTCTGGTATATTATACTTGCAAGTGCAGAGCGATCTTTTTCATTTTTGTTCTCTTTTTATAAACAGCGCCGCCCAACTCGGGCGGCGCCGTTTTTTTGTTTGCCTGCAAAAGATTTCGTGTTGACTGAGTATACGTATGAGGATATACTTTAGCCAATACATAAAAGAGGATCATAGCACATGAAAATAAAAAATTTCGTTACCGGTCTTCTCGCGGCGCTGTGCCTGACGGAGGTGCTGTGTCCTGCCGCGCTTGCCGCCCCGGTGGAGGACGACGGGAACTGGGACAAGATCATCGCGAACTTCCTCGATAAATATGAGGACCGCAACAAGTCCTGCTCTATAACCCTCGGCTACCGCAACCTTGTCACCGGCGAGGAGCATTTCTACAAGGGCGGGGAGTACATGGTGACATGCAGCATGTATAAGGTGCCGCTGAACATGTATTTTACCGAGAAGGTATATAACGGCGAAATGGACTGGGACACGGAGATCGGCGGCGTGAAGTATTCCGATATCCTTGAGGGCAGCATCGTCCGCTCCAGCAACAGCAAGTCGGAGCTGCTCATCAATGAGATCGGCACTTACAACGACTACCGCCGCGCCATATGCCAGTACATGGGCGAAGACCCCGACACTGTCGACGCGAAATATTATGAGAACAACTTCTTCACTGCCGAACAGATGACCTTCTGCCTGCGCACGCTGTATGAAAATCAGGAGCGGTTCCCCGGCCTTATCGACCGGATGCTCGAAGCGGAGCCGGAGCGCTTTTTCAATTACCATGAGCAGAAATATGCCGTTGCCCATAAGTACGGCTATCTGTCAGACCCGAGCTACGGCAAGCGGTATCAGAACGACTGCGCCATCGTCTACACCGATGAGCCTATCGCCATCGTTATGTTTACCGACAACTCTCCCGACAGTGATAATGCCCTTGCGGATTACTGCACGCTCATGGCGGACTATGCCCAGAGCCATCTCAAGTCCACAGCATCCGCGTCCCCGAAGCCTGCGGCCGCGCCCAGCCCCTCCGCTTCACCGGCGGCAGGAGCAAGCCCTGCTCCGTCTCCCGCAGCCGCGTCCTCACCGACGCCAAGCCCCGTGCCGACAAAAAGCCCGACCTACGCAATGGGCAAAAAGGTGGCGGAGTTTGCGCTGAAGTATGTCGGCTATGACTACCTCTACGGCGGCAAAGAACCCGAAACAGACTTTGACTGCTCCGGGCTCGTGTATTATACCTATGGCTGCTTCGGCTACCGGCTCGACCGCACCGCCGCGGCGCAGGCCAAGAACGGTGAGCACGTTGAGCCTGATGCCCTTGAACCGGGCGACATCCTGTGCTTTTATAACGGCGGCTCATGGATCGGCCATGTCGGCATCTACATCGGCGACGGCGAATATGTCCATGCGCAGAACGAGGCGACCGGCGTGATCGTCTCCGCTCTGAGTGACGTTACCTGCAAGATCGAAGCACGCCGGATACTGATCCCCGGTGCGGAATTATAAACGCGGCGGATACCGCCAGCCATTTATCCGGCGTTCACTCAAGCAGCGGCGAGAGAAACCCGACCACAAACTCGTCTTTCCCGGCGTCCCACTGAAACGCGGTGAGGTACTCGATGCTCATGCGTTGTGTATCGACCGCGGCGACGTCCATGCAGTACGGCTTCCCGTCGAGCGTCTCATCATCGCAGTAACTGGAAAAGCCGTAAAATCCGTCAGCCTCACCGTTCACGAGATAATAGGTCTTTCCGCCGGCCTCAATGCAGTCCGGGAGCGAGGAATCCAGCCCCGGGGTCTCCTCGATGCGGGCGGCCTCTGCTGCGAAGCTGTCAGCATCGTATTGAAACACCGCATATATGTAGAAGCTGTTGTCTCCCAGAAAAGCATATTTGAAGTCGTATATGTACTCGGTGCAGTATCGGGCGGCAAGCTCCTTGTCAGGCAGAAAGCTCTTCCAATTGTACTTGTTGAATATGCTCACCGTCTGGGCATTGATTTTGCCGTAGTTTTTCACCGACTCTGTCCTGAATGACCGCCCGCAGCCCGTACCGACGAGCAGGAAGGCAAGGCACAGCAGGAGAACCGTACATCTTTTTGCAAAAGCTTTCATAAACAGCCTCCTCAGGTCAATATGTAAGCAGCGGGAAAAGCTCAAGCGTGCGGTCAAAACGGTATTTTCTGAAAAAGTCGCAGGCCTTTTTGGACACGATATAGAAAGGCGACGGAAATGAAGGGCCGTTAAAAGTTTGGATCATATCTGTCACATAAAAATCCTGCTCGCCTAAAACGGACTTGTCAACAGAGGGACGGGAAAGACTATTTACCACATATCTTGACTTACCACAGACGGGGCACGTCCATATCCCGCTTGCGCCAACAACATGGAAAGAAGAATCCGGGATCATAGTTGTGACGTTGAACTGATAGATGTCGGGCATAGGCTCGTTTGTTTTCTTGCTGAGGACAGGCTGAAACTCCATTCCCTTAAGGCCGTGCTGAAGCATGAGCCTTGAGGCAGTTTCGCTGCAAAAGAATGTGTCCTGCCCTTTGTCACTGCACGAGTAAAAGAAATTCCGCCCCCAGTTCACGGGTTTTGAAAAATAAAACGGTGCGACCTGCGTCTGGTGAGAATATAGATCAAATTTCAGCGGCGGATCATAATAATTGCTCGCGTAACAGCTGTGAGAGAAAGTTTTCTCTGGGCAGGAATCCTCCAGCTTTTCGTTTGTTGACCGCATGGTGAACCATTCTGCTTCCTGCATTTCTTTCTCGGAAAATATGTACCATTCACAAATCGGTGCAAGATCCGGAAATTCTGCTTTAAGACGCTGATGCTGTTCACTGCCATCAAGAATGTCAAAAACTATAAGGTAATTTCCGTTCAGAACTTCAACATTGATTCCAAATGATGATATTTTTTCAACTGGGCGAGCGTAACATTCTCTCCATAGTGCAGGTTTATTTCCATAGTTCCCTCCTTATGAACGGTATACAGCCGTATGCTAATTCACTCGTCCATGTGCTTCGCGCAGAACCATGCTTTCAGCAGAAACGAACCCGTCATGCCCATCACAAGTGACAGTATTAGCAGACCCACGGTGATAACCGCAAAGACCGTCTGTTGGGATCGGCCCTGCAGGAAGACTCTGGCAAACCCCATGCCGACAACTCCGCACAGACCCGGCAGCCAGAAATTTGGCTTTGATGGGTTCGTGTTTGAGAATTTTCCGGCTCTGATCCATGAAACGGTGATTGCCGCAAATGCCGCGGCCCATATAAGCAGCAGACCCATCATCGCAATGAGCCTCAGAACGCTTGACCCGGCCTGCAATACGGTGCATCGGTACGCGCCCAAATTCATAACTACCGCAATGTAAAGCCAGAAAGTCCCGTCGCACAGATACCGCGATATGCGCAAGCTGCCAAACCGCACCATCAGCACGATAAACGCCGCTGTTATAAGCAGGCACAAGAGCCCGACCGGCACAGCCCACAGCAGGCTCCGCTCCCTGATCAGGCACAGCCCAGTGCCTGACAGCAGAACTATAAAGATGCGTCCGACGCATTGCGCCTTTCTGAACGGTACGTAACCGTAATCAAGGAAAGCGGCAACATCCTTGGCGCTCAATGCTTTTGGAGCCGCGGAAGTCGTGTTTCGTTTTGAAGTCCCCATTGGCTGCCCCTCCGTCACGCAAGGCCGAAATGCGCAAGCGCCGTGTCGTAATAGTAGTTCACCAGCAGATCAACGCAGGCGCCGTAGCTCCGCATGCCGAGCTTCTGGTCATAGCTCTGCAGGAAGCCCTCATACACCGTGTTTGAAACGCTCTGCACAGGCGTCTCGAACTGCGCCCAGTATTCACGGCTCGCTGCGAGGTCTGCAAGCACGCCGTCGCTCAGCCCGCGGTAGACCTCCTGCCACGCTCCGGGATCGGCACTGTAAAGGGCATTGCCGAGGTGCGTATAGGCGAGCAGGCAGGCCGAGTAGCAATAGTCGGCGTCGCCGTATTCAAGGCAGGCCAGCACCGCGGTGAAGTTCGCCTCCTGCTCGCGCGCAACGCCGCGCTGGTGCGACAGCTCATGCGCGATAGTCGAAGCGAAGAGTGCGCCGGGGAAGTCCGTGTTGACGTTTGCCTCCGCCGTAAACGGGAAGAAAAAGCCCGTAAAATCCAGATAGCTCATCACTCGCGAGAAATGTACGCCCTTCGCGCGTATGTCCGGCCCCTCAAGGCAGGGGAACTCCTCCTCGGCGGCCTTGAAGACCTCGTCCGAGCGTGCCAGCAGCGCCGCACGGTCAGCGGCGTACTGCCCGTTTTCGTTTCGCTCCACCTCGTGCCCGTACTTATTGAGCAGGTCGGCAAAGTATACCGTCACTGTCTCTAACTGCCCGGCGGATATCTCCCCGCTCTCAAGCCCGCTTGCGTCGAGGAAGCTGTCGCCGTAGTAGTACGTGCCCCACAGCAGGCAGAACAGCGCGTAGACTGCGAGCCCCGCCGAGAGCAGCCGCAGCACCAGCGTGTATAGCCTGCGCAGCCGCCCCGGCCGCACGATGAGCAGCACTAATGTGACGAGTATGTACCCCGCTATGCACGCGGCAAATATGCCTGTCAGCAGCTCCGCCAGCGAGAACTCAAAGTGCGCCGCAAAGACCGCCATGAGCCGGTGCAGCGGGCGTATGACCCTCTGCGACATTGCCTGCATCAGCGCGTAGTTCCCACGCAGCAGCAGGTGCAGCGCGATGATGAGCGCACTTATCAGGGCGATGATATGCGCCGCCGGACAGAGCCTGTATAACGCGGCAAGCCCGCGTCTTTTTTTCGTTTCGATACTCATGACACCATAATACTACAAACCCCGTCCCCCGGCAAGGAGGAATAGCTGGAAAAGCACCGCGCCGCTGCCGGGGGCAGAGAAAGGCGCGGTGCTTTTCCGCAGCCGCAGGCTTTGCGGGGCCAGGCGAATGCGGACCCGCAAAGGCTAAACGCGGCAAGGCGGCAGGTACCGCGCCGCTGCCGGGGGGCTTTATTACGCGCTGCAGCCAACCGGAACAGCATCATATTTATGCTTGAAAATGTATTGCAAACTGCTGCAATATACTGTAAAATAACTTTGATATTAAACGGAGGCAAGGGTATGCACGACTGGAACAGCAGCGGTCAGATCGACCCCACGGATCAGTTCATCGACTATATGGCCTTTCGGGAAGTCATGGGATGCGGCATCGATGATGACGAGGAAGATGATGACTGAACCGGCTCCTGCTTAACATGATGAAGAAAAGTAAGCTCCTGCGGGGCATTGCCGCGATCGCGCTCCCCGCTGCGGTCGTTGCCGCCGCTGTGTATCTGGGCGTTCGTTTCAGACCCGCTCTCCGCTGCCCGTTCTATGCCCTCACGGGGCTGTACTGTCCGGGCTGCGGCACGTGCAGGGCGTTGGCGGATGTCTTTCATGGCCGCTTTGCGGAAGCGTTTTCTCATAATATGCTGCTGTTCATATTGGGCACTCCCGCTCTCATAGTGTTTATACACGAATATGTCCGCGTGTTCATTTTCACGCGGCTGCGCCCGGTGTACCTGTCCCGGCCTGCGTGGCTGGTGTGCGTGGTTCTGGTCTTTTCTTTCTGGGTGCTGAGGAACATCCCTGCGTTCAGTGTTCTCGCACCGTAAAATGTCCATTATTCAATACGGAGATATAAAGGAGAAAAAAATGAGCTATTGTGTCAATTGTGGAGCGCAGCTGCCCGACGGCACGCGCTACTGCACCAACTGCGGAGCCCAGCAGGGCGCTGCCTCGCCATATTATCAGCCGCCTGTCCCGCAGTATTCTACCGGCGGGCTTGTAGCGTGGGGGATAATCACGCTGCTTCTGTGCACGATCCCCGGCGTCGTTGCGCTAGTCAAGGTCGCCAATATCAACAATGCCAGGACTGTTGAGGAACAGCAGCGGGCAGTGTCCGATGTCAAGACCTGGTGCACAGTCGGCACCGTTCTCGGTGTACTCTTCTACATCATCGGTATCCTGGGCGGAGTTGCCGCCGCGCTGTAACATTGCCGCCCGTTATAAATAATAAGAGCGCCCCTGCCGGATGGTAGGGGCGCTCTTATTATAACTTATAACAAACTATAGCTCTGATTACTTTGCGTTCTTTGCGAGCTCGCAGAGAGCGGTGAAGGCAGCGGGATCGTGGATAGCGGTCTCGGAGAGCATCTTGCGGTTCATGTCGATACCGGCGAGCTTCAGGCCGTGCATGAAGGTGGAGTAGTTCATGCCGTTCATCTTGCAGCCTGCGCTGATACGGGTGATCCACAGCTTGCGGAAGTCTCTCTTCTTCTGCTTACGGCCAACGTAAGCATAGCGGCCGGACTTCATCAGCTGCTCGTTTGCCATCTTATAGTGACGGGACTTGTTGCCCCAGTAACCCTTAGCAAGACCAAGAATCTTACTTCTGTGCTTGCGGGTCATCATTGCGCCTTTAACTCTTGCCATTTGATTATCCTCCTATATAGCGTCTGCCCTTATTTGTAAGGGATCATTTTCTTGATGGTTGCTTCGTTGGTTGCGTCGGCATAAGCCTCGGAACGCAGACGACGGCAGCGCTTGGTGTCCTTCTTGGTGAGGATATGGCTCTTGAATGCGTGAGCGCGCTTGACCTTGCCGCTCTTGGTGAGATTGAATCTCTTCTTTGCACCGCTATGGGTCTTAAGTTTGGGCATGATATTTTCTCCTTCCGTGACTGGGTTGAAATACAGGGAGCTTCCCTCTGTATACTGATGAATTATTCCTCCGCTGCGGGAGCGTCGGCGGTCTCTTCCTTGGGCTGCTTGGGCTTTGCCGGCTTTTTCGGCGGGGTCTGCGGCTTCGGCGAAAGGAACATGGACATGTTCCTGCCCTCAAGCTTGGGCGCCTTGTCAAGATTCGCTATCTCCGCGCACTTTTCCGCAAAGTCCTTGAGCAGCGTTTCGCCAATCTCGGTGTGCGCCATCTCTCTGCCTCTGAAACGCACAGAGACCTTGAGGCGGTTGCCTTCGTTGAGGAACTTCTGGCCGTTTTTCAGCTTGGTGTTGAAGTCGTTCGTGTCGATGCCGGGGGACATGCGTATCTCCTTGACCTCGATAACGCGCTGATTCTTCTTGGCTTCCTTTTCCTTCTTGGTCTGCTCAAAGCGGAACTTGCCGTAGTCCATAACCTTGCAGACAGGGGGATTGGAGCCCGGAGCGATCTTGACCAGATCGAGGTCATGCTCGGCGGCGACCTTCAGAGCTTCCTCTGCGGACATGATACCGAGCTGTTCGCCCTGAGCACCTATCAGGCGCACTTCCTTGTCAAGTATCTCTTCGTTGATCTGATGAGCAGCGTTTGCGATTGTTAACACCTCCGGAAAAATAAAAAGCGCGGAGCATCGGCATCCGCGCGTAAAAACACATTCAGGCTCTATAGAGCCGTGCTTTTATTGACCTCGGCCAGCCTTTTGCTGCCGGGTGAGGACGGCGGACACCGCGCCTACTTTGTTTTAGCTTAGATAATATAACAGCTTTTGCCCATAATGTCAAGGCTTTTTTTTCGTTATCCGGCGCATTTTGCGCGGGGTTTCAGCCTGCCCGTCAGGGCAAGGACTCTGTCAGTCAGTATATGCAGCAGCCATGCGGATAATGTGACCGCGGCGAGCTGTACAAGGTTTACCGCCATGCTCCCGCAGCCGAGTCCGCGCGCCGCATCCGCTGCGATCGGACCTAAAAATTCCTGAACGCAGTATATCTCAAGGCTGATGCGCCCGTAAAAGCCGAAGAATCCGTTGATGCCGCGCACCGCTCTGCCGCCCCGGTCAAGCAGTCCGCCCAGCTCTGCAAGCAGAACGGTGAAGCCGAAAGCGATAAGCACGCCGGGAAAGGTGCTGTTGTAAGGCGGCTGGAAAAACGCGGTCTCGCCGAAGGTACACAGCGCGCCGAGGATAAGCCCCGCTGCAGCGGAAACGGCCGCGACGGTATTGACCGCGCGGCGGCTCAGCTTCAGCCCGCCGTTCTGCTGCTGCCAGCCGAGAAGAACGCCGAGCACAAATGACGGCACCCGGTTTATGAATAGGAAGACGATGGGCTTGAGCACTCCGGCCAGCGGTATAGAGCACAGATACCACACCGCGGCGAACAGCGCCGTGAAGCGAGGCTTCGCGCGGCTGCGTGAGAAGAAGCGCCAATAGAGCGGAAAGAGCAGGTATGTCGCGGTGATGGCCGAGATGAACCACAGGAAGTAGTGCCGCTTTATAAAGAAGCCGATGCCTGACAGACCGAACAGATAGTACAGCACAGTCCAGCCCTCCTTGGCCCACTGTATCAGCGAAACGACCAGCACGGGCACGACGAGCCTCCTGAACCTGCGCAGCCAGAACTCTTTCAGGCCGTACTTGCCTATGGCGTAGCTCAGCCCGATGCCCGACAGCAGAAAGAAGATATCCACTCCGAAATAGCCCATCCCGCTGATGCAGTGCTCCAGCCAGTACAGCAGCCTGAGCGGAGAACTGGGGCTGAGCTGGCACTCCCAGAGATGGAAAAAGACGATGCATATTGCGGAAAAGCCCATTATCTGCCCGCGGTATTTATTTATCAGCGCGATCGATTTAGTGTTATCCATAAAAACTCCATCGGGACAATATTAAATCGGGATGATCCGGAGAAACTATAAGCAGAAACGGAGGCGTGCTTATGCAATACGTGCTCATCTATGCCGCGGGCGGGCTGCTCTACGGCCTTATAGAGATACTCTGGCGCGGCTGGACGCACTGGAGCATGGTGCTCTGCGGCGGTCTGTGCTTTCTCGTGATGTACCTGATCTCCGGTCTGCCGCTGTGCCTTATGAAAAAGTGCGTGCTGAGCTCCGCCGCGATATGCACGGCGGAGTTCTATACCGGCTGCCTTGTGAACCTGCGCCTCGGCTGGAACGTGTGGGATTATTCAGCCGAAAGGCTGAACCTCCTCGGCCAGATATGCCCGCGCTTTGCGCTGCTGTGGCTGCTGCTGTCCGTGCCCGGACTGTGGCTGTGCAGCCGCATCAGGCGGGTGTTGTCTCAGTAGTTCTCGTTCGGTGCGCCGACCTCGTTCTCAAGCTCCATCGCGAGCTTTACTATGCGGCTCGTCCCGAGACGCTCCGCGCCGAGCTCGATGAAGTCCTCCGCGTCCTTGAGGGAGGAGATGCCGCCGGCTGCCTTGACCTTGACGGAGGCAGGGCAGTTGGCGCGCATGAGCTTCACGTCCTCGCGCGTCGCGCCGCCCTTGGAGAAGCCGGTGGAGGTCTTGATGAAGTCCGCGCCGCAGTCGGCGACTATGCGGCACATGTGTATCTTCTCCTCGTCCGTCAGCAGGCAGCACTCGATTATGACCTTGAGGATCTTTCCGCGCGTCGCCTCGCGCACGGCGCGTATGTCGTTTGCAACGTCTACCCAGCAGCCGTCCTTGACCATGGAGAGGTTTATCACCATGTCTATCTCGTCCGCGCCGTTCTTTATCGCGTCAGCGGCCTCAAAAGCCTTGACGGCGCTCGTCATGTAGCCGTTCGGGAAGCCGATGACCGTGCATATTTTAAGCTTATCGCCGACGTAACGCTTCGCGCCCGCCACGTGACAGGGCGGGATGCATACGCTTGCGCAGTTATACTTTATCGCCTGGTCGCAGAGCTTTCTGATCTCCTCGCTCGTGCAGTCGACGCGCAGGAGGGTATGGTCGCATTTTTCCAGTATATCCTTGATGTCCATAATATGGCTCCTTTTCATATATAGTACTAACATTATATACGTTTCGCGGGGCATAATCAAGTGCGCGTCCGGAATATGATTGACTATCTCAACGAAAAGGACGGCTCCGACCATGGACATGATATACGAAAACAATTACACCCGACTCTGCGGCACGCTTGCCGGTGCCCCGGCCTATTCCCACACCGGGCGCGGGCAGGTATTCTATTCCTTCCCTCTTGAAGTTCGCCGGCTCTCCGGCAATACCGATACCGTCAACATCGTCGTCAGCCGCGAGCTGCTCGAGCAGACGGAGCTGTGCGAAGCGGAGCATATCGCCGTCACCGGCCAGCTGCGCACCTTCAATAACCGCCGCGGCGAGGGGGCAAAGCTCGTCATAACCGTGCTCGCGAAGGAAATAGAGCTGTGCGATGAACCGGATGAAAACACCGTGCGCCTGACCGGCGCGCTGTGCAAGGAGCCGAACCTGCGCATAACCCCGATGGGGCGTGATATCTGCGACCTGATGCTCGCCGTGAACCGCCGCTACGGGCGCTCGGATTACCTGCCCTGCATCTGTTGGGGACTCAAGGCGCGGGAAGCGGCGACGTGGATGGTCGGTACGCAGGTGAAGCTCGAGGGGCGCATACAGAGCCGCCGCTACATAAAGATGACTGAGGACGGCCCCGTTGAGCGCACGGCCTTTGAGGTGTCCGTCATTCAGGCCGAAGCTGTGACCGCCGCGCTGAAAACAGAAGCTTTGCAGTGATCCGCACTGCTTTTGTCGAAGCCCTTGACCGGAGCCAAATAAAGAGTTATGTTAACTCTGGAGGTGGTTTCGTGTATAAAAAACTTTTGCTTCTCGTGCTTGCGCTGATGTTCATGGCGTTCTCAAATCTGCGTGTCTGCTGCCGCCTGACCGTGGACGGCGAGGCCGTGCCCGGCAGCTTTTCCCCGGTCTCGGCGGATATTGCCGTGACGGCGGCGGAGCGCGCCGCGGAGGAGATCCTGCCCGGCTCTGCCGATATGCCGGATACAGAGCGGCATTATATGCTGAGTCTGTCGCGCCCCGACGGCAGCCGCGCGGAGTTTGCCGACGCTCTCCTGCGCTCGACGCCCGGCGTAACGGTCAACAGCGCAGTGTACGTCGGCGGCGTGCGTCTCGGCAGCGTCCCCGACAGCGCGGAATTTCAGACCGGCCTTGACAGCTACATCCGCAACACCATGCCCACATGGGCGGTGAACGGTTATCTCAGCCGCGGCGTGGAGTTCAGGACGCAGTATAGCCGCACCGGCAGCGAGACGAACGAGGACGACATGATCCTCCTCGTCACCGGCATGGCTCCCGTCTTGTATTCCGACGGCAGCGGCTATGTTTCCATGGCGTAATTTCGCTTGTCAAAGAAGCTCGAAGAGCTTCTTTGACAAAAAAGATTGTGCTCCGTTCTGCGCCTCGCAAGCTCGGCACTCACTACGCGAGAAGTATTTTTCGCCGTGCGCGGTGAAAAACTCTGCGAGGCTTTTTGACAGTCTGAACAGTCTGAGTAATTAGGAACCATGCCAAAAACTCTCCTTGTTTTTCCAAGGAGAGTTTTTAATATACGTCCCACAGGGACACCATATCCGCCGCCATCAGGCGGCGATTTTATCCTTGCTCCGGCAAGGATTTCATTGTAGTTGCGTACAGCTTCCGCAGCTCGCCGAGGAAGCCCGGGTGACCGAAGTCCTTCCTATAGCATATATGTATCCGCCGCACCATGTTCAAATCGGAAATGGGCAGCACGCGAAAGCGCCCCTCCTCGACCGCTCCCATGCACGCCCGTGCCGAGAGCACCGAGATACCGTAGCTGCTCTCCACGAGCCTTTTGATCGTGGAGACGCTGTCGGCCTCCATCATCACATTGAACTGCTCAAGGCTCATCCCGCGCTTCTTCAGGCTCGCCTCGAACAGCGTCCGCGTTCCGGAGCCTGCCGGGCGCAGTATCAGCTTTTCCTTCTTCAGCTGTGCGAGAGATATGTGCCCCGCGTCCGCAAGCGGACTGCCGTTCGGGACTGCGGCGGTGAGATAGTCGGTGTCGAGCAGCAGGGAGTTGAACTCATTGCCCGGAAACGGGGAATCGACTATCGCAAGGTCGAGCATCCGCCTGCGCAGCAGCGCGATGAGCGTCCGGCTGTTTTCGGAGATTATCCTCAGCTGCGCCTTCGGGTGCAGCTGCATATACCGCGCCAGCATTTCCGATACCGCGCTGTCCTCAAGGCTCGGCGATACACCCACGACGAGACTGCTCACCTCGCGGCGCGATGCGTCTATCTCAAGCTCCATGCGCCGCCGCAGTGACGCTGCCTGCGCCGCGTAATCAGCGGCTATTTCGCACACCTCGGTCGGCAGCAGCCGATTCCCGTCCCTTATGAACAGGAGCGCGTCAAGCTCCCTTTCAAGCGCATGTATCTGCTGCGCGATGGCTGAGGGACTGAGATTCAGCTCCTGTGCCGCGGCGGAATAGCTCCCCAGCTCGCGGACGAGCCGCAGCGAATCAAAGCGCTGGTCAAAGCCTGTCGGTAAATTCAAAGCGGAGCCTCCCTCCCGTTCGTTTTCTCGCGGCGCTCATATCACCGGCGCGCCCTCGGCCGAGACGATGTGTCCGCACCGCTCCATGAATCCGTTTATGTCCTCGAGGGAGATCTCCCTCTGCATTTTCAGCGACAGATCGCAGCACAGCCGCCCCTCGCCGTCGCGGCTGATCTCGCTGCGTATGATGTGCGCGTCCCACTGCCGCAGCTGCTCCTCAAGCTCCTGCTTGAGGTCGGCCGTGTACTCAGCGGTGAAGCGGAAGCGGTTTATCGTGAACGAATCCGCACCGACCGTGAAGCGGTGCATCGTTATCTGGAACACCGCCACCAGCACCGTCACCGCTATGCCGATGAAGTACATCCCCGCGCCGAGGGCGAGGCCGATCCCCGCCGTCGCCCATATCCCGGCCGCGGTCGTGAGCCCTTTCACGGTACTGCCGTTTTTGAATATCACGCCCGCACCGAGGAAGCTTATGCCGCTCACTACCTGCGCCGCGATACGCGCCGGGTCTGCTCCGCGCGTTCCGTTGAATACGCTGCCATCGGCATATGTAAGGTCGGCAAAGCCGTATTTGGACACTATCATTATCAGCGCCGCCGCGCAGCACACTATGATGTGCGTGCGTATCCCGGCCTCCTTGAAGCGCTTCGTGCGCTCAAAGCCTATGCACGCCCCGCAGAAGCAGGCCGCCAGTATCCTGACCAGAAAGTCCAGGTTCTGCATTATTGAAAACTGACTGTTGAAATATTCGCACAGCGTCATTCCGTATCGTCTCCCTCCGAAAGCTGTTGTAATTCCGAAAGCTGTTGTAATAAAATACGGCGGCTGCGATCGGTCAGACCGCAGCCGCCGGCAGGTATCTCAGGCGGACTTTCCGCGCATCCGTGCCGGCTGTATATGCCGAGGGCGGCCTGCATCGCAGGCGCGTTGTAGATATCGCCGTCATACTGCTTATGCATAGCCCCACCGCCTTTCCTTGACTTTTTCCCTGCCTGATGCTACCATATTATTCAGAAAAGCAATAAAGTCAAATTATGTTTCTGATTGGAATCATAAAATCTTCTTATGGCGGTGCGCGATGATAGATAATAAGCTGTACACATTGCTGAAAGTATACGAGTGCCGGAACTATACCCGCGCGGCGCAGCAGCTGTCTATAACGCAGCCGGCTGTCAGCCAGCATATCAAGGCGCTCGAGAGTGAGCTGGGAGTGAAGCTCTTTGAGCACGCAAACGGCGAGCTTCTGGTCACCCGGCAGTGCGAGGATGCCGTGAAATTCGCCAAAAAGATAGTCGGGCTTTATAACAACTTCTATCAGAGCATGCGGGACGACAAGAGCCGGGCAACGCATCTGACTATCGGCATCACGCATACCGCCGAGAGCAACGCTATCGCCGAGGCTCTGGCGAAATACTGTGCCGAAAACGAGGGCACAAGCATTAAAATGATTACGGACTCCATAAATAATCTTTATACAATGCTCAAGACCTACGAGCTGGATCTCGCCATCGTCGAGGGGCGTGTGCCCGACCCAAGCATTCACTATCTCCTGCTCGATACGGACTATCTTGTCCTCGCCGTCTCGACGAACCACCCCTTTGCCAGCCGCAGCATGGTCACTCTCAACGAGCTCAAGAAGGAGCGCATGATCCTCCGCCTGCCGGACTCGAACACCCGCAACCTCTTCGTCGCCCACCTTGAGAGCAACAACATGAGCATCAACGATTTTAACGTCGTCCTCGAGGTCGACAATATGGCGACGATCAAAGACCTGATCCGCCGCGATTTCGGCGTGTCGATCCTTGCCCGCAGCGTCTGCCTTGACGAGCTGCGCAAGGGGAAGATCACCGTCCTGCCGGTCGAGAACCTGAGCATGATGCGCGAGATAAACCTCGCCTATTACGGGGACTTCAACCAGTTCGACGTCCTTCACGGCATAATGAAGATATATAACGAGATGATCAGGATATATAACTGACCCCGCCGCATATATAAAAAGTCAGCGCCCCTGCCGTCTGGCAGGGGCGCCTTGATAAAGGAAAAAGAAGAAATGAGAAAAGACTGAAATTACAGGCGGCGGAAGGTCTCGGTGTACACGCGCAGACGCTTTGCGAGACGCTTGTTGTCAGCGCCGGGGAGCATGCGCCACTGCCAGTTCGTACCAAGTGTGCCGGGAGTGTTCATCCTCGCGCTGCCGGGCAGCTCAAGGATATCCTGCATCTGCACAACGAAGAGGTCGGACACGGTGGACATGCCGGTGCGGATCATGCCCCAGCACCAGCCCTCATCGGCAGTGATGTGCATATAGCGCTCGGCAAACTTCCGGTCGGCGGCGGAGACGGTCTCGAGCCAGCCCTTCACGGTGTCATTATCGTGAGTGCCGATATAACAGACGCTGTTTCGCGTACATTTGTGCGGCAGAAAATCCGACTCACCGTGCGCGTCGAATGCGAACTGCAGCACCTTCATGCCGGGCAGACCCGAATCTGCAAGCAGCGCCCTGACGCCGGGGGTGGTGTAACCGAGGTCCTCGGCGATGAAGCTCAGATCATGGAACCATGAGGTCAGCACGCCGACAAGATCCATGCCGGGGCCGGGCTTCCAGTGCCCGTTCTTCGCGGTCGTCTCATCGCTCGGGACAGCCCAGTAGCTCTCGAAGCCGCGGAAATGGTCTATGCGTATCACGTCATAGAGCTTCTTTGCGCCGTCGATGCGGCGTATCCACCAGCCGTAGCCGTCGGCCTTCATGGCGTCCCAGTCGTAGAGTGGATTGCCCCAGAGCTGGCCGTCCTCGGTGAAGTCGTCTGGCGGAACACCGGCGACCTCTGTGGGGACATTGTCCTTGTCGAGCTGGAAGAAGCGCGGCTCGCTCCACACATCGGCGGAGTCCAGCGGAACATATATGGGGATATCGCCGATGAAGCTCACTCCCGCCTCGCGCGCGTAGCTGCGCAGGGCGTCCCACTGCTTGAAGAAGAGGTACTGGATGAACACATGGAAGGCTATCTCATCGCGCAGCAGCTCCGAGTATTCTGCGACGGCCTCGGGCTTGTGCAGACGGATGTCCTCCTCCGGCCACTCCGTCCAGCTGAGCATACCGAAGTGAGACTTGAGGGACATGTAGAGCGCATAGTTTTCGAGCCAGCCGTTTTCACGGCGGAAGCTCTCAAGCTCCGCGGAGAGCTTTTCCGCGCCGCGCTCATAGGCAAGGCGCAGGACGCGGTAGCGGTTTTCGAAGATGCGGCCATAGTCCACATGCTCCGGGTCGCTGCCCCAGTCGATGCCCTCAAGCTCGCTGCGCTTGAGGAGCCCGTCCTTTATGAGAAGGTCGAGGTCGATATAATAGGGGTTTCCGGCGAAGGAGGAGAAGGACTGATAGGGGCTGTCCCCATAGCTCGTGGTGCCGAGCGGGAGGAACTGCCAGTACTTCTGCCCGGCGGCCTTGAGAAAATCAACGAATTTATAAGCGCATTTGCCCATCGTGCCGATGCCGTAATTGGACGGCAGAGAGCTCATGGCCATGAGAACACCGCTTGAGCGGTTCATGAAGATCACCTGCTTTTCGGAATGTGAAGGAATATGTAATGTGTCAGCCCTTGACCGCACCGGCGGCAACGCCCTTGATGATGTGCTTCTGGCAGCTGAGATAGAACACGATAACGGGGATTATGCTCAGCATTATCATTGCCATCGTCGCACCCATGTCAACGGAGCCGTAGCTGCCCTTGAGGTACTGGATGTGGATAGGTATGGTCATGTATTGCTTTCTGTCGAGGACGAGATAGGGGAGGAGGTAGTCGTTCCAGATCCACATTATCTCAAGCACGCCGACAGAAATGAGCGTGGGCTTGAGCATAGGGAGAACGACGAAGAAGAACGTGCGGATAGGCCCGCAGCCGTCTATCGCCGCGGCTTCCTCGATTTCGAGCGGAATGCTCTTTATAAAGCCTGAGAACATGAACACCGCAAGCCCCGCGCCGAAGCCGAGGTAGATTATCGGGATCGTCCACGGCGCGTTCAGCTTCAGGGTGTCCGCCGTCTTTGCGAGATTGAACATGACCATCTGGAACGGGACGACCATGGAGAACACGCAGAGATAGTACACTATCTTGCTGAAAAGCGTGCCGACACGGGAGATGTACCACGCGGCCATCGAAGTGCAGATGAGTATCAGCGCCGAGGAAATGACCGTTATGAGCAGGCTGTAGAACACGGACTTGAGGAAAGGGTAGCTGCCGAAGGTCATGCCCTTTTCGTAGTTTGCAAAGCCGACAAAGGATTCGCTGTTCGGCAGGGCGAAGGTCTCGGTGTTTACATGGGCGTTATCCTTGAAGGAGTTTATCAGAACAAGGATAATGGGCATGAGGTAAAACAGCGCGACGGCGGCAAAGAGCACGGTCAGCGCGGTCTTGCCGCGGTTGGATTTGCTGTTGAGTGTATTTGTCCTTGCCATTACTGCTGAACCTCCTTGCCTCTGCTGGATTTGAGCTGGAGAATGCTTATGACGCTCACGAGTATGAAGAACACGACGGCCTTGGCCTGACCCATGCCGCGGTTCGTGGAGCTGGCATAGAATGCGTTATAGATATTGAGCGCGAGCATTTCTGTTGTTTTGAGCGTCTCGCCCCCGGACTGTACGAATGGACGGCCCGCTGTGAGCGCGAGGTTCTGGTCGAAGAGCTTGAAGGAATTGGTGAGCGTGAGGAAGGTGCATATAGTGATGGACGGCATGACGTTCGGGATCGTGACCTTCCACAGCGTCTGCCATGAGCTTGCGCCGTCGATGCGCGCGGCTTCGAGGATATCCTCCGGCACGGCCTGGAGACCTGCAATGTAGATTATCATCATGTAGCCTATCTGCTGCCACGCCATCAGTATCTGCAAGCCCCAGAAGCCGTACTCCGTCTTGAGGAGTATCGAGGTGCCGTAGCGCAGAAGGATGCCGTCAAAGATCATCGCCCAGATATAGCCGAGCACGATGCCGCCGATGAGGTTCGGCATGAAGAACACAGTACGGAAGATGTTCGTGCCCTTGATTCCGCGCGTCAACGCGTAGGCGACGGCGAAGGAGAGCACGTTTATCAGCAGCAGCGACACGAGCGCGAAGAGCGCCGTGTACCAGAAGGCGTGGACAAAGGTGCTGTCCTGAAAGGCGTTTATGTAGTTGTCAAAGCCCACCCATGTCCATTTGCTGGTGGTCTTGAACCGGCAGAAGGACAGGAAGATGCCCCTGACAAAAGGATAGAGAAAGCCGATGCAGAAGGCCGCGAAGGTCGGCGCGAGGAACAGCAGGAACATCCTCTGCACCGGGCGGCGGATGAGCTTGGAGTTGAGCGCGGAATGGTTGCGCCCGCGGGACTCAACGCCGTTCAGTATCCCGCCGATAAGCAGCAGGCCTGCCAGTGCCAGCGCCGTGTTATACCATGGCGGGAGCTTATCAAGCGTCTTTGCAAAGCTTACAAAGCCGCCCTCCGCTCCGGCAAGCTTCAATATTGTAACAAGATCGCCCGACGCGCTTGTCATGCCTATGATCGTCAGGCACGCGCCGAGAACGATCGCAGCGGCCTTGAGCACGACCGAGCCGCTGTTTGTTTTGGTTCTCATGAGCTGTCTCCTCCTCTTATATGTCTATATTGTTATATTTCTCAAAGAAAGCTGCGGCTGTTTCCTCCAGCAGAGGGAATACCCGCAGAGCACTTTGACGGAGGCTCTGTGATAACCAAGGGGCGAGCGGTAAAGCTCGCCCCCTTTAAGATTTGTATTAGCTTATGCGGTGGTCACGCAGAATCATGCGTGCTCGTTTGCGTACAGGGTCGCCCAGCCGTCAACGAAAGCGGAGACGACAGCGTCCCAATCACCGGTGCCTGCGGTGTACTGGCCGAGAGCGTCAACGACGCCGGCACGCCAGTCATCAACAGCGGGAGTGAAGTTGAATGCCCAAGTCACAACGTACTTGCCCTCGTTGGTGAGGTTTGCAGCATCAGCAAAGAAGACGTTCTCAGGAGTCTTTGCGGACTTGAAGGGGCAGGGGCCGAACTCCTCGGCGAGCATGGTGGTGCCTTCATCGGAGGTGACGACCCACTTCATGAAGTCGAGAGTAGCCTGGATGTCCTCTTCGTCTGCTTCGCAGTTGACTGCCCAGCAGTTCTCGGTGCCGGAGCAGAGACCTGCGTCGGTCTCGCCCTCAACGCCGCAGTAGATGGGGATCATCTGCAGGTTTGCGGGATCCATGTTGAACTTCTCGCCGATGAGGCTTGCATACTCCCAGGAACCGTTCTGGAAGAAGACGGCCTTGCCCTCGCCGAACTCAGCTTCGGAAGCGTCGCCGGTGGAGGTGAGCAGGTCAGCACCGGTGGTAGCGGAATCGGTGGTGTACAGATCCCAGACCATCTTGAAGTTGTCAAGATAGGTGCCCTTGATGGTCTCGGGCTGAGCGGTGATGCCGTCATCGCGGAACTCGTAGTAGAGAGGCATATTGGCAAGGTGGCCGGAGAATCTCCAGCTGGAGGAGCCGTCAAGACCTGCGGAGGAGAAGGCGTCGAAGCCGAGCTCGCCTGCGCGGGCGTGGATGTCGTCAGCAACAGCCTTGAGGGACTCGAAGTCCTTGATCTCGTCGATGCTGTGGCCGGCCTGCTCAAGCAGAGCCTTGTTGACGATGATGCCATAGCACTCGTAGCAGTAGCCGATGGAGTAGGTGAAGCCATCGTCGCCGACCTGGTCGAAGGCGTGGGTGGTCATCTCGTTGTAAACATCGGTGCCGGTGAGGTCAAGGCAGTACTCGCCCCAGGTTGCGACAGCGCCGGGGTTGCCGACCTGGAACATGGTGGGAGCTTCGCTCTTGTCCATTTCGCTGGTGAGAGTCTGATCGTAGGTGCCGGAGGCGGCGGTGACGACGGTCACGGGAACGCCGGTCTGCTTGGTGTAGGTCTCTGCGAGAGCCTGCCAGGCTTCATCGGATTCGGGCTTGAAGTTGAGGTAGTAGACGGAACCGGCTGCTGCGGGCTCTTCAGCGGGCGCCTCGGTAGCGGTGTCAGCAGCGGGGGCGGTTGTGGCGGTATTGCTTTCGCCGCATGCGCACAGGGCGAAAACCATGACCAGACACAGAACCAGAGCTATGATCTTTTTCATTGTTGCTTACTCCTTTTTAAGATTTTTGAAATTGTCCTCATAAGAGGTTGTATCTTCGGCTCCGTTTGGAGCGGAAAATCAAAGCTGTTTCACGGAAGCGCCGGGACGTATCTTCGCCTCAAGGCGTACATGCCGGTTCGCGCCGCCGTTATCGAGGATATCCAGCAGGATGCGCACACTCTCGCGCCCCATCTCCTCGGCAGGCTGCACGAGGGTCGTCAGCGTCGGGCTCACGTATTCCGAAACGGTCAGGCCGTCTATCGCGATGACGGAGCAATCCTCCGGAACACGGCGGCCGCGGTCCTCAAGTGCCTTCATTGCGGAGATCGCCATCGTGTCCGACAGCGTGAACACAGCGGAGAAGTCCGCGCCGCTGTCGATAAGGCGGCACATGCCGGTGTAGCTCTCCGGCATTTCAAAGCCGCCGCCGGTCTCGGCGACGAGCGCACTGTCAAAGGCAATGCCGTTATCGCGCAGCGCTGCGCAATACCCATTATAGCGCAGCTCGCTGACGGAGCGGTCATCGCAGCTCGGCAGCAGGACGGCGATGCGGCGGTGCCCGAGCTTGATGAGCGATTCGACCGCCTGATAGGCCGTTTTATGGTCATCCACCGTGACGGAGGAAAAGTCCTCCTCGCGGAGAGTTCCGAAGCAATTGGAGTATGAGCAGCAGACGTAGGGCACACCGATGAGCGAAAGCTCCGCCGGGGTGTAATCATAACGCCCGCCAAGGAAGAGCAGGGCGCGCAGCTTCTTCTCACGCTCTAAGATCGCGCCGGCCTTTATCTCGTCCGCGTCCGAATCGATGAAGCGCAGCACCATGTTATAGCCGCTCCTGTCGATCTCGCTGCTGACGGTCTTGAGCATGTCCGAAAAGAAGAGGTTGCCCATGCCGCGCACGACGACGCCTATCGCGTCCGACTGGCGGCTGACGAGGTCACGCGCGCTGTTGTTGGGAATGTAGCTCTCGGCCTCGACGACCGTGAGCACCCTGCGGCGCACGGCCTCGCTCACATCAGGCCGGTTGTTGAGCACACGCGAGACGGTGCTCACGCTGACCCCGCACTGCTTGGCAATGTCCTTGATAGTCATGGTACGACAACTCCTGACCCTGTTTGCTAAAACGTTCCCGGTAACGTTACCAATCCTCTTTGATATCATAATAGCAAGCATTACCGGCAAAGTCAACCGAACAAATGCGGATAGAAAAAACTTTGGAGCATTAAACAATTTGTGATTAAATTTTTGGCGATTTTAACAACAACCGAAAGCGGTTCCAAAGCTTCGGGAAACGGCGAATAGGCAAAATCTATAAAATCCCGGACGGTTTTCACCGTCCGGGATTTACCAGCAAAACTTTATTTCAGATCCTTGTTTCTGAACAGATAGCCGATGAACATTATCACCGCGAAGACTATCAGGTACCAGAGGTTTGCAAGCCCGTGGCCGACGATGCAGGCGTACACCATGAACAGAGAGCCTATTATCGCAAGCGCTGGGATAACGAAGCGGCGCATGACCGTCTCATCGGTGGCCTTGCGCATCCACTGGATGAATATGGGCAGATACATCGCGTAAATGGTGATGATCGGCAGCTCAGAAGAGTCGAACAGGAAGGGGACGCTCTCAAGCGCGGTGCCCTCGAAGGCGACGGCTCCGCTCCACGTCCCGGCGAGGTTCGACAGGTAGAAGTACGTGCCCCATATCGCGCAGAACAGCAGGCCGATAATGGCGGAGTTCGTCGGCATGTTGGAGACTTTATCTATCTGCCGGAAGAGCTCGGGCTTCGGCCCCTCATTGCGCGCGGCGAGCGAGTACATGCCGCGGCAGCAGCCGAGCATCAGGCCGTTCATCGTGCCGATGCAGGAGATGGCGATGAAGAGATTGAGGATATTGCCGAGCACTCCGCCGAAGATGTTCGTGAACGCGGTGGTCGCGCCGTCGTTCATCAGCACGTCGACAGTCGCGCCTCCTGCCACGCCGACATAGTAGGCGATATAGGTGATGATGATTATTATCCCGCCGATTATCAGCGCCTTTGGCAGGTTGCGCTTTGCGTCCTTGAGCTCGGCATTGATGGAGGTCGCGATTATCCAGCCCTCATAGGCAAAGGACGTCGCGCAGACGGCGGCCAGCAGCGGCGCGCCGACGTTCCCGGAGACTGCGCCGGTCGCAAAGTTGCTCTGGAGCATATGCGCCGGGCTTACAAGACCGACGATAACGCCGACCACTGCCATCAGGAACAGCGGGATGAGCTTTATAACGGTGGTGGAGGTCTGGAGCTTACCGGCAAGCTTTGGGGAGAGCGCGTTCACGACATACGCGCAGACGAGATAGAACAGCATCAGCGCGAGGCACTCGGGCCCGATGATGCAGCCGCCCTCAGAGGCCGGGATTATCAGCGGGAAATCCGGCCAGCAGGAGGTGATAAACACGAGGGTATAGCGCGCGGAGAGCCACGAGAGCACAGACGTGAGCGTGGGGTAATAGATCGTCGTCAGAAACCAGCCTATGTAATACCCGTATTTCCTGCCGACGGTGGCCTCGGCGTAGTCGACGATGCCGTTGACCTTTTCGTACCGCTGCGCCATTGCGGCAAAGGTCAGGATGCAGATTATCATTATCGTGCCGCCGATGATCCACGCGAGGATGCCGAGCGGCATGTTGCCCTCGGTCTTCTGGAGAACGGTCTGCGCCTTGAAGAACACGCCGGAACCGATGACTATACCGACGACCATGCATATTGCGGTGAACAGGCCAAACTTTTTCTCAAGCTTAGTTTCCATATTTTTGCTCCTTTCCAGTTTCATTTTGGAACAGAATGTAAAACTACTATACCATCTATGGCCTAAAAGTCAAGTCCACCTAACGAATATTAAGTATTAAATATAGTAATGTATCACGTACCAAGGAACTCCGCAAGCTCCGGGACGGACTTGAAGTACCAGCGGCAGTTGGTGCGCATGAAGTCCTCGATGGACTTTATATCGTTTGCCCAGCCGACGGCGGCGAAATCCACCCCGCAGCTCAGCGCCATGTCATAGCCGGGCTTGAGGTCGTCTATCATCAGCAGGTCGCCCGCGGAAAGGCCGAAGCGCTCCATTATATCCTCGAGCGGGAACGGCGCGGGCTTGCGCTGTTCGGGCGGATAGTCCCAGCCGTAGACGGCGTCGGGCTCGGGCAGAGAGTTTGCCTTATAGTCGCGCCGGATGTTGTGCTCAAGCGAATGGGACACGACGCATATAAGCCCGCCCTCGGCCTTCTGACGCTCCATTATCTCACGGATGCCGGGGTAGGCGAGCGGGATGTGGTTCTCCACGTAGGCGCGCCAGTATTCAAGCTCGTCCTGCAGCGCGGCGTCGTCCATGCCGTATTCCTCGCGGCACATCTCGACAAAGCCGGGGGCAAAGTTCTTTTTGAAGTAATCCTCGAGTGAGCAGGTGCGCCCGGGGTAGCGCGAGTTGAGGTATTCCTGAAAGCAGGGGTGGTGTATCGTCGCGGTGCTGTTCACGACAGTGTCGTCGTGGTCGAAGACAAGGCATTTGTATTTCATATGTGACCTCTCGTTTTTGAGTTTTGTCCTATTCTACCATGACCGTGCCGGTTTGAATAGTGCGAAAATAAAGCCTGCCTTGCGCCGTGCGTACTTTTGATGTAATATACATTATAAGAAACCACATCAGGAGCGGCCTATGCTTATAATGAAGCCCTGCCCTGGAATACGGGTGCGGAAAATATACATCCCATCTGGTGCCCGGCGCGTCCCGGCGCTGGTGCTGTCCCCGGAGGAGCTTTCTGCCCCGGCTACGGGCGTGCTGTGGATCCACGGCGGCGGATATATTTCCGGCATGAAGGAGATGGTATACATCTCCCGCGCAGTCGAGCTGGTGAAGAGCTTCGGCGCTGTCGTCGTCTCCCCCGGCTACCGGCTTGCACCGTTTTCGCCGTACCCCGCGGCGATCGACGACTGCTATACGGCGCTGGTTTATATGAAAGAGCATGCGGCGGAGCTTGGGATGCGTCAGAACCAGCTCATGGTCGGCGGCGAGAGCGCAGGAGGAGGGCTGTGCGCGGCGGTCTGCATCAGGGCGCGGGACACTGGAGAGGTGAACGTCGCCTTTCAGATGCCGCTCTACCCGATGCTTGACGACCGGGACACCGAAACCTCGCGCGATAACCACGGGCGCGTGTGGAACACGTGGAAGAACCACTTCGGATGGCGCTGCTATCTGCGCGGCACCGACCGTGAGACGCTTCCGCCCTACGCCGCGCCCGCCCGCGTTGAGAACATGGAGGGACTGCCCCCGGCGTACACCTTCGTCAGCACCGGCGAGCCGTTCTACGCCGAGACGCTGGAGTATATCCGTCGGCTCAAGGACTGCGGTATACCCGCGAGCGCGGATGTTTATGAGACGGACATGCACGCCTTTGACATGATGCGCCCAAAGGACGCGCTCAGCATCGAGGCCGCACGCCGCTTCAACGAAAGCTTCGCCTACGCCCAGGCGCACTACTTTGCTCCGCAGAAATGAAAAATCACAGGCGGCACGGAAATTCGTGCAGCCTGTGATTTTTCAATATTCACCTTACTTATCCAGCCATGCGCAGGCTGCGAGCGCCGCGACGGAGCCGTCGGACATGGCGGTCGTGAGCTGGCGGACGGACTTTGCGCGGCAGTCGCCCGCGACGAAAACGCCGGGGCAGACGGTCAGGCAGTCCTCGCCCGAGGCGGCGTAGCCGCCCTTGTCGAGAGAGATGAGCCCGCTGAAAACTTCGGTATCGGGCGCGCGGCCGATGGAGACGAAGAGCCCGGACACCGGCAGCACACGGCGCTCGCCGCCCTGCTCGACCTCGACACCGGAGAGCTCGTCCCCGCCGATCAGCGCGCTTATCTTCGCATCGAGCACGAACTCCACATTGGCCTTGCCGCGCAGCGCCTCGACGAGCATTGCCTCGCCGCGGAAGCTGCCGCGCCGGTGGATGAGGTACACCTTGCGGCAAATTTCGCTCAGCAGCATCGCGTCGGAGAGCGCACTGTTGCCGCCGCCCGAGACGGCGACATCCTGCCCGGCGAAGAATGCGCCATCGCACACGCTGCAATAGCACACGCCGCTGCCGGTGAGCCGCTCCTCATTTTCAAGGCCGAGGGTGCGCGGCTTCGCGCCGGTCGCAATTATGAGCGCGCGGCAAGTATATTCCGCACCGGACGCGCAGACTACGGTCTTCTCCTCGCCCGCGGCGGACACGGACACGACCTCCTCAAGCTCGACCTCCGCGCCCTGGTTCATCGCCTGTTCCAGCAGCATATCGCCTATCTGTGCGCCGCTGACGGAGATATATCCGGGGAAGTTCTCAACATTGCTGCTGCGCGTGATCTGCCCGCCGAAGGCGGCCTTCTCGATGACCAGCACACTCTTGCCCGCGCGCCTTATATATGTCGCTGCGGTGAGCCCCGCGGGGCCGCCGCCGATAACTATTACATCATAGATCATATTCATACATCCTCAATAACAAAGCCCGGTTTTATCCGGGCTTTGATTTTTTATTATAGGTGATCGCTTACGCCTGAGTGTTCAGGAATTCCTTGATAGCACCCGCGCCCGCGAACTTCTCGAAGCTCTCGCCGTCGGTGATGACAAGGGTCGGAGCCTGCTTGACGCCGTAGTTGAGCGCAAGCTCAACATTGTCCCCGGCCATCAGCTTTTCATACTTGAAACCGGCCTTGTTGAGATAAGAGCAGGCGATGCGGCAGTTGGGGCAGGTCGGCGTTGCGAAAAGCATCGCTCTCGCGCCGGCGTGGACTTCGCCCTCATGCTCGCCGTTCTTCGCGGTGTGCTCCTCGGCCTTGGGAGCGGTCTCCTCGATCGGCCCGTTGTGCTTGAGCACGGAGTGATCGATGACGTATTCCTTGCGCTCCTTGTACTCCTGGGTCTTACCGGCGTTCCAGTTCTGCACGGGGCGGTAGTAGCCGGTGATGCGGCTGTAGACCTCGGCAGGCTCGCCGCACTCGGGGCAGGTGAAATGCTCGCCGCTGATGTAGCCGTGGTGCTTGCAGACGGAGTAGGTGGGAGAGAGGGTGTAGTAGGGCAGCTTGTAGTTCTCGGCGATCTTGCGCACGAGGTTTGCCGCGGCCTCCCAGCTCGGCAGCTTCTCGCCGAGGAAGGCGTGGAAGACGGTGCCGGAGGTGTAGCGCGTCTGGAGATCGTCCTGAATGTCGAGCGCGGCGAAGATATCGTCGGTGTAGCCGACAGGCAGGTGAGAGCTGTTGGTGTAGTACGGGGTGCCGCCCGGCTCCGCCGCGGTGATGATGTCGGGATAGAGCTCCACATCGTGCTTTGCCAGACGGTAGGAGGTGGACTCGGCGGGAGTTGCCTCGAGGTTATACAGGTCGCCGTACTGCTCCTGATAATCACTCAGACGTTCGCGCATATGGTCGAGCACTTCCTTGGTGAACTGCTGGCACTTGGGGCTTGTCATATCGGCACGGATCCACTTCGCATTGAGACCGGCTTCGTTCATGCCGACAAGGCCGATGGTGGAGAAGTGGTTATCGAAGGTGCCGAGGTAGTACTTCGTGTAGGGGTAGAGCCCCGCGTCGAGGAGCTTCGTGATGACCGTGCGCTTTATCTTGAGCGAGCGCGCGGAGAGATCCATGAGCTTATCGAGACGGGCGTAGAAGTCCTTCTCGTCCTTGGCGAGGTATGCAAGGCGCGGTATGTTCAGCGTCACGACGCCGACCGAGCCCGTGGACTCACCGGAGCCGAAGTAACCGCCGGACTTCTTGCGCAGCTCTCTGAGGTCGAGACGCAGGCGGCAGCACATCGAGCGAACATCGCTCGGCTCCATGTCGGAGTTGATGTAGTTGGAGAAGTAAGGAGTGCCGTACTTTGCGGTCATTTCGAAGAGGAGCTTGTTGTTCTCGGTGGGAGACCAGTCAAAGTCGCGGGTGATGGAGTAGGTCGGGATCGGGTACTGGAAGCCGCGGCCGTTCGCGTCGCCTTCGATCATAATGTCGATGAAGGCCTTGTTGACCATGTCCATTTCCTTCTTGCAGTCGCCGTAGGTAAAGTCCATCTCCTTGCCGCCGACTATCGCGGGCTGATCCTTGAGGTCAGCGGGGACGGTCCAGTCGAGCGTGATGTTGGAGAACGGAGCCTGAGTGCCCCAGCGGGACGGGGTGTTCACGCCGAAGATGAAAGACTGGATGCACTGCTTGACTTCCTTGTAGGTGAGGTTATCGACTCTCACGAACGGAGCCAGATACGTGTCGAACGAGGAGAAGGCCTGAGCACCGGCCCACTCGTTCTGCATGATGCCGAGGAAGTTCACCATTTGGTTGCAGAGGGTGGACAGGTGGCTTGCGGGAGAGGAGTTGATCTTGCCCGGGATGCCTAGACCCTGCTTGATGAGCTGGCGCAGGCTCCAGCCGGCGCAGTAGCCGGTGAGCATGCTCAGGTCATGCAGGTGGATATCGCAGTTGCGGTGCGCGTCAGCGATCTCCTGATCGTATACTTCGCTGAGCCAGTAGTTCGCGGTGATGGCGCCGGAGTTCGAGAGGATAAGTCCGCCGACGGAATAGGTGACGGTGGAGTTTTCTTTGACGCGCCAGTCCTCGATGTTGAGGTACTTGTCGACAGTCTCCTTATAATCGAGGTAAGAGGACTTGGTGTTGCGCAGCTTCTCGCGCTGCTTGCGGTAGAGGATGTAGGACTTTGCGACCGCCTCGTAGCCGCCGCGGGAGAGCACCGCCTCGACGCTGTCCTGAATATCCTCGACGGCGACCTTGCCGTCCTTTATCTTCGGCAGGAAGTCTGCCGAGACCTTCAGCGCCAGAAAGTCAATGACGCTGTCGTTATAATCCGTGCCGGTGGCGTCAAACGCCTTCTTGATTGCGGCGGCGATCTTGTTTATGTCGAACTCTACTATTTTGCCGTCGCGCTTTACTACCTGATACAATTCTTTATCCCCCTGTCTTTGGTATATCAGACACCCCTGACCTGCACCGACGGAACGTATTCCGCCGCCGCGTCGGCCAGCGAGTGCATTTCTGCTTCGTCATAGGCGCCGAGCCCGCGGATATCCAGCACATGGCCGGAATCCTTGAACTGCTGGAGGTAATACTCCTTTGCGCCGCTTATCCATTTTGCCGCATCCCTGACGCTCTCGCGCGTGTGCAGCCCCTTTACAACGGTCGTCCTGAACTCATAGTCCACGCTGCCGCTCAGAAGAAAATCCTTCGAGCGCTCTATCGCGTCAAGGTCGAGCCTGTCGACCCCCGCGGTCTTCGCGTAAAGCTCAGGCGAGTTCTTGATGTCCATCGCGACCCTGTCCACAAGCCCCGCGCGGACGATGTCCATGAGTCTATCCGGAAAGGAACCGTTGGTGTCGAGCTTTATTTTGAAGCCGAGCGCGCGCACCTTTTCGAGAAACGCGCCGATGTCGCTGTGCAGCAGCGGCTCGCCCCCGGTTATCGCGACGCCGTCGAGCACGCCCACGCGCTTTTTAAGAAAGCTCAGCACCTGCTCCTCGTCCGTGTCGTGCGCCAGTTCCTCCGGCAGCACCAGAGGTGCGTTATGGCAGAACGGGCAGCGGAAGTTGCAGCCGCCGGTGAACACCGTGCAGGCGACAAGGCCGGGATAATCCAGCAGAGTCAGCTTCTGCAGACCGGATATAAGCATGCCGCATCCTCCTTCGCGTTAGCATCGCGCCGTCATCGCGCTTGTATATAATAAGGCCACATGCCGCGCTTGTCAATAGCAAAATCGCTATATATTGATTACAAAATCGAAAAACTTGGTTTCTGGCACAAAATATAGTGCCATCCCGCGCGGCACGCGCAGAAGACACCGACGGCTATTCTAATGCAAGCCTAACAATTTTTCAAGGGCAAAACGGGTAAATCGTGCAAAGTTGTAATAACTGACTATTTACGGCGGCCGAAACTGTGCACTATATAGAATTTCGGACACTTGCGGGAAAACCGCACCGGTGATATAATTTATCCTCGTGTGCTATTACTATAGTAAGAAATAACGGAAGATCGTATAGTGAAGAAATGAAAGGACGTGAAACCATGTGCGGCATAGTAGGTTACGTTGGAAAAGAGCAGGCCGCTCCCATTCTGCTGGACGGGCTTGAAAGGCTCGAATACCGCGGGTATGACTCTGCCGGTCTCGCCGTTCTCGGCGGCAGGCGCGGCTTACAGGTAAAGAAATCCAAGGGGCGTCTGAGCGTCCTCAAGGCGCTGACGGATAACGGACGCAGCCTCACCGGCACGCTCGGCATCGGCCATACGCGCTGGGCGACGCATGGCGAACCGAACGACATAAACTCCCACCCGCACCTGAGTGAGGGCAGGAACATCGCCGTCGTGCATAACGGCATCATCGAGAACTATGTTGAGATAAAGGAATTTCTTATCTCTCAGGGTATGCACTTCAGCTCCGAGACCGATACCGAGGTCGTCGCGCAGCTGCTCGAGTATTTCTATGACAGCTGCGGGGACTTTATGGCCTCTGTCTACCGCATGCTCGACCGCATCGAGGGCGCATACGCCCTGGGTATCATGTGCAAGGACACGCCCGACAGCTTCGTCGCCGCACGCAAGGATGCGCCTCTGCTCCTCGGCTACGGTGACGGCTGCAATTTCATCGCCTCTGACGTTACTGCGCTCATCAAGCATACGCGCGATGTGGCATATATGAACGACGGCGAGGTCGCCCTCGTCTCCGCCGACGGCATCCAGGTCTTTGATGAATACGGCCAGCCCGTCGAGAAAGAGCACAGCTATGTCGACTGGGACGTCAGCGCTGCCGAAAAGGGCGGCTATCCGCACTTCATGTTCAAGGAGATCATGGAGCAGCCCGAGGCCGTGCGCAAGACCATCTCCCCGAGAATAAAGGAAGGCCAGATCGTTTTCGATGAGCTGAGCCTTGATGAGGACTTCATCCGCAGCCTTGACAGGATATTCATCGTAGCCTGCGGCTCGTCCTACCATGTCGGCATGGTCGGCAAGTATAATCTTGAGCGGCTTCTGAGAAAGCCCGTGGATGTGCAGCTCGCCTCGGAGTTTCGCTATGCCGATCCCCTCGTCGGGCCGAACAGCCTTGTCATCGTCATCAGCCAGTCGGGCGAGACGCTCGATACCATGGCCGCGCTCCGCGAGGCGCGCCGCCTCGGCGCGAAGATCCTCTCCATCGTGAACGTCGTCGGCAGCTCCATCGCCCGCGAGTCGGACAATGTCCTCTACACCTGGGCAGGCCCCGAGATCGCCGTCGCTACCACCAAGGCTTACAGCACGCAGCTTGTGCTGCTGGATATGCTCGGCGTTTATTTTGCCAAGGTCTGCGGCAGCATCAGCGACGCGGAGTATGAAGAGATCGTCGAGGAGCTTCTTGCCCTGCCTGTCAAGATGGAGGCCGTGCTCGAGGATATCGACGAGATAAAGTACCTCGCCTCCCGCTACTTCAATCATAATTCCATCTTCTTCATCGGGCGCAACCTTGATTACGCCCTCGGCCTTGAGGGCAGCCTCAAGCTCAAGGAGATCTCCTATATCCACTCCGAGGCCTACGCATCGGGCGAACTCAAGCACGGCACCATATCCCTTATCGAGGACGGTACCCTCGTCGTTGCGCTCGGTACCTATAAGCCGCTGTTTGAAAAGACGCTCTCGAACATCATCGAGGTCAAGGCGCGCGGGGCAGACATCGTTGCCCTGACGGCGGAGAGCAAAGCCGCCGATATGCGCAAGACGGCGGAGAACGTGCTCTCCGTGCCGGATACCCATGTCATCCTCCAGCCCTCCCTCGGCGTCATACCGCTCCAGCTTTTCGCGTATTATGTGGCGCTGCACAAGGGCTGCGACATAGACAAACCGCGCAATCTGGCCAAGTCTGTCACCGTTGAGTGAGCAAAAAGACTGATATTACTGTAGAATACTGCACAAAAGCGGCGAATACTTCAAATATTTCTTGTACTTTTCCGGTGCCTGTATTATAATAAATCTCTGGTTCAGGCGGAGCTGCCGCGCATTGGGGCGCAGCGCGTCCGCCTGCCAGGAAACCGAAGGAAGGGAGCTGTTACTTAATGGTCAATATCAGCAGCGGCAAGGGAAACATCAGCATTACCGATGAGGTTCTGACCTACCTTGCGGGCGACGCGGCTACCAGCTGCTTCGGCGTCAAGGGTATGGCAGGGCGCAGCAAGGACGGAGGTCCGCTCCAGCTTCTGCGCAGGGAATCGATGTCCAAGGGCGTTGAGGTGCACTATAACGGCGACGGCAGCGTATCTCTCGAGCTGCATATTGGCGTCGACCACGGCGTCAATATCGCGGCAGTTTCACGCAGCATTATGAATACAGTCAGCTATAAGCTCACGAAGGCCGCTGGAGTCCCGGTCAAGAGCGTTGACGTTTATATTGACACGATCATCGGATAAAAATTCCGGCATGGGAGGGCCCATGCCATGCGGAGGTACATTCAATTGAGAAATTATATAGACGCCGCTGCCTTCAAAGAGATGATACTCTGCGCCAACGCAGCGCTCCATGCCAATGTTCAGGCGATAAACGACCTCAACGTTTTCCCTGTGCCCGACGGGGATACCGGTACCAATATGGCGCTGACTATGGATAAGGCCGCGACGGAGCTTAAGAAGAAAGAATTCGATACGATAGCCGCGGCGGCGGACTGCGTGGCTTCCGCGCTGCTCCGCGGCGCGCGCGGCAACTCCGGCGTTATCCTCTCCCTGCTCTTCAGGGGCATCTCCAAGCGCCTCAAAGGGCTCGATACCGCCGGCGCACAGGAGTTCGCCGGTGCGATGCAGGACGGCGTCGACGCAGCCTATAAGGCCGTTATGAAGCCCGCCGAGGGCACCATCCTTACCGTCTCGCGCATGGCGGCAGCTGCCGCCGTCGAAGCGGCGAACGCCGGCGCGGGCCTTGAAAGCTGCCTTGACTGCGCCATCAAGGCCGGTAACGACGCTCTGGCCGAGACCGTGAACCAGAACCCTGTGCTCAAGAAAGCCGGAGTCATTGACGCCGGCGGTCAGGGCTATATGTACATCCTCGGCGCGATGCTCGCCTCCTACCGCGGTGAGATCACCGCTCCCGAGAACGTGGACGAGATCGTCGAGACCGAGAAGGAGAGCAGTGCTTTCGATGTGTTCGACACGGAGGATATCACCTTCGCGTTCGATACGGTCTTTATCGTGCGCAAGCATGATCCCGACGTTGACCTTGAGCCGCTGCGCAAGTATCTCACGAGCATAGGCGACAGCCTTGTTATCGGCGAGGACGATGAGGCCTTTAAGGTCCATGTCCACACCAACATCCCCGGCAACGCCCTCAACGAGGCGCAGAATTTCGGCACGCTGGAGCTTGCGAAGATCGAGAACATGCGCACCCAGCATGACGATATCCTTGCCGGTAAGCACGTCCAGACCACGGACGACCTCGATGCCATCGAGCGCGAGCTTGAGGAGAGCGAGGAGCAGTACTGCAAGAGCGTGAAGGACTACGGCGTTGTCACCGTGTGCGCGGGCAAGGGTCTTGAGGGTCTGTTCAGGGAGCTCGGCGCGGACGGTATCGTCACCGGCGGCCAGACCATGAACCCTTCGACCGACGATATCCTCAAAGAGATAAACCGCACCCCGGCAAACACCGTTTTCGTGCTGCCGAACAATAAGAACATCATCATGGCGGCGGAGCAGTGCGTCCGCCTGAGCGATAAGAAAGTTATCATCATCCCGACGAGGACAGTGCCGCAGGGCATTTCCGCTATGCTGAACTTCAACCCCGAGGAGACCGAGGAGAACCTTATCGCCGCGATGAACGAGGCCGCCGGCAATGTCCACACCGCTATGGTCACCTATGCCGCGCGCGACTCGGACTTTGACGGCCATGAGATCCACGCGGGCGAATATCTTGCCCTGCTCGACGGCGCTCTGCTCGGCAGCTACAGCAGTGAAAAGACGCTCTTCAAGGAGCTGAGCTGGGCATTCGACGAGCTGAGCCCCGAGTTCATTACCGTCTATTATGGCAGCGATGTTGCCGAGGACAAGGCGAACGAAGCTGCGGAGACGATCATCGGCTGCTTCCCGGACGCTGAGGTCAGCGTCGTCAACGGCGGCCAGCCCGTGTATTACTACATGATTTCTGTGGAGTGATAAATATGTCTGATATTTTTGATAAGATCGAGCTGCACGACTGCCCGTTCTGCGGCGGCGCGGGATTGCTCGAGGAAGAGCAGGGCTGGTGCTGGTACGCCATGTGCGTCGACTGCGGCTCCCAGACCGCGGCCTTCAGCTACAAGACCCCTGAGGAGCGCGAGCAGGCAGCACACGAAGCCGCTCTTGTGTGGAACCTCGGCAAGATAGTCCGCGCGAACCCGAACGAGTAAAGCGTATAATATAACAAACATCCACGGCAGTAAGAACAACCTGCCGTGGATGTTTGTTAATTTCTGCTCAGCCGCTTCATCCTGCCCAGCACCGCAGTGGCGATGAGCGTTATGACCTCGGTCACGAGCGGCGCGAGCCATATGGACTCTGCGCCGAATATGAGCGGGAGACAGAAGATTATCAGCGCCTCGAGCACAATGCCGCGCCCCATGCGTATGGCGACGATGGCAGCGCCGCCCATCGGGAACATTGCCGCGACCGCGACCACCGTCGTGATAAACGGCACCGCGATATTGACTGCGTCGAGCGACGCGGAGCCGACTCCCTGCCCGACAAATATGCCGTCGACTACGTTATACAGATACGTCACGAACAGCCCGCCCAGCGCGGGGAAAATGTAGCCTATCAAAGCTTTCAATCGTGCATTCATGCAGATGACCTCCGAAAAAAGAAAATGGGGCAAAGCCTTGCCCCATGAAAAAAGTGGGACAAGACCCGATTGGTCTTATCCCACTTAAACGGTCAACGTGACCGCAAGTCCTCTGATAAGCAGAGGCATAGTACCATGTTCCTGTGCGATAGTCAACCGCGTCTTTTACCGCAGCCCCTCCAGCACCGTGCCGATATCCCCGCCGATGCATATGCTGCGCGCGGCGATGTCATCGGGCGCGTCCGCCTCACCGAGGTTTATGCAGGCGTAGACCGCCTTGGGGTTCTTCGCCGTCATGTGCCAGAACGGGTATTTTATAATGACCGGGGTGTTGTACCCGACGCCGAGCTCCAGAAACAGTATCTTCAGCCCGGCACAAGTACGCACAAATCTATTACTCAGTCACCTTTTGGTAACTCTTGGAGCGTGTTCGGAAGTCCCTTGCAACATTGAGCATGCTGCATTATAATATGAGTGTAACATTCAAAAAGGAGTGCTGCATATATGCTTACAAAGGAAGAAATGCCCGCCTGCCCGGTGGCGACCACCGTGGCTCTGATCGGCAGCAAGTGGAAGCTGCTCATCATGCGCAACCTGCTCTCGCGCCCGTGGCGCTTCAACGAGCTGAAAAAGGATCTGGAGGGCATCAGCCAGAAAGTGCTGACCGATAGTCTGCGCTCAATGAAGGCTGACGGCCTGCTCACCCGCACCGCCTATCCCGAAGTCCCGCCGCGCGTGGAATATACACTGACGGAGCTCGGTTACAGTCTCCGCCCGATACTGGAAGCGATGCGCGTCTGGGGCGAGGACTACAAGGCCGCGCACGAATAAAAAATAAAACGGCGGCAGCAAAAAGGAAAAATCGCTGCCGCTCTTATCACAGATTTATTTCTCTTCTGAAATCATCTGCCATATTCTCGGTGTTTATTATCCCGTAGATGCCCATAGTTGCAACCTCGTTCATTTTGCACATGAGCTCTACGGGCGTTTTCATGCCCTTTTTTGCCCAGTCGATTATCATGTTTCCAATCACCTGAGATACAAACTGCGTCAGGAATCTGAGCGTATCCGAGTCGTAGCTCTGGTGTGTCTCGGAAAGGTATTTGTCGATCAGCAGGTCCCAGCTCTCCTGATTCTTCTGCAGCATATAGTCCTGAAGGCTGTTCTGCACCTCGAGCCGCACTCAAGGAAATGAGCGTCGACGTGATGTACGTGCAGCAGGACGTGACGGTCGAGGCTGATTGGGATAATCTCCTCAAGACTGTTATCGGCACCTACGGCCGCATTGGTCAAGCGCCTTGCCGATCCGCAGACCGATGAGGATAAAGCGCTGTCTTTCGCAATGGGTGTTGTCTCCGTTAATCAGGCAGTCGCCACCATCATGGAGGGTCTTGAAAAGGGCTTCTTCTATATCTATACGCATCCGGGCCGCACCGCCGCCATCATCCGTCAGGAGATGGATCTGCGTCTGGCAGGCTACAAGCAGCCCCTCGCACAGTCCAACGCGACCATGGAATACACCAAGCTTTCCAAGAGCCCTATCTGAGATAATTCGTTCTTCAGCCACGCTGACGATTCCGTCAGCGTGGCTGTGTTTACAGCGTGCTTTCCCACACGTTGTTTGTTATCCAGGCGTTATCGCTCTTCACCTCATAGGTCAGTTCGCCGTCAATGGTGTAATTTGTGCAGTAGTCGCCGAAGCCTATGCGGTCGTTGAACCATATATAGCCGACATTGTAAGACACGGAGTAGCGTCCGGCGGGGAGATATATGATCCCCGTTTCACCCTCGCGAACATAGAAGCGGACGTACTGCTTGGAGTTGTCAAGATCGGTCACGGTTACTTCCACGGGGCCGCTCTCAGCGGTGACGTGGTCTTCGCCGCCCTGATATTGGAAGGTGCGTTCCAGCTCTGTGCCGGTCGCGGGCTCGCCGGACTTGAGAGTCGATATGATCTGCACAAGCATGTCTTCGCACTCTGAGATGATGCTGTCATCATTTGTTGCGTTCTCGCAGTCAATGAGCTCGCCTACCGCGCTGTGGTAATCTCCGGAGGCCATATAGTTTTTTGCGTTGTCAATATACTGCTCGCACTGTGATGCGGACGAGGAGACGGCCGTCTGCGACGGGCTTTCGCTCGGTGTTGTTTTCCAGATGAACCGCCCGACCACCAGCCCCGCCGCGGCGGCAGCCACGATTATCCAGACAGCTGCTGAGCCTGATTTCTTCCGATTGCTGCCTGGCGCCGGAGCGATCTGTATTTTGGCTCCGCAGTTAGAACAGAAGCTATGCCCATCGGCAACAAAATTCCCGCAGTTTTTGCATACCATTGATATATCCTCCTATAGTTTATTGAACGGTATTATATATTTATATTCTACATGATGTGATACCATAGCGCAAGACATAACATAAAATAAATAATTTCCTCTTGACCAAACGACTTCCGCGGAGTATACTGCGATTAGTTCAAAATTTTGAAGCATCGCAGTTTCCGCACGGAGGTATTTATGGATAAGAAAGAGCTTATGCGCGCGGTCAAGTTCACGTTGTTTTCAATCAGCGCAGGGATCATCCAGCTGCTGAGCTTTACCCTGATGAACGAAGTCTTCCACTGGAGCTACTGGGTGTGCTATCTGACGGCGCTTATATTGTCGGTCCTCTGGAATTTCACGCTCAACCGCAAGGTGACGTTCCGCTCGGCTAATAATGTCCCAATCGCGATGCTTAAGGTCGCGGCCTATTATCTTGTGTTCACACCGCTGTCCACCTGGGGAGGGGACTGGCTCACCGGTATAGGCTGGAACGAGTATGTTGTGCTTGTTGTTTCCATGCTGCTGAACTTTGCAACGGAGTTCCTGTATGACCGTTTTGTTGTGTTCGGCGGGAGCATCGATACCGCGATGTCAAAAAATGTGCGGGATCCTGAAATTTGCTCTTGACAAATCTGTAAAAAAAGGTATAATAATCCTTGCTTTTAGCGGGATTGTGTAGTGGTAGCACAGCGGACTCTGACTCCGTATGCGAGGGTTCAAATCCTTCTCCCGCTGCCACATCGCTGCGAACGATAGCTCGCAGCGATTTTTTTGTTCAAGGCTTAAGATATAGATCGTCAAAAAGGCTCTCCCTATATGCAAGGAGAGCCTTTGCGGTATCTTAGTCTGCCTTATTCTGCATCGAGGCAAATTCCATAGCCATTTTCATGCTGCGCTCGAAGCGCTCCGCCGGGACGAGCGCAATGCCCTCCTCGTCGCTGAGGACGATAAGGCGCGTGCCGCCTGTGAGTCCGAACTTGTCGCGCGCGTCCTTGGGGATGACGATCTGCCCGCGATCGCTCACCGTGACGGAGCCCCAGATGTTCTTGCCTTTTGGCGCGGGCGGGATCGTGCCGATGCCGTCGGCGGTCTCGGTCTTGATGAGGCTGTCGATCGTCACGCCGTAGACGGCGGCAAGCAGACTGCACTTTTCAATATCTGGCACGGTCGCGCCGGTCTCCCACTTGGCGTATGCCTGGCGGGAGATGTTTATCTTTTCCGCGATCTCCTCCTGAGAATAGCCGTGGATATTGCGGAGGATCACAAGGTTTTCCTTGAGCATGTGTTACCGTCCTTTACAGATCGATTTTTTCAAAGCTCCGGCAGGCTCTTCTGAACGAGAGCCACGTGATGAGCGCGTAGGCGAGGATGCCGAGAGCGGGCAGCGCAAGCTGAAGCGGCAGGAAGTCCGTCCCAAAGGCGTTCAGCGCTTCGAGGCCGGGGAAATGATGCAGCGCCTCGCCGAGACCGACGCATATAAACGACACGACGATATACGCGACGAAGGGGCGGCTGAACTTATACGCAGTCCTGAAGAAGCCTCCGACAAAGATAGCGTTGAATAGCGCGAAGATGAAAAACGCCATACCGAGGGCAAAGGGGTTCGCGTTCATCAGGGCATTCGACCGATACACCGCGGAGCCGGAGAGAAGAGTCATTCTTATTATAACAGCAATGCCCATGACAAGCAACGAGCACAGCTCGATAAAGCACACGAAGAGGTACTTGCCCTTTACGACGTCGCGCTTGGCGAAAGGCAGCAGCGCGGAAAAGAGAATGTCGTTCGCCTCACGTGCGCTCTGAAAGCTCTGGAATATGCCGAGCGTGACGAAGAACACGCCGCACAGGATCGGATAGCCCGGTACGAAGAACATCAGCCCGAAAGCAATGAACAAGTAAGAGAGCGCGGAGGCGCTGAGCCGAAGCTCCTTTATCATAATTTCACGCATTGTTCCCGCTCCTTTCCATGCGCAGTATGGTCTCCTCGATAGTCTCGCCGTCTTTAGAGAAGCGGCTGACGAATTCGGCCTTGGGAAGCGCCGCGACTATCTCGCCCCTGGATATGTAGACGATATCGTCCGCGCACTTCTCGATATCGGAAATAATATGCGTGGAGAAGAATACCGCGACACCGTGGCTCTTGAGCTCCGCGAACAGTCCGAGCAGTTCGTCTCTCGAAAACGGGTCGAGTCCGCTCGTGGGCTCGTCAAGGATCAGCACTCTGGCGTTGTGCGATAGCGCAACAAGGAGATTATACTTGACACGCATGCCCTCGGACATTTCGAGCGCGGTCTTGTTTTCATCGAGCGCGAAGAGCGCGAGGTACCGGCGGTAGGCGTCCTCGTCCCAGGTGTCATAGCAGCGCTTCACGACTGCGATGACGTCCTTGAGTTTTTTGCGCGGGTACCAGTTGACGGCACCGGTGGAATAGCCGATGAGCTTTTTGATCTCGGTTTCGTTTTCCGCAAGGGGCTTGCCGAAATAGAAAATTTCGCCGCTGTCCGGGTGGACAAGATTCAGCATGGATTTTATGGTTGTGGTCTTCCCGGCGCCATTTCTGCCGATGAAGCCGGTTATCCTGCCCTCTTCGATGCTGAACGATGCCCTCTTCAGCGCGAAAGCGGGATATGTCTTGTTGAGGTCATGCACCTCTGCGACGCTCATATTGTTCCCTCCCAAAAGTTTTATTTGTACGAATTATGCAACCAAACGCAGCAGTTTTCAATCAACCGCAGATAACAGATTTTGCATAATTTTGTTACGTTTAGTTGCGGGAGGGGAGTAAAGATATCGCAGAACGCTGTGCGGAACCACACTGCCTGTCATTATATAAAAATAACGTGCGCGCTGCATTTCGCAGCGCGCACTACTATTTTTATACTTATCAGACCTTGAAGTTGACGGAGGTGTCGCCCTGAATGTCGACGCCGAACTCGTAGTCCTTGCCGGGGAGGATGGCGTTGACAAGGATGCCGACGAGGGATGCGACGGCGAGACCGGAGAGGCTGACAGAGCCGATGTGCACGGCGCCGGCAGTGCTGTTGGAGATGCCGAGCGCGAGCACGAGGATGAGCGCCGCGATGATGACGTTGCGGGTGTTGGTGAAGTCGACGCGGTTCTCAACGACGTTGCGCACGCCGACGGCGGAGATCATACCGTAGAGGATCATGGACACGCCGCCGATGGTGGCGGTGGGCATTGCGGTGACGAGGGCCGCGAACTTCGGGCAGAAGCTGAGGATTATCGCGAAGAGCGCCGCGAGGCGGATGACGCGCGGGTCATAGACCTTGGAGAGCGCGAGCACGCCGGTGTTCTCGCCGTAGGTGGTGTTCGCGGGGGCGCCGAAGAGGGAAGCGAGGGTGGTCGCAAGGCCGTCGCCCATGAGGGTACGGTTCAGGCCGGGCTCGACGATGTAGTTCTTGCCGACGGTGGAGGAGATGGCGCAGATATCGCCGACGTGCTCCATCATGGTCGCGATGGCGAGGGGAACGATGGTGACGCAGGCGGTGACGAGCATGCCGGAATCGAAGTTGCCGGAGAGCAGGCCGAATACGGTGGCTTCCTTGTGAACGGGGAGGCCGATCCATGCCGCTTCACTGACCTTCTGCGCAACGACAGCGCGGGAAGCGGGGTCGACGATCATGGAGACAACGTAGGAGGTGAGGACGCCTATGAGGATGGGGATGATCTTTATCATGCCCTTGCCCCACATATTGCAGGCGATGACCACGACTATCGCGACGACCGCGACGAGCCAGTTGGCTTCGCAGTTGTTGATAGCGGAGGAGGAGAGGATCAGGCCGATGGCGATGATGATGGGGCCGGTGACGATCGGGGGGAAGAAGCGCATGACTTTCTTCACGCCGACGCTCTTGATTATTGCAGCGAGGATGACATACATAAGGCCGGAGACTGCGACGCCGAAGCAGGCGTAGGGCAGCAGCTCGGCTTCGCCGTTGGGAGCGATTGCCCAGTAACCGGCGAGGTAAGCGAAGGAGGAGCCGAGGAACGCGGGAACTTCGCCCTTGGTGATAAGGTGGAACAGCAGTGTGCCGAGACCGGCAAACAGCAGCGTGGTGGCAACGTCAAGTCCGGTCAGTGCGGGGACGAGCACGGTCGCGCCGAACATGGCGAACATGTGCTGGAGGCCGAGGATGAGCATGCGCGGAGTGCCAAGCTCGCGCGCATCAAAAATGGGACCGTCAATGGTTTTCTTGTCTTTCATTCAATTTACCTCTCTCTGTAGATTTTTTAATTGAACTGTAGCTTTGCCGCAAATGCGGCGCGGCCTATTTATAACCAGCGGCATAGCCGCGTGTTACCTTATTAAATTAGTTGTCGCTTATTGCCATGAGGTACACGCCCGTCTCGCCGTCGAACTCCGGCAGGCGAACCTCGATAAGCTCGCTGTGCGAGGTGGGGATGTTCTTGCCGACGTAGTCGGCGCGGATGGGCAGCTCCCGGTGTCCCCTGTCGACCAGCACCGCGAACTGTATCGTGCGCGGGCGGCCGCAGCTGAACACCGCTTCAATGGCGGCTCTGGCCGTGCGCCCGGTGTAAAGTACATCGTCGCAGAGAACAACGTCCCTGTCGTTCACGTCGAAAGGCAGCTCCGCCTTGCGGATGACCGGGCTCTCGGCAAGCGTCGAGAGATCGTCCCGGTAGAAGCCTATGTCGATGCTCCCGCAGGGCGGCTCAACGCCCTCGATCTTCTTGATGTTGTCGCGTATGCGGCAGGCGATCGGTTCGCCGCGGCGGCGTATACCGACGAGGACAACGTTATCGACCCCGCGGTTTTTCTCGGTGATCTCATGGGATATGCGCATCAGCGCTCTGCCGAGCGCGGCCTCGTCCATTATCTGAGCCTTCTGCCTCATGGATGTATCCCCTTTCGCCAAAAAATAAATGCCCTGCCGGTATCCGGCAAGACACACAAAAGCACAGGCGCACTGCACCCGTAAGCTATAAGCGATTTTGCCGGTCTCTCTGTACCGAACTTAAAAATCTTTTCGACGGTCATTATAAGGGCTGCGCGCGGAAATTGCAAGCATATTTTCAGAATCTCCCAAAATGTAGAACCTGTCCAAAGACGGCGGGAGAAATTTGTGATATCCGACAAGGAATTTGTTTACAGACGGAAGAAGCTTTCTTAATAAAAATTATATTGATTTTTCCTTGTACCGGTGGTATCACTGAACCAGCCGCGGCGAGGCTGCGGCACATATCCCCAAGGAGGCAATAAAATGAAAAAGACATTTGCTTTTATTCTTGTCCTTTCGATGGCGCTCGCGCTGTGCGCCTGCGGCGGAGAGGGCACGGGCGAGGTCGTCTATGTTGACCCGACTCCCGCAGCCGAGACTGCCGCCCCGGCAGTTGAAACCCCGGCGAGCACAGCCGATACTGCTGCGTCCACGGAGTCCGCTGACGCTCTCGGCGTCGTGCTCGACTATGCGGTGAACGATGTTCAGCCCGGTTCCTCCGGCTGCTCGCTCAGAGGCATAAAGTGCGCGGCAATGCTGCTCGACTGGGCGGCGGAGACCCCGCTTGACGCCGACGGTATTGCCGCCGCGGTAGAGACATGGAAGAGCGCTGCAACTGAGGATGCGCTCTCCTTGTTCAGTGAGTGCATGGATCTTGTCGCTTCCAGCTGCGAGTCCCTCTCGCAGGATAACGCGCAGGAGCTGCTCGATGAGTCCGGCAGCACCGACTGCGCATACCCCTGGAGCGACGCCGCCTTTGCGGCGGCACAGAGCGTTTTCTCCGCCGCCGGTGTCAGATAAGGCACTGCACCCGGGGAGATAAACGCCCCGAGCCTTAAAAAAGTGGCTGCATATCATGCAGTCACTTTTTCCTTTATATCTATTCCACTTCCTGATCCAGATCCATGAACAGGCTCGCGTTGAAGAAATCCTGTATCGTGATACCGAGTCCGTCGCACAGCTTTTTAATTGTCGAGATCGTTGCGCTGTTGTTGCGCCCGCTGACAATGTTGTTGATGGTCGATTGTGTGACGCCGCTCATGCTGCACAGCTTGTTGATGGAAATGTCTCGTTCTCTGCATAGTTCGATGATCCGTTCCCTGACGGCCTCTCCGATATTCATACCGCTTATGCCCTCCTTTTCAGAAAGAGCATAAACAAAAGAACTTAAAATGATTAACTCTTTTGAGTTTTAATTATCTCAAAAGGGTTAATCCACGAAAACAGCACCGGCTTGGGGCGATTGTTGATCTTCAATATGCAGACCAATCGCCAAGGGAAGCACTGGAAAATTTGCAGTGTACACATGCCCGCTTCATTTTGACGGCGGATACATTTCTCCCTCTGGTTCAGGATACACTTGAGCTGGGTAATTTCGGAACTTCTGTGCAGGTGATCACGGTTTCACCGGCTCGCTCTCTGCCGCCCTTGAAACGGTTGTTTTTACCAACGCCGAGGTGCCGTACCAAAGCAGATAATATTCTGAGTTTTGACGGCATACTGGTCGGCCTGCATGACCCAATCCCGCCAGGCAAAGCGGAGGACCCCGCCCTGATCGTTCATACCAGCGGAACTACAGGTGTTCCAAAGGGAGTTTTGCTCAGCAACAAAAATGTAAATGCTGTTGCCGTGGAATATAAAAACTCACTGTTGGAACTGAGGCCGGGTGACTCCATTCTGAATATTGCTCCGCCGTTCGTTGCTTTTGGAATCTGTCTTGCCATTCATACGCCGCTGTGCCTTGGGATGCAGGTTTGTCTGAGTCCATCCCCTGATCCCGAAACAAACGGGAAAACTTTTTTCTTCTATAAACCGGTTCATTTTCTCGGCGGACCTGCGCATATTCGCAGCATCGTGCAGACGTATAAGCGGCAGAGCCTGTCATTTGTCCGGACGATAGGCTACGGCGGTGAAGCGATCTCATCCGAGAATGCAAAACGGTATGTATTGTTTTTCAAAGACAACGGAGCGCCTATTTCGCACCTTGCTCCCGGATACGGCATGACGGAGTTTGGCGGAACAGTTGTTACTACCGGCAGCACGGTTTGGAAAGAAGGTAGCGTTGGCATTCCTCTTCCCTTGACGAATGTAAAAATCGTCGATCCTGACAAATGGGATGAATTGCCTTGCGGAAAGACGGGAGAGATATGGATGACCTCACCGAGCCTGATGCATGGATATTACCGCGATACCGACGAAGACGGAGATGGGCTCATTATTGATGAGTCCGGAACACGCTGGCTGAGAACCGGCGATCTTGGCGAGCTCGATCAGGACGGATTTCTATACCTGCGCGGGCGTATCAAGCGAATATACCTTGCCAAAGGACGCAACAACAGCATTTATAAGCTCTTTCCTGACCGTGTCGAGCGGGTCATTCTAAAGTGCCCGTATGTTTTGGAATGCGCAGTTGTTGTAAAAAGTGCAGATGGCATTTTCCATGTTCCCGTTGCGTTTGCTGCAGTGCAGGAATGTACTGTCGATCAGATCCAGCGGTACTGCAAAGATCATCTCCCCGAATATATGATACCTGAGGACATCCGTATCATTGACCACATCGCCGCCCCGATTCGGAGCGGCGATGTTTGTATATTATTCGTTTACTTCCCGTACTTTTCGTTGTACGCCTTTATTGCGACAGCGAGTATATCGATCGCGCGGGAGATGTCCTCGGCGTTTATGGTGTAGGCCATGCGCACCTCGTTGAGACCCTTGCCGGGAGTGGCGTAGAACGGCTCGCCGCAGGCCATGAGCACGGTCTCCTTGTTGTCGTCGAACTCATTGAGCAGGAACAGCTGGAACTTATCCGCGTCGTCTATCGGCAGGGACACCATCGCGTAGAACGCGCCTCTCGGCGTCTCGCAGACGACGCCGGGGATCTCGTGCAGCTTGGAGACAAGCGTGTCGCGGCGGTGGCGGTACTCATCGCGCACAGCGTCGAAGTAGCTGGGGTCGAGCGTGTAGAGTTCAGCCGCGGCGACCTGCTCGACTGTTGCCGAGCACAGGCGGCACTGGCACCATTTGAGCGCCTGCGCCATGAACTCCTTGTTCTTCGAGATGACCATGCCGACGCGCGCGCCGCATGCGGAGAAGCGCTTGGATATCGAGTCGATAACGATGACGTTCTGCTCGTAGCCCTTGTACTGCAATGCGCTCGTGAGGTGCTCGCCGCCGTAGGTGAACTCTCTGTACACCTCGTCGCAGACGATGAAGAGGTCATGCTCCTTCGCAATGTCGAGCATCAGGTGCAGCTGCTCCGGAGTGAGCACGTTGCCGGTCGGGTTGCCGGGGTTCGTTATCATGATGGCGCGGGTGTGCTCGTTTATGCGCGCCTCGATCCGCTCGCGGTCAGCGTAGAAATAGCCCTCCTCGGGGTCGGTCGGCACGGGGCAGATGGTCGCGCCCGCGAGGGTGACGGAGGTATGGTAGTTCGGATAGAAAGGTTCCGGGATGATGATCTCGTCGCCGTCGTCGAGCAGGCAGGCCATCGTGAGTTGCAGAGCCTCGCTGCCGCCGGTGGTGGGCAGGATATCGCTGTGCTCAAGCTCCACGCCTATGCGGGAGTAGTAATGCTGCACTGCGTCAAGGAACTTGGGCATGCCGACAGACGGCGCGTAGGCGAGCACGGGCTCGGTGAAATCTCGGAGCGCTTTGAAAAATACGTCAGGCGTTTTAACGTCGGGCTGGCCGATGTTCAGATGATAAATTTTAATACCGCGTTCTTCGGCCTTTGCCGCATAGCTTGCGAATTTACGCATGGGGGAAAGGCCGCAGAGTTCCATTTTTGATGAAAGCTTCAAGAAAAACACTCCTTTCTTTATTCTTGTATGATTAGGTACGATAACACATTTCTTTGAACTTATCAATAAAAAACTCAAATTTTAGCCTATTTTTAGCATTCGGCTTGTAAGCCGCGGCAGATTTTGATAAAATGTCACAAGAATAATTTTCATACATCTGCTTATCCATTAGGAAAACCGTGAACAGGAGGACGGACATTTGCTCAGACTGATGATCGGCAAGGCCGGTGCCGGCAAGACGGCGGCCATCATAAACGAAATAAAGCGCGATATGGCCTCTGCGCATGGCCGCGCCCTGATGATCGTCCCCGAGCAGTACAGCCACGAGGCCGAGCGCGAGCTCTGCCGCGTCTGCGGGGATCGTCTTTCGCTCTATGCGGAAGTTCTGAGCTTCACCGGCCTTGCGCGCGAGACTGCCGCAAAGCACGGCGGCGGAGCCGAGCCGTGGCTCGATAAGGGCGGGCGGCTCCTGTGCATGGCGCTTGCGCTGCAGAGCGTCGGCTCGCGCCTGCGCATCTATTCCGCCGCCCAGCGCCGCGCGGAGCTTCAGGCGCTGCTGCTCTCCGCCGTGGACGAGCTCAAGAGCGCCTGCATCGGCTATGACGCGCTCATGACCGCCGCGGCCTCCTGCCCGGACAGCCTCGGCGATAAGCTCTCCGACCTCGCCCTCATCCTCGAAGCCTATGACGCCGCCGTCGCGAACGGCCACGCCGACCCTGCCGACAGGCTCAGTATCCTCGCTGGGCAGATAGACGAGAACACCGACATTGACGCGAACGTAAAGATATACGTCGACGGCTTTATCGACTTCACCCGGCAGGAGCGGGAGATACTTCATGCCATGCTCCGCCGCGGCGCGCAGCTCACCGTGTGCCTGACGGTCGACGCGCTCGACGGCGATAATGAGATATTCGAGCTCTCCCGCCGCGCCGGCAGGGAGCTTCTCGCCTATGCCCGCGCGCTCGGCTCGGAAACGGAGATCGTCACGCTCTCCGAGCAGAGCGCAAAGGCACCCGAGCTCACGGTCTTTGCCGATAATATGTTCAGCTATTCAAGCGATAAATATACCCCCGCGCGTGACGCCCTCCGCCTTTACCGGACGGAGAGTATGGCCGCCGAGTGCGAGCAGACCGCGGCGCTCTGCCTTGAATTTGTACGCGACGGCGGCTGCCGCTGGCGTGATATCGCCGTCGTCGCCCGCGGCTTTGAGGATTACCGCGGCAGTCTTGAGAGCGCCTTCCGGCATTACGGTGTCCCGCTCTTCACCGCCCGCCGTGATGACCTCATGTCAAAGCCCCTGCCCGCGCTCATCGCCCTCGCCTATGAGATCGTGCGCGGCGGCTGGGCGGTCGATGATGTCATCAGCTATATGCGCACCGGCCTTGCCGGGCTCGCCCCCGCCGAGTGCGACGTGCTTGAAAACTATATCTTCAAATGGCAGCTCCAGGGCGGCGCGTGGCACAGAAGCGCCGACTGGCGTCAGCACCCGGACGGCTACGGCTGCGAGTATACCGATGAGACGGAAGAAACGCTCCGCCGCGTGAACGCCCTGCGCCGTACGCTTGCCGCGCCCCTCCTCGCCTTTGAGGAAGCCACCGCCAAGGCGCAGACCGCCGCGCAGCAGGCCGAGGCGCTCGCCGGGCTCTTTGAAGCGCTGGCGCTTCCCGAGCAGCTCTCGCGCCGCGCCGGGGAGCTTGCGCAGCTCGGCGATGAAAAGACCGCCGCCGAATACCGCCAGCTCTGGGACATCGTCGTCTCCGCGCTCGAGCAGTGCGCCGCCGTCCTCGGCGATACCGCAATGGACAGCGGGGAGTTCTCGCGCCTGTTTACCCTCATGCTTTCAAAATATGATATCGGCACCATTCCCGTGTCACTCGACCGCGTCTCCGCCGGCGACTTTGACCGCAACCGCCGCCGCAGCATAAAGCACCTTATCGTCCTCGGCGCGTCCGACCAACGCCTGCCGCGCACGGATGACGAGGCCGGCGTGTTCTCCCCTGAGGAGCGGGAGCGCCTGCTGGAAATGCAGCTTGAGCTTGGCGCGGGCGGTGAGAGCGAGCTGTGGCGCGAGTTCTCGCTTATCTATACCTGCCTCACCATGCCCTCCGAGAGCCTTACCATGCTCTGCCCGGTCGCCGATACTCAGGGCGCGGAGCTTCGCCCCGCCTTTGTCTTCAACCGCGCAAAGGCTCTCTTCGGCCTGAACGTCACAAACGCTTCCTTAAGCGACGCGCGCATGTCCGCACCCTCCCCGGCGCTCGGCCTTGCCGCGCAGTCCATGCACGGCGGGGACGGCCGTGCCCGCGCCGCTGCGGAATATTTCGCAGAAAAAGACCCCGCGCGCTATTCTTCTCTTGAAGCCGCGGCGAACATGAGCCGCGGGCGGCTCTCCTCGGCGGCGGTCGAGAAGCTCTACGGACAGCGCCTGCGCCTCAGCGCCTCGCGCATAGATAAATTTGCCTCCTGCCGCTTTGCGTATTTCTGCCAGTACGGCCTGCGCGCAAAGCCCTATGAGCCCGCCGCCTTCCGCCCCCCGGAGATCGGCACATTCATGCACTATGTCCTTGAGAAGACCGCGCGCGAGGTCAAGCGCCGCGGCGGTTTTGCCGCGGTGGACGACAAGACCCTGCGTGAGCTGTGCGAGCGCTTCACCGCGCAGTACGTCTCTGAGGAGCTCAACGATTTTAACGAGAAGAGCCGCCGCTTTGTCTATCTCTTCAACCGCCTGTGCGGCGACGTATGGCGCGTCGTCGAGGATATGGCGGCGGAGCTGCGGCGGTCGGATTTCGAGCCGCTGGACTTTGAGCTTGATTTTTCCGACGCGCGCGAAATGCCGCCGGTCGAGCTCGGCGGCGGGGAGGACAGTCTTGTCCTCTCCGGTATTGCCGACCGTGTCGACGGCTGGTACCACGACGGCAAGCTCTATCTCCGCGTCGTCGACTACAAGACCGGGCGCAAGGAGTTCTCCATGTCCGATGTCTGGTACGGCATGGGGCTTCAGATGCTGCTGTACCTCTTCGCGCTCGAAGCAAACGGCGGCGGGCGCTATGACTGTGAAGTCCTCCCCGCGGGCGTCATGTACGTCCCCGCGCGCAGCCGCATCCTCTCCATGCCGCGCGACGCGGACGAGGAGTCCGTTTCAGCCGAGCGCGCAAAGGAGCAGCGGCGAAGCGGCCTTGTGCGCGAGGACGCAGCGCTCATTGAGGCATGGGAGCGCGGCGACGATAAGCGCTATATCCCCGTGAAGTTCCGCACAGGGAAACCTTCGGCGGATTCCCTCGCCAGTGCCGAGCGCTTAGGGCTTCTCGACCGGCATATAAAAAAGACCCTTGCGGGCATGGCAAAGCAGCTGCGTCAGGGCAGCATCGCCGCCGACCCGTTCTACCGCGGCCAGCAGGAGAATGCCTGCCTGAACTGCGATTATTTTGACGCCTGCCATTTCTCCGACGGTGAAAACGGCGAGAGCTGCCGCTATACCCCGAAGCTCTCCGCGGAGAAGGTCTGGGCGCTTATGGAGGAGGGCGACGCCAATGGCTGATTTCAGACCCACAGCCTCGCAGCAGGCCGCGATAGATGCGCGCGGCGGTGCCGTGCTCGTGTCCGCGGGCGCGGGCAGCGGCAAGACCCGCGTGCTCACCGAACGCCTCATGGGCTATATCTGTGACGATGCCCACCCTGTCGATCTTGACAGCTTCCTTATCATCACCTTCACCCGCGCCGCCGCGGCGGAGCTTCGCGGCAGGATCATGGAGGAGCTTGCCGCGCGCCTTGCCGCAGACCCCGGCAGCCGCCGTCTGCGCCGCCAGAGCGCGCTGTGCCGCCGTGCGCAGATCGGCACCATCCACAGCTTCTGCGCGAACGTCCTGCGTGAGAACTGCCACGCCCTTGGCCTGACTCCGGATTTCAAGATCGCCGATGAGGAGCGCGCCGAAGCCATGCGCGCCGCCGCGCTCGAGCGCACTCTCGACGCGCGCTATGACGCGCTGGATCAGCTCCCCGGCTTCCGCCTGCTTGCCGATACCGTCGGCGCGGGGCGGGACGACCGCCGCCTTTCCGACCTTGTCCTCAAGCTCCACAGCCGCATGCAGTGCCACGCCCGTCCGGAGGACTGGGCGCGCCGTCAGGTCGCGCAGCTCAAGGCCCCGGCGCAGGACGTCGCCGAAACGCCGTGGGGGCAGGAGCTGCTCTCATGGGCAAAGCGCACCGCCGATTATTGGAGCCGCGAGATGGACAGGCTTCTTGAAGCCATGACCGCCGAGGAGAAGATTGCCGCCGCGTATACCGAGAGCTTTTCGATAACTGCCGACGGCATACGTGAGCTCTCCCGCTGCCTTGACCTCGGCTGGGACAGGGCGCGTGACTGTCTGCCCATAGAGTTTCCGACGCTCAAGCGTCTTATGAAGTCGCCCGATCCCGCGCTTTCCGATATGCTCAAGGCGCGGCGCACCGCCTGCAAAAAGGCTATGGACGGCATGAAGGATACGCTATATTCCGATTCCGCCTCTCTCCTGCGCGAGATGGAGCTTACCGCCCCCGCGATGGAGGCGCTGCTCGAGGTCACCCTTGACTTTGACCGCGAGTATACCAAGGATAAGCGCAGCCGGGGCTTGGTCGACTATTCCGACCTTGAGCACCTCACCGCGCAGCTGCTCACGAACCCTGACGGCAGCCCGACTGAGACAGCGGAGCGCATTTCCCGCCGCTTTACCGAGATCATGGTCGATGAATATCAGGACGTCAGCCGTGTGCAGGACGCGATCTTCGCCGCTGTGTCGAGAGCCGGTAAGAACCTCTTCATGGTCGGAGACGTCAAGCAGTCCATTTACCGCTTCCGCCTTGCCGATCCTGCCATCTTCACCGAGAAATACCTGAGCTATTCCGACTATGAGTCCGCAAAAGCCTCCGAGCCGAGCCGCATCCTGCTGCGCGAGAACTTCCGCTCCCGGCGTGAAATTCTCGACGGGGCGAACAGCGTGTTCTCCCTGTGCATGTCCCGCGCCTTGGGCGACATGGACTATGACGACGCGGCGGCTCTCCGCTGCGGGGCAAAGTACCCATCGTCTGTCCCGAAGCCGGAGCTTATGCTCCTCGCCCTGCCCGAGAGCGAGGATGAGAACAGCCCGGATAAGACCGCTCTTGAGGCTGAGCTTGTCGCCCGGAAGATAAATTCCCTTCTCGCCGCCGGGACGACCGTCGCGTCAAACGGCGGGGAGCGCCCCCTTGAGTATGGTGACATCGCCATTCTCCTCCGCTCCGCCAATACCGTCGGCGGCGTGTACCGGCGCGTCCTCGGCGAGCACGGCATCCCCGTGTCCTCCGTTCAGGGCGGCGGTTTCTTTGAGAGCGTCGAGGTTTCCACGCTCATCTCCATGCTCGCCGTCATCGATAACCCGCATAAGGACATTCCGCTCATCGCCGTTCTGCGCTCGCCGTCATTGAGCTTCAGCCCGGATGAGCTGTCCGATATCCGCAGCGCCGATAAAAAGGCGGATCTCTACACCGCCCTGCTTACCGCCGCGGAGAATAACGAAAAGTGCCGCAATTTTGTCCAGCGCCTTGACGCGCTGCGCGGGGCCGCCGCTGACCTCAGCGCCGCCGAGCTCACTTGGCGCGTCATTGAGGAGCTGGACATGCTCGCCCTCTGCACCGCCATGGGCGACGGTGCGCAGCGCCGCGCAAACCTCATGGCGCTCGTCGGCCTGTCCGAGAGCTTTGAAGCCACCGGCTACCGCGGGGTACACCGCTATGTGCTCTGGCTGCGCCGCCTTGCCGAAAAGGGGCAGGAGCCCTCCACCGGCGGCAGCTTCAGCTCCGCCGTGCAGATCATGTCCGTGCATAAGTCCAAGGGGCTTGAGTTCCCCGTCGTGTTCCTCTGCGATACCGCCCGCCGCTTCAACCGGCAGGACAGCCGCGAGAGTGTCCTTGTCCACCCGGAGCTCGGCCTTGGTCCGAAGCTCATCGACCTCAAGCGGCGCATAGAGTATCCCACCCTCGCGCGCAACGCCATCAAGCTCCGCCTTGAGCGGGAAATGCTCTCGGAGGAGATGCGCCTACTTTATGTCGCCCTCACCCGACCGAAGGAACGCCTGTTCATGACTGCCGCCCTAAAGGATCCGGAAGGCGCTGTCGAAAAGCTCCGCACCGCCGTCACAAAGCCGATGGCGCCCGAGGTGCTCAGTCAGGCGCAGGCACCGGTGAGCTGGCTCATCTGTGCCGCCCTTGCCGACGGCGGCGAGAACCTGACTCTCAGCTATTGCAGTACCGCCGATACCGCGGAGAGCACGGAGTTACCCGATGCCGAAGCGCTGGAAGCCGACGCCGAAATGCTCTCGGAGCTAAAGCGCCGCCTTGCCTTCCGCTATCCGTATGCCGAGGCCGTCGACCTGCCCTCAAAGGTCACGGCTACCGAGCTCAAAGGCCACGCCGAGCCTGACCCAGACGGGGAGCGGCTCGTGCAGGATATAAACTACAGCTTCCGTATGCCGGAGCTTGGGGATGAGGAGCGTAAGCTCACCGCCGCGGAGCGCGGCGTCGCGACGCACCTTGTGCTGCAATATATGGACTTCTCCAAGGGGCGCAGCCTTGATGGCATAAGGTCGGAGATTGACCGCCTCCGCGCCGCGCGCTTCATCTCCGCGCGCGAAGCCGAGGCCGTCAATGCCCGCTCTATAGAGCGCCTGTTCGCCTCCCCCTTGGGTACGCGCATGCTCGCCGCCGAAAAGCCGATGCGTGAGTTTCGCTTCTCCCTGCTCATGGATGCGGATAAGCTTTACGGGGACGCGGCAAAGGGTGAGGAGCTGCTGCTTCAGGGTGTTGTCGACTGCTGCATCGAGGAGAACGGCGAGCTTGTCATCATCGACTATAAGACGGATTACGTCAAGACCGAGGAAGACATCGCCGCCCGCAGTGAACTCTACCGCGGCCAGCTCATGGCCTACGCCGAAGCCCTGTACCGAATTTGCGCCAAGCCCGTCAAGGAGTGCGTGCTTTATTTTCTCTCCGCTGACAGAGCGGTAACGGTGTATAAAAAAACGTAAGCAGTATTCGCTCAGGCAAATTTCTTGCCTGAGCGAATATACTTGTGATATACTATATAAGTTGTTTTCGCAACTATCTTTACAGCAAGGAGTCCGCCTATGAATTTCAGAGCAGTATTGGCAATGCTGGTGTGCAAGGCGCTGCGTCTTGTCTCGCGCATCCTGCACCGCGGCGGCACGGCGATGCCCGGCCGCATCGCGCTTAAAATATATCCGGAGCTGCTGAGCCTTCTGGCAAAGGACGTCAGGACCGTCGCCGTCACCGGCACAAACGGTAAGACCACCAGCTCCCGCATGATCGAGCAGGCCTTTCTTGAGCAGGGCAAAAGTTATTTTGCCAACCGTTCGGGGGCTAACCTCATTTCCGGCATAACCACGGAGTTTGTCATCAACAGCTCTCTTTCCGGCAAGTGCCGCAAGGAGTATGCCGTCATTGAGTGCGACGAGGCTGCGGCGCGCAAGGTGTTCTCCCAGCTCAAGCCGCAGGTCATCGTCGTCACCAATCTTTTCCGCGATCAGCTTGACCGTTACGGTGAAGTGACGCATACCCTTGAAAATATCCGCGAGGGTATAAAAGGCGCTCCGGGAGCGACGCTTTGTTTAAATGCCGACTGCTCCCTCACCGCGTCCTTGGCAAACGACCTTCCGAACCGCGCCGTGTTCTTCGGCATCGATAAGGGCGCTGCGCCTTCCAGACCCAAGACGGAGCTTTCCGACGCGTCGCACTGCATCTACTGCAAGAGTGAATACGAATATGATTTTATAAGCTACGGCCACCTCGGCAATTTCCGCTGCACCCATTGCGGCTACCACCGTCCGAAGGCTGAATATGCCGTCACGAACGTCGTCGAGCAGCGCGCGAACGGCAGCAGCGTCGTCCTGATGGTCAATGGGAGCCAATACTTGGCCGAAGTGAACCTCCCGGCCATGTATAATATTTATAACGCCATCGGCGCTGTCGCCGCCGTGACGGAGATGGGACTCGGCACCGAGGCGGCGATATCCGCAATCGCGGACTTCAAATGCGGCTTCGGGCGCATGGAGCAGTTCGACCTTGGCAAGGCCGGGACGAAGATGATGCTTGTCAAAAACCCCGCGGGCTGCAACCAGGTTATCGAGTTTCTGGAGAATATCAAGGAAAAATTCATTCTCATCGTCTGCCTCAACGACCGCGGGGCGGACGGCACGGACGTCTCATGGATATGGGACGCGGACTTTGAGGGGCTTACCGCGATGTCGGGCTATATAGATCGCGTCATCGTCTCCGGTGACCGCGCGGAGGACATGGCCGTGCGCATCAAATACGCCGGTGTGGCCGGTGACCACATTTCGACCGAGCGCGATTACGAGCGCCTTGTGCAGTGGATATCCCAGCAGGATAAGCCGGTGTTCATCATGCCGACCTATACCGCGATGCTCGAGCTGCGCGAAGCTGTCATCCGCCGCTGCGGCGGTGACGAATTCTGGGTCTGAGGAGGCGGAAGCATGGAACTGAAGATCTGTCATTTGTACCCTGACGTCCTGAACCTCTACGGCGACGGGGGAAATATAATCTGCATGAAGCGCCGTCTGCAGTGGCGCGGAATAGACGCGGCAGTCACGAAAATGCCCATAGGTTCAACTCAGAGCCTTGCCGGGTTCGACCTTGTTTTCATCGGCGGCGGGCAGGATTTCGAGCAGCAGGTGCTGCTTGAGGATCTGCACCGGGGACGCGGCAAGGAGATAAAGGCCGCCATTGACGACGGCGTCACCTTCCTCACGATCTGCGGCGGGTACCAGATGCTCGGCGAATATTACGAGACCTATGACGGCAAGCGCTGTGATTTTATCGGCGCGCTGGAGCTGTACACGGTCGGCAGTAAGAAGCGCATGATCGGCAACTATGAGTTCAAATGCACCGAAAACGCCGGCGGCAGCGTCGTTGTCGGCTTCGAGAACCACAGCGGAAAGACATGGCTCGGCTCAGGTATCGAGCCGCTGGGTAAGATAATTTCCGGCTTCGGCAACAACGGTGAGGACGGCACCGAGGGTGCGCATTTCAAGAACGTTTTCGGCACTTACAGCCATGGGCCGATGCTCCCGAAGAACCCGGAGTTCTGCGACCTGCTGCTGAAAACGGCACTTGAGAGGAAATACGGCGCGGCGGAGCTTCAGCCGCTTGACGATACTTTTGAAAAGGCCGCGCATGACGCGATGTGCGCGCGGCTGGAGGCAAAAAACAGATGATAAGATTCTATAACGGCCGGGTGCTGAGCTTTACCGGCGGGATAAAAATAAGCCGGGACGAGGTATGGACGGACGGCGGGCGCATCGCCTACGTCGGGGCGGAACGCAAGGACGCGCCGCGCTTTGAGCGCGAGATCGATCTGCGCGGCGACCTGCTGATGCCGGGCTTCAAGGATGCGCACACCCACACGGCGATGACCTTCCTGCGCTCGTTTGCAGACGACATGCCGCTTAGTGACTGGCTTTATCAGCAGGTGTTCCCGAACGAGGCAAAGCTCGATGACGAGATGATATATACCTTTACAAAGCTCGGGATAATGGAATATCTCTCCTCCGGGATCACATCGAGCTTTGATATGTATATGCGCAATGAAGCCTACGCCAAGGCGAATGTCGACTGCGGTTTCCGCACGGTGATATGCTCGGCGCTCAATAACTTTGACGCGGATGAGAAGAACATCGAGCGCGAGTACCTGCGCTTTAACGATTATGACGAGCTCGTCTCCTACCGGCTCGGCATCCATGCCGAGTACACCACCGGCATGGAGCGCATGAAGTACATGGCCTCTCTTGCGGAAAAGTACAAGGAGCCCTGCTTCATGCACCTTTGCGAGACGGAGAGCGAGGTCAAGGGCTGCGTAGAGCGCTGGGGCATGACCCCGCCGCAGCTTCTGGACAGCATAGGCATGTTCGCATACGGCGGCGGCGGCTTTCACTGCGTGTGGATGAGCGATGAGGACATTGAGCTTTTCGCGCGCAAGAAGCTCTGGGCGGTGACGAACCCCGGCTCGAACGCGAAGCTCGCCTCCGGAATCGCGCCGCTGGACAGGCTCGCCGCGGCGGGGATACCGATGGCGATAGGCACGGACGGCGCGGCGAGCAACAACGCGCTGGACATGTTCCGCGAAATGTACCTTGCGAGCGTACTGCAAAAAATCGCGAATAAGGACGCCGCAGCCGGGAGCGCCGACCGCGTGCTTGAAATGGCCTGCGCCGGCGGGGCGGGCGCGATGGGACTTCATGACGCGGACGATATCGCGCCGGGTAAGCTTGCGGACCTCGTCGTCATAGACCTGCACAGGCCGAACATGCAGCCGCTCAATAACATCGCGCGGAATATCGTATACTCCGGGTCTAAGGAGAACGTGCGCATGACGATGGTGAACGGACGCATCCTCTACGAAAACGGCGAGTTCTTCATCGGCGAGGCGCCAGAGGAGATATACGAGAAGGCGAACCGCCTCATGGAGAGGGTGCGCGCATGAGAGAGATAGACCTGCACGTACACACCACGGCGTCCGACGGGACATGCACTCCGGCGGAGGTCGCAGAGCTTGCGCATAAAATCGGCCTGAAGGCCATCGCGATAACGGATCATGATACGGAGTCCGGATATTTTGAAGCCGCCGAGGCGGGGGAAAAGCTCGGGATAGAGGTCGTGCCGGGGATAGAGATAAGCACAAAGTACGGAGTGGCCGTACACATCCTGGGCTATTTCATAGACCCGCAGTCACCCGAGCTGCGCCCGGTGCTGGACTGGGTGATAAACGACCGCAACGACAGGAACCGCAAGATGGCGGAGCTCATGGCGGCGGACGGCCTGCCCTTTGACTATGACGAGATGAGGGCGCGCTTCGGCGAATCCATAGGCCGGCCGCACTTTGCGCGGATGCTCTATGAGCTTGGGCTTGCCGAGAGCGTGAACGATGCGTTCCAGCGCTATGTTGAGAAAGGACAGAAGTACTATCTGCCGCGCACGATCATCCCGATAGAAATGGCGGTGGAGACGATATGCCGCTCGGGCGGAGTCGCGGTGCTGGCACACCCGTTCCAGTATAAGAAGAACGACGCGGAGCTGCGCGAGCTTATAGAGCACTGCATGGCGCACGGCCTGCGTGGGATGGAGTGCCACTATTCCGGCTACGACGCTCAGCAGACGGCCTACCTTGAGGGACTCGCGGAAGAGTACGGGCTGCTGAAAACCGGCGGCAGCGACTTCCACGGTGCGAACAAGCCCACGATAAGCCTCGGCGTCGGCAAGGGAGAGCTCGACGTACCGTATGCATGGCTGGAGAGACTGAAAGCCGCGGCAGGCAAGTGAAGAAGATACGGCTATACTCGGAGTAGAGCCCTGAAATCAAGGGGTTCTACTCTTATTCTATGTTTCGTAGAGCGCGGAATAGAGACAATAGCTTGCGGTTTCGGTATGAACTGCGTTATGCTAATGACAGTGTGCAGTACCCATAACTTTTAAGGAGAACCCAAAATGACGCAGCTTTTTACAGACACCTCCGCTAACCTCCCCGTTGAGATCATCGACGAGTACGGCATCGAGGTCATTCCTTTTTCATACACGATAGACGGAGTCGAATACATACCCGAGAGAGAATTTGACGGCAAGGCCTTCTATGCCGCGATGCGCGCCGGGAGCGAGGTAAAGACCTCGATGGTGAACACGGGAACGTTTATCGAGCGCTTCAAGGCGACACTCGACGCAGGCAGGGACGTGCTGTATATCGGCATGTCCGGCGGCATAAGCGGCACGGCAAACGCCGCACTCATGGCAAAGCAGGAGCTGGACGAGGAGTATCCGGACAGGAAGATCGTTGTAATCGACACGCTTGCCGCATCCCTCGGCGAGGGGATGTTCGTCATCAAGGCGGCGGAGCAGTTAAAGGACGGCGCCTCGCTCGATGCTATAGAAGAGGACATCCGCGCGCAGGTGCCGAGTATGTGCCAGAGCTTCACTGTGGACGACCTCAAATATCTGAAAAAGACCGGCAGGGTCAGCGGCGCGGCGGCAATCATCGGCAACGTCCTGGGCATCCACCCGATCCTCGTCGGGGACTATGAGGGCAAGATAGTCGTAAAATCCAAGGTGCGAGGCATGAAGCGCACGCTTGCCGCGCTTGCCGAGCGCTATGCGGAGCTCGTGCTGAACAAGGCGGAGACTATCGGCATTGCCCATGCCGATAATGAGGAGGGCAAGGAATATCTCGTGCAGCGCCTGCGTGACAAGGGACTGACCGGCAAGTGCCTGAGCGTCTGCTATGAGCCGGTGACCGGCTCCCACGTCGGCCCGGGGACAGTGGCGCTGTTCTTCTTCGGGACGGACAGAATGGGATAATCAGACTGTCAAAAAACTATGTTTTGAAGTCAGATAATAGAGCAGCGGGGGAGCTTGAGGGGTAGCGCAGCGGCGGCACGGTAGTGAATGACATGCCGGGGGCATGTCAGAGCCGTGACGTGACCGAGCCGCAGCGAGACAAGGCCCGCCTCAAATTGGATAAGCCGCCGCCGAAAGGCTTGATACATCAAGGCTTCCGGTAATAGCATTTTGAACACTTTCAAAATGCTCGGCGGAAAGCGCGGTCAAAAAAGCCCTCACAGGACTTTTTTGACAAGCTGATAATAACCCGCCCGCGCACCGGATGTGCTTGTAGGCTGCGCGGCGGCTATTATAAAAAGGCTGTGTACAATTGCGTAAAAGCGTTGTACACAGCCTTATTTCTATTCCTTTTACTCGTCGAGCTTCAGCACCGCGAGGAAAGCCTCGGTCGGTATCTGCACCGTGCCGAGCTGGCGCATCTTCTTCTTGCCCTCTTTCTGCTTTTCGAGCAGCTTCTTCTTTCTCGTGATGTCACCGCCGTAGCACTTGGCAAGCACGTCCTTGCGCATGGCCTTGACTGTCTCGCGAGCTATGATCTTGCCGCCGATAGCCGCCTGTATCGGCACCTCGAAGAGCTGGCGCGGGATATTGTCCTTGAGCTTCTCGCAGAGCTTACGGGCGCGGCCATAGGCCTTCTCCCGGTGGGCGATGAAGCTGAGCGCGTCGACCTGATCGCCGTTTAGGAGCATATCGACCTTGACAAGGTCGCTCGGCTTATATTCGCTCAGCTCATAGTCGAGCGAGGCATAGCCCTTGGTGCGCGCCTTGAGCGTGTCAAAGAAGTCGTATATTATCTCGTTGAGCGGCATTTCGTAATGCAGCTCGACAAGGCGGGTGTCGAGGTACTGCATGTTCTTGTACTCACCGCGCCTGTCCTGACACAGCGGCATGATGTTGCCGACGAACTCATTCGGCGTGATGATCGACACCTTGACATACGGCTCGTATGCCTCGGCGATCGACGGCACGTCGGGATAGTTGTGGGGATTGTCGACCATGACGGTGCTGCCGTCGGTTTTTACGACCTTATATATAACGGAAGGCAGAGTCGTCACAAGGTCAAGGTCGAACTCACGCTCGAGCCGCTCCTGGATTATCTCCATGTGCAGCATCCCGAGGAAGCCGCAGCGGAAGCCAAAGCCGAGGGCGACGGAGCTTTCCGGCTCGTAGGAGAGGGAAGCATCGTTGAGCTTGAGCTTTTCGAGCGCGTCGCGCAGGTCGGGGTACTTGGAGCCGTCCTCAGTGTATATGCCGCAGAAGACCATCGGCCTTGCGGGGCGGTAGCCGGGCAGCGCCTCGGCGGTCGGCTTCCCGGCGTCGGTGACGGTGTCGCCCACGTGCGTGTCGGAGACGTTCTTTATGCTCGCCGTGAAGTAGCCGACGTCGCCCGCTGCAAGCTCCGCGCAGGGGTCGAGCCCTATCGGGCGCAGGTGGCCGACTTCGAGTACCTTGTATTTTGCGCCGGTGGACATCAGGAGTATCTCGGAATCCTTGTGTACCGTCCCGTCGAACACGCGGATAAAGACGATGACGCCGCGGTAGTTATCATACTGGCTGTCGAATATCAGCGCCTTGAGGGGAGCGTTGGGGTCGCCCTTCGGCGCGGGGACGCCGTTCACAACGTCCTCAAGCACGGCGTCAATGTTGATGTTCGCCTTCGCACTTATCTCCGGCGCGTCCATCGCGGGGATGCCGATGATCTCCTCTATCTCCTCCTTGACCCTGTGCGGGTCGGCGGCGGGCAGGTCTATCTTGTTGATGACCGGGAGTATTTCAAGGTTGTTGTCGAGCGCGAGGTAGGTGTTCGAGAGCGTCTGCGCTTCAACGCCCTGCGACGCGTCCACGACGAGCACCGCACCCTCGCATGCGGCGAGCGAGCGGCTGACCTCGTAGTTGAAGTCGACATGACCCGGGGTGTCAATAAGGTTGAGGGTGTAGTTCTCCCCGTCGGCGGCCTTGTAGTTGAGGCCGACGGCGCGCGCCTTGATGGTTATGCCGCGCTCGCGCTCAAGATCCATGTTGTCAAGGATTTGATCCTCCATCTCGCGCTGCTCCACCGCGCCGCATTTTTCGATGAGGCGGTCAGACAGCGTGGACTTGCCGTGGTCAATGTGTGCGATTATGGAAAAGTTGCGTATATTCTCCTGCTTTATCATTCAGGCCGTTCCTCCTCGGAAAATTCTGCAAGGGTCTGGTTCGCGCGGTCTATCACGCTCTGCATCTGGTCAAGAAAGGCTCTCGCCGCCTGAGCGGTGCTGAAAGCGATGTTCGGCCTGTCCGTCCTGCACAGCAGATAGTCGGCGCTGACCCCGTAATAGTCGCATGCGCGGCACACGAAGCCGAGCCCCGGCTCGCGCGCGCCGTTTTCGTAATGGCTCAGCAGCGCCTGACTGATGTTAAGGTCGGCTGCCGCCTTGCGCTGGCTTATGTTCTTGTCCCGGCGCAGCGCCGAGAGCGTCTCAGGAAAGCTTCTCTGCATTGTTTCACCTTAAAAATTGATAACAGTCAGTATATTATACAGATAAAAAATACCTTTGTAAATAGAAATTGCGGCAAAAATCTTGAAAACGGCGGCGAGTAGTGGTACAGTGTTTGTGTGCAAAAATAAACATTCCGGAGGAATTAACCATGTTTGAAAATCTGATAGAGATACTTAAAGCCAATCCCCGCAAGATTGTCTATACCGAGGGCAGCGATGCGCGCATTCTCGAGTCCGCAGCAAGGCTCAAGAAGGACGGCTTCCTGACTCCTATTCTCGTCGGCAACGTCGATGAGGTCAAGGCAGCGGCTGCAAAGGGCGGCTTCGATATCGAGGGTCTTGAGATAATCGATCCTCTGACCTATCCCGAAATGGACGCGATGGTCGAGAAGATGGTCGAGCTGCGCCGCGGCAAGGTCACCGCAGAGGACGCGCGCGCCGCGCTCTCCAAGGGCAACTACTTCGGCACCATGCTCGTCAAGATGGGCAAGGCCGATGCTCTGCTCGGCGGAGCAACCTACTCCACCGCCGATACCGTCCGTCCCGCACTCCAGCTCGTCAAGACCAAGAAGGGCGCGAACCTTGTCAGCTCCTGCTTCATCCTGACCCGCGGCGATGAGATGCTCTGCATGGGCGACTGCGCCATAAACATCTCCTATGAGGACAAGCTCGACAAGGAGGGCAACGTCGTTCTCTCCGCTGCCGATCAGCTCGCCGAGGTCGCCATCGAGACTGCAAAGACCGCAAAGGTCTTCGGCATGGACCCGAAGGTCGCCATGCTGTCCTACTCCACCAAGGGCTCCGGCAAGGGCGCTTCCGTCGACCTCGTGCGCAATGCCACCGCGATAGTCAAGGAAAAGGCTCCCGAGCTTGCAGTTGACGGCGAGATGCAGTTCGACGCCGCCGTCTCTCCCACGGTCGGCCAGCTCAAGTTCCCCGGCAGCAAGGTCGCGGGCTATGCCAACACCTTTATCTTCCCGGAGATCCAGTCCGGCAACATCGGCTATAAGATCGCCCAGCGCCTCGGCGGCTTTGCGGCCTACGGCCCGATCCTCCAGGGTCTGAACGCCCCCATCAACGACCTCAGCCGCGGCTGCAACGCCGAAGAGGTCTACCTGATGAGCATTATAACTGCGGCTCTCGTCTGAAGAAACGAATACCGTTCCGTTTCCCTCTTGCGAGGAAAACTGCACTATATTCGTTCCTTCATCCTCTTCCTCGCAAACCCGCCTGTGGCTGGGCTTTGCTCGGAGTTACGGGGGAACGCTGAAAAATAACGTTAAGGCGCACCGCTGTGCGGTGTGCCGTTTTTATTCCGGAGGCTTCGCCATGACGAATGAAGAATATATGTCCCTCGCCCTTGACCTTGCGCGCGAGGCGACGGAGCACGGCGAGGTGCCTGTCGGCTGCGTGATCGCGGACGCTGCCGGCCGCGTCATCGGCCGCGGACGCAACCGCCGCGAGGAGCTGGGCGATGCGACCGCCCACGCCGAGGTCGAGGCTATCCGCGAGGCCGGGGCCGCGCTTGGCAGCTGGCGGCTCGAGGGCTGCACGATGTATGTGACGCTCGAGCCCTGCCCGATGTGCACCGGCGCGATAATCAACTCCCGCATCCCCTGCCTTGTCTTCGGCGCGCGCGACGCCGTCACCGGCTCCTGCGGCAGCGTCATCGACCTGTTCTTTGAAAACTACGGGCACCATCCGAAGGTCTATGCCGGTGTCCTCGGCGACGAGAGCGCGGAGCTCCTGCGCAGCTTCTTCAAGGGACTGCGCTGAACTGAATATTATTAAAACTCCGGCGGACAGAATTTTCTATCCGCCGGAGTTTTTTAATCTTTGGCAGCTTTCGCCGCAAGCTTCTGCACATCGCATTGGCCGTAGCTGTTGTCGCCGAAGGCCGCAAGGCTCCCGTCCTCAAGCACGAACACATAGTGCTCCGTGCCCGCTCCGCATAGAACGGCTCTGCCGCTCACGGGAAACTCAACGCTGTCGCTCTCGAGGAAGAAGCGGGAGCGGATGTTCCCGTCCCCGTCCACCGCAAGCAGCGCCCGCGGCGAGATATCCGCCTGCACGATGTTCTCCCAGACCTCGTCTCCCAATACGCCGGAGACAAGTCTGCCGTCGGCATAGAGCGCTGCATGGCAGCCCGTGCCGATGGGCAGCTCAAGCAGGAGCTGCGCGTTCTCCGCTGTTATCGACTTGTTCGAGGACACGAGCTGCCCGAGGGAGTTCACGGCAGCCGCGCCGTAGGACCCAGCAAAGATGCGCGTATACTGATCCGCGCCCTTGAGCGAGTCATAGCTGTGGTAGCCGCAGGAGACGATGCTGCCATCCGCAAGCAGCGCCACGGTGTCATATTCCCCGGCGGCGATGGCGATGACGTTCCGCCAATCGCCGACGTCACACTGACCATAGCTGTCGTCGCCCGCGGCAACGACGGTTCCGTCCGCGCGCAGCGCGGCGGTGTGCTTCGCACCGGCGCATACCTGCACAAGCTCTGTCCAGCCGGACACGTCGCAGCGCCCGTCGGAGTTATCTCCGCAGGCGGCGGCAGTGCCGTCATCGCGGATATACACTGTGTGATAGCTGCCCACGGCAAGCCGCCCGAGCGGCAGGGAACTGCGCAGCATCGCGATATCCGCCGCCTTTTCCGCCGCTTCGGCGGAGAGCCCGCCGCTGCTGACGATGACCGCGGCGGCGTCAGCGTCGCCCGTTATCCTGAGCGCCGCGTCAAAGGCGCACTCCTGCGCGTCCTCGTAGCTTGAGAGCCCGGCAAACAAAGTGCTTGCGCGCAGGTACTCGCCGCTTTCGTATGCCTCCGCCGCCATCGCGTATACGCAGGCCTTCTGCCTTTCGGCGGCGTCACCGTAGGCGGACACGGCGGAAAAGACCTCCATGGCCCGCTCATAGCTTCCGCTGTTGTACAAAGCGTCGGCGTATGCGTATTCCGCTTCGAGGTACTTTGCGGCGCTGTCAGAATATTCGCCGAGGGACTTGAACAGCTCCGCAGCCTCTTCAAAGCTGCCGCCGGAGAGCATCTTTTCGGCGACATGGTACAGGCTCTGCGCCTGCGCTTCATCGCCGTCCATGTCCCCGGCAAGATCCGCCGCGGCGGAGAAGTTCCCGAGGGAAGAGAGCGTCCGCACCGCCGCGCCTCTCACCGCGTCCGGATTGCGGGCGAACACCACCCCTGCCGCGATGAAGATCAGCAGCAGGAGTATCGACGCGAGCACTGTGCCGCGAATAAATTCCGGTTCGCTTTTTTGTTTCTTATCAGCCATAAAGAATGTACTCCAAGGTTTTTGAGGACATATCGGAATCGATCCCGTTGTCGTAGGACAGGATGATATAGACGTCGTCTATCCCGTATTGGGCGATCAGCTCCGAAACGGTGCCGCCGTTGAGAGCGCTGTTGTAATATCTCGGGTCCGCGCGGTGCACCTCGTCGTAATATGGCATCAGGTACGGTATGAAGGCCGTGGTGAAGGAGTCACCGATGACGAGGGCTTTTCTGCCGGTGTCAAAGCCTGTGGTGTATTTTGTCCACACGTGGTTCCCGCCGGCGAGGTAAGCCGTGTAGCTTTCATTGTTATAGACGATGATCGGCGCGTCCTCGCCCTCTGTTCCGCTGCGCATGACATTCCCGTGCGCGGGCAGCAGCGGATACATCAGATCCATCGGGTCGCCGAGTCCCTGGATGTTATAGAAGCCGCTCACCAAATAGTCGTACTCGTCATACGGCACGACAGGTACGCCCTGCGTCTGCATCATCCGTTCGATAAGATAGTAGGCGGCAAGCGGCGTCCAGTGGTGGTCGGCCTGAAAGAAGAGCGGCTCGTCCATCAGGTGATCGTTCAGCACGTTCGGCGCGCTGACCATGTGTACCCCCGGCAGGAGCAGGCTGTTGAACGCATCCTCAAAGTTCTCGTGCCAGCCGGTGTATTTACCGCTTTTTACCACAACGTCCCTGTAGCTCGTCACGGGTATGCAGGAATAGAACACCTGCCCGTCCTCCGGGAGAGCGCCTTTGTACTCATTGAGCACGTTCGCGACCATGCCCACGCGCATCTCGCTGACGTCGGCAAGCAGCTCCTCACTCCCGTCCGGGCATAGCATATACAGGCCGTAGTCCCCGGACGCGTCACTGCACGGAGCCTGCGCGGCGCTTTGGCCTCCGCTCTCCTGCGCGGGGGATCCCTCAGCCGGGGCGGCGGTATCCTGCGCCGCCGTGCCGCCGCTTATCTCGTCGGCCATGGAGATGCTGCTGAGGAGCATCGTGTCCTCATAGCTTGCGGCGCTGAAGAGCCCGAGCGCGGCCTTGCTTGCCCCGGCGACGGAGTCGCGCAGAAATATCCCGTCGCTCAGGAAGCTTTCAAAGCCCGAGGAGAACTCGCCGGAGAAAACGCTCTCGGCGGAGGTGTCGGGGAAAGCCGCCAGCATGCGCTTTTCACTCTCGGAGACGCGCTCTTCCCGATCGGCGAATATCAGCGTCCCGAGCCCCGCGCACAGCAGCAGGAAAAGCCAGAAATATATAACCACGAAATCAAGTCTTTTTTTCATCGCATATTCCCTCTGCTCTCAGAAACGGAAGTAAATAAACGGATTGTAGCTCTGCCCGACGATGAATATCATCGACAGCAGCATGAGCGCCGTCAGGCACACGAGGGAGACGATATCCGCCGCGCCCTCAAGCTTTTCATGCTTTCCAAGCCATGCCTTGAGCCGCGGCAGGATCGGCAGGCTCGCGATGGCAGCGATGAGCGGGAGCACCGTGTACTTGCGTATGACGGCCATCGTGACCGGGTCGCTCAGCCCCGCGGCGCCTATGCCGAACATCGCGCCGAGGTGCTTTCCGAGGCAGCCCATGTCCGTATAGTAGAAGACCGTCCAGCCGACGACGATGAGAAGCAGCGCCGCAATATGCTGCGCCGCACCGGGAAGCTTCTCACGGAAGTCCGCGAGCACGAGCTTTTCGAGGATAATGAGCACCCCGTAATACAGCCCCCATATGACGAAGTTCCAGCTTGCCCCGTGCCATAGCCCGGTAAGCGCCCAGACTATCGCGAGGTTCAGCGCGGTGCGCGCCCTGCCGCGCCGGTTGCCGCCGAGCGGGATATACACATAGTCGCGGAAAAAGCTGCCGAGCGAGATATGCCACCTGTGCCAGAATTCGGAGGCGCTTTTCGATATGTACGGATAGTTGAAGTTTTCCTTATAGGTAAAGCCAAAGATCCTGCCCATGCCGATCGCCATGTCGGAGTAGCCGGAGAAATCAAAATAGAGCTGGAGAGAATAGAGCACGGAGATATACCACGCGCCGAGCACGGACATCCCACTCGCTCCTGCGGCCGAAGGCAGCTCCTCGATGATGAGCCCGCAGACGTTTGCCAGCAGCACTTTCTTTGAAAGGCCGACGGCGAAGCGCTTCATGCCCTCGGTGAAGCCATCGGGCGTGCTCTCGCGTTCATCGAGCATCACCGCCACGTCGGAATACTGCACGATAGGTCCGGCGATAAGCTGCGGAAAGCAGCTTACATAGAGCATCAGCTTGAACGGGTCGCGCTGCACGGGGCTCTTGTCACGGTACACGTCAACCGTGTAGGTCAGCACCTGAAAGGTGTAAAAGGAGATGCCTATCGGCAGCTCCAGCACCGGTATGCTGAAGGAGACGCCGAAGAGGGAAGTGACGGAATTGACGAGAAACGCGGCGTACTTAAAATAAAACAGCACCGCGAGCGAGGCCGCCGCGCCGACGACGAGTGCCGTCTTCCTCAGCCCCGGAGACGAGGCTCTGCCGATGAGCATGGCAGCGACGTAGTTTATCGCGGTCGAGCCGATCATTGCGAGCACCCATATAGGTTCGCCCCAGCTGTAAAAGATGAGCGACGCGACAAGAAGAACGCCGTTTCTCCACCGCAGGTCGGTGCAGATAAAGTAGAGTATCAGCACCGCGGGGAAGAAAAGCGTGGTAAAAGTGAGGCTTGAAAAAGTCAAGAAAACACCCCTGCTTACAATAGTGCTGCGTATCTGCTTCAATACGTCGGCATAATGTAATCAGTATATCCCCTCAGGTATGCGTTGTCAAATACTTCCATCAATGTGATGATACGGAGCGGAACGCCAAAAAGACTCTTTATCCTATCCGCTCTCCGTCCAGCAGGTCAAAGTCAAGAGAAACGTTATAGCCGTCCCCGTCCCGGTCGAGCAGCTCCATCGGACTTTCATGCACGCCGGGGATGCTGCCCGTCACGCTCAGCCTGCCGGGGAAGGAGAGCGAAGGCACAAGAAGAAAGTCCCCACCGCCGCACGGCACACGTATATAGCCCACGCAGACGCTGTCAATGTCGAGCCGCACCTCGGTGATGACCGCGCCGATAGCGTCCCAATACTCTTTCTCGGAAGCGTGACCCGGTATTAGCGTCTCACAGCTCAGCTCCCGCATCGCCTGTATCGCGAGCGGCTCCATGTCCTCCCTGGTTTTCAGTGCCGCAGTCTGTTCTGTCACCTCGACGATCTCCATCGGCGAAGTGTACTGCAGATCGATGAGCGCTCCGCTGTTCGTCATGCGTATAGTCAGGCTCTCGGGACAGCAGTCCTGCCCCGCGGCGCTCTGCCAATTGACCGGATAGCCCTCATAGACCGGCCTGCCTGTCACGTCTATCTGCCAACCCTCGCCGGTGATCTCTGTCCTGTCTGCCGCCGCTGCGTTGAAGCGCCATTCGCCGAGCCCCATCTCATTCGCCAGCGCAACCGCCTTTGCGCAGGCCGCGTCAAGCGCATCTTCATCAGCCGCAGTGTCGGAGTATAGCCCCATGCTCATATACCATTCCCGTGTCTGCACTTGCCGCTCCTCGGCTGTGCCACCGGGATCGGGCACGAGCACAAAGACCGAGAGACTGTGATTGCGGAAGTCCTCCCGCTCATTGTTGTTGACCCAGAACTCGTACGGCACGCCGCCGAACTCCGTCACCGCGCGCAGGTCGACGGACATGCCTGCGGGGAAAGCGTCGGTGTAATATGGGTCGCTCCCGGCGTAGTCAAAGCCGTGCACGGCGTAGTGCTCCATTGGATAGAACTTCCATTCGCAGGCTCTCGGCGTGACCTCCTCCCGTGCATTGGCATAGGCGTTGCGGTAATATTCCAGTATCGCGAGCCGCGCGTCGCGCACGCTCTCTATCCAGCTCTGCGGCGCGTCCGCCCCGTGGTCGGCCTTTATGCTCTCGTCGGTGACGGCGTATTCATATGCGGCGATCATATCCGCGATCTCGGCTTTGCTCAGCTCCTCGGAATACTCGTACAGCTCTGCCTCACCGAAAAGCCCCTTTGCCATCTGCCGCGCCATATCCGACGTGATGATCTTCGGGCGCACCCGAAGGACCGGCATCGCCGCGGGAATGGAGTCTGCGTTATCGTCATGGATGCTGATTTTGATCAGGCCGTCATCGGTGGTGAACTCAACGTTTACGGTTCGCGCGGCCCCGGTGTCTCCAACCGGAGCAGGTATCTCTGCTGACTGTTCCGGACTGCCGCAGGCGTACAGCCATAACGCCGCGCAGCAGAGAAACAGTGAAATATATTTTTTCATCTCAACCACCTTTCAGAATCAAAACAGCGTCCTCCGGTGCATCTGCCACGGCAACAGCGGAAAAATCTATGCTGTCCGCCAAGCGCTCCGCAAAGAGCTTTTCATCGCCATTCACGCGCTGACAGCCATAGCTCGCCCTGACCGTCATCACAGCGCCGTCACCGGAATAAAGCACCAGCAGCTCATACTGCGCCCATGCCTCGTTCGTGCTCATATCGCGCACGGCGATGCTGACCTTATCGCCGCGGCCGGCAGTGTATTCCCACTCCTCGTATTCACAGGCTCCGCCCGCCGTCATATCGTCGCAGGGCAGGCAGCCGCTCTTTTCCAAGTACACTTCGTACAGATACCGCTCCTGACCGATAATAGCTGCTGCCGAAATGTGAAACGATCCGTCCTCATACGCGCCGTGCTCACGGCTCTGATCCCCGGCGTTCGCTATTGCCCGGCGCTCCGTGTGCAGCGCCAGTCCGTACCGTGCGGCGATCTCCTGCAGTTTTGCCCACATTGTTTCATCCCAGACCTGATACAGGCGGCAGATCTCTTTTGTTTCGTTATCCGCTGCAAAGCTCCGCTCAAGGTCACGCCATTCGTAGTAGGGCTGCCCCTGCTCTGTCTGCTCCGCAGTTTTCTTGTCGGCGTAGCCACCTTTGAACGCCAGCCATTCAGCCGCCGCCTGATACTCCGCCGAGCCTATCACTCCGCCGAGGGAGACATAGTCCCGATGGTGTACCGCGCGCAGCCTGTCTACTGCCTCTCCCGCCTCGCCGGAGAGCACGCTGCCGCCGGGGTCGTTTATCACCCTGCCCGTGAGCCCGAATAGCCCCGCGGCATACGCTGTCAGCGTCAGCAGCGCCGCAATGACCGCCGCGATGATGAGCGTGCGCACAAGCTTTTTATATGAGACGCGCGCTGTCTCGGTTTTCCCATATATCGCGTCCCCGGCGGCGAGAACATAAGCGCCGTCTATCTGCCCGAAAGCGTCAAAGAACTGCTCTTTTGTCACTGCAAGCCCTCCTTTTCGAGCCGGTCGCGCAGCCGCAGCCGCATACGCCGCAGCGTGGAGAGCACCGTATTTTTCTTTATCCCGAGCTTCGCGGCGATCTCCTCCACCGGCAGGCCGTACCAGTACCGCGCGACAAAGAGGTTCCGCTCTGCCTCCGTCTGGGATGCTAAAAAGGCGTTGAAAGCCTGTATCAGCAGTTTGTTTTCGATCGTCCGCTCCACGCTGAAGCCCGAGGGGATGCACTCGGCAAGCTCCTCAAGCGCGATGAGCGCCTCGCCCCCGCCGCGCTTTGCGGCGGAGCGGCGGCGCAGCCGGTCGACGGAGATGCGGCGTGTCAGCGCACCGAAATAGGCCTTGAGGCAGTTCGGGCGCGTCGGAGGGATGGCGTTCCACGCCGCAAGCCATGTGTCGTTCACGCTCTCTTCCGAGTCGCGCGCATCGCGGAGAATGCCGTCCGCAACGCGGTAGCAGTAGCCGCCGTAGGACGCCTGACTTTCGTTTATCGCCCGCTCCGAGCGTCTGAAATACAGCTCTATGATCGAGGTGTCTGTCATATATGAACCCCCTTACACTAACCAAGTCGTATTCCGCGGAAAAAGATTGCAGCTGCCGAAAAAAATTCTAATCGGATTATATCAGCTCATGCGGCGCCTGCAAAGATGCGCAGAGGGGAAAGACTTTACTATAAAATACAACTGCAATTTGCGGTGAAATATAGATGCGTAAAAAGGTACAATGTACAAAAACAATGCGCTCGAACTCGGTATTGGCTTAGGCAGCGTAAATTTTTTGCCCAATGATGACTGATTTTTCCGGATTTTTTGAATATAGTTCTTGATTTTTTCCGTGATTTCTGTAAAATAAACACGTCACATTTAAAGAACTCTCAGGAGGAATCAAAAAAAATGACTTACGAGATGGACGTTGCCGGCTTGAAACGCGAGCTGCCCTTGTGCAAGGTGTCTGACGACCTGTACATCGGCGCATTCGTCATGTTCGGCGATGTGGAGCTTACCGTTCACTGCGCCGCCGAGCTGCTCAAGCGCGCTCCCGAGTACGATTATCTGATCGCACCGGAAGCCAAGGCGATCCCTCTGCTGTATGAAATGGCCCGCCAGAGCGGCGCGGATAAGTACTTCCTCGCCCGCAAAGGCCCCAAGGCCTATATGTCCGGTGTGTTCGAGGTGGACGTCAAGTCCATCACCACGATGAGCGTGCAGAAGCTCGTCATCGATACCGCCGACGCTGAGCTCATCAAGGGCAAGCGCATGCTCATCATTGACGACGTTATTTCCACCGGCGAATCCCTCCGCGCTATGGAGGAGCTCGTCACCCGTGCAGGCGGCATCGTCGCCGGCAGGATGGCAGTCCTCGCCGAGGGCGACGCGCAGAAGAGACATGACATCATCTGCCTCGCTCCGCTGCCGCTGTTTAACCCCGACGGCACCGTCAAGGAATAAAACTTGAGTAACAACAAACGGGAAAGACCGGTCAAAGGTCTTTCCCGTTTGTCTTTTTCTGTATCACTCCGCCGCCGAGGACGGTGTCCCCGTCATAGAGCACGGCGGCCTGACCGGGGGTTATCGCGCGCTGCGGCTCATCAAAGACGATGCGGACGGCGTCGCTCCCGACCGGCGTCACCGTCGCCCACTGCTCGGGGTGGCGGTAGCGTATCTTCGCCTTGCAGCGCAGCTCATGCGCAGGCGCACTGCCGCTTATCCAGTTGAAGTCTATGACATCCGCCTCGCGGCGGAACAGCTCTTCATTGCTGCCGAGCACGACCTCGTTCGTGTTCGGGCAGATATCGCAGACGTACAGCGGCGCGGCCGCGGAGATGCCGAGCCCCTTGCGCTGGCCGATGGTGTAGTGTATCACGCCCTTGTGCTGACCTAAAACATTGCCGGAGCTGTCCACAAAGTTCCCGCACACCGGCCTGCGCCCGGTGTGCTTTTCGATGACCCCGGCGTAGTCCCAGTCCGGGACAAAGCAGATATCCTGACTGTCGGGCTTTGCCGCGAGCGAGGAGTCGACCCCGCCGCTCATCGCGATCAGTGTTTTTTTCATTGGCGTGACCTCTAAATCATACAAAACCCATGTATTTAATATGCGACAGTATAGAGCTCTTTTACAAAGCTGTCAAGGCGGCGGAGATTTTTGCGATAGGGCTTGACAGATGAGTAAGGCAGTGCTAATATAATGCCTACAAAGCCGATAAGTTATTGACAAATGATAGGAGCGCTTTTTATGGAATATATATTTATATTGTTTCGATGTTGATGGGGTATCTTTGACCAATAAGGGCACATATTTCAACACAAACAATAAATGTATATTTTAAAAGGAGCTTTTAACAATGAAAACCTATGAAAGAATCACCGATCTGATAGGCGGCACTCCGCTTCTGAAGCTTACGAACTACATAAAGGACAATGATCTCGGCGCGGACATTTACGGCAAGCTTGAGTACTTTAACCCCGCCGGGAGTGTCAAGGACAGGATCGCCCTCGCGATGATCGATGACGCCGAAGCCAAGGGCGCGCTCAAGCCGGACTCCGTCATAATCGAGCCGACGAGCGGCAACACCGGCATCGGGCTTGCCGCCGTCGCCGCCTCAAGGGGCTATAAAGTTACACTCACCATGCCGGAGACGATGAGCATCGAGCGGCGCAAGCTGCTCAAGGCCTACGGCGCGGAGATAGTTCTGACCGACGGGGCAAAGGGCATGAAGGGCGCGATAGCGAAGGCGCAGGAGCTTGCCGCCGAGACGCCGAACAGCTTCATCCCCAGCCAGTTCACCAACAAGGCCAATCCCGCCGCGCACTTCAAGACGACGGGGCCTGAGATATGGGAGGACACCGACGGTAAGGTCGATATCTTTGTTGCGGGCGTCGGTACGGGCGGCACACTCTCCGGCGTGGGCGAGTACCTCAAGAGCAGGAATCCGAACGTCAAGGTCGTCGCGGTCGAGCCTGCGGGCTCCCCGGTGCTCTCGAAGGGCACGCCGGGGCCGCACAAGATACAGGGCATCGGCGCGGGCTTCGTCCCCGATACGCTGAACACCGGGATATATGACGAGATCATCCCGGTCGAGAACGAGGACGCTTTTGCCGCCGGCCGCGCGCTCGCCAGACGTGAGGGGCTGCTTGTCGGCATATCCTCGGGCGCGGCGGTCTTTGCCGCGGCGCAGCTTGCAAAGCGCCCGGAGAACAAGGGCAAGATCATCGTTGCCCTGCTCCCGGACACCGGCGAGAGATATCTCTCCACCCCGATGTTCTCGGAGTAAGAACAACAGAATATCAAAACGGACTGTCTCAATTTGAGGCAGTCCGTTTTGTTGTCATGTTCGCGATATATACCCCGGCGAGGATCACGGCCACGCCGACGGTTTGAAGTGCGGTAAAGCTCTCGTGCAGCAAAAGCGCCCCGGCAAGGATCGAAACCACCGTCGAGAACCCGATGAACGAAGCCGTGCGGTTGACGCCTATTTTTGAAATGGCGACATTTGACAGGAAAAACGCCAGCACGGAGCAGCCGATACCCTGATACAGTACCGCGGCCAGAAAGCCGGGCGCATTGAACGGGAGCGCAATCAGCTCCGCCGCGCTTCCACGAAGCGCGGCGCGCACAATGGCGAGGATGACGAAGAGCAGCGCCCCGGCAAGCAGCATCATATACGTGACCTCCGCGCCGGTGTAGCCATGCGCCTTGCTGACAAAGACGGTGTACAGCGAATAGGACACTACGGCTATCAGCAGGAAAGCATAGCCCGGTACAGACAGGCTCGACGCCGCGCTGACGGCAAACACCGTCACAAGTATGCCGGCAAAGGTGATGAGTATACCCGCGGCTTGCGTTTTGGACGGCTTTTCCTTCAGCAGCAGCGTTGACGCGACAAGCGATACGACGGGGATACAGGCGAAAAAGACCGCGCTCTCCGACGCCGTCGTGTACCGGACGCCGACGGTCTCGGAGATATAGTAGATGCACGGGCTCCACAGCGCCACGAGCAGCAGCGGCTTCAGGGACTTGCCGCGCAGGTCGATCTTGATAAGACCGAGGAGCAGACACAGACTCATCACGACGAAGGCGATAAGGAAGCGCCAGCCCAGCAGGGAGAGGGCATCGGCGTATTCGGTCACCTGCTTTGTGAAGATGATGCTCAGGCCGAAAAGCGTCTCGCCGCCGAGCGCGCATAAGACCCCGGCGGTGTTATCAAGCGTCTTCGAGTTCTTCATCTTCATAGCAGTGTGCATATCCACGCGAGCAGGGCGCAGGCGGGGATATATATGACAAAGTGCAGGATATGCGTCTTCTTGTTGTAGCCGAACTGATGCGGCCCGCCAACTCCCTTGAGCTCGGGGTAGAAGTGCGGGAAGAAATTCGAGCGGCACAGCAGGAACCAGTCAAAGAAGAATATATCGTATATCTCCATGATATAGAGCATCGCGAGAAAGCGCGCGAAGAACCGGAGAAAGCTATAGCCGCTTTTCACACCGTCCCACGCGGCGAGGATGAACGCGCTGACAAACATCAGTATCGCCGTCACGCATATTATCCAGCCGACAGCGTGCGCGCCGGGGAAGCGCTCCGGCTTCTTGTCGGGTATCGCGTCCAGGTTCTCCTTGGGCGCGGAGGAGAAGAACTTCTTATCCTGAATGAAGCCGACGCCGCCGTACAGCAGGAGGAAATATGCCGCCATGATGATAAGCGACGCGAGTAAGGTTATCGCCATTTCAGTCACGTACCTTTTTTAAATTTATACTTTCCCTTTCCGTGACCGGATACAGGCTCAATAATATCTGCCCGGAGCAGAGAGGAAAGGAGCTTGGACGCGCCGGAGTTTTTCAGTTCAAGGAGCTCTGTAACGGCACTTCGGCCAAAAACTTCGTCATAGCCGAACTTATCAAAGAGCCTGCGGCTATGGATAATTGTTTTCGCAGAGAAGCCTTTCTCCGAAAGTCCACTTTCAAAGTCCGCTTTTTCGCCTTGAATGTCCACTTTCATCTTTCCAATGTCCACTTTTTTGCCGTCAGAATATGCGGCATTCTCTTTGCCCTTACTTCTCGTTGACGATCAGTTCGAGCACGTCGGGGCGCGCGTAGTGCCCGACGGCGTCATGCTCCATCTTGCAGGCGGCGGGGAGATTCATGTCAAGGTCGGCGTAGATTATCGTCTCTTCGTCCCAGACCGGCTGTGTCGCATAGTGCCCGTAGGGGTCGATGACGCAGCTGCCGCCGCGGCACACGTACTCGGGCAGCTGCTCCACCATCTCACGCTCGTGGATATCGGCGGGGTAGGAGCTGCGCCTTTTCAAGGCCCGCAGCTTTATCGAACATCACAGGCTCTGCCTGCACCAATGCTATCCTGCAAGTGCTCTTAACATCTTTCATAATTGATCCCTTTCCTTATATCATATAGTCGTCCGCCGGGTTGGCGCGGTGCTGATCCATAATGTCCTGAAGCGTGATGCCGTCAAGATACTCGTTTATCACCCTGTACAGCCCCTGCCAGACCGGGAGCACGGCGCAGTCGGCGCTGCGTGTACAAACCGGCGTCTCCTCACCGGCGCAGGCGACGGGGGCGAGGTCGCCCTCCGTGAAGCGCAGTATCTCCCCGACCGTCAGCGTCTCCGGAGACTTGGCGAGCTGGTAGCCACCCTGCGAGCCGCGTTCGGTTTTAAGGATACCTGAGCGGTTATACATCGGTATGATCTGCTCCAGATATTTCTTGGATATGCCCTGACGCTCGGCAATGTCCTTGAGCGCAATGTACCCGCAGTTCTGATGCTCCGCGAGGTCGAGAAGCATACGCAGCGCATAGCGCCCCTTTGTGGAAATCTTCAAATCAAAACACCTCGATCGTTTTATACACCTATATTACCATGTTTTTAGTAGGCTTTCAACCTTGGACTTATCGCGCTTTACATGTATTTTACATGAGCGCGATTTTTCATTTTACGTGGTGACGCTATTATTATAGCCGTAGCATGAAAGACTACAAAGAAGAAATGAGTGTTCTCATATTGGAAGAACAAAAGGAGAAACGAAAAATGAAAAAGATCATCAGTATAGCACTTATTGCAGTCCTTGCACTGGCGCTCCTGGCAGGCTGCGGCAGCTCTGCCGCCCCGGCAGCCACGGCCGCTCCCGCTGCTGACAGCGCAGCCCCCGCGACTGAAGCTCCCGCAGAGCTGAGCGGCACCGTCGCGACCGACGGCTCCACCTCCATGGAGAAAGTCATCGGCGCACTGGGCGAAGCCTTCATGGAGCAGAACAAGGACGTTACTTTCACCTATAACCCGACCGGTTCCGGCTCCGGCATCACTGCCGTCGGCGAAGGCCGCTGCGACATCGGCCTGTCCTCCCGTGCCCTGAAGGACGATGAGAAAGCCTCCGGCCTCAAGGAGACCGTCCTTGCCCTCGACGGCATCGCCATTATCGTGAACCCCGCAAACCCCGTCTCCGACCTCGACGTTGAGACCATTGCGAAGATCTACACCGGCGAGATCACCAACTGGAAGGAAGTCGGCGGCAACGACGCCGAGATCGTCCTCATCGGCCGTGAGGCCGGCAGCGGCACCCGCGACGGCTTCGAGTCCATCACCGACACCAAGGACTCCTGCAAGTACCGTCAGGAGCTGACCTCCACCGGTGACGTTATCACCACCGTCTCCACGAACCCCGACGCCATCGGCTACGCTTCTCTCGCAGCTCTCAAGGATAACGTCAAGGCTCTGACCGTCGGCGGCATCGCCCCGACCGAGGACACCGTCAAGGACGGCAGCTATGTTATCCAGCGCCCCTTCGTCCTCGTCACTAAGGACGGCGCTGAGCTCAGCACTGCTGCGCAGGCCTTCTTCGATTACGCCACCTCCGCTGATGCAGCAGACCTCATCGCGGCAGCCGGTGCAGTCGCAGTAGCGAAGTAATTATCCCGAAAAAACCAAGGCGGTCAAACACCGCCTTGGTTTATCAAAGCATATTGAAGTATCGGTGTGTTTTGATAAACTAAGGCATGGATCGGAGAAAAGACGAATGAAGAGCAACAGAGCTTTTGAAAATATAATACACGGGGTGTTCCTGCTGCTCGGCCTGATAACGGTCGGGTGCGTGCTGCTCATCACGGTGTATCTGGTCATTTCCGGTATACCGGCGATACGCGAGATAGGGCTTGTGCCGTTCCTGTTCGGGACGAAGTGGGCCTCGACCGCGGCGGAGCCGAGCTACGGCATACTCCCGTTCATCCTCACAAGCGTTTACGGCACGGCGGGAGCGATACTGCTCGGCGTGCCAGTCGGCTTCATGACGGCGGTGTACCTCGCGAAGGCCGCGCCGCCGAAGATAAAGGCGGTCATGGGCTCGGCGGTCAGCCTGCTTGCGGGCATCCCCTCGGTCGTCTACGGCCTTGTGGGCATGCTGGTGCTCGTGCCGGGGATAAGGAAGATATTCAATGTCCCCGACGGAGCAAGCCTGCTCGCGGCGATCATCGTGCTCGCGATAATGATCCTGCCGTCGATAATCAAGGTCTCTGTCACGGCGCTTGAGGCCGTGCCGGGCGAGTATGAGGACGCATCCCTCGCCCTCGGCGCGACGCCCGAAGAGACGTGGTTCCGCGTCTCCGTCCCGGCGGCAAAGAGCGGCATTGCCGCGGCGGTCGTCCTCGGCGTCGGCCGCGCGATAGGCGAGGCGATGGCAGTGATGATGGTATCCGGAAACGTCCCGAACATGCCGGAGCTGTTCCAGAGCGTGCGCTTTCTCACGACGGCGGTCGCAAGCGAGATGAGCTACTCGAGCGGCCTTCAGCGTCAGGCGCTGTTCTCGATAGCGCTGGTGCTGTTCCTGTTCATCATGCTGATAAACGCCGCGCTCAACTTCTTCCTCAAGCGCGATAAGGAGGGGAACTGAGGATGCTCAAGCATAAATTCTCCGGTAAGCGCCGGGCATATATCGTTACGATGCGCGCACTTATGACGCTTGCCGCGCTCCTCACGACGGCGCTGGTGCTGTTTATGATCGGGTATGTGCTCTATAAGGGCCTGCCGAACGTGACATGGAAGCTGCTCTCTACAAAGCCGAGCTATCTTACAAACTCCATCGGCATCCTGCCGGATATCCTCAATACGCTCTATATCGTCCTCGCCTCGCTCGTGTACGTGCTGCCTTTGGGCGTCGGCGCGGCGATATATCTGACCGAGTACGCCTCGAACAAGAAGCTCGTCGCGGCTATCGAATACGCGGCGGAGACGCTATCGGGCATACCGTCGATAATCTACGGCCTTGTGGGCATGCTGTTCTTCTGCCAGTTCCTCGGGATGCAGACCTCCCTGATGGCCGGTGCGCTGACGCTTGTCATAATGAACCTGCCGACGATAATGCGCACGACGCAGGAGAGCCTCAAGACCGTGCCGCAGAGCTACCGCGAGGGCGCTTTCGGCCTCGGCGCAGGCAAATGGCGCGTGATACGCACGGTCGTGTTCCCCGGCTGTATCGACGGCGTTATAACCGGCTGCATCCTCTCGGTCGGGCGCATCCTCGGTGAATCTGCGGCGCTGCTGTTCACGGCGGGCTTTGCCCACGCGCTCAACGGCTTGTTCGACGGCCTTGCCGGTGCGGGCGCGACGCTCACGGTCGCGCTGTATGTCTACGCAAAGGAGCAGGGTGAGTTTGAAGTTGCCTTTGCCATTGCCGCTATACTCATGATACTGACGCTGCTGATAAACCTCGCCGCGGCGCTGGTCGAAAGATATTTCAAAAGGAAGAAGAGCTTATGACGCAGGATAAGAACAGTATAATAAAGGCCGACGATCTCTGCCTATGGTACGGCACGCATCAGGCGCTGCACGATGTCAGCATCGACATTCCCGAGAAGAGCATAACCGCGCTCATAGGCCCGTCCGGCTGCGGCAAGTCCACGTTTCTCAAAACGCTCAACCGCATGAACGACCTCATCCCCGGTGTGAAGATCACCGGCAGCGTGAAGTATAAGGGCGAGGATATCTACGACCCATCGGCGGACGTCAACGAGCTGCGCCGTCAGGTCGGCATGGTGTTCCAGAAGCCGAACCCTTTCCCCATGAGCATCTACGATAATATCGCCTACGGCCCGCGCACGCACGGCATAAAGAACCGCGCGCGGCTGGACGAGATAGTCGAGCGCTCCCTGCGCGGCGCGGCGATCTGGGACGAAGTCAAGGACAGGCTCAAGAAGAACGCGCTCGGTCTCTCGGGCGGCCAGCAGCAGAGACTCTGCATCGCCCGCGCGCTCGCGGTCGAACCGGATGTGCTGCTGATGGACGAGCCGACGAGCGCCCTCGACCCGATCTCCACCTCAAAGATCGAGGAGCTTGCAACGCAGCTCAAGGAAAAATACACCATCGTCATCGTCACGCACAACATGCAGCAGGCGGTGCGTATATCTGACAGCACGGCTTTCTTCCTCTTAGGAGAGCTGATAGAATACGGCGGGACTGAGCACATATTCTCCCAGCCGGAGGACAAGAGGACCGAAGATTATATAACGGGGAGGTTCGGATAATGAGGAGCCGTTTTGATGAACAGCTTGCCCAGCTCAACCGTGAGATGATAGAGATGGGCGCGCAGTGCGAGGAGGTTATCGCCCTCGCTTCAAAGGCGCTGACCGAGGCTGACATGAAGCTTGCGGCAAAGGTCGCGCCGCTCTCGGCGGACATTGACCGCAAGGAGCGGGAGATAGAGGCGCTGTGCCTGAGACTGCTTTTACAGCAGCAGCCGGTCGCGCGCGACCTGCGGCAGATATCCGCCGCGCTCAAGATGATAACCGACCTTGAGCGTATCGGAGATCAGGCCGAGGAGATCGCCGATATCATCGGCTTTATCGACGGGCACAATCCCGAGGACTATGTCACCCTCACCGAAATGGCCAAGGCCGCAATACACATGGTCACGGAAAGCATTGACGCTTACGTAAAACATGATACAATACTTGCGGAGAAGGTCGTCGACGAGGACGATATCGTCGATGAATACTTCCTGCAGGTAAAGAGCAAGCTTATCGCCAAGATAGCCAAGGACCCCGACGACGGGGAGTACGCGCTCGACCTGCTGATGATCGCAAAATACTTCGAGCGGATAGGCGACCACGCGGTGAACATTGCCGAGTGGGTGATCTTTTCCGTGACGGGAGTACACAGGGGAGAGTAAAGCTTATGATCTGGTGCGTTGAGGACGATGCGAGTATCCGGGATATCGAGGTGTACGCCTTACAGTCCACGGGCTTTGAGGCCGAGGGCTTTTCTGATGGCGCACAGTTCTGGGAAGCCGTGCAGAAGGAGAGACCGGAGCTTGTCGTGCTCGACGTGATGCTCCCGGGGATAGACGGCATCGAGCTTCTACGCCGCATGAAGGCGAGAGCGGAGCTGCGCGAGATCCCCGTTGTGATGGCCACGGCGAAGGGCGCGGAGTATGACAAGATACAGGGGCTCGACCTCGGCGCGGATTATTATCTCGTGAAGCCCTTCGGGGTGATGGAGCTTGTGTCCTGCGTGAAAGCGGTGCTGCGCCGCTGCGCGCCGAAAGCTCCGGCGCAGGTGCTGCGCGCGGGCGCGCTCGAGCTCAGTCCCGAGGAGCACACGGTCACGGTAAACGGCGCGCGCGTCGCGCTGACCTATAAGGAGTTTGAGCTTTTGAAGCTGTTCCTCGCGAATCCCGGCACGGCCTTCACGAGGGACCAGCTCTTCAACGCCGTCTGGGGCATGGACTTCGTCGGCGAAACGCGCACGGTGGACATGCACATCCGCACCCTGCGGCAGAAGCTGGGCAGCTGCGGGAACCTTATCGAGACGGTGCGCAATGTCGGCTACCGTCTGGAGGCAGAGAAATGACGAAAAGAATTTTCAGGTCTATAACGCTTGTCGCCGCGGTCGTCCTGCTGGCAAGCTTCATAGTCACGCTGGGCGTACTGAGCGAGTACTTCGGCGGCGTACAGAAGGAGCTTCTGCATGATGAACTGGGACTCGCGGCCGCCGCGGTGGAGACCGACGGCACGGAATACCTCGAGCGGGCGAAGTCTGCAAACTACCGCCTCACGTGGATAGATTCCGACGGCACGGTCATATACGATTCGCAGGCGGATGCAGCATCAATGCAGAACCACCTCGGACGCGAGGAGGTCGACAGCGCGCTCAGAACCGGCGTGGGGGAGAGCACGCGCTATTCCTCGACGCTGCTGGAAAAGACTACATATTACGCCAAGCGCCTGTCTGACAGCACGGTGCTGCGCATTTCGGCAAGCCGCCATACGGCGGTCGTGCTCGCGCTGGGCATGCTGCAGCCGATGCTCGTTGTGCTGGCCGCGGCGATAATAATCGCGCTGCTGCTCGCAAAGCGCGTGGCGGCGCGTATAGTCGATCCGCTCAATGAGCTTGACCTTGAGCATCCGCTGGATAACGACGCTTATGAGGAGCTTTCTCCGCTGCTTGGACGGATAAACCGGCAGCATACGGAGATAGACCGGCAGCTCAAGGAGCTGCGGCGGAGGACGGACGAGTTCACGCAGATCACCGGCAGCATGCGCGAAGGGCTCGTGCTGCTTGACGAGCGCGGTTATGTCCTGAGCATAAACGCCGCGGCGAAGGAAATTTTCGGCGCGGACGACGGCAGCGCGGGGCAGGACTTTTTGACGATAGACCGCAGCAGCGCCATGAGCGGCGCGGTGCAGGCGGCCATGCGCGACGGCCACGCGGAGATACGTTCCGAGCGCGCGGGCAGGAATTACCGCTTCGACCTCACGCGCATCGAGTCCGGCGGCAGAAGCATCGGCACGGTCATCCTCGCCTTTGACATGACCGAGCAGGAGCAGGCCGAGCGTATGCGCCGCGAGTTCACGGCGAACGTTTCGCATGAGCTCAAGACTCCGCTGCAGGGCATTATCGGCAGCGCGGAGCTTATCGAAAACGGCCTTGTGAAACCAGAGGACATGCCGCGCTTTGTCGGGCACATCCACAGCGAGGCGAGCCGCCTCATGGCTCTGATAAGCGATATCATCAGGCTCTCCCAGCTCGACGAGGGCGCGGAGATGCCGCGCGAGAGCGTCGATCTTTACGACGAAGCTGCCGAAGCCGAAGAGAACCTGCGCACGGCGGCGGAGGAAAAGGGCGTGAAGCTCAGCCTCACCGGCGAGGGCGCGGAGATATCCGGTGTGCGCCGTCTGGTGTATGAGATAATATATAACCTCTGCGACAATGCCATAAAGTATAACCGTCCCGGCGGGAGCGTCGAGGTGCGCGTCACGCAGAGTGAAAGCGAAGCCGCCGTCACCGTCGCCGATACGGGCATCGGCATCGCGCCCGAGGATCAGGCGCGCGTGTTCGAGCGCTTCTACCGCGCAGACAAGAGCCGCTCCAAGGAATCCGGCGGCACGGGTCTGGGGCTTTCGATAGTGAAGCATGCCGTGCAGTACCATCACGGCAGCATAGACCTCAAGAGCACTCCCGGCGAGGGCACGACGATAAAGGTGACGTTCCCGAAGTAATTGATATACAGCGCAATCTTTTTGCCAAAGAGCCTCTGGCTCTGTGGCAATTAAAATTTTACAAATATTTGACTTTCGTATTCCGCATGGGAATGCTATTATAGGGGCGTGATATAATAAGAATGAAGGAGAATCAGTTATGGAAGAACTGAGAAACAAAAAGGGCTTTATATGCGATATGGACGGCGTGATCTATCACGGCAACCGTCTGCTGCCGGGCGTCAAGGAATTTGTCGACTGGCTTTATAAGGAGGATAAGCACTTCCTTTTCCTCACCAATTCATCCGAGCGCACGCCGAAGGAGCTTCAGCAGAAGCTCGGGCGCATGGGGCTGGATGTTGACGAGAAGCATTTCTACACCAGTGCTCAGGCGACCGCGCGCTTTATCCGCCGTCAGGCTCCCGGATGCAGCGCTTATGTCATCGGCGGCCCAGGCATAATGTTTGCCCTGCACGATGAGGGCATCACCATGAACGATATCGACCCCGACTATGTCGTCATAGGCGAGGGCAACACCTATAACTATGAGAATATACTCAAGGCTGTGCAGCTCGTGAATAAGGGCGCAAAGCTCATCGGCACGAACAGCGACCTCACCGGCCCCTCGGAGGAGGGCATCATCCCCGCCTGCCGCGCGATGATCGCCCCGATCGAGATGGCCACAGGTGTCAGCGCGTATTTCATCGGCAAGCCGAACCCCCTCATGATGCGCACCGGCCTGCGTATCCTCGGCGTACACTCCGAAGAGGCCGTTATGATCGGCGACAGGATGGATACCGATATGGTCGCCGGTATCGAGACCGGCCTTGATACGGTGCTCGTGCTCTCGGGCGTGACCGCGCGCGAGGATATAAAGAAGTTCCCGTACCGGCCGCGGCTCGTCCTCAACGGCGTCGGCGATATCCCCGGCGCGGCCTCGGACAAAGCATAAAATATAAAAATCATTACCGCCGTCTCAACTGAGACGGCGGTAAAATTATATGCGGCAGATACCGAAAAGTATTCTACATAGTTGCTGCCTGTTACCAGACTCTGTCCTCATAGGGCGTGGATTCAACGCCGTCTGACTGCAGCTTTGAAACTAAGCGGTCAAGTTTCCCTTTCCAGAGCTTTTTGAACCAGTTGGTATGCCCGAACCAGTTCACGAGCGTGGGGCTGATCGCGTAATATGTGCGGATGAAAGCGCGGCCATACCATGTTTCGGCGAGCGTGCAGTCACGGAAGCGGCGGAGCGTCCAGACTTCGGGGCAGTCGTATGAGCCGTAGACCGCTGTAGCCACATAGCAGCCGGAGGAGCCTCCGGAGGGAGGATTGTTTGACGCGGAAAACTGGTCTACCTCGTTTAGCGCTACGATCGCTTTTATGGTTTGAAGCGTTTCCCAAACCGCCTGATATTTTTTCCCGCCCTCGACAGTAAAGACAGGGGAACGCTTTGCTAAAACTCCGCCGGTTTCAAATACTACGTTGCATCTCCCGTTCGGCACAGGAATGGTCACGATACTGCCGGATGACGTTTCCGTAATTTGAAGGCCGTCCACGTAGACTTTGGCAATCTGCCCGACACGCAGGCTGTCTAGCCGGATCACGGCTTCGTTGCGGCTTTCGATCGGACAGCCGCAATTAGGACAATTCTTTGCTGAACTCGAAACCTCTTTCCCGCATTCGGGACATTTGATCAGAGCCATATCGTACCTCCACAGTTACTGATTAAACAGATTTATAAATTTTTGTACTCAAAAAACCCACGATCGTGCAAGACCAGCTTTACACCCTTTTGCTTTTCCGGTCAAAAGCAAAATGTACTATCAGCCAATAAAGCAGTCCTCCGGTGAAATTACACGCTACATCCCACCAATCGGAGGTGCTTTTAGGATTGAGAAATTTTGCCGCATATTCCCAAACAAAACTGCAGAAGCAGCATATAAGGAAGATGAGCCTTGCGTCATGTATGGAGTGCATGTTTAGGAAATTGAACAGAAAGCTTCCGTATGAGAGAACGATCAGCGATGCTAGAACATCATTCAGATGATTCCGTATAAAAGGGTAGCTGTAGCTTATATCTTGCTTTTTGAAAAAGTAGTTTAGAACATATATTCCCATGCAAATGGAAATGATCAAGATATTCGTGACTTTTTCTTTTTTCACAATCCTAATGCCGCAAGGATTATTACGCCGACGATCTCAAGCACCGCGTAAAGAATACCTTTCTCGCTGGCGTCGTTAAAAAAGAATGCAATTCCTTCGAGAATGAGCAAGCCGACAACTATGGCGGCGATAATTTCCATCCTAAAACCCTCTCTTTCTTGATTTGTTAGAAGCAATCGTACAAGTTACCCTTCGATATTGTCATTATTGGGGTCACAGGAAGAACAGTATAAATCGTACGGGGAATTTGTTTTGTTGGGACAGGTATCATTTTTACCCATGCAGTAATACAAGCCTCCGCTGCTGGAAGAACTGCTGCTTGAGGAACTGGTATATGAAGATTTGCTTGAATTTGCCGCCTTTGAAAGGCAGCTCATGCACCATGCGGCATCTTCGTCTATGTAACATCCGCAAGTTAAGCATTTGTTTGAGTGAGCGGGGCAGCAGTTTGTATCACCGGAGGATGCGATATAGCTTGAACACCCGGAGTGGGCACAAATTGTTTTGGATGTGCCGAATTTATTTGTGAATGAAGTGTTTTTAGCGCTTGGTGCTGCAGCTGGTTTTTGCGTTGGCGCTGGCGTTGATGTCGCTGTTGGAGAGGGCGTGTCGGCAGCAGTGCTTGCACTGTCCGCTCCGCAGGCGGTCAAAGGCAACAGAAGAAGAATTAGGGAAAGAGCGGTCAAGATAGCTTTTTTCATTTTCCTCACCTACAATATATTTTTTAACTATATAGGCATAAAAAAGTCTACACAGTTTATTATGAGATAGCATAACTGCCCATATAATTCAAGTATATTTTATGTGTACAGGCGGTAGATGTTATGGATTATTATGCTATTGGGCAGAGGATCAGAAATAAGCGGAAGCTGTCTATGCTGTCTCAGGAGGAATTGGCTGAAAAAATAGGAATTTCAACTACGCACATGAGTCACATTGAGACAGCGAATACAAAGCTTAGCCTTCAGGTGTTGGTAAACATCGCGGAGGCGCTGCAGGTAAGTACGGATGAGCTGCTGTTTGAAAAGAGCGGGACAGTCAAAGAGGATTCTGTTGATAGAATTATTAGTATTTTGAGAGGGCGAAATGAGACAGAGCAAAAAATTATGATCGATATATTTGAAGCGACAGCAGCTGCCCTGCAAAAATATTCGTGACTGATAGACGGATACTAGAATATTCAATCGGCGACATCCCCGGCGCGGCCTCGGATAAAAATTAAAGAACGAAGCACTTGCCGCCGTCCCGGCCGGGACGGCGGCAAAATTGTACCTATGAACTAAAATATGTTGACCCGCACGGACTGAAATGGTATTATAAGCTGTGTATGTGAACCCAAGTATAAGCATGCACATGGAGGAACTCTATGAAAAACCGTGCAGCAAGAATCGCGATCGCAATAATATTCCTTGCCGGGTTCGTGTTCTATACCTACCGGCAGGAGGGAATACATTATCACAGCGCCGATGTGGAATATTACGGCGAAGCCGGCGGGCTCAAGCCTGAGGGCTACTCCTCGGACGGCACTATCGATGACACCGCCGCACCGGAAGATGCGGAGCCGACGCCCGAAGCAACGCCGGAGCCCACCGCAGATCCGAACTCGCCTGAGGCGAAAGCCGCGGCGCTGGGGCTTCCCGCCCCGCCGGATATCGACGTTAACAGCTGGGAGTTCATGCTTGTAAACGGTGATAATTCGATAGACCAGTATGAGCCGGAGCAGCTTGCTTACCTCAACCAGACTGCCAGCGAGACGGATATCCAGACCAGCTATAACGCTAACCGCTGCCCGGTGGATGAGCGCATCGCCCAGCCGCTGCTCGATATGGCGCTCGGCTGCAAGGAAGCGGGACTGCCTGTGTTCCTCTCCTCGGGCTACCGCAGCTATTCCGAGCAGGCGCAGAACTTTACGCGCGTGTGCAACAATAACGGCGTGAGCGACGGCAAGGATTCAAACGGTCATTATATTACCATGCCCGCCGGGTGCAGCGAGCACCAGTCCGGGCTTGCCTGCGATATAACCGACGTTTATCGTGAGATCAAAAACTCCGAGATCGAGAACACCGATACCTATAAGTGGCTGCTTGAGCACTGCGCGGAGTATGGCTTCATCCATCGCTTCCCCTCCGGCAAGGAGGACGTGACCGGCGTCATGTATGAGCCGTTCCATTTCCGCTATGTCGGCGTTGAGGCCGCGCAGTATATCGAGCAGAACGGTCTCTGCTTTGAAGAGTTCATAGCGCTCTATACGGACTGAGCCTGCGGCTCGCAGTTTTTTCACATCCCCGGATCATTATGACATGGGAGATATATGATGAAGGTCAGGAAAATATGTTTCGTACTGGCGGTGCTGATGCTCGCGTCGGCATTTGCCGCGAGCTGCGGCCAGAGCGCCGCGGAACCTGCAGTCAGTCCCGCCGCGGCGGTGGAAACGACGCCCTCCCCGGAGCCGACGGCTCAGGCTGAGGAAGAGAAGAAGGAGCTGCCCCCGCCGCCGGATATCGACATCGACAGCTGGGAGTATCTGTATGCGGGCGTTGTCTGCGGCGTCGGCAGGTATCATCCGAATGTGCGGAACATAGAAAGTCAGCTGCTTGACAGCCGCGTGACCTCCGCTGCGCAGGCTTTCCTTGACGCCGCGCGCGCCGAGGGCTACAAGGTCTGGATAGGCGTCGGATACAGTAACTTCGAGTATACAAGCTTCTGGTTCGAGGATGCCATGAAAGATTACGGCGGTTCATATGAGGCCTCTCAGGTCGATTATGTATTTCCTGCCGGGTGCAGCGAGCATTCGACCGGCCTTGCAATAGACATAACCGACGAGCCAGACTTTGCGGCGAACTATTACAATATGCATGACGAGACGGTCAAGGACACCGAGGTCTACAAGTGGATGGCGGAGCACTGCGCGGAGTACGGCTTTATCGTGCGCTACCCAGAGGGCAAGGAGGACTACTATGTGAAAGCCTGCTACCCCGGACATTTCCGCTATGTCGGAGTCGAGGCGGCGGAGTACATCATGGAAAACGATCTCTGCTTTGAAGAGTTCCTGAACCTGTACCCGGAGAAGAAGCTGCATGTCACCTTTGGCCCGGAGGCCTGAGGGATATATTATAATATTGGAAACCCCTTGGGGTTGGTGCAGTGTTCAACATTGCCGACAGACTTTTTTGAAAAAATAAACTTGACACAAAAACGACGCTTGATAGCCGAAGCTTTGCCCTCTCTTGGAGGGATTCAAAGGGGAACCGCGCACGGTTCCTCTTTGGCGGTTCAAGGGTGGGGTTTCAAAAGGGGCGGGGAAAACGCAATCCCCGCCCCTTTTGTGATTCTTTGCATACTTTCTGTTCATACAGAAAGTATGCCCACGGAGTGACCGGCAGCAAAATGCTGCAAAAAACTAAAAACAAACAACAAACAGAAAGAGCAGGCATATGCCCGCTCTTCTATTTATATGCCGCGTTATTTCAGCAGCTCATCGTAAGTCGTGTCCAGCGCGTCGCGTATAGCGCGCAGCTGCACGGCCTGAATGTGTTGCATGCCGCGCTCGATTTTGACAAGACATTCGCGCGTCATGTCCACGCCCTGAAGCTGCACCATGCGCACAAGCTCTGTCTGCCCGATACCGCGGGAAAGGCGTATCGCGCGGATGTTTGCACCGATATTGATCTCGTCCTGCTTTATTTTCTGCATGCCGCACCTCTCTTCTACGGAAATATTATAGAGAAAATTGCCACGCACGGCAAGCCCGACCCCCCTGTACATCGATCACAAAAATACACGAAAAATTTCTGCAAAAACGCCGAAAAAAGTGCTTGACATACGGGGCATATATTGGTATATTAATTAGGCGCGAGTGCGAAAAGCACGGGCGTATTATGCGATGAAGCGGGAGATTGCTCGTGAAAGCGAGGTAACTTCCGTGGAGTATGTCCGGTGTTGATATCTTTCAACACGAAATCGGGCGGCTGAAACCTATCCGGTACACGCGTATATCGCGCGCACGGATGGCGGACCGGCTGAGTAATGAGCCGGTTTGTTTTTCGGACGCGGCCTGATACGCACGGTTGTGTGTATAGGAAAAACGGGTTTCATCCGTACGCATAATGGCGGAGCCAATGCCGCCGAAAAAACGTACGAAAAAGGAGAAAAAACATGGCAAGCACCAACAAGAACATGATCCGTATCCGCCTCAAGGCTTACGATCATCAGCTCATCGACAAGGCTGCCGAGACCATCGTTGAAGCTGCAAAGCGCACCGATGCAAAGGTTTCCGGCCCCATCCCCCTGCCCACCAAGACCGAGATCGTCACCATCCTTCGTGCTGTTCACAAGTACAAGGACAGCCGTGAGCAGTTTGAGCGCCGCACCCACAAGCGCCTTATCGACATCCTCAACCCCACCCAGAAGACCGTTGAGGCACTGATGAGCCTCGAAGTCCCTGCCGGCGTCGAGATCGAGATCAAGCTCTGATCTGGTACACCCCTCCGGTGCGGAAGGCACCGGCCCACACTCATCAAAACCCATTGTCCGCAGCTTGCGTATGCGGACGGGTCAAGTTGCCAGCCTCTGGACGGCGAAACCCAAGCCGGGCTAAGCGAGGCAACCAATAACCATTAGGAGGAAATATTTAATGAAGAAAGCCATCATCGGCAAGAAGGTCGGCATGACGCAGATCTTCGACGAGACTGGTAAGGTCATTCCCGTGACCGTCATTGAAGCCGGCCCCTGCGTGGTCGTGCAGAAGATGACCAGCGAAAAGGAAGGCTACGAAGCTGTCCAGCTCGGTTACGAAGAGGTCGCCGAGAAGAAGCTGAGCCAGCCTGAGCAGGGCCACCTGAAGAAGGCGGGCGTAGGCATGGTCAAGCACCTCAAGGAGTTCCGCCTTGCCGACAGCAGCAAGCTCGAAGTCGGTGACGTTGTCAAGGCCGACGTCTTCGCAGAAGGCGACAAGGTCGACGTTACCGGTATCAGCAAAGGTAAGGGCTACGCCGGCGTTATCAAGCGCTTCGGCCAGGGCCGTACCCCCACCAGCCACGGCGGCGGCCCCGTTCACCGTCACGCCGGTTCCATGGGCTCCAGCACTGATCCTTCCCGTATATTCCCGGGCAAGAAGCAGGCAGGCCACATGGGCGTTGAGCAGGTCACCGTCCAGAACCTCGACATCGTCAAGGTCGACGCTGAGCTGAACATGATCGCCATCCGCGGCGCAGTTCCCGGCCCCAAGGGCAGCATCGTTTATATCAAGGACACCGTCAAGGTCGCTCCCGTCAAGAAGGGCGAGGCCGCCGGTATTTCCCTCAACCCGCAGAAGGCTTCCGCCCGTGTCAACCCGCAGAAGGCTTCCGCCCGCAACAAGTAAGGAAAGGAGAGCAGCATAAATGCCTATTGCAAACGTATTTAACATGGCAGGCGAGAAGATCGGCGAGATCGAGCTCTCCGAGGCCATTTTCGGCATCGAGCCGAACAAGAATGTTCTGCACGACTGCGTCAAGAACCATCTTGCCAACTGCCGTCAGGGCACTCAGAGCGCACTCACCAAGGGTGAGGTTTCCTACACCACCAAGAAGCCCTGGCGCCAGAAGGGCACCGGCCGCGCACGCGCAGGCTATGCAGGCTCCCCCGTGTGGTACCACGGCGGCGTAGCATTTGCCCCCAAGCCCAGAGATTACAGCTACACCCTCAACCGCAAGGTCAAGAGACTGGCTCTTAAGTCCGCTCTGTCCTCCAAGGCAGCCGAGAGCGAGATAGTCGTTATCGACGGTCTGAAGATGGATGAGATCAAGACCAAGGCTTTCAAGGGCTTCCTGACCAAGCTCGGCGTCGAAGGCAAGGCCCTCGTCGTCACCGAGAATGTTGACGAGAACGTTGTCAAGTCCGCCCGCAATATCGAAGGCGTGACCACCACCACCGCCACCATCCTCAGCCCCTACATGATTCTCACCAGCGGCAAGATGATAGTCGACAAGGCTGCACTTGCAAAGATCGAGGAGGTGTTCGCCTGATGAAGACCGCATACGATGTCGTTATCCGTCCCATCATCACCGAGCAGTCCATGGAAGACCTCGACATTAAGAAGTACGCTTTCGAAGTCGCCAAGGACGCAAACAAGATCGAGATAAAGAAAGCCATCGAGGAGATCTTCGGTGTCACCGTTATCAAGGTCACCACGCTCAACGTCAAGAGCAAGGCTAAGCGCACCGGCGCTTACCCCATGGGCAAGACCGCTTCCTGGAAAAAGGCCGTTGTTAAGCTCAGCGCCGATTCCAAGAACATCGAGCTTTTTGAAGGCATGGCATAAGGAGGATTGAAGAATGTCTATTAAAACTTACAGACCTACTACTCCTGCCAGACGTCAGATGACCGTTTCCGGCTTCGACGGAGTTGCAAAGCACGTCAAGCCCGAGAGAAGCCTGACCGAGGTCCTCAAGAAGAACTCCGGCCGCAACAGCTACGGCCGCATCACCGTCCGCCATCAGGGCGGCGGCAACCGTCAGAAGTACCGCGTTATCGACTTCAAGCGCGACAAGACCGAGATGACCGCTAAGGTTCTCCGCCTTGAGTACGACCCCAACCGCAGCGCGTTCATCGCACTGTGCGAGTATGAGGACGGCGAGCGCCGCTACATCCTCGCTCCGGTCGGCCTCAACGCAGGCGACGCTATCGTCTCCTCCGCCGCTGCCGATATCAAGCCCGGCAACGCTCTGCCTCTGGCAAATATCCCTGTCGGTACCGTTATCCACAACATCGAGCTCTACCCCGGCAAGGGCGCACAGCTCGTCCGCAGCGCAGGCGTCGCAGCCCAGCTGATGGCTAAGGAAAACGGTATGGCAACCGTGCGTCTCCCCTCCGGCGAGTTCCGCAAGGTCCGCCTTGACTGCTTCGCCACCATCGGCCAGGTCGGCAATATCGACCATGCCAATATCCACATCGGCAAGGCCGGCCGCAAACGCCACATGGGCATCCGTCCCACCGTCCGCGGCTCCGTCATGAACCCCTGCGACCACCCCCACGGCGGCGGCGAAGGCAAGTCTCCTGTCGGCCGTCCCGGCCCTGTAACTCCTTGGGGCAAGCCCGCACTCGGTTACAAGACCCGCAAGACTAAGAACCGCACCGATAAGTTCATAGTCAAGCGCCGCAACGCAAAGTAAGGAGGGAACGTAAATGAGCAGAAGCATTAAGAAAGGCCCCTTCGCCGCTCCCGAGCTGCTGAAGAGAGTCGATGAGATGAATAAGGCCGGCACCAAGCAGGTCATCAAGACCTGGTCCCGTTCTTCCACCATCTTCCCGTCCTTCGTCGGACACACCATCGCTGTTCATGACGGCCGCCGTCATGTTCCCGTGTACGTCACTGAAGATATGGTCGGCCACAAGCTCGGCGAGTTTGCTCCCACCCGTACCTTCCGCGGCCACGCAGGCAGCAAGACCGGTAAGTAAGGAGGAGAAAAAATGGACGAAAAGAAAATTGCCCGTGCGGAGCACAAATACGCCCGTATTTCTCCCCGCAAGGTTGAGATCATCTGCAACATGATCCGCGGCAAGGACGCCAAGTACGCCATGGCCCTGATGGAGAACACTCCCAAGGCCGGCTGCGAGCTGATGATCAAGGTGCTCAAGAGCGCCATGGCCAACGCCGAAAACAATTTCGAAATGGATCCTGAGAAGCTCTATGTCTGCGAGACCTACGCAGGCGCAGGCCCCATCCTCAAGAGAGGCATGCCCAGAGCTCAGGGCCGTATGTACCGCATCAACAAGCGCACCAGCCACATTATGATCGCTGTGGCTGAGAGAGACTAAGGGAAGGAGGCAGAATTATGGGACAGAAAGTTAATCCCCATGGCCTGCGTGTAGGCGTTATTAAAGACTGGGATTCCAGATGGTACGCAAGAGAAGATAAAGTCGGCGATCTGATCGTCGAGGACTATAAGATCCGCCAGTACCTCAAAAAGGCCCTCTATTCCGCCGGTGTCCCCACCATCGAGATAGAGCGCGACAGCACTAAGGTTCGCATCTATATCCACTGCTCCAGACCCGGTGTCGTCATCGGCAAGGGCGGCGCGGAGATAGAGCGCCTGCGCCTCGAAGTAGAGAAGCTCATCGGCAAGCCCGTTGCTCTCTCCATCGTTGAGGTTCGCACCCCCGATACCAATGCTCAGCTCGTCGCTGAGAACATCGCCCAGCAGCTCGAAAAGCGCATCGGCTTCCGCCGCGCTATGAAGAACGCTATGGGCCGCGCCATGAGAATGGGCGCGCGCGGCATCAAGGTCAAGTGCGGCGGCCGTCTCGGCGGCGCTGAGATCGCACGCAGCGAGTGCTACCACGAGGGTACCATTCCTCTGCAGACCATCCGCGCTGACATCGACTACGGCTTCGCCGAGGCTAACACCACCTACGGCCGTATCGGCGTCAAGGTCTGGATCTACAAAGGCGAAGTCCTTTCCCAGACCCTTCGCACCACTCCGCGCACGATGGATCTTTCCAAGCCCGCAGGCGAGCGCCGTCGCAGAGACGACCGTCGCCCCGGCGGCAACCGTCGTCCCGGCGGCTACAACCGTGACGGCCGCGACAATCGTCAGGGTCAGTCCGGCGAGCGCCGTCCCTACGGCAGCAGACCGGCAGGTCAGGGCGGCTACAACCGCGGACCCCGTCCGGAAGCTCCCGCACAGGAAGGAGGCAACAACTAATGTTAATGCCTAAGAGAGTTAAGTACCGCAGAGTTCAGCGCGGCCGCATGAAGGGCAAAGCCACCCGCGGCAACGTCGTCTCCTACGGTGAGTTCGGCCTTGTGGCTCAGGAGCCCGGCTGGATCAAGTCCAATCAGATCGAAGCAGCCCGTATCGCCATGACCCGTTACACCAAGCGCGGCGGTCAGGTCTGGATCAAGATCTTCCCCGACAAGCCCGTTACCGCAAAGCCCGCCGAGACCCGTATGGGTTCCGGTAAAGGCTCCCCCGAGTACTGGGTCGCAGTCGTCAAGCCCGGCAGAGTGATGTTTGAGATCGCAGGCGTTCCCGAAGAGACCGCCCGTGAGGCTCTCCGCCTTGCCAGCCACAAACTGCCCATCAAGACCAAGATAGTCAAGAAGGGCAACGAGTCTGAGAACGGTGGTGAATAAGATGAAGGCAAACGAAATACGCTCCATGTCCGTCGAAGAGCTTCAGACCAAGCTCGCCGACCTCAAGAAGGATCTGTTCATGCTTCGTATGCAGCACGCTACCAATCATCTTGATAACCCCACCAAGATCTCCGCTACCCGCCGTGACATCGCTCGCGTCAAGACCGTCCTGCGCGAGAAGCAGAATTGAGGAGGTAAGGTATGATGAACGAAGAAAGAACTACTTCCCGTAAGACCCGCGTTGGTAAGGTCGTATCCGACAAGATGGACAAGACCGTGGTCGTCATCGTTGAGGACCGCGTTGCCCACAAGACCTATAAGAAGATCATTGGACGTACCTATCGTCTGAAGGCGCACGACGAGAACAACGAGTGCGGCGTCGGCGATATCGTCCGCGTGATGGAGACCCGCCCTCTGTCCAAGGACAAGAGATGGCGCGTGGTCGAGATCGTTGAGAAGGCTAAGTAAGGAGGCGCCAGAATGATACAGCAGGAAACTTATCTGAAGGTCGCCGACAATACCGGCGCCAAGGAACTTAAGTGCATCCGCGTGCTTGGCGGTTCCAAGCGCAAGTATGCAAGCATCGGTGACGTTATAGTTTGCTCCGTCCGCAAAGCGGCTCCCGGCGGCCAGGTCAAGAAGGGCGATGTCGTCAAGGCAGTCGTCGTTCGCACCGTCAAGCCCGTTCGCCGCGCAGACGGCACCTACGTCCGTTTCGACGAGAACGCAGCTGTTCTTATCAACACTGGTGATAAGAACCCCCGCGGCACTCGTATCTTTGGACCCGTCGCCCGTGAGCTTCGTGACAGAGAGTATATGAAGATCCTGTCCCTGGCTCCCGAAGTGATTTAATGGAGGGCACAGAGAATGAACATTAAGAAAGACGATAAAGTCATCGTTCTGTCCGGTAAGGACAAGGGCAAAGAGGGCAAGGTCCTCGTCGCTGATCCCAAGGGACTCAAGGTAGTCGTCGAGGGCGTCAACGTTGCCACCAAGCACCAGAAGCCCCAGAAGCAGGGTCAGGATGGCGGCATCATCAAGGTCGAGACCCCCATCTATGCCTGCAAGGTTCAGCTCGTCTGCCCCAAGTGCGGCAAGGCCACCCGCGTTGCCCACAAGATCACCGACGGCAAGAAGACCCGCGTCTGCAAGAAGTGCGGCGCAGAAATCTGAGAAAGGAGTTAGCTTACTATGACAAGAATGAAGAAAAAGTATCTTGAGGAAGTTGCTCCTGCTCTGATGGAGAAGTTCCAGTACAAGTCCACCATGCAGATCCCCAAGATCGACAAGATCGTTGTCTCTGTCGGCTGCGGCGACTGCAAGGATAACGCAAAGGCACTCGAAGGCGTCATCAAGGAGATCTCCGCCATCACCGGTCAGCACGCTGTTGCTACCGCGGCGAGGAAGTCCGTTGCAAACTTCAAGCTTCGTGAAGGCATGAAGGTCGGCGTCAAGGTCACTCTGCGTCAGGATCGTATGTGGGAGTTCCTCGATCGTCTCTTTAACGTGGCTCTGCCCCGTGTCCGCGACTTCCGCGGCATCTCCGCCGACGCTTTCGACGGACGCGGCAACTACAGCCTCGGCCTTAAAGAGCAGATCATCTTCCCCGAGATCGAGTACGATAAGATTGAAAAGCTGCGCGGCATGAACATTGCTATCACCACCACCGCACAGACCGATGAAGAAGCTCGCGAGCTGCTCAGGCTTATGGGCGCACCCTTTGTGAGCTGAGGAGGAGTAAAGAATGGCTAAGAAATCAATGATCCTTAAGCAGCAGGCTCCTGCTAAGTTCTCCACCCGCAAGTACAACCGCTGCAAGATCTGCGGTCGTCCCCATGCCTACCTGCGCAACTACGGCATCTGCCGTATCTGCTTCCGCGAGCTGGCTTATAAGGGCCAGATCCCCGGTGTGCGCAAGGCTTCTTTCTGATTTCGCGTCATGTGTCGTTGGCGTCGGCTCGCAGTACTTTAGTACAGCTTCGCCTCGCCGCCTAACCTGACACAAAATCAGCGCAGAAGCGCTTCTTCCTGATTTCGCGTCATGTGTCGTTGACGTCGGCTTGCAGTACTTTGGTACAGCTTCGCCTCGCCGCTTGACCTGACGCAAAATCAGCGCGCTGCGAAAAACAGCGCATTCAAATGTTCCACACGGCGGGAGCCGATCCCTCCCGCCTTATGGATAAAACAGACAGGGAATGCAAAATCGAGCTTCAGAGTGAACCAAAGAGCAAGCCCAGCGCCCCGCGTCTCTCTTTACAAATCAAAGCCCAACGAAGTGGGTTTGATTTGTGGACGAAGACTGGGATCGCGGATATGGAGCTTTGGCGGCTCTTACGGAAACCGACGAAGCGGAATGGAGCGAACCTAGTCTGAGGATGACGAAAGGCCATGGCCAATCAAGCATTGGCATGGAACCTCGCCGCCTGAACTGCCATTGGCAGTAACTCTAAATTAGGAGGATAAAATCCATGCAGATCACAGACCCCATTGCAGATATGCTTACCCGCATCCGCAACGCCGGCAGCGCTAAGCATGAAACCGTCGATGTCCCCGCCTCCAAGATGAAGAAGTCCATTGCTGAGATCCTTCTCAACGAAGGCTACATCAAGAACTTCCAGGTCATTGATGACGGCACCCAGGGCATCATCCGCATCACCCTCAAGTACCTGCCCGGCAAGGAGAGAGCCATCCAGGGGCTCCGCCGCGTCAGCAAGCCCGGCCTGCGCGTTTACGCCGGTGCCGACGAGCTGCCCCGCGTCCTCAAGGGTCTGGGCATCGCGATCATCTCCACTTCTAAGGGCGTCATGACCGACAAGGAAGCCCGCAAGGCAAATGTCGGCGGCGAAGTCCTTGCGTTCGTATGGTAAGGAGGTAGCGCAATGTCTAGAATAGGTAGAGAAGCAATAACCATTCCCGCAGGAGTCGAGGTCAAGGTCGACGAGAACAACCACATCACTGTCAAGGGCCCCAAGGGTGAGCTCGCTTACACCATGCCCGCACAGATGAAGGTTGAGATCGACGCAGGCGTCCTCCATGTCACCCGTCCTGACGACACCAAGGAGAACCGTTCTCTCCACGGCCTGACCAGATCTCTGGTCAACAACATGGTCATCGGCGTTACTCACGGCTTTGAGAAAAAGCTCGAGATCAACGGCGTCGGCTACCGTGCAGCCAAGGAAGGCAAGAACCTGGTTCTCAACATCGGCTACTCCCATCAGGTCACTGTCCCCGAGACCGAGGACATCCAGATCGACGTTCCCGATGCAAACCATGTTGTCATCAAGGGTATCGACAAGCAGAAGGTCGGCCAGTTTGCAGCAGAAGTTCGTGGTAAGAGACCTCCCGAACCCTACAAGGGCAAGGGCATCAAGTACGACTACGAAGTCATCCGCCGCAAAGAAGGCAAGACCGGTGCTAAGTAAACGGAGGTGTGCCTGAATGATTAAGAGACCCGATACAAAAGGACAGCGCATCAAGCGCCACAACAGAGTACGCGGCAAGATCTCCGGCACCGCTGAGAGACCCCGCCTGAGCGTATTCCGCAGCGAGAACCACATCTATGCTCAGATCATCGACGACGTCGCAGGCAGCACCCTCGTGTCCGCCTCCACCGTCGAAAAGAGCTTTGAAGGCAACGGCAGCAACATCGAGGCCGCAAAGAAGATCGGCGCGATCGTTGCAGAGCGTGCCCTTAAGAAGGGCATCGAAGAAGTAGTGTTTGACCGCGGCGGCTACATTTATCACGGCCGTGTCCAGGCACTGGCAGAAGGCGCCCGTGAGGGCGGCCTGAAGTTCTAAGGGAGGGGAGAAACTAATGGCATACAATAATGACAGAAGAGACCGTCGTAAAGACGAGGCTCCCTCCGAGTTCATCGAGAAGGTAGTTTCCCTCAACCGTGTCAGCAAGACCGTTAAGGGCGGCCGCGTGGCAAAGTTCGCAGCTCTCTGCGTAGTCGGTGACGGCAAGGGCCGCGTCGGCTTCGGCATGGGCAAGGCAAACGAAGTCTCCGAGGCTATCCGCAAGGGCCTTGAGGATGCAAAGAAGAACATCTGCACCGTTACCCTTCAGGGCACCACCATTCCTCACGAGGTCATCGGTGAGTTCGGCGCCGGCCGCGTGCTTCTCAAGCCCGCACCCGAAGGCACCGGCGTTATCGCCGGCGGCGCTGTCCGTGCTGTTGTCGAAGCAGCCGGCATTAAGAACATCCGTACCAAGTGCCTGCGCACCAACAACCCCGCAAACGTGGTCGCAGCTACCATGGAAGGCCTCAAGTCCCTGCGCAACGCGGCTCAGGTAGCTGCTGTCAGAGGCAAGACTCCTGAAGAGATTCAGGGTTAAGGAGGGCGAATCATGGCAAATCTTAGAATCAAGCTCGTTAAGAGCCTCAGCGGCAGACACGATAAGCACATCGCTACCGCTTACTCCCTCGGCCTGCACAAGATCGGCAACGAGACCGTACAGCCCGACAACCCCCAGACCCGCGGCAAGATCGCCCAGATAGGCTATCTCGTCAAGGTCACCGAAGAATAAGGAGGGCCAGAGAATGTATATTCATGAACTTTCTCCCGCAGCTGGTTCCACCCATGTCGACAAGCGCAAGGGCAGAGGCCACGCTACCGGCAACGGCAAGACCGCAGGCCGCGGCCACAAGGGTCAGAAGGCCCGCAGCGGCGGCGGTGTCCGCATCGGCTTCGAAGGCGGCCAGATGCCTCTGGCACGCCGCATCCCCAAGAGAGGCTTCAACAACATCTTTGCTGAGCCCCTGGATGCGCTGAACGTTTCCGTTCTCGACAAGTTCGAGGATGGCGCAGTCGTTGATGTTCAGGCCATTCTTGACGCCGGCATCATCTCCAAGTGCAAGTACGGCATCAAGTTCCTTGGCAACGGTGAAGTTACCAAGAAGCTGACTGTTAAAGCTGCTGCTTTCTCCGAAACCGCAAAACAGAAGATCGAGGCGGCCGGCGGAAAGGCAGAGGTGGTCTAAGTGCTTCAGACATTACGCAATGCTTGGAAGGTCGAAGAGATCCGCAAAAAGATCCTCTTCACTCTCCTTATAGTTCTGCTTTATCGTCTTGGCAACGCCATCCCTGTTCCTTATGTCAATGTAAGTCTCCTTCAGAACTACTTTGACACCGTCCAGAACACCGTTCTGGGTCTGCTGGACGTCATGTCCGGCGGAGCTTTCTCCACGGCGACTATATTCGCCCTGTCCATCCAGCCCTACATCAATGCTTCCATCATCATCCAGCTGCTGTGCATCGCTATCCCCGCACTGGAGAGACTGAGCAAGGACGAGGGCGAGGAAGGCAGAAAGAAGATTGCCTCCATCACCCGTTATGCGACTGTCGGTATCGGCCTTCTTCAGGGCTTCGGTTACTACATGCTCATCAAGAACAACAACTTCCTTGTCAGCTACGCACAGAACAACATCTGGGCGGCGATCGTCATCATCCTGACCTTCACCTCCGGCTCTGCTCTGATCATGTGGCTGGGTGAGCAGATCACCGAATACGGTATCGGCAACGGTATCTCGATGATCCTCTTCGCGAGCATCATTTCCAGACTCCCGACCAGCGTTATTACGAGCATTCGTAATATCTCCACCGGTTCCCTGGAGTGGTGGGTCGCACTGCTCGTGTTCCTCGGCGCTCTCGCTATCATCGTCCTGATCGTTTACGTCAACGATGCCGAGCGCAGGGTCCCCGTGCAGTACGCAAAGAGAGTTGTCGGCCGTAAAATGTACGGCGGCCAGAGCACACACCTGCCCATGAAGGTGAACATGTCCGGCGTTATGCCCATCATCTTCGCTCAGTCCATCGCCAGCATCCCCGCGACCATCGCGGCCTTCACCGGCAAGACTGACGGCTGGGTCAACACCTGGTTCGGTACCAACTCCATTCCCTACGCGATAATCTATTTCCTGCTGATAATCTTCTTCGCCTACTTCTATTCCACCATCCAGTTCAATCCCATCGAGGTGGCCAACAACCTGAAGAAGAACGGCGGCTTCATCCCCGGCTTCCGTCCGGGCAAGCCGACCAGCGAGTTCATCCAGAAGGTGCTCAACAAGATCACTCTCTTCGGTGCTCTCTATCTCGGCATCATCGCCGTTGTCCCCATTCTCGTTGCTCATTTCAGCCAGTCCGCATCCCTCACGGGTGTGTCCCTCGGCGGTACCTCGATCATAATAGTCGTCGGTGTCGCGCTTGAGACTGTCCGCGCTCTCGAAGCACAGATGCTCATGCGCAACTATAAGGGTTTCCTTGATTAATTGAGGGCCTTGCTTTATGAGACTTATACTTTTAGGCGCCCCCGGCGCAGGTAAAGGTACTCAGGCAGAAATACTCAGCCGCGAGCTGGGTATACCGACGATCTCCACTGGAAACATCCTCCGCGCCGCCATGAAGGCCGGTACGGAGGTAGGACTGAAGGCCAAGAGCTATGTGGACTCCGGTAAGCTCGTTCCGGATGATGTCATAATCGGCATCATCCGCGAGCGGCTCGCCGAGCCGGACTGCAAAAACGGCTACATCCTCGACGGCGTCCCGCGCACTATACCGCAGGCGCAGACTATGGAGGAGATGGGCATCGATATCGACTGTGCCCTGTCCATCGAGATAGGCGACGATACGATCATCCGCCGTATGTCCGGCCGGAGGACCTGCAAGAACTGCAGCCAGACCTTCCACATCGTGAACAATCCCCCGAAGGTAGAGGGCGTGTGCGACGCCTGCGGCGGCGAGCTCACCATCCGCAAGGACGATGCTCCCGAGACCGTAAAGGCGCGCCTCGATACCTACCACCGGGAGACCGAGCCGCTCAAGGCGTTCTACGCCGAGCGCGGCAAGCTCAAGACGGTCGAAAATCAGCCCACGATCAGCGCGACGACCGCTGAGATCAAGAAAGCTCTGGGGATTTAATTATATGTCAGATACGATTTATATTAAATCCAAATCAGAGATTGAACTGATGCGTCAGGCCGGCAAGATCACCGCGGGCGCGCGCAGCATCGCGCGTCAGGCGATCAAGTCCGGTGTGACTACCAGGCAGATAAACAAGTATGTGCATGAGTTCATCCTCAAGTCGGGCGCAAAGCCCACGTTTCTGGGCTACGGCGGATTCCCTGCCAGCGCCTGCGTCTCGGTGAACGAGGAGGTCATACACGGCATCCCCGGCAAGAGGGTCATCCATGACGGCGACATCGTGTCCGTCGATGTGGGCGCGACCTTCAAGGGCTTTGTTGGTGACTGCGCGGGCACCTATGCCTGCGGAGAGATCAGCGACGAAGCCAGAAAACTCATCGAGGTTACAAGACAAAGCTTCTTCGAGGGCATCAAGTTCGCGAAGGAGGGCTACAGGATATCCGATATCGGCGGAGCAGTCCAGGATTACGTTGAAAGCCACGGCTACAGCGTCGTCCGCGAGTACGTGGGTCACGGCGTAGGCCGTCAGATGCATGAGGCTCCGGAGGTCCCGAACTACCGCGCTGACAGGATGTCGCACAGAGCAAATCCGCGCCTTGTAAGGGGCATGACGATCGCAGTCGAGCCGATGGTCATCATCGGCAAGCCCGACGTCAGGACGCTCGCCAACGACTGGACGGTCGTTTCAGTTGACGGCACTCTCGCCGCCCACTATGAAAACACCATCCATATCACCGACGGCGAGGCTGAGATCCTTACGATGGCAGATGATCTTTGGCTTTAAGCCACACCGACTTTGGAGGAATTTACTTTGGCAAAAGACGATGTAATCGAACTTGAGGGCACAGTGGTGGAATCCCTGCCCAACACCATGTTCCAGGTGGATATCGGCAAGGGTCACATCATTCTGGCGCATATTTCCGGAAAGCTCCGGATGAACTTTATCAGGATCCTTCCCGGCGACAAGGTCACGGTCCAGATGTCTCCCTATGACGTCACCCGCGGCCGCATCGTGTGGAGAAGCAAGTAGGAGGTAAAACAAATGAAAGTAAGACCTTCCGTGAAGCCCATGTGCGAAAAGTGCAAGATAATCAAGCGCAAGGGCAAAGTCATGGTTATCTGCGAGAACCCCAAGCACAAGCAGCGCCAGGGCTGATTCGCAGAGAGGGGCGCGCGCCCCGCATCAAACTCAGGCGACAAGTTGGGTACGATACTGCACGCGCAGCGTGTAAGTCTGCCCAGTCTGTCCTTATAAAAATCCCGCATGGATCCGGGGACTCCCTCCGGCGGGAACAAGTCCCCGCATCGACAATGCGGAAACAATTATCGAAAGGATGATCGTATAATATGGCACGTATAGCCGGCGTTGACCTGCCCAAGGACAAGAGAATAGAAATCGGTCTCACTTATGTCTACGGTATCGGCAGAACCAGCGCAAAGAAGATTCTGGACATGACCGGAATCAACCCCGACACCAGAGTTAAGGACCTCACCGATGAGGAAGAAGCAAAGCTGCGTGAAGCGATCGACCACCACTACATCGTGGAAGGCGACCTCCGCCGTCAGACCGCGCTTGACATCAAGCGCCTGACCGAGATCGGCTGCTACCGTGGTATGCGCCATCGCCGCGGCCTGCCCGTTCGCGGACAGAGAAGCAAGACCAACGCTCGTACCCGCAAGGGTCCGAAACGCACCATCGCAAATAAGAAGAAGTAAGGAGGGATATGAATTATGGCAACTCAGGCAAGCGCTAAGAAGAAAGTCAGAACTCGCAGGAGAGAACGCAAGAACATTGAAAAGGGCCAGGTTCATATCAGCTCTTCTTTCAACAACACTATGGTCACCATTACCGACACTCAGGGCAACGCGATATCCTGGGCATCCGCAGGCGGCCTTGGCTTCCGCGGAAGCAAGAAGTCTACCCCCTTCGCCGCTCAGACCGCAGCTGAGACTGCCGCAAAGGCAGCCATGGAGCACGGCCTCAAGTCCGTCGAAGTGTTCGTTAAGGGTCCCGGTTCGGGCCGTGAGGCCGCTATCCGCGCCCTTCAGACCGCAGGTCTCGAAGTGACGATGATCAAGGACGTTACCCCCATTCCTCACAATGGCTGCCGTCCTCCGAAACGTCGCCGCGTCTAATTGAAGGAGGGTACAGATAATGGCAAAGAATACACAGCCCATAGTTAAGCGCGCAAAGGCGCTGGGCGTCACCCCTGCCTCTCTGGGTTATACCGGCAAGAGCAAGGTCGACACCATCCGCAACCCCAAGGCTCAGGTTCGCAAAAAGCAGAGCGAGTACGGCATGCAGCTCAATGAGAAGCAGAAGGTCAAGTTCATCTACGGCGTCCTCGAAAAGCAGTTCCGTCTGTACTATGAGAGAGCCGAGAAGATGCCCGGCATCACCGGTGAAAACCTCCTGGCTATCCTTGAGCAGCGTCTTGACAACGTCGTGTTCAGACTTGGCTTCGCCATGACCCGCCGCGAGGCTCGTCAGCTGGTCAACCACGGTCACGTCACCGTCAACGGACGCAAGGTCAACATCCCCAGCTTCCAGGTCAAGCCCGGCATGGTCATTTCCCTCACCGAGAAGGGCAAGAGCATGCAGAAGGTCAAGGAGAACATTGAGGATAACGCCTTCCGTCCCGCGCCGAAGTGGATCGAGTATGACAAGAACAATATGACGGCAAAGATCGTTGCAGTTCCCGCACGCGATGACATTGATATGCCTATCGAAGAGCATCTTATCGTCGAGTTGTACTCCAAGTAATAAAGACACCCTCAAATTGGTAAGCTGATTTCCACAGGCGCTCGGCTGAGCGCACAACTTAAAAGGAGGGTTATATAACTATATGATCGAAATTAAGAAGCCGCGCATCAAATGTATCGAGACTCCGGCGGACAGCTCTTATGGCAAGTACATCATAGAGCCCCTGGAGCGCGGCTACGGCACAACTCTTGGTAACTCTCTTCGCAGGGTACTTCTCTCATCTCTCCCCGGCACCGCATGCACCAGCATAAAGATCGCCGGTGTGCAGCATGAGTTCTCCACCATCCCCGGTGTGAAGGAGGACGTGACGGAGATCGTTCTGAACGTGAAAAATCTGCTGACGAAGCTGCACAGCGACGCCGTCAAGACCGTGTTTATCGAGGCGGCCGGACCCTGCGAGGTCACGGCTGGCGATATCAAGACTGACGGCGAGGTGGAGGTCCTGAATCCCGAGCTGCACATTGCAACGCTGGATGTGGGCGCCACTCTGAGCATGGAGATCACCTTGAGCCACGGCCGCGGCTATGTCTCCGCCGACAAGAACAAGGCGGCGCGACCCGGCGTCATCGGCGTGATCCCCATCGACAGTATCTATACCCCCGTGTACAAGGTCAACTACACTGTGGAGAGCACCCGTGTGGGCGCTTCCAGCGACTACGATAAGCTGACGCTGGAGGTCTGGACCGACACCACCATCGCTGCCCGCGATGCGGTGTCCCTGGGCGCCAAGATCCTCTGCGACCATTTTGCCCTGTTCACCGACCTGTCCGACACGCTGGGCGATAAGTCCACCGTGGTGGAGAAGGCGCAGGACTCCAAGGACAAGATGCTGGAGCTGACCATCGAGGAACTGGATCTGTCTGTACGCAGCTTCAACTGCCTCAAGCGCGCCAACATCAACACCGTCGAAGACTTGATCTCCAAGACCGAGGACGAGATGATGAAGGTACGCAATCTGGGACGCAAGTCCCTGGAGGAAGTCATCAACAAGCTGGCGATGATGGGCCTGTCCCTGGCCAGCGAAGACAACAACTAACGATCCAGCGCATACCGCGCCCGATCATAACAAGGAGGAAACTGAAATGCCCGGAACTCGTAAGCTCGGTAAGACTACCGATCAGCGTATGGCGATGCTCCGTCAGCAGGTCACCGATCTTCTGGACAACGGCCGGATGGAGACCACCATCACCCGCGCCAAGGAGATCAAGCCCCTCACCGAGAAGATGATCACTCTCGGCAAGAAGGGCGACCTGGCCGCTTACCGTCAGGCGCTGAGCTTCATCACCCGCGAGGATGTGGCCAACAAGCTGTTCAAGGAACTGGCTCCCAGCTACGCCGAGCGCAACGGTGGCTATACCCGCATCATCCGCACCGGCGTCCGCCGCGGCGATGCTGCCGAGACCGCCATCATCGAGCTGGTGAAGTAATTTTACTTTCATAAAAAAGAACACGCCGACAGGCGTGTTCTTTTTTATGCCGCTGGGGAGGACGGGGCGGCGGAGGGCGTCGACGGGAGGGCGGCGGAGAATGCCCAATGCGGCAAGTCTGCGGAGGGGGGGAAAGAAGCGGCGGCGGAGTGCATATACTGCTTTCGGTGATGTGATGAGAAGATGGGTTTGCGCCTTGCTGGCGGGGGTGGTACTGCTGTCCGGCTGCGGGACAGGGGTGATCTCGACGGTGGGGGAGACGAGGGATACCGGCGATCCAAAATACGTGGCACTGACCTTTGATGACGGGCCATCGCCCCGGTGTACGCCGCGGCTGCTGGATGGGCTGCGGGAGCTGGGAGCGAAAGCTACATTCTTTGTGGTGGGCTGTCAGGCGGTGAAGGACCCGGATATCGTGCAGCGCATCGCAGCGGAGGGCCATCAGGTGGGGAACCACTCCTACGACCACGCGGATCTGCACAGCCTGACGTCGGCGCAGGCGATGGCGGATCTGGAGAAAAATGACGCGCTGCTGCGGGAGCTGCTGGGGGAGGGGGAGTACTGGGTACGGCCGCCCTACGGGCTGATGACGGAGGCAGAGGCCGCGGCGCTGTCCGTGCCGCTGGTGAACTGGTCGGTGGACACGGAGGACTGGCGGACGAAGGACAGCGGAAAAATACTGGACGTGATCTACCGCTGCACCGGGGACGGGGACATCGTGCTGCTGCACGACCGCTACCAGAACACAGTGGATGCGGTGCTGATGGCGATCGAGCATTTACAGCAGCAGGGCTACGTATTCGTAACGGTGGCGGAGCTGCTGGAGATCAAGGGCATAGCGCCGCAGGCGGGGGAGACGTACCGTCGGGCAGAATAGAAAGCGCCCCGGAGCGATGCTCCGGGGCGCTCTGTGCAGTTGCGTTACGCAGCGGCGGCCAGCATACAGTTGATGACCAGGGTCAGCACGATGAACACAGCGCCTACCCACTTGGTGCCCTTGGCCAGCTTCGCGTCCAGGCTCTTGGCCTTGGACTTGGCCATATAGCTGTCGGCAATACCGCCGATAGTGCCGGACAGGCCCTGGCTCTTGCCGGACTGGAACAACACCACCAAAATCAAAAACAGGGCGGCGATCAGCTGCAAAATAATGATAACAGTCAACATTTCGGACTCCTCCACCTATTCCATGCCATACGGCATTTGTATCACAGTACATTGCATTTTACCATAATACAACGGACTTTGCAAGAGGGAATGTGCTGTTTTATGGTTGTTTTTTATGCTTCCTTCGCCGGGTGAAAAGTAAACGGGCGCCGTTCGGCTTACGGCGCCCGCTTCAGAGGTGAAGTTTCACACAGCACCCTCAAAACCTCCCGCCAGAGGTGCCGACAGCCGCACGGCTGTGCGGCTGCCCGACGATTTGAGGATAGAAAGGAAAAGCAATTCATGTAAAAGAATTACTATGGGTACAATACAACAGAAGACCGTGGTTTGTAAAGCGACAATGTTTCATGCAAATATGAGAAAATGTCATACACATATATTCCACTGGAACTCCACAAAAAATCGTAAAAAGTGCCGAAAACCCGCCCTTGCCACCAGCGGTGCGAAGGGAGTATAATCTTGCTATGAAATAGTGTCATATAAACAGGAGGCGTCATGGATACCAAAAAACTGGAAGCCCTGCTGACGGCGGTGGAGTTGGGCAGCTTCACACGCGCCGCCGAGGTGCTGGGCTATACGCAGTCCGGATTGACCCACATGATGAACAGCCTGGAAAAGGATATTGGCTTCACCGTTCTGCTGCGGGGCCGCAGCGGCGTCCGGCTGACCCCGGCAGGCCAGCGGATACTGCCCCTGGTGCGGGACTGCCTGACCTCCACCGCCGCCCTGGAGCGCGAGATATCCCTTATCAACACCCATAAGGAGGACTCCGTCCGCGTGGCGGCCTATGAGTCTATCGCCCGTCATTGGTTGCCGGAGATCATCCAGCAGTTTCGCCGGGAGCACCCGGATGTCACTGTGGACATCCAGATGGGCAGCGTAGACGAGGTCTACCGCTGGGTGCTGGAGGATCGGGTGGATATGTGCTTTGCCAGCCGCCAGGACGCCCCGCTGGAGTGGACATTTCTGCGGGATGACGAGCTGCTGGCCATCCTGCCGCCGGAGTACGACAGCGGGGAAGCGGCCTTTCCTGTGGAGGCCTTTAACGGTCAGGAGTTCCTTATGCCCTCCATGGGCTTTGACAAGGATATCCTCCGCGTGCTGAATGAGCACGGCGTCACGCCCCTGATCCGTACCACTCAGGTGTCCGACAGCGCCGTTATCTCTATGGTGGAGCACGGCCTGGGTGTCAGCGTCCTGTCCCGCCTGGTCCTCCGCGGCCGGCAGAACAGTGTCCGCGCCCTGCCGCTGGAGCCTCGGGCTGTCCGTGAGCTGGGTATCGCCGCCCGTCCGCAGAAGGAGCTGCGCCCCATCGCCCGCCAGTTCATCCGCCAAGCCTGCGAGATGATCGAGAAGATGTGACACAGCGCTGCGCGCGAAATTACCACAACACAAAGGAAATGATTATGCTGCAATTTCAAGAACTCACCGCCGCCCACGGCGACCGCCTGCGCGGCTATTACCGGAACTGCGACTACCGCCTGTGTGAATATTCCCTGGGCGTCAAGCTCATGTGGCGGGACCACCTGCATCCGTCCTTTGCCGAGGTCACCGGCTGCCTTGTGATCCGCAACTGTATCGAGGGCGAGTACGTCTTTGACTACCCCATTGCCGGCCCCGAGGCAGATGTTGAAGGTGCCCTGCGGGCCATCGAGTCCTGGTGCGCCGCCACCGGCACGCCTCTGGTGCTCTCTGTGGTGCCGGAGGACAAGGCCCAGACCCTCTGCCTGCGCTATCCCCGCTGCCGCGTTATCAGCGAGCGTCCCTGGAAGGACTATCTTTACCGAACAGAGGAGTTGGCCGCTTTCGCCGGCCGTCGGTACAGCGGCCAGCGCAACCACATCAACAAGTTCCGCCGGGATTATCCCGACGCGGAATTTACCCCGCTGACCGACCCCGGCGATCCCCGACTGGCCGCCTTTTGGCAGGACTATGAGGCCGAGTTTCACAAGTCCGGCCCCCTGGCTGTGCAGGAGCTGTCTCTGGCACAGGAGATGTTCTCCCGCATCGGCACCGACTGGTTCTGTGCCGGCGGTATGCTGGCAGAGGGGCGTCTGGTGGCTGTCTGCCTGGCGGAGAAATGCGGCGGCACCCTTATCGACCACATCGAAAAGGCCCTGTACTCCCATGCCGGGGCCTATCCCGCCCTGGTCCAGGCTTTCGCCGCCTACTACGGTGGGGACTGCACATGGTGCAACCGGGAGGATGACGCCCGGGACAAGGGCCTCCGCACCTCCAAGCTGCAATACCTGCCGGATCACTTGGGCGGCAAGGTCCGTATCGAGGCGGGCACCGAGCTGGACGCCCTCAAGGCCGTCCCTGCCATCAAAACCGATTGTCTGTCCCTGACGCCTCTCCGCAAAGGCGATATCCCTGCGTACAGCGCCCTGTGTCTGGACGACGAGCGCAACCGCTGGTGGGGCTACGACTACCGCACCGACCTGGGCGATCAGCCCCTGACCGACACCTATTTCTACGATGTGGCCCGGGCCGATTTCGCCGCCCGCCGCGCCGTCAACTTTGCCGTTCGCCTGAAGGGCAGGCTCATCGGCGAGGTGGTGCTCTATAACCCCGACTTTCGGGGCGGGTTCGAACAGGGCTGCCGCATTGCCCCGGAATACGCCGGCCACGGCTATGGCGCTGAAGCCTTTGCCGCTGCCGCCGACTGGGCACTGTACCATCTGGGGCTTGCCCGGGTGGTGGCCAAATGCTTCAAGGAAAATGAGCCGTCCCGTAAAATGTTATCCGCTTGTATGCGTCCCAGCGGCGAGGACGATACGTATTTCTACTTTGAAAAGACCGTCTGACGCATAAGACAAGCACCTCCGCGCACACTAGGCACGGAGGTGCTTTTTCATGCAGTATGAGACGCTGACCGACCTGTTGAACAACGAGGCCGCGGCCTACGACTACTTCTACGCCCTGTCTCCGGAGATGCAGACCCGGCTCCAGCAGCGCCGCGATATCCGCGATCTGCGCCAGCTGAAGCAGGCCGCCGCGGACATCCAGACAAACTCCCGTCCCGCCGCTTTCTGAATGAACAGCTCAGAAAAACAGCGCCCTCGGCATCAGCCGGGGGCGCTGTATGTTCATCTCTGATACTCGAATTCCAGATCGTACATGCTGACGATGTCGCCGTCCTGAATGCCCATCTGCTCTAATGTGTCGAACAGGCCGCTCTGCCGCAGCATCTTGTCGAAGTACATGCGGCTCTCGTAGTCGGAGAAGTTGATGTTGCCCATAAGCCGCTGGAGCCACGGCCCCTCCACCAGCCAGGTGTTGTCCTCCCGCTCGATGTGCAGGGGCTCGGTGGTGTCGATCACCGGCGGCTTGGGCACGTACTCCGGCTCGTACACCGTCACCGGCGGCAGCTCACTGAGCCGCCGGGCGATGTGCTGCACCAGCTCCCGCGTGCCCTGATGGGTGGCGGCGGACATGGCGAAGAACTCGTAGCCCAGCGCCTCCACATGGGCGCGGAAGGCATCCAGCTGCGCCGTGTCCATCAGAAGATCCGTCTTGTTGGCCACGGCGATCTGCGGCCGTGTAGCCAGCTCCGGGCTGTACTCCTTCAGCTCCGCGTTGATGGCGTCAAAGTCCGCGATGGGGTCCCGCCCCTCGCTGCCGGACACGTCCACCAGATGTACCAGCAGGCGGCACCGGTCGATGTGCCGCAGAAAATCGTGGCCCAGACCCGCGCCCTCGCTGGCGCCCTCGATGATGCCGGGGATGTCCGCCATGACGAAGCTGACGCCCTCGTCCACGTACACCACACCCAGATTGGGGTACAGGGTGGTGAAGTGGTAGTTGGCGATTTTCGGGTGGGCCTTGCTGACCACACTCAAGAGCGTGCTTTTGCCCACATTGGGGAAGCCCACCAGCCCCACGTCCGCCAGCAGCTTCAGCTCCAGCACCACGTCGTGGCTCTCGCCGGGCAGACCCGCCTTGGCAAACCGCGGCACTTGCCGGGTGGGGGTGGCGAAATGCTGGTTGCCCCAGCCGCCCCGGCCGCCCCTGCACAGCACATAGGGCTTGTCGTCGGACATATCCTTGATGATCTCGCCACTCTCGGCATCGCGCACCAGCGTGCCCCGGGGGACCTTGATGGTCAGGCTTTCGCCGTCCTTGCCGGTCTTGCGGCCGCCCTGGCCGTCCACGCCGTTGCCGGCCACATACTTGCGCTTGTAGCGGAAGTCCATCAGTGTGGACATATTGTCGTCCACCTTCAGGATGATGGAGCCGCCGCTGCCGCCGTCGCCGCCGTCCGGACCGCCCGCCGCAATATATTTTTCCCGGTGGAAGGCCACCGCGCCGTTGCCGCCGTTGCCGGCCCGCACGGTGATCCGCGCCTTATCGATAAATCCATTTGCCATGGTGCTACCTCGCTTTATCTGAAAACTTGCCTATCTCTCCATTTTGCTTCTATTTTACCCGAAAGGAGTAAAAAGGTCAACAAAAAACCTCCCGCCATCGGCGGGAGGCTTTTCAAATACCAATTACTCCGCGGGGTAAACAGAGACCTGCTTGCGGTCCTTGCCCAGACGCTCGAAGCGGACAACGCCGTCCGCCTTGGCGAACAGGGTGTCGTCGGTACCCTTGCCCACGTTGGTGCCGGGGTGGATGTGGGTGCCGCGCTGACGCACCAGAATGTTGCCAGCCAGCACGAACTGCCCGTCAGCGCGCTTGGGGCCAAGGCGCTTGGACTCGGAATCACGGCCGTTCTTGGTGGAGCCCATACCTTTTTTATGGGCAAAGAACTGCAGAGAAATGTTCAGCATTTTCAAGTACCATCCTTTCTGTAAGATGATCGAGGAAGAAGGCTCACGCCTCCATAACTTCGATGTTGTCGGGATACTCGTCGTGGAGCTGTGCCAGATACACCATCAGCCCCGTCAGCAAATTCTGACAGGTGCTCTCGGCGTCGGACGCCAGCCCGCCGGGCAGCCGCAGCGTGATGCTGGTCTCCCGTTCATTGACCTTGACGGCGGCGCACAGCCCCATCACGTCATTCACGGTGGCCTCCACCAGCCGTATGGCGCTGGTGACGGCGGCACAGACGATGTCCTCGCCCGCGTCGGCATAGCCGCTGTGTCCGCTGACCTCAAACCCGACGATACGCGATTCCTCCGTGAGGAATGTCACAGTGGTCATTGCCGTCTCAGAACGTGATCTTGCCGATCTCGACCTTGGTGTACGGCTGACGATGACCCTGCCGTTTGCGGTAACCCTTCTTGGGGGTATACTTGAAGATACGGATCTTCTTGCCCTTGCCATTCTTGACCACAGTGGCGTCCACCTTCGCGCCCTCCACCACGGGAGTGCCGAACTTCGTGTTCTCACCATCGACGATGGCCAGAACCTGATCGAACACCACGGCGTCGCCAGCATTCACGTCCAGCTTCTCGATGAACAGAGTGTCACCCTCGCTGACGTTGTACTGCTTACCGCCGGTAACGATAATAGCCTGCATAACCTTGTTGCACCTGCCTTTCCTTAATTACGGACTCGCTGTCGGGGGCGGCCGGACAAGCCGGCGCTTGCTTACCCATTCAAAGCGGCTTATCAAGTATAACAGCGTCTTTCCCCCTTGTCAACAGGGAAAGACGCTGTTTTTGCCTGTTTTCGCAAAAATTTCCCGCTTTACGCCGTGGGATAGGCCAGTTTCTCCTGGTTCCACCCGGAAATGATCTCCGTATAGAACGCGCAGCACGTCTTCGCCAGCTCCACGTCCAGATTGCGGTAGTTGCCGCACTCCTTTGCGCTTTTTCCTGGCATTTCGCCCTCAAATACCGCCCCCTGGGCGAACACCCGCTGCACAAGGGCCACGGCCTGGGCCAGTGTCAACTGTTTCCCGTCAAACAGGAAATAGAATCCCGTCTGGCACCCCATGGGGCCGAAGTACACCACCGCGTCCTTTTCCGGGCTGTTCCGCAGCAGTGTGGCGATCACGTGCTCCACCGAGTGCATCTCCGCGTTGGTCAGCAGGTCACCGGTGTTGGGCTTTTTGAACCGCAGGTCCAGCGTCACCACGTCTCCGTCCTGCCGGCTGAGATACAGCCCCGGCACCAGCACGTCGTGATCCACCGTAAAGCTGGCGATACGTTCCATGTTCAGCCCTCCAGTCCGTCCAGGAACGCCATAGCGACCCTGTTCAGGTCCTTCATGGCCTCCGGGAAGTTAAAATAGAAATCATGGTGCTCCAGCACGCAGTCTGATACGGACTTCAGCGCCATGAACGGCACCTCGTTGCGGTAACACACCTGTGCCGCCGCGCCGCCCTCCATTTCAATGAGCAGGGGGTGGAAGGTCTCGGCGATCCACCGCGCCCGGTCACACTCCGTGGCGAACCACTCTCCGGTGGCCACGCTGCCCACACGGTAAGCGTACCCGGCTTTGTCCATGGCGTCCTTTGCCTTCTCCAGCTCGGCGGTGGGGAAGTCCATCCGGTTCACCGTGGACACCAGCCCCACCGGGTCACCGATGCCCGACGTATCCACGTCGTGCTGCATGAACCGATCCGCCAGCACCAGCGTCCCGATCGGCACGTTCTCAAAGCACCCGGCAACGCCCACGTTGACGATCCGTCCCGGCGCGTACAGGTCGATAAACAGCTGGGTGGCCATGGCAGCGTTTACCTTCCCCACGCCGCCGCAGCAGGCGACCACGTTCTCCCGTATCCGGTAGAAGGGCACGCCCGCCACCGTTTTTTCCGGCTCCGCGCCCTCCGGCAGCAGGCTCTCGATCTCGCCCTTCATGGCGTACAGCAATCCAGTCAGCATACAGCAAACCCTCACTTTTCCCATTTTCTCCATTGTAAATACCCCGGCGGCAGAATGTCAAGTTGCATTTTCCCCACTTTCCCTGTAAAATAATAAAAAACGAAAGGAGCACATCATGGTCATCGGTATCGTCTGCGAATTTGACCCCCTCCACAGGGGACACGCCCGCCTTCTCTCCCACGCCCGCGCCTTGGGCGCGGACACGGTGGTCTGCGCCATGAGCGGCTCCTTCACCCAGCGGGGCAGCTTCGCCGCCCTGTCCAAAACGGCGCGCGCCGAGATGGCGGTCCGCTGCGGTGCTGACCTGGTGCTGGAGCTCCCCACGCCCTGGGCCATGTCCCCGGCGGAGACCTTCGCCCGCGGCGGCGTGCGGCTGCTGGCCCTTGCCGGGGCCGATACCCTCCTGTTCGGCAGCGAGTGTGGGGATCTGCCCGCCCTGCGGTGTCTGGCCGACTGCCTGGACAGCCCCACCTTTGCCGATCACCTTACCGCCGCGCCGGAGTCGGGCCTGACCTTCGCCGCCCGTCGTCAGGCTGCCGCCGCATCCCTGCTGGACAATGCTACCGCCGCCCTTCTGCAAAGTCCCAACAACACCCTGGCCGTGGAGTATCTCCGCGCCCTGCGCCATACCCACAGCGACATGACGCCCTGCACACTCCGCCGTGAGGGTGCCGGCCATGACGGCGCTCCGGAGGGGGATACCGCCTCGGCCTCCTTTCTGCGTGAATTGCTGCGGCAGGGCAGGGGGGAGGCCGCCTGTGCCTATATGCCCACCCCGGCGGCGGACGTCCTCCGCCGTGAGCTGGCCGCAGGCCGCATTGCTGACGGCGCCCTCTGTGAGCGCGCGATACTGGTCCGCCTCCGTGCTATGACCGAGGCGGATTGGCGTCCCTACGACCCAGGAAACGAGGGCCTGTACCACCGGCTGTATCAGGCATCCCGCGACACCTGCACCGTGGCGGAGATGCTCTCCGCTGCAAAAACCAAGCGCTATCCCCTTGCCCGCCTGCGCCGCATGGTTCTCAGCGCCTACCTGCAACTCTCCCCGGCTCCGGCGGAAATGCCTTATCTTCGGGTGCTGGCGGCCAATGCCGCGGGCCGCGCTCATCTGCGCTGTCTGCGGGATGCCGGTGCCCCGGTGCTGACGAAGCCTGCCGACGTTCCGGCGCTGGGGCCGGCGGCGGAGGAGCTGTTCACTCTGGAGTCCCGCTGTACCGACCTGTATGTGCTGGCCCGCCCGGATCTGACCCAGGCCGCCCCCGGCCAGGACTACCGTACCACACCGGTCATGGTATAAACAGACGCG
>OIWS01000025.1_pt1 | contig 215174 bp, 161 predicted proteins | sample 1587611 | NCBI WGS metagenome assembly OIWS01 (sample SAMEA3888919, study PRJEB22519) | human gut metagenome | biome: human gut; feature: human-associated habitat; material: faeces | place: Denmark | collected 2010 | reverse complement strand
ATATGCAGACGGCAAGGGACACATACAACCAATTGGAGTACGCGAAGAAAAAGGGGCGCGAGGAAGGACGTGAAGAAGGCATTGAAAAGCGCTCAAGAGAAATTGCTGCGAACATGTTGAGAAAGAATGTTCCTATTGAGTCGATATGTGAATTCACCGGTCTCTCAGCCGAAGAAATTACCAAACTACAGAGCGAAGCGTAACTAAAGCCGCAATCAAAATGCGCCATAGAACTTAAGTGCTTCTTCTCAGGCGGTACACGGCCACGGGGTGTTTTGTAACTAATTGATAACCAAATAGCATTTTAACAAGAGCGTGGAAACGCAGGCATTTTTTGGCCACGTTTCCACGCTCCGTTTTATAACTCATTGAAAATCAACGCTTCCAGAAACAAAGCGTGGCCGCGTCCCGACCGACAGGAAAATAGACCGAAAAAACTCGCAAAGATTACCAAGTAATTATTTAAGGATTATTATATTTGCGGCGCTAAAAAGACGAACAAAATGAGAGCAGCGATTTATGGCGCGGGTTCTTTGGGAACCATATTGGGCGCATTCATAACCAGGAAAGGCGGACAGATCGACCTGATAAATCATAACGAGAAACATGTCACGGCACTGCGACGCAATGGCGCTGTCATTACCGGCACATTGCAATTCATGCAAGCCGTCAACGCCTTGACTGACAAGGAAATGACAGGAAAATATGACATCATTTTCCTGATGACAAAGCAGCAGGCTAACCGCGAGGTCGTGAGTTTTCTGAAAGATTATCTGGCAGAAGACGGTGTCATAGTCACTATGCAGAACGGACTTCCGGAACCACAGATAGCAGAAATCGTGGGAGAGAAAAGAGTGCTCGGCTGCACAGTCGCGTGGGGAGCCACGATGACTGAACCGGGAGTATGCGAATTGACAAGTTCGCCGGACAGCCTTACATTTTCATTGGGCAGCATCTTCAAGCAACGAGGCAACCATTTCGATGAAGTGAAGGCATTGCTGGAGATGATGGGGCCGGTGGAAGTAGATGAGAATTTCGTGGGCACACGCTGGAGCAAACTTCTTATAAACGCCTCATTCTCAGGCATGAGCGCAGTGCTCGGCTGTACTTTCGGCGAGGCTGCCGGAGACAAGGAATCACGTCGGATTGTCCAGAAGCTGATAAAGGAATGCATCGACGTTTGCGCTGCGTCGGACATCAGAATCGAGCCGATACAGGGCAAGGATGTGGTGAAACTGCTAGACTACCGCAATCCCATCAAGAAAGCGATATCATTCTTCATTATCCCGATAGCCATACGCAAGCATGCTGGATTGAAAGCCAGCATGTTGCAGGACATCGAGCGGGGCAAGAAGACAGAGGTGGACGCAATCAACGGCGCCGTCTGCGCACAAGGACGGAAGGTCAATGTGCCGACGCCGTGCAATGACAAGGTAGTGGAATTGATTCACCGCATCGAAAACGGCGAACTGACCCCCTGCCATGAAAATGTTCTTTTATTCAAATAGTCTCGCACATGATAGCACTCGCGACACACCGCGCATAGAGCCCGGCAGGGCGGCGTAGTAAAAGCGCGAGGGCATGAACCCCCCGCACTATTATAAACGTCATTATAATGACAGCACTCGCGATACACCGCGCATAGAGCCCATCAGGGCGATAGTAAGTCCCTTCCCCGAGGGGAGGGATTTAGGGTGGGGGTAACGTAGTAAAAGCGCGAGGGCCTGAAACCCCCGCACTATTATAAACGTCATTATAATGACAGAACTCGCGAAACTCGCATTAAACATTAAAACAACTTCGCAGCAGCTACCGCGCAATTGATGCCGTCGATGGCCGATGATACGATACCGCCGGAGTAACCTGCGCCTTCACCACATGGGAAGAGGCCCGGAACCTGAGGGCTTTGGAAATCATCGCCCCGGACGATGCGTACCGGAGATGAAGTACGGGACTCCACGCCGAGCAGGAGGGCATCCTCGGTGTAATAACCGCGCATCTTGTTGTTGATCAGAGGGAATGCCTTCTGGAGACGGGATGACACACATTCAGGAAGAAGCTCGTACAACGGAGCTGACACTACGCCCGGACGATATGAGGTCTCAGGAAGGTCCTCGGACATCTGCTCCTCACAGAAATCCACCATACGCTGAGCAGGAGCGCAAAGCTTGTTCACCACGCCGTTTTCATCTGCCTCGGCATGTTCTGCAGCATAGTCGAACATCTTCTTCTCCACATCGTGCTGGAAATTCAGGAGAGAGAAAACACCATCCTTCTTATACTCTTCCGGAACATCATCCGGTTCGATAGACACTACGACACCGGCATTGGCCCACTTGGAATTGCGCGCAGAATTGGACATGCCGTTGAGCACCGTATAGCCGTCCTCGGTGGAAGAAGGCACGAGAATTCCGCCAGGGCACATGCAGAAGGAGAACACTCCCCTGTCGTCAACCTGCTCCACGAATGAATACTCGGCAGCCGGGAAGCCGGGCTCCCACTGGCCGCGATAACGGATCTTGTTGATAAGCGCCTGCGGATGCTCCACACGGACACCCATTGCAAAGCCCTTTGCCTGAAGTTCGCAGCCCTTGCCCTGGAGCATTTCGTAAACGTCGCGGGCAGAATGACCGGTCGCCAAAATAACAGCTTTCGCCTTGTATGTCAATGTCTTATTGTCATTCTTTTCATCGATGGCAGTAACGGTGATGACGCCGTCTTCAGCCCTTTCGATATCAGAAACCCTGTTCTGGAAATGATATTCTCCGCCATGTTCAATGATACATTCGCGGATATTGCTGACAAGTCTCGGAAGCTTGTCGGTTCCGATATGCGGATGCGCATCCACGATAATGGACGGATCTGCGCCGAAATTCACGAACTGATAGAGGACCTCGCGGTTGTCGCCACGCTTGGAAGAACGTGTAAAGAGCTTGCCGTCAGAGAATGTGCCTGCGCCGCCCTCGCCATAGCAATAGTTGGAATCAGGGTTCACGACACCCGTGCGTGAAAGCTTCGCAATATCCGGTTTTCTACCGCTTACATCCTTTCCGCGCTCCAGCACGACAGGCTTGAGCCCCAATGTCAGGAGTTTCAATGCAGCGAACATTCCGGCAGGACCTGATCCTACCACAATGACAGGTTCAGCATTATGAACATCCTGATACTCAGGAAGTTTATATTCCTCATAAGGCTCATCCTTCTTGTAAGCCTCCACTCTGTAGCGCATCGTGACATCACCCCTGGCATCGATGGAACGATGCACGATATGACAATGTGCATCAGCATTGACCATTGTCGGCTGGTATGACTTGGTCGGGTCAATGACATTGATCACGGCGTTAGGTCTGAGGTGCAGGGCTTCGGCCGCTGCCATCCTGATATCATCCAATCTTGGTTCACGTCCCATCCTGCAGGACACTTCAAATTCTATCATATATTACTAATTCTAACAACTTACTGAGTTTCTCAAAATAACGAGGGTGTCACTTGCTCGAAGCTTACAACCCAACGCGCTTTTATCACGTTACCCTCTCCCTAAATCCCTCCCCTCGGGGAAGGGACTTACCATCGCCCTCCCGGGCTCTAATCATATATCAACTATTCTAACAACTTACTGAGTTTTTCAAAATAACAAGGGTGTCAATGTTCGAAGGTTACAACCCAACGCACTAAAAATCCGCAATGCGGGAAACGGGGGCGACATCGAGCGGAGTGCGTTCACCGGCGAGGTAGTGATAGTAGCCGGCTATGGCAATCATGGCGGCATTGTCCGTAGTGAACTTGAACTCAGGCAGGTACGTGTTCCAGCCACGCTTCTTGCCCTCCTCCTCGATACGGTTTCGCAATCCGCTGTTCGCAGACACGCCGCCTCCGATCGTTATCTCCTTGATACCGGTCTGCTTGGCAGCCTTTATCAATTTATCCAACAATATGTCTATCAATGCTTTCTGGAAACTTGCACAGATGTCTTCCTTGTTCTTCTCCATGAACTCCGGATCCTTGGCCATCTCATCCCTCACGAAATAAAGCAGGGATGTCTTGATACCGCTGAAACTGTAGTCCAGACCCGGAATATGCGGCTTGGCGAACTTGAACCGGTCGGGGTTGCCTAATTTCGCGAGCTTGTCTATCACAGGTCCGCCCGGATATCCGAGCCCCATCATTTTCGAACACTTGTCGAAAGCCTCGCCCACAGCATCATCTATCGTCTGGCCCAGAATCTCATAATCCAGAGGACCGTTCACCTTTACAATCTGAGAATTCCCTCCTGAAACCAGAAGGCAGAGATACGGGAACTCCGGATGATGATTCTCCTTGTCATACTGCTTCACGAAATCCGCAAGTATATGACCCTGAAGATGATTGACCATGATTACAGGTATCCCGAGAGAAACGCCGAGAGCCTTGGCGAAAGAAGTTCCGACCAGGAGCGAGCCGAGAAGACCCGGTCCTCTGGTAAATGCAATCGCCGTTAGTTCCTCAGGCTTCACGCCCGCCTTCTCCAGCGCCTGGCTGACAACAGGAACAATGTTCTGCTCATGCGCCCTGGATGCAAGTTCCGGCACGACCCCGCCGTAATCCTTGTGAACCTGCTGGCTGGCAATGACATTGGACAGAAGATATCCGTCCCGTATAACAGCTGCGGAAGTGTCATCGCACGATGACTCTATTCCGAGAATGATGTCTGAATGTTCCATGTGTCTTTCAAAAAACTCCAATCTGAACCGCAAAGGTAATATAATTTAGAGATATTTTATGTAAGTTTGTAAGATAATATAAGTATAAAAAAGGACAGGTCGGTATCAGGAAGACAGTAAAAATATTATATCTGCTGATAGTTGTCGTGACGGCACTCATTGTCGCTGCGCTTATTGCTGTACAATCCCCTAAAGTCCAGACCTTCCTTGCGGAAAAGGCACTGCACTCCCTGGAAAACAGCATTGACGGAAGAATAAGCATCGGAAAAATCCATATCGACCCATTCAAAGCCGTAGTAATCAAAGATTTGGCCGTCATTGACAATCACCCTTACAGGGACTCGGCAGGCATGATGGCGACAGACACGCTTTTCCGCGCGAGGTACGTTTCCGCCACATTCGGCATAAAGACATTGATAAACGACGGCAGCATCAGCCTCTCCACAGCGAAAGTGACTGACGGACTTTTCTTCCTGGTAATCGAGCCGGGAGACAGCACGGCAGCGGACACTTCGGGCACCATCAACCTGAAAAGGATTTTCCGACTCGGCAATGGCAACAAGGAAAAGAAGAAAAACGACAAGGAAATTTTCTCCATCTCGGACGTAGAGCTGGACGGCATGGCATTCAGGATGAGGAACTTCCGTAAAGACGCCACACAATACGCCAGTGACGAAATGAATTGGTTCGACCTCGATGTGGAAGACATCAAGCTGAAAGGCAGGAATTTAAGGCTGAAAGGAGGCGTGATGTCCGGAAACTGCGACAGATTGTCGTTCAGGGAGAAAAGCGGATTCGTCTGCCACCTCATGTCGGGAAGCGCCAAGGTCGGCAACGGCAAGACCATCGTCGACAATCTCCGCATCATAGACAACTGGTCGGACATTGACATCCCGAACCTGAAAATGACATACAAGGACACGGATGCCTGGTCAGACTTCATAAATGCAGTACGGCTCCAGAGCGACATCCGCCCGAGCATGGTGAGCATGAACACATTGAGATACTTCGCGCCGGCGCTCAAACGGTTCCGCATGACGGCAAACCTGAACGGGCACGTCGAAGGCTATATCAATGACCTGCACCTGAAAGACATAAAATTCGAGTCCGCGGACGTCGAAGGTTTCACCAAATGGGACAATGCCCATGGACGCGGCATTTCCGGCGATTTCAGCGGTTCCATCATCGGCCTGCCGGATTCACAGGGCATGCTGCTGGAAGCGGATGTCAGGAAAATCCGTTTCTCATCCCGAGGCCTGGAGCGCTTCATCAAGGGCTGGGCACCTGACGCCGCATTGAAAATCAGCAACTTATGTAAAGGCAAGACGGCTACGTTCACCGGACGCATGAGAGGACCGCTGAACAGGCTTTCGGTACGCGGTTCCATTCACAGCGGCTTCGGGAAAGTCACCGCCGACATCGGAATCAGAAACATCATTGACAAGTACAGACCGATGGAAATCGGAGGACAGATTTCCACTGAAGGTCTGGAAATCAACAAGATAGTCGACAATATCCCCATAGGGAAATGCACCATGCGTTCCGGTCTTTCCGCCACGCTCGGCAAAAACGGCCCGGAAATGACCATCGACTCCCTAAAGGTGGACCATCTGGAGGTACTGAACTACGGATATACGGGAATTGCCGCCGCCGGAACATTCAGCCAGGATGCGTTCAACGGACGTATCGTATGCAGCGACCCGAACCTGAACTTCCTCTTCCAAGGAATATTTTCATTGTCTTCAAAGACACAAAACGCTCTGTATCAGTTCTATGCAAATCTCGGATACGCAGATCTGCATGCCCTGAACATTGACAAGCGAGGAACTTCCAGAATCAGTCTGACGACACAGGCAAACTTCACGCGCGTCAGCGGCGAAGAGATTCTGGGCAACATCAACGTGAACGGCATTGTCCTCGAAGACGAGCACGGCAGGCACAATGTCGGCGACATCGAAATTTCGTCATACGCGAACAATGACCTGAACCGCGTGAAATTCAAGTCCGGATTCGCGGACGGCACGTACTCCGGCACCCGGTTCTTCAAGAGTTTCATCAATGACATCAAGACAGTAGCTACAAGCGGGTCCCTGCCTTCATTGCGCCTGGGAAGCGGGAATTGGGACAGGAACAAATACGATGCATCCATACGTTTCCATGACACCAAGGACATCATGTCGTTCTTCGCACCGGGCGTCTACATCGCCGACAGCACGGCATTGAACATCAGCATCGCTCGGGACGGAAACCTTAAAGCCAGCCTGACGTCCGGACGTATTGCATTCAAGGACAAATACTTGAAAGGCATTGACCTGAAACTGGGAAATCCTGACGGCAGCATTGAAGGAACATTGAAAGCGGACGAGATGAAGTTCGCGCCGATGCTCGTGAAGTCGGGCAAGGTCAATGTTTACGCGAAGAAGGATTCCATCGGGGCCAGATTCAGTTATGACAATGCGACCGAGCTCCAGAACCGCGGCGACCTGATCCTCAGGGGACGCATATATCGCGATGACAATGATTCATTGGCAATAAGCACCAATTTCGACCCGTCATATATCTATCTGAAATCCAGATTGTGGAAAATCGCGTCGTCCAAGATGGATTTCTACAGCGGAGGCGCACAAATCGGGAACCTGCGGATCACGGGAGACGACCAGGAGATAAGGCTGAACGGCGGATACTCCGCCACGGATAGCGATACCCTCAGGCTGAACATGGAAAAATTCGACATTTCCATGGCCAATGCTTTCTCGAATCAGGAATTGGGACTGGAAGGCCGGATGACCGGACAGGCGATGCTGATATCACGCACGGACGATCAGGCAGGAGTCCTCATGCGTCTCCAGAGCGACTCCACCATGTTCGGAGGCCACCGGGCCGGCACCGTGAAGGTCGCTTGCGTATGGGATGACGAGGGCAAGAAGTTCAATTTCCTGAGCCGCAATTCATTGGACGGAGTACAGACGCTGGATGCTTCGGGACATTTCTTCCCCAAGCAGAAAACATTGGACGGCAACCTGTCGCTCAACGGACTGGATGCAGGTTATGCCCTGCCGTTCCTGAAATCATTGTTCAGCAGCATTGACGGCAGCCTTTCCGGAGACATCGCATTCAACGGACCGCTGGACAACATTGAAATAAGCAGCAAGGAACTGAGGTTCAACCGTACGAAGCTGCGGGTGGACTTCACGAACGTGGAATATACCGCCGACGGTCCGGTGACGCTCGACAGCAAGGGTGCGAGGTTCGAAAATGTCACGATAACCGACAGGTTCAATGAGAAGGGCACGGTGAGCGGCAGCATCTTGTGGGACCATTTCCGTGACATGAGTTTCGACACGGACATCAAGTTCCGCCAGATGGAGGTGCTGAATCTCGGAGAAAATGACAATCCTGTTTTCTATGGCAATGTTTCCGCGACAGGAGACCTGACCATCACCGGACAGCTGAATTCCATATTGCTGTCAGCGGATGCACGCACGGCGAAGAGAGGAGAATTCCACATACCGATGAACACCGCTTCATCAGCCGGAAAGTCCAACTTGCTGACATTCAAGAAGCCATACAGGGAAATCCGCATTGACCCTTACGACGAAATGATGCGGAAACTGAAGGAGAAGGAAAAGAAGGCCAATGACTTGGGCATCAAGCTGAGAATCAATGCCACGCCGGACATTACCGCCAGCCTGGAAATCGACAAGGCCGCAGGAAACGTGCTTACCGGCAACGGCAACGGCCGGATCGACGTGGAAGTGAGACCGGGAATCGGACTCTTCACCATAAACGGCAACTATATCATTTCCAACGGAACTTACCATTTCGTGGCGCTGGGAATAGCGAAAAGGGATTTCTCCATACAGGACGGAAGTTCCATCAGGTTCAACGGAGACATTATGGACAGCAACTTGGATATCAATGCGTTATACAAGACCAAGGCTTCGGTCGGGACGCTGATTTCCGACACCACGTCCACCGCAAGAAGGACAGTCGAATGCGGAATTGCCATCACGGACAAGCTGAGCAATCCGAGACTGGATTTCTCCATCAACATCCCAGACCTGGATCCGACGACGCAGAGCCGCGTGGAAAGCGCATTGAACACGCAGGACAAGATTCAGAAACAGCTTCTGGCCCTGTTGCTTTCGAACAGTTTCCTGCCTGACGAGCAGTCCGGCATCACCAACACGTCTTCGTCAATGCTGTATTCCAATGTTTCGGAAATCATGGCGGGGCAGCTGAACAACATCTTGCAGAAACTGAACATACCTGTCGACTTCGGGCTTGATTATCAGCAAAATGCAGGCGGAACGGATATCTTCGACGTGGCATTGTCCACCGCCTTGTTCAACAACCGCGTGGTGGTGAACGGCACCATCGGCAACAGGCAGTACAACTCCACTTCGTCAGGAAGCGAGGTCGTGGGAGACCTGGACATCGACGTAAAACTGGACCGCCCGGGGGCATTGAGACTGAACCTTTTCTCGCATTCGGCAGACCAGTACACCAATTATCTGGACAATTCCCAGAGAAACGGCATCGGTATCACTTATCAGAAAGAATACGACAGCATCGGTGAATTCATACGCAACCTTTTCAGAAGCAGACGCAAAAAACAGGAGCTGGAGGCCGAGCGCCAGCAGGCTCTCATGAATGAACGGAAAGTGCGGATAAAGATCAATGCGGATAAAAACGAAAAGAAAAATGGAAAACGCAGATAGACGGGGCAGGCTGTTCCTGATTCCCTCGCCACTCGGGGAAAACGACCCGAAAGAAGTCATCCCGGAAGGAGTATTGTCAATGCTGCCGAAGCTTCACACATACGTAGTGGAGGCGACGAGGACAGCCAGACGGTATCTCTCCGCAGCCGGACTGAAAGGACATATACAAGAGCTTGAGTTTCATGAGCTTAACGAGCATACCAAACCGGAAGAAGTGGAGGCGCTGCTGCCTCTTTTCAATGACGGCAACGATGTAGGACTCATAACGGAAGCCGGACTTCCGGCCGTAGCCGACCCCGGCGCGCAACTGGTAAGCCTGTGCCATAAACATGGCATCGAGGTGGTGCCGTGTTCGGGGCCGTCATCGCTGATGCTTGCTCTCATGGCCTCAGGTCTGAACGGACAGTCATTTGCATTCCTCGGCTACATACCCGCGAAAACGGATGAACGCAGACAGGCATTGAAAAGCATTGAACGTCATTCCGCATCGGAAAGGCAGACGAAGATATTCATCGAGACGCCTTACAGGAACGACTCGCTGCTGGCGGATATCCTGGCCAACTGTCAGGGCAGCACAGAGTTATGCATTGCAGCGAATATCACCATGCCGGACGCATATATCCGCACCAGGACGATAGACGGATGGAAACGGGAGATTGCCGGACGTAAGGATTTCATCGGGAAGCGCCCATGCGTATTCCTCATTCTCGCACATTGATATGACTAAAAAAGCATCTTACATAACGCTGGGCTGCAAGCTCAATTACGCTGAGACTTCGACTTACGAACGTGGCTTCATGAAAGAGGGCTACGAGTCGGTTCCATGGTCGGAAAAGGCCGATCTGTACGTCATCAACACCTGTTCCGTAACAGAACATGCCGACCGCAAGTCGCGCAATATCATACGGAAGATCCACCGCACTGCTCCGGATGCAACCGTCATTGTCACAGGCTGTTACGCGCAACTGAAAAGGACCGAAGTCGAGTCGCTTGAGGGCGTGAGTCTGGTATTCGGCGCCAATGAAAAGAATTCGCTTGTAAAGACCACGCTGGAGTTCATCGACGGGCGCAATGTCATCCGGGACAATGCTGATGTCAATGATGCCGTCACGTTCGCCGCCTATTCAAGCGGCGAGGAGCGCACCAGGTCATTCCTGAAAGTCCAGGACGGGTGCGACAATTTCTGCGCATATTGCACCGTACCTTTCGCCAGGGGCAGGAGCAGGAGCATTTCCATTGCGGAGGCTGTGGAGGAAGCGAAGAGAATCGCCGCGTCGGGAGTGCGTGAAATCGTGCTGACCGGTGTCAATACCGGTGACTTCGGAAGGAAGAGCGGGGAAAGTTTTCTGGAGCTGCTGAAGGCATTGAACGAGGTGGAAGGCATTGAAAGATACCGTATTTCATCTATTGAGCCGAACCTGTTGACTGATGAAATCGTGGATTGGATAGCTTCCGGGACCAAGTTCCAGCCGCATTTCCACATTCCGCTCCAGAGCGGCAGCGATACCCTGCTGAAGGATGTCGGCAGGAAATATACCACGGAGTTTTTTGCGTCCAAGATAGATTACATACGCGAGAAGATGAATCCGAAACCGGGAGACGGGTCCGGCAGGCCGGATGTGTTTTTCGGAATCGACGTCATCGCCGGACTTCCAGGAGAGACGGACGAGCTGTTTATGGAAACATATAACTTCCTGAAAGACAGGATAAAGCCGGCATTCATCCATATCTTTCCTTATTCACGTAGGGCCGGCACAAGGTCGGCTGCACGCAAGGACCAGGTGCAGGATTGTGTCAAGACCAAACGTGTGGCGATGCTTGAAGAACTTTGCAAATCGCTGAATGAAGAGTTCATAGCGTCACAGAAAGGCGTAAAGGAACGCGTGTTGTTCGAGGAGAGCAACAACGGGGGCATGATGAGCGGCTACACCGGCAATTATATCAAGGTGGAGAGACCATGGGACGAGAAGCTGGCCGGGCAAATCGTGGAGGTCACATTATGAAGACCCGCCTGACTTTTCTGGGTACCGGCACGTCGCAAGGCATCCCCATTATCGGCTGCAAATGTCCGGTTTGCCGCAGCAATGACTTGAAAGACAAGCGTTTCCGTTCAGCAGCATTTGTGCAGTACGGCGGGCTGTCCATCTTGGTGGATGCCGGTCCGGATTTCAGGATGCAGATGCTTGCACATGACATTTCTCATCTGGATGCCATACTTCTGACTCATGACCACAGGGATCACACCGGAGGGCTGGATGACGTAAGGTCATTGAACTATATCGACCAGCGGGCGGCTGAGATTTATTGCGAGGAGCCCGTGCTGGAGTCGCTCAAAAAAAGTTTCGCATACGTTTTCGAGGAGAACAAGTACCCCGGTGCTCCGGAATGGAACATTCATCTGATAGACGAACGGCCTTTCTTCGTGGAGCCTGGTGACGAGGACCGCAAACTAATTTGGGTCCACGACAGAGGATATTGCTGGCAAACTGCTGACGGTGAGCTGATTCCGACGAATGACCGGAAGGCTACGCCTGCCGGAACTGCTGATGATCCGTCTTTCAAGGGAGGCCTGGTCTCCTCTACCGGGCGCGGCGTGGAAATTATCCCGATAAGGGGCATGCATGACAAGATGCCGGTGCTGGGTTTCCGTTTCGGCGACATTGCCTATATCACGGACATGAGCCTTCTGCCGGACCGGGAACTGAAAAAACTGCATGGCCTGGAGCATGTAACCCTGAATACTGTCGGCTACAAGCCTCACCATTCGCATTTTTCTCTGTATCAAGCAATTGACGTTGCCAGAAAAATCGGAGCGAAGCATACGTGGCTGACTCATCTGTCACATAATTTCCCTGTCTACATGGATTTCGCAGCCCAACTGCGCGAACTGGCTCCAGACATGGATATACAGCCTGCCTACGACGGCCTGAGCATTGAGGCTTAGCGGCTTTTGCCAACCCGGTCTGGTCGAAAAACCAGGCAATTTTCGGGAGCAACGCCTATACGCGACGCCTATAAAAAAGGACCCCGAAACCGGAGTCCCTTTTTTATGTTATGTAATCCGTAGGGCAAAACCCATACGGAAATCTTTGACTAGAGCTGTGGACCAGCCTTTACGAGAGCCTTGCCTGCGCGGTTGCCTTCGTATTTGACGAAGTTCTTGATGAACCTTGCAGCGAGGTCCTTGGCCTTAACTTCCCAGTCAGCAGCATTTGCGTATGTGTCGCGTGGATCGAGAATCTTAGGATCAACGCCTGCAAGCTGTGTAGGAACTACGAAGTTGAAGTAAGGGATAGTCTTGGTAGGAGCGCTGTCGATGCTGTGATCGAGGATAGCGTCGATGATACCACGGGTATCACGGATAGAGATACGTTTTCCGGTACCGTTCCAGCCAGTGTTTACGAGATATGCCTTGGCACCGCTCTTCTTCATGTGGCGAACGAGCTCCTCTGCATACTTTGTAGGGTGGAGTTCGAGGAATGCCTGTCCGAAGCAAGCTGAGAATGTAGGAGTAGGCTCGGTGATACCGCGCTCTGTACCTGCAAGCTTAGCTGTGAAGCCTGAAAGGAAGTAGTACTTGGTCTGCTCAGGATCGAGGATAGATACTGGAGGAAGTACTCCGAACGCATCTGCTGAAAGGAAGATGACCTGTTTTGCAGCAGGAGCGTGTGATACAGGACGTACGATGTTCTTGATGTGGTAGATAGGGTAAGATACACGAGTGTTCTCGGTAACGCTCTTGTCAGCGAAGTCAATCTTGCCGTTCTCATCAACAGTCACGTTCTCAAGGAGAGCGTCACGAGTGATGGCACCGTAGATATCCGGTTCAGACTCTTTGTCGAGGTTGATGACCTTAGCGTAGCAACCGCCTTCGAGGTTGAAGATACCGTTGTTGTCCCAGCCGTGCTCGTCGTCACCGATGAGGAGACGCTTAGGATCGGTAGAAAGGGTTGTCTTGCCAGTTCCTGAAAGACCGAAGAAGATAGCTGTGTTCTCGCCGTTCTTGTCAGTGTTTGCAGAGCAGTGCATAGAAGCGATGCCCTTGAGAGGCAGGAAGTAGTTCATCATAGAGAACATACCCTTCTTCATCTCACCGCCATACCATGTATTGAGGATAACCTGCTCGTGAGAAGTTACGTTGAAGAGAACAGCAGTCTCTGAACGGAGGCCGAGTTCCTCGTGATTCTCAACTTTAGCTTTTGCTGCGCAGTATACTACGAAATCAGGCTCCTGATCGAACTCTTTCTGGTTCTTAGGACGGATGAACATATTGGTAACGAAGTGTGCCTGCCATGCAACCTCCATGATGAAACGTACTTTCATTCTGGTGTTCTCGTTTGCACCGCAGAAACCGTCAACTACGAAAAGTCTCTTGCCTGAAAGCTGTTTTACAGCGAGTTTCTTGCAAGCTTTCCAAGTCTTCTCTGAAGCAGGATGGTTGTCGTTAGGATACTCAGGAGTGTTCCACCATACGGTATCCTTCGAGGTCTTGTCCATAACGATGTACTTGTCCTTAGGGGAACGTCCGGTGTAGATACCAGTCATAACGTTGATTGCACCGAGCTCGGTCTCCTGACCTTTCTCATAACCGGTAAGCTCCGGCCTTGTCTCCTCATTGAAGAGAACTTCATAAGATGGGTTGTAAAGGACTTCTTTTACACCTTTAATTCCATACTTGCTTAAATCCAATGTTGGCATAATAAAAAAATAATATTTTAGATATTATAACTAATTTCCAGTTTTCAGCAGGTTTTTCATCCTCCCTTCAAAGCCTTCAGTCGAAACCATCCGCAAAATTACATAATTTTACGATTACTACCACAATTGCAGTCTGAAAATTTACTAATTTTGCAAAAACCATCCGACTATACCTGCAAAAATTTTGCCATGTTTAAAAAGATGGACAAAATATGATGACATCACCTCTTGATATATTGAAGGAGTATTGGGGATACTCTTCTTTCCGACCGATGCAGGACAAAATCGTCAATACCGCATTGGCCGGCAAGGACGTACTCGCCATTCTCCCTACCGGAGGCGGAAAATCAGTCTGTTTCCAGGTCCCGACAATGCTGAAAGACGGGATAGCGCTTGTCATCACTCCCCTCATCGCCCTGATGAAAGACCAGGTACAGAACCTGAATGACAGGGGAATAAAAGCGCTCGCCGTTTATGCCGGAATGAACAAGAGAGAGGTCGACCTGGCATTGAACAATGCCGCCTACGGGGATGCGAAGTTTTTATACATTTCACCGGAACGACTGAATACCAGGCTGTTCAAGTCATACCTGGAAGTCCTCAACATCTGTTTCATAGTCATTGACGAGGCACATTGCATTTCCCAATGGGGCTATGATTTCAGGCCGGATTATCTGCAAATCGGCAAGATCAGAGAGGTCGTTGACGCGCCGGTGATAGCATTGACCGCCACTGCCACGCCCGAAGTCGCCGACGACATCATGGAGAAACTCGGCTTCAAGGAAAAGACATTGCTGAAAAGCGGATTCGAAAGGCCGAACCTGTCCTACATTGTCCGCAAATGCGAAGACAAGATGGGGCAGATGATAAATATCTGCAACGGCGTTCCGGGCACGGGAATCGTGTATGTCCGCAGCCGGAAGAAGACCGAGGAACTCGCCGCCGCGCTCGCTGCCGTCGGCATTTCATCGTCATTCTACCATGCCGGCCTCCGTCACGAGCAAAGGATGAAGCGGCAGGAAGACTGGAAGAGCGGAAAAACCAGGGTGATGGTCTGTACCAATGCTTTCGGAATGGGGATTGACAAGCCGGATGTCCGTTTCGTGGTTCACATGGACATGCCGGACGCTCCGGAGGCGTATTTCCAGGAAGCGGGAAGAGCAGGCCGCGACGGGCTGCATTCTTTCGCCGTATTGCTCTGGAACTCGACGGATATCCGTCGGCTGCACCAGCTGGAGACCATTTCTTTCCCGACATTGGAATACATTGAAGATATATATCATAAGGTATATGCGTTTTTCGAGATCGCGTACGGGCAGGGACTCGGGCGGCAGCTGAAATTCGACTTGAACGAGTTTTGCCGCAGGTTCTCATTGAACAGGTCCTCGGCGTATTACGCGATCCGCTACCTGGAAAGAGAAGGACATTGGACCTACTCCGAGGAACTCGAAACGCCGACCCGCATAAGAATCTCCGTCAACCGCGACGACCTTTATGACGTCAGTTTCGACGCCCCTTCAATGATCAATGTAATAGAATGTCTGATAAGAAGTTACGTAGGCATTTTCTCGTTCACCGTCCCGATAGACGAGGAATATGTGGCAGGAAAATGCGGGATGGGCATTCCGCAGCTGCGGCAGACATTGTACGAGCTTTCGGTGGAACACATTATCGCATATATCCCGGGAGATATCGCCAACGTGCTGACTCTCCATAGCGAGCATCTCGCCGTGGGCAATGTGAAGCTTTCCCCGCAGCGCTACAAGATGCTGAAAGAAACATGGCACAAACGCATGGAGACCATGATAGAGTATGTCAGCGAAGAGGATGTGTGCCGTTCCAGGTTCCTTCTTGCTTATTTCGGCCAGGAGGAATCGGAGGACTGCGGAAATTGCGACATCTGCCGGAAGAAGCGTACCGCCAAGCCACAGCAAAAAGAGGCATTGAAATCATATGTCAATGACGAGCTGCACGGGCAATACACTCTCCGTCAGGTAATCGGGCATTTTTCCAGTCCGGAATCCGGCAATCCGCAGGAAATCGCCGGAATGCTCAGCGCATTGATAGAATCCGGGGAAATTCCGCCATATACCAGCTAGTGTCCGGAAAAAATAGCTGGTTTCCGAAAGAAGTGGTAACTTTGCCGGTTGATATGGAAAGATTGAGTAAGGACACCCTTCTCGGAATGCTCCGGGGAGGACATGCGATGACTTTCGGACAGCAGGCCAAGCTTGCGGGCATAATGAGTTTGCCGGCAATAATGGCGCAGCTTTCGTCCGTGCTGATGCAATTCATTGACTCCGCAATGGTAGGCAACCTCGGTGTCAATGCTGCCGCATCGGTGGGTCTGATGTCCACGTGCACATGGATGTTCGGCGGATTCTGTTCAGCTGCCGCGGCAGGTTTCTCCGTGCCGGCGGCCCACCTTATCGGCGCGAAAGATTTCCAGGGGGCACGCAAGATTCTCAGGCAAGGCATTACCGCCCTGCTGACATTCAGCATAATAATATCATTGACAGGCATCAGCATCAGCCAGGCATTGCCGGGATGGCTGGGAGGTGCCGAGGAGATACGTCACGACGCCGGAATGTATTTCATGATAGTCATGGCGGGACTGCCGGCCCTCCAGTTCGAATTTTTCAGCGCAGGAATGCTGCAGAGCAGCGGCAACATGAAGATTCCCAGCATCATGAGTGTCGTAATGTGCGTTCTGGACGTCTGCTTCAACTTCATGCTCATCTATCCTTCGAGAATATTGACATTGTCCGGCATGGAAATTTTCATCCCGGGCGCCGGCATGGGCGTGGAAGGCGCAGCATTGGGAACAGTGCTGGCAGAATGCACCACTGTCGGGATATTGATGTCCTATATCCTCTTCCGTTCCAAGGAATTGCATATCATCGGACGCGGTGAGCGCGGCAGTTTCATCCCGACAAGGGTCTGCATCAGCAACGCATTGACTATCAGCGCCCCGATGGCATTGCAAAATATCATAATGAGGGGCGCGCATGTGCTGAGCACGATTATTGTGGCGCCTCTGGGTACCATCGCCATTGCGGCCAATGCTTTCGCGATAACGGCGGAGAGTTTCTGCTACATGCCGGGGTATGGTATCGCGGATGCGGCTACTTCGCTAATCGGACAAAGCCTCGGCGCGAAACGGAAAGAGCTCGCGAAGGGATTTGCCCGAATCACTGTCGGTCTAGGCATGGCGGTGATGAGCGTAATGGCAATAATAATGTACGCTCTCGCCCCTGTTTTCATCGGATTGATGTCCAATGATGCCGAAGTCGTGGCACTGGGTGCCCATGTCCTCCGGATAGAATGTTTCGCCGAGACAATGTTCGCCGCTTCCATCGTAGGATACGGAGTATGCGTCGGTGCCGGTGACACATTGATACCGAGCACGATAAACTTCTCGGCAATGTGGATTTTCCGCATAATCCCAGCGTTCTTCCTCACGAAGACCATGGGCCTTGCCGGTTTCTGGATAAGCATGTGCGCCGAGCTGAATATCAGGGGATTGCTTTTCCTTTGGAGGCTCCATAGCGGAAAATGGCTGAATGTCCGTATGAAGGTAGACAACATTGAAACAAAATAATATATGGAAAAGATTATCGGTCAAGAGTTTATCGGCGAAAGGCCGCTCTATTGCAGACACGGGCTGTATCTTGAGAACGTGAAGATTCACAGAGGCGAGTCAGCGTTGAAGGAAACAAGCGACATTACCGCTGTCAATTGCGTATTCGAGGGCAAATATCCATTCTGGTGCTGCGAAAACTTCATCGTGAAGAATTGCCTTTTCACAGGTGGAGCCAGAGCCGCATTGTGGTACTCGAAAAATCTGGAAATGACTGACACATACGTAGATGCGCCCAAAATGTTCCGCGAGATGGATGGCATCAAATTGAAAAACGTGCAGATTCCGGGAGCTGCGGAAACTCTGTGGCAATGCAAGAACATCGAACTGGACAATGTAAGCGCAGACCATGCCGACTATATTTTCATGCACTGCAGCGACATAAAGATCCGTAATTTCCGCCTGGACGGCAACTACTCGTTCCAATATTGCAAAAACGTGGAAATTCACGATTCCATCCTCAACACGAAAGACGCATTCTGGAACACCGAGAACGTAACAGTCTATGACTCAGAGATAAACGGCGAATACCTCGGATGGTACGCCAAGAATCTCAGACTGGTAAGATGCCGCATTTCCGGCACCCAGCCGCTGTGTTATGCGGAAAACCTCATAATGGAAGACTGCACCATGGCTCCGGATGCCGACCTCGCGTTCGAGTACAGTTCTGTCAATGCAGATGTCAAAGGGCACATCACATCAGTGAAGAATCCTCGCACCGGACACATCAAAGCTGACAGCATCGGAGAAATAATCATTGACGAAAACATCAAGAAACCGGGAGATTGCGAGATATGTTCGACTTCGACAAAGTAAATCAGCGCCGTGGAACCGGCTGCGTGAAATGGGACAATGACAGAGACGGGGTCATCCCGATGTGGGTGGCAGACATGGATTTCCAGACTGCGCCATGTATAGTGGAAACGCTCCGTGAACGGGTAAGCCAAGGCATTTTCGGCTATACGCGCGTCCAGGATCCATATTATGATGCCATCAGCAGCTGGTTTTTCAGGAAACACGGCTGGAACGGCATCCGGAAAGAGTGGGTAATCTACACGTCCGGAGTAGTCCCGGCACTGTCAGCCACGATCAAGGCGATGACCAAGCCAGGTGATAAAGTATTGATACAGACACCAGTATACAACTGTTTCTTTTCTTCGATAAGGAACAATGGCTGCACAATGCTGGAGAGCAGGCTTGTCTACGATTACGCTGACGACAACAGTTTTTCATGCCACGTGGACTTCGATGATTTCGAAAACAAGGTGAAAGAGGCTGCGGTTTTCGTCCTGTGCAATCCTCACAATCCGGCAGGACATGTCTGGACAAGAGAGGAACTGGAACGCATGGCCTCCATCTGCATAAGCCACGGAGTACCGATTATCAGCGATGAAATCCACTGCGAAATCGTTATGCCGGGTTACAGCTACACCCCGCTCGCAAGCATTTCACCGGAAATAAGCCGCAACACCGTCACTTTCTGCTCGCCCAGCAAGGCTTTCAACATCGCAGGACTTCAGATTGCCAATATCATCACATGCCGTGAGGATTGGCGCAATGCTATCGACAAAGCCATCAATATCAATGAGATATGCGATGTCAATCCGTTCGGCGTAGCGGCACTTGTCACCGCCTACACGAATCCCGAAGCGGAACAATGGCTCAGCGAAATGAACAGCTATGTCTACGACAATTACCGCCGTCTCCGCGAGATTTTCGCTTCCCGACTGCCGTGGATGCCGATATCCCGACTCGAAGGCACCTACCTCGCATGGTGTGACTGCCGCAAGACAGGACTCGCCTCCCGCGAAATCGAGACAATGCTCGCAGACCGGTTCAATGTCCATGTCAATGCCGGTTCAATGTACGGCGAAGCGGGAGAGGGCTTCATCCGCATCAACCTGGCATGTCCGCGCGAACTTCTGGACGAAGGACTGAAACGTATCGCCGACGGCCTGAGCTCCGTCCGATAAAGAACGGCGCAGAAATAAGAAAACGGGGACGGCATCTGTGATGTCATCCCCGTAATTGGATTTCGAAATGCGATTATTCGTCAGCCGGATGGATTGCACCCATAGGGCAAACGCCTGCGCATGTACCGCAATCAAGGCAAAGATTAGGATCGATGTGGTAAACATCGCCCTCTGAAATTGCTCCTGCAGGGCACTCACCGATACATGTGCCGCATGCAACGCACTCTGATTCTGAGATCTTGTAAGCCATAATAATTAAATTCTTTGGTTGTTGTCTAACAAAAGGATCCGCAAAAGCGAAACCAAATACAAATGTATGCGAATTAAATCAAATAATCAAATCGTGGAAAGATTTTTGCAGACAGACAAGGCATTATGATCCGGATTTTCAAACATATCGCTGCGGCAGTGACCGTAGCGGCATTTTCATTGTCAATGGCAGCGCAGGTCAAGACTGACGGCAAAAGCACTGACATTGATGGAGTTGTACGCTTCGACAAGACCATCCACGACTTCGGCGACGTAACCTTGGGGCAGGGAGCATTGAACTGCGCGTTCACCGCAACCAACATTTCGGACAAACCGATCGTCATATACAATGTAGTGTCATCATGCGGCTGCACTGGCGTAAAATGGACCAGGGAACCGGTATTGCCGGGGAAAAGCGGCAAGATATCCGCCACGTATTCGAACGACGAAGGACCATATCCGTTCGACAAGACATTGACGGTATACATCTCGAACGTAAAGAAACCCATAGTGTTGAGACTACGCGGCATTGCACATGAGAAAAAGCTGGCACTCAGCGAATTATACCCTGTACATAAAGGTTCGCTCGCATTGAGGAAAACAGAAATAAAGCTGGGGAACCTCTCGCAGAACGGCCAGAAAAGCGATGCCATGAACGTGGCGAACATCGGCACAACGCCGATAAAAGTATCATTCTCCAATGTTTCCGACGGCCTGTCGATTTCCGTTTCGCCGAACCCGATACCGGCCGGCCGGACTGCCAGAATGACATACATCGTAACGGCGGACAGAAGCAGATGGGGAAAGAATTGGTACAATGCCACCCCGGTAGTCAACGGACAGGCATTCAAACCGATAAGCATCTGGGCATTTACCAAGGAAGATTTCTCGTCAATGAGCGCCACGGAACAAGAGAACGGACCGCAACCGGTATTCACGTCGAGTTCTTTCAACTTCGGCAATGCGAAGAAAGGCTCCACGGTAAAGGCTACATTCACATACAGCAATCTCGGAGGCCGCCCGTTCCATATATATAAGGCTGATGCCGAGAACAATGCTCTGACACTCCCGGACAAATTCCAGGACACGGAGCCAGGCGGCAAAACTTCGTTTTCCTGCAATCTGGACACCCGGAACCTGCCTTATGGAGAAAATGACATTGCAATAATCCTGACCACGAACTCCCCTCTCAGGCCTGTAATAAGTCTTTACGTATCAGGAACTATAACAAAATGACAATCATACCTTTACATATTCATGCAGACGTAGCCGGACAAGTTCCGCAGAGCATTCCGCACGCATTGCTGGACGCACTGACGGAAAGTCTTCAGATCTGCCTGCTGGTGATATTCATCATGACATTGATAGAAATTTTCAATGTCATGTCGCACGGACATTTGTTCAAACGTCTTGAGAATCATAAGATCGGGCAGGTCGCAGTGGCTTCGGGGCTCGGCATGATTCCCGGCTGTCTGGGCGGCTTCGCGGGAGTGTCATTGTACTCGCACAGGATGGTCGGATTCGGCGCACTTACTGCAGCATTGATCGCAACCACCGGAGACGAGGCATTCCTGATGCTGACAATGTTTCCGTCGAAGGCTATACTCATAATGGGCGGCCTGTTTCTTTTCGGACTCATAACCGGCATCATTACAGACTTGGTAATCAAGGCGTTGCAAAAGAAAGGAAAACTGCTTGACCTGGGAGCGGACCGATGCAGTGACGACAATTACGAATTGCATGACTGCGACTGCCACGAACACGGCCATCACCACGAAGGACATGAAGACGGACACGAAATCATGCATTTCATAAAGGAACATGTGTGGGGACACGTGATAAAAAGACATCTGCCGGTAATCTTCGCATGGACTTTCGGCGTCCTGGCCATATTCGGCATCTTGTCCACACGCATTGACATGGAGACATGGCTGCGCGGGAACACGGGACTGATGATTGTGATCGCGGTGCTGACGGGACTCATACCGGAGTCTGGTCCGCACATGGTTTTCGTGTCAATGTTCGCGTCGGGGATTCTCCCGTTCCCGGTACTTCTCGCCAGCTGCATATCCCAGGACGGCCACGCGTGCCTGCCGCTCATCGCGGAAAACAAGAAAAGCTGGATACGCGTAAAAGCGCTGAAATCAATGCTCGCGCTGGCAGCAGGATTCGGTGCAATGCTGATTTGACCGCCTATTCACCAAGGATATACACATCATCATCCGGTGCGGCGAAACGGAATCGTTCACGCGCAAATTCTTCCAGAGTATCGCGATCCGTGGAAAGCATGCGGATCTGCTTGTCCATTTCAGATATTTCACGGTTATATATCTCTATCTGACGGCGCTGCTGTCTGAGTTCAAGATAGGCCTTGCCCCAGTCCACAAGACTGTCGGCACTGAAAAACGTGGCATAGACCAAGGCAAATACGGTGAGACCTACCGCATACCTGACGAAACCTTTATGCGGACCATTCCACCATTTTTTGAAAACAGCACCGAATTTTACCATGACAATCTTTAGTTATTACACACAAAATTAGTAAATTTGCAGATGATTATAAAAGCAAGAGTCGAAAAATTATGCAACTCAAGTTTTTGACTATTGCCTGCAACAAAACATTGAACTAAAAATCACTTGCAAATGAAACCAACATTGCTTGTCCTTGCTGCCGGAATGGGCAGCCGTTACGGCGGACTTAAACAGATGGACGGCCTCGGTCCAAATGGTGAAACAATCATCGATTATTCCATCTACGATGCTGTCCAGGCCGGATTCGGAAAAGTCGTATACATCGTGAGAGAGTATTTCAAAGAGCAGTTCGAAGAGACTGTAAAACAGAAGTACAGCCACGTAAAATGCCTTGACGGGGAGCCGCTCCAGTTCCAGTTCGTGACACAGGAGCTCAACAAGATCCCGGCCAAATATACATTGAACCCGGAAAGACAGAAACCTTGGGGCACGGCACATGCAGTTCTCATGGCGAAAGACGTCATCCGTGAGCCGTTTGCAGTGATCAACGGTGACGACTACTATGGAAAGGATTCATTCCGCATCCTCGGCGACTGGCTCCGTGCACACGAGCACACCACAGGCGTATACAGCATCGTCGGATTCGAGCTCGACCACACACTTTCAGAGTCAGGCAGCGTATCCAGAGGAATCTGCGCTTACGACAAGGACCAGCATCTTACAGATATCGTAGAGCACCTCAACATCGCGAAAGAGGCTGACGGCAAGGTATATGGCGACAACTCCCTCACCGGAGAAACACATGTGGAACTGGTTGCCGACAACCTTTGTTCAATGAACATGTGGGGCTTCACTCCTGACTATTTCGAGAAGAGCGAGAAAATCTTCGACGCATTCCTTGAAAAGGACATCAATGAGCCTAAGAAGGAGTTCTACATCCCTTACGCAATCGACTGCATGATCAAGTCCGGAGAGGCTGCCACAGAGGTACTTTCCACACCATCGCATTGGTTCGGCGTAACTTACAAGGAAGACAGGCCGGGTGTCGTAGCCAAGTTCCAGGAACTTGCCGACAAGGGCGTCTACCCTACCCCGCTCTACAACAAGTAGTATTTCATAGAAATCATATCCGTGCCGTTCTCCCACATGCCGGGCGGACGGCACGATTCATTTCAAGACATGGAAAAATCTCGCAAAATACGCAACAACTACGACTTGCTGTCAAGTTATAATTATTTCATTCCCAATCCGTTGGAAATTCTGGCAATACTCTTCCTTCTGCTTGGAGGAGCATTGATAGGAAACGTGATTGCCGCCGGGTTCATGTTACTCATGCCGGGTGCCACATCAGACCTGCTGACGCTCATATCATACCCGGTAATGTTCATTCCGCCAATGATTTACGCCAGCAGCAGAAGCCGCAGCAATGCCATGTTCGACGAAGGACGGACCATAGATGCGGCAGGACATTGGGGAAATATCGGAATGCTCGGATGCGCAGCCATGGTGATGGTTGCGACCGTGGCACTTTCCTTCCTCGTGGACATCGTCAATTCCCTGATGCCGGCAATGCCCGAATGGCTTGAGAACATGTTGAAAGGCATGACCCAGGGACATTTCCTCATCAATTTCATCTGCGTATCGGTTTTCGCGCCGTTCTTCGAGGAATGGCTGTGCCGGGGAATGGTGCTCCGCGGACTGCTCAACTACAAGAGAAGGAGCAAGGCGGACGGCACAATAAAACACGGCATCAAGCCTGTATGGGCCATCGTCATCTCCGCATTGTTCTTCGCGCTCATACACATGAATCCATGGCAGGCCATACCTGCTTTCGTGCTCGGATGCCTCTTCGGCTATGTATACTACAGGACGGGCTCCCTGAAATTGACAATGCTCATGCACTTCACCAACAACACATTGGCATTGGTCATGGGCAATATCGACTCGCTGAAGGACATGGACACCTGGCTGGACATATTCCCGATGTGGCAATACTGCCTGATAGCGTTGTCCGCCCTCGTCTATCTCTGGATTTTCGTCAGGACAATGAATCTGATACCTCTCGATTCTGCGACAGGCAACTGCGACGAAACAAAGACAATGTAAAACTACCGGGAAAGGAATTTCCCGGCCTGTTCCAATGTAGCCGGCTTGCCTGCATCTATCAATGTGAGGTGAGCCGGCTCCACCATATATATAGGATAGGCCGCGGCTGCACGCAAATAATAATCCATCACAAGAAAGCATTGGCCCAGAGCGGCTTGCGAACCCGCAAGGACATTGCCGCAGGCGTCATAGAGCGGAAAATCCGCAGGATTCCGGTCAATGTCATTGAACGTGGCGAACACTTTCGGCGAGACGACGTGGATGCCGGCGAACGCGGTTTTATGGCATCGGGAAGGGTCCAGGCCGCGGAACGGCGTCTTCACTTCCCCGGTCGCGACATTGGTCCATCCCACGAGACGTCCCGAGTCGTCGGAAAGCAGGTACCGCTGCGTCTGCCGCCAGCTTGTCAGCAATGTGGAGACAGCATCGGGACGCACCTGCTGCATGAACCAGCGCAAATCCAGGTCGGAAATGATGTCCACATTGTGGACGAGGAACGGTCCGTTGCCGAGAAGCGGTTCGGCGTAACGGATGCCGCCGCCGGTATCACGAAGCAAGTCCCGCTCATCGGAAAATTTTATATCCAAGGCCGCAAGTTCCGGAGTATCATGCACATACGAAATGATTTTGTCTGCAAAATGATGGATATTCACCACAAATTCCGACACGCCCGCCTCATGCAGACGGGTTATGACATGATATAACAAGGTACGACCCGCCACGGGGGCCAATGCCTTGGGAAGATTTTCAGTCAACGGCTTGAGCCGCGTTCCGAGCCCTGCTGCGAAAACAAGTGCCTTCATGATTCCTATAATTCTCTTTCAATGCCGAGTTCCCTGTGGGTCAACGTCACCCTGATATCGAATTTCTTGGCAAGGTGCTCGGCAAGGTGCTCGGCGCTGTATACTGAACGGTGCTGGCCGCCAGTGCAGCCGAAACAAACCTGAAGGCTTGTGAACTTCCTTTCAATGAAACGCTTGACATGAGCATCCACGAGTCCATATACATTGTCCAGGAACTTCAGGATTTCGCCGTCATCCTCCAGAAACTTGATTACCTCGGCATCGCGCCCGGTGAACTGTCGGTAATACTCGAATTTCCCGGGGTTGTTCACTGAGCGGCAATCAAATACATAGCCTCCCCCATTGCCGGAATCATCTGCAGGTATGCCCTTCTTGTAGGAAAAGCTGAATATCTTCACATGCAGACGCCTGTCCTCGGCGTTCACGTAGAATTTCTGCATGCCGGCAAGTTCCGACAGGAGCGAAGACAGGTACGGATATCTCCCGAAAGGCTTCTGCATCAGTTTCCTGATATTGTCCATCGCATACGGGACACTCGCAATGAAATGCGGCTTCTTCTCGAAATATCCCCGGAAGCCGTATGCGCCAAGCACCTGCAACGTGCGGAACAGCACGAACAAGCGGAGACGGTCGTGAAAATGATTCTCGTCAATGTCGGGCATATATGGATTCAATGCTTCCAGATAAGTCCGGACCAGTTCATCCTTCAGGTTTTCCGGATAGCGGGCCCTCGCCTGCCAGACGAAAGACGCCACGTCATAATAGACAGGACCGCGGCGGCCTCCCTGGAAATCAATGAAATACGGCTCGCCGTCCTTCACCATCACATTCCTCGCCTGGAAATCACGGTAAAGGAAAGTCACGGTATCCTCTCCCAGGAGGTCCTCCTTCAATTTGTCGAAATCGTCCTGCAGACGGATTTCATTGAACTCGATGCCGGTCGCCTTCAGGAAGCAGTATTTGAAATAATTCAAGTCGAACATCACCATGCGCTCATCGAAAGCGGGCTCCGGAAAACAGACATTGAAATCAAGACCTTCCGCCCCGCGGAACTGTATTTCCGGGAGCATCCTCACGGTCTTCTTCAGGAGCTCCGTCTCCGCCGCCGCATATTCTCCGCTTTCGCGTCCGGAAGAGATTGCATCATAAAGGGTTACATCACCCAAATCTTCCTGGAGATAGCACATGCCGTCAGTACTGACCGCCAGCACCTCCGGAACATTGATCCCCTTGCTGCGGAAATGTCGCGCAAGACTGACAAAAGCATTGTTCTCGTTCACATCCAGTCCGGCGACGCCGACCAATGTCTTTCCGTCCGGTCCGGAAATGCGATAATAGCGGCGGTTGCTGCCGGAAGATTTCAGTTCCTTTGTTTCAGAAGCGGGCTGTCCGGTAAAAGTCCCGAACAATTGCTCCAACATTTCGTTCATCATGATTGTCTGCGGGTCAATTATATCGCTAATTTAGCACTTTTCCTGCATAAATTACATATATTTGTATTTCAGCATATATGGATTGCGCGCGCAGGCGTGCGAAATAAAAATCGAAATGGACGTAAAGGAATTTGCATATTGCTCCGACAAGTACCAGTATACGATGGGAAAGTCATTCATGGACTGTGGAAAAGGAGAGCAGATGGCGGTGTTCAACCTGTTTTACAGGAAGGCGCCGGAAAACAACAACTGGGCTGTAGTCAGCGGAACAGATGAAGTGGTGGAAATGATAGAAAACCTCGGTTCCATGCCTGAGGAGTTCTATGAGAAATTCCTTCCGGGAGATGAGTACGCGGAGTTCAGGCATTACCTTGCCGGCATGAAGTTCACCGGCAATGTCTACGCGATGAGAGAAGGCGAAATCGCCTTTCCGAACGAACCGATAGTCATCGTGGAAGCACCGCTCATCCAGGCCCAGGTTCTGGAGACACCGATGCTCTGCATCATGAACCACCAGATGGCAGTGGCCACCAAGGCATCCAGAGTATGCCGCGCCACCTCCCATCCGGTCAGTGAATTCGGTTCCAGAAGGGCGCACGGACCATGGGCTGCCGTATATGGAGCCAAGGCGGCGATAATCGCAGGCTGCGCCAGTACCTCCAACATCCTCACCGGCGTCATAAACGGCGTACCGTCCACCGGAACCATGGCTCACAGTTTCGTGACCTCATACGGAAGCACGGTCGAAGGCGAGCACAAGGCTTTCTGCGACTACATCAACACCCACAGGGGCGAGAACCTGATTCTCCTCATCGACACCTACGACACCCTCCGGTGCGGCGTGCTCAATGCCATCCGTGCGTTCAAGGAGAACGGTATTGACAATGATTATCCGTACGGATACGGCATACGTCTGGACAGCGGCGACCTCGCATACCTTTCTTCCGAGGTCAGGAAAATCCTCGACGCGCATGGTCTTACGGGATGCAAGATATTCGCTACCAATTCATTGGACGAATACCTCATTACCGATTTGGAAAGACAGGGAGCGAAAATCGACTCTTACGGCGTAGGCGATGCCATCGCCACCAGCAAGGCCGCCCCATGCTTCGGCAACGTCTACAAGCTCGTGCAGATCAACGGCGAGCCGGTCCTGAAGAAATCCGAGGATAGGATAAAATTGATCAATCCAGGTTTCCAGATTACATATCGGATAGTGAAATTCGACGAAGAATTCGGAAACATCTACAAGGCTGACGTGACCTGCCTGCGCGGTGACACCCTGAGCCTGGATATTGAACATGGCAAGACCTTCACCATCAAGGACGAATACGACAGATACAAGTTCAAGACCTTCGATGAGGGGACATACGAATGGAGGACATTGCAGGTGCCGGTCATCGGGAACGGCAAAAGATGCGCTCCGAAGAGGTCACTGATGGAGAAAAAGGCGTTCTACAATGACACGCTTGCCCATTTCAGCCCGTCGGAGAGACGTCTGATAAACCCGCATTATTACAAGGTGGACATTTCAGATAATCTCTACAACCTTAAAAATGAAATACTTACAAAACTCGTCAACGAAATAGAAAAATTCAGAATAGACTAACTCATGGTAAACGATTCGGTACTTATCGTCGTGGACATGCTCTACGATTTCATTGACGGCAGCCTGGCTTGTGCCAATGCCGACAATGCGGTGGACAACACATTGGAATTCATCAAGAAGACAAGAGACGAGGACCTTCCCGTCCTTTTCATACGCGACCATCATCCGGCAGACCACTCTTCCTTTACGGAATATGGCGGCACATGGCCCGTGCATTGCGTTGCCGGCACACATGGAGGCGAGATTCATGAAAAACTGAAGCCTTATGCCGACGAGGACCTTACTTTCAACAAGGGATGCGACAAGACCGTGGAACAATATTCAGGATTTGACGGCGTAAACACGGCAGGCCAATCTCTTGGAGAAGTAGTTTCAATGCTCGAGCCCGAGAATGTCTTCGTTTGCGGAATCGCCACGGAATTTTGTGTAAGAAACACTTGCGAAGACCTCAAGAAAGCCGGGTTCAATGTCATCCTTCTGGAAAACTGCCTGGCTTATGTCAATGAAGAAGGACATAGGAAGGCATTGGAGGAGATGAAGTCCGAGGGAATCAAGGTCATCTAGCCGGAAAGGACATGTATAGACTAGCTTATATCTTTTTGTTATTCTGCACATTGCAGTTTACGGCCGCCGCCCAGAGCATGCGTTTCTCAGGGCGGGTCACCGACACGGACGGCGCACCTGTAATCGGAGCCGGACTGGTATGCATTGAAAAGAACACAGCCGGGACGACAACTGACCTGGACGGAAATTTCAGCATCACGCTTCCTGCCGGAGCGAAAACGGTCAAGTTTTCATCCGTAGGAATGAAAGAGCTTGTCTACCAGCTCATTCCGGGGCGCACCGAGAACGTCCGCATCATCATGGAGTGGGAGAACACGGAACTCGACCAGGTGGTCGTGACCGGATATGCCCAGACCTCCGTGAAACGCATAACAGGTTCCGTGGCGGTGCTCAACTCGGAGAAATTCGAAGCCAAGGCGATTTCTTCCGTAGACGCGCTCATGCAGGGAGAAGTGGCGGGCGTGAGCATCAAATCCCTGTCCGGACAGCCCGGGACACAGGCCAAGATCACCATCAGGGGCTCCAACAACATCACGGGTTCCAGCGCCCCGCTCTGGGTCGTGGACGGCGTGCCTCTTCAGAGCGAGTCTCCGGTTCTCAGCAGCGAACAGCTTGCGACAGGCGGTTTCGACAACATCTTCGTAAACGGCATCGGCAATATCAATCCTAATGATATAGAGAGCATTACGATCCTGAAAGACGCTGCGGCCGCAGCCATCTACGGTTCACGGGCCGCCAACGGAGTCATTGTCGTAACCACTAAAAAAGGCGAAGCCGGGAAGATGCGCATCAGCTACAACAACACATTTTCCTGGTCCTTCAAGCCTGAGCGCAGCCTGAACCTGATGAATTCATCGGAGAAACTTTCATGGGAGGATGAACTCTGGAACGAATTTTCCGCTGCAAAATATGCCGCTTCGCTGACGGACAACACGGTAATCTATCCGGTCGTCGGAATTGTCGGGCAGATCCGTGCGGGACTCGGCGATTTCGCGTCGATGAAAGGCGACAAGGCAGCGCAGGACAAATACATAGAGTCACTGCGGAACGTGGACACGAACTGGTATAACCTGCTGTTCCGCAATTCGTTCTCGCAAGGACACCACCTCTCGCTCAGCGGCGGCTCCGGAAAAAGCACATACTACGTCGCCCTCGGCCTCAACGACGAGGACGGAATGCTTATCCACAACGACTACCGCAGATATAATGTCAATGCGAAAATGACATTGACCCCTACCGACTGGGCACGCATTGACGTGGGAATGGAAGCCGCACGGCAGGAATCGAAGATGCCGTATTCGACGGTGGACCCGTTCTATTACGCATTCTTTTCGAATCCTTATGAGCGGGCGTACAATGCGGACGGCTCCTACGCGGCGGACAACACGTGGTTCACATTGGGATATTACAACGGGCGCGGAGCCGAGCAGGTGATGCCGAAAAACGGCTTCAACATCATCCGCGAACTGGATTCGAACTACAGCAAGACCGCCAATACGAACGGCACGTTCAGGGCGCAGACTGATTTCAGAATCATAGAACCGCTGCATTTCGTCGGGCTTGTATCTTATTCGTATTCAAACAATTCCACAGACAAAGTCATTGACAAATATTCGTATTCCGCATTCCGCGACAGGCTCGGAAGCGATGACAGGTCGCAGACGAACCTTTACGGAAACATCTCCCAGAACCGCACGAACAGGAACAGTTATGTGGCACGCGGACATTTTTCCTTCAACAAGACTTTCGCGGAAACACATACCGTCAATCTGCTTGCAGGTGCCGAGCTGCGCGGTTCAGGGTCCAATACGATATTCACCAAGAGGTACAACTATGACCCGAAAACGGGCACCACTTCCCTGCCACAGATAAGCGGGCCGCAAGACGAGTGGCTGAGCGAGGTCGAGAAGCTGAACGGCGAATATTTCAGCAAGACGAGATACGCATCGTTCTATGCATCAGCCGATTACTACCTGGGCAAGAGCATTGTCCTGAATGCTTCGTTCAGAACTGACGGCAGCTCGAACTTCGGAAGCAACAAGCAGTTCAACCCGACATGGAGCGCTGGTGCGGCATGGCATATCGGAGAGGAGGCCTGGATGAAAAAAGCATTGCCTGCCCTGTCGCACGCGACATTGAGAGCGGCATACGGATTTACCGGGGATGTCAATACCAGCACTTCGCATCTGCTTGTCATCCAATACCTTCAGCAGCAATACCGCTATTTCGGGGATGAGACTTTCAACCTCGGCACCATCCCTTCTGCACCGAACCCGGATCTGGGCTGGGAGAAGACTCAAGATGCCAAGGCCGGACTTGATTTCGGTCTCTGGAAAGACCGCCTGACCCTCAATACGGAATATTACTATCGTCTGAGTACGGATGTGGTGACTTCGTCGCCGGTCCAGAGCACGACGGGTTTCACACACGTCTATTTCAATGCAGCCGACATCATGAACAGCGGTATCGAGCTGACATTGAACGGAAAAATCATCCAGACCAAGGACTGGGGGCTCTCCGCTGCAGTGAATTTCGCTTACAACTATAACAAGGTACTGAAATACAACCCTGTTTCCAAGAGCGGCATTACTTCCAAGGACCGGTATGTGGAAGGTTATCCGACCGGCGCGATATTCAGCGGCAAGTATGCCGGAATAGCCAGTGACACAGGACTTTATCAGTTCGAACTTCGTCCGGATGCGACGATAAGCACCGCCACCGACCTGAACAAGCCGGACAACTACCGATATTTTCTGGGCACCACGATTGCGCCTTATACGGGCGGATTCAACCTTAGCGCGTCATGGAGACAGCTGCGCCTGAGCATCAGCGGCGTATATTCATTCGGCTGCAAGACTTACGAGAATTTCCGATATCCGGCAAGCTACAGCAATGCCTCACATAGCGGTGTGAGCACGGAGACTGTCCAGTCCCAGTTCAGTGACCTTTACGGCAACCACCTGAACGTGGAGAAGGACCGTACGAACAGATGGACTGCCACTCATACGACCGGCGTGAAATATCCGAGAATCTACGATTATTTCGACGGAAAATATAATTTCGCATCATATAACCCTATGGATTCCAGCATAATAGACGCCGTGTACCTGAAGAACAATTCATATCTGAGAATCAAGTCCATCATCCTCACCTATTCACTGCCGGGCGCGGCTGTCAAGAAGATGAGAATGAGAGGTTTGAGTTTCAATGTATCGCTGAACAACTTCTTCACTTTCACCAAATACGACGGTATGGATCCGGAGATTCCTGGCGCGACATATCCTACTACCAGAAGCGTATCCGCCGGAATGAACATTGACTTTTAGGAGGGCATTATCATGAGACATACAATTACATTGATACTGACGGCTGCCGCTCTCGCCAGCTGCGGAAATTATCTCAATGTGCAGCCGCAGGGCGAGGTCATCCCGAAAACTGATGAGGAATTCGCGTCGATCATTCATAACCGCCTGCGTGAAATCGAGGGCGGCGGTGACGAGTACGTCGTAGGCAACATGGACGTAATCAAGCATTTGGAAGGATGTGCTGACAATCTCGATGCGAACATAACCACGAGCGCCAGTTTGGAGTTTTTCGCAGGAGAAGAGATTGACAGGAGACAGACGTTCTACAAGAACAGCTGGGAGACTGTCAGGGACTGCAATATCGTTATCGAAAATCTGAAAGGAAAGGATTCCGACATCGCAAAGGGTTCCGTTTCGGCGGCTTACGCAATGAAGGGCATCATCTATTATAACCTGATGCGTGAGTTCTGCCAGCCATGGGATGAAGAAAGCGTCGACGAGCTGCCGGGAATCCCGCTTGTGGACAATTTCGACATCAATTCCAAGCCGCTGCGCGGGACATTGAGACAGACTTACGAATATACGGAAGCGCTTCTGGATAAAGCACTTGCGCTTAACCCGACAGATGCGAAATACATCTTTACCACCTGGATATTGAAGGCATACAAGGCGAAACTGGAGTTCTGGTGCAAGAATTGGGACAGCGTGATAACGCTCTGCAATGACATCATTGAACATAGCGGTTACACATTGACACCTGCCGCCGATTATGCGGCCATGATCAATGAGCCTTACGACAGGAAAGGCGAGGTGATGGTCAGGTCGCACATCAACAATTCCAGCGAGCTGGACTGGTATTTCAGCTACACGAAGGGCTACCTGGCATCCCGTCCCGCGAGCGCGAAACTTATACGGCTGTTCGGTTCCAATCCTTCGGAGGACGTGAGATATGCCGCAAGTTTCGACAGCAAAAGGAAGAATGTCAAGGTTCCTGAATGCCGTGTAAGGCTCTCGGAAATGGTCCTGATGCTCGCGGAGGCCTACTACCATAAAGGGGACAATGTCAATGTCCTGAAATGGGTCAATGAATTGAGACGCAACAGGATAAACGGTGCTGTCGACCTGACGGAAGCATCGCTGCCGGCCGTGCGTGAGGATGAGAGGATCAAAGTCGACTGCAACGGAAAGGAGGTCACGCCGGTATTGCAGGCGATTTTCGACGAACGCCGGAAGGAGCTGTATATGGAGGGTGACAGGTGGTACGAGCTGAAGCGCAACGGAAGGCCGGAATGGTGGGTGATCAGCAATGGCCTGAAGTATACGACCAAGGCCTACCTCTATACTTCACCTATATATAAGGCGGACATCGACCTGAATCCGGATATCATACAAAATCCGGGATATGTATATTAACTTACATTTTTTAAGCAAAATGAGTACAAAAAGAAAAATAATTGCTATCTTGTCATTGGTATGTCTCGGTGCAAGCCTCTGTGGATGTAAGTATAACGAACTTCCGCCTAAGACGAGTGACGCCTCGAAAAGCTATATCAAACCGAAAGGTGAAGTTCCTACACAGGCCGAAAGAGACGAGGTGAAGGCGATAAAAGCCGAGTACGAAGAGGCTACGAAGTAGTTTCACCCCGCGCCGGACAATGTAAAGAATATTAACAAATTAAACGAACTAGTTATGTTTAGAAGGATTCTTACATTTGTGGCCGCCAGTGTTGCAGCCATGTCGTTGGTCGCTTGTCAAGATGACAGCAAACCGACAATCGAGTTTGAGCGTATTTTGTACACGGTTTATCAGAAAGGCTCCGTAGATGTGGCACTCACCATCAGCGAGCCGGCATCCTCTGCACTGACTGTTCCGCTGATTTTTTCAGGCAATGCAGAAAAAGGCACCGACTACGAAGTTTCCGCAGAATCTATAACCATAGCTCCGGGAGAGACATCCGGTACAGTAACGGTCAGGGATAAAGGTCTCAATGAAGAAAAGCAGATTTCTCTTGGATTCACAGCCCCTGTCGGCTACAACATAGGCACAAAACTCGTGGCGGTAGTTTCTCCTGACATGCAGGAAGGACTGGTGTACTCTTTCACGTTGGATAGAGCTTATGCACATGAAAGCCTCATCGCTACCCTCAACGTCACCGGCACAGTTTCAGGCAAGGATTTCAAGGCAACAGAAGATATTACGGTTCCGCTCACAATATCAGGGCCCGGCGCATCATATCTGGAATCGACAGGCACCGGCGCACAGAATTACGCTGTAATCAAAGCGGGAGACAACAAAGCAACCGCAAAATTCAAAGTTTCCGAGAACTTCTCTGGCGACGAAAATGCCATTCTTTCAGTCAATACAAACGAGGATTCAAGGTTTATTCCTGGCGATAAACATTCAGTTTCCATTGCAGTTCGTGGCGTCCAGACACCGGATAAACTTGTCGGAACATGGAAGTTCAACAAAGTTTTCGACCTCGTTGAAATGAATGAATGGTTCGCAGAATATGAAGACGACGTTAACGCACTTCCGACACACAATAACGGATTCACATTGACCTTTTCTAAAGAAGCGGATGGTTCAATTTCTCTCACCCCGGGAGGAACTGGAGATTTCAATAATTTCTTCAGAAAAGCGACCATCAATATCGCTGAGCCTAAAAATCCATGTCCAAAGGCAATTATACTTGGTAAACATTCAACGTTTGAACAAAACCAGTGGTATGAGAACACGTCAATGCCATATCAGTTCAACACTTACTATAAACTTTCTTCAGCAAACCGCAGTTTCAGCAGCACCAAAGAATCTTTAGGCGAGGCAATAGTTGTGTTCAATCTTGTAGATGAGGGGCTTATCATGGAATTCCGCGATTACGATGAACCAGGTTTTGGTGAAATGTGGTGGAGTCTTGATGAGGCTTTCCAGACTGAAATGTTCAGTTTCGCATCACTCTTCACCAAAGAAAAATAAAACAATCCTGCGATAACCCAAACCGCCTCGGGCATGGACCAGTTCCATATCCCGAGGCGGTTCGTTTATATATAAGTCATTGGCTTACAAATATTTCTTGACAGACTCCGGAATCATCCAATCAGCTGCCTTGTCAGTGAATTTCATGCAGAGACCGGTCAAAAGCGCTGACATTACGGTTCCTTCACGGATGACATTCTCCTCTCCGTTTCCAAGGACATTGCCAAAGCAGAACCAGGCGATGGCCGCAGCTGCAACGACAAGGAAAATATCGAAACCGATCTTGGCATTGCGGAACTTGATCCCCATGAAGTCTGCGATGGCGGCATCCGTCATCTCGCCGGCAAGCATCCACGCATTGCCCTTCACCTCCAGACTGATACCAAGGGCTGTGATGACAATGGACAATGCCATGAGGATCAGCTGCATGGCATAGGTATTGGCAGAAACCCAGCTGAATGCCCATATCGAGGCATCCGTCAAAAGGCCGAAAACGATGGCTGCCGGTATCTGCATCAGATGCTCAAGCTTGAAGCGGCTGCGGAGCAGCAAGATTTGCAAGACAATGAAAATCAGGTGCATGAGCATCGTGTACTGCCCCACAGTGCCGATTGTAAATGCGCCTATCTGGAAATGTCCCGCCAGAGAAACCACATACGGCGGACATGATATAGGAGCGGTGCCGAGATCCGATTTGATGGACAGGGCGACGCCGATTGCTACTAAAATGAGCCCGAAGGTGCCGGTAGCATAACGGGCGAATGACGACTTGATATTTAAGCTGTTCATAAAATTTTAAATCTTGATTGTCAATAAAACGGTGCGCATTCCGCAGCCGAGAAATCAGGCAAATATCGCATAAAATTACTAACTTAGCAAAGATTTGGACGTCAAGAAAACATAAACATTTATATATGAACAAGTTAACAAAAATTACAATGCTCATGGCAGCTACGGCTCTCGCAGCAGGATGCGCTGAGGGCAATCGTGAAAGAGTCAAGGCAATAGACCTTTCCTACCTTGACACTACCGTATCTCCGGCCGTTGACTTCTACCAGTACGCGACGGGAGGATGGCAGAAGAACAACCCGCTCAAACCGGAATATGCGCGCTTCGGCTCATTCGACTATCTGAACGAGAACAACGAGAAAAGGATCAATGACCTTTTCAAGTCAATGACCGAAATGAAGGCAACGAAAGGCTCTGTGGAGCAGAAAATCTCAGACATCTACAAGATGGGACTGGATTCGCTCAAATTGAATGAAGAGGGTTTCACCCCGGTGAAGAAATATCTGCACCAGATTCTGGTTGCGGAAAGCAAGGACGAACTGGTAAAAGTGATTGCGGACCTGCATGACAGCGGCGAATCGTCATTCTTCGGCACATTCGTCATGTCCGACCTCATGGACAGCGAATCACAGATTCTTTACATCGGCCAGGGCGGTCTCGGCATCGGCGACAGGGACTATTACACGGAGGCTGAAAATGCCGAGATAAAGAAAGGCTATGAGAAGTTCCTTACACGAGTATTCGAGCTCGCAGGCGTTCCTATTCCGGAAACAGCTGCAGCAAACGCACTCGCAGTAGAGGACGTGCTCGCAATCAACTCATGGACAAGCGTCCAGGAACGTGATATGGAGAAGCTCTACAATCCGATGTCCACTGAAGAGATAGAGGCGAAATACCCCGGATTCGATTTCAAGGCTTATTTCGCTGCCAGAAACATTCCTGACCAGAAGAAAATCAACGTCAACGAGCCTTCATTCTTCGAGGCATTCAGCAACTATTTCGCCGAGGCCGACCTGAACATGCTCAAGAATTACATGGCCGGACAGCTCATTCAGGGCGCATGCGGTGCACTCAGCGATGACTTCTACGATGCCAGCTTCGATTTCTTCAACCGCCAGATGTCCGGTGTGACAGAGCAGAAACCGAGATGGAAGAGGGCAATGAGCGTTCCTAACAGCATCCTCGGCGAGGCTGTAGGCAAGATGTATGTGGAGAAATACTTCCCTCAATCATCCAAGAAGAAGATGGTCGAGCTGGTAGCCAACCTCCAGACCGCTCTGGGAGAGCACATTGACGCGCTTGACTGGATGAGCGACTCCACCAAGGTCAAGGCTCACGAAAAACTTGACAACTTCACCGTAAAAGTCGGATATCCTGACAAGTGGAAAGATTACTCTACCCTCAACATTGATCCGGCGCTCCCATATTATGAGAACCTCCGCGAAGCCGGCAGATGGTATGTCGCAGACAACATGAGCAAGCTCGGAAAGCCGACGGACAAGACAGAATGGGGAATGTCTCCGCAGACCGTGAACGCCTACTACAATCCGTCCACAAACGAAATCTGCTTCCCGGCAGCTATTCTCCAGCCTCCTTTCTTCAATCCGGATGCTGACGATGCCGTAAACTATGGCGCTATCGGTGTCGTCATCGGACATGAAATGTCACATGGCTTCGATGACCAGGGACGTCTTTTCGACAAAGACGGCAACATGGTGAACTGGTGGACAAAAGAGGATGCCGACAAGTTCAACGCCAAGGCCCAAGTGCTTATAGACCAGTTCAATGTAGTTGAGATTATTCCTGGACTCATGGCAAACGGACAACTTACCGTAGGTGAAAACATCGGTGACCACGGCGGTATCAGTATCGCTTATTCCGCTATGCACAAAGCCATCAGCAAGCACAATCCGGGCCTGATCGACGGCATGACTCCTGACCAGAGGTTCTTCCTCTCATATGCAATCATCTGGGCGCAGAACATCAGGGATGCAGAAAAGGCACGCCTCACCAAACTAGACGTACACTCTCTTGCAGTCAACAGGGTCAATGTCTCTCTCCGCAACTTCCAGGAATTCTTCGACGCATTCGGAATAAAGGAAGGAGACCCTATGTACAGACCTGAAAGCGAAAGAGTCCACATCTGGTAGTGAACGCATCGTCTTTCATATCACATAAACTTCGGTTTCAAGGAAGGATAGCGGTGGTGACCATAGCCATCGCTTCCTTCATCATGATTTTATCGGTAGCCGTATCGTCGGGATTCAGAAAAGAACTGAGAAACGGCATCGCATCCATATCCGGGGATATCAGACTGACGTCCCCGGATTTGAATTATATAAATGAATCATCTCCAATAAGATCCGATGCAAGTTACATGGCATCACTGGACTCATTGGAAGAAATAAGCAGCATTGTTCCGGCGATATACCGCGCCGGCATTGTCAAGAACGGAAGCAACATTCACGGTGTCCTCTTCAAGGGAACTCCCGACGGGGGCGACAGTCTTCAAGTCTCGGTGCCGAGGAGATTGGCGGATATTCTGGGCTTGAATGAGGGTGACGGATTGACCGCTTATTTCGTGGGCGAGAAAGTGAAAGCCCGGAAGTTTCATGTCAAGTCCGTTTATCAGGACATTCTCGGGAATGATGACAAGCTGGTCGTCTACGCAGGACTCTCTGATTTACAGCGGCTTAACGGATGGCAGAGCAATGAGGTCTCCGCAATCGAGATCCAACTGAAAGACAAATACCGGTCACGGGACATGATGCGTGAAATGACACAGGAGGTCGGAGCCAGGGTGCTCTTCAACACTCCCGAGGACGAAGATACGGTCGTGGCTTCTTCAGCATTGAACATGTATCCGGAAATTTTCTCTTGGCTGGACCTGATTGATTTCAATGTGCTTTTCGTCCTGATCCTGATGACCATCGTCGCCGGATTCAACATGATTTCAGCATTGCTGATAATGCTTTTCCGCAACATACCGGTAATCGGACTGCTAAAATCGCTCGGCATGACGGACCGTTCGATAGCATCCGTTTTCCTGCGCACATCATCGTCGGTAGTCCTTAAAGGTATGGCGGCCGGAAACATTCTTGCTTTTCTTTTCTGCGTCATTCAGAATGCCACACACGTCATCGGACTGGACCCGGAAAACTATTTCGTATCCTTCGTCCCGGTGAATATCAATGTCTTGCAAGTTCTGGCCGCAGATGTGGTTTCTTATCTGGTGATAATGCTTCTGCTCCTCCTCCCATGTCTTTTCATATCAGGAGTGGACCCTGCAAAAACCGTCAGGGCGCAATAATTTACCTAATTCAACAATCCTGCAAAAGTCCGGCTGAGCGATTCAAGCTTAGATACGTAATTTATGGTTTCATAGCCTTGGAACTTGCCAAGTTTCACGGTATCTTCTTCCAGAATGGAATCTTCGCGCATATCAGGAATTATGGCGACAATGTCTTCCCACCGGCCATGAGGCGCATTAATGGAAGCGGCATAATTGATACAGTCCATAATCCTCCCCTCGCCCGCATTGTAAGCGGCAAGCGTAAACTTGGTAAGTTCTTCATCGTCAGCAGCATAGCCTCTGAACATATTCTGAAGGAGACTCAGATACTTGACTGCCGCACGGATATTTCCTTCGGGATCAAGCATGTCATCCGCCGCGAATCTTCCTGCTGTACGTGGCATCATCTGCATCAAGCCCACTGCCCCACGCTTGGAATGCGCCTCGATATGAAACTTCGATTCCTGCCAGATAAGTGCAGTAAGCATTGACCTGTCCCACCCGAGTACGGATGCATATTTTTTTATCAGGTCATCATAAGGGCTGAGGGTCTTGTAAGTTCTGCCGCTCCGCGCCCTGCCATAAGGTTCATAGGCAGGAGTAAACCGCCCTACAATGGTCTTCTGCTGTTCGGAAATGCTGAAACGCGCCAGCCAGAGATTGATTTCCTTATGTTCCACCCTCAGTTTGCCGTCAATCACCCAAGAACAGCTGTCCGCCAGAGGCACGGAAGCATAATAATCCTGATTGTATACCAATGAATCCGCATAGGGCATGACAAGGATATCTACATTGCCGGTAGCCAGGGAATCCAGATATTCCGACCCGCCGAGCGATATGTCCACGGTCTTTCCCATCTGCCATGCAAAGAGCGTAAGCATCTCATACTCAAAGCCTACCGCATAGTTCATCGGGGATTTGCCATCGGTGGAAATCACGCATCGCAGTTCATCTTTTTCGAACGGATCCCCATCTATGACAGTTTTCTGCAGCAATGGTATCCCCACCATCACGATGACGGAAGGGACCATGTACTTCAAAACTATTTTCAACCTCCTATGAATTTTCATTCGCGTCGGTTTTTAGTGTTTCTCTAGAAGGACGACCTGGATTTCTGCAGTCCTCCACCAAGTCCGCCGCCGAATCCTGACATTCCTCCTCCAAATCCTGAAGAAGCCGAAGAATCAGAACTTCCGGCTGCACTGCCTCCACCTGCATTGCCGACTGACTTGTTACGTCCCGGCTGCATGTAGAATGGCCAGAAAATTCCCAGTTTGAACGCTCTCTGCGGTCTGATATAGCCATGGGCACTAAAATAATCAGCATGTTCCATAGGCCAGCCCATTCCCACATTGACGAACTTCACGAATATGCATGCACGTTTCCACTGGATATTCACGAACGCGTCAATATACGGACAATTTCCGTATTTTTCAACTTTCTGGTTATAGAACATTCCCAATGCGGGACTATATCCCGGCGCATACCAATTCGTATTGTAGGTCACATTGGCACCTATCTGCATCTGCATGACCTTCTTCACGACATTGAACTGCCAATACCAACGCGCATTGACGGCGACCATCGGCAACGGTATGACGTCCTTATTCGAGGACAGTTGGAACAATGCCTGATTGTCAAAATGCAGCCCCCAGAGCTTGAAATTCTTGGTCAAAGCGACATTGAACACGCTGACGGCGGATGCTTCCTGCTGCGCCATCGCCTGCCCGTCATAATAAATATGGTTCTTTATCAGCGTCCAGCCGGCATCAATGTTCAGTTTCCAATGCGGAATGCTGATCGTGCCGTCCAGCGTCGTCGTGGAAATCTTGCTGAAATCATTGTCCCATTTGTAATGGTTCGAATAATAGTGCTGCTGATAATAGTCAGGCTCCTTCAGGTTCGTGCCGAAATGGGCATTGAAAGAAATCGGGCTCTTGCGGTAGCGCCTGAACGGATAGATATTGAATCCCATATTCGCATCAATGCCGAAATCATTGATTTCCTTTCCGAGGAAAGTGTAGTATCCGTCGGCATCCCAATGGAAATAATTCTTGTACTGTCCTTTCACACCGCCATAGAGATAAGTCGAGTTCCACACAGTGTTGCCTTTCTTCTTATAAAGATAGCTGTCCGGCGTGAACATGTAATAGTTCATCAACTTGTCACCGATACCGACATTGATGGCGGACACGATGGCATCGCTCGCCCATGGCTGCAATTTTATAAACAGCTTGTTCTCGAACTTCATGACACGGATCGAGTCGGCCGAAGCGGTAGGATTGATATAGAACTTGTTGTTATACAGGTTCCTGGCCTCGGTATCTTCCAGCCCTATCTTGTCCCCATAAATCTTCCTGTAAGTAGAATATTCGCTGGAATGCCCGATGAAAGCGGTCGTGATATCAGTATTCAGCGTATCCGCCGACTTCGCCGCACGCGACTCCTGTTTCTCGGCCAGAAGCACCTCCATTGCAGCTATCGCAATGCTGTCGCCGGTGGCAATGACGCTGTCCCTGTACGCATTCTCCTTTTTCAGGACTTTGCGGTCCTTCATCTTCTGGATGAAATTGAACGGAATACGGTATGTCTGGTCCAGGAAAACGGTATTTTTCTTTATCAATGTGGACGCATCCTTGAGGCGCACGTCGATTTCCCTCGAACCTACCGTCGTGTCCCTTATCCAGAAATTGTCCACGATGCCTCCGTTCTCCCCCTTGGACATCTTGTTGTAGATGTAGCCGCCATGCATCTGGTACTTCTTTCCGAGATGGTTCACCGCGGCCATGAACGTCCTGTTGTCCACTTTCTCATTTTCCAGCATGCCGTTCGCACCCACCCTGTCATATTCCAGAGTAAAGTTGAAAGACGGGAAAATGTTCTGCGTGGTCATGATATGCAAGTCATTCTCAGCCCTTTCGTCATTGGCGAAAAGCGTCCCCCAATATGCAAGTTCCGTATATGGGGTCTTGGAATTGTACATCGGCGCGGTGTACGGATTATATGAATAACATTCGTACGGCTCGTAGAACGACACACCCTCTACACTCTTGCGCTTCCTGAAATTATAGGTCTGCACTGCCGAACCGACAATTCCCAGATACGACACGTTCAGGTCCTTCCGCATGAACGGATAATCATTGTAATAGTAATTGTATGACGTATCTATGTCACGAGGCACGACATCATTGAAGTAACGTCCTTTGTTCCAGGTGAATATCCTCTTGTAGAACATGGAATCCGGAACGGAGAACGTCTCCAGGATGCGCGGCGTGTTCTCCCTGATGCTGTCCCGTATCGCCATGAGGCTGTCCTTCGCATTGAGCATACTGTCAATCATGTGCTGACGCACCTTCATTTTCTGCTCGAAGTCATATTTCTTCCTCGCAGCCTTGTCCAGTGAAGCGTACCACTCATTGAACTTGCGTATCGCAGTCTCCGTCGAGTCCGCCAGATAAAGCGAATCCAGCTTCGGCCAATCCAGGCTGTCGCCGGCCTGTTTCAATGAATCCCTGACAATGACATGGGTCAATGAATCCTTGATGGCGACGTAGTACTTGAATCTGAAAGGGTCCGTATATCGCAATGAATCAGGAACTTTCATCGTATCCCTGGCAGAAATGAATACCTCGGCGCTATCAAGTCCCAATGTGTCGGCAGCGGCAGAATCCGCCATTGCCCTATCATATTCCGACCTGAACTTGGTATATATGTCATTATGGTATATGACCGTGTCCTGAAGCGTAGAATTTTCGCTCCAGTTTCCGGTCCATGGAAATCCCGCCTCAACTGCACGTGACCAGTCGGCCGCGAATCCCTGCAAAGCAACGATGCCGACCAGCAGCGCCGGAAACCATATCTTGGATATCTTCGATAAAATGCGTTTCATACAAACTACAAAGGTAATACTTTTATGTATTTCTCAATGCGGCGGAGGCGTGCAGATTACTTCTTGTTCAAAAAGTCCAGTCTTGCTTGGGCTGACATCTTTTCGCTTTCGGAGGCACTGTACTTGGCGAGAAGAGGAAGATACTTCTTCTCCAATTTCACATTTCCGGAATTACGTGCCATGATGATGATATTCTTGATGGCCGTGATATCATCTGCCTTGATTTTCAGAACTTTAGTATAGTACTTGAGCGCAGTCTTGTTATCATGCTTCACTACCAGATAGTACGACCCGAGGTTATCGAGGAACAGCACGTCAGACGGCTGGTAAGATACCATCGTGGCGGACAACTCACGGAAAGCCTCGTAGGAAACCGGGGAAGCATAGCGGAAGAAAAGATAACAATATTCCTGGACGGTCGCGGAAAAGAATGTCTCGTCCACTTTTTCCACGCCCGGATATTCCCATTTCGGATGCTGGGTCTCATTGTAGATTATGAGCGACTTCAAATCCGAAAGTGCCATGTCAGGGCTTTCCTTCTCATATCCGATAAGCGACGCTACCTTGAGAATGCGCATGTCAAGCCTCTCCGGATTCAGCTGTATGGCCTTCTCCAATGCTTTCTGCGCCTGACCGAACAACTCGTCGTCGAAAGTGTCTTCCTGGAAATAGTGCACGTCATTTCCGGTACTGTCCTTCAACGTGAGCACAGGATTTTCCCCGAGATACCGCTTCTGGTCCTTTTTGACTACCGATGTTGTCCTGGACTTGTCCATATAATAAGAGAACTTGCCTATAAGCATCTCAGAATCATCAGGATAAGCGGCAGCCCACCTGTCGAGCAACGTCTCGATTCCCACGCCTGAAGGGCCGAGTTTCGAAACCAGAAGCTGATAACGGTCATTGAAATCCTTGGCCGACGGCGTCTGTGCAAACATGGCGGCAGCAGAAATCGCGAAAGCCGCGGCAATAGTCAAAAATCTACGCATAACTGTCAAATATTCATCCGGATACGCCGATTCTGCGGGTGCAGGTTGTTACAGCGGTTTCCGAGGTTTTTCACGAAGCCAAGAGGGTGCCCGCAATACGTAACCAGCACAAAACCCCTTTCGGCTCCGGTCAATGTCAATGTATCTTTATGAAGGAAGGCCAACGCCTGTTCCTTCGTCAATTCGGCTTCAGGAAATACTCCCCTCGCAAAGATTATGCTCAATGCGAGATCGGCATCCGGGACAATGTCCTTTCCTTTCAACTGTCCCGCGGCAGTGCCCCGCAAAAGAGGATGCAGATAATCCAACTGTTTGATTTCCAACTCCAATGCTTCCGGAACAGCGATTATCATATCTCCTTTCAATGCAAGCGTCACAGGCTCATTGAACCAATCCCGTATTCCTGAAGCGATGTTTTTCGGCAGCACCGGCTCCTTCACATTCCGTGCGCGGACCTGCGATTTTCCGGAACCGAAATCGGGTCCGCCTGTCTTTTTCAACGCCGCGCAATATTGTCCTTCACCGGGAACCAGCCCCGGAATCAGACTGAATCCGCAATTCGTTTTCAGAACTCCCTGACTGTCAATGGCCGGAGCCACGACTTCCGCCCCCAATTCAGAAGCCGCCCATTCCACATTGACATCATTCTCGAACTTGTTGAACGTGCATGTGGAGTAAATCATCACGCCGTCAGGGGCCAATGCAGGCCATACGTCCGCCAATATGCGGCGCTGTCTCGCCTGACACAGGGCAACATTGTCCGCAGACCATTGGGCGACAGCCTCTTCGTCCTTGCGGAACATGCCTTCTCCCGAGCATGGAACGTCGGCGACGATGATGTCAAACCATCCGGGCATGGACGCAAACGCCTTGGGGTCAGCGGATGTGACCACGACGGAAGGGTCGCCCCATACACCGGCATTGTCAGCCAGAACGGTGGCCCGCTGTTTCATTATCTCATTGGAAACCAGGATCCAGGACGGGCAACCTGACATTCTGAGCGAGGCTGCGATGTCCGTGGTCTTGCCGCCGGGCGCAGCACATAAATCCAGAATCCGCAACGGACGAGTTCCGTCATGTAACGCAAGTACCTGCTCCAGAACATGTCGGAACACATTGCCGACAAACATTGCCGAAGAATCCTGCACATAATAGCAGCCTGCATGCATGAGCGGGTCCAACGTAAATACCGGACGTTCAGGCAGAAAGAAGCCGCACGGACTCCATTCCACATGAGATGTCGGGGTTCCGGCTATCTGTCCGGCGGCATTGTCCCATGGCTTGTCCGCTTTCGAAGGGTTAAGCCGGACCGATACGGAAGCCGGGCCGGATAACGCATCCAAGGCGACGCGGGCATTGCTCTCCCCCGCCGCCTCGGCAAGATATTCTTCAAAAGTCGGATTGAATGTCATCAGGGCCGTCAGTTTTTCCCGTATGGGTTCATGCCGTCAGGGAACATTGACGGATCGAAGCCCTCCGGCATTTTTCCTTCTGCCATGTCGGCGACGGCATCCACCATCTTGTCCACGGCATCTTTCAGCTTGGAACCGAGCAACATCTTCATCATGAAGTTCAGGTCAGCCTCGATGTCGATATGAAAGTCAGTGCTGTCAGGATTTCCGCCGTCAGCGTCAAAACAGATATCTACGGTAAACTGGAACGGCGCTCCGTCATCCTTGTAAGTGATTCTGGAATAAGGCACACGCTCATGTACCCTTACGCCGACATTGAACCCCTGCACGGTGGCATGGATAGTGTCATAGTCGGCTTCCACGCCCTGTTTCTTGTCTTCCGGAAGCATGGCCACGAAATTGCGCATGTCCGAAAACGGCATGTAAAGCATATATGGTGCACGCGCCACCGATCTGTGCTTGCTCTTGATCTCCATATACCTATATGATTAGCGTCCCCACTCGGACGGGTTCTTCCTCCATTCGTGAAGAAGTTCCTTGGCTGCAGGTGTAATGTAACCTGTCTCGCCTGCGACTTCCACCAGTGCCGAATAATTGGACAATGTATCGAGTTTGACTTTCTCTTCCCCGAAGCGCTGTGCGGCGATGTCGAATCCATAAGTAAAGATGGCAACCATGCCAAGCACCTCGGCACCTGCATCACGGAGAGCCTTCACCGCAGCCAGACTGCTCATACCGGTAGAGATAAGGTCCTCGATGACAACGACTTTACGACCCGGCTCCAATTCCCCTTCGATCTGGGAACCGGTTCCATGGTCCTTCGGTTTGGGACGGACATATACGAAAGGTTTCTGCATCCTGTCAGCGGCAAGTACGCCATGGGCGATAGCACCTGTAGCTACACCTGCAACTACTTCAGCCTCAGGGTACAGTTCCATGGCTTTCTGTGCAAGCCATTCAGCTACCTGGGAGCGCAGTTCCGGATGGGAAAGGATCCTGCGGTTATCGCAATATATAGGAGAATGCCATCCGGATGCCCATGTGAAAGGGTCATGAGGACGCAGAAGGACCGCGCTGATGTCCATGAGGGACTTTGCGAGTTTCTTGTCAACTGATACTTCGTTCATAATGTTCTTATATTTAAACATCCACAAATTTAGCCATTTTTCGTGACAATGCAACCGACATTCAGACACCGCGTCCGGCATTCAGGAAGACCTCCCGGATGGAAGGATATGTATTTTTCAGAAATGGCGGCAGACTGGATTTCGCAACCCACGCGGCCTTGGTTATGTCTTCCTCCGTCTGAGGCGTCAGGTCCACAGGATTCATGTAATTCATGTGATACCACCATGTGTGCTTCAGATGCCACAATCCGTTTCTCAGATAGCAATGGTCCGTCACGCAGATCAGTTCACCGAGTTCCAATTCGTTCACGCCGGTCTCTTCCTGCACTTCGCGCAATGCCGTGACACTTATATCTTCCCCGGCCTCCTGATGTCCTTTCGGGAGGTCCCATAGCCCGTCCCTCCTGATCAGCAGGTAGTCGCCGCGTCTGTTGGAAACCAGGCCGCCGGCAGCATTGACCTCCTTGAACTCGCCGCAGACATTGCGGTAGCATTGCTCCGGGTCGTCTGTCGGGATGTAGATCCGGTCCAATGTCGATGAAACCTCGAACATCCTGACCAACCTGCCGAGGTCAATCCGGTTTCCGGCATGAAATTCCACGGCATTGGGGTCTGTCAATGCGGATTCTTCCGGAGTGCAGATTACGATGGAACGCCAATCAAAATATATCTTGTGCATCTGAAAAATCATTAGTATCATGCAAACTTAATAAAAATCCGCAATATTTCCGGAAATATCAAGTCACGATGAAACAAATTTGATTTTCAGTCGTATATATATTAGTTTGACTTTATATTTTTAGATATTGCAATGAAGTTATCACAGTTCCAGTTTCCTATTTCACTGAAGAATGACATTGCCCATGAACCGACCGGCAAATGGAGAGATGAGAGCCGCATGATGGTTCTTCACAAGGACACAGGCGAGATAGAGCACAAGATTTTCAAAGACATTACTGATTATTTCGGAAAAGGCGACACCTTCGTCCTGAATGATACCAAGGTATTTCCGGCCAGACTTCTCGGAAAAAAAGAGAAAAACGATGCTGATATCGAAGTATTCCTCCTCCGCGAACTGAACAGGGAGCAGAGGCTCTGGGATGTAATCGTAGAACCTGCCAGAAAAATCCGTATCGGCAACAAATTGCAGTTCGGAGATGACAACAGCCTTGTAGCCGAAGTCATTGACAATACCACTTCCAGAGGACGCACCTTGCGTTTTCTCTACGACGGACCGTACGACGAGTTCAAGCAGACGCTGTTCAGCCTCGGCGAACTTCCTGTACCTAAATGGGTCAAACCTAAGGCAACCGCTGATGACAATGTGAATTTCCAGACGATTTTCGCAGAGCACGAGGGCGCGGTATCAGCACCGGCAGCAGGTCTCCATTTCAGCCGCGAGCTGTTCAACATGATGATTCTCAAGGATATAAACAAGACTTTCATCACCGAGCACATGGGTATCGGCTACTTCAGGAAAGTAGATGTGGAAGACTTGTCGAAGCACAAGATGGATTCCGAGAGACTCATCATCACCCCTGAAGCCGCAGAAATCATCAATAAGACGAAGCGTGAGGGCCACAAGGTCCTGGCAGTCGGCGTGACCGTAATGAGAGGACTGGAGACATACGTCACGACAAATGACGAGGTGCAGGCTTATGACGGATGGACGAACAAGTTCATCTTCCCTCCGTACAGGTTCGCCATCCCGAACGCCATCGTTTCCAACTTCCATCTTCCGGGTTCGACCATGCTCATGGCCGTGGCTGCATTCGGCGGATATGACCTCGTGAAGAAGGCTTACGAGACCGCATTGGAAGAAAAATACAAGTTCGGTCCGTATGGTGACGCGCTGCTGATAATATAAAAATTGTCACACGGCATATAAAAATTTTCGCAAAACACATAAAAATCATAAAAAAGTGGCTTTTTAATCCCATAAAAGGCCACTTTTTCATTGTTTTAATGATATAGTTGCATAACTTGGCCTCCAAAAGACTGATCTTATGAACAACTATGACGACATTGACTTTCTTGCGCCGTGGTGCGCATTGAACAAAATTTTCGGTTTTTCTCCTAAAACCGGGCTTGAGGCGATAAGGCATTTCGGAAGCGCGGCAGACATTTTCAGGGCAAACAAAAAGGAACTTTCCGGATTCTTCGGGTACGGGTCGAAATACACCGGTCTCATTTCCGGCAAGGTTCTCCAGGAAAGCGCGGAAGAATTGACCGGACTGAAAGATTCAGGAAGCCGTTTCATCTGCATTGGCGACAGCCGGTATCCGCAGATGCTCCGCGAATGCGAGGACCCGCCGATAGGCCTATATATTAAAGGTAAGACGCCGATTGAGGAACTGGACGGAGGAAGGCCTGCAATCGGGGTAATCGGAACGAGGGACATTACAAGCTACGGCATAGAATGGTGCAACCGGCTCGTTTCGGCATTGGGAAGGGCGCAAATCAAGCCTGTGATTGTCAGCGGATTGGCAATAGGGACAGATGCGACGGCACACTCGGCGGCACTTGACAACGGGCTGCCCACCATCGCGGTAATGCCTACCGGAATAGACGACGTATACCCGTTCAGGCACGGATTTCTGGCTGACCGCATCTGCAATGCCGAAGAAAGCTGGCTGATTACGGATTATCCGACGAAAACCACGCCTCTTGCCATCAATTTCCTCAGAAGGAACCGGATCATTGCCGGATTGAGCAAGGCGGTCCTGCTGATAGAATCCAAGAAAAAGGGAGGCGGGCTCATGACTTGCAGGCTGGCCTATTCATATAACAGGGAAGTATTTGCATTGCCGGGACGGATAGACGACCCTTGCTCGGCGGGTTGCAACGAACTGCTGCGCCTGAAGATTGCGGAGCCGGTGACCGACCCGGAATTGTTCATTGACAGTCTGGGACTCGGGGCGTCCAAGGAAAAAGCCCCGAAAGATATCCGGACCTTCGTACAGATGAAATACAGGGATGAGAGAACTGCAGACGAAGCCATGGACATCGCGACGGTCGCTGATGCGATAGACAGGAACAGGGATATCCGCGCAGAAGACATCTGCTCACTGACAGGAATGCCCTACCGGAAAGTCGCGTCCATCATCGGAATATTGGAATGTGACAGGATTATTTCATGTGACCTGCTCGGCGGGTGCAGCATTAACCCGAAAATTGTATAAATTTGCATTCATGAATGACATATTTATAGACACGCACGCGCATTTGTACGATCCTGCCTTCGAGGGCGAGGAGGAAGAAGTTGTAGGCAGGGCATTGGCCGCCGGGGTGAAGATCATCCTGCAGCCGGACATTGACAGCAGCGAAAGGGACGGAATGCTGAAACTTGGCGACAGGTTTCCGGAAGTCTTCAGGAACATGGCGGGCCTGTACCCCGGTTCCGTGGAGGAGAATTGGGAAGAAGAAGTGGAGAAGGTCAAGGAATGCGCTGTCAATCATAATGTCATAGCAATCGGAGAAATAGGGCTGGACTATCATTATTCGAAAGATAGTGCAGAGTTGCAGAGAAGGGCATTGAAGGCGCAGTTCGAGCTTGCGGCGGAACTGGACTTGCCGGTAAACATCCATGAAAGGGATGCCACGGAGGACTTTTTCAGGGTACTGGAAGAATGCAGGCATCTGGGTGTACGCGGAAACATGCATGCGTTCAGCGGCAGTTACGAGACCTTCATGAGGTTGCAGAAATACGGGGACTGGTCTGTGGGAATCGGCGGAGTCGTCACTTTCAAGAATGCCGGCGTGGCTGAAAGCGTGAAGAAGATTCCGTTGGAGAAGATTCTGCTGGAAACGGATTCTCCGTACCTTACGCCAATGCCGTTCCGCGGGAAAAGGAACGAAAGTTCATACATTCCGCTGATTGCCCGGAAGGTGGCGGAGCTAAAGGACACAGATTTGGGCGAAGTCGCGGCAAAGACCACGGAAAATGCATGTAAATTATTCAGAATCAGCATCTAAAGATACAGATACAATGATGAAAAAAATAGAACCTATACGTAAATCGGCATTGTTGCTGATATATACGGGCGGAACAATCGGCATGAAACAGGACGCGGACGACATGACGCTCAAGCCGTTCGACTTCAGCCAGATTCTCGAAGAGGTCCCGGAAATAGGGAAATTCGCTGTCAAGATAGATAGTTTCTCATTCGAGCCGCCGATAGATTCATCGGATGTGGAGCCTTCCTTGTGGCAGAAACTCGCTTGCCTGATCAAGGAAAAGTACGATGATTATGACGGTTTCATCATTCTCCACGGTACCGACACCATGGCATATTCCGCATCGGCATTGAGCTTCATGCTGGACGGGCTCACGAAACCGGTAATCTTCACCGGGAGCCAGTTGCCGATCGGTGTGCCGCGTACGGACGGCAGGGAGAATCTCATTTCCGCCGTGGAAATCGCCTCTGCCAAAGACGAGAACGGCAATCCGGCCGTACCGGAGGTCTGTGTCTGCTTCGCCTCGCTCCTCATGCGCGGCAACAGGTCAACCAAGGTCAATTCCGAAGGATTCAGGGCTTTCCAGTCACCGAATTTTCCACCGCTCGCGGAGGCCGGTATAAATATAAGGTACAACAATGAGTATATCCGCAAGCCCAACGACTGGTTACAGAACCTGTCCATCAACACGAATCTGGACACCAGGGTATCAATCCTGAAGATTCATCCGGGAATCACCCCGCAGGTCGTAAGGAACATCCTGTGCGGAGAGGAAACGCGCGCGGTCATCATGGAAACATACGGCTCGGGCAACGCCCCTTCAAGCAAATGGTTCCTCGACATCCTGGAGGAAGCCAAGGCGATGGACAAGATCGTAGTCAATGTAACTCAATGTCTTGCAGGGACGGTAAACATGAATCTCTACGCGACGGGCAAGCATTTGGAAGAGAGCGGAGTCATCGACGGCAATGACCTGACTACAGAAAGCGCGCTCGCTAAACTGTTCTATCTTATGGGAAAAAGCCAGGACAATGCTTGGGTGAGGGCAATGATGGGACGTAACCTGAAAGGAGAAATATCCAAATAAATATTGCCAAATGAAAATTAATTGCTAAATTGCAACGGATTTCGGGTAGGTGTATTGTACCCGAATGCCGCATTATGAAATTTATAAACATTAATATTTAATTATTTCAAACACACAAAAACAATTATGAAAAAGTTTTTCATGTTTTTGGCAGTAGCCGGCATCATGGCCGCATCTGCAAACTACGCAGCCGCTCAGGATCAGGCAGCAGAAACTGCTAGCGAACCTGCTACAGAGGCAGTAGCTCCAGCAAATGACCTGGCAGCTCTTACAGCAGCAGCTCCTGAAGTTCCTCTTCATCAGCAGCTTAAGACTAAGTTCATCGAGGGTGGCCCTCTCTGGATGGCTCCTATCGCTCTCGTACTCGTTCTTGGTCTTGCTCTTTCCATCGAGAGAATTCTTTATTTGACCTTCGCGAAGACCAACACCAAGAAGCTTCTTGAGAAGGTAGAGAACGCTCTTGCTGAAGGCGGTATCGAGGCAGCTAAAGACGTTTGCCGTGACACTAAAGGTCCTGTTGCAAGCATCTTCTACCAGGGTCTTCTCCGTTATGAGGAAGGCGTAGACGTAGTAGAGAAAACTATCGTTTCTTACGGTTCTGTACAGATGAGCCTCATGGAGGACGGTATGACATGGATCTCCCTGTTCATCGCTCTTGCTCCATCTCTCGGATTCTTGGGAACAGTCGTTGGTATGATCGCAGCATTCGATGCTATCCAGGCTGCAGGTGACATTTCTCCTAACGTTGTCGCAGGAGGTATGAAGGTCGCCCTCATCACTACCGTGTTCGGTCTTATCGTAGCTATGATTCTTCAGGTGTTCTTCAACTATATCCTCACCAAGATTGAATCACTTACAACTGATATGGAGGATTCTTCAATCTCCTTCATTGACGTTCTTACAAAATACGCAGCTAAGACTAAATAAGGACATTCATAATGAAAGATCTTAATAAAATATTCAAATGGCTGATGTGGCTGCTCTTCGCTGTCAGCGTCGGCATCCTCGTATGGGGAATGGTGAAGGGTTTCCCTTCAACTCCTGCAGAGGGTGACAACGGCAACACAGTGAATGCGCTGATCTACTGGTGCTATGCCATGATCGGAATCGCAGCATTCTGCGCTGTGGTTTTCGGCGTCGCAGTATCTGTTGCCAACAATCCTAAGAGTCTCATCACAATTCTCGTAGGTGTCGTGGCTGCAGCTGTTGTCTGCGGATTGGCATACGTACTCGCACCGGCCAGCCCTGCTATCGGCATGCTTGAGCAGCCGACCGTCGGGACACTTAAATTCACGGATACAGTACTTTACATCGTAGCTTTCGCCGGAATCCTGTCTGTTGCAGCCATCATCTTCGGTGAAATCATGGGTGCAATACGTAATAAATAATTTGAGATATGGCTAAAAAGACTCCGGCTCTTAACACAAGCTCAACGGCAGATATCGCATTCCTGCTTCTGTGCTACTTCCTCATGACTACAACCATGGGATCACAGACAGGTCTCCAGCGTCGTCTTCCGCCTATGCCAGATCCTAACCAGAAAGTTGAAGACCAGAAGGTGAACAAGAGAAATCTCATCACCGTGAAGATCAACTCTCAGGACAGGCTTTTGGCAGGTACAGAAATGATGGATGTCAGCCAGCTCAAAGACAAGATCAAGATTTTCCTTACCAACCCGGCCAACGATCCTAACCTTCCGGAAAGAATCGTTACCGATATCGAAGGCTATGGCAAATACCCTGTGACCAAGGGTGTCATCTCTCTTCAGAACGACCGTGGTACCAGCTATCGTGCATACATCGCAGTTCAGAACGAGCTTGTAAAAGCAGTGAACGAACTTCGTGATGATTTTTCGAAGTCTACCTACGGCAAACCGTTTGCAAACCTCACAGAGGACCAGCAGACAGTAGTGAAGAAATGCATCCCTCAGAACATTTCAGAGGCAGAGCCTAAGAACGTTGGTAAATAATCAGGAGGAATAGGAATATGTCAAAATTTCGTAAAGAAGAGAAAAAAGAAACCCCTGGTATTACCTCAGGTTCACTTTCCGATATTGTCTTCATGCTCTTGTTCTTCTTCATGGTTACGACACAGCTCAGAAGCACAGAGGATAAGGTTATCGTAAAACTCCCTGAAGCATCCGAGGTTGTCAAACTTGAGAGAAAAGATCTTGCATCATACATCAACGTGGGTCCTCCTACAAGGAACCTTCAGTCAAAGTATGGTACTGACGCCCGTATCCAGCTCAATGACTCATTCAAGACGGTTACCGACATCCGCGACTTCATCGCTGCAGAGCGTGACGCGATGTCAGAGGCAGACCGCCAGTTCATGAACACTGTACTTAAAGTGGATCAGGACGTGAGAATGGGTATTGTAACAGATATCAAACAGGAACTTAGACGCTGCTCAGCCCTGAAGATCATGTATCAGGCACGCAGATCATCAGAATAAGGTCAACCTGAAATTCATAGAAAGAATCCTGGGGAACAAATCTCCAGGATTCTTTTTTGTATAAGAAGACGGATTTAGTTATCTTTGCTGAAATAACGGAATTCATCATAGCAATGGAAAAAGTTGTAAGGACGAAAATCAAGGATCTGCTGAAAATGCAGCCAGGTCAGGAGGTACTTGCCAAAGGTTGGGTAAGGACCAAGAGAGGAAACAAACAAGTAAAATTCATAGCACTTAACGACGGTTCTACGATCAATAATATCCAGATTGTAGCCGAAGCTGAACTCTTCAATGAGGACTTGATGAAGAAAATCACCACGGGTGCAAGTCTAGGCGTAAGAGGACAGCTGGTAGAGTCACTCGGAAGCGGACAGCACGTGGAAATCAAGGCTGAAAGCATCGAAGTCTACGGCGAGTGCGACCCGATGAGATACCCGCTCCAGAAGAAAGACACTTCTCTGGAATATCTCAGGACAGTAGCCCACATGAGATTGAGGACCAATACTTTCGGAGCAATCCTGAGAGTAAGGAACGCCATGGCTTTCGCAATCCACTCGTTCTTCCAGAGCAAAGGTTTCGTATATCTTCACACACCGCTCATCACCGAGTCTGATGCGGAAGGTGCAGGAGACATGTTCCAGGTAACGACACTTGACCTCACAAAAGTTCCGATGCACAACGGCAAAGTGGATTTCAGCAAGGACTTCTTCGGCAAGAAGACGAGCCTTACCGTAAGCGGTCAGCTTGAGGGAGAACTCGGTGCCACGGCAGTCGGAGAAATCTATACTTTCGGACCTACTTTCAGGGCTGAGAATTCCAATACCCCACGCCACTTGGCAGAGTTCTGGATGATCGAGCCGGAAATGGCCTTCTGCGACATGTATGAGACCATGGACCTGGAGGAAGAGTTCGTGAAATATCTAGTAAACTACGCACTTGAGCATTGCATTGACGACATCCAGTTCCTGAATGACAAATATGACGACGGTCTTATCGAGAGATTGAAAGGAGTCATCAGCACGGAGTTCGTAAGACTGACTTATACGGAAGGAATCAAGATCCTGGAAGAGTCCGGCCAGCAGTTCGAATACCCTGTAAAATGGGGCGTTGACCTGCAGAGCGAGCATGAGAGATATCTGGTGGAGAAGCATTTCAAGAAACCTGTAATCCTTACTGACTATCCTAAGGACATCAAGGCCTTCTACATGAAGCAGAACGAGGACGGCAAGACAGTCCGCGGAACAGATGTGCTTTTCCCGAAAATCGGAGAAATCATCGGAGGATCGGAGAGAGAGGCTTCGCTTGAGAAACTTGAAAAGCGCATAGATGAACTCGGAATGAGCAGAAAGAACCTCGAATGGTACATTGATACCAGAAGATTCGGAACAGTTCCTCACAGCGGATTCGGACTCGGTTTCGAGAGACTGCTTCTGTTCGTGACCGGCATGAGCAACATCAGGGATGTAATTCCATTCCCTAGAACCCCTAGAAACGCTGATTTTTAAGAGATTCGGACATGCTTGTAATCGGAATAGCAGGAGGCTCGGGCTCCGGAAAGACGACAGTCGTAAATGCAATTACCCATCAGCTTAAAGAGCGGGTCGTGGTAATACCTCAGGATTCATACTACAAGGATTCAAGTTACCTTCCGCTGGAAGAGCGTCAGAAAATCAATTTTGACCATCCGGATGCCATAGATTTCAAACTTCTATGCAAACAGCTCAGGGAACTGAAAGAGGGAAAAAGCATTGAACAGCCTGTGTATTCGTACATAACATGTTCAAGATCGAAAACCGAAACCATTACGGTGGAACCGGCGGACGTCATCATCATCGAAGGTATTCTGGTGTTCACATGCAAGGAACTCCGCGACCAGATGGACATCAAGATTTTCGTGGATGCAGACGATGATGACAGACTGATGAGAGTCATGGCCAGGGACATCATTGAAAGAGGCAAGACAGTGGAAACCGTCATTGAAAGATACACCAAGACGGTGAAGCCTATGTACTTGCAGTTCATTGAACCTAGCAAGCGTTATGCTGACATCATCATTCCGCAGGGAGGTCACAACAAGGTTGCAGTAGATATCATTTCAGCTACAATAGAGAAATCGCTTCAAAAGAAAAATGCTGACACGGGACGATAAGGCAGGACTTTATCTGACGGTGATATTCCACCTCGTGATTCTGATTATCCTGCTAATAGCACAAATAGGGTTTTCCTTGCAAAAGGAGAACTCTTTTGTCATAGACTTCACCAAGCAGGAAGAAATCGAGGCCAGGGAGAAAAAACAGCGTTTCGACGAGGAAGTGGAGAAGAAGGTGGACGACCTTATTGCGGCGAAAGTGGACCGTATGCTGGCCGGCATGTCAGGTGTGGAATTCCGTAACACCACCACGTCGCGAAACAAGGGCGCCCTCAAGGATGACCGCAACACCGATGCGGAGAAGCTTTACGCTGATGCGGAAAAACTTGCCAAGGACCTGAAAAACGGCCCGAAAGCAGAATTGAGCAATGATGATTTCGTAGAAACGCCGTCAAAGACACAGAAAAAAGACGACAAGGCGTCAGACAAAACTTATAGCGGACCTTCCGTGCTGTCATGGCATCTGGACAACAGGAAAGCCAGCCACCTTCCGATACCGGCATACAGGTGCTACGGAGGAGGCATGGTTACTGTCGTCATTACGGTGAACAATGCCGGTAAAGTAGTGGATGCCAGGGTATTGGACGAGGTTTCATCAGATGACAAATGCCTCCGCGACTTCGCAATAAGAGCGGCAAGAATGTCGATTTTCTCGTCATCGCCTACCGCTCCTTCCAAACAGACTGGAGATATAATCTACCAGTTTATCGCGCAATAATTTTTTTTCTGCAAGTTGCCCTCTCCACTAATCCACCGCAGCCTTCACGACATTGTCAATGTCAAGATATATCTTGTAGAAGGCATTTTCACCTAGTTTGGAGTATCTTCCGATAAGGGCACGTATCTGCGGGAGCATGTACGGGGCTGTCTTTTCCCACTCACCAGGCGCAGCGACTATACCGTCGACTGATGCCGCATAAGATTGGAATCTTCTGGAAATGTCAAGTCCATCCAGGAAGGAATTCAGCTTGGCGAAATCTTCTATCGCACTGAGCTGCTTGCCATATTTGTCGAAAATCGCAGACGCGAAACGCATCTGGCTAGCCTTCCTGTTACATTTCAGAAAGTATTTCGTGGCCGCTGTGGTATCCATCGGAACGAAAACATCCGGCACGATACCGCCACCGCCATAGACAGGACGACCTGATACGGTATGATAGATTTCCGTGCTGTCTATACGGATGCTGTCCTTGTCGAACATCTCGCCATCAGCATATCTCTTATAGATATCATATTGGTAATCATCAGAATATGGCTTCTGGATACATCTTCCGGAAGGAGTATAGAAACGTGCAATCGTCAGCCTGATACCGGAGCCGTCGCTGAAGAAACGGGACTCCTGGACAAGGCCCTTTCCATAGGAACGGCGGCCTACGATAGTACCTCTGTCGTTATCTTGCATCGCCCCTGCAAAAATCTCGCTTGATGAAGCCGAGTTCTCATTCATGAGCACGGACAGGCGGACGTCCTTCAGGATTCCCTTGCCGTCAGCCTTGTAATCTTCACGTTTCTGGTGAAGGCCCTGAAGATAAACTATCTCATCTCCCTTTTCGAGGAACATGTCGGACAACAGAAGTGCCTGATCCAGATAGCCTCCGGAATTGTCACGCAAGTCGAAAACCAGATGCTTCATATTATTGTCAAGAAGTTTCTCGGCAGCTGCTGAAACCTCCACGAAAGTCGTGCGGGAGAACTTGGAAAGACGGATGTAGCCGGTGGTGTCATTGATCATGAATGCCGCATCCACGCAATGCATAGGGATTTTCCCGCGCTTTATATTGAAAGGAATCTTCTCCTCTCCCCTCTTCACGAGAATCCCGACCTCTGTTCCGGCACGTCCCTTCATGCGGCGCACCATGCTGTCCTGCGGAAATTTGACGCCCGCAATATTGCATGAGTCCACTTTCAGGATGCGGTCTCCCGGCTGGAGTCCGACTTTTTCGGAAGGACCGCCCGGGATGACTTCCAGGACAATCGCCGTGTCATTAGGGACATTGAACTGTATGCCGATACCGTCGAAATTGCCGGCCAGTTCGGTCTGCGATTTCTCCAGTTCCACCGGCGGCAGATAAACGGAATGCGGGTCAAGAGCTGCCAATGAAGCTACTACAGCCGCGTCGGTCACTTTCTTCACATCCACGGTGTCCACATAACATTTCTGGATTTCCTGTAGGACCAGATTCAGCTTTCTCCAATTGTTATAGTTGCCGGACATGCGCGCCGGCTTGCCGATAACCGTAAAAAACAATACCGTACCCAGAATTCCCAAAACAATTCCGAGCACGGCAGCTAAAGTACTTGACTTGTCTCTTTCAGTCATAAAAAATATTCATTAATCGACGTCTACCTGTTCAACTTCTATGCCTGCCTTACGAAGCAGATCCGGGCCATCCTGCAATCGGTATTCATCACGATACACGACACGCTTGATACCAGCCTGAATGATGAGTTTCGAACATTCAATGCAAGGAGACGCTGTCACATACAGGGTGGCACTCTCGCTGCTGTTTCCGGATTTGGCAACTTTCGTGATGGCATTGGCCTCGGCATGAAGCACATACGGCTTCGTGACACCGTTCTCGTCTTCGCAAATGTTTTCAAAACCGGACGGGGTTCCATTGTACCCGTCCGAGATGATCATATTGTTCTTGACAATGAGGGCGCCCACCTTGCGTCGCTTGCAATATGAGTTCTCCGCCCAAATTTCCGCCATCTTCAGATAGCTTCGATCAAATTTCTGCATATCAATGCTTTAGTTTCTCTGGTAAAGATAACGTTTGATGCTACGTTTCGGAGTACGCTCGAAATCTTCCGGCAGGAACTCTATCTTGGCGATCTTGGCGTAGTTAGGAATCTGCTTGTTGATTTCAGGGAGAGTTTCCTGTATCTTGGCTTCCAATTCCTCTTTGCTGAGGCCGTCCAATTCTGCCTGATGATAGTCCGGGTAGATGAGGGATACGAGTGTTCCATGGTCTTCAATCACTAGAGAATCAACGACATAGGTAACATTGTTTACCACGCCCTCGATTTCCTCAGGATAGATATTCTGTCCTGAAGGGCCGAGAATCATGCACTTGGAACGTCCTTTAAGGAAGAGGAAACCTTCCTTGTCCATAACTCCCATGTCTCCGGTGTGGAACCATCCGTCCTTGTCGAAGACACTGGCTGTTGCCTCATCATTCTTGTAATATCCGAGGAACACATTGGCACCTTTCACGAGCACCTCGCCAGGGATATTTTCAGGGTCCGGGGAATCAATCTTGATTTCCATATTCATTACGGCACGTCCGCAAGAATAAAGCTTGGCATCTTTCCAGTCCACGTATCCGATAATCGGAGCACACTCGGTCATACCATAACCGACTGTCAGCGGGAATCCTATCTTATGGAAGAAACGCTCAACCTCCGGATTGAAGGCTGCGCCGCCGATGATGACCGCATAGAAACGACCTCCGAAAGCATTGACAAGTTCATTGAGAATCTTCTTCTGAATCACCTTGTCAATGATAGGCAGGTTCATAATCATCTTGTTACGGTCGAGAATCGGCTTGAGCTTGGACTTGTATACCTTCTCGATGATGAGCGGTACCGCAATGATGACGCTAGGCTTGATGTCGGCAAATGCCTGCATGATGATCTTCGGGCTAGGCACACGTGTAAGGAAGTGTACATGGGCGCCGATGGTCATCTCGAAAAGGAATTCGAACATCATTCCGTACATGTGGGCTGACGGCAGCATTGACACTACGTCTGCGGTATTGTCGAGCTGCGGCATCGCCTGGACATGGGCGAATTCGATATTGGAATAGAGTGCGCGGTACGGAACCATCACGCCCTTTGAGAAACCGGAAGTGCCTGAAGTATAATTGATAAGCGCGAGTTCCTCCGGACTGTCCTCATAGTAATTCAAATCTTCCGGGCCGAAATTGTTCGGATATTTATGTCCGAAGCTTTCATTCAGATGCTCGCGGATCTGGGACATTTCCTCGGTCTTCGAATAAAGGAAACCGAAAGTATTGATCTGGACAACCACATAGAGTCCCGGCATTTCCGCCTCGGAAAGGTTTTCCCATATGACATCGTCCACGAACAGCACCTTAGCTTCCGAATGGTTCACGAGGTAATGGATATTACCCGGCTTGAACTCGTGAAGAATCGGCACAGGAACCGCACCGTATGTCAATGCAGCGAGGAAGCTGACTCCCCAGTTGGCCTGGTTTCTAGAACAAATGGCTACCTTGTCACCCTTTACCAGACCGCATTGCTCGAAAGCGATATGAAGTTTGGCAATACGTCTTGCGACGTCCCTGTAGGCCAGATCCTGACCCTTGTAGTTCGACAATGCCGGACGATCCCAGTTTTTCCTGAAACTCTCTTCAAGGAGTTTGTTTACTGAATGAAATCCCATTTTTAATTGATTTTCAAAGTTTTAATACACGTTCTTTACCGTCGTGGCAGAGAGCGGAGACAGAACCATTGTCATTAACCTTGATTTTGGCATCAGGGCGGAGCATCCTGTTCCCTCCCGGATTGTAGACAGGGCTTCCGCCGTCAAAACCGTAGATGACGGTCCTGACCGATGTCCTGACTACCCAGAACCGCTTCCCCTTGATGCGGAGAAGTTCCGGCAATGACTTGATGGTTTCTTCTGATTTTATGCCTTTCCATGAGGAAGGAGTCTTCCCATGGAGATCGTACATTCCGATTGTATTGTCCTTATGCAGGACCATGGCCGTGTAGGCGTGCGCGCCAGAGAAATCGTATGCAGCCGGGCCGATGAGGACTTCCTTGCCCAATTCCACCGGGAACGGCTTCACGAACCGGCCAAGTCTGTCAATGAGATACAGTTTGGAGCCCGAAGCAAACAGGAATTGTATCTTGCCGTTTCCGAAGTAGTCGATTTCCGAGACCGCTCCACATATTGGCGACCCGAACTGGACTCCCCACAATCCTTTACCTTTTTCATCCTTGAGTACCAGCCAGTTGTTGGATTGCTGCGAGAAAAGATTCGTCTTACCTGTGGCGCAGTTCTTCACCTTGAACGGTCCGGACGGAACCGTGACGGCGGTATCCTTTACCGCAGCCGGCACATCTTCATTGATTCCGGTAAATTTCACTTGCAGTGCCTCGATGTTCATGAGGAAAGATGTCTCGCCGGGCTCGATGGACAGGACCACCGGGGATGCAGCTGCCGAGCTGTACATCTGGAATACGGTTCCCGAGCTCCGGATCATGCTCCCAGCCCCGGCTTCAGACAGATAGTCCGCAAGTGTCCGGCGCTTCTCGGCCGTAAACTGTTCCAATGCTGCAGGCGCACCGCATATAAGCCATCCGTCCTTGAATATATAGGTGGAATCTTTAATCGAGAAGATGTTTCCGAACAATGTTCCCACAGAGGCAAACAACCCGGATTTCAGCACTCCCCCGTCATATTCCTTCACCGACTTGATTTCGCTGCCACGGAACAATTGTGAAGGATCATCCTTTCCGGGCTTCATAAGCAGAACGGATGCTTCACCGCCGGAAACGGACACATTGGCCTTACATATCTCCTTGATTTTAAGAGCATTGACCCAAACATCGGGCGCAACGCCGTCATTGATGCGGAACGTTTCGAGCGCGGCATTGTATTTCGGCAGCCGGCCGATGGCATCGATATATTTCTTGTATGCGGTGATATATGATTCTGTGGAACTGAGCTGAAGCATTGACGCACTCAGTGTGCCGGCAGGGAGGACGGACTTCACCGTGGATGTCCCCGGGGCAATTCCCTTGTACAAATTGGAGAAGAATGCCGGGCTTTCGAATGATGCCGATGTTCCGGAAAGGGCAAGCCGTTTATCCGTCATGTCGTTTATCGTGAGCGCGGTCCAGTCGGCAAAACTTTTCAGGAATCCTGCCTGTCCACGTAATTTCGAAGCAAAGAATGACGAAACGATCTTGCCTGAGTATGAATGATTTACGAATATTGCCGATTCATTTCCAACAGATGCAACTGCTGCTGCACATTCCTCGTCTTTCAACACCGATGTCCCGGATTCAAGATTCCTTCCTGCGGACATCACCAATGTTTCGGAAGGTGAAAATGCGAGTACCGTTTTCCGTTTCAATGATGGTGCACAATCACCCGCATTGTCAAAAATCCGATACGCGATGCGGGCAGAGTCAGCGGCACGGACAATCGACCACTCCCCCTTGGTGGAATCTTTCGGAAAGCCGGAGACGCTGACGAGCATCAGCGGTACAATGTTGCCGCTATAATGCATTGACACAGCCATTTCGGAGTTTCTCAATGCCCTGGCTTCATCGCCGACAAGCATTGAAACTCTGGACAGGAATTTCCGGAAATTCGATTTTCCACTGCCGGAAAACATTGAACCGAACGTCCAGGTGGTGTCTGTCACCACATCGATACAGTCCCTCATCGTGCTGCAATGAAGTATCATCGCGGCATCGGAAGGAATAGCATTCATGACCGGTCTGGACGAGGCTGCGATTTCATACAATTCGTCGGCGGATGGTGAATTTACAGAGCTTTTTTCCGAATACAACAGCGTTACTGCTCCTGCCACGAGAATGACAAGAGCGGAAAGTGCAGATATACAGATTATTAACGTTCTCTTATTCATTTCACCAACTCATTTTTGCGGTAAAGTGCGCCAATATGGGGTGAAACCCATAAAATACAAAGATACACAATATTTTACTTAATGTGTACTTTACTCTTGACTTAGTATTCCAAATGGAATTATTTAGCAGAACTTAAGAGTATTTATTCTACCTTTTAGACAATTCCGAGGTGATATTTATCAATTACTTTCGAAAGACGACGGCTTCCATTCTCCCCTCGGGAGATGTCACGGAGTGACAGAGGGGTACGATACCGCGAGGCCTGGAGCTCGCACGAAAAAAAGTCCGTAGTTGGCGACAACTACGGACTTTTTTCCGTGCGAGCGAAGGGACTCGAACCCATACGCACTAGGCACCAGATCCTAAGTCTGGCTTGGCTACCAATTACAACACGCTCGCAATTCCCTCCGGAAGGCTCATAACATGAAGCCCATCGCTGAAATTGGCCTAGTTGGAAGCTGCCGCATTCTGTGTCCGAAAGGACTACAAAGCTAATACATTTTTTTCAATTCCTAAAATTCCGGCCGATATTTCGAATAATTTGCAGATATTTGCCGACAAAACGAATGGGAATGGAGAACTGGAGAGAGAAACTAGGCGCAGTTCGTGACGCCAACAACGCGGCGGCATGGACAATAGCGGAATATATAGACGAAACGCCTACGGCGATAACCGCCTCATTGATACACGATGCAGACCCGGACGGAGAACTGCCGGAAGAGACATTGTATGCAGCCTTCATGGCCGGATTCGCAGGAGTACCGGAGGATGACCGCATCATCCCGGACTATCTCACGGAAGCAGTGCACAGGCTGGACATCGCCGATTACATTGACAATCCATATCTGAAAACCATCCGGTTTCCGGACGCGGCGACAAGACATTGGCGATTCACACACTATACATATAAACCATACGAAGCATTCATCTGCAATGACATACGCATGGAACCGGACCTCCGCGAAATCCCGCAGGCAGGCTATTTCAGGGAAAGGTTCAGCTACCCTGCCGTGGAACAGGACGGAAGGGAATGGATGGCAGTCAAGCCCAGCGAAATCGAAACGATGCGAGGCGCCATCGGCATTGCCGAAGGGAAAGTCGTGACTTTCGGCCTTGGACTCGGCTACTTCGCATTCATGGCATCATCGAAACAGGAGGTTGAATCCGTCGACATCGTGGAACGGGACGAAGAAGTCATTGACCTTTTCTGCAGACATATCCTGCCGCAATTCCCGGAACGCGACAAAATCAGGATAATCAGAAGCGACGCATTCGACTTCATGCACCACGAGATGGAATGCAGCGGCTACGACCACGCCTTTGTCGACCTGTGGCACGACACCGCGGACGGACTGGAACTGTACCTGAAAGCAAAGAAGGAAGAAAACCACCTGAAAGCCAAAAGTTTGAAGACAATGTTCTCCTACTGGGCCGAAGAATCATTGCTGTCGGCATACCGCTGGACCCGATTCGATGAAATCATCGCGGAATGCGGCACCGAAGCGGAAGCCATCGAAAAATTGTCCGACAAGGCATTGAAAATCAGACTCCAAGGATTGGCCTAAACCTATTCCTCTGCCGAAGGCATATTCCCCGCATAATCACGCCACTTGTTTATAAGTGCCTGCATATCAGGAGGAAGCGGAGAATCGAACCTTATGAACTCCCTGGTGCGAGGATGCACGAACCCAAGAGTCTTGGCATGAAGCGCCTGACGCGGACACAATTCGAAACAATTCCGGATGAACTGCTTGTACTTCGCATAGATGGTCCCCTTACGGATTTCCGACCCGCCATATCTCTCATCATTGAAAAGCGGATGGCCGATATGGTTCATGTGGACACGGATCTGATGGGTACGGCCTGTCTCCAGACGGCACTCCACCACGGTCACATAACCGAAACGCTCAATCACCCTGTAATGGGTAACCGCATGCTTGCCCTTGTCCCCCTCCGGATAAACCTTGAAACGCAGACGGTCGTTGGGGTCCCTGCCTATATTGCCGACAATCGTTCCCTCATCCTCTTTCAGGTTTCCCCAGACCACCGCAACATACTTTCTCTCAATGGTATGGCGAAAAAACTGCCCGGCCAGGTCCAGCTGCGATTCGTCATTCTTCGCCACCACCAGCAAGCCCGAAGTATCCATGTCAATGCGATGGACCAGCACTCCCATGCGCTCGTCCTTCGCGTCAGGTCCCTGTGTGATCCCCAGGTGATAGGAAAGGGCATTTATCAATGTTCCTTCGAAATGACCGTGACCGGGATGCACCACCATGCCGGCAGGCTTGTTCACGACCAGAAGGTCTTCATCTTCATATACTATGTCAAGCGGAATGTTCTCCGGGAGCACCTCGAAACCACGCCTCTCGTAAGGCATGACGAAACGTATCACGTCACCTGGACGCACTATCAGATTCGCTTTCGCCGGCTTGTCATTGACCTTTACGTAACCGTTCTTTATCGCAAGCTGCACGCGGTGGCGGGACGTGTCCATCAGATGGCACGCCATATACTTGTCTACTCGGAGAGGCGTCTGCCCCTTGTCCACATTGAGCCTGAAATGCTCGAACATCCCCTGTTCATCCTCTTCCGAAGCACTTTCCTCCCCCTCTTCGACGATAAGCCCATCTACCGCAGACTCTTCCTCCACGGGAAACATCAATTCCTGCTCCATTACTTTTTGCTGTCTGGTGATGAAAGATACAGAGTGACTTCAGAACCCATAGTAACAGACATTTCGCCCGCTGACGGAGTCTGTTTATATACTACAGCATCCAAAGAATCACTGTATGTATGGATGCTCTTGTCGAATCTGAGCCTTGCGACATTGAGGGAATTGTCATGGACGGCATCCACGGCCCTCATGTACTTCATTCCTGTAACATCCGGCACATATGTCTGGTTGTCAGCACCCAAACCAACTACCAAGTCGATTTCGGAGCCGCTGTCCACTGCCTTTCCCGGAGCGATTTCACGTCCCCTGTACAACTGTTTGAGGACATTGTTCGTCGCCATATCGTCGACATAGCGGAGCCTGCCGAGTACCAAGCCCTTGGACATCAGCTCAGCCTTGGCCTGGCGCATTGAAAATCCTACGAGATCCGGCATGGTAACCCTCTTGGGAACTACCGAATTGATGGTCAGCTTGATCTGCCTGTCGAGCTTCACCCTGCTGCCGGCCTTCGGGAACTGCGCGAAAACAAGGCCGCGTCCCATTTTCCTCACATAGACAGAGTCCGTTACAATAATCCTGATGCCTGATTCCGCAGCGATATGCCCGGCATCAGCCACACTCATATTGGCAAAATCAGGAACCTCAATTTCCTGTCCGTGATGAGTCCCTATCTTGAGAAGGAAATTGCTTGCAAACACCAATGCAAGTACAGCAATGGCAGCTATCAGAAGGTTCTTTACAAACCAGTTCGAAAAAAATCCTTTAAAATCCATCTTTGCAGCGTCTATTATGCGTGACCGAATATAACCTCCATAACGCCCTCAGTCAGAAGCGCAATACCTATTATAGTCACTATTATACCCGTTATCCTGTTGATCCACAATATCGTACCCAACTTGAAATTCCGTCTCATCCGGCTGAAAACCCATGAGAAGAAGAACCAGTACAATGCAGAGCCGGCGCTCAATGCCAGAAGTATCGGTGCTACCCTGAAATCATGAGGTTCCAGTTCAATGCCGAAGAACGCAAAAAGAGCAAAAATCACAAGTATCGCCCCCGGATTGGAGATTCCCATGATGACTGCCTGGAAAAAGTCCTTCAGCGAATATGACGGCGTGGAATCTTCCTGTTTCATCTTGCGGAAAGGATCCTTGAGCGCCAGGCTGCAACCGAGAAGCGTAACGATGATTCCGCCTCCTACCATTATAAGGGTGCTGTAGTCTTTCATGAACGCCTCGGCAATCGCCAATGCAAATATGGCGATCACGGCAAACAGCGTATCCACGAGACATGCCCCCAGACCGGCCAGAAAGCCTGATTTATGCCCTTCACTGAGTGATTTCTGTATAACGAGGATAGCAATCGGCCCCAATGGGACAGATGCACAGATTCCTATTATGAACCCCTTTAGAATATCTAGCAGCATACTGAATCAATCTAGCACCAAACATGCAAAGATAATAATTAAATTCATATCTTTGCCGAATGCTTTCAGTATATAACAATGAAAGCGCATTGAAATCATGAAAAATCAGAAAGTTCTTCTATCGATACTCGTACTTCTTTTCGTCGTACTGATGTCCGTACCATATCTGGTTCCGCATACAGGAGCATTGGCATTGTTCGGCCTCGTTCCGCTTCTCTGCATGGAGCGCATCGCAACATTGTCCGGAATGAAACGCGTCTGGATATGGCATTACACCGCATTTCTCCTGTGGAACGCTGTCACGACGTTCTGGGTATGCAACGCCACGATCGGCGGCGGAATCTTCGCATGTGTGGCCAATGCCTTTCAGATGTCATTGATATTCGGGACTTTCCGCTGGAGCCGCAGGGTGCTGAAAGGGTCATTGCCATACATTTTCCTGGCTATGCTGTGGATTGCGTGGGAAAAATATTATCTGACCGTGGCGCAGATTTCCTGGCCGTGGCTGGTACTCGGAAACGCATTTGCCGGCACCGTCCCGCTCGCCCAATGGTACGAATATCTCGGCACGCTAGGCGGTTCGCTATGGATCTGGGCATGCAATCTGGGGCTGTTCGGCATAATGGTTTCCCTCTCCGACGGCAGCTGGTACAGGTTCAACGCCAAGGCAAAATCCGCAGCCGCAAGTTCATACGCCATAGTCCTGCTTGCGCCGGCAATAGTTTCAATGTCAATGTATTACTCTTATAAAGAGGACACCGCGCGCAAACTGGATGTCGCCATAATGCAGCCGAACATTGACCCTTACCATAAATTCCAGGCATTGACCCAGGATGAGCAGAACGCGATTCTGCAGGGGCAGATGGAATCGGTTCTGAAGAACCGCAATGCCGGGGATACGAGCATGCTGCTCATCCTCGCTCCGGAGACTTTCACCGGCGGCGTAGTGACAAATGATGTGGGCAGAAGCCGCACATATCGCAGGTTCAGAAGCTATCTGTCTGATCATCAGGATGTGAATTTACTGTTCGGCGCATCCTCATACAGTTATTTGTTCTCCGACAATGCACCTTCTGCAACGGCCCGCAACGTGGGCGAGAACCAATGGGTGGAGTCGCACAATTCAGCATTGATAATAGACGGCAAGGACAATGCCGGGATTTATCACAAGTCCAAGCTGGTCGTAGGTGTGGAAATGACACCGTATCCGGCATTTTTCTGCAAGATCGACAATCTGCTTGGCGGCGTGATGGGAAGATGCATCGGCCAGAATGAAGTTTCGCTGCTGCATTGCGTCGCCAGCGACAGCACCGGACACATCACCAAAAGTATTCCGCTCGGATGCGCAATCTGTTATGAATCAGTGTATCCCGAGCATTGCGCCGAATATGTGAGGGCGGGCGCGGAAGCATTGGTCGTAATCACGAATGACGCCTGGTGGGGAGATACGCCGGGGTACCGCCAGCACTTGAGATATTCGTCGCTGCGTGCCATCGAGACACGAAGAGACATTGCAAGGAGCGCCAACACTGGAATTTCGGCATTCATAAACCAGCGCGGCGACATCATCTCACACACGGCATGGTGGGAGCCGGCCGTACTGACGGGCAACGTAAATCTCAATGATTCAGAGACTTTCTTCGTCCGACAGGGCGACATCATAGGGCGCATGTGCGCATTCTTCTCGATTCTGCTCCTTCTGGGTGTGGTAGTGCGTGCCAGAATTACGCGCCAAGAATAGAAGATATGGAGACCGGGGACGTGCGGCGCAATGTCAGACATGCCCAGCCGTCACGTTCTCTTTCACAAACGAGCTCCAGGCCATACTTCACGGCTTCCGCCATAATAGCCTCAACGTCAGTCGTATAGAAACCGCTCAGCATCAGCAGTCCGCCGGATTTCAATGAGCCTGCATATGTGCGCAAGTCCATGATGATGATGTTCCTGTGGATATTTGCCAGGAGGACATTGTACTTTCCCATCTGAAGGAGGGAGGCATCCCCGCAATAGGTTTCGACCTTACGTCCGACGCGGTTCAGACGAGCATTGTCATAGGCAGACTGCGCCGCAACTGCGTCAATATCAATGCCGTACGCCTTGGCAGCTCCCATTTTGGCTGCAAGGATGGCGAGCAATGCCGTGCCGCAGCCCATGTCCATCACGACATTGTCACGGATAAGGTCGGCATTGTCCAGCATCGACTGCATCATCATGTAGGTCGTTTCGTGGTGTCCGGTCCCGAACGCCATTTCAGGGCGCAGGCGGATGTTGTAACGGGTAGATGGCGTCGTCTTGTCTTCAGCTTGCTTTATCGTCACCTTACCGTCGACGACTATCGGCTGGAAAGTGCTCTCCCACTGCATGTTCCAGTTGTGGAACGGCACAGGAAGTGCTTCGAAAGATGTCTTGAACGGCAATCCGGAGAGCACGGCTTTCAGGGCCTGCCTGTCGAATTGCGGTTTCTGGATATAGCATTTCACCACGTTGTCTTCCGTCAAGAAAGAGTCATACGGCAAGTCGGAGACCATCGCCTCCAAAATTTCCGCGTTCTCGTCCGTAAAGGGATCAATATTAACTTTAACTTCTATATAATCGCTGCTGTCCATCGGCTCAAAATTTTACATTGTTTCTTCGTTGACGAGGGCTTCGCCTCGCTTGGCGGCATCGCGGGCTTGGCGCTTGCGGCGTTTCTCGGCCTGACGCTCCTCGCGGGTAGTACGGTTCTGCTTGCGATTGTCAATGTACTGCTGCATCTTGGAACCGGTTTCTTCCTCAGTCTCAACCACTTCCGGAATCACTGCCAGAGAATCCATACGTGCGTTCAACATAGAATCCACAGGCGTATCATACGAAATCTGGAGAGAATCCAGCATCTTCATCTTGCCGCTGTCAAGCGAATCCAACTTGACATCCGGGTCGTAGCCCATGGACTTCTTGTTCGCTTCTATGGTATTCTTCATCGACTCGTTCTGACGCACCGCCAGATCCACACCCTTGGTAAAGATATTGTGTATCGAGCTGACAAGGTTCATCTGCAAGGTATCTATCTGGGCAGTAAATACAGGGACATTGGTACTCTTGTACTTGGCCTTCCCTATCCGGTATTTCCAATTGTCGAAATTACCGAAGATATTGATGCCGAACCTGAACGGAATCGGCGATTTCAGCACGGAAACATGGTATTTGAATGTCTGGTCGAAATTCTGCATACCGCTCATTGCCAATGTATAACGGTCGATTTTCAGCACAAACGGGAAAATCTCCAGCTTGTTGTCGCTGATAAGTCCGCTCACGGACATGTCAGCCACCTTGCCGCTATTCTTGTTCTTGAACATCAGCATCCGCGCCAATTTCTTGAATTCAGGACTTTCCTCCAGCACCACATTACGTCCACTTATCTTCATGATGCCGCTCATGGAAGGAGTGATGAAATTCATATTGGTATCCAATGAACTGGTCGCCGCCATCTCACAATCAAGCATTCCCTTGAATGAAGTCAGCATCGGCATGATGGTATCCACTGCCGGGAAGAGCTGCACTACCTTATCAGCAGTAATATCGGTCAGATTCAAGTCAAATCCAGCCTTGATATCCTTTTTGGTCTTGGTCGAATAGAAGCCCTCGAAGAAAATGTCACCCATATTCGATGTAGCCAAGGTGTTGGTCAGCTGGACGCAACGTTCCTTCATGGTCATATCCGACGCCAGCCAGGTAATCTTCAGGTCCGAATAATCCACCTCATTGGCTTCCAGAGAGATATCCGCAATCCAATTGGCCGGGACGACTACCAGCGCGTATGTGCTGTCCTGTGCCGCCGCTTCATGCGAAGCGGACAATGCAGACAGATACTCGGCATCATCCAACGAAGAGTTGTTGACCGTCGCCTGCGGAGTATATTTCGCGCCGGCACTGTAAGCCGTCAGCAATTCATTGGCATCAATCTTCTGCGACGTCAATTTCAAATCCAGTTTCAACGGCCCGTACCCCAGCAAAGCACGTCTCACCCCGCTGAGGACTCCCCTCGCCGACAGGTCGGAATTACCAGGTTTCAATGTAAAGTTCTCCAGTTTCACGACGTCGGTATTAAAGGTGCCCTGCACATTTTCAATGACATTCCTGACAGGGAAATATGGGGTGATGACCATGCCGCTGTGTATATCCAGACCGCCTCTCATATCCCATTCTTTCAGATATTTGGCCAGTGTCTCATTCAGTTTCAGGTCCAGATCTTTCTTCCGGAAATCCTTCTCTGCAATGAAATCCGGAACCGGACGTCCCGCCATCTTGGCACGGATCATCTTCCTGAACAATGAATCACGCGGCGTTCCAGGATAGACTCTCTGCAATGAATCCAGCAGCATATTGCGTTTCTGGTTTCTTTCGAAGGCGGTCATACGTGCAGAGGCATTGAAATTCGCATCGCGGAAACCATAGCGGTTCACCCCTTCACGTGCGAATACACGGGAATTGGTGCTCGAAATGGACAATCTCGGCTCCAGCGTTTTTCCCCTGACGGCATGTGAGAAATTGAAAATATTTTGCGAGCCTATAACACCGGCGAAGAGGGAATCCGAGCCGTTGAACAGCAGCTTCCCGACGGAAAGCATTGCCATCAGCGGATGTTTTTCGCCCTTATGCTCGCCGGAATTTATCTGCGCGGCATTCTGAGCCTCAGCATTGACTCCGGAAACGCTCACCTTGATATCCTTCCCGTATGTCGCGAACAAAGAGTCCACCTTGGCCGTAAGCGCCAGTATCTCAGTACCTTTCGGAATATTGCCGTCAATCTTGTTCCTGATGGTCTTGATGCCTATTTCAGGACCGCCTATCCAGGTGTCCAATGTATCCGCCTGTGATTTGAACACCACATTGCGGCTCCGCACATATCCGTCCAGCTTGGCCTTATAGAAATTGTACGGATTCATCTGGGACATGCGGATCTTGCCGGTGAGAATGGCATCCAGTTCTCCGGACACGCTATAACCGCAAGTGTCAGGCAGGAAAGCCATCATCTCGTCCAATGAAGCATAGGCTATGCCTTCCACATTCACGAGCGGGTCGTCACCTGCGGCATCGGACACAGTTCCGGTCACGTCCAGATCAAGGCCGCCGAAACTCATCGACATATTGTCAATGCTGACGTCCAGGCGTCCTGCATTGTCCGTCATCGCATTGATATCCAATGACATGCTTCCATCAGGAATACCGGGATATTTCACATTGGCCTTAGGCATGACCAGTTCGGCAATCAACTGCGGAAGCGATTCCCGGGCCGGATTATAGTAGCCGTCACACAATGCCGTAAGTGTTATTTTCGCATCGGTGTCCAAATCCGTGGCTTCCGGGAAGAAATTCTTTCCGAAGTACTGGATCAGGTCTTCCACGCGGCATTCATTGATGGAAATTTCTGATTTTATATAGGTGCTGTCAGCATAAAATGTAGCGCGCCCGTTTCCGGTCATTGAAATGGCGGCCACATCCGCCTCGAAGTCATGCAGAGTCACGTCCGGGACCATTCCTCCAGCAATGCTTGCATGGCCTTTCAATCCGAGCGGCAGCATCACTCTGCCATAATCGCTCATACCGAGAAAGGCCTTGGCCCCGGCGTCGAATGCTATCATTTCATCCTTTTCATGGATACGGAGATGGTCCATGGCGAGTGCGACAGTGTCTGCCGGAAGACGTCCGGAAACGAACATCGTGTCAATCTCCAGTCCAAGTTTGTTCGCAGATGCGGACGCATTGGTAAGTTTCCCATGGAAATGCATCTGTTTCAGGAAGATAGCCGCATAAACCGTATCCTGGCAATCCGTATATACAATCTTCGGGGCTCCCGTAAGGCAGATTTTGTTCACTGTTGTCGTCGGCAATGACAGGGCTGTGGTATCTCCGTTGTCTTCAGTCGCAGATGTCTTCAGCACGTTCCAGTTGGCATTGCCGTCGCCATAGCTATGTGCGAAAAAATGCGGCTTGTCCAGGCTCGCCTCGTGGATGCGCACCCTGCCGACAAGGGCTGAAAGATAGTTTACCGACAATGTCATTTTCCTCACAGCAGCCAGTGTATCAACGGTTTCCGATCTTCCGGCATGGCGAAGAATACCATCTGCTCCGACGGAATCATATCTGGAATATCTGTCATGCGGATAGGTCACTATGAAGTCATTGACCTCAATGTTCAGGTTCGGGAAACTCTTGAGCACGGATGCCGAAATGTTTCCTATGTGGACATCGGCATCGACATATTGGGGGATATATTTGTCGGCCATCCGCATCAGGAATGCCGGATTCACCACGATATGCATCACTATCAGGAACGCCGCCCAAATTCCGGCGATTATTCCCAATGTTATTTTCAGCCAACGGAAACGCTTGTGTTTCAGTGGTTTCTTTTCGATATCCTCTTTCTTGTCCATGTCTTCTGAATCAAAAATCCTTATCAACGTGCGGAAATTCCGCAAAGTCTACAAATATAATAAAAAAAGGACCGAAACCATAATGGCCGGTCCTTGGATATATCTGTTTCAGATATAAGATTCTGTGCCAAGCTTACTGCTCGTCCTCAAGCTGCAGATGCTGTACGTAGATAGCTTTCTGAAGCTGCTCTCTTTTCCTGACAGATGGCTTTACAAAGTTCTTTCTCGCACGAAGTTCGCGGATAGCACCTGTTTTCTCGAATTTTCTCTTGAATCTCTTGAGAGCCCTCTCGATGTTCTCACCTTCCTTAAGTGGTACAATAATCATATCTGAATCACCTCCTTTTGTTTACAAATCTACTGAATCCGAATGAGTTACATGTTTGTTTCCGGATTTAGCGGGTGCAAAGATACAACAATTATCCGGATTGGCAACGTTTCGGAGCACTTTTCTGCCAGAATTTTTCAGATTACCCCAAAACATCGGACATGAAAATCTTCATTCCTTCGGTCGCCTTGGTCTGGATATGGCGGACTCTGCGGTCACGTACATTGATTTCACCCGGATCTATCAGATACACAGGGGCATCAAGCGGCGCATATCTATAAAGACCGGCTGCAGGATAAACGCTGAGCGACGTCCCGACAATCAGAAGGAGATCCGCTTCCGATACGATGTCAATCGCCTTTTCAATCTTAGGCACAGGCTCTCCGAACCATACTATATGAGGGCGCAACTGATGTCCGTTCGGGGCCTTGTCTCCCAGATGTATTTCCCCGTAACCGATGTCGAAGACGGTCTTTTCGGAGAAACCGTCCTCCTCATTGCAGCAGTTTTCCGGCCTTACCTTGGTGAGCTCGCCATGGAGATGCAGGACATTGGAACTGCCTGCGCGTTCATGGAGATTGTCCACATTCTGCGTAATGACATTGACATTGAACTTATCCTGGAGCGAAGCGATGGCGCGATGTGCGTCATTGGGTCTTACTCCTTCGAGCTCGTGCCTCCTTATATTGTAGAAGTCGAGCATCAGGCCCGGATTCTGGTACCAGCCCTCGATGGACGCGACTTGCTGCGGGTCGTAATTGTCCCAAAGCCCGCCATTGTCCCTGAACGTGCTGATTCCGCTTTCGGCGCTCACACCGGCGCCCGTCAAAACTACAAGCTTTTTCATTTTTCCTCCCCGAAATAAAATTTCCTGAGCCAATATTCGAACAGTGGGTCCTGAATGACCGGCTCATCTTTATCATTGAACATTATCACCTCTTTCTTCATGAGGGCATCTTTCAGACGCTTCACGTTGGCGGAAGAGTTAAGTCTGTATTTGTCAATGACTTCCGTCGTACTGAACTTCACATTGCCGTCCAGGACTGCCTTCAGCAGACGTTCCTGGAAACCGGTCAGGTCATCCATGATCGAGACGAACCTCGGTTCATGTACGGAAATCATGCCGGCGAGGGCGTCATTGAGGGTCAACTCGCTGATATAGCCTTTCGAAAGGGAGTCGCAGATGAAGAAAAAGTGATTTATATACCATATATTGTTTCTGAACATGCGGATCACGCCCTGCAGCAGGTCCCTGTCCAGCACTTTTCCGCCGGCGACGAAACCTTTCATGACGTGGTCGGAAATTTCCGCATCAGAGATTTCGGACAATGTGTACCTTTCGGCAAGATGCCAGAAAAAGCGCCTGCGCTGAAAGATGCTTTCCATCGCATTGACCCTGGAGCCCATGAAAATGAAGGAGCACGAAGGTTTGCCGACCGCGCGGGCTGCGCCGATTTCGCTTTCCAATGCCTTGAAGAATTTCTCGCCCATGTCGGAGTCAATGTTCTGGAACTCACGGAGAAGCACCACCATAGGAGTGTCACGTTCCGCAGACAATGCAAACGGCAGATGGGCGACGGCATTGATTTCAGCCGGGCCTGCCTCGCCGGAGTCAGGAAAGACATGGCCGCTGTCGGAATAACGCACGGGATCGAAGACTAGCGAGGTCCCTGCCAGAAGACGGGAGGACATTTCTTCAAATTCATCCTTCGTCGAGGCTACCGACGAGAGCAACGCTCCGGCATACCTGCGGATGAACAGGCCGGCATCATGTATGGCCGTCATATCCATATCACAGATAATGAACTGCTTGCCGGATGTCCTCATGTTCAGGAAAGTCTGCTGGACTGCGGACATCTTGCCGGATTTCAGCGGGGACCAGAGGACAATGTTTTCCCCTTGGGAAAGGAGATTGGACATCGTGACACAATCCTGTCGTCTGCCGGCAAAGTACTTTCCTGTCACGTATTTGGCGAACTGGAATGGCGTATCCATGAGTTTTTCGGTTTTAGCTTGATAACAACGCAAATTTAACAAATAATTTTGCGGAATATAAGAAAAACACTAAATTTGCAGTCTTAAGTAAGCGTTGAAAAATAAGTAGGTAAAGATTTGTGAAGGATTTTCGAGGATAGATTTCTTTTCGAAGAAGGAGTGTACTGGACGCACACGACTGATGAGAAAAGGAATATAGGCCGAAAAGACGAGCAAAGATTACCAAGTTATTTTTTAAGGATTACTAAACATCAGATGACTGTCAAGCTCCGGAAAGATCCGCATACAATGTGGACGCTTGCAGCCGAAACTTAATAAGTTTTTATAGTAATGTACGCAATCGTAAACATTGCAGGCCAGCAGTTCAAGGTAGAGGCTGGTGCAGAGATTTTCGTCAATCGCCTTGCAGCGAAGAAAGACGAGTCCGTAGAATTCAATCAGGTACTCCTCATCGACAACGAGGGTGATGTGAAAGTCGGTGTTCCTTACGTAGAGGGCGCAGTAGTGAAGGCTACAGTTCTCGAGGACGATACCAAAGCAAAGAAGGTTATCGTTTTCAAGAAGATCCGTCGTAAAGGATATCAGAAATCCAACGGTCACCGCCAGAAACTGACAAAGATCCGCATCGACTCTATCGCTTAATTATTTACAGATCGCTAAATTAAAGGAGAATTTGAATTATGGCACATAAAAAAGGTCAAAGTAGTTCCAAGAACGGTCGTGAATCACAAAGCAAACGACTCGGACTCAAGAAATTCGGTGGTGAGGTCGTAAAGGCCGGCAACATCATCGTACGTCAGAGAGGCACTGTTCACAATGCTGACAAGAACGTCGGAATGGGAAGAGACCACACTCTCTATGCACTTGTAGACGGCACAGTAGTTTTCACAAGAAAGAGAGAAAACAAATCATACGTGTCGGTTGTGCCTTTTGAGAACTAAGCTCGAAGGGTCTAGAAAGACAGATGAGGATTGCACTTCGAGTTTCGGCGTGCGGTCCTCTTTTCTTTTTTAGTAAGCATAAAAAATAAGTTGGTAAAGATTTGAGAAGTATTTTCGAGGATAGATTTCTTTTAGAAGAAGGAGTGTACTGGACGTACACGACTGATGAGAAAAGGAATATAGACCGAAAAGACGAGCAAAGATTACCAAGTTATTTTTTAAGGATTACTTAATTATCCGAATCAATTAAATACATATAGATATGCTGACACTCAAAATGCTTCGCGACGACCCGGATTTCGTGGTCAGGAAGCTGGCAGTCAAAAATTTCGACGCAAAAGCAATCGTTGACAAAGTTCTCGAACTTGACACCGAGAGGAGAGCGCTCCAGACAGAGAGCGACGGTCTTCTCTCACAGCAGAAACAGAAGGCCGGACTTATCGGCGGCTTCATGAAAGAAGGCAAGAAAGCAGAGGCGGAAGAGGCCAAGAAGGAAGTTGCCGAACTCAAGGCAAAGTCCAGCGAACTTCTCGCAAAGGCTGATGCTACAAGCAAAGAGCTTGAGGCCCAGTTGGTTCTGCTTCCAAATATACCTTGTGACCTGGTAGTTCCGGGAAAAGGTGCAGAAGACAACCAGGTAGTCAAGATGGGCGGTCCGGAAATCAAACTCCCGGAGAACGCTCTTCCTCACTGGGAACTCGCCAAGAAGTTCGACATCATCGACTTCGACCTCGGAGTAAAACTTACCGGCGCAGGCTTCCCTGTATACAAGGGCAAGGGCGCCAAGCTCCAGAGAGCGCTCATCAGCTTTTTCCTGGACAACAACACCGCTGCTGGATACAAGGAAATCGAGCCTCCTGTCATGGTCAATGCCGCTTCAGGTTTCGGTACAGGCCAGCTCCCTGACAAGGAAGCACAGATGTACTATGTAGGTCTCGACGATTTTTATCTTGTACCTACAGCCGAGGTGCCTGTTACCAATATATATAGGGATGTCATCCTGAACAATGACCAGTTCCCGCAGAAGCTTACCGCATACACTCCATGCTTCCGTCGTGAGGCAGGTTCATACGGCAAGGATGTCCGTGGACTGAACAGGTTGCACCAGTTCGACAAGGTGGAGATCGTCCGCATTGAAAAACCTGAGGATTCATACGCTGCGCTCGATGAAATGATCGCTCACGTGGAGAGCCTCGTGAACAAGCTCGGCCTCAAATACAGGATTCTCCGTCTCTGCGGCGGTGACCTGAGCTTCACATCTGCAATCACTTACGACTTCGAGTTGTGGTCAGCAGCCCAGGGCAGATGGCTGGAGATTTCTTCAGTATCCAACTTCGAGACATATCAGGCAAACCGTCTACACTTGAGATACAAGGACGAAAACGGCAAGATGCAGCTCTGCCACACGCTGAACGGAAGTTCATTGGCATTGCCTCGTGTCGTGGCCGCTATGCTTGAGGACAACCAGCAGGAGGACAGAATCGTAATTCCTGAGATTCTCCGCCCTTACACCGGGTTCGACTACATCGACTAACATCTGATGAAGACTATATTAGGAATTGACCCCGGAACCAACATCCTTGGCTTCGGGGTTATCCGTACAGAGGGGAACAAGGCTGAATATGTGGAGATGGGAGTCATTGACCTTCGAAAGGAGAAGGACCCGTATATGAAACTTTGTCGTATTTTCAACGAAATCGGAGATATCTGCGACAGGTACTCCCCCGACGAAATGGCCTTGGAGTCACCATTTTACGGAAAGAATGCACAGGTAATCCTGAAGCTCGGGCGCGCCCAGGGCGCTGCAATGCTTGCGGCTTCGACCAGAGGCATACCGATTACGGAATATGCCCCACGAAAGGCCAAAGAGGCTGTCACCGGCAATGGGGCAGCGTCCAAGATGCAGGTAAACACCATTCTCCAGAAGACACTGGGGATAGACATTGAAGAGAAATTTCTCGATGCGACGGACGCGCTTGCGATAGCATTGTGCCATCATTATCAGATGACAAATCCGCTTGCGGGCCTCAATTCCGGTTCTTCTTGGGAGAAGTTCATTGCAGACAATCCAGGAAGGATAAAAAACAGATAAAAACTTGCCTGACGGATTAAACTTCCGTCAGGCTTCCTTGTCTAAAGATGCGGATTCCGGGATGGAATCCATACGATGTGTTGTGTTAATGATAAACTTGGACAGACAATGAAAAAAATCATTGCTATGTTATGCGGGCTGATTGCAATGCTCGCTATTTCTTTTGCCGCGACGGCACAGACCAGGACCATAACCGTGGTTCTGCAGGACTCATCAACCGGTGAGGCTGTGGGCTACGCTACGGTTTCGCTTGCCAAGCAGGGTTCGACTTCCTCATTCAAATATGCGCTTTCGGACGACAAGGGCAAGGCGACCATAGAGAAGGTCCCTGCCGGAAGCTATGTTTTCAAGGCGGAGCTTCTTGGCTACAAGACATTCAGCAAAGAGATTACATTGAAGGAATCTCTCAATCTCGGTGTGATAAAGATGGATCCGGACAAGCAGGTTCTGGATGCAGCGAGCGTTTCCGCTACCGGTAATCCTATAGTCATCAAGAAAGATACGATCGAGTATAACGCGACTTCGTTCAAGACGACTGACAATGACATGCTGGAAGATTTGCTTAAAAAGCTTCCGGGCGTGGAGGTCGGTTCGGATGGTTCCGTTACAGCAAACGGACAGACTATCAGCAAGATAACAATTGACGGAAAGACATTCTTCCTGGATGATCCGCAGTTGGCTTCCAAGAATATCCCTGCCAAAATCGTGGATAAGGTGAAGGTAGTCCAGAAGAAATCAGACCAGGCCCAGTTTACAGGCATTGACGACGGCCAGGAAGAGACAGTCATTGACCTTTCCATCCAGAAGGGAATGATGAACGGCGTCTTCGGCAACGTCATGGCCGGCGCCGGACATGATTGGCCGGAGAATACGACCAACGGCAACGGAGATTGGCGCTATCAGGGCGCTGCTTTTGCAGGCCGGTTCACCGAAAAGAGCCAGCTCAGCTTAATTTTCAACGGCAACAATACCAACAATCGCGGTTTCAATGATCTTGCCGGTTCCATGATGCGCGGAATGCGTGGCGGCGGTGGTGGAATGGGCCGTGGTTCAGGCGGCTGGGGCAATACGAACGGAATCACGACTTCCTGGATGGGCGGCGTGAACGGTTCCTGGGACCTTTTCCAGGACAAGATGACGCTCGGTGCCAACTACTTGTATAACAGCACGAAAAACGATGTCCAGGAAAGGAGTGAAAAGACCACGTTCCTGGATGACGGTTCCAGCCTCATTTACAATAATGACGGATTCAGTCTGAACAAGACCGACGGACATCGTTTCGGTGCCCGTCTGGAGCATAAGTTCTCGGACAACACTTCCATACTTTTCCAGCCGCAGTTCAATTTCGGAAAGGGTAATTTCAACGAGTATTCGAAATTCACTACTGACGGCCTGGCTGCAGGCGCCACGGAATCGACCGCGAAGAACGAGGGTTTCAACCGCAATATCGGCGACAATGACAACTGGACGGCCAATGGTTTCTTCCTCTTCAGACAGAAACTCGGCATACCCGGAAGGACATTGTCCCTGAACGTGGACTATAATTTCAGCAACAACGACCTCTCGGGCCTGAATCAGTCATTGACAAAGACCTTTGGCGTTGACGGCGCTGCAGATGAGCTGGAGTCGGTAAATCAGTGGTACTCGCAGAATTCACGCGCGTCGTCATTGAGCGGCCGTCTGGTGTATACTGAGCCGCTGGGCGCGGGTTTTTACCTGGAGGCGAATTATCAGTACAAATGGAGCCAGAACAAGTCAACGAAGGATACTTATGATTCGGCTGCCGGTGCTGACATCGAGAAGATGGAGTTCATCAAGGATGGGATGGTGCGCAACGACACGTATTCCAGCGATATTCTGAACCAGTATCAGACGCATCGCGCGGGTTTCAATTTCATGTACCAGAAGGACAAGTTCCGCGCGCAGGTCGGCGCTTCGGTGATTCCGACGATTACGCACAATGAGACCAATGGCAAGAGTTACGACAATACCGTCGTGAACTGGTCGCCTTCGGCAATGCTCTGGTATGATATCAATGACAATACGAATGTGCGCGGATTCTATTTCGGACGTTCGTCCCAGCCGACGACATCGCAGCTCATGCCGGTTCCGGACAATTCCAATCCGCTCAATGTTTCTCTCGGCAATCCTTACCTGAAGCCGTATTTCAGCCATGATATGAGGATGCGCCTGGGATACTCGAACAAGAAGAAGTTCTTGTCGGTCTATGGTAATTTGTCGGGTGGTTTCGTGCAGTCCCCTATCGTATATGCCAGCTGGTACAACACGAACGGAACTTCATTCTCCCTGCCTGTAAACGGTCCGACATCCGGCAATGCAAGCGCAAGGGTGTTCGTCAATGCTCCGATTGCCAAGTCGAATTTCAGCATTTCTTCGATGACGTCGGGAAGTTGGTCGGAATCAGCGTCCTACGTGGGCAAGAGTTCGTTCGACACCAGCAAATATTATGACGGCGACGAGTTCGATTACGTGAAGTTCAATGAGGATTTCCCTGATTTGAACAAGAGTGACTTGTTCATCAAGAACTTGACGCAGACGATGAATTTCACCCAAAGGCTGAAGCTTACATATAGAAACAATTTCGTGGAGCTTACAGGTTCCGGACGTTCAAGGATCGCCAAGTCATGGTACACGATTTCGTCTGCCAATATGAATGTGACCCGCAACAACCAGGTGTCAGCGTCAATGAACTGGACGATTCCAGGCGGTCTTGGGCTCGTTTCCGATTTCAATTACAACTGGTACAGGGGCTATGCAACTCCTCAGGAAGATGAGTACATCCTCAATGCCGAAATCACCAAGCTTCTGTTCAAGAACAGGTTCACATTGGCCCTGAAGGCATACGACCTGCTGAACCAGTCGAAGAACTTGTCCGTAACGGATTCTGCGAACTATCATACCGAAACGTGGAACAACACTCTTGGCCGCTACGTAATCCTGTCGCTGACATGGAGGTTCGGCAACATGAGCAAGGCCTCGAATAACATGCGCGGGCCTGGCGGTCCGAGACATGGCGGGCCTGGCGGTCCTCCTCCACCGATGATGTAGTGTTCGTCTTTCATTTCAGAAATTTTTTGCATACTATTGCATTCGTGAACAACGGAAAATATGACACTAAAGAAAATAACACTGACATTGGCGGCGGCCGCATGTATATTGGGCGGGTGCAAGAGAGAAATGACGGTCGGAGAGGCCGTGGACTTCCTTTATGAATATATGAGCATCGCGGACAAGGGCGATTACAGCGAGGACTTTTTCCGGGACAATGCGGAAGTGGCGCTGAAAGCCAGACGGGAAATGCCGTGGGGAAAGCAGCTGGACGACCGGATGTTCAGGCACTTCGTGCTGCCCGTCAGAGTGAACAACGAGCGGCTTGACGATTTCAGGACAATGTATTACGACACGCTGAAGGCACGCGTGAAGGGGCTGTCAATGCATGACGCGGCACTGGAAATCAATCATTGGTGCCATGAAAAAGTGACATACACGCCATCGGATGCCAGAACATTTTCACCGCTCGCGTCGATTCTGAACGGCGAAGGACGATGCGGAGAAGAGTCTACATTCACGGTGGCAGCCATGCGCACCGTCGGAATCCCGGCGCGCCAGGTCTACACGCCAAGATGGGCCCATACGGATGACAACCACGCCTGGGTGGAAGTATGGACAGACGGAAAATGGTCATTCCTCGGCGCTTGCGAGCCGGAACCGGAACTCAATATGGCATGGTTCAATGAGCCTGCGGCCAGGGCAATGCTGATGCACACGCTCGTATTCGGCGACTACCGTGGCCCTGAAGACGTAATCCGCCGTACCGCCAGCTTCACAGAAATCAATGTCATCGGCAACTATGTGAAAACAAGACGCAATATAGTGACTGTCAATGATTCCGAAGGCAAACCCGTAACCGGTGCCGACGTCGGATTCTGCATTTACAACTATGGTGAAATGTTCCCGGCAGTGACATTGAAAACCGACGACAAGGGGCAGGCAATACTCCATACAGGAATCGGCGACATGTTCGTATGGGCCTCATATAACGGACGTTACGGAATCGGAAAGCTCCATACGGAAGGCATTGAAAACTGCGGAATCACCATCACATTGGACCATACGGATGCGGATCCGATGGAGATTGACATTGACATGAACCCTCCTGCGAACGGCAGGATTCCGGCGGAAGCGAGTGAGGAGGCGATTGCCGCGAACAAGGTACGGCTCGCGCGCGAAGACTCGCTGAGGCACTCATACACAGCGACTTTCACGACTCGGGACAATGCTGAGGAACGTCTCGGAATGGCGGGATTGCCGGAAGACGCATACAAGCAGCTGACGGATGCGAAGGGAAACTGGAGAGACATCAGGAATTTCATCGTAAAGACCAATGAAAATGACCGTCTGCATGACGGCTTGGAGATGCTCAAGACGCTAAGCCGCAAGGATTTGCGTGACACGAAGTGCGAAGTGCTTTGGGACGCATTGACCACGGCCGCCAAGCCTAATATCCTCAGCAAGAAAGATGAAATCTATTTCAATTATGTGCTTTGTCCTCGCATAAACGGGGAATTTCTACAGCCGTTCCACACGGAGATCCACGAGGCGCTTTCACCTTATATGAACACGCGCGAGATCAATGACGAGGATGACGCCAGGGCTTTGGTGAACGAGATCATCACTTGGGCCAGAGACAGCATTGCGATAGCGGACAGCTTGAACACCAGAAGGTTACAAGCCACCCCAGCGGGAACATTGCGGATCCGCATGGCGGACGGAAGGTCGAAAGACATATTTACGGTAGCGGCATTGAGGACATTCGGAATACCGGCAAGAGTAGACCAGATGACCGGAAAAGCTCAGTATATGATTGACAATGAATGGGTCGACATCACCGCAGAGAGTGCCGCATTGGGAACTATTTCCGAAAAAGGGACGATGACCATGAACTATGTCCCGGGTAAAGGCACACTGGACAATCCTGAATATTACCGCCATTTTACATTGAGCCGGATTCAGGACGGGCAGCGGAGACTGCTTGATTTCGAGGATGGGGACGCTACCGAGCTGGGAGCTGACGCTTCGGCTAAAAGATTCAGTACGCCGTTCACTTTGGATGCCGGAACATACCTGCTGACCAGCGGGACCAGGCTTGCCAGCGGAAAGGTACTGGCAAGAATGACGACATTCCGCGTCGAGAAAGGAAAAAACACTGACGTACAGTTGGTTATGAGGGAGAGTAAAGAGGAAATCAGCGTCATCGGAGCCATGGACCCGGAGTCATTGTATACCCCCGTAGACGGCGACGGCAGCACTGCTGTGAAGAAGTCAATATTGAGCACCACGGGGCGCGGATATTTCCTGGTCATGGTCTTCGGCGACGGAGACGAACCGAGCAATCATGCCATAAGGGATGTCCAGTCAATGCTCCCGGAATTGGGCCAGTGGGGACGGCCGGTTATGGTTTTCGGGCAGAGCGGGACCAATGTCGACAAGCTAGCCAAAGCATTGGACGGCAGCGACATACATTTCGGCATAGACACCGGATCTGAAATCAGGGACATGTTGTGCAACGGATGCCACAGCGAATCGAAAACGCTGCCGGTAATCGCGATGTGCGACAGTTTCGGCCGCATCGTCTACGTCTCGACAGGCTACAACACGTCACTTGCTTCCCAGATCAGGACAGTCATCGCAGGAATCTAACCTACCAATGAACGGACCACGTCGCGTGAGGTACGGAGGATGAGACCCGGTGAAACTGCCGGCTCATCGAAACCGAGTTCAGGAACGTGATGCAGATCCGGGTCCAGCACGGCTGCGCGGGCAGTAGAATGGAACTCCGTAGCATGGGTAATGCGCTCTATTTCAGCAACATTGTCAGGATTTATACCGGAACCGGGCATAACTGTCAGACGTCCGGCAGACTGCCTCACCAGACTTGCAATCATTGATGCGCCGGCCAGGGCCTTGGGCTGCTGACCGGAGGTCAACAAACGTTCGCAGCCAAGGTCAATTATCTGTTCCAGAGCACTTTCCGGGTTCATGCAGACATCGAAGGCACGATGAAAGGTCACGCTCAAAGGGCCTGCGGCGGCAACCATGCGGCGGCACGAGTCCATGTCAATGTTCCCTTCCGGGGTCAATGCACCTATGACAACGCCGTCGACACCGGCATTGCGACAAAACTCTATATCGGAAATCATTGTCCTGATTTCGGACGGGGAATAGACGAAACTCCCCTCCATCGGACGGATGAGGACATTGACCTTGATGCGCGGAATAACGGTGCCCGACGCGGCAGCTACAGCTTCAGCTATCAGGCCCCGACTGGGCGTCACGCCGCCGCAACTGATTGCAGAACAAAGCTCCACGCGAATGGCGCCACCTTCATAAGCTTCCACGACATCCTCCACGGATGTGCAACAGACTTCGATTTTCCTCATTTTTCCTCAGATTGTGGTCATAAAGATAACAATTACAGATGAAATGACGCGGAAATTTATTACATTTGAGGGAACATTGAAGAAAGAGATATGAGGGAATTTGTGCCTGCACTTGATTCGGAATACATCATCGACGGAGCCAGAATGGAACTGACCCCGAGGCAGATATTGGAAGAAGCTGTCGGAGAATTTCATAGAAGCCATCCGGCTGCAAACCTAGAACATGATGATTATCAGACAGATACAGACAAGTCTACTAAAACGTCCGCTGAGCCGCTGATCGACGAGAGTGTAGATCCGTCATCGGAGAGCAATGCTTTTTCATCGGAAAAGATATTCGAATATCTCGGCGAGGTGACATCTTCCACCCTCAAGCCACGCAATATCCCGAGATTCTTCCCGGAAGAGACCACACGTGCGGAAATCGCGACCGGATTGATCCGGACTATCTGGAAAACAGGCCATTTCAGATTGGATGACCTCATCATTGACATCACATGGGAATGGGAGACCTCGGATGTCGGCGATATGACCGCCTTCTACAAATCCGTGGAGGCGGCTTGCAGTTATCTGGACATGCTGGATATCAGACTGGGCGGATATCACTTTCAGGAAGTCACTGGCACACAGGATGATGGCAAGACAGAAGGATGCCGGATGAAGTTCAATATCTACGTTGAAAAAAGCGAAATCATACAGAGCGCCGATGATTCGGACGAGCCGATAGACATCGCGGAGACCATTGACCGGGAAATCATGAACACCCCGGACATGAATCCGGCATTGCCACTGTGCGAACTCCCGTTCAGGACATCTTCGCCAGTATTGGGGAAAAGCAGAAAGTGCCAGGTCCACGTATCGGACAATACCGGCAACTGGCTGATATACATTCCTTTCGATACATGTAAGTTCCGACTTGGCGGGTCATTGCTGGCAGAGAAGACAGGCTTGGCTGGCGGAAAGGCTCCGGACATCATGGACTCGGATTATTTCATAGATTGTTTCGAAGTGGTGAGAGAGTTCGTGGAAGACGGCGTGATAGTTTCGGGCGCGGCGACAGGCCCGGGAGGGCTCATTGCGACATTGAACAGGATGAGCAACGGTAAGACAGCCGGCATTGACGCCGACATCTCAGGAATCTGCCGTTCGTATGGGGAAACCGACATCACCAGGATTCTTTTCAGCGAGGTCCCTGGTGCAGTGGTGGAAATCCGCGACAGCGACTTCGACTACCTGGATGCCGAAATGCTGCTACAGGATGTGGCTTATTACCCCATCGGTCATCCGGGGAAACCGGGGCTGAGGATAACCAGCGGCAATCAGGACGGCGTGGCGGGCATACTTCAGTCTCTGCTCGGTCAGGAGGACATTGTCCCGGAGGGAGAGGATTAGGAAAATGCGTGTTTAAAATATTCAGACATGATCAACAGGTACGCCAATGTCCCCGCAAAGGGGGACGGAGCCAGGAAACCGAAGATATTCGTCCTGGACACAAATATCGTTCTGCATGACTACAAGGCCATCCGAAAGTTTCAGGACAATGATATTGTCATACCGATAGCCGTGCTGGAAGAACTGGACAAGTTCAAAAAGGGCACGGACGCGTTGAGTTTCAATGCGAGAGGATTCATGAGAGACATCGACCGTCTTACCGAGGGGAAAATGTTCGGAAAAGACGGCGTGCCTATCGGCAAAGGTCTGGGAAACATCAAGATAGAGCCGAACCATCCGTTTCCTGACAGCATGAAGGAACTTTTCCATGACGACACCCAGGACCACAGGATTCTGGCTACCGCAATCTGGGTCAGGGACAACAATCCAGACCGTTTCGTGGCGCTGGTAACCAAGGATGTAAACCTGAGAATGAAGGCAAAGGCGGCGGGAATGGTGGCGCAGGACTACTTGACTGACCGCGTGGAAGAAGACAAGGTGGAGTTCTCGCAGAAAGAAGTGCAGTTCATCACGGACGCACCGGATGAAGTGATACAGGAACTGGCATACGGTCAGCACAACACCGTCGACTGGAAGGGGCTATGCAAGACCAAGCCATCAGCGAATCAACTTTTCAAGATACAATGGACGACTCATGGAGACGAAATAATCTGCGCAAGATATGACGCCGACATTGACAAGATCATTCTGGTCAGGAAGCGGGAAGCCAGCGGAATCAAACCGAGGAATGACGAGCAGAAATTCGCATTGGACGCATGCCTGAACAAGAAGATTCAGCTGGTGTCATTGACCGGAGGTGCCGGAACGGGAAAGACATTGCTCGCGCTGGCGGCAGCTCTGGAACAGGAGCGGGATTTCGACCAGATAATCCTGTCCAGACCGACCGTCATTCTGGGAAATCAGGATATCGGCTTCCTGCCTGGCGACCAGAAGAGCAAAATGAGTCCTTTCCTGCAGCCGCTGATGGATAACCTCAACGTAATCAAGGCATTGTACAGACCGAGCAGCCGGGAATACCAGCACATCGAGAGCCTTCTGAAGGACGAGAAACTGCTCATAACACCGCTTGCGTATATCAGGGGAAGGAGCCTGGGCAAGGCGTATTTCATCATTGACGAGGCACAGAACCTGACGCCGCATGAAATCAAGACGATCATCACGAGGGCAGGTGAAGGGACCAAGATGGTGTTTACTGGCGACATCTTCCAGATTGACCAGCCTTATCTGGACCAGTGGTCTAACGGTCTTACTCATCTCGGTGAAAAGATGGCCGGACAGAAGCTTTTCGAACACGTATTCCTGAAGAAGGGAGAGCGCAGCGAATTGTCGGACATAGCGGCCAAGCTGTTGTAGGGAGGTTATTGTGGCAAAGGACAAATTACTCAATTTCATAAAGGAATGGATGCTGCCTCTGGCGATTTTCACGGGGGCGGCATCTTATTTGGCACTCCATTATGTGCCCTGGCTGGCATCTGACGTGGAGCCTTCTTTCTCGATTTTTGCGAAACGAGTCCAACCGGCACTCATCGCAATCATGCTTTTCCTCCAGTTCAACAGGATTTCACCGCACGACCTGAGGTTCCGGCGCTGGCATTTCATCGCGCTGGCTTTCCAGATCGTCATGTTCATCTTGTTCACATGGCTTGCGACATTGATGCCTGACGGAGATCTCAAGATATTGACAGAGTGCGCAATGCTGTGTTTCATCTGCCCTACGGCAGCAGCCGCGGGAGTGATTACCGGAAAACTTGGCGGACGCCTGTCGGACACCGTGTCATACGTCGTGCTCATCAACATTGCGGTAGCGGTCGTCATTCCTCTGGTCATACCTATATTCAATACTGAGTCGGACGCGACCTTCTTCGAGAGTTTCATCGCGATCTGCATGAAGATTTTCCCGCTGCTGGTTTTCCCGCTGCTTCTGGCATGGCTCATCAGATATACTGCCCGGAGACTCCAGCGCTGGCTGATGAGGTACACTGAATGGGCTTTCTATTTCTGGGGCATTTCGCTGACATTGGCGATTTTTCTTGCCACCAGAGCATTGGTACTCAGCCATATATCTTTCTGGATAGTAGTGCTGATAGGTGTCATTTCGCTGGCTTGTACGGTCATCCAGTTCGGTGTCGGAAAGGCTGCAGGAAGAGTCGGGAAGAAGGAGTCGGAAGAAGAACGGTCTTCTGATGAAATCACCGCCGGCCAGGCACTTGGACAGAAAAACACCGGCTTCCTGATATGGCTCGGCTATTCGTATCTGACTCCGGTGACTTCCGTCGCAGGAGGACTGTACAGCGTATGGCAGAACATCATCAATTCCATCGAGCTTTACGAGAAGGGGCATAGAGGCAAGTAAGTTTTTCTTGCAATGCATGTATAAAATGATTAAATTTGCATCCTTTAAGGAAAACTTCGATTTCGAAAAACAAAAACCTGTTTTAAAAATATGTTAGAGAACAAAAAAAGGGTGTATCGCTTCGGTGGCAAGACTGCTGAAGGCAATGGCACCATGCGCGAACTCCTTGGAGGAAAAGGAGCTAACCTGGCCGAGATGAACCTGCTCGGCATGCCGGTTCCGGCTGGTTTCACTATCACAACTGAGTGCTGTGCAGAGTATTACGCTCTCGGAGGAGGCTATTCAGATGCATTGAAACAAGAAGTGGCTGAAGCACTTGAGGCTACGGAGAAAATCATGGGCAAGAAATTCGGCGATCCTAACGATCCGCTCCTCGTGAGCTGCCGTTCAGGCGCAAGAAGTTCAATGCCTGGTATGATGGATACCATCCTGAACATCGGACTTTGCTCTGAGACGCTTCCGGGAATGATCAAGAAGACCGGCAACCCTCGTTTCGTTTACGATGCTTACCGCCGCCTCATCATGATGTACTCAGACGTCGTTATGGAGAAAGCAGAAGGCATTGAGCCTGAGGACGGTAAGGGAATCCGCCAGCAGCTCGACAAGATGATGTCAGAGCTCAAGGCTGCCAAAGGTTATGCCTCTGACACCGATATCACGGCTGAAGAGCTCAAGGATCTTTGCGACCAGTTCAAGGCCAAGGTTAAAGAAGTTCTCGGCGTAGATTTCCCTGACACTGCAAAAGAGCAGCTTTGGGGTTCTATCGGCGGCGTATTCAAGTCATGGAACGGAAAACGCGCCATTACTTATAGAAAGATTGAGAAAATTCCAGATGACTGGGGCACAGCAGTGAACGTACAGTCAATGGTTTTCGGCAATATGGGCAATACTTCCGCTACCGGTGTTGCGTTCTCACGTAACCCTGCAAACGGAGACAACAAGTTCTACGGTGAGTGGCTTATCAATGCCCAGGGAGAGGATGTCGTAGCAGGTATCCGTACCCCTAACCCGCTCAACGAGGCTACAAAGACAGAGAAGAACAAGGATCTCGAGTCCCTCGAAAAGGCAATGCCTGAGGTTTACAAGGAGCTCGACGAGATCAGAATCAGACTTGAGGAGCACTTCCACGATATGCAGGACATCGAGTTCACCATCCAGGAGGGTCACCTCTGGATGCTCCAGTGCCGTATCGGCAAGAGAACCGGTCTCGCTGCCCTCCAGATGGCGATCGACATGCTCGAAGAGGGTATGATCGACGAGAAGACCGCCGTAATGCGTGTTTCTCCTGCACAGCTCGACGAGATTCTCCACCCAATCCTCGACCCTGCTTCTGAGAAGAAGGCCAAGGTTATGGCACAGGGTCTTCCTGCATCTCCGGGCGGAGCGGTAGGAACACTCGTGTTCACTCCTGAGGATGCCGTAAAGGCCGCCGCAGAGGGCAAGAAGGTCATCCTCGTCCGTGAAGAGACTTCTCCTGAGGACATCGAGGGTATGCGCGCAGCTGCAGGTATCCTTACCATCCGTGGAGGTATGACTTCACACGCTGCTCTCGTAGCACGCGGATGGGGCAAATGCTGTATCGTAGGTTGCGATGCAATGCACATTGACCTCGAAAACAAGATCGTGACTTTCGCTGGCCACGACAAGCAGTTCAAGGAAGGCGACTGGTTCAGCCTCAACGGCACCAAGGGTCTCGTCTACAACGCACAGATCGAGACGATGGACGCATCCGAGAATCCGCTGTTCGTGAAGTTCATGGCTCTCGCCGACAAGTTCCGCAAGCTCGGAATCCGTACCAATGCCGACACACCTGAAGATGCTGCAAAGGCTCTTTCATTCGGCGCCGAAGGTATCGGTCTGTTCCGTCTTGAGCACATGTTCTACGGCAAGAATTCAGAGACTCCGCTTGCAAAACTCCGCAAGATGATTCTCTGCGATACAGATGAAGAAAGAAAGGAAGCACTTACAGAGCTTGAACCATTCATCAAGGCTTCTGTAAAGGGCACTCTCAAGATCATGGACGGCAAGCCGGTAGTATTCCGTCTGCTCGACCCGCCTCTCCACGAGTTCGTTCCTAGAACTGAAGAAAAGAAAGCAGAATTGGCCAAAGAGCTCGGCGTAACCGTAGAGGAAATCGAGAAACGTGGCGAGTCCCTGCACGAGGTAAACCCTATGATGGGTCACCGTGGAGTACGTCTTCACGTATCATTCCCTCTGATTGCAGAGGTAGAGTACAGGGCTATCTTCACAGCTACTGCAGAACTTCAGGCAGAAGGTTTCAACCCGATTCCTGAAATCATGATTCCTGTAACAATTTCAGCTCGTGAGCTCAGCTTCCAGAAGGCTATCTGCGACAGGGTAAAGGCAGAGGTTGAAGGCAAGTACAGCACCACCATCCACTACCAGTTCGGTACAATGATCGAGATTCCTCGTGCCGCTCTTACCGGTGACAGGATGGCCCGTACCGCACAGTTCTTCTCATTCGGTACCAATGACCTCACACAGATGACATTCGGTTTCTCACGTGATGACGTAGGAACATTCATGGGCGAATATCTCGGAAACAAGCTCCTGGACGCAGATCCGTTCAAGACTATCGACACCAAGGGTGTCGGCAAGCTCGTGGAATATGGTATCCAGAGCGGTCGTTCCAAGAGACCTGAGCTCAAGTGCGGTGTCTGCGGAGAGCACGGTGGAGATCCTGATTCCATCAAGTTCTTCAACAAGATCGGCATCGACTACGTATCTTGCTCACCATTCCGTGTTCCTATCGCACGTCTCGCCGCTGCGCAGGCTGCGATTGCACAGAGCAAATAACAGTAACACATATAGAATTGAGGCTGACCAGATTACATGGCCAGCCTCTTTTGTTTGTTCAAGTATCGAAATCCCCGCACAAACCAGGGACTAGCACCCGTAAATCCCGCCTTTGCCGAAAAGGTAAGCTTCCACCTCGTCCATAAGGCCGGCGCGATAAATCAGGTCAATGCCGGTGAACCGGTCCCGCATAAACGGGATGGCGCGGAATGTCTTCCGGAGTTTCTCATGACTGACGCCTATCATTTCCGGTTCGTATGGAGCGCCGGCACGTTTAAGACAATCCCTGACGACATTGAAAGGAAGAATCTGGTCCCGGATCTTGCCGCTGAGTTCAGGCCAATTGTCTTTCACCGCAGTCAGCTGTCTACGGATGCCCTCACGGCTGACATACTTGGATTTGCTTTCCACCAGACCACGGGCAAGATGGTCCGGCATACCTTCGAACACTTCGCGTATATGCTTCTCCATATCATCCCATTCCGGCCATTTGGCCACTGCCGCATCAATATCAATTTTCGTAAAATCCTTGCTCAGAAGGTATTCCATACAAGCAACGGAAACGAGCGTACCTATAGCCACGCTAAAGCCATGAGACACATGCCTGCCGTTATGGCAGAGGCCATCCATATCCCAATAATGGCTGAACAGATGCTCTGCACCGGAAGCAGGACGGCTTGACAATATCGCCTGCATGGCGAATCCGCTCATGATCAATTCATACGCAAGTTTGCCGACAGCAGTCACATCGCCGGCAGCGACTGCGTCAGGATCAGACAACGCATCGCGCAAGTTCTTCTGTACAAGCAAGAAAGCGAATGGATCAATGCTTTCGCTACCCACTGCATCAGCAATCATCCAGTCTGCACCTGAAGGGATTTTCGCTATCAGGTCACCGTAACCGGATGCCGTAATTACGGCAGGAGCCTTTGCCGCAACGGCCGGATCCATCACCATGCCAAGAGGTGCCGGACAATCGAAGGTCTGCTTGTTGCCGTGATATGTGACGGAGGCACCGTAAGAAGTATAGCCGTCCATGGAAGCTGCCGTTCCGACTATGATATAACGCCTTCCGAGATGACAGGAAGCCAGTTTTGTCAAATCATTGATGACACCTAGACCTACCGCGACCGCGATGACATCCCGTTCCTTCAAATATGATTCGAGCTGCTCTAGATAAGACCATTCGGCATAGAGCCCCGGATCCGTAAAGACAAATGGAGCCACGGTTTGTATGCCGGCATCTTCAAGATACCCATGGACGGTTTTCCCGGCAATTTCATAAGTGATTTTATCAGCCACGACGACCGCCGTTTTCCCCGGAAACAGGCTGTCGAACATCGCCGGAATTTTTTTCATTGCACCGACGGCAAATTCAAGCGCCTTGGTATCTCTCACCCTTTTCAGGATATTTTCAATTTCGTTCATAACCTCAGAAAACGCGTCTGATTTTCATTCCGCAACGGTTTCAGTTTCGCAAGCAAATCACTGCCAATGCAAAAGTCGCAAGAATGATTTACAACACATTGATTATCATTACATTATCATAACGAAACCTCAATATGAACCGCTCTGGTCCACGAATCAAAATTAGCAAATAAAACGTTACTTCCAAGGTTTTCCGAGAGATAATGACCCGCCGGAAAAGCAGTGAGGCCGGCACAATCGGAGGGGCACAATTCCCCATCCTATGCAATGCCGACCTCCAGAGACTCGACTGCCACATAGACGACAACGGTATCAGCATCCGCATATTCGACAAGAACGGCAGCGAAGTACGGAATCTGAAAATAAACAAGAAATAACGCTACTCGAAGACGAAATCATCGAGTTCATCCTGAAGCGGATTGAAGAACATCCAAAGTTACGCAAACTTTTCATTTAATTATTTTATTCGTACATTTGCAACGAAGCGAAATCAAAAAAAAGCAAACGAAAATGATAAGTATTGCAGAACGGCACAAGTACATCAAAGATCAACTTGCCAAAAACGGATTTATCAGAGTCCTGGACATCGCAGACCAGCTGGGCGTCACAGGAGCGACTATCAGAAAGGATCTCAGAATCCTTGAAAGTCAGGGAGTTCTGTACAGGACCCACGGCAGCGCTTCACCGGTCAAGCCGCATGTGATGGACATCAGCATCGACGAGAAGACATCACAGCACATCGAAGAGAAGCAGGCGATTGCAAAGGCCGCCCAGACATTGATAAAACCGGATGACGCCATAATCCTGGCATCAGGTTCCACCGTTACCGCATTCGCCGAGAAACTGGAGCCGAACGGCACGATCAATGTCGTGACCCCGTCATTGGGCATCGCGGTCCTCATGCACAGCAGGAGCAATGTAAAGGTATTCATCCTGGGAGGAGCATTGTACAAAAACTCTTTCTCCGTGCGCGGCGAGTATGCTGTAGAGGGATTGAAAAACGCCAGCTGCTCAAAGCTTTACATCGGCTGCGACGGCATTGACCTCGCTTCCGGCGTGACCTGCGCGACGATCGAAGAGGCCGAGCTTACGAACGCCATGATGAAAGCGGCATCACAGACGGTCGTGCTTGCAGATTCATCGAAATTCGGCAGACGCGGATTCGGAAAAATCGGCAACATCGAAGACATTGACATCATCATTACCGACAAGGGAATGCCGGAATCATTGAGAGAGAAAATCGAGGATGCAGGTGTGCAGATTATAATTGCCGACGAATAGGAATATTCGGGAAGCAGCGTTCCAGCACAGCATCAAATTCAGATACACACGGACCGGAATCCATGAAAGAGGTTTCCCGGTCCGTATTTTTATAAAGGCCGAAGATTCGGGTGCAATGCCTGACCGCCGAGTGAATGTCGTGGGAGGAAAATATTATCGCCGGAGCATTCTCGCATCTGACGATGTCCGACAATGTCTGCAGCACCGTTTCACGCGCTTCCACATCCAGGAATGCCGTCGGTTCGTCCAACAGAACCACTTCAGCATTTCTCGCCACGGCTGCCGCTATGCAGACTTTCTGGAATTCCCCGTCGCTCAACGTAGAAATATCCCTGTCGGCAAACTCCTGTATATCAAGCATTGACATAGAGCTGTCGATGCGCGCCTCCAGTTCTTTGCCGATCCTTCCCAGCCAGTCCGTCTCCTGAAAAGTCGTAAGTCCGATGAACTTTTTCACGGTAAAGCCGGCTACTTTGGGGATGCGCGACGGGACCAGCACAGCCTTTCCGCCGCCGGGATTCCGGACAGTTCCTCCAAGAGGTTTCTGCAGCCCGGCCAGCGTCCGGAGCAATGTACTCTTGCCCATGCCGTTTCCGCCGCAGAGCAGCACGCACTCCCCCGACCCGACCGCGAACGATAGGTTGCGGAGCAATGCCTTGCCGTCATACCCGACAGAAAGTCCTTCAGCCAGCAGTTTCCACTCCATAATTATTTCTTGCCTACAGGTATGTCTATCACGTATTTTTCATCGAAAATCGGGTCATCCACCCAATCCTGGATTTTCCATGTGCGGACGGCACCGGGCTGAATGCCGGCAATCTGCATCATGTGGCAGAGTTCTTCGGCAAAATCCCCGCCCTTAAGATAGAAGATGTCGCCGGTATACTTTCCCGCCACCCAAGGATAGAAATTATCCAGCGCCGTGACTGCGCGTGAGACCACGTAATCAAACTTCTGAGGCAATGATTCCGCACGGGCATTGACTACTGTAACATTTTGAAGACCAAGGGCTTCCGCAACAGCTTTCGCCACGATGGTTTTCTTGCCGACCGAATCGCAGAGAAGGAAATTCACTTCCGGAAACAGCACGGCAAGCGGTATTCCCGGGAAACCGCCTCCTGTTCCGAGATCAAGCACATTGATTCCCGCTCCAGGTGTCCGCCACGTTTCGAAAATTTCAGGGCGCATCGTTTTCAGATATTGCGCAATCGCCAGTGAATGAAGCACATGCCTGATATATAAGCTGTCGATATCCTTGCGGGAAATGACATTGATTCTGGAATTCCAGTCATTGTAGAGGGGCTCCATCGCACGGAACATCGATTCCTGCCCCGGCGTCAATTCCGGGAACGACTCGCGCACGAGTGCGACAAATTCATTGACATTCATAACTATTCTTCCTCCAGCATTTTACGGATAATCTGGGCGCGGGCGCGGTTTATCCTTGTCTTGACGGTGTTGAGCGGCAGATTGGTCTTCTCCGCGATTTCCTTGTAGCCGAGATTGTCCACATAGCACATTTGCGCGACTTCCCTATAAAGTTCAGGCAGGCCGCTGATGCAGTTCAGGAATGTTTCATGGTCCTGTGCGGAAATTATATATTCTTCCGGGCTCAGCTGGCCGTCGGCGACATTGTCCGCCTTGTCATTGGTCATATCTATGGACGAATTGTCGATGACCTTGCTCTTGTTGGTCGCCAAAGTCTTGTGGTCCAATGCCTTGTTCTTGGCAATGGCAAAGAGCCACGTGGAGAACTTCTTGCCTTGGTCGAAAGTGCAGAGCTTCTGGAAAGCTCTTTCGAAGCTCTCTATGCAGATGTCCTCCACCTCGATGGGGTCGCTGACAATCTTTCCGATAATCGAGCAGACAGCCATCTCATATTTCGCGTGCAATGCTGAAAATGCCGTCTGATTGCCGTCCAGAGCCATCCGGACCAGCACATCATCATTCACACTAGTGAGCTTCGAGCCAGTTTTTGCCATAATTGCATTCTACAGTTAAAGGAACGGACAATTCTGTGACGTGCTCCATCTGTTCCTTGACGATGGACATCAGTGTATCTATTTCATCATGAACGGTATCGAACAGCAGTTCATCATGGATTTGCAGCACCATGCGGCTCTTCAGCCCGGCCTCTCGCATCTTCCTGTCGACATTGATCATGGCCATTTTTATGATGTCGGCGGCGGTTCCCTGGATAGGGGCATTGACCGCGGTCCTTTCAGCAAGCGCCCGCACGGTGGCATTGCGGGATCTGATATCGGGGAGGTAGCGGCGGCGCCCGAACAGCGTTTCGACATAGCCGTTTTCGCGTGCCGAAGCTATGGTATCGTCAATGAACGAGCGGATTGCGGGGAACGCGGCGAAATAGTCGTCGATAAGTTTCTTCGCGTCCGTCCTGGAAATTCCAAGTCTCTGCGCCAGTCCGAATGACGATATGCCGTACATAATGCCGAAATTGGCGGTCTTGGCAATCCGTCGCTGGTCCGGAGTAACTTCGTCATGGCTTATGCCGAAAATCTTCTCGGCCGTGGCTGAATGGATGTCGCGCCCTTCACGGAAAGCTTGGATAAGATGCTGATCCTGACCGATATGCGCCATTATGCGGAGTTCTATCTGGGAATAATCCGCAGAGACGATGACGCCATCCGGTTCGCCTGCCACAAAGGCCTTCCGGATTTCCTTTCCCCGTTCCGTCCTGATAGGGATGTTCTGGAGATTCGGATTCGATGAACTGAGTCGGCCGGTGGCGGTAAGCGCCTGATTGAAAGTCGTATGCACTCGTCCGTCCGATGGCGACACGAAGGATGGGAACGGCTCGATATATGTGGAGAGCAGTTTCTTTACCGCACGGAATTCCAGAATCTCATCGATTATCGGATGCTTGTCTTCCAATGCCATGAGGGTCGCCTCATCGGTAGGATAGCTGCCCCGTCCCGTCTTTTTCGCTTTCGGGTCCAATGCCAGTTTGTCGAAGAGGACTTCGCCGACTTGCTTGGGTGAGGATATGTTCAATTCCGGCTCGTCAGCCATTTCACGGATGCGGGCCTCCCTTTCGCTCATTTCCTTGCGCAGACCGGCCGCAAATTCGTCCAGCTGCCTGAGATCCACCTTCACGCCGTCACGTTCCATCTTCGCAAGGACGAGCATAAGCGGTTCCTCAATGTCGGAATACAAATGACCGAGTGAATTGTCTTCCAATTCCTTACGCACTTTCAGCCCCGTCAGGACAGCAGCGGCGGAATCACGGACGGCATCATGACCGTCATCTTCGGACGGCTCATCGAAAAGCGATACCGGTTCTTCCTGCTTTTCTTCAATGTCCGCGTCCATATCCACATCCAGATAGCTTTTCGCCAGAATTTCCGGCTTATGGCTCTTCTCCGGATTTATGAGATAGTGCATCAGGCTGATGTCCAGCAAGTTGCCTCGAAGATCAATGTTTTCGCCAGCCAACAGGTTCAGCTGCTCTTTCAGATTATATCCGTATTTTTCAATGCCGCCATCTTCCAGAAGTGCCTTGAAATCAGCCGGTTTCCCATAAGCGGCAGCGACTTCAAGTGTTTCAGGATCAATGCTTACGGCTACAGCTGCCGAGTCATTGTCATTGATCCGGACTGCTGCGGCTCCGGCCTTGGAGACCATTGTCAGGATTTCATTGACCTGAACTTCGGTGATTTCCATTTTCCTGCCGCGGGCGATTTCGGCTGCGGGCATGTCGCCGTCGGTTTCGGGGATCAGTTTCTTCAGCGAATTGAATTCATATTTCGCGAAGAGGTCGGCGACTTCCGGGGTGAAACGGAGATTTACGTGCATGTCCTCATGCGGGAGGTCCATGTCGGTCTTTATCGTGACGAGCTGATGGCTCAGCCCGATATGTGGTTCAGCTTCATGGAATTGCGCCTGCTGGCGTGGTGTCAGTTCGTCAATATGCCGATAGATGTTCTCCACAGTGCCGTACTTCGAAATAAGTTTCCCGGCACCGACTTCGCCGATGCCTTTCACGCCGGGCACGTTGTCGGCCGTATCACCGCAGAGGGTAAGCATTTCAATGACTTGTATCGGCGAGGATATGCCGTATTTCTCGCATACCGCCTTGGAGTCCAGGACAATGTTTTCGCCACCGGCATTTCCGGGCTTTACCTGATAGATGTTTTCGTCCACCAGCTGGCCGTAGTCCTTGTCGGGCGTGACCATGTAGACTTCCTTGCCCTGTTCCGCTTCACGTTTCGCCATGGAGCCGATGACGTCGTCCGCCTCGAAACCGGGCACCATCAATGTCGTGATGCCAAGTGCCTTGCATATTCCGATGAGCGGTTCAAGGGAGTCAATGACAAGCTGCGGGGTCTCTGCACGGGTGGCCTTGTATTCCGGATACATCTGGTTTCTGAACGTTCCCCCCGGCGGGTCGAACGCTACGGCGATATAGTCCGGATGTTCTCTGGAGATCAGTTCCAGAATGTATTTGGTAAATCCGAAGAGAATGGACATGTCTGCGCCCTTGGAGTTGATCATAGGGCGGCGCAGGAAGGCATAATACATCTTGAATACCAGCGCATGTCCATCTATAAGGAATAATCTTTCTTTCATTTCTGCCAATGATAATGCTTGATTTTCTCCGCGTCCGCAAATCGGAAGCCGATACGTCAAAGATACGAAAAATTCTTGTAAAAAATTTTGTATTTAACTCTAAAAAGGTTACCTTTGCAATCCTATTTGTGAAAAATATAAAAAAGTAAGATAATGAAAAGAACATTTCAACCATCTGTACGCAAGCGCGTGAACAAACACGGATTCCGTGAACGTATGTCTACCCCTAATGGACGTCGCGTACTGGCTGCTCGTCGTCGTCACGGACGCAAGAAGCTGACTGTTTCTTCTGAAGAGAGATTCTAATATTTCTCTGTAGAAATTTTAAAAAACGGCTACACCTTTCCGGTGCGGCCGTTTTTTGTTGCTGGTCATGTTTTTATCCCGTCGAAACCCAAGGCGACACGATGGGCGGTGCCAGACTCAAGATTCACGATTCACTGTCAGGTTATGAGGAAAACCGCCTCGTGCGCACTAAAACGTTTTCTGCGCACAACAAGCCCAAAATACACCATGATGTGCGCAAAACGGGCGTTTTTACGCACGCCAGAAGTCGAGCAGCCTGGCGAACACCGGGTTTTCCCCATGACCCCTTTAGAGTATGTTCGTGCTGGACGAACAAAAAAAGCCCCGAAGAAAAACCTCCGGGGCTTTGTGATCCCAATAGGATTCAAACCTATAACCTTTTGATCCGTAGTCAAATGCTCTATTCAATTGAGCTATGGGACCAGTTCAGGTCTAACGACCTGTATTTTGATTCGGCTTACTTTGTAGCGCCTTCCTCTTTGAGGATTACCATCTTCTTCTCCTTGATTCTAGCCTTCTTTCCAGAAAGTGCCCTGAGATAGAAGATTCTTGCTCTACGTACGTGGCCAACCTTGTTCACCTCGATTGACTCGATAAATGGTGACTGGAACGGGAAGATTCTCTCAACACCGATACCACCTGAAATCTTGCGGATGGTAAATGTCTTGGTGTACGGAGTAGCACCGCTGATCTGGATAATAACTCCTCTAAATTTCTGGAGTCTCTCCTTGTCACCCTCTTTAATCCTATAAGTAACTGTGACTGTATCGCCACCTTTGAACTTCGGATATGACGCGACTTTCTCGTTTGCAAAAGCCTGGTCTACAATTTTTATCAAATCCATTTCTAAAAACTTTTAATGCGCAACGTTACTTTAATAACCAACGAACGTAAGAGGTTGCCTTGTTAATGGGATTGCAAATGTACTAACTTTTTTTGAATCCGCAATACTTTTTAGAAATTTTCTTTTATTTTATCGAAAAGATTCCTGTCCTCCCTGCTCAGATCCGGCGTAAAACTGTCACTTGAGCGCATTGACTCGATGGCAGACTTCTCGCTGCTCTTGAGTTTCTTAGGAATCCACACAAGGTATTTCACATACAAATCGCCGACACCGGAGCCATAGCCCTTCACGGCAGGCAATCCCCGGCCCCTAAGCCTGACAATCGTACCGGACTGCGTTCCCGGCTCCACCTTTATCTTATAAGTACCGTCAAGACATGGAATCTCCGTCTCTCCGCCGAGGATAGCATCGGTGACAGGGATTATCTTGCTGTAGAACAAGTTCTTGCCCTCCCTCTTCAATGAAGCATGAGGCAGTTCCTCGATCACTACCAGCAAATCACCATTGATTCCGCCGGCCTTGGCCGCATGTCCCTGGCCCTGGAGCGTAAGCTGCATGCCGTCCTCGACACCCGCAGGAATATTGACCTTGACGGTTACTCTCTTGCGCACGAGACCTGTTCCGCCGCATGAACGGCAAGGATTCGTGACAATCTTTCCTTCGCCGCCGCATCTTGAACAAGTCGTATATGTCACTGTCTGCCCGAAGAAACTGTTTGCGACACGCTGTTCCTGACCGGAGCCATGACATACCGGACAGGTCTTCACGTCAGAAGCATTGAGCGTACCCTTTCCCGCGCAATCAGGGCATTGTTCGTAACGCTCGATGGTGACTTCCTTGGTCACGCCCTTCGCGATTTCTTCCAATGTAAGGCGCACGCGCGTACGTATGTCACGCCCGCGCATCACTCTCTGCTGACTACGCTGGCCACCGCCGAAACCTCCGAAACCGGAAAATCCGCCGAAGCCACCGAAACCGCCGCCGTTTCCTCCGCTGAAATCGAATCCGGACCCGAACAAATCCTTCAGGATATCATTGATGTCAATGCCGCCGAAACCGCCTGCATTGCCATAGCCGCCTGCAGCAGCTCCGCTGAAACCGAAACGGTCATATTTTGCCCTCTTGTCAGGGTCGCTCAGAACCTCGTAAGCCTCGGATGCCTCCTTGAATTTCTCTTCGGCATTCTTCTTCTCCTCCTCGGTTCCGCTCACCCATCTGTCAGGGTGCCATTTAAGCGCCAGCTTCTTGAAAGCCGACTTTATATCATCGGTGCTGGCATTCTTCTCCACACCGAGCACTTCATAATAATCTCTTTTCTCTGCCATAAATCAGCCTCCTTCCGGACCAGAAAGCCCGAAAACTATATTCCGACAACAACCTTGGCGTAACGCAACATCTTGCCGCCAAGGGTATAGCCTGTCTCAATTACATCGTAAACAAGACCTTTCTTGTCCTTATCTTCTACCGGCATCTGTGCGACCGCCTCATGGAAATCAGTATCGAACTTCTTGCCTTTGGCCTCGATTTTCTCCAAGCCTTTGGTCTTCAGATACTTCATGAGCTTATCGTAAATCAATCCTGTTCCCTCTTTGGCAGCTTCGTCGCTGGAAGTGTTCAGGATTTCCATTGCGCGCTCACAGTCGTCGAGAACCGGAAGCAATCCCTTGATGGTCTCCGAAGCAGCAGATGAAACAAGTGCAAGCTTTTCCTCAGCCGTGCGTCTGCGGAATGTCTCGAACTCGGCCATCAGACGGACATAATCATCCTTCTCTTTGGCAAGTTTCTCTTCCACGGATTTCTTCTCATTTTCAAGAGCCGTAATCTTTTCTTCCAGTTTCTTGCATTCCTTATCTTCGCCTTTCTGACAGGATTCTTCCTCCCGGCAAGACTTCTTGTCAGTATTTTCACACTCTTTATGCTCAGGACATGGGGTTTCTTCAGACTTTACCTGACTTCCTTTCTTCCCGAGTTCTTCTTCTTTTTGCTTTTTCATATCTTCTTAATCTCTTATATCTTTTGGAAAACAGTCCATAAATGGACGCTATAATAATCACCCACAGCATATTACATCAGATCCTCGGAGCTGGGTCATCTGCCGCGGGTCCGCCCTTTCATCAGCAAATTATCTGCCACAGCCGCAGACTGCCAATTTGGCACACACAGGAAAGAGCACAAAATAATTTATAAATGACAATGTTTAATTGTCATTGGACTGAAATTATTGTCCTCCGGCGGCAGATATTCGGGATAACTTTGTCATGGTCAGCGAATCACGCGATGGCTCGACAAGCCGACGGCTTGCAGAATTTGAGTTTTATAACTTATTATTCATCTGTTATTATGGACAATGCCAGCATCAAAGAGAACATCATCCGTATAAGGACGGAGAGAGGAATCTCGCAGGATGAGATGGCGAGAGCGCTCGGCATTTCAAGGAACTCGTACCGGAGCATTGAAAAAGGTCTGACCTGCCTGATCAACAAAAGGCTCGGCGAAATCGCGAAGATACTCGGAGTCCCTGTCGAAGAACTGGCGTTGGGATATCAGCCGATTGAGAGCGAAGAGCGCCTGGAAGACATCCGCATCTCCTACAAGCGCAACGCCGACGACATGAAAAGCGCGGCAGATGCGCGGATTGCCGAACTGGAACGCATCATAGCCTCCCAGAAGGAAACCATCGCAAACCTCCAGGATCTCGTCGAGTCAAAAACCGAAATCATCTCTCTGCTCAAGCGCAATATGAAACAGTTGTGATTTTTTCAATTCCTTTCCAGATTTTCTTCGTACTTTAGCAGTATCATGAAGATACTGGTAATAGAAGACGAGAACTCCCTGCGGGAGCTGATCGGACGGGCTCTGAAGAAGGAGCATTATGTCGTGGAAGAGGCTGCGACGTATGATGAGGCATGGGAAAAGCTGAACATGTTTTCCTACGACTGCGTATTGCTTGACATAATGCTGCCGGACGGGAACGGCCTGGACCTCCTGAAGGAATTCAACCGTGAAGGCAAAAGGCCCAACGTGATCATTCTCTCCGCGCGCAACTCATTGGAAGACAAGATTACAGGATTGGAGGAAGGGGCGGACGACTACTTGCCCAAGCCGTTCCACATTGCGGAGCTGATTGCCAGAATCAGGAGCGTGACCAGACGAAACGGAGGCAGCGGCTCCAACGGCATTGTCTTCGGAAACGTGAAACTGAACCCGGACAGCCGCATCGTCGAGGTCGGCGGGAAGACATTGACATTGGTAAAGAAAGAATTTGAGATTCTCCAGCATTTTCTGCTGCGGCCGGAGCACATGATCGACAAGTCGGTGCTGGCGGAAGCGGTGTGGGGCGACTCGACATATCTGGCGGACAATTTCGACTTCATATATTCACAGGTCAAGAACCTGCGCAAGAAACTGGAAGAAGCGGGCGCCGACATTGAAATCAAGTCAGTCTACGGATTCGGATATAAAATGATATTGAAGGACTCTCTATGAAACTGATCCAGAAAATAGCCCTCCGGCTGTCCATGGTACTGATTCCTGTCATCGCATTATGGGCTATGATTTTCTATTTCGTCACCGTCGAGGAAATCAACGATGAAGTGGACGACCTACTGAGAAGCTATTCGGAACAACTGATAGCCAAGAAGTTGGCCAATCAAGAGTTGCCGGTGGCAAACATCATTGCCGGCATGCACTACAGCATTTCCCAGGTTACCGAAGAATACGCCGACTCGCACCCACGCACGAAATATTATGATTCCGACTTATATATCAATGAAACTGACGAAGATGAACCAGCCAGGTTTCTCAAGACCTTTTTCTATGATGCCGAAGGACGATATTTCGAACTGATTGCCGCAATTCCCACTTTCGAAAAGGAAGACTTGATCGAGGCAATCCTATGGTGGATAGCAGCATTGTACCTGATCTTGCTGGTGACCGTCATCGTGATAACGCTGGCCGTTTTCCAGAAAAGCATACGGCCGCTCTACGAGATTCTCGACTGGCTCAATGCCTATACGCCGGGAAAGACGCAGGACAAGCTGGCGGCAGATACCGACATCTACGAGTTCAGGCAATTGGAAAAGGCCGTGACGGAAGCGACCGACAGGTCCAACGAGGCTTATGAAAAGCAGAAGCAGTTTATCGGCAATGCTTCCCATGAGCTGCAGACGCCGCTCGCCGTCCTGGGAGGAAGAATCGACTGGATGCTGGACAATGATTCATTGGGAGAGGAGAATATCGGAGAGCTTGTGAAGATGAAACGGGAGGTCGTGCACATATCCAGACTGAACAAGACGCTTCTGCTGCTCACCAAAATCGACAACGGGCAGTTCCCTGATGTCATGGATGTAAATCTCTCATCCATAGTGCAGTCACAGAAGGAAATGTACGAGGAGATTTTCAGCAGGAAGAATATACATTGTTCATTGGAAATGCAGGATTCTCCTGTCGTAGTCAGGATGAACGAGACGCTTGCCACGATTCTGGTCACGAATCTCATCAAGAACGCATTTATGCACAGCCCTGAGGGCGGCATTGTCACGATAGCATTGGACGGAAACGGATTGGCCGTCGAAAACAGCGGAGAGGCGCCGCTGGATCGGGAGCGGATTTTCGACAGATTCTATCAGGGCGCGAAGAAAGAGGGGTCCACCGGGCTGGGATTGGCCCTGGCCAAGACTATTGCCGACAAGAACGGGATGCAGTTTTCGTATTCTTTTGCGGACGGCAGGCATAGATTCCGTATAAATTTCTGATTTTTCGTGCAAATTACAGATTCTCTCCAGAATCGTAATGTAATTTCGCCATATAAACAGAAAATTATAGTAAGATGAAAAATTTATTTATTATGACCTTGTGCGTCTCGGTGATGGCGCTTTCAGGCTGCAACAAAGCCACTGCAGATAATGACATAAGCAAAGCAAAAGCCGAATTGGCTGCACGTTATCCTGATGCCACCAATGTAAAATGGGTGTCAAAGAACGGCTACACCGTAGCCAAATTCAATCGCCTGGCAACGCGTTCCGCGAACTTGGAATATGACTATTCCGTATGGTTCAACGGCATCGGCACATGGTGCATGACCGAAAGCGAGGTTACATATGAGGCCCTCCCAGAGGCTGTAAAGACAGCTTTCGAGGCAAGCGAGTATGCCACGTGGAAAATCGACGACATCGACAAGCTTGAGAGGGCCGGAATGGCGACGTTCTATGTCATCGAAGCTGAGACCAAGTCGGGAAACATTGAAAAGGAGGCCGACATTTATTTCTCTGAAACAGGAGCGGTCATCAAGGTGGTCCTGGACGTGGAGGATGATTACGATTACGAGGATTACCTTCCTGCCGATGTCCAGACTGTCCTGAAGAGTTTCATCAGCCAGAAGTATCCCGGCGCGGTCATCATGGACACTGAGTACGACGATGGCGAAATCGAGGTGGAAATCGTTCACGAATGGCGCGGCAAGGATGTGTATTTCAGCAAGGACAATGTCTGGCTGAGGACCGAGTGGGATGTCCGCAAGTCAGAGATTCCTGCCGCAGTGATGAATCAGCTCAACGTTTCATATCCTTCTTGGGAAATCGACGATGCCGAGTATGTGGAGACTCCTTCCGGAGCATGGTTCGTAATCGAACTGGAGAAGGGTGAGGCTGAAGTGGATGTGAAGATTGCCGAAGACGGCACAATTATCAGATAACTTACTGGACACCTATCAATTCGACTTCGAATATCAATGTAGATCCCCCTGGAATTCCGGGCTGTGAAATTTTACCATAGCCGAGTTCCGAGGGGATATATATTTCCCATTTGTCGCCAACGTGCATTTGTTTCAATGCGATGATCCAGCCTTCAATCAGTTCACGCATGCGAATGGCGAGAGGACAGCCGCCCAGACTGGTGTCAAAGCATTTGCCGTCAATGGTCCTGCCCAGATAATGGCAGACGACGACATTGGTCATTCCCGGCTGCTTTCCGGATGCCGGTCCGGATTGGAGCACCTTGTAAAAGACTCCCCTTTCGAGGGCATTGACGCCTTCTTCCTTGGATTTTGCTTCCAGCCACTCAACATTTTTCTTGTAGTATTCCTGTTTGTTCTGTTTCATGATTCTTTGTTCGGTTTCATTCTACAAATATAGGAAAGGTGCGGCAGATATTGCAATTTATGGTCGCCTTCGGCCGGTAAGAGAGGGCGGAGACGGCATTGGCTCCCGAAAAGAGAGTAGCCCCATGATAGCGGGGAGGACCGGCGCAGCCCTCTACAGCAGAAGACTGTCTACAAAACATTTTAGATAAGATTTTTCGAAAAAAATGTGCAAAAATATTTGGAAGTTCAGAAATTGTAGCTATCTTTGCAATCCCGTTTGGAAAACAAGCCAACACTTAAGTATCCGGCGATATTAAAAGTATTGTTAGAGCGGGGAAATGGAGAGATTCGTTAGCTCAGTTGGTAGAGCACAACACTTTTAATGTTGGGGTCTCGGGTTCGAGCCCCGAACGGATCACTAAAAATAGAAGTTTAATGCTTCCTTAGCTCAGTTGGTAGAGCACGACACTCTTAATGTTGGGGTCTAGGGTTCGAGCCCCTAAGGGAGCACTGAAAATGGAGATCAGAAATGGTCTCCATTTTTTTGTTCATCCCCGGCCGCGTGCGTACTAAAACGTTTTCCGCGCACGTCACACCCGAAATTCATCATGACGTGCGTAAATCGGGCGTTTTCACGCACGAGAAAGTCCGCCCGGAAACATCACATGAATCCGGACGGACTGACGAATCAATCAATTAAATCTGCCAAGTAAGCATTAAAAGATAAGTTGGTAAAGATTTGTGAAGTATTTTCGAGAAAAGGAATATAGACCGAAAAGACGAACAAAGATTACCAAGTTATTTATTAAGGGTTACCAGCCTCAGCTATGACGCTGTCTGGAATCTCTGCCCTCTTGTAGACAGAGACTTCGGCGGGCGTGGAAGACGATGTCAACGTCATTGTCTCGCCCTCGATAGAAACGCTGTAGCTGGATGCCCATGAAGAGCCGTCTGCGTATTCGCCGCTCAAGACACCCGATGCCAGCTGCCACGTGCCGGAATAGCGCACGTAGCGGGGATTGCTGCCGGTCTTCTGATAGCTCGTGAAAGAGCCGTCGGGAGCAAACGACAAGTAAACATCCACGGTCTGGGCGCCAATCGACGCGGACTTCGTGGCAACCGAAATTATATTCCAGTCACCCGCGACTTTCGGAACAGACTCCTTCTTGCCGCAAGACGGGAACGCCGCCAGAGACAATGCCATAACTATGGCTGAACAAAGCAACCTTCTCATTTTCTTTTGATTACAGTAGTTTCATCCTTGGTCACCTGAGGATTTGCAGACGAACTGAGATAGAGCGTCGCAAGTCTCGGACAATCCTTGACATTGACCTCCACAAGTCCGACAATCGGGCTCAAATCCACTTCCTGAAGCTTGCCGCAGCCGCTGCAATTGAACGAAAGGAGGCTCGTCCACTTGTCCGTCCATGTGACGTCGCTGGACAACTTCACGAAATCATTGTTGCTCAAATCCAGGGAAACAAGAGCCGTGAATTTGAACGGACGCACGAAGGACTGGGTATCCTCGGTAAGATGATTATGACCGACATTGAGATTAGCAATGGCGGCGCAGCCATCCAGGTCGCAGGAGGTCAATTCGTTATACGAGAGATTGACATTCTTGAGAGCCTTGGCGTAAGAACACTTGAACGACGTCAGCTTATTGTGCGAAGCATCAATGTAAGTGAAGTCAGCGAGATCCGAGCCGGAGAGACCGGTGCAGGACGTAAGGCTGTTGTTGGACACAATCACCGTCTTCAGAGACTTGGCTCCGGCGAATGAAAGTTCCGTCAAACTGTTGCCGGAAAGGTCGAGCTCTTCAAGCAGATTCACAAACGGTCCCAAATCAATGGCAGTCAACTTGTTGTTTCTCAAGTCCAGCTTACGGATCTGTCTGAAGTATACCAGACTGCCGATCTCTGAAAGGTTCTTGCCCGTATATACGAGTTCCTTCACGCTCTCCGCCTCGCTGCCGGAAATCTTGCCGTTGCCGTCAGCATCGAATTTGGACACGATATAATTACGTAATCCGCTGTCGGTAATCGTAGAAGTGCAATCCTCAGGATAATCGATAGCCACGGTCGTAATCATGTTTGGCTTTATGTTATAAGTACATTTGTCCTTGATAGCCTCATATTGGCCCTGGAACATGATGACCTTGGACAGACCAGAAAACAATGCGGAAATCGACTTCAGATGCAAGTTATGGCTTACATCCAATGTGGTAATCTTCTTGCAGGAATCTATGTCCAATTTCTCCAGAAGCGGGCACTTGGCCAAATCCAGGCTGGAAATGGAGGTGTTGCCTATAGAAAGTGATTTCAGTCCAGGCAGTACGGACAGGTCCAGCGAAGACAATTTGCTTGATTCCGAAAGCGACAATGTCGTGATTACGGAATTTGCAGGCAATTTGACCGATGCAAGCGTCGAACAACCGGCATTCAAATCCGTGAGAGCCGTGCAGGCGCTAACATCCAATGATGAAAGGCTGCTTGCATATACGATAAGCGATTCCAGAAGAGTGCAGGCGCTTACATCTATCGCCTTGAGCTTCGTGCCATACGCTATACAAGAGACAAGCGAAGTACAACCTTGCAAGTCAATGCTTTCAAGTGCTTTATCAAGCGATGCGCGCACAGTCTTGAGTGCAGAACAGCCCTTCAGATTGATACTGGTAATCTCCTCATTGTCAGAAACATCCACATCGGTAAGCGTAGTTCTGCCGCTCAAGTCGAGCTCCAGGAAATTATTGTTCGGAAGCATGATCTTTTCAAGTCCGGTGAAGAACTCCAGGCCTTCAAGACTCATGATGGTGGACCCGTCCTCCCCCGTTCCTTCGTACTCGACCGACTTGAGCGCAGCAGCCTCTTCAAGCGAAATCTTGCCGTCGCCATCAGTATCGGCCGCCATGAGCACCGTCTTCAATGTCTTGTCCTTGATGCTTGCCAATACATCTTTTCCGGACTGTTTCACAGTGAGTGTAACAGTATTGGTAGCACAAGTGAATGTGAAGGAAACCTCCCGGGAATCAGTACCTGTGTTCTTCTCCACGGTGAAAGTCACCTCATCACCGGATTTGCCGGACTCGGCAGAAGCCTTGACCCAAGCAGACTCGCCGGACAATGTCCAATCGCGGTCGCTGGTCACGACTACCGAAAAACTGCCGCCCTCGGCATCCAGTTCCTTTTCCTTTTCGGACAATGCGATATTCACACCCGCCGCGAGCTGATTCAGCTTGATTTTCACGGACTCGGCGCCGGAATATGAAAATGTAAGTTCAGCAGAACGCTCATCACCAGGGTTCACAGCCACATCGGCAGTAACATCAGATGCATTGACCTGAATATCGGAAACCCATGACTCTGAGGATTTTACTGAAAGAACGCCGGTCTCGGTAGGATTTTCTACACTATACGAAACCGAGACTGCGCCACCGGCTGCAATCACGGAGACACCCCCTTCCGGAGCCGTCACCTTGAGGACCGGGACTTTCGGCTGCTCCTCCGGCTCGGACCCGCCACAAGAGGACAGGCCCAAGACCGCAGCAAGGAACAACATTGATAATTTACTTATATTCTTCATGGCAAGAAGGATAATTAAAGTTCTCTTTCATATCTTCTGGTCTTGACCAGATTACGTTTTGCAGGAGCGGCACCCTTGAAAACATTGTCAGTAATATTTACAGGGGCGGCATTGACGCTCTTAGGGAGACAGTATACGGCTGTAGTATTCGCTCCGGTTCCTCCGTCATGAGGATTCGACCAGAAGTCATACGGCTCAATGGTGTCAGCCTTGGTAGGCGTGAACTCCATGTAATGCCATTTGCCGTAGTTGCCGTCAGCACCCTCGGCCACATAGGAGAAGCTCCATTTATGATTATACCAAGGACGGCAAGTCTGCTGATACTCGTCAATGCAGTTCGCAGGGGCGGTATCATTCCTGATGAGCGCCATAAGATGGTCAATGCCCATGCTATATGCAGAAATAGGTGCCCATACACCGCCATACCAATGGACGGCAGATGCATTAGGAGTGTACTTGGTAAGCATGATGCAGGCATCTTTCACATCCTCGGCATCCCACTTGTCAGGGAACTTGGCCGCGAGCTCATTGCCGTCGAAGAAGCAATACTCTACCTCAACCTCCGCGTCGCTCTTCTCGAACGGAATCTCCGGAGACTTGACCTGATACTCGAAGAAATCCGTGGTGTTCATTCCGGAATATCCGAATACGACCAATGTATAATCAGTATTTGACTGCCAATAAGTCTCGTACTGTTTCTTGCCCCTCATCCTCTTGTTGATGATTTCATCCTCATAATATTCCTGGATGACATTCATGAGCAAGTTGGCATTGTAAGTACCGTCAGGGTTCTTATAAAGCTCCGCCTCAGATGTTTCCATCAGGAACGGCAGATAATATTCGTCGTTCTTCGTAGGAGTGAATTCGAATGTACCATAGTTCCATGTCGATTTCAGCAAGTCTATTTTAATCTTCATGTCAGACTTGACGGCAGGGTCCGTAGTTGCATCGATGCGGCCCACATTGGTAGTGATCTTGCCGTCATGATCTATACCGAACACATATATGCGGTAGGTATGCTCCGGCAGGAATTTCCAGTAAAGGTCAATGTTGCCCCACAGTTCCTGCGTGCCGGTATATGTCAATGACTCCCAGTTATTCTTGCCTTCCTCATAATAACCATCTTTCAGACGGGTAGCCTCCATGTTCACGATTCGCTGGGCCATCTGGCGGTCATTGTAACCGGTGCATTTGCTTTCCTCGACGAATGCGACATAATAACGGGTGTCAGCCTTGGACGGAACCACACGTACCTTGACGTCCTCAGGTTTGGTCTGAAGGACGGACAATTCGAATGTACAATCGTCAGCAACCGGCTCGGATTCCGTTACGAAATAGCCTACATCCTTAGGTTTGGTAGTCGGGTTCCCGGCATAATCCATACCCCAAGCGACAATGTAATACTTCGTGCCGGAATACAAGTCCCTAGGCGCGTCGAAAGACGGGCCGGTATGGATGTACGAGGTTATGGAAACACCCCATGACTCGACATTGGACTTGATGTTGCTGATGGTATTGGACATGATTTCCTCAAGAGTGTATTGCGAATACTGCATCTCGGAAATATATGTCCAGAAATAGTAGTCGTCATTGTTCGACGGCGTAACGGTAATCGTCGCACTGTTCCGGGTGATGTCAGTAACATCGGCGGTAAACTTGAGGTCGGAGGTCTCCACGATAGCGGTAGAGAATTCCGCCATCGTAAAGTCGGTCAGACGTTTGCCGTCCAGGCTCATACCATAGCAATAAGCGATATAATCCGTGTCGTAACTCAAATCAGTATAATCCATTTCCGTCTCCGCACCGTTCATGGTGTAGAACTGCGGAGCACGTTTCAGGCAGTCTTCCAATGACATGCCATTGTTGTCGGCAACATCCTTGATCCACTTCAAATCGCTTTGATAGAGCTGTTCAAGTCCCTCTTTGTCAAGCAGATACTTGGATACTGAGCTCTTGTCCATCACGAAGAAGACATAATTGCCGCCGTATTCAAGCGGAGTGTATTTCACATGACAGCCATATGGCGTGACATTGGACACCTCTATCTTGAACACTCCGTCAAAAACGGAACTCTGGTTGATATTGACATTGATATCCTCCGCTCCCGGATAAGAGAGCACCATGGTAGCGGTACGGGCCTTGTCGGCATTCTGCTCCGCGGAGAAGAACACACTGTCAGCCTCGACACGGATGTCATAAATCCACTCCGCATCGGTAGTCGCACTCAATTGTCCGCCATGCGAGGCGTTGTTGATGGAATATCTCAAGCCATATTCTCCGGCATCCTTGCTGATTTCCAGAGCCACGGCCTTGATACTCGGTACAGACGATTCCTGACTGCAACCCACAAAAGCGAGGGTCGCAGCCAGAAGTCCGAAAATTAATGATTTCAATTTCATATTGTCAGAAGTCAATTTCCGCGAACAGAAGTCGCGGATTAGAACACGTGAATTGCACGTGCGTTATGCGTGTAATAAGTAATCTCATCAGAGCCCTGACTTACGGCACCATTCTTATATGAGAAGTAGCGTGCATAAGCGCCACTATCATCGCTGAACCATGTAGTGGAGCTCCAATATCCGCGTCCCTCCGTCAGAGGAGTGCCTCCGATCTTGGCAAGTCCTTCATTGATGGCGGTAAAGTTCGCCAGGACAGCCTTCAGCTGTTCGTCAGCAGGGAGGAACCATCCTGCATTGCCGCAGGTGTATACAGCCCAGTATGCAGCAGGGCATGAGCTGATATTCTCAAGATAGCTGGAAAGACGATCGCAATTGGCCTTGCCGTCAGTCGTGCTGGTCGGCCAAATATTTGAAGATTGCCCGGTAGTGGCCCATTTGTCCGCCTCGCACTCAAGCTTGGAAATGATATAACCATGCTCGCCTGTCTCATCGATGTAAGCCACGACACCATGACCATTGTCCACTTTCATCTCGTCACCGATCTTGTATGCGCTCTCTACCGGCTTGTCCGGATCAGTAGTGGTAGCCTTCAGGCTGACATTGTAGGAAGCCCTGGCATTGCCGGTAAGGGTAGAAGACCTTTCAGACGTAACTACGCCCTCATGATCCCAATCCCATGCTGCAGACCAGGCATTTCTGGTCTCGGTATTCTGGGTAGAAGTCCAGTAATTGTAGCCTTTCGTAAGCTTAGTGCCATTATGGTCGGAAATGGCAGTATTGAGCTTGTCGATATTGTTCAATATTTCAGTCATCTCGTCGACAGCAGGGAGGTACCAGCCGGCACCCTTGTCATTGCACCATTTCTGTGCAGGGAAATAAGACACTGAACTGTACTGGTTGTTCAAAATGGCATTCAGGTTTGCGAGACCGTCGGTCTTGCTGTCTGCCCAAGAATTCGCAAAGCTGTTTCCGGCGAACTCCACACCGGCCTTCTCATCGAGGGCAAGCACTTTCACATAATTCTCGTCAAAGTGCCATACAATACCGATGACACCCTGTCTTTCATAGTATTCGCCGATTTCATAGCTGGCCTTGAGAGGAGGGCAGCCTGCCTGGAGCACAGTCACGTCTATCACATCGCCGGCAGCACCGGTAATCTTGATATTGGCTGTTCTCGCATCAGCGCCGGTATTAAGAGCATATGAGAAGCGAAGTTTCTCAGTGTGAGCGGCTTTCGTCTCGACAAGCGTAAGCCATTCCGCATCGCTGGTCACCTGATATTCCATATTCGTACTGAGCGGAAGTTCCAGGATACCGGAAGCATCGGTAAGGCTGTATGTAAGGGTAGGCAGAGAAAGTACGCCTTTCTCGAACTTGATGGCCTGGTCAGCTACCATGCTGGTGGTATTGTTGATGGCCTCGACAATAACGAGACCTCCATTCGGATCCGCAGGGACATTGACAGTGACTACGGTGTCAGCCTCGTCGATGGCGGCGGTCCAGCCGGCAGACGCATATTTGACGTAAACGATTACATCTTCACCTTCCTTGGCGCCCTTCACTGCGTATTTCACCTTGGCAGTACCATTGGCGGAAACACCTACGACAGTGCTCTTGCAGATCAGACGGAAACCGCCGAGGAGGGAAACGGTGAATGATTCGCCGCTTGAAAGGGTGAATGTAACCTCATCTTCACCGACTTTGACGCCCTTGAAGAAAGAGTCTCCATCCTTGCCTCTGGCCTCCGTAAGAGTGGTCCAGTTCTCGTCACCCGGCCACTTGATGCACCACCAGCCTGAAACAATGCTGATTTCAGGGGTCTTGCCGTCAGTACCGTTCACCCTCACCTTAGGGTCGGTGTACTCGCCGTCAATGGTCCAATAATAGTTGTTGTCGCTTTCATCAAGCTTTACGCCCACTGCAGGAGTATGGCCATCCGCACCGGCGACACCGGTCGCGCCATCGTGAACCGAATATTTCTTACCGTTGCTGAGGACCAATGTATAGTAGCTGATTCCATCTTTAGACACAGAATCAACACTCTGGATATAGCCTCCATTTTTGATGGTATTTACCAGAGCATCAATGGATTCCACCTGGGAGTTGAGTGTCTGGACCAACGTCTCAAGTGAAGTAACGCGGTTGTCGAGGTCATCGACTTTAGTCTCAAGATCATCTACTCTTGAGCATCCCATGACGGCAAGCGCGCCGACACAGAGGAATGTGAGCAACCTTTTCATAATGCAATAATTTAATTTGTTAAGTTGTTGTTATCTGTCAATCATGACCGGTGGAGCGAGAGGAACGAACTGTTCCACATAATTTGACTTGCTCTGCGTGTTGTCGCTCTTCACCTTGTCATTGGTATAAAAATCATTGATGGAGAATGTCTTGCCGCTGGCCTTGAAGATCCTGCGGACGATGGCCTCGCGCGAAGGCGCATTGTAATACATCCTGTTGTCCTCCATGCAGCTGATTCTCTCCGGTCTCCACACGCCCTTCGTATAGAGCATGCCGCCTTCGTAGAAGCCCACGGCATCATAGCCGGAACGTCCGATGAAATGACCCCATTGGGCCTTGTTCTTGTCATTGGTGAACGAAATGTTGTACGCGAAATACGGATCGACCGTACGCCACTCTTCCACCACAGATTTCTGCGAAGCCGGAACAGTCCCGTCAGTATAACGGTATTCGTCCTTCAACCTGCCGAACCCGTGGCCGCCGCCTTCATGTACGACAATGTTGGTGAACGTGGAACCTACAGGACAGATGGAAACGGATCTCCCGGTACGCTCCATCCAGCAAGTACCCGCATAGACATTGAGATTGACCAACATGAGTATGGTGGTGGTCTGGAGTTCCGCATCGGTCACGCCGGAAATCTTCTTAGCATAGGCGTACGCCTTGTCGACGTCGCAGGACACTTCCGTGCTGTTGCCTCCGGCCAATGTCGCATTGAACGCGGTGTTCCTGGTCTGGGCCTTGCAATCCAGCATATCCTGCTTGACCGTGGCGCCGCTCTCCTGCGAGTAAACCGCTATCGTACTGATTCTGAAGTAATTCCGGTAAGTTGCAAACAGCTCGATACCGAAGAAGGCATTGACTGCTGTCTGCACGTCCTTGTCGAATTTGCCGCCGTCGGAATAGTCGTCCTTGGTATAGCCGTCACCCATTATTATGAGATGGACAGGCTTCGGCGCGCCGGCGGATTCCGTCTGGAACCTGGTGATTTCACCGTCCGCATAAGCACCGCCGTCTCCGGTGATGAGCGTCCTGGCATCACTTTCCGCTTCACCGCCGAAATCATCCAGGCTCTTCACTTTCCACACATATCTGGTGTTCTTTTCGAGCATGTCGGACGGCTTGCATGAGGTAGTTTCAGAACTGTATGAAGACCATGAAGTGCCGTTGTCGCGGGAAAGCATCAGGCTGTACTTCACAACGTCGCCGTCAGGGTCAGTCGCTGATTTCCAAGTAAATACACCATTGGTCTTCACCCCTGTCGCGCCGTCTTCCGGCGTGAGAAGTTCCGGTGCCGACGGATTCTTGTTCGGCATCTTCTGGCTGACCGCGATCATCGAGAACGTGGTGCCGTAACTGATGGTGATGAACTGCTTCGAACGTGGAGTCCTGTCGGTGAACGGCGCAGGTGTCAACGTGACGGTGGTTTCTCCGGCATAACCTTTCAGAGGACTTACCGTGCACCAGGACGCAGCTGCCGGCACAGAAATCTGCCAGTCATATTTGGACGCGACCGTAAGCACTGCAGGCGTGCCGTCCTGGTCCAGCTCCACGCTGTACGAACTGAGGGAAAAATCCACGCCTTCCTGTTTTACGGCGATGTCGCAGAGATTTCCGTTTCCGCTGACAGTGACGGTACCCTCGCGCTCCAGGCCGTCATTGGCCTTGGCGGTAACGGACAATGTCGCATTGCCCTCGCCGCTCGACGGAGAGCACACGATCCAGTCGCAGTCAGCCTTCGCGGTCCATCCGCAGCCGGCGACAATGTTCACGGTCTGTTTCTGCTCCGAGGACTTGAATTCCAGAGAACTGACAGACACCTTGATACCGTCGCCGTCCTTCTTGCAGCTGAACGCTGCAATAGGCAGAAGGATGGCAATAAAGAATTTCAATAACTTCATCATTGTTCAATGTAAGTGAATGTCGCATCGTCAGCAACTTCATCGTAGGTAGACATGAAGCTTCCTGAATTTGCAAGATGGGTAGAATAATCGAACCTGGAAGTAGAGGTGATGACACCGTTCTCGTCAAATTTCACGACAATCGGTGACGTTCCCTTGTCACTTCCCCAGAATACCATATTCTTGCTTTCGTCCTTTCCGTAGTGATAGAACGAGGTTCCGAATGCGGTATCGCTCTGGAGTTCACCTCTGTAGTACCAGTCGCCGCTGAACGTGATTGTCTTGTCTTCATAGTTCACGACACCTTTGAGTTTAGGCATGATCTCACCGGAGGCGCCGAGGACATCATGTCCAAGGTTGAACCAGTCGGCGGACATATCCACTACGGTAGCGGTATTGCGGGTGAAAGTTACGGCGAACGTGGTCTTGGCGGAGGCAATCTGATAGCTGCCGCACTTGATGTCGAGGGCTGAATACCGGTAGTTTTCGGCTGACGTCTCGAATACGGCATTGACATTTCCCCACTCGTCATAAACGGCTCCGCGATCCATCTTTATATCGAAAATCGCTTTCGGCGCATGAGGAATCTTAACTTTTACAGTCCTCTTGTCTTCTGCAACATCATAGTCGGCATAGCAATACTCGATACCGGAATTGTCCTTGTAGACGACGCTGACGGTGTTGCTGAGATGGGTGTTCTTGTAAATGTCGAACGGGAAGACAATCTCTACAGACGCATCGTCATTCTTCCATGTAGAAGCTGGAGCATCCTTGAAATATGATGATTCCACGGCGAAATCCACTGTCGCATCATCCCAACCCAGGTTCTTGTACTTATAGGTCGAGGTGTCGAAGGAAGAGTTCACACCGTAGGCCTTGTTGCCGCTCAAGTCCATGAACAATCCCTGCGGGAAGCTGACCAGATAGCCTGCGCCGTTGGCAGGCTTAGGGCAATTGAACGTGACGACATTGCCTTCGACGGAGATGTATTCGAGCGGAAGGTCCTTTTTCGTGGTAACCTCCATCGTGCCCCACTTTACATATTGTATAGTGGCGTAGCTTTCCTTGTTCACCACGACATCCTCGGAATACTCCAGGATGAGGGTGGTTCCGGACACGGACGATTTGACGATGGACGGAATTTCGGTATCGTTCACCTTGATCGTCTGCTCGGCAAGCTTGCTGAGGAGTCCGGTCTCGGAAATCGCCGCTGCGTAAATCTTGTATTCATGAGCAGGTTCGCACTCGAACTCGACCCTGGTCTTCACCTTGTCGAGAGCATCGAAGACTCCGCTCTGAAGTGCCGTTCCGACATTGTCCATTACAATGTCCTGGGCAGCAGGAACTACCGTGCTGCTTCCATCCAGAATCACATATCCGAACTGGGCCGCATTGAAATCCACTGACAATGTGAATGTCATCAGGTAGTTGTTGGAATTGCTCGGCTCAATGGTGACGACAGGCTTTTCCTTTCCTGCATTCTGCGTGCTCAATCCGTCATCGGAGCATGAAGCCGCCAGCAACGGAATGAGAACCGACATCAATATTTTCTTATAAAGTTTCATCGTCATACTACTTATTACGGGTCAATACAATGTTTGTGAAAATCATCCATACATCACCTGAGAATTCACCCTGGGTGTTGAAGATTGCTGCAGTAAGACCATAACCGCCCTGCTGGAACGTGATGGTATTCATATCGGCGCTCCATGATCCTTCAAGCGGTGTCTGGAGACTGATGGAGTTGCCAGGCTGTATGGTGCAGCATCTGATGATGACATCGTAATCTACGTCGGAGAATTTGAACACATTGGCCATCAGAGTATTAGTCTGTACATACAGTGCATGTGCGTCCTCATCGAAGTTCATGTACCAGACAGGCTGCTTCGGCGGGTTGGCGGTAGAGAACTCACGCTGGTAGTCGCCGAATCCCCAGCATACGAGGACACGTCCTTCGTTGCTTGCAATGTCAGATTCGGTGAAACCGCCGCTGATATTGACAGGGAATGAAACCTTGTTTCCGCCATAATCAGTAGCAGTCGCAGTCCAGTCTCCCATGAGCTTGTCATAAGGATTGTTGTCATTGTCCCTGATTTCCAACGTAGCCTTTTCCAGAGCCACCTTGGCGCCCTTCACATTGGTGATGGAAAGTTCGATTTCGCGGGTCTCGTTTATCACGTCATTGTCCTTGACCGTAAATTCCAGGTACACCGGAGCAATGTCCTTACCCTTGACTTTCAACCCTTTGGACTGCGTAAAGTGAATGACATCATTCACATCGGTGCCTTCCTCGGAAACAAGTTTCGCCTCCACATCGAAAGTCACCGGATAGGAGTTTCCGTCACCGGCAACATTGATCTGTATCTTGCTCAGACCGGCACCCTCCTTGAATTTATAGGTATCCTGGCCGAATCCGATGCTGATGTCGCCGGCGTCCTTGTTCTCATTGGAGCAGGATATTGATCCTGACACAGCCATGGCGAACGCGGCTACAACTGATATATATCTGAATTTGTTCATTTCGTTAATGCTAATTTTAGTTCGTATATGCCGGATTCTGTTTCATCTGAGGGTTGGCCTCCATTTCTGCCGTCGGGATAGGCCACAGGAAGAACGGGTCATCGGCAGGCCTGACGGCTCCTGCATATTTGTCGCCCGGCATCACCAATGAAGGGTCCTGTCCGGCTGAACGTGAGAAGCCTATGTGCCATCTCTTGAGGTCGCTCAGTCTCTGGCCTTCGCAGAAGAGTTCCCTGACTCTTTCGTCGCGAATCGCGTTGGTAAGTGACGCACCGGAATAATCCACGTCTACCCATCCGCTTATTCTCTTGGCTTTCAATGCATTGAGATAATAAGAAGCGACAGCTTCCTGGCCTGCCTTGTTGGCGGCAGCTTCCGCTGCAATGAGGTACATTTCCGGAAGCCTGAACACCTTCGGCATGTTCACATAGTTGGTGACGCTGCTGTACAGCTTCGGGTTTCCCGGATATTTCACCATGAGCGTCATGCGGCCCTGGACCGGAGTGGATATGTCTCTGGTGCTGAACCAGCTGGAGTACCTGATGTCTTTCGACTGGTCATAGAGTTTGAGCACCCAGTCTTCAGGTATGTACTGAGGGTTGTCCTCGCCTACCACACCGGAGTTGTTGTAGATGAAGTACCTGAAAGAGTTGCCGGTATCGTCAGGACCGGTCATCGCTACCTGCCAGATGGTTTCGGTAAGGTTGTCGTTCTTCCAGCCGTCAGCGAACTTGGCCGCATCCGTGCATACAGTGTAGTGTCCTCCGTCGATAAGTGACTTGGCGGAGATGAGCGCGGTGTCATAATCATGCATCACCAGTGCCACGCGGGCCTTGAATGCAGTTACGACATCCTTGGTCACGTAAGCGGAGTTCTGCACGCCTTCCCTCTTTACATATTCCTCAGCCACAGCTATATCGGAGAGAATCTGTGCATACGTGGCTTCGAGGGACGGGCGGCCCGGATATTTCTTGGAGTCTCCTGTAGGATCATATTTGGTAACCACCGGAACTCCCATGACATCAGAACATGTGGACGGGTCGTAGTCCTCGCAGAAGAATTGCGCAAGCAGGTAATACAGGTGAGCCCTGATGTAGGAAGCTTCGCCGTAAATCTCCTTTACGGCTTCAGCGTCACTTTCCGACAATGTTCCCCTTTCCAGAAGTTTCCGTGTACCGTCAATGAGGAAGTTCGCATTGCCGATATAACCGTAGAGGCCGTACCATGCGTCATTGGCAGAAGTGTTGCCTGCTGTCACGCTGTAGGAATAGAAATCACCGCTGAAGTTACCGAAGTTCTTGACAGCATGGAATGTATCAGCCTGAAGTTCAGGGATATAGACAAACGCACCCGTAAAGCAATATTTCATGCCGGAGTATAGTCCGTTCAGAAATGACTGACAGTCAGCCAGACTTTCCATCGATTCGTCGGTATTGATGGCGTCGTCAGGATATTTGTTCAGGTCACATGACACCTGGCAAACAGCAAGAACCGATGCAAGAATAACTTTCAAATATGTTTTGCTCATTTTCATTGTCTCTTGATAATTAGAAGGTAATTTCGATTCCACCTACTATCTGACGGGAGTTAGGATACATTCCGCTGGTAGCATTGGAATAGCCGACCTCCGGGTCATATCCTTCGAAGTCAGTGACTGTCAGAAGGTTTCGGCCCGTCACATAAACCTTGACACCGGAAAGGATCTTCGTCGGTTCCAGAATCTTCTTAGGAAGGCTGTAGCTTACGGAAAGGTTCTTGAGCCTCAGGAACGCGGCATTGGAGAACCTGGATGTGTCGTGATAGAACGGCGTTCCGTATTTAGGTATGTCCGTCTGCTGTCCCGGATGTGTCCAGATGTTGAGCATCTTCGTCTCGAAGTTGCTGGTGAACAGGACGGTCTGCGGGTTCATAGTATAGTAACGCTCGTTCAGGAATACATAACGCTTGCCGATGAATGAAAAATCAGCATTGATTCCGAGGCCTTTCCATGAGAAGTTCGTGGAGAAACCGCCGGACCATTTGGCATTGGTGTCCAGACCGCAGAACTGCATGATGTCGTCGCTGTATGTCTTGGTAAGGTTGCCGTTCAGGTCGTACCACATCGGAGAACCGTCTTCAGGATCGACACCTGCACGGACCTGGGTATAGACCAGTGATGAAGAATAGCCCACCTGATATTTGAGGGAATATTCCGGGAAAGAAATCTCATCGAGACCCTGATAGAGCTTGGTGATTTCATTGTTGTTGTAGTTCACATTCACTGAAGCTCCCCAGTAAACGTTCTTCGAATGGATGAAGTCGAAGTTCAATTCCAGGTCCACACCCCTGTTCACCATGGAGGCCACATTACCCCAACCGCTTGAGTGTCCGGTAGTTGCGGAGTACGGAATTTCCATGAGAAGGTTCTTGGACTGCTTGTTGTAGAATTCCACGCCGAAAGAAACGCGGTCGAACACGCGGCCGGAAATTCTGTAGTTCAGGGTTCCCACGGTCTCCCAGGTGAGGTCGCTGTTAGGAATCTGCGAGATGGCCCAGCCGGCATTGCCGTTGTACTTTGGACCTGAGCCGACCAGTCCGAGCGACGCATACCATTCGCTCAGTCCGGAGTTTCCTGTCGTACCGTAGCTGAGGTTCATGTTCAATTCATCGATCCATGACACGTTTTTCAGGAACGGCTCGTTCTTGATCTTCCACATCGCGCCGACTGAATAGAACGTCGCATATCTGTGGTTCTTGCCGAAAAGCGAAGAACCGTCAGTACGGACAGACGCATCCACGAAATACTTTCCGGAATAATCGTAGTTCAGATTGAGGAAGAATGAGTTGAATGCACATTCCATCGTTCCGCCGCCCCATGAGTCAATGCTGGTGGTGGAGCCGATTGACACAAGCCTGTCATCAGTCAGTCCCGTTCCTGTCATGCTGAAGGTCTTTTCCGTCTTCACGAATGATTCATGACCGAGAAGGGCTGTGAAGAAATGCTTGTTAGCAATGTTGTTCTTATACTCAATTGTATTGGTCGAAGACAACTGGCTGTAACGCTGGAATGCCTGGGCATTGGTACCCCTCGCCGAGGACGGCGTGTATGACGGCAAGTGAATGGACTCATTGGTATAGTCGAACGCGTCAATCGCCTGCTGGAGCCTGATATTCAAGCCTTTGACCGGAGTGAACAGGAAATATGTCTGCCCCATCAGGTTCACTGCCTGACGGTTGTTGGTGTTCTTCTTATAATACTCGTTCAGGTCAATGTCATTGTTCCATGGATAGACCTGGTAGACGTCTCCATAGGAGAATGTACCGTCCTCATTATATACGAGCTGATATGGCGTATAGTAAGGGATGCCTGTAACTGCCTGAAGGATAGGCGACTGGGTATACCATCCGGTCACGATGGTCTGGTATTTCGTGAAGCTCAATGCCAGATTCGCACCGAACTTGAACCATTTTGCCATCTGGATGTCCAAATTGGACCTGAGGGTGTATCTGTCGGAACCGGAATTCGATTTGGCTGTTCCTTCCTCGCTTGAGTAACCGAATGACACATAGTAGTTTGTCTTGTCAGTAGCTCCCCTGAAAGAAGCATCTCCCTGCACGATCGGTGCCGTCTTGTCGAAAAGATAGTCTGTCCAGTCGAAATTGATATTGTTTCCGAGGATGAAGTTCTTCTTCGCGATGAAGGCCGGGTCGGTTTTCAATGACGGAACGCAAAGCTGCTCGAATTCAAGCAGTTGTGCGGAGTTCATCATGTCCATATTGTAGTTCGTCAGCATTGACACACCCGCCTGCGCACGGACGGAGACCGTCGGCTTCTCGCCTTTCTGGCCCTTCTTGGTGGTCACGACGATGACGCCGTTGGCTGCACGTGAGCCGTAAATCGCTGTAGATGAGGCGTCTTTCAATATGGAGATATTCTCGATATCCTGCGGGTTCATGCTGGAGAACACGTCGGAACTTACCGGCACGCCATCCAGGATGTACAGCGGCGCGTTGCTGAGGTTCAATGATGATACGCCACGAAGCCTGATGCTGACCGAGCTCTGCGGCTCTCCTGAGGTATTGAAAATCTGGAGACCTGCGACTTTTCCCTGCAATGCGTCACCGATGTTGGATGACGGGCTGGAGGCAATGTCTTTCGATGAAACCGTAGTGACGGAACCGACGATATTGCCGATTTTCTGGCCTGAGCCGTAACCTATCACTATAGTTTCTTCCAGATATTCCGTATCGCTTTCCAATGTTACGATAAGATTTGTCCTGCCCGCGACTTTCTCACTATGGGTCTTGTAGCCAAGGATAGCGAAAGTCAATGTCGCATCAGGCGGAACAGAAATGGAGAAGCCTCCGTCTGCTCCTGTGGAAGTGCCGGTTTTCGTGCCCTCCACAATCACGGTGGCGCCGATGATTGGTTCACCGGACGCATCTGCCACCGTTCCTTTGACCTTTATACTTTGGGCAGTCGCTGTAAATACAGTCAACGTCATCGCCAGCAATACAGCAAAGGTCATTGAAAAAAGGTTTGAATGATTCATTTGCATTTGTTCGTTATATTGGTAACTTTTCGTCGATTACAACCAGCCTCCGTTGCCGGAAACGACCGGTCTGCAGATGACCGAAATTTTTCGCGTAACCGGCATGCCTTCAGATTCGGCATGTATGGTCAGATAACCGGAGCCTGTCTTGGTGCAGCTGACCGACAATTTGCTGCCGTCGACCTTCAATTCTCCTGTCACCCCGAGAGATGACCTGGTGTCGTCATCCATTTCCACGGAGAAATTCTTCAGTACCGCGGCAGGTGCGCCCAAGACATCAGTCAGATCTATAGTCGATTGTCCTACAGCGACTTGATAGCTTGGCGTCCCCTCTATGTTCATCAGCAGTTTCCACGCGTCGACAGCCCCGGTGCCCATCTTGCCGACATACCAGGACAGGTCCATGTCGCCGGTTTCATCTTTCTTCTTGGTGCCGGTAAAGTAGCTGTCAATGCTGTTTACCGAGGTCAGCAACATTGATATGAATTCTTCTCTGGTGAATTTCAGACCGAGCTTGCGAGCGTAGGCGAGGCCCAATGCGACGACGCCGCTGACATGAGGTGTAGCCATAGAAGTGCCTTCCATCCAGCCGTAGCCGCCTTCATAATTCGCTCCAGGAATCGTGGAGTAGACCTCGCATTTCGTGTTGTAGCCCGGTCTCCCGACATAGTAGTCACCACCCGGAGCGGCTATGTTGCAGCCTGTTCCGTAGTTGGTATATCCTGCCGGCTGGTATCCCGGGCCGAAAGATGTCACGGAAATCACTTCCTTGAGGGCTCCAGGATAACTGCTTATTTTAAGACCATTGTTGCCTGCGGAAAAGACGATGATATTGCCGTCCACGACGTCGCTGTTACAATTCTTCTTGTCCAGAAAGTATTGGATGGCAGCATATTCCACACTGCATTTCCTTTTGAATTCATCATCGGTCATATATGCTCCGGCATCGTCCCCGAAAGAGCATTGCGCAATGCTGGCTCCTTTGTCGGCGGCATATCGGAATGCGCGTGCCACCGCCTCGCTTGAGGACTGGTTTCCGACCCATATCTGGCATGACATTATCTTCACGCCGTCATGGTTCCCGGTACCGCCGGCCACACTGGAAACGCCTATGCCATTGTTGTTTACGGCCGCTACAGTACCTGCGACATGGGTTCCGTGTCCGATGTCCTTCTTGTCTGTCCATGTGATTTCACCCTTGTTGGTGACGAAGTTGAATCCGTGTATATCGTCAATGTATCCGTTCCCGTCATCGTCCTTTCCCGGAGTGCCGTTCAGTTCCGCTTCATTGGTCCACATGTTTTCCGCAAGGTCCGGATGGGTGTACATGACGCCTTCGTCAATCACCGCCACGATAATGGACGGGTCGCCCCCGGTAAGCCTCCACGCGTCTTTCACGGACACGTCGGCTCCTTCTACGGCTGTCTTGCACCTGTTGGTATTTCCGGTATTGACAAGATGCCATTGGTCAGCAAGGCCAGGATCATTGAACACGGCCGTCTGAACCGGCGTGGCCTTGGTCCTTACAGGAACATCTTCCTCAACACAGGCCGAAACTTCGCCCGGTGCCTTCCTGATGATTTTGTTGTATTGTATCTTGGTGATATCGTCACGCCCGGCCAATTCCGCGGCCACACGCTCAGAGGAAATTTCCGAAGAGAATCTGGCGACATACCATCTTTCGAGGTTTTTGTCCTCAACGCCTTCGAAAAGTGGTTCGAGACGGATATTGCATCCGGTGTCTCCCGACATCTCCATCTCTGACGGCACGTTCTGTCCGTCCGAAAACTCCAGAAGAAGCACACCTTCCTCCGATGAAGTCCTATTGTTGACAATCTTGGTTTCAGAAGAGCCCCCGTCACATTCCAAATCCTTCTCTCTTCCACAGCCCACCGTCACTACCAAAGTGCACAGAAGCACCACGACGAATTCTAACCTAGCCTAAATCATATCTTTAAGTTCGTTTACCGCGTAAAAGTACTAATTATTTTTTTCAATGCAAATATTTTTTTGCAGAAGTGTTTCGCCACAGGCCAAGCGCAAGCAGTCCGTCCGGAAATAAACGTTTTATTCCGGACGGACTGCTGAATAAGATTATTTTGTCCGGAAAAAGTACCAGTTTTCCGGACGGTTTACTGAATTACCACTCAATTTCGGAGATGTATGTCACGCCGAAATTGTCCGTGACATGGACTTCACCTGAACGGACATTGTCGGACGGCATCACCTCGAACATGTTGTGGCTCTTGAGCGGTGCGCAATACTTCCGTGTCGTAGGATTCTTGACCTCTGAATAGACATCCACATAATCAGGGTCTTCCATTTCGGTCCGGCTCATGTCGGCCACCTTCTTGCCGTTCTCCCACCACTCGACATTGCTCCAGCCATCACCGTAATTCCAGATGTTCGCAACGATCCTCGCTCCGTCGGTGCGGCGTGGCGGATAGACTTTCATCTGCCAATTGCCCTTCCTGCCGACAGATTTATAATACCAGCGGAAAGAATCGCCATCGACCTCCATTACCATATATCCTTGAGGCGTACCGTCATTGTTCAGGTACTTGTTCAATCTGAGCGCCCCGGTAGAACGTGACACCGTGATGCATGATATGTTGTCCAGGCCCAACTCTTTTCCGGCATAGTCATAATAGTAATTCTCGTGATTGTGGCCAGCCCATGAATAAACCTTGGAATAACGGGATATGAGTTCCTTGTAACTTGCATAATTCAGGTTGTGTGAAGAATGGCTCGAACGCTTCTTGAACATCTGCGAATGTGCACATACCACAAGAGGCGTATCATGAGACACGAAAGCCAAGTCGCCTTCCAGCCATTTCAATGCTTGTTCTTCCAAGCCGGAGCGGTAGGTATCCTTGGCGGAAGCCCTGCTGTAAACTATGTCATTGAGAACCACGTAATGGATCTTCCCGATATTGAACGAATAATTCTGAGGGCCCACATACGTTTCGAAATAAACGGCACCCAGTTCAGAGTCATACATTGTGGTCTGGTCATAGTCATGGTTGCCCATCACATTGAATGTAGGACATTTCAGTCCTGCAGTGATATCCATATAATCGTCATAAGCAGTCATGAAATTATAAACCAGGTCGCCAAGTTCTATTGAATAACATTCGTCGCCGCACTGCTGCCTGAACGCTTCTGCATCAGGAATGACGGAATTCTTGTAGGCCTCCGCCGAATTGTCGACGCCGAACGGCCTCATCTGAGGGTCGGCAATCATAAGCATCGTATATTTGTCCGAAGGTGACTTTCGGGGCGTCAGCACGAAGTCCGCCATGACGGCCTTCTGATATCTTGCCACGCGCTTGTATCCGCAAGGCTTTCCGTCCACGGCATTGATTTCATATTCAGCAGGGAACGAGATTTGGACGAATCTGACCGCAGACAAGTCGCTCTTCATGGAATAATAACCATATCCGTCTGTCTGGACACTTTGGAAGCCATCGCTGACCACCACACCGGCGACAGCCTTTCCTGTCACATCCGTAACACGTCCGAACACATTGCTGCCGTCGGACATCGGTTCAGCCGCCTCCGCCCAATCGTCCGGGTATTGCCCTCCTGTCTGGACCTTGACACATGCACCGGAAATATTTCCGCACCTGCCGCCGTCAGATGTCACCTTTCCATAATTGGTGCAATCCTTAAGCATCACGACAGCCAGACCGGAACCTGATATCCATCCCGTAATGCCTCCCGTATGGATTGCATTGTCGCTGTTTTCATATTTGTTCGAACCTGAGCCGCCGGAAACATTGCCGTAATTCAGGCAATTACGGACATACGCGCCTTCTTTGGCATCGCGCTTGACAGTGACTGAGCCGGCGATACCGCCACAGGCAGAACGTCTGTCAGGACTGAATCCTCCAAAAGTAATATCTCCACGATTCACACAACCTCTCACATGCACCGGCCTGTTTATGGAACCGGCAATGCCGCCTACGCAGCCGGGAGAATCATTCGTAATGCGGACAATTCCATAATTCACGCAATCCCCTATCACGATGGCCGCGTGAGGCATTCCGCAGATACCGCCGACTACAGGCCAATGCGTGCCTGAAGATGAGACTTCTCCGAAATTGTCACATCCCATAATGTCGCCTTTCGTCATTCCGGCAACACCACCGACACGTATCTGAGGAATCATTGCATCATTCACAGGCTCTCCTTGCACAGTTATCGCCGTGACAGTCCCCCTGTTGATACTGAATTTCACGGGGACCTTGAAACCATTGCCCACAATGCCACCCAGGTTGCATGCCGGAAAATCCCCCTCAAAGCGTATTTGTCCATAGTTTTCACACCAGGCGAAAACCGGGCACATGAAAGTCTTCAGGTATCCGCCACCGGCAATTCCTCCGATATGTGCGGATATTTCTCCCTTTTGGCTGACTGATGCGCTTCGGGAATCGATGTTTCCATAATTACGGCAGCGAAGAATGGATGCTTTGTTTATGCCGGCGACACCTCCGACATACACGTCTTTCTCCGTAAAGCCGGAACGATGGCTGATGCTGCCGTGATTCTCGCAGTTTTCCAGGATTCCTCCATTCTCATCTGCAATGAATCCGACATGATATTCGACAGTTCCATTGGGAACTTTCATTGAACAGGAAGCGTCAATCTTCAGATTTCTGACAATGCCGCCTTCCGCTATCTGTCCGAACAGTCCCCTCTGGGCTTTCCAATTCATAATGGAGAACCCGCGTCCGTCGAAAACTCCGCCAAACGATTTCACGCCGTCGAACTTCTTCACTTTCGACATGTCAATATCTGCCGTAAGACAAATGACGCCGTCGGCATCTTTCCATTTGTCAATGTTTTGTCCGGAGTTGCTTGCGGCAGCAAACTCCAGAAGATCCTTATAAGTCCCGATGCCTTCGGCATAAGCCGCAACCGTCCAAAGGAGCAACAGGATGATAGATATTGTCTTCTTCATATGATTCACCATTACCATGACACTGTCGTAGAATATTCATTGCCGAAACGGTCTGTTACCGTGACGGTTCCGGAATCGGATTCCGCAGAAGAGTAGCATCTGAATAGGTGAGGCACAGGATTGGCCACTTCACCGGACTTGTTGAAAAGCACGAAATCAGATGATGAACTTAACGCAGAACCAGCCGATTTATAGAAATCAAACACTTCCTTGTAGGCGGCATCATATTTCTTGGCCTTTTCAGAAACCTTGGTCATGACCACCGGGCCGCTCTTCGATGAAGTGAATTTCACCTCGCCCCATGCCTCATCATACATGAAGACATTGGCATAAACATAGTTGTCGCCATAAGTCCCGCGCGGATAGGCGCGAAGCTGATAGGTTTCGTCCAATTTTCTTCCGTTGCGCATGGCGACGCCGTCCGAGGTCAATGTATAGTCGCGCAGCGTATAGGACGGAACCTCACCGACCGCCTTCGCGGTCTGATAGGCAATCGGCTTGAACTTCCATGTCAAGTTTTCGCCGTCCACGTCCGCCACGACATATCCCCTCGGGGTTCCGTCTTCACACAGCCACTCGTTCACCCACAATGAGCCGGTAACCCTGGACACTGTATGTGCCTCTATCCCCGGATATTTCGAAGACGGGCCATACACATAGTTGAATGCGGCATGCATGTGCCCGGCCCAGGCATATACCTTCTTGTATTTGGAAAGCAACAGGGCATAGTCCGCCCCATGACGCGTAGCCGCGGACAGGGACCTGTCACCGCCAGACGACAGCATGAACATCGGGGAATGCGAGCAGATGATGACAGGTGTCGAATAATCCACATACGAAAGGTCTTTCTGCAGCCATTTCCAGATATCGTCAGTAAGCCCCTGGTCATAATCTTTAAGCTGTCTCGACGAGTTCAGCTGCATTATCAGGTTATCCACCACGACGATATGGAACTTTCCGGCATTGAAGGAATAATTCCTCGGGCCCAGATAGTTCTCGAAACAGGCAGCGCCAGCTTCGTCATCGGCGGCAGACGGGTCATTGTCATGATTTCCGATGACACTGTACACGGCGCAATTCAGCCGTGCAAGCCCGTTGCAATAATCCGGATATAAGGACATGTTCTCATGCACGAGGTCACCTAGCATTATTCCGAAGACCTGACGCCCGCCCAAAGATGAGGTATACTCGCCCATATCTTTCCACATGTCTTCATTGCAGTCAAGTGAATGATAGGCGAAGTTGTCATAACCGGCAGTACGCGCACGCGGCTGCGGGTCTCCGGCAATGACCATCGAGAACTTGTCCGCATCGGATTTGATCTTGTTCAATGTGAACCTGAGCTGGTATACTCCATTGATTTTCTGCGCATCGCCTTTGCCCAGCCGTTTCCAGAACATGGATTGTCCCGATTCGACAGGGGCCTGATACCCGGAAGGCTGGACCACATAGACGAATTTGGCCTTGTCCAAATCGCTCTCCAGTGAGAAACGGCCGTCGGCGCCGGTTTTCGCAAACATATAACCATCCGACACAAGGACATCAGCCAATGGTTTCGCGCTGTCGTCATAAATTATTCCCGTCACGGTTATCTCCCCCTCATCTTCTCCGGGATTGTCAGGAGAAGATGATGACGGAGAACAAGACCAAGCTTCCACAAGCAGCAGGAGCATCAGTATCCAGTTTTTCATAGCCAATTATTTTCCATTCCAATAAACGCAAGAAGAAACAGCGGCATTGCCGTCACCGGCGACAAATGAGGAACAATTGGATTCTGCAACAGTGCTGCCCAGAACCGTTCCTCCAAACTTGCACCCGGTAATTTTCGTGCCTGCAGCGGTAGAACCGGCGACACTTCCGGAAGTCTCGCCAGCCTTTGTCGTAAGACTGGTAATGTCACCGAAATACGCACATTTGTCACAACTTGAGCCTGTCCAAAGTATGCCCACGATTCCGCCTCCGCTATAAATTTCAGAACCGGCAGAAGATCCGCCGACCTTACATATGGCTGTACAGCCGGAAACGGACGAGTTGTCCGCAATTCCTATGATACCGCCGACATAAGAGCGGGCACCGTTAGCCATCGTACCGGTATTGCGGCAGTCCGATACTTCGGCATTGCGAAGATATCCTGCGATACCGCCGGCCATACCCCTGTAGGACTTGACGGAAGCTGAATTTGTGCATCCGGAAATCTTGATTGATGCCTTATAATCATTGTCATACGCATACGCTCCGATGATTCCTGCCGTGGATCCGCTTTGCAGATTAGTTCCAATCCACGGATTGTTGTTATAGTGCTCGTTGTCGATTTCACCGGTATTGTGGCAATCGGTGATTTCCGAATCGCCGCTCATTACGATACCGGCGATACCGCCCACATGCTGGGCACATCCGTTGGATTTGCCGCAATAATCCGGCTGGAGAATCTTGGTCTCACTCGTGCATCTCCGGAACGAAACTCCGCCTGTAGAAACAAAACCTGACACGCCACCGATTCCTGCGAATTTATGGCTCATCGCATAATTCTTATTTGCCATGATGTTTACGATTCCGCTCACGGAAGCATCTTCCACCGTAAGGTGACCTCCCGTGACTCTCTCTTTTTCAAACACTCCGGCACCGCCGATCACACCGCCCACACCGAGGACATAGCCGGCGAACTTGTTGTTTTTCAAGTTCATCGTAATGGTCCCATTCCATTCAGGATGCGAGATTGAGATATCATCAGCCAGACCGGCATGTCCGACCATGCCTCCGATATAGACGATGACATAATCAGCGGACGCTTCATAATTGGAAACGGTCAACGGTCCTGCGGAGCATTTTCCGTCTCCGGAAAAATCGAGCGCGGCACCACATGTCATTTCACCATACAAACCGCCGAGAGAAAGCTGACGGGCACCTCTGGAATCAGTAGATGTTCCAGTTATGTCACATTTTCCATTGGCAGTATTGATATTCTTGGAAAGCAGGGCACTCTCAAGATATCCGGCCACGCCGCCTATGCGCTGCAATTTCACGTCGGAAGCCGAAGCCAGGGCAGCATCGTTGGTACACCCTGCAATCTTTCCGCCTTCCATATTGTATCCTGTTATACCTCCCATGTTGATATAGCGGGAAACATCGTTCTGCGAATCCACGACACGCACGGCCGCCACGGAAATCCGTCCGCAGTTCTTGGAAGACTGGACAGTTCCGGAATTTGCGGCAGCTACTCCTGCGAGAGAATGATTGTAAGAAACGGCCGCATCCGATACGGCACCGTTATTGGTACATCCGTCAACGGTTCCCCCGTTCATGGCGACAATGCCTCCGACGTAAAATTTGCCCTGGGCCTTGGCCGTCTTGCATTTGCCAGATGCCGCAACACTACCATTATTCTCTGATTTATAGACGGTTGTATTACCAGCCGTTACGCCTACGAGGCCTGAGACATAAGCCACAGTCGCCTCATTGAGCGTGGACGCTTCCATAAGGACGGAAGCATTGTTGGTACACTCGGAGACTTTGCAATCCGTAAGTTTTCCTGCCAGAGGGGCAGCCACGCATTCCGTCAAATATTCACCCTGGACATTGAATTCCGAAGACTCGTCTATGATGATGTTGGACAATTGCGCGCCCTCGCAAGTACCGAACAACGGCGAAGAAGACTTCATATTCAAAATCTTCCTGTAACGGCCGTCGAAAATACCGGCAAAAGGCTTGTCAGCAGTTCCTATCGGAGTCCATTCTCCCGTCAATGCCGACATGTCAATGTTGTTCAGCAATATCGTCTTTCCGTCTTTCTGCCACTCGCTGACATCTCCGCCTTCGTTCACCGTCTTGGCGAACAATTTCAATCCGTCAGCAGTAGTGATGCCATGCACGGTATAGTAGTCCTGCTTGATGACAGGAAGGACCACATCCGAATCCTTGTCCGCAATATCGAAAGACACATTTGAATTGCGGATTGTCCTGGTATCACTAGGATTGTCCTCAAATGTAAGATTGTACGTTATGGTATTGTCAGCATTGGCTTCGGTAGTATAAGTTATCCATTCCGGCAGGACCACGCCATTGACACCGGAAGACGGGACCTTGACGGCTACAGCCGGACATTCCTTTGCAGGAAGCATGATGTCGCCCGATTCATCATAGGTCAATTCATTTCCGAACTGGAACACGCTGAACTGGGAATCAGCCTCCTTGAAAGAAGACCGTCTGAATCCTATGGAACCGAAACGGGCTGCAGAGGTGTTTTCATTCCACCTTACGGAAACGCGCGTCTTGGTCACGCCGCCTTCCGATACCGGAGAACCTTCCTTGACAGCAGTAATCCAATCACTGTTGACAATGTCCCATTCGACTCCTTCCTTCACCGAGACTTCCACTTCTTCGGTTCCGGCAGAGCGCGGGCCCACTGCGAACAACTTGTTTACAATGAACACATTGCCCGTCTGTGAAACCTGCATCGTATATCCTCTGAACTGACCGGAAACGAACGTAAGCGTAGCCGGCTCACGGTCAGAATAGTCATCGTTTGCCAATATGTTCAATGTGAATCCGCCGTCTCCGCGATGCTGCTCATCAAACACCTTGCACCAGCTGGCGTCAGATTCGACATTCCACCAAATGTCCTGATTGTTCACCTTCACATCTACACGCACGCTGCGGCTTGAAGAATTGAACGGAAGAGCTTTCACTTCCGCGCCGTCATAAGAGTAGCTGACTTCGATACTCTTTACCTCCGCGCCAGTGTCATCAGGCTGTTCTTCAGAACAACCGGCAATGAAAACCGACAACAGCAGCGGCAACAGTCTAATATATTGTTTCATAAATCTCATGTTTTTCAATTATTTTCTACCACGCAACCTGGTATTGCGGCTTTCAGCGGTCGATGCCCACCAGACATCGGTACGCATATTGTTGGTACCGCCAAGCCAGTTGTCCAGAGCCTCCTGATATGTAACAGGATTACGGTATTTCTCATCGGCAGGATATCTCAGGCGGGTCGGCAGGATGTAATTGTTGTCCGCGGCCTCGCCATTGGTCTTGAGGACAGGATATCCGGTACGCCTGTAGTCACACCATGACTCGATGCCTACCCAGAACATTGAAACCCACTTTTGTGTAAGAATCTTCTCCAGGGCATTGTCGGCTTCGATTTCATCGGACAGGATTCCTATGAATTTCGTCATGTCCTCGCTTCCGGCAGATTCCGTCGTATTCCATTCGAGGGCCGATTCGGTAACGGCTTCAAGGTAGAGCTTCTTCACGACCGGATAACTGATATTCAGCCAACCTCTCTGACCGGCTTCCGCGAAAATGAACAGCAGCTCGGAATAATTCATAAGTGCATAACGGTCAGCATTCTTGAGATTTCCGATCTGGCCCGAATTGCCGTTCGGATATCTTCCGACCTTGGAGTTTCCGGCAGCAGAAACATTCTTCGCCAGAAAAGCATCCAGATTGCTCTTGAACAGCTGCGTCGGAGCGCCAAGCGGTTTCGTGAAATAATAATAGTAACGAGGGTCTGCAAGCCCTTTCTTCGTGTTGTACATCTCTTTGACCAATGTCTCACAAGCGATTACGCTGTTCCAGTTTCCTGATGTGACAGCATAGAACGGCGTATAGAGTGCAGAGTTGTTCTTGCTGAACCCTACTACGGCAGCATCTTTCCGGTCACGCATAAGAGGATAATCCCCACTGCCTGAATTGAAGCAATCGTAAAGTTCCGCTATCTTGTTGACAATGCTGAAGTCGGGATGTTCTGTTCCGCTCATGTCCATCACGCCTCCGTCTTCCTCAACTTTCATTGCCGCACGCATAAGCAGACGCAGATAGAGGGAATTGCCGAGACGACGCCATTTTTCCACATTGCCTTCATACATATAGTCACATAGTGCGCTGAAGTCAGTCTGCGAAATCTCACCGGAATTCTTGAGTTCTTCCGCCTTCACGAATGCGGCATTGGCATCTTCCAGCAGGGCGAACATGTCGGCATAGATGAGTTTCATGTCATCATATCTGGTCGTATAGTTCAGGGCATCCTCCTGGAGAGCGATTTTGAGGGCATCAAAATAAGGGACATTGCCGTAGGCGTCCACGATATTGGACATCACCAATGTCTTGAGTATCAATGCAACTCCTTTCATCGCCGGGTTGTCTTCCTTCTCCGCCTGGTGCAACATGTATTCCGCATTGCCGGCCTGAGGATAAAGTCCGAGCCAGATGGAAGCGTCCACAGACTCCGTAATGGAATAATTGTAATTCATCTGGGACGTCACCTCTGTATTGTAATTGACGCTGTATTGCATGAGTTCCGACAGGAGGTCATATGACCTGGAGACCAGAGTATATTCCGTATTGTACAGGATAGGTTGGACAAAGGATTCCGCAGGGGCGTCGTAGAGCGCATACGGATTCTTGTTCATATCGTCGAATTTGGAGCAAGCTGTAAGAAGTATTGCAGCCGCTGCAACATATCTGAAAATTCTATTCATGTTCACAGTCAATTAGAATGTTATTTTCAGGCTTGCGCCATATTGCGAGCCAGATGGCATCTGAAGAATCTCAAAGCCCGGAATAATCGCGCTGCCTCTCATGGAAACGCCTTCCGGATCCCATCCCGGAAACTTGCTCCAGCAGACAAGGTTATTGCCATAGACAGCTATGGACAGTCCGCGGACCACCTTCGTCTTGGCGAGAAGTTTCTTCGGCAATGCATATTCAATCCTTGCGTCACGCAGTTTCAGGAACTGGGTGCTTACGAAGTTTGCCTCCGCATTGGTATTGCTGTAAGCAGAATGGTAGTATTCTGAAATATCATTGCGCGGTATCGCATAATCATTGATCTTATAGTTGCCGTCATCCAGGAGGACAACGCCTTCGGCAATCATTCCGCCTTCACGACCGGCAAGCGTGCCGACACCTTTTCCCCTGTAATTCAGCATCCAATTCGTATAAGAGAACACATGTCCGCCGAACTGGCCGTCGAAACTTACGGAAGCTTTCAGATCTTTCCAGCGGAACGACAGATTGAACCCGCCTCGCCACTTAGGGCTGCAGTCACCGATGTACTGCAAGTCCTCATTTGTCTGCGGCTTTCCCTGCTTGTCGAGGACAACCATACCTGAGACGTCCCGCATCGTGCCGTCAGCATTGATTACATATGAGCCTTCTGGTGCACGCTTGTAACCTTTACCGTACATTGATGTAAGAGAACTGCCTTCATAAGCAGTCATAAGCGCATGCGAAGAGTATCTTGCGACAATCCACGAGTCGATGCCGTCACCAAGGGACAGGACCTTGTTTCTGTTGAGCGACCAGTTGAAACCGAGGTCCAGCTGCATTGAACTGGTTTTCCACAGAGTTCCGTTGGCAGTGAGTTCCACACCCCAGTTCCGGATAGTACCGGCATTGGTATAAACGCTGGTCGCTCCGGTAGCATAGGACACCGGCATGTTGGCGATGAGGTTTTTCGAATTGCCGTCATAGTACGCCACATCCAGGCTCAGGCGGTTCTTGAACATCCTGATATCCGCGCCGACTTCCCATGAAGTGACGATTTCCGGCTTCAGGTGGCCGTTTGACTTTGCCGTAGGGAGAGACACCCCGCCCGGGAATTTGGTACTTGCAAGGTAATCCTCGATCCGGTACGCCGACGTGTCATGTCCGACCTGTGCCCATGACGCCCTGATTTTCATCAGGTTGACCAATCCGTTGGTGCGTCCGAAATCCAGCAGGTCATTAAGGGCAATGCTGATGGACACGGACGGATAGAAATATGACCTGTTCTCGGAAGGCAATGTGCTGGACCAGTCATTACGCCCTGTCAAATCCAGGAAAATGGCATTTTTCCAGGAGAACTGCAGAAGGGCGTAGAGTGAATTCGTCTGGGTCTTATACCCGTAATTGTCCACCTTGATTTCGCCAAGCGAGTTGGCAAGAGAGTATACGGCTGCCTGCTTGAGTTTATCCGCGGTCTGTGCCTGACGGCGATAATTCTGATTGATGATATTTCCTCCGAAGTTTCCGGTAAAATGGAAATTAGCGCCGAGTTCCCTGTCATATTTCAGGAGAAAATCACCCGTAAGCTGTACTGAAGAAATATTCTGCTCGCGGTACCATCCGTCCGGATTGGCCTGGGTGGAGGTCGCCTGCTGCTGCGTACGGAAGTCCAGGTTCATGTCGAGGCCGCCACGAAGCATGAGGGTAAGGCCTTTGCAGAGGGTCATGTCGAACTTGGCATTTCCATATACCCTGTTGCGCAGCTGTGTATTGACACACTCGTTTGCAACGAAGTATGCATTGTTCTTTCCGCCAGAAAGGCTATTGTCCTGCTTGAGGTTTTCCATTCCCGGAAGCCAATAATTCTTCACCCACGACATATCCACGTTAGGAGCATAAGTCCAAAGGCTGTACATGACGGAGGTAGAACCATAACCGGAAGACGTAGGGATATTGTCACACTGCTGTCTCTTGTAAGTTATGGAAGTTTCGGCGGTCATCCAGTTGGACAATTTGTTGCTTGTCCTGAGCGAAACATACTGTTTGCTGTAATCGGTATTGGGAACCATCATGTCTCCACGGGTATCGCTGAATGTCGCGCGGATGGAGTTCTTTCCGCTGATTTTTCCGGAAACCGACAGTGAATTGCTGACCACGTAAGCGGTCCTGAAATAATCCTTGAACCAGTCGCCGTGGCTGACGAACGGAGTCGCTGTTCTCTGGAAATCACCATCTTCATTTTTTGCGCCTCCGATTGAAAGCCTGTCATCGTAATACTGATATTGCAATGAACCGTCCATCCGCGGGCCCCAGGATTCCAGACTCACGGTACTGGTATAATCCGGTACAGGATGATAGCCCAATCCCTTGGCATTGTCACCGCTTCTGAGATAGTAGTAATAGTTGGAATTGGTACCCTGACCATATTCATACTGAAGTTCAGGCGATGTCGTCAATGTTTCGAACATCACATTCGTGCTGTATGAAACGCTGAGTTTCGCATCCTGGTTTCCTCCGGATTTGGTAGTGATGATGATTGCGCCATTGGCGGCATTCGAGCCATAGAGCGCCGTGGCGGCAGGTCCTTTCAACACCGTAATATTCTCAATGTCATCAGGATTGACATCACTTGTTCCGTCACCATAGTCGATGGCAAAGGTGGACTCATCACTGCCTGAGGTAGATGATGTGGACGTATTGAACATAGGCACGCCGTCGATGACGAACAATGCCGAGTTGTTGGCCAGATCTACAGACGACTCGCCTCTCAATGTCACACGCATTGATCCGCCCGGGCCGGAGTTTGTCCTGTCAATGGCGAGACCTGCGACCTTGCCGGCCAGTCCTCCTACCCAGTTGGAAGATGTGGCGGCATTGGAAAAGTTCCCGCCGTCAACCTTGGTCGCAGCATATCCGAGCGATTTTTCATCCCTCTTCATACCGAACGCCGTAACGACCACAGATTCAAGCACCTGCGCATCGTCCATCATTCTCACGCTGATTTCCGACCTGCTGCCGACCTTGACAGTTTCGTCTTTGTAGCCCATTGAACTGAATTTCAATTCCTGTCCTGCGGCTACTTTGATGGAATAAGCACCGTCATTGTCAGTAATGACACCCGTCGTTGTTCCGACAATGAACACGCCGACTCCCGGAAGAGGTTTCCCTTCAGAATCTCTCACGACTCCGGACACGACGCGTATATCCTTGGTGCCGGCAGTTTGTTCCGTCACCGTCTGCGATTTCGCCGCAATATTTGCATCGGCCGGCTTCAAACTCGTATCCGTCTTGATGGCAATCTTGTTCCCGATCACTTCGAACGTGCATCCAGTTCCTGCCAATGCTTTTTCAAGGACTTCGCTTACGGGCGCGTTTTCGGCATTGACCGTCACCTTCCCCGCCTGTTCAAGTACTTGAACGCTGTAAAAAAAGGTATAACTGCATTTCTTTTCGACTTCCGCCACAAATTCCCGCAGCGGCATGTCCTTGACAGCTATGCTAATGACCGGTTCCTGCCGAACTTCCGCCGCATTGACGGAAGAGGTAGCCCCGAGGCATACTGCCAACCCCACAGAAAACATTGCGACAAGCAATCTTTTCATAAAATTTTTCATATTGTCTTGATTTATGGTTTTTCGGTAAACTCATGCCTACTATTGGAGCACACCATTCCAGAGATAGAAGTTTCCGCGTGTGCCGGTGGTGCTGCCGATGGCGTAATTGCTGACGTTGTCTTCCTTAACTTCGTTGCCGTTGATGGTTCCGCCGAATCCGCAGGCTGTCGTCACGCCGGCTGAACTTGCAGCGTCGGCCTTGCCTATGATGCCGCCGAAGACTCTTTTACCTGTGATTATTTGGGAATTCTCGATAATTGTCCCATAATAACGGCATCCGTCAACTGAAGACGAGACAGCTTCTCCGATAATTCCGCCAGCATCAGCAAATGCACTTCCTCCATCTGCACTTGTAATGTTGGACTTTACATAACAAGATGATACTTTGCAGTTTGATACGACACCGGCAATTCCTCCACCAGGAGCTGAACGAGTGATATCTTCTGTCGAACTGCAATTTGTGACAGTCGCGTTTGACAGATAACCTGCAATTCCTCCGGCAGCACCGCGGCAAGCATAGACGGAACCAGTGTTATGACAATCATCTATTATTGCAGAATACTCGGTGTTGCCTGCTGAATATCCAATACTGCCAACGATTCCACCAGTTACATTTCCGGAAAAATTATTTGACCAAATGTTATTGTTGTAATGATTGTTCTGCTGGCGTCCGGAATTCGTGCAATGCTTTATTTCGACATTTCCACCATAAAGTCTGCCGGCAATTCCGCCTAAATGTACAGCGCAACCATTCGTCCTCGAAGTTTGGGCTGTCATCTTCACATAAACTGAACTTGAACAATCCGATATTTTTGCCCCTTTCGTAGCACCTCCAATAATTCCACCAAATCCCGAGAGTTTGTGCTGCATGGCTTTTTTCGAAGGAGATTGAATTGCTATGACTCCTGAAGCCTTCATACCGGAGATGGTTATAGGAGCGCCATAAGCGCAGCCGATAATTCCTCCGAAGAAAGATTCCGCAGCTATATTCGCCGCAGCACTGATGTCATAAGTAATGTTTGATTTGCAGGTAACATCACCGCCAATGGTAATATTCTCAGTCGTTTGACCAATGAGACCTCCGCAATACAATTGTGTATAGTTATTGGACTCTGTAGTCCCGATGTTGATAGTTCCCGTGAATGGTTCTCCACTGAGATTCAGTGTCTGCGTGGCACTGATGCGTCCAAACAGACCTCCGCAAAAGAGGTTCCTGAGTGCCGCTGTAGTTGTGATGTTACCGGCGTTGGTGGTGTTAGTAAATTCTGCCTTATTTGTACTTAACTGAGCTGCAATTCCTCCTGCAATCAGCTGTTTGACATTGGAGTTGGAGGTTATATCCCCAGCATTTGAGCATTCTATAACCTTTAGATATTGTTCGTCACCTGATGCATCAACAACGCTAAACAGACCTCCGAGATAAATGAATTTGCAAGGATCTCCGGATGTTCTTCCAGTGGAAACTGTTATTGCTCCGGAATTATTGCATCCTTTAATTGTCCCGGCAGATGTTTGGGCGCAGATGCCGCCTACATAGATATTCAGAGCAGTCGATGCAACGGAAATGTTCCCGGTATTGGAGCAGTTTTCAAGTACGCCGTCCGGATTTGAGCAATAGCCTGTGAATCCACCGATATATAGACTGGTCTTGGCCGTTGCGTCTGTGACATAAGTTGCATCAGACACAATTGTTGCTGAACTTGTACAGCCGCTGATAGACGCTGCCCTATTTCTTCCAATAAGTCCTCCGATATAAAGCGGCACCTTGTTCGCTACGTCCTTGCACTGCGAAACGGTTATGCTTGCTGCACTGGTGCAATTCTTTACAGTGCCCTCGGAGCAATAACCGATTAGCGAACCGAATTCAAGCTGTTTTTCACCGCCGTACCATGGTGTGAAACTGCAAGTTTTGTCGATGTTGACATCCTTCACCAAAGCACCTGTTCCAATAGCCTGAATGAAAGGAACATCTGACTTAAGATTCATTATCCTCTTCCCGTTGCCGTTTAGAGTTCCGGCAAAATATTTTTTGGCCTTTCCATCAGGGGATTGCTTCGCTCCGTCACGAAGTCCCAATGTGACAAATTCATCGGCGACAACTGACGAGAAATCCAAGTCAGCAGTGATGGTTGCAATCTGTGAATCAGGATATTTGCCTGCATTGTAAGCCGTCGCGAAAGAGTTCCAGTCCTCCGGCGTGGCAATCTCTACGCCCTTGTCTTCAGAATTGGGAACAAATTCCAATTCCGGCATGAGCATCAATTTTCCGGCTCCGAGTTCACGGCTTTCCTTGATGCTCCTTACCATTGCCCGCCCATTTTCATCCACGACTTTTACCTGGAACCCGGCAGAATACACGCCGGCAGGAAGAATCACATTGAACGTGTTTGCAGGGCCTGCAGGAAAAGTCTTCTGAACTTCCATTCGTATAACATTAGCATCTTTCGCTTCAGATGAAAGCGTGCTGTTCTGGAAATCCACTGAAAAATCACCGCATACGGGTTCTCCTCCCAATGCAGTAACCTCGATATAGCGGATAAGGTTGGCCTCCTTTCCCATTTTCAGCCTGATTCCCAGTATTCCGCAAACCTGTTTCATCATGACAGATTCCGTGATGGAATAACCTGCCATCGGCATTGAACCGGAAACGATATTGTCACCGGATGCAGCTTTTTGCTGTGAGGGCAGAGTGATGACCGCACCACCATCCTTGACCATAGAGGCAGGATAAATTATTGAGTATGGAGCAGACAGTTCTTTTTCAAACACGAAACTTGCTGTCGGAACATTTTCTTCAATCGCGAGGGCTTGAGAAGCGACCCCATTGACAGAAATCTTGTCTCCTTTGCACCAAAGGACTGGACGCACTCCGTCCTGTGCATCGCCGAGAACAGTCTTGGTGGTTCCAGGCAACTCCAACGTCAGCACAGTACGGCTATCATTCTGATATTCAAGTTCATTCGAGCAGGCAATTGCCCCCATCAAGCAAAATGCCGCCAATATTGTCTTTTTCATAGGCTTACTCGTTTACTAATTCATCATCCCACATCCAACTGTCGTCAATTTTGAATTCCTGAGTCTGGGAATAGCTGGCAGGATTACATATATCAGCTTCCAGCGACAAGTCGAAGCCGGTAATGACCGGTGCTTCATACTTAGGTCTTAGTGTCTTGATTTGTGGTTTCATATTCTAGTGATTTAATTGTTGCCGTGTTGATTTTTTGGAGATGTAGTATTCTCCCTTGAATTCCGTGATGGAGAGTTCGACAGGAGATGTCATTGAAATCAGCCTCAGGGCGTCCTGCAGGGATTCACGGTCAAGACATCCGTCATAGACAATGTCTTCAATCGAACTGTGGACATTGATTTTCACGTTGTACTTGTGTGACACCTGGTTGGCGACATATTTAAGCGGCAGTGACGAGAAAGACAATTGTCCGCTGTCCCTCCACTTCGCCGAATTGGAAATGTCGACCGTCTGCTTGGTAATCTGGTTCATGTTCCTGTCGATTCTCAATTCGTCGCCAGGCTTCAGCATGATGACATCGTCATGAACTCTGGCTTCCAGGCGTCCCGTATGCAGTGTCACGATGGAGAATCTGTCGTTCACATATGAGGAAACATTGAAGGATGTACCGCGTACGATATATTCATTGTCACGACAGCACACGATGAACAGTTTCTCCGGATTTCTCGCGACATCGAAGAATGCTTCGCCGTCCAGGTCCACGCGACGTTCAGTTTCATTGAAATCATCCGACAGCATCAATTTCGCTCCGGAATTGAGCATGACCTTCGTATTGTCAGGGAGAATCACGGTTTTCTTTTCACCGGCAGCGGCCGTGTAAATGAGCGATTCCTTGCGGGCCGGGGCCGCAGTTTCCTGTGTCTGCACCTGCTCGGCGACAATGTCCTGCTCCGGAATGTCTTTCTTGTCAATGTTCATGACCAGGATTGAGACAGTGACGATGACCGCAAATGCGGCGGCAACAGCGCCGGCGTATTTTGCCCACGGATTCCTGAAGGTCTTTTTGGAACCGGCATTGGCCGAGAATTTGTCTTTCGCGAGGCGATTCCAGAATTCGACAGCATCGGAGGTCGTAGTCCGGTTTTTCTCCATGTCACGGACGGCATTGCGGAACAATTCAGCATTGTTTCCGGACATTTTTATCCATTTGGCAAGTCTCACGGCTTCCTCATCCGACAGAGTCCCGCTGACATATTTGCTTACTAGTATTTTGATATATTCATTCATCTTCCCAATGGCCGGCATCTGTTTTCCGGACTCATCATAATAGACACGACATTTGAAAATCCCGAACCTGTTTTTTTCAATTTTTTATATATTTGCCGACAAATTTGAACTATGGACACGCGGTTATTTACATATTCAGAAGATGAAGTGAGGGATCTCGTTCTCAAGATCCACCCGCGTATAGTGCCGTATATCAATAGTTTACTGTCCAGAGGCGGGCGACAATGCTATGCCTCGAACAACGCCGAAGACATTTTTTACGATGTCCTTTGCGCCTTTCTCGACAAGCGGATTGAAATCAGTTCAGACAAGGTTCCGGCATATCTTTTCAAGGCCGTAAGGAACAAATGTTACAATATCATCAGCCGGAACAAGGAAGAGAATTCTGCAATACGATTTGATGAACTGCCATTGTCGGCAAGGGAAATAATCGCGGCTGCCGATTTCGGAGACGAGAGCGACATCCCCGGAGAAAAAGTTCAGCAACTGCCTGACATAACGGACGTTCTGGATTTCTCGAATTTCCTGCCGGAGCGTACGAGGGACATCTTCTACATGAGCCGCATCGAGGGCATGACACACAGCGAGATAGCCGAGATTCTCGGAATCTCCACCAGAGCCGTGGAAAAGCATCTCCAGAATTCAGTCCAAGAGTACCGCCGCCATTTCGGCATCTCCGACAGCCATCACACGCCGTCATAAACGCAAAAAATCCAGACATCCGTTACAGATATCTGGATTTTTTATTTATATGTTCCGTCGATTATTCAGCTTTGCCGTCTGAACCAAGAACATCTTTGATCTTGTGCTCGTAGAGCTTCTTCATCTCGTCACGTGCAGGTCCGAGGTACTTACGAGGATCGAACTCTCCCGGTTTCTCAACGAATACCTTGCGGATGGCAGCGGTCATTGCAAGACGTGAGTCAGAGTCGATGTTGATCTTGCAGACAGCTGACTTGGCAGCCTCGCGGAGCTGCTCCTCAGGAATACCTACTGCATCCGGAAGTTTTCCGCCATGAGTATTGATGATATCTACATACTCCTGTGGTACTGAAGATGATCCGTGGAGAACGATAGGGAATCCAGGAAGTTTCTTCTCGATCTCGTGAAGAACGTCGAATGCGAGCGGTGGTGGAACGAGACGGCCTGTCTTAGGGTCACGTGTGCACTGCTCAGGTTTGAACTTGTATGCACCATGTGAAGTTCCGATAGAGATAGCGAGCGAGTCGCAGCCTGTACGGGTAGCGAAGTCGATAACCTCCTCAGGCTTGGTGTAATGAGACTCCTCTGCAGCAACCTCATCCTCAACACCTGCGAGAACGCCGAGCTCAGCCTCTACAGTAACATCATATTTGTGAGCGTACTCTACAACCTTCTTTGTAAGAGCGATATTGTCCTCGTATGGAAGAGCAGAACCATCGATCATCACTGAAGAGAAGCCCATATCTACGCAGCTCTTGCAGAGCTCGAAAGAATCACCGTGATCAAGATGGAGAACGATCTGCGGATGCTCCCAGCCGAGTTCCTTTGCATACTCCACTGCACCCTCTGCCATATAACGGAGAAGTGTCTGGTTCGCATAGTTACGTGCGCCCTTGGAAACCTGAAGGATAACTGGAGATTTCAATTCTGCTGCAGCCTGGACGATAGCCTGGAGCTGCTCCATGTTGTTGAAGTTGAAAGCCGGAATAGCGTATCCGCCTTTAACAGCCTTTGCAAACATTTCTCTGGTGTTTACAAGGCCCAATTCTTTATAAGAAACCATTTTCTATAAAATTAGTAATTATTTTCAATGTCTTCGGGTCCCTTGCCGCCCAGGCCAAGTACCCTGCATCCACACTCCTGCGGAACACCTTTTTCCATACAATAATTCTGCCAATCGTCAAAGTTCCGTCAAATTGACATGTTTTTTCCTAAAAGCCGCGCAAAATTAACTATTTTTGTGAAAATAATGAAAAGAGATGAGCAATAAAGTAGTCATTTTTTCCGCACCGTCCGGTTCAGGAAAGAGTACAATAGTCAATCATATCCTCAAACTGCATCCGGAAATGGAGTTTTCCGTTTCTGCGACATCCCGTGCACCGCGCGGACAGGAGAAGGACGGCGTGGAATATCATTTCTTCACGGCCGATGATTTCAGGAAGATGATTTCAGAAGACAAATTCGTAGAATACGAGGAAGTTTACGCCGGTTCATTCTATGGCACCCTCAAATCCGAAGTGCAGAGAATCTGGGACAAGAACCATGTCATCATCTTCGACGTGGACGTTAAGGGCGGCGTCAACCTGAAAAAATACTTCGGAGACAAGGCATTGTCAATATTCATACAGGCTCCGTCAGTGGAGGAATTGCGCAAAAGGCTGATTGCCAGAGGCACCGACAGCGCCGAGGCCATCGAAAAGAGAGTCGCAAAGGCTGCCGAAGAAATGACTTACGCCGACAAATTCGATTATATTCTTGTCAATGATGACCTGCAGAAGGCCTACTCGGAAGCCGAAGTCATCGTAGACAGATTTTTGTCCGAATAACTGATAATCCCCCAAAGCGAAACTTGAGCAAGCCATGCGAATCGCCGTATACTCAGGGTCTTTCAACCCTCTGCACATCGGCCATCAGGCCATCATGGAATACCTGACCAGGGAAAAGAAATTCGACTGGGTATACCTTGTCGTCTCGCCCAAGAACCCTCTCAAGGACAGCATCAGCGCAGATTCCGGCCGGGACAGGTACAATGCTGCAGTAGAAGCGGTCAAACGGCATCCTGACCTGCACGTATGGGTGGACGACATTGAACTGAACATGAATCCCCCGCATTATACGATAAGGACGTTGGACGAACTCAAGAGACGCGAGCCGGAGAATGATTTCACGCTGATAATCGGCGCCGACAATCTGTCTTCCATCCACAAGTGGAGGGATTTCCCGCGCCTGCTTGCAGAATATGGCGTGGCTGTCTATCCGCGCACCGGATATGACCTGGCGGGCATCAAGAAAAAGCTGATGGAAGAATGCATGGAAAACCCTGCCATCTACGTTCTTGACGGCGCATATTCCGACCCTGACAAATTGACACTTGAAGATGCAGAACGGCATCTATACCACATCCAGATTCTGGACGCCCCTACCGTAGACATTTCCTCAACAGAAATCCGCGACGGTCTTGCACGTGGCGAAGACATGTCGCGGTTCATGATGTAGGAATCTGCAGAGGAATCAAATGACAGTGAAGCCGCCCTTGAGCTGAGCTTTGGAGTCATGACCGATGAAGACTTCGTACTCACCCGCTTCCTCGCCCCATTTGTCATCAGAACGGAAGAATGAACGGGCTTCCGCCGGAATCTCGAACTCGACTGTCTTCGATTCTCCCGCCTTGAGGGCAATTTTCTCGAAGCCCTTGAGTTCACGCTCCGGGCGTGTACGGCTGCCGATTACATCTTTGAGGTAGAGCTGTACCACCTCTTCGCCGTCACATTTTCCGACATTGCTCACTTTTACGCGGACCTTCACAGTCTCTCCGAGCCGGACTTCCGGATTGAGGACCTCCAGATCGGAATACGAGAACTCTGTGTAACTGAGGCCCTCACCGAATGCAAAGAGAGGCTCGTTCGGAGTGCGCATATAGCGAGATACAAACTTGGCATTGTCTTCCGGGCCTCTGCGAGGGCGTCCGGTGCTCTTGGCATTGTAGTGGATCGGAACTTGTCCGAGACAGAGAGGGAAGGTCATTGTCAAACGACCGGACGGATTGAAATCTCCGGAAACGATGTCCGCGAGAGCCGTTCCCGCCATTATCCCGGGATGCCAGGTAACAAGCAGTCCGTCAGCATCTTCGCATTCCTCGGCGATAGTCATCGGACGACCAGTCACAAGCAGGATGACCACCGGTTTGCCTGTGGCTTTCACTGCCTTGAAAAGGGCCTTCTGTGCAGCAGGGATGTCAATATTTGTCATTGATGCAGCTTCTCCGCTGTATGAGTTCGGAAGTCCGAGAGTCATGAAAACGACATCCGCTCCGCGCGCGGCAGCGACAGCCTTTGCAATGCCTCCGTCAATCGGGTCGAAGAAATCGCAGCCTTTTTCGACAGATATGGCATTGTGAGGAAATCTGGCCTTCAAACCCTCATAGAAGCTCACCGGTTTGGAATAATCGGCAAATCCCGCCCATGTACCGGTCATTTCGGATCTGGAATCAGCAGCCGGGCCGACAATCGCGATTTTCTCCCCACCTTTGAGAGGCAGGACTGCACCATCGTTTTTAAGAAGGACCATTGAACTGCGGGCGACCTTGCGTGCCGTCTCAAGATATTCCGGAAGCCATGTTTCCTTTTCCCAGCGTCCTTCCCCGCCATAGCGGAACGGGTCGTCGAAAAGCCCGAGTTTGAACTTCACGGTCAGGATATCCTTGCAAAGCTTGTCTATCTGCGCTTCGCTTACACGACCTTCCTTTACAAGTTCTTCGGCAAATTGGTAATAGCTTCCATCCACCATATCCATATTGAGACCTGCGTTGAGAGCAAGACAGGCGGCCTCTTTCTTGTCCGCCACGACACGGTGTCTTGTCATTTCACTGATTGAGTTATAATCGGAAACGACAAATCCCTTGAATCCGAGTTCATCTCGAAGCAGGTCGGTGAGGAGCCATTTGTTGCCGCTTGCCGGAATGCCGTCAAAATCATTGAACGAAGACATCACGCTGAGTGCCCCAGCCTCGATTGCAGCCTTATAAGAAGGCAGATGACGTTCCCTGAACATCATTTCAGACATATCCACGGTGTTGTAGTCCCTTCCCGCCTCAGCGCCGCTGTATGCCGCAAAATGTTTCACGCAGGACAGAATAGTGTTACCGGCAGAAAGGTCGTCTCCCTGATAGCCTCGCACCATCGCTGCAGAAAGTTGTCCCGAGAGATACGGATCCTCTCCAGAACCTTCCGAAACACGTCCCCAACGAGGGTCGATTGCGACGTCGCACATAGGAGAAAAAGTCCAGGCAAGCCCGAATGCCGTAGCCTCTGCCGCGGAAATCCGTGCGACTTCCTCTGTCATTTCCCTGTCCCAAGAACATGAGATTCCTAAGTTCTCTGGAAAGGTCGTGCGACAGCCGTGTATGATGTCGTGTCCGAAGAGAATAGGAATTCCAAGACGGGAACTGTCAACGGCAAGTCTTTGGTATTCAATCAATTCTTTCGGCGACCATACATTGAGCATGGATCCGCACCTTCCGTCTTTTATCACATCTCTCACTTCAACAGGGCTTCCGTCAGGACCTGTGACAACTGAATTTTTGGGAACAAACTGGTTCAACTGGCCGATTTTCTCGGCAAGCGTCATCTTCGCCATCAGTTTCTCCGCCCTTACCACATCCGCATCCTTGTTTTCCTTACAACCGGATGCAAGAACCGCGGCCATGGACACAAATAAAAGTATCTTCTTCATTATGATAGATTTTTTCAACAATTCGATAAAGTTAATAATTTCCTGGCACAAAACGGTGCAACGATATTATATTTATCTGGCAAGATCTGCGTACAAACAAAAAAAATTCCGGACAATGACTTTAAACATCATTGTCCGGAATTTTATTGGTAATTCATACTTACTGCTCGTCCGGGCCTTGGTTGTCAGGACCGTTCTGTGGACCGTTCTGCGGGCCGTAGTTACCGCCCTGAGGACCCTGAGGGCCACCCTGTGCGCCACCTTGTGCACCACCCATCTCGGCCATGGCAGCCTGCCATGCTTCTTCGAGAGTCTTGGTATATGTCTCGATATCAGTGAGATTCTGATTCTTGACAGCCTCTTTCAAGCTTGTGAGAGCAGCATTGATAGCATCCCTCTTCTCTGCAGGAATCTTGTCGCCGTAGTCCTTGAGGTTCTTCTCGGACTGGAAGCAGAGTGCATCGGCATTGTTGATCTTGTCGACTCTTTCCTTCTCAGCCTTGTCGGCAGCCTCATTGGCCTTGGCCTCGTCACGCATCCTCTGGATTTCATCTTCACTCAATCCTGAAGAAGCCTCGATTCTGATGTTCTGCTCCTTGCCGGTAGCCTTGTCCTTAGCGGAAACATTGAGGATACCATTGGCATCGATATCGAAAGTAACCTCGATCTGAGGGATTCCTCTCGGAGCCGGAGCGATACCGTCAAGATGGAATACGCCGATCTGCTTGTTATCCTTGGCCATCGGACGCTCACCCTGGAGCACCTTGATTTCTACTGAAGGCTGATTGTCCACAGCGGTAGAGAACACCTCTGACTTACGTGTAGGGATGGTGGTGTTGGAAGCGATAAGCTTGGTCATCACACCGCCAAGTGTCTCAATACCAAGTGAAAGCGGAGTTACATCCAAAAGAAGGACATCCTTTACGTCACCGGCAAGCACACCGCCCTGGATAGCTGCACCGATAGCTACAACCTCATCCGGGTTAACGCTTCTGTTAGGCTCTTTTCCGAAGAATTCCTTCACGATTTCCTGAACCTTAGGAATACGGCTTGAACCACCTACGAGCAGGACTTCGTCAATCTGTGACGCGCTCAGACGTGCATCCTCAAGTGCCTTGCGGCAAGGGATGATGGTTCTCTGGAACAAGTCATCGCAAAGCTGTTCGAATTTAGCTCTTGTCAATGTCTTTACGAGGTGTTTAGGAACACCGTCTACAGGCATGATGTAAGGAAGGTTGATTTCAGTAGAAGTCTGGTTGGAAAGCTCAATCTTCGCTTTCTCGGCAGCATCCTTAAGTCTCTGAAGAGCCATAGGATCTTTCTTCAAATCAGCACCACCGTTCTCAGCTGCGAATTCCTGTGCAAGCCAGTCGATAACCTTCTGGTCGAAGTCATCACCGCCAAGATGGGTATCACCATTCGTGGATTTCACTTCGAACACACCGTCACCGAGTTCCATGATGGAAATATCGAATGTACCACCACCGAGGTCGAACACAGCGACTTTCATATTCTTATTTTTCTTGTCAAGACCATAAGCAAGCGCAGCTGCAGTAGGCTCGTTGATGATACGCTTTACATCGAGACCCGCGATCTTGCCAGCTTCCTTGGTAGCCTGACGCTGTGAATCTGAGAAGTATGCAGGAACTGTGATGACTGCCTCTGTTACAGGCTGCCTCAAGTAATCCTCAGCTGTCTTCTTCATCTTCTGAAGAATCATTGCTGAAATTTCCTGCGGTGAATACTGACGTCCCTCGATTTCTACACGAGGCGTATTGTTCTCGCCCCTTACGACAGTGTAAGGAACCCTCTCGATTTCTTTGTTTACCTGATCATAAGTCTCACCCATGAATCTCTTGATGGAGAACACGGTGTTCTTAGGATTGGTGATAGCCTGACGTTTTGCAGGGCTACCTACTTTTCTCTCACCACCTTCGGTGAATGCGACTACTGAAGGAGTAGTTCTCTGACCTTCGTTGTTGATTATGACTGTAGGCTGGTTACCTTCCATCACTGCTACGCAGGAGTTGGTCGTACCCAAGTCGATTCCAATGATTTTTCCCATAATATTTATCTCCTATTTTTTATTATCGTTTGTAACATCCGGACCGTTTGTCCGGACCGCTGCCTGCCATCCGGCCGACAACGCCATGACATTTATCCAATGCCGTGCCAATGCTCCAAGCGCAATTATTTTATGACAATTTGTCATATTTTATCTAACTTTAGCCCCGCAAACAAACAATTTGACATTACACATATTTCTGACATGGTTTACAGAACATTACCGGAATACGAATATAAAGACCTGGAATCCAGAATATTATACGAAGACAACCACATTCTTGCCGTCAACAAGAAGGTCGGCGAAATCGTCCAGGGTGACAAGACAGGAGACGAGCCGCTCGGCGAAAAATACAAGGCATTCATAGCAATGCGTGATTCCAAACCGGGTCAGGTCTTCATGGGCATACCGCACAGACTGGACCGCCCTGTCAGCGGCATAACCATTCTTGCCAAGACTTCCAAGGCACTGGAACGCCTGAATGCCATGTTCAGAGAAGGCAATGTCCACAAGACCTACTGGGCACTGGTATGCAACAAGCCGGAGCCGGAAGAGGCAGACCTGGAGAACTGGCTGACACGCAACGAGAAGATGAACAAGTCATTCATCAGCCGTACCGGCAAGGAAAAGGAAGCCAAACTTGCAAGACTCCACTACAAGCTCATTGACAGGACTGAAAGATACTATCTTCTGGAGGTTCTCCTGTACACAGGCCGCCACCATCAGATCCGCTGTCAGCTGGCAGGAATAGGCTGCTGCATAAAAGGCGACCTCAAATACGGCGCTCCCAGGTCCAACCGCGACGGAGGCATTTCCCTCATGGCCAGACATATCAGCTTCATTCACCCGGTAAGCAAGCTGCCGATAGAAATCACAGCGCCAGTTCCTGAAGATTGGAAAGGTCTTTCCCTTCAATAGCCGCCTTGTCCCTGATTTCCTTGCACCAGACTCCTGGCGTCACTTTATAGAACAGCTTGAACGCCATATTGAACGACACCGAGGAATGGAATCCTGACAAATCTGCCAATTCGCACACTTTCAAGTCATTGTCCGCCAAAAAGAGTTCCCGCGCATGGTTCACCCGGTACTTGTTTATCAGCTGGCTGAAATTCAGCCCCGTGCAGATATTGATCAGCTTCGACATATAAGATTTGTTGGAGAACAGCGCCCTAGTCATGTCATCCAAAGAATATTCCGGGTCCAGATACGGCTGTTCCTTCTCCAGAAGTGCCAGCATCTTGTCATACATGTAACTGAAATCTTCCTTGAACTTGGACGGATGCAAGACGCAAGAATACACGTCACGTTCACCTAGAGGAATGCCCGTATCCGTATAATGAAGTATAGGAGAAGATGTTATATTCCTGAGATAGATCAACGCATAGAAAAAACCGGCGAAAAGTATAGCCAGAATCCGCACCCACCACCTGGCGAAGAGCATGGCGCACACGGATGTCAGCAGCCCCACGGACATGAAAGCCACCAGAAAACACATCTTGATGAGACATAACATTATCTCCCAGCCTGAAACCTTGGTCACCAGATAGTTCTCATCACGCATTGCCTTGAAAGTTCTGGAAATCAGACATGTGCATAGCGGAATCATCGAGCACAGGACATATAGTATGATGCACAGTTTTTCTCCGATCAGATCCATTCCCAGCAGCAATGACACGAATACGGACAGCGACATCGTAAGCGCGGAATTCAACACGGACGACCTGTAGTCATTATACTCGTCAGGCACCATGAACAATATGGAAGCCGAAACATTGAGTCCGAACAAGGTCGTGAACAAGGCTGAGCCAAATCCCGACAACGCCCCGGCAAGAACGGAAAGAATAAGATTTATCAATGAAATCACACGCACCGTAGCCCTCGGAGAGACGAATAGTTTTTCTAAAAACAACATAACAATTCTGGTCTTTTAGTTATATAAAACACACTTGGTGTTCAGTTTCTATGCAGCACAAAATTAGACAAAAAGAACTGCTTTCGGAAGAGTCCGAAAGCAGCCGGGTGAATTAATATATGTTTTTTAAATTTAAAAATCTTCCATTTAATGCCCACTTCAGTCACCTTTTCACTCATCCAATCATGTCCTTTTCAGCCTTCTTCTTTTTCTCAATACCAGTCTTCAACTGGTCGAAGCCCTCGCCGTAAACGCTGCTTGCAGGAGAAACACTCACGAAAGCCTTGTCGTCGATATGCTTGATGGCCTTGGACAACTCCGGCATCTGGGATTTTCTGGCAACGATAAGAAGCACGTTCTTGTCCTGCTTCGTGTACCAGCCGACCGCTTTGAGCGCAGTCACTCCCCTATGCAGTTTCGCCATCATATAGTCCGCCATCTCTTCATATTTCTGTGTAAACACGAGCACCTGTACGGTAGACTTGCTTCCCAGCAATACGAAATCCAGCATGAACGAGAATGTAATCATGGAAAGATAACCATAAATCATGTCCTCGAAAGTCTTGCCTGGAATCAGCAATACAGAAGCAATGATGAATATATCCGAATAAAGATACACCTTTCCAGGCGAGATAGGCCAGAACTTGTTCAACACCAATGCCGCGATGTCCGTACCTCCGGTACTGCCGCCACGCTGGAAAATCAATCCTACGCCGACAGCCTCCAACAGACCTCCGACAATCGGTATCAATGCCCTGTTGTCAATGAACAAGAAATTTCCAGGTACCGCCGCAACCCAGTCAAATTCAGGCAAAATCTTGAACAAGACAGATGACAGGACCACGACATACACTGTCTTGATGCCGAAAGCATGGCCCAACACGATGACGCCCATGACAAGCAGAGCTGCATTGGCAATGAAGGTGGAATAAGCCACAGGAATAAGTCCGTTGGTCGCGAATTGCAGAACGGTACATGCTCCCGTCAAGCCACCGGCAGCGATTCCGTTAGGAATCAGGAAAGCATCCCATGCCAGACAGAACATCAATGTTCCGAGTGACACGATAACATAGTCCAAGAGGACTGAAAAGATTTTTTTTGCGGAGATCATATTGCTATTTAACTACGATATTCACAATTTTTCCAGGAACGACAATTACTTTCACAATGCTCTTCCCGGCAAGATACTTTTCCGTCGAAGGATTGTTCCTCACATTGCTTTCCACCTCGTCCTTGCCCATTGCCTTAGGAAGTTCCACTGTAAATCTTGTCTTGCCGTTGAATGAAACTGCGTAGGTGCAGCTGTTCTCGACGGTATAAGCCTCGACATATTCAGGGAAAGAAGCCTTGGAAATGCTTTCCTCATGTCCGAGTGCCTCCCACAATTCCTCGCAGATATGCGGTGCGAACGGAGAAAGAAGCACAGCCAGAGGCTCAAGGATTTCGCGTTTAGCGCATTTGCGGTCTGCAAGGTCATTGACGGCAATCATGAATGCGCTGATGCAGGTATTGTATGAGAATGTCTCAATGTCGGCCTGCAGCTTGCCTATCAGCTTGTGCAATGTCTTGAGCTCCTCCGGAGTCGCCTTCTCGTCCGTGACAATGAATTTTTCGCCTTCGTAATACAATTTCCAGAACTTTCTGAGGAAACGGTTCACACCGTCGATTCCCTTGGTATCCCATGGCTTCGACTGCTCGATAGGGCCCAGGAACATCTCATAAAGTCTCAATGTATCAGCGCCATAGGAGTTGCATATATCATCCGGATTCACGACATTGTACATGGACTTGCTCATCTTCTCTACAGCCCAGCCGCAGATATATTCACCGTTCTCCAGAACGAACTCGGCATCCGCGAACTCAGGTCTCCACTTCTTGAATGCCTCGACATCAAGCCGGTCGTTATGGACAATGTTGATGTCCACATGGATTTCCGTAGTCTCATACTGGTCTTTCAGTCCGACGGAAACGAACTTGTTCGTACCTACGATACGGTATACGAAGTTCGAACGGCCCTGGATCATACCCTGGTTGACAAGCTTCTTGAACGGCTCGTCCTCACATACATAGCCCAAGTCGTAGAGGAACTTGTCCCAGAAACGGGAGTAAATCAAATGGCCCGTAGCATGCTCGGTACCACCGATATAGAGATCGACATCCCTCCAGTATTTGTCAGCCTCGCAGCTCACGAGCTCCTCATTGTCATGAGGGTCCATGTATCTCAGATAGTATGCGCTGGAACCTGCAAAGCCCGGCATTGTGCTGGTTTCCAGAGGATAACCGTTATATGTCCAGTTCTTCGCACGTGCAAGAGGCGGTTCTCCGCTCTCGGTAGGCTTGAACTGGTCGATTTCCGGAAGGGTGAGCGGAAGTTTCTCATATGGCAGCGGTGTTGCAATGCCATCCTTATAATATATAGGGAACGGCTCGCCCCAATATCTCTGACGTGAGAAAATCGCATCACGAAGTCTGTAATTGACTTTTCTGTGGCCAATGCCCTGTTTCTCAACATAATCCATGGCTGCTGGAATTGCTTCCTTCACATCCATGCCGTCCAGGAATCCGGAATTGCACATCTTGCCTTCCTTCGCATCGAAGCTGGACTCGCTCACATCGCATCCCTCGATGATAGGAACGATAGGCAGGTCGAATTTCTTGGCGAATGCATAATCCCTGCTGTCATGAGCCGGCACTGCCATGATGGCACCAGTACCGTAACCTGCAAGCACATACTCTGAAATCCACACCGGAACACGTTTTCCCGTCAGCGGATTCTCCGCATAAGAGCCTGAGAATACGCCAGTTACGGTCTTGGTCTCGGAAATTCTCTCGCGCTCCGTCTTCTTCTTCACATAAGCAAGATACTCCTCGACGGCAGCCTTCTGCTCCTCGGTGACAAGTTCAGGAACAAGCTCACTCTCAGGAGCCAACACCATGAAAGTCACACCGAAAATCGTGTCCACGCGAGTGGTGAAGATGGTGACATCTTTCCTCTTGTCGCCATTGAAAGTCTTGAAAACCACCTCGGTACCATAAGAACGGCCGATCCAGTTCCTCTGCATTTCTTTCAATGAATCCGTCCAGTCCAGTTTGTCCAGACCGTCCAGGAGCCGTCCGGCGTATGCTGACACCCTGAGCTGCCACTGCATCATCTTCTTCTGCTCCACAGGATATCCTCCACGTACGGAAAGACCTTCCTTCACCTCATCATTGGCAAGCACCGTACCGAGTCCAGGGCACCAGTTGACTGATGTTTCTCCCTGATATGCAATACGATAGTTCATCAGGACCTCTGCTTTCTTCTTCTCATTCCAAGACTTCCATTCGCCGGCGGTAAAGGTCAATTCCTCTGTGCATGCCGCGTGAATATCCCTGGTACCGGACTGCCCGAACGCATCTTCCAATTCTGTAATAGGACGAGCCTTGTCCAATTCCGTATTGTAATAGCTCTTGAACATCTTGATGAACGCCCACTGAGTCCATTTGTAGAATGCAGGATCGCAGGTGCGGACTTCCCTGTCCCAATCGTAGGAAAATCCGATTCTGTCAAGCTGCTCGCGATAACGGGCAATGTTCTTCACGGTAGTCACCTCCGGATGCTGTCCCGTCTGGATGGCATATTGCTCTGCCGGCAGACCGAATGCATCATAACCCATAGGATGAAGGACATTGAATCCCTTCAATCTCTTATATCTTGCATAAATGTCACTTGCAATGTAACCGAGAGGATGTCCCACATGAAGTCCTGCACCTGACGGGTACGGGAACATGTCCAGCACGTAGTATTTAGGCTTCGACGGATCCTCTACCGCACGAAAAGTTTTCTCGGCCGCCCATCTGGCCTGCCATTTCTGCTCAATTCTTCTGAAATCGTAATCCATAGCTATTTTTTAATTCCGAATTTACCTTTTTTAGAGAGGCGGAAATCTACCGCCACTGACATTATCGTATTGACTTTCATACCCTTGACCTGCCCCGGCTTCCATTTGGGAGATGCCTTGACGACTCTCACCGCCTCATCATCGAGGAGCTGGTCCGCGCTTCTTGCCACACGCACATCCGTGACATTGCCGTCCTTGGAAACGATGAACTCGACGATCACGCGTCCCTGGATACCGTTGGAGACCGCAGCCTTAGGATATTTGAGATATTGGTACACCCATTTCAGCAGGAATGCCTTAGGGTCTGTACTTCCCATGAACGAAGGACGCTTGTCACAATCCGCATAATCATAAAGCTTGTCCGTAGACTTAGGCAGGACCTTGTCCTGACGGAACAACGGCGGATTCTCCACATTGGAAATATATCTGGTGAAATTATAGACATATTCCAGTTCTCGCTCCATCGGCTCATATTCGATGATGCTCTCCACATCCTTCACCGTACCATGCTCCGGATATTTTCCGGTCGTGAACATCACGGACGGTATCTCCTTGGAATAGAACGCCCTGTTGTCCGACGGATACGGCTCTTCCGCAGTAACTTTCGGCAGGACCGGCTGAAGTTCATTGGAAACATTGGACAGGATCATGTTCATGTCGGCATTCGAAGATGTATACGCGTAAAAGCCTTTGCTTCCGGTACCCAGCATGTCCAGGTCGATCATCGCGTCGATTTTCCCGGCATCTCCGAATGAACGGTTCAGGAAATACCACGCTCCCGCAAATGTCTGTTCCGATGCGCCGAAGGCAATGAAAAGCACTGAACGTCTGAACATTATGGCGTTCGAATTGATCATCCTCGCCAGTTCCAACATGACGGCAAGTCCGGAAGCATTCCCGTTCGCGCCGTTGAAAATCTGCGTCTGCGGCTTCCCGTCCACAGTCAATATGTTCGTACCGATGTTGTCGAGACGGGCTCCTATGACAATGTATTTGTCGTACATCGCCCTGTCATAACCTTGCACGAAACCTACTACGTTTCTGGAAGTCAGCGTATCGCCGTTTTGCTGCGCGACACCGAACACGTCTCCGTCATCACCGCTCAACAAATCCACGCCATATTCGCGGAACACGTCCCTGACATACGCAGCAGCAGCTTTCTCACCTTCTGAACCAGCCTTACGGCCGCCAAGCTCATCAGACGCGAGGTATGAGACATGTGATTTCAATGTCTTCATGACATCACTGTCACTGAGTTCCGAATATCCTGAAATGACCTGAGCCTCACATGGCATAAAAAACAAGCCGAAGGCCAATGCCAAGAGCAGGGCTCTACTTATTAAACTTCTCATAATCAATTAATTGACTAGCATCCAAACGCCATCCGGGCAAAATGATTCCGCCTTGATCTTTTTCAGGTTGTCATAAGCATTGACAATACTGTCCGCAGGACAGACGCCCACTGCGGTAAAGCCGTTCCTGAAATTTATCAATGTCACCGGATAGCCTGCCTTTTCCACTTTTCCTTTCAGATATTGTGCATTGCCGGTATCCATGAAACAGCCGAGTATCAGGTAGTAACGATGTGTCAGCACCCCTGATTCCAGACCGCCCATCGACTTGGGTTCCAGCATTGTCTCATTCATGCTTTTGAGGGAATCCAGCACGGCAAGTGAATCGGCAAGCTGCTTCTCCACCTTCGCCAATGAATCCATACGTGCGTGATGTTCAGCTTCTTGAACAGCTTCAATGGCAGCCCTGCGTGCTTCAATGTCAGCGGAAGTCGGGCGTCCGGCAAGTTTCCGGAACGCATCGCATCCCGTACACAGAACCGCCGCCGCGCAAAGCAATATGATGAAAAGACGTCTCATAGTACATAAATTCCTACAAATTTAATAAATATAATTATTTTTGTAGCGAGAACATAAAAAATACGCCATGCAGTTAATACAAGACATCAAGACTTTTCTGAAGGAAGTGATTGACATCAGAGCCACTATCGACACACAGAAAGCCGACGAATCCATCAGAGGGAACATTTATTTCAAAGGCCCCAACGTATGGATTCTGGTTTGCGCCATCGTCCTCGCTTCCGTCGGACTCAATGTGAATTCCACTGCCGTCATCATCGGTGCAATGCTGGTGTCCCCTCTCATGGGACCTATCTTCGGAATCGGTCTCGGACTCGGAATTGATGATGCCGACCTCATAAAGGCCGCGCTCAAGAACTTGGCTACCATGGTGATTATAAGCCTCTTGGCCGCATCATTGTATTTCCTGCTCACCCCATTGAAACTTGCCAACCCGACTGAGCTGATGTCCAGGACCAACCCGACAATCTACGATGTGATGATAGCATTGTTCGGCGGTCTGGCAGGCATTTTCGAGATGAGCCGCAAGGAAAAGGGAACGGTCATTTCCGGCGTCGCTATTGCTACCGCATTGATGCCTCCTCTCTGTACTGCAGGTTACGGCGTGGCATCAGGAAGCCTGTTCATATTCCTCGGTGCATTGTATCTGTTCTTCATAAACTGCATCTTCATCATCCTGGCCACATATTTGATGGTCAAGTACTTGCACTTCCATGAAATCGAGATTCCGGACAAGGTGAAGGCAAAGAGGACGAAAACATGGATAACTGTCGTGGTGATTCTGGTGATTGCGCCGAGCATCTGGTCCGCATTTACGATGATCCGCGAGAACAAGTTCAACATCAACGTCGAAAATTTCGTGGCTGAGAACAAGAATCTCGAAACCGGATATATTTACGACCACAAAATCAGCTACCGTAAAGGCTGCAGCGTAGAATTGTTCATTGCGGGAGAGCCCCTCACCGCCAGCGAAAAGTCCAGACTCATCGAGTCCGCGGCAAGACATAAGATCAATAAGAATCAGCTGAAGTTCTCTGAAAGGGCGATGTACGAGTCCGACAAGGCATCTGAAAAGATAATGAAGGGCATCTACGAGCGTACCGATTCCGAGATTGCAAAACGTGAAGCCAGGATCAAGGAACTGGAAAAAGCACTTGAAAATTATAAACTTGGAGAAATTCCTTTCGAGCAGATTGCCAAGGAAATACACAGCCAATATCCGCAAATCGGAAAAATGTTCATCGCACGTGGCGCAGAGGTAAGATGCGACAGTCTGGCTTCCGCCAAAGGCCTGGTACTCATGACGGAATCCGCCAAACCGCTGCCTGCCGACGACATCCGGAAACTGGAAAGCTGGCTGAAAATCAGGCTCGGCGATTCTACTGCCGTAGTAATCAGCAAGTAAGCATTGCACGTAATGACATTGGTCCGGAACGCATTGAAAATTATTCTCGCAGGAGTCCTCGGAGGCTCTGCGGCATTTCCTCTGCGCGCCCCGGATTTCCGGAATTGTTCCGAAGAAAGGCTGGCGCCCGCGCGTCCGCTGTTCGGGCCAGCGGATACCGTTTCAATGTTCATCATCGGCGATGTGATGCTTCATGAACGGCAGATGTCCTATAGCTACGGGCCTTTCCTTGAGCATGTCAGCGGCCGGATGAAGGCTGCGGACATTACTGTCGCGAACATGGAATTCCCACTCGGCGGCAAGCCGTATTCCGGCTATCCTGCATTTTCCGCGCCCGATGAATATGCCTGCTACATAAACAGTTGCGGAGCCAATGTCTTCCTGGCAGCGAACAACCACATTCTCGACAAAGGTTACACGGGAATTGAACGGACAATTCATGTCTACGACAGCCTGGAGGCCGCAGGCGCCATCAGATATGCGGGCATAAGCGCTGATTCCCTGGACAATGCGGGGCGTTATCCGCTGATTGTCAATGTGCGAGGTGTCCGGATCGCCCTCCTGAATTTCACATACGGGACCAACAATCCCGTGAAACGGGGAAAATGGCCGAAGGTGAATCTCTCCGACACGACCGACATCGCAGAAGCGCTATCGCGGACGAAAGAGCGGAAACCGGATTTCATCGTGGCGCTCCCGCATTGGGGCGAGGAATACGAATTGCGCCATTCCGCCCGCCAGGAAAAACTGGCCAAATGGCTGGTAGCCAAGGGGGTCAATGCCATCGTAGGGACCCATCCTCATGTGGTGCAGGATTCGTCAATGATTGCCGGCGTCCCGGTTTTCTATTCCCGGGGCAACGCCGTGTCGAACATGAGTGCGGCAAACACCCAGCTGGAACTCGCCGTGGAACTGAAGTTCGCACGTTCCACGTCAGGTGACATGTCAATGCTGCCGCCGTCTGTCACTTACCTATGGTGTTCACGTCCAGGCAAATACATGGACAACTACACCACGTTGCCGGTTCAGGATTTCATCGGAAAACGCGAACTTTGGCAGGTTCCTTACGACTATGACAAAATGATGTCCACCTATCACCACGTGAAGGCTGTCACCGGGGTCCGGTAAATATTTTTGCGGAACGGGATTATAGATGTAACTTTGTGGATTGGCCGCTCGGGAAATCCCGTGAACGGCAGGATAAAGATATGAGAAAAGACATTACATTGGAAGCTATGGACCCCATAGAAATTTATGGGGCCGGAAATAAGATACTGACAGAATTCTGCTCCTATTTTCCTGGATTGAAAGTAGTTGCGAGGGGAAATCTGATTATGCTGGACGGAAGCGAGGAGCAGATAGAGCAGTTCAGCACAAAACTGGACGAACTCATCGAGAGGCGCCGTCACAAACTGAATCTTACGAAATTCGATGTGGAGGACATTTTCGACGGGGAGACTTCACCGGACAGTTTCACATTGAACGGAGATGCAGTCATAGTCCACAGCACGGACGGCAAGCCGATAAGGGCGAGGAACAAGAAGCAGCAGGAAATGGTCAAGGCCTACTTCAGCAGCGATCTGGTTTTCGCTGTCGGGCCTGCCGGCACAGGTAAGACATACATCGCTATTGCATTGGCTGTCAGAGCATTGAAAAACAGGGAAATAAAGAGGATCATCCTTACCAGACCGGCCGTGGAAGCCGGGGAACGTCTGGGATTTCTGCCGGGAGACCTGAAGGACAAGCTGGACCCGTACCTGCAGCCGCTTTATGATGCACTCGGGGACATGATTCCGACGAAAAAGCTCCAGGAATTCATCGCGGAAGGCACCATTCAGATAGCGCCGCTGGCCTATATGCGCGGACGTACACTTGACCGTGCATGTGTAATTCTGGATGAGGCACAGAACACGAATCTCGGGCAGCTGAAAATGTTCCTTACCCGTATGGGACCGGATGCCAAATTCATCGTGACAGGTGATGCCAGCCAGGTGGATTTGCCGCACAAGGAGGATTCCGGACTTGTACGTGGTATAAATATGTTGAAAAATATCAAGGGCGTCTCAACAATCTTCTTCACTAACGAAGACATTGTAAGACACCCGCTTGTGACGAAAATCGTCAAGGCTTTCGACAGTGCGGAGACTCCGGAAGCCGAAAAATAAACGCAAAAATATTTGCATATTAGAATCGAATCTTCTAACTTGCATTCCGAAAAATAGAAACGGAACTATGTTTATGATGAACAACAATTCTTGGTGGTGGCGCTCTTACTACTCTGACAGTCGTAGGAGGCTATAGCCGTATGTTGTTCTGAATCATTCAGATAACTCAAGCCCCGCCGCGACTGCGACGGGGCTTTTTTTCGTACAGAATCGTAAAACAACTTAAATTATAAACATTATGGAACAGAAAGTACCTTACAAAATCTACCTCGAAGAAAACGAAATCCCTAAAGCATGGTATAACGTGCGTGCCGACATGAAGAACAAGCCGGCTCCGCTGCTCAACCCTGCGACATTGCAGCCGATGGGCATCGACGACCTGAAGGGCGTATTCTGCGAGGAGCTTTGCAAGCAGGAACTTGACAATGACACTGCATACTTCCCGATTCCGGAGGAAATCAGGGACTTCTATAAAATGTACCGTCCGTCACCGCTCATCCGGGCATATTTCCTCGAAAAGGCATTGGGAACACCGGCTAAAATCTACTATAAGTTCGAAGGAAACAACACTTCCGGAAGCCACAAGCTCAATTCTGCCATTGCGCAGGCTTATTATGCCAAGAAACAGGGGCTCAAAGGCGTGACTACCGAAACAGGAGCTGGACAATGGGGCACGGCATTGAGCATGGCATGTGCATACTTCGGCCTCGATTGTCATGTATTCATGGTCAAATGTTCGTACGAGCAGAAGCCGTTCAGACGCGAAGTCATGCGTACCTACGGGGCACATGTCACGCCGTCTCCAAGCATGGAGACAGAGGTCGGCCGCAAGATTCTGGCGGAGCACCCGGGAACGACCGGCAGTCTGGGATGTGCCATTTCCGAAGCGGTGGAAACTGCTGTCACTCATGACGGGTACAGATATGTTCTCGGCTCCGTCCTGAACCAAGTACTTCTGCACCAATCAATTATCGGTCTTGAAGCAAAAGCGGCGCTCGACAAATACGGCATCACACCGGACATTGTCATAGGCTGTGCCGGAGGCGGTTCGAATCTCGGCGGTCTGATAAGTCCGTTTGTCGGAGAAATGCTGCGCGGCGAGAAACAATACCGCATAATCGCCATAGAGCCTAAATCCTGCCCTAGCTTCACGCGTGGAAAATATGCCTACGATTTCTGCGACACCGGTGAGATTTGCCCGCTCTCTAAAATGTATACTCTTGGCAGTCAGTTCATTCCGTCAGCGAACCACGCAGGCGGTCTCCGCTACCACGGAATGAGCAGCATCCTGTCACAGCTCTATGCCGACGGCTACATGGAGGCCCGTTCCGTCGAGCAGACTTCCGTATTCGGGGCAGCGGAATTGTTTGCCCGCACGGAAGGCACGCTCCCTGCACCTGAAAGCAGCCACGCGATACGTGCAGCCATTGACGAGGCCCTGAAATGCAAGGAAACGGGAGAAGAAAAGACAATTCTTTTCGGTCTCACGGGAACAGGTTATTTCGACCTGAAGGCATATGAGCAGTTCAATGACGGAAAAATGACTGACACCATCCCGACTGACGAGCAGATCAGGGAAAGTCTCAGTCATCTTCCTAAAGTCGACTAGGGCCTACAGGAATGCGATGCGAGCCGGTATGTCTCCAGTGCGGACACTCCATTTATGCTTGCCGGAACCGGTATAGCAATGGAGGGTTCCGCTGGAGACATAATCTTTGGCATCTGTCACATAGATATCTCCGTTTCCCGGATTGACGGTCACCGTATAAGCTTTGGTGATGTCACTTTCAGTACCGTCGGTTATGAAACTGCCGGATTCCAGTTTGCGGGTCTTGGCATTGACAATATTATATGTAGTAGTCAGCGCCCATGTAGGAGGAGTATAAGTATAAGTCGAACCAATTACATAAATCTTGTCTCCGGCCAATGCCATGCTTGAAACCGGCACATTCACAGAGCCGCCAAGCTCATACTTGTCACCTTTCTTGACAAGATAGTTGAGAGTACTGCTGACATCGCTGTAATTACCTATTGATGACACCCAGATGACGCCATCGGCATCCACAAGCATAAGCTCCAGATTTACAGCGACTTTAATATCGTAATCCACTTTCATTGACTTCAAGTCAACGACAGAAATGGTATCGTCATATCCTGCGACACGTCCTCCTGAATTGGCGACATAAGCCTTACCATCCCTGATTACGAGCTGCTCCGGCTGATAGCCTACGGTCACCTGCCCGGTAACCTTATATGTGTCGAGATCAATGCAATACAGTGCTCCTTTCTGAGTTTTGAGAGATTCCTCATCCTTAGCCACGTATGAGGTAACATAGGCATGGTTCCCGTCAAATGCGATGAAGCGGCAGTTAGGAACATCCACCTGAGCCAGGCGCTTCATGGAATATGCATCCATGATTTCGACTTTGTGAGAGCCATTGACGACAACAAAAACCTTCCCCTTGTAAACTTGGACATCATTGCCGGTATCGCCCAGTCCTTTAACGACTTCCGGGTTATACTCCGTGAACACATCCCTGATATAGAAACCGTTATGGAAATTCAGGAAATCCAGCCGGGCCTTGTTGCTGCCCCAGTTGCCCTGATTGACCAGGTAGATTCCGGAAGGTTCGGCCGCTGCATCGACAGCAGCGTCAACGACCTCATAATCAGATGGTTCTCCATTTTCGCCGGGAAGAAATCTCAATGTATCTTCCTTACGGCAACCTGCTGCCGCAACCAATGCGATGGCAAGCACTACCTTGCCGAAATTTTGAAAAATTCTTTTCATAAAAATATTTGTTTAAAGTTCAATGCTGACCGACAATTTGAAATTCGTCTTGGGCATAGGATAATTCAGGACCACCTCATAATCCTGGCCGAAAAGATTATTGATTTCAGCTGTCGCTTTCAATGTCTTCTTATTGATATTCAATGTTTTCTGCAATGACAGGTCGCTGGTATACCAAGGCAGGACATAGTTCCGCCATGTGTTTTCCTTGTGACTGTACCGCTCACCCGTATAGATGAAGGAATAATTCAGCCCCCATCCCTTATAATATATGGAAGCGACGGCGGAACCGCTATGCTTCGGCACATACGGAATCTGATTCTTGTAAAAAGTGTCATCCGGGTCAGTGACATCCACGGCTTTCTGCCACGTATATTGGAGTTTCACGGCAGTTTCCACCGGACCGAAACTGAAAAAGGCATCACAGGAAACGTCCACGCCCTTGATATCCACTGTTCCGAGATTCAGCATCGTCCACCTGAACTGCTGTCCGCCCGGATAGGCTATAATCTTATCCTTCACCTTGTTCCAATATCCGTCAGCGCTCAGGTTCAATTTCCTGAAGGGACCGGCATGGAGATAATTTCCGGAATACGTAAACCCGGCATTGGCCTGCCAAACGGTCTCGGGGCGAAGGGCGGCGCTGGCGGAGTTCGTATAATACAAATCATTGAACGTGGGCATCCTGAACGAGCTTTTGGCGAAAGCCCTCACGAATAAATCATTGTTCTTCAGCACCTTGTATGAGGCATAGAGCGCAGGGGCCGCCTTGCTCCTGCGGGAGTCCGATGAATTTTTGCGCGCCTTGTCATGTATGAAATAGCCCAGCAGGCTTGCCTGCATCTTCAACCTTCCAAGGTCCAATGCAGTGGCGGCAGACACCATCTCCGTGAATCTCACAGGCTGGGGGAACGGCAGATTTCCCGACATGTAGTTGTCGGCGTCGAGATAGTTCCATTTGAAGTCACAAGAAAGGGAGACATCCCAGAAATCAGTGATGCTGAACAAGTTGGCGCATGAAGCAAACAACTCTTTCTGTCTGTACGTATTGCTTACATACAGCCTGCGCATGTCCTTGTCTTCATAGAAGGTATAGTCATAGGCGAACTTGGCATTGAACATGGAGCGCCACCATGGCGTCCAACTGTTGACTGCCCTGCCCTGAACGAACAAGTTATTGTCCCTCATGCGCTCGCCATTTGTAAAGACATTGCTCACGACCGCCCCGGGGATTCCCCTGTCGGAATGATAGTTATAGGCCTTTAGCGTCCAGCTGCCATGTCCCAAAGCCCCATAGAACGCAGCCTCCGTCCGCAAAGCGCATACATCACCATTACGCCTGAATGCTGTGGTGTCATAGGCAAGATTTCCTCGGGAATCATAGCCCCGGCAACGGAATTTATATTTGCCGGAAGCATTGACAAAACCCGCAGATACGCTTCCAGAGACATTGTCAGATATTTTGTATTCCGCTCTGAGAGATGGATTTACAAGATCAAAGGAGCCTCCTTTCAGCGATGCTTTGAGCTTGAACTTTCTGCCGTCATCAAATCTCGGCCTGGAAGTGTTGATATACACGACGCCGGATGCTCCGAACTCTCCGGCCGATTGGAAAATATCACTTTTCTGCCCGTTGTACAGCGATATTTCCGCCACGTCATCGAGCGAGAAACGTCCCAGGTCCACCTGTCCGTTCTGCGCATTGCCGAGTTGTATACCATCGATCAGCACAGCCGTATGGTTGGTCCCCAGGGATCTGACATTCACGGTCTTCAATCCACCGATTCCGCCGTAATCCTTGATCTGGACACCGGAGAAAAAGCGCATTGCGTCAGCGACAGAAAGGGTGTTAAGCCTCTCAAGTTCCTTTCCGCCAAGTGTTTGCGCGGGGATCGTCTCACGGTATCGGGAGCCGGAAGCATATCCCAATACCATCGAACTGTCCAATTGGCGGTTCATTGCCAGACTATCGGCCGGTTCAGCATACGAATTTCCGCTGACGGCAAAAACCGCCAGTGTCACGACAATGATATACTTAAAGATTTTCATCCGGCCAATTAACTGTCAATCAATGTAATACACACCGATTCAGCCACAGTTTCCCTGACTAATGCACAAGAGACCCAGCCAACGCCGCCCGTCCTCCGCAGGCAAGAACCGATGGTACCTTTGAATGCAGGCATTCTGACTCACCTCGTCATTGAGGTCTCACAGTAGCGGGAACTGCCCGGGAATCTCACCCGGTTTCCCCACATTCATTTCCGGCGTCAAATATACATCATCGATAATTATCTGACAAATAAGAAATCGGATAAATCAATTTAGTAATCCTTAAAAACCACAATATAGAAAAAGGGCCGGCCGGTAACCCGGTCAGCCCTTGTCTGAATCAAATTCCAGCTACGGATTATTCAACCTTTCCGGCAGCTGTGATCTTGGAATATTTCTCGTAACCTGCCATGTACTCAGGTGATTCCTCACGGAAACGGTAGTAAGCATTTTTAAGGTACTCAGCAACACCGACTTTCACATTCTCAGCCTTGGTGATTTCGAATGCTTTCTCGAACGGAGCAATACAAGACTTGAGGTCAGCCTCGAACTCTTTCACGAGAGCCATATACTTGGCGTCGTCAAGTTCTTCCTGTGCCTTGGTCTGAACCTCGATAGCCTTGTTATAGAACATTGTACCTTCTCCGATATAACCATACTCATACTCAGGATTGATCTCTGCGCATTTCTCGTAAGCTACGACAGCCTTGTCGAGGTCACCGAGCTGTGCGCGGATATTTCCTTCCACATAGTAGAGAGAAGCATTGTTAGGCTCATTTACCTTAGCCTTGTCGAGCAATTCGAAAAGTCTGTCAGTGCTCTCATTGGCCTTCAGATAGTAGTTGATGAGGCCGATGAGGATGCTCTGGCTCTGTGGGAATTTCTCGAAACCTTCCTCAAGATACTTCTTGGTGTTAAGTGTATCTACGTCAGCGAGTTTAGCGAAAACCTCACCACCTTCGTAGTAGTAACCGAGGTTATAGCATTTTTCGAAGAGGTCCTTTGCCCTTGCATTGTCCTTGCTGGCCCAAGCGGTGAAACCTGCATTGTAGATAGCGCTGGTATCAATCTTGGAAAGCGGTGCAAGTGCCTCTACATCAGCAGCTTTCTCGAAGAGCTTGCTGGCAGCTGACAAATCGCCGAATGTGTACTTGTTGAAAGCCTCGTTCATGTATTTGTCTGCAATCTGCTTGTAAGCCTCCGCGATATCCTTGGCCTTGGTCTGCTTTGCATCGATTTCATAAGCCTTCTGATAAGCATCTGTAGCTTTTTCGAGTGCATCAGCATATACAGGCTTTGTAACCTCGATGATTGCAAGCTGGCCTTTAGCATTGAAGTAGAGGTTCTTGTCAGCATATACGTTCTTTTCGTACTGCTCACCATTGATGGTAACGACCTCTGTAGACTGAGCCTTTTCGGAACCCATCATAAGTGAAAGTTCCGTCTTGCTGGCTCCCGGAATAATGCTTCCGGTAGGAGCGTCATACGCTTTCACATACTCCTGACCGAGTTTGATCCATGTAGCGACCTTGATGGCCTTCTTTTCATTTTTTGCAGCAGCCTCGGCAGCCTCCACAGCCTTCTTGGCATCTGCAGCAGACTTTACCTGTGCATCAGCTACCTGTACTGAGGTAAAAATCGCCAATGCGAGAAGAATTTTTTTCATATCTAATAGAGTTTCAATGTTTTACTTCAATTATTCTTCAGTTTTTCCCGTTTCAGCCGGAGCATCCGGAGCGGTCTCGCCTTCAGCAGGCAATTCTTCTTCATCACTCTTCGCCACTACTGACACTGAAGCGATGGAATCATTGTCCCTGATGTTTATAAGCTTGACTCCCTGGGTATTACGTCCAGCCTGCTTGATATCTGCAACAGCCATTCTGATGATAAGACCGCTCTGGGTAATGATAAGCAGGTCATTCTCCTCTGTAACATTCTTCAGTGCTACAAGTTTTCCGGTCTTGTCAGTAATGTTCATGGTGCGGACACCCTTGCTGCCACGGCTGGTCTTGCGGTATTCCTCGAAATCAGTCCTCTTTCCGAGTCCCTTTTCTCCGATCACAAGCAATGTATGAGCTGCTGCATCCTCTGCCTCAGGTTCATAGCATACCATGCCGATAACATAGTCATCCTCATCAAGATTAATGCCACGGACGCCGGTCGCTGTTCTTCCGAGCGGTCTCGCATCAGTTTCGTCGAACCTTACGCAACGTCCGTTGCGGCTTGCGATGAGTACCTCGGACTTGCCGTCGGTAAGGATTGCTTCGAGAAGTTCGTCGCCCTCACGTACATTGACAGCATTGACACCCTTGGCACGAGGCCTTGAGTATGCTTCGAGCGAAGTCTTCTTGATGATACCTTCCTTGGTGGCAAGGATGATGAAGTGACTGTTTATATATTCCTCATCAGTCAATGTCGGAACATTGATGATGGCCTTGATCTTGTCGTCCGGAATGCTGAGGACGTTCTGGATCGCACGGCCCTTGGATGAACGTGAGCCCTCCGGCACCTCGTAGACCTTCAGCCAGAAGCACTTGCCCTGCTCCGTGAAGAACAGCATCGTACTGTGCATATTGGCCACATACAGATGTTCTATGAAGTCTTCATCCCTCGTAGCGGTTCCCTTCATGCCTACGCCGCCTCTGTTCTGGGTCTTGTATTCTGCAAGAGGAGTCCTCTTGATATATCCGAAATGAGAAATCGTGATGACCTCGTCATCATCGGCATAAAAGTCCTCAGGATTGAACTCTTCTGCGTTAGGTACGATTTTCGACCTTCTTTCATCGCCATATTTGGCCTTGAGCTCCATGGTTTCGTTCTTGATGATTTCCATCTGCATTGCAGGATTTGCAAGAACATCGTTACACCATGCGATGAATTTCTCCAACTCGTCGTACTCTGCCTGGAGCTTCTCCCTTTCGAGTCCGGTGAGCTGACGGAGTCTCATTTCCACGATGGCCGAAGCCTGTGCCTCAGAGAATCCGAATGTGGTCATGAGAGTATTTCTGGCCTCGTCCACAGTCTTGGAAGCACGGATAATCCTGATGATTTCATCGATGACGTCGATCGCCTTGATAAGACCTTCGAGGATATGTGCTCTCTTCTTCGCCTTGTCCAGGTCGAACTTGGTCCTGCGGATAATGACTTCGTGCCTGAAATCCACGAACACTTTCAGGATGTCCTTGAGAGACAATGTCCTAGGACGGCCCTTGACAAGTGCGACATTGTTGATGGCGAAGCTTGACTGGAGTGGGGTGTATTTGAACAAGGTGTTCAGCACGACATTTGAATTGGAGCCCTGCTTTACCCTGAAGATGACTCTCACGCCCTCGCGGGAAGTTTCGTCATTCATGTAGGTGATGCCCTCAATCTTCTTGTCATCAACCATCTGGCCGATCTTTTCGAGCATCTCCTTCTTGTTCACCATGTAAGGAATCTCGGTAACGACAATGGTCTCGCGGCCGTTGTTGTCCACCTCGATTTCCGTCTTCGCACGTACCACTACCTTTCCGCGCCCGGTCTCGTATGCATCCCTGATGCCCTGGATTCCCTGGATTATACCTCCTGTAGGAAAATCAGGACCTTTGATATAATGCATCAGACCGTCAGTGTCGATGTCCGGATTGTCAATGTAGGCGCAGATGGCATCGCAGCATTCGCCGAGATTATGCGGCGCCATGTTGGTGGCCATACCTACGGCAATACCTGCCGATCCGTTCAACAGCAGGAGCGGTGCCTTTGTAGGCAGCACTGTAGGCTCCTGTATCGTATCATCGAAGTTCAGCTGGAAGTCTACGGTATCCTTCTCCATATCGCCGAGGACATCATTGGCAAGCTTTTCCAACTTGGCCTCGGTGTATCGCATGGCAGCGACAGGGTCACCGTCCATGGAACCGAAGTTTCCCTGACCATATACGAGAGGATATCTCTGGTTCCAGTTCTGTGCAAGCCTTGCCATCGCATCATATACGCTGGAGTCGCCATGCGGGTGGAACTTACCCAGTACCTCTCCGACAATTCTCGCTGATTTCTTCGTCTGTCCCGAATAATCCAGGCCCAGACCTTCCATTCCGAACAGCACACGCCTCTGCACAGGCTTCAGGCCATCCCTGGCATCAGGGAGCGCACGGGAAACGATCACGGACATTGAATAGTCAATGTACGCGGACCGCATTTCCTCGTCAATGTTCACCTCCTCGATGATGCCTTTCATTCCTGTCCCCTCTTCCTGCTGTTCAGCAGCGTTCTTGTTCTCCTCATTCATATCCATTTTCTAATGTGTTTTTCTGTTACATATAACATACAAATTTACAATTTTTTTGGCATAGCACCAAAAATGAATGAAAAAGGTCTTAATTTTGCCAGCGGAGAGGCGTCGGCGGATGCACAGCGGCGGAAAATGAAAGGACACGGAATATGGAAATCAAGATATCAGAAGAACTAAACAGCATAATCAATTACGCTCGGGAAGAAGCCATGAGGACAGGCAGTTACGGCATCGGTCCGGACCACCTGTATCTAGGAATCCTCAGGCATCATGACAATGCGGCATGCGGCACGCTCGAGAAGCTCGGAACCGACACGGACTCGATGAAAAGATTCATTGACAGCAGAATTTTCACGAACGAGCACATCCCGTATTCCGAGATGGAGAACATCACCTTCTCCAGGGCGTCACAGAACATCCTCAGCCTTTCGATAATGGAAGCCGCCAAGCTTCGGTGCGGGGAAGCCGCGCCACAGCATCTTCTGCTGGCATTGTGCAGATCCACAGGAAGTTACGGCACCACTTATCTGAGAAACATAGGCATTGACTATAGCAGGATATTGACCTACATGGAGAAGAACGGGCTGCTCGCGACGGACTCCGGACAGAGCGATGACGGGGAGGAAATCAGCGACGGCGGCACGGAGGCGGCAGGCAAGGAGCAGGAGACGGACATCATTTCGGAATTCGGCATTGACCTGACCAAGGCTGCGGCCGAAGGCAAGCTGGATCCGGTCGTCGGCAGGGACAAGGAAATTTCGCGCGTGATCGAGATTCTGGGGCGACGGAAGAAGAACAATCCGATGCTGATCGGCGAGCCGGGCGTGGGCAAATCCGCCATCGTGGAGGGCATTGCAATGAAGATTGCCGACGGCACGATTCCATCGGTATTGAAGAACAAACGCATTGTGTCACTGGACATTGCGTCAGTAGTGGCAGGCACCAAATACAGGGGCGATTTCGAGAAAAGGATCAAGGCGATAATCAAGGCGGCAAGCAACGATCCGAATCTGGTGATGTTCATCGACGAGTTCCACACGATCGTCGGGGCTGGTGGCGGACAGGGCAGCCTGGATGCCGCGAACATGCTGAAACCGGCGCTTGCGAGGGGCGAGTTGCAGTGCATCGGCGCCACCACGATGGACGAGTTCACCAGAATCGTGGAAAAAGACGGGGCTCTGGACAGGAGATTCCAGAAAATCGTCGTGGAACCGGCCGATGTGAAGGAGTCCGTAGCAATACTGGGCAAGTTGAAGACGAATTACGAAAAATTCCACAATGTCATCTATACGGACGCGGCGATTGACGCTTGCGTGAGGCTGACTGACAGATACATACCGGACCAGTTCCTGCCCGACAAGGCCATCGACGCCATGGACGAGGCCGGTTCAATGGTCAGGCTGAAAAGAGGCGCGGGAAAACAGGAGAGCATCGTCAATGAAAATGACATCTCGACCGTCGTCTCGAAAATGACCGGCATCCCGGTGAACAAGGTCGCCGAGTCCGAGGGAAACAGGATAATGAAAATGCGCGAGCGCCTGAGAGGACGCATCATAGGCCAGGACAATGCCATCGACACCATCGTGGGGGCAATCCAGAGAAACAGGGCCGGGCTCAAGGATCCGGGCAGACCGATCGGGTCGTTCATGTTCTTCGGGCCTACCGGTGTCGGCAAGACGGAACTGGCCAAGCGTATCGCCGAGTATCTGTTTGATTCTGAGGATAATATGGTAAGAATCGACATGAGCGAATACATGGAGAAATTCTCCGTTTCGAGACTCATCGGCGCGCCTCCGGGATATGTCGGCTACGAGGAAGGAGGACAGCTTAGCGAAAGGGTCAGACGGAAGCCGTATTGTGTCGTGCTGCTGGATGAAATAGAGAAGGCGCATCCGGATATTTTCAACTTGCTGCTGCAAGTGATGGACGACGGACGTCTCACGGACAGCGAGGGAAGGACGGTAAGTTTCCGGAACACCATCATCATCATGACGTCCAATGTCGGAAGCCGTGACATTCAGGAATATGGAAAGGGCGTGGGTTTCAACACGGCCAGCCGCAATGTGGAAATCAACCGCCAGATGGTTCTGGAAAAAGCTGTAAGAAAGGCTTTTCCGCCGGAGTTCATAAACAGGGTGGACGAACAGGTTTTCTTCAGGGAACTGGATAAAGATGATATCTTCAAGATTGTGGACATCGAGTTTAAAGACCTGAAAGCCAGGGCAGAGGAAGCGGGCTACAAGCTTACGGTGACTCCGGCCGCGAAGAAGTTCGTGGCAGAAGCGGGTTTCGACCCGAGCTACGGCGCAAGACCGCTGAAGCGCGCAATGATGAGGTACATCGAAGACCCGGTATCGGAATTCATCATAGCCGACAGGGTCAATGGCAGTGACAATCAATCCCTTACAGCCATAAAAGTCGGATTGTCCGCCGACAAGTTCAAGACGGAAGTAACGAAGGCTCCGGTTTCGGGAGCCGGTAAAAAATAGAGTTTTTATGACAAAATTGGTAATATTCGACCTTGACGGTACATTGCTGAATACTGTCGAGGATTTGGGACATGCGACAAACCACGCATTGAGAGAATGCGGATTTCCGGAGAGGCCTATCAATGATTATTATACATTGTGCGGACGCGGAATATATAACCTGTTCCGTGGCGCGGTGCCTGAGGGACAGGACAATGAGGCCGTAATAAACAGGATGGCGGAGCTTTTCCTCGCCTATTATGACGCGCACATGTGCGACTGCACCGTCCCTTATCCGGGCATCACGGAAATGCTGCATAAAATCAGCGCGGCAGGTGTGATACCGGCATTGGCCTCCAACAAGTATCAGGAGGGCGCGGAGAAGCTCATCAAGCATTTCTTCGGCGACATCGGATTCCTGAAAATCTTGGGCCAGCGGGAAGGACAGCCTATCAAGCCGGACCCGGCAATCGTCCACCAGATCATGGCGGAAAGACCTGACTTCCAATTGGATGAAGTAATGTACGTGGGTGATTCCGACGTAGATATGAAGACCGGGGCCAATGCTGCCGTACGTACGGTAGGCGTAACCTGGGGCTTCCGTTCCAGGGAGGAACTTGAGGCAGGCAAGCCGTGGAAAATCGCCGACAATGCCGAGGAGCTGGCAGAATTCATCTTGCAAAACGATTAAAAAAGTGCTATATTAGCATTTTCAGTAAATTTTAGGCCGCCGCTTATCTCGGCGACCCCAAAGCGGCCAGGCGCATTGAAACCCTTTAAATTGACGTTGCAAGGACCTGGATATCCTCGCAGAAAGATATTTATTATGGCTAGAATACCAGAATCTGAGTTAATTATCAATGATGACGGATCAGTTTTCCACATTCACCTCAAACCGGAAGAGCTTGCAGACAAGGTGATTCTCGTAGGTGACCCGGGCCGCGTGGATATGGTCGGAGAATTTCTTGAGGAGAAGGAGTTCAGACATGCTTCAAGAGAGTTCGTTTCCATCACCGGAAAGTACCATGGAGAGCGCATTACCGTTCTTTCCACAGGTATCGGAACGGACAACATTGACATTGTCCTGACCGAACTTGACGCTCTTGCGAATGTTGATTTCAAGACCAGGGAGGTAAAGCCGGAGCACAGGACATTGACAATCCTGCGAATCGGCACGAGCGGCGCCATCCAGCCGGACATTCCGATCGGTTCATTCATTTTCTCGGAGATTTCAGTAGGTTGTGACGGTCTCCTCAACTGGTACGCAGACCGCGACAAGGTCAATATTTCCGAGATGGAGGATGCTTTCAAGGTGCACACACGCTGGAACAGCTACCTAGGTTCTCCATATTTCGTAAAGGCCGGAGACAAGCTCATCGAGGCTTTCAAGGATTGCACAGTAAGAGGCGTAACCATTTCAGCACAAGGTTTCTACGGTCCTCAGGGACGTGTCGTGAGATTGCCGTTGGCAATGCCTGACATGCTGGAGAGATTCGAGTCTTTCCGCTTCGGCGACTACCGCATCACGAACTTCGAGATGGAGAGTTCTGCCGTCACAGGTCTGTCAGCTCATCTCGGACACCAGGCCGGAACAGTATGCTGCGCCATCGCCAACAGGTATCTCCAGAACAGCAATCCTGACTACAAGCCGATGGTCCGCAAGCTGGTAGAGCTCGCCCTCGGCAAGATGGCAGCCATCAAATAGCTTGCCAGTAGGCGCCGTGGAGCGCAACGGCATAGCAATCAATAAATTAGCCACTTTCAGAGTTCAAGAAACTGCGACTCTGAAAATGGCTAATCATATGAGCAGTAGCGACTTACGCGCCACGCGACTTATTCCTTCGGGATCAGCGCGAAAGTAAGTTCGCCCTTGCAGCAGAGCTTGCCTCCGACTTCCAATTTTGCTGAGCAGAAATAGAGTGAACCTCTTTGTTCGATCAGGCGGGCAGTAATTTCGCATACATCGCCTGGCTTTACAGGGTTCTTGAAACGGACCTTGTCAAGACCTGCGTAGAGCGTGAGATGACCCGGGATGTCGTCTTTTACCAGGATGGCGCAGCTCTGGGCCATGATCTCGCACTGGATAACTCCAGGAACGATAGGATTCCCCGGGAAGTGCCCTCTTGTAAAGAACTCATCCTCCTTGATGGTGTATTTGCAATGCGCTACACCATTCTCATCGATTTCAGCCTCATCCACCAGAAGCATCGGCTCCCTATGTGGAAGGAATTTTTTTATGTCTTCTTTATTCATTTTATTCAGGTTTTAGTAACATTTAAAGCGACTATTCTTCGTATTTTCTGAATGCTATGCAGGCATTGTGTCCGCCGAAGCCGAGAGAATCGGAAATACCGAGTGTAAGGTCGGTCTTGACAGCGGTATTAGGTGTGTAGTCAAGATCGCACTCTGGATCCGGTGTATCCAGGTTGATTGTCGGAGGAATGATTCCGTTGTTGAGTGCAAGAATCGTGGTGATAGCCTCTGCTGCACCCGCTGCACCGAACATGTGTCCTGTCATACACTTGATGGAACTGATATGAGCCTTGTAAGCGTAGTCTCCGAGAGCAATCTTATATGCCTTGGTCTCCGCAACGTCGTTCAACTTGGTACCTGTTCCATGAGCATTGATATAAAGCTTGTCAGTATCCTTGTTGAAACCGGCCTCTTCGAGAGCAAGCTCGATACACTTGGCCTGGGTGATTCCGTCAGGCCTAGGCGCGGTTGCATGGTGTGCGTCACAAGTATTGCCGTAACCTACGATTTCAGCGTAAATCTTGGCCCCACGTGCTTTGGCATGCTCAAGTTCCTCAAGTACGAGAATTCCGGCGCCGTCACCCATTACGAAACCTGCACGGTTTGCATTGAACGGAAGAGACGCGTATTTAGGGTTCTCGGCACGTGAAAGCGCCTTGGCATTGGCGAAGCCTGCGATTCCGAGAGGAATTGTCGCATTCTCGCAACCTCCCGTGATGATCGCGTCAGCGTAGCCGTGGCGGATTGCGCGGAGCGCTTCACCGATGTTGTTAGTAGATGTGGCACAAGCCGTTACGACATCGATGCAAGGTCCCTGTGCGTGGTTCTTGATCGCGATATGTCCAGCAGCGATGTTGGAAATCATTGTAGGAATGAAAAGCGGAGAAATCCACTGGCCTGAAGGGTCCTCGATCATCTTCGCAGTCTCGCGGTACTGAATTTCAAATCCGCCGATTCCGGAACCGACATAAACACCGAGCCTGAAAGGGTCAATGTTCTGTCCTTCGCCCTCGGCGATCAGACCGGCCTGGTTCATAGCCTCGTATGCCGCAGCTACACCATATTGTGTAAAGAGGTCCTGTTTCCTGCTGAAACCTTTGTCCATTCCGTAATTCTCCGGATGGAAATCCTTGACCTTTCCTGCGATTCTTACAGGAAGATTTTCTGTCGGAAACTCCTGGATATAATCTATACCGCAAACGCCGTTCACGAGATTGTTCCAGAATGTCGGCACGTCATTTCCGATTGGGGAAATGACACCCATTCCTGTTACTACTACTCTTTTTGCCATATTATTTTATTTTTTATTCAAGGTTTTATTAACCTACTATAAGTGATGGAGCGTTTTTAAGCAACTTCTCAGCGCCGCCCATGATATCTTCAACTATATCTTTTGCACTTTCCTTCTTCTTGATCATGCCGGCAACCTCACCTGCCAGGTAGCTTCCCATGTTGTCTCCGTCGAAAACAGCCTTACGCATTGCACCCTTGCCGAAATCCAGCACTTCCTCCTTAGGCACAGCCGGATCGTACTCCATCTTGAAGAACTTCTTGGAGAACGGAGTCTTGAGGCAGCGGACTGCATCTCCCATCGACTTGCCGGTCACTATTGTGCTGACATCAGAAGCTTTCAGCAGTTTCTCCTTGTAGTTTTCATGGATGAGACATTCGTCTGCAATCAGGAAACGGGTTCCCACCTGCACGCCTACTGCACCGAGCATGAAAGCCGCAGCAGCGCCGCGACCATCGAAGATTCCGCCGGCAGCAAGCACCGGAATATCCAGCGCGTCAATGATTTGAGGCACAAGCGCCATAGTGTGGTTGTCTCCTACGTGTCCGCCGGACTCTGCGCCCTCAGCTACAACAGCTGTCGCTCCGAGTTCCTGCATTTTCAATGCATATGCAACAGATGCCACGACAGGGATGACCTTGATTCCGGCAGCCTTCCATTTCTCCATGTAGGCAGCCGGCGAACCGGCACCCGTGGTGACGATTTTTACACCTTCCTCGATAATCATATCAGCCACTTCACCTGCATTAGGCGCTGCAAGCATGATATTGACACCGAAAGGTTTGTCCGTGAGTTCACGACATTTTCTGATTTCATTGCGAACGGCTTCCGTTCCGAAATTGATTGAAGAAATGAGGCCGAGACCGCCGGCATTGGAAACAGCTGCAGCCAGATTGGCGTCAGCAATCCAAGCCATTCCTCCCTGGAATAATGGATATTTTATTCCGAGAATATCACAAATAATACTTTTAATCATAGTAATATGTTGTTGTTCAATCTGCAAATATAATAATTTTTACCATTCAAGTACCGCCGCGCCCGACAGCAGACCTGCACCAAACGCACTGAAGACTAGAATATCTCCCTTTTGGAACATTCCTTTACGATTACACTCATCCAGAAGAATCAGGCATGATGCGGAAGAAGAGTTTCCATGGTCAGTGATATTGACAGGGAATTTTTCGTCCGGTTCATTCAGATATTTCTTGATGGCATCGATGATGCGCTGGTTCGCCTGGTGTACCATGTAATAGCTGACATCGTCCTTGGAAAGACCGAGTTCGCGCAACAGTGACTCCACTTCCGTAGTGGAAGCATTGACCGCGAACTTGAAGACCTCTTTTCCCTTCATCTGGAGAGGCGCCTCGGTCTCCTCCTTGGTTATATAAGGAGTAGGCATCAGTTTGCGCTTCTGCCAAATCTTGTCCGATGCCGGCTGTGAGTGAAGTCGGATGCCTTTCATGTTGTCCCCCTCTGTAAATACGGCAGCACCGGCTCCGTCACCGAAAAGCACGCATGTCGCCCTGTCAGTCCAATCCGTCATCCTCGTCGGCTCTTCCGCACAGACGATAAGCACGTTCTTGACTTTTTTCGCAAGAAAATGACATTCGGCAATGTCCATGGCATAGATGAATCCAGGGCATGCGCAATTGATGTCGACACAAGGACATGCAAGTCCGATTTCTTCCGCGATTATACAGCTCAATCCCGGCGTGATATATTCGTTGATTACGTTCGAGCAGATGAAATAGTCGATGTCTTCCGGTTTGAGTCCGGCCATTTCCAATGCTTTCAACGCTGCCTGCGCCCCCAAATCTTTAAGTTCCTCGTCGCTGATCACGTGCCTGGTGTGAATTCCGGTTCTCGGGACAATCCATTCGTCGCTGGTGTCCAGAAATTCAGAAAGCATCGCGTTCGTCACGACCTTTTTCGGAAGAGCGCTTCCGGTTCCGATAAGTTTCATAATAATTCAGTTCAATGTTCAAGTACATTTTTTGTCGTCGGAGAATACCCATACGACACTCGCGCGGCAAAGATACCCCTTAATAATGCGTCCGGAAAAATTATGTGGTGAACTCGCCGCACTTCTGGCCTATATTTGGCGAGATTGCTCCATAAGTGGCGAATTTGTTCTACTTTTGGCGCATTTCGCATTAATTATTATATTTGTCTTGATAAAAAATGTAGAAACATGTCAGAAAAATATAAGTTGCCGAGCTATTTCCGACAGAAGTATCAGCTGATAGCTACTGTCACATTTACCGCATTTTTCTCGCTGGTGTTCATGCTCGTCAGCATACCGTTTTCACACAATGTCTGGTTCGAGATAGGCGCATCCAAGGCATTCCTGTTCACAGCCGCATTCTTCGTGATAGGCTTGTTTATAATCATTCTCAGCAAGCGGCTCATGTATGCCACCAGGATGGAAAGCATGAACTACCTGCAATATGTGGTTTGGAATTTGGTGGAGGTCATCGTAATCAGCCTCCTCTACACATTTTTCTCGATAAAGGGCGATGATCTCGGAATCATTTGTCTGCAAGACAGGTCCTTCGCGCACATCTTCCTGAATGCATCCCTGTATTGCTTCGTGTCGCTGGTCATACCTTATATAATAGCGGGAATGTATTTCGCCATCATTGACAAGAACAATACCATCCGGCTGATGAATTATGCCAATGTCGTTTCCGACGAGCCGATACTTCCGAAAGATGAGCAGAAGATAACATTGTTCGACAACAGCGGTGTGCTGAAATTGTCATTGCGTCTGTCCTGCCTGTATTATATTGAGTCTGATGACAATTATATAATTGTGTGGTACACCGACAGCAAGGGGGAACTACAGAAATACATGCTCCGTTGCCGTCTGAAGACTGTCGAAGAGAGTTTTATGGGCAGCAGCCTGATACGCTGTCACCGCAAATACATTGTCAATATGGACAAGGTGAAAGTGCTGAGAAAAGAAAAAGACGGGTACGAACTGAACTTGGACAATGATGTTATCCCGCCGATCGCCGTTACCCGTACTTATGTCGAAAATGTCCTTAAATATCTGAAGAAAGATCCGGACAGCTTGCCGGCGAACCAGGATTAGGAACGTCTTTTCCTGTTCTTCTTGTCAGTCCTGAGCCTGTAAGTGCTTTCCACCAGCAGTTGGTCAGCGAGAATTCCTCTTGCAGCAAGGGCGTCGAGAATTACACAGACCAGAGGGAAAACGACATTGATCTTATATATCAGTCTGCTTCCGTCGCTGCCCGCATGGAGGTTCACGAAGAACTCGATGGCAAGCCAGATCTGGAAGCCGAGGGTTACGAGTCCCGAAAGAACCGCTGTCCTGTATTGGAATACTCTGAACTTGTAAGTGGTGAGAGCCAATACGTCAAGCAGCAGAATCACTATGATGAGTATTGCGTACGGAATGTAGGACAAATACTTGAATGTCTCGATTGTGGTGCCGTCTGCACCTGGTACAGTAGCTTTTACGCTGAAAAGCATAACCGCCATGAGAATGGTGGAAATCGCAAGATATAGGGTTTGTATTCTCTGCCACATGATTTCAATGTTTTTTGTAAAGGACTGCAAATATAGGGAAAAATCATCTAACTTTGGAAAAATTGCTTCTCGTATATGGAAAAAGAAAGAGGAGTCGACAGATTGTCGCGTTATATAATATATGGTGCAGTTTCGGCTGTGGTACTGACGGCGTGCTGGTATTTCAGGAGCGTCATCATCTATATGATATCAGCTGCGGTCATGTCCCTTCTTGGCCGTCCGATCATGCGGATGCTCCGGAAAATCAAGATACGCAAGAAACAAATGCCTGAGGCGTTGCTTGCCGTGATTACCATCTGCATCATACTGATACTGTTCCTGTTCCTGTTTACGCAAGTCATCCCTGTCGTAGCCCGTATCATCCAGAACATTTCGGACAATGTCTCTTCGTCCGGATACTCGCTCCCGGTGGATTCCTTCATGGCCACGGTCAACAGCATAAATGCCTGGTTCATATCGCATTTTCCGCAATTCGGACCTGATTTCCGGATAGAAAACGCCGTAGGGTCATTCATCAGGAAGACATTGGATCTTGGCTCATTGTCCTCGCTCATCGAGTATGTGGCATCGTTCTTCGTGTCCATAGGCGTCGGCATTTTTTCCGTGGTGTTCATTTCGTTCTTCTTCCTGAAGGACCAGATGCTGTTCCGCAAGATTATCGGAGCGCTGGTGCCGGACAAGATTGAAAGCCGCGTAATTGCCGCTATCGGTGACATCGAGCACCTTCTTTCCAGATATTTCGTGGGCCTGATGGTCGAAGTGATGGGCGTGGCGTTGCTCAACTTCCTGTTCATGTGGCTGATAGCCCGTATCGGATTCAGCGCGGCGATAGGAATAGCATTCATAACAGGCATCCTTAACATCATTCCTTATGTCGGTCCGCTTGTGGGAACCGTGCTCGGCACCATTCTGGCTACTGTCTTGAAATTCAGCGCAGTAGGTGTAACTGCACATTTCTGGGGCTTCATAATTCTCCTGATTGTCCTGTTCGAACTGACACAACTGGTGGACAATTTCCTGTTCCAGCCTTATATCTATTCGACCAGCATCAAGGCCAGCCCTCTGGAAATATTCATTGTCCTGCTGATTGCCGGAAATCTCGCGGGCGTCATCGGCATGCTCGTGGCAATTCCGGCCTACACGGTGGTGCGCGTAATCGCCGGACATTTCTTCGCGGACATCAAGGCTATCCGCCGCCTCATCCCTGATTGTGAAAATACTTTAAGTAAAGAATAATATGAACAGGTTGATAAAATCAGTAATTTGCTCAGCAGCAATGATATTGGTGTCAATGTCATTGCAGGCTCGCAACAAATGGGAAGCCAAGGGCGTGGAAATGGCGACCCCGACTTCCACCCATCTTTTCGTGCAGCGCGACTCTGCCCTCTACCTAGATTTCTACAAGGCGGCAGATGGCAGTGTACGTGAAATCGACGGTAAGAAAAAGCCTGCCGTCATTTTCGCTTTCGGAGGCGGATTCATGGGGGGACAGAGGGACAAGACCCATTATCAGCAGTGGATCAAACTCCTGAATGACAATGGTTATCCTGTGTTTTCCATTGATTACCGGCTGGGCCTTAAAGGTGTCAGCGTGAAAGGTGTAAAGATGATAAAGGCTATCCGCCATTCCATCGAAATCGGTGTCGAGGACATGTTCGCAGCCACGTCTTTCATCATTGACAATGCTGACAAGTTCGGCATTGAACCTGACAATCTGGTAATCAGCGGTTCTTCCGCCGGGGCAATCATCTCGCTCCAGTCTGAATACGAGCTTTGCAACCATTCGAAGCTGGCGTCCGTCCTTCCCGACGGGTTCAAGTATGCCGGCGTGATTTCATTTTCCGGTGCAATCTTTTCGACACATGGCCGTGTGAAATATGCCGATGCCCCTGCACCGCAGCTCCTTCTGCATGGAACCGCTGACCGCGTGGTAACCTACAAGTCCATCCGTGTATTCAATCTCGGGCTCTTCGGGTCCTCCAAGATTTCCAGACAGCTGGACAAGTTCGGATATCCTTATACGATAGTTCGTTACAAGAATCACACGCATGATATTGCCGACCTCATGTACTACACTTTCCCGGAGCAGCTCCGTTTCCTTGAAGAATCGGTAATAAAGAGAACAGGCCGTACCGTAGATATCCTCATGGATGACCCGGTCGTGCCTGTCGACAACACTCTCCGTACTCTAGGCGACCTCTACAAGTAGTACGAGGCGGTAAACTTTTTTCAGGACGATACGGCTGGTGTGGTGTGTAAGTTGCTACTGCTCAAATGATTAGCCACTTTCAGAGTCGCGGTTTCTTGAACTCTGAAAGTGGCTAATTTATTGATTGCCAAGCCGTTGCGCTCCACGCACGTGTATCGAATCCTGACTCTACTCGTGTGTGGCGAAGCGTTGTTCGGCAAGTTTTTCGTACTTGGTGCCCGGACGGCCGTAGTTGGCGTATGGGAAGATGGAGATGCCGCCGCGCGGGGTGAAGAGACCGGTAACTTCGATGTATTTGGGATCCATGAGCATAATCAGATCCTTCATGATCTTGTTGACGCAATCTTCGTGAAAGTCGCCGTGGTTACGGAAACTGAAAAGGTAGAGCTTGAGACTTTTGCTCTCAACCATCTTGATATCAGGGATATAGCTGATACGGATTTCAGCGAAGTCAGGCTGTCCGGTGATAGGACAAAGACTCGTAAACTCAGGACAGTTGAAGCGTACCCAGTAGTCGTTCCCCTGATGCTTGTTCACGAAGGTCTCCAGGACTTCCGGAGCGTAGTCCATCTTATAATCTGTCTTGTGACCAAGGGAGTGCAATCCCTCCTGTTCTCTTTCTGAATTTTTCATTATCAAAAACTAAATATCCGACAGGCGGAAGGGGTTGTATGAAATATTCTCGTCGAAGGTGTCGATGCCTTCGATGCGTTTGAGGGCTTTCACTACCTGGATGGTGACAGGGAGGATGACGATTTCGTAGCAGACCTTGAAAGTCACCTGCGCGGCCAACATCATTGCCAGAGACTTGACATCGGCGCCCCAGAACACTATCGGCATGAAAATCAATGAATCAAGCAGTTCGCCGGCCACAGAAGAAATGATGGCACGGCCGGAAAAGCCCCTGCCATTGGTGGCGACTTTCATCTTGCTCATCACGAAAGCATTCAACGTGGAACCTGCAAGGAATGCAAGCAAGGATGCGAAAGCTACGCGAGGTGCCATGCTGAACACATAATCGAAGTGCTCGCCGCCGTCCCAGAAGGATGCAGCCGGGAGCCATGACACCAGTTGTCCCATGATTGCAACGAAAAAGTTCATGGCGAAAGCGGTCCAGATGACCAGTCTCGCCTTGCGGTAACCCCAGACTTCTGCGAAACAATCATTGAGAATGTAAGAAATCGGGAAAATGATTACCGCGCCCGGCAACGTGATGTTGCCCATGGCGAATACTTTGGTTGCGAAAAGATTTGATGCTATCAGGCAGACAATAAAGAGTACAGCCATCAGCATGAACACAATTGATACTTTTTTGTTCATTGTTCTTGTTTTTTAAGTGGTTTCCTAGAATACACTAGGCGAAGCCGACCTATTAGTCGGCTTCGCACATATAAGTATTTTATTTATTCTTCTTCGCCGGCAGCTTTGAGACGTTCGGCGTTTTCGGCTATCTGGAGCTGGTCGATGCACTCCTGGATATCTCCGTCCATGAAGGCAGGGAGATTGTACATTGACCAGTTGATACGGTGGTCGGTCACGCGGGACTGCGGATAATTGTAGGTGCGGATCTTTGCAGAACGGTCACCTGTCGACACCATGGTCTTACGCTTGGCAGCGATACCGTCGAGGTACTTCTGGTGCTCCATGTTGTACAGACGCGTACGAAGCTCTTCGAGAGCACGGTCCAAGTTCTTCAACTGAGAACGCTCCTCCTGGCACTGAACCACGATTCCGGACGGAATATGGGTCAGACGGACTGCGGAATAAGTCGTGTTCACACCCTGTCCTCCAGGACCTGAAGAACAGAAGGTATCCTTGCGGATATCATTCATATCCAGGTCAATATCGAACTCGTCAGCCTCCGGGAACACAGCCACGGAAGCGGCGGACGTCTGGATTCTGCCCTGGGTCTCAGTCTGAGGGACACGCTGTACACGATGCACTCCGGACTCATACTTCATCGTACCGTAAACACCGTCAGCGCATGACAATTTGAACACAATCTGCTTGAAACCGCCTGAAGTACCCGGAGCCTGATCGGAAATCTCAAGTTTCCAACCCTTGCGCTCTGCATACTTGGAATACATCCTGAAGAGGTCACCGGCGAAAATGGCAGCCTCATCGCCACCGGTACCGCCACGGATCTCGACCATTGCATTCTTGCTGTCGTCAGGATCCGACGGAATCAGAAGCAATTTTATATTCTGCTCCATCTCAGGAAGTTTCGGCTCGATCTCGGCAATCTCCTCCCTGGCCATCTCCTTGAGGTCCTCATCCTTTTCATTCGCCATGATATCCTTGGCGGAAGCCAGTTCATCGACCATCTTCTTATAGTCGAGACCTGCCTTGATAATCGGCTCAAGTTCCTTGTAATCCTTATTCAGCTGCACATACTTCTTCATGTCCGACATCACTGCCGGGTCTGAAAGCTGGTTCTGCAGCGAGGCGAACTTATCCTGAAGGCTAAGCACCTTTTCAAGCAATGTATTTTTCTCTGCCATATATATTAGTTTTCTTTTACAGCGTTTTTACATAACAGCGGCGACGCATGAACAACTCATGCTCATATTTTCCCCAGACATTCACCGCACTGTTTGTCTCTATCTGAGGATTCGAGATGGCAACCCTCGTCCGGGCCTTCTGGTATTTGTCAGACATTGCGCAATGATAGATTGCGCTCACGCCCTTGTTCTGCCACTGCGGCACGGCACCGTTGAGCATCAGGTCCACCGCCTCGTAGTTGTGCATTGCCTTCAGCAAATGATACCAGCCGAACGGGAACAGGTGCCCCTTGGCCTTCTGGAGAGCCTTCGACATGTTAGGAAAAGCTATGCCGAACGCCACAAGCTCATTGTTCTCATCCAGGACAATGCTGCTGACCTTGTCATTGACAAACGGTAACGACACTTTCGCTTCGTGAGCTATCTCCTTCTCTGTGAACGGTATGAAGTTATACACGGCTGCGGCGAAACTTTCATTGTAAACCTTGAAAAAATATTTCACCATCTCCTTGTCCTTCTTCAGCTTGTTCAACGAGCCCTCATGGAGATTGTACCTCTCCTTCAACATGCCGGCAATTCTCGTCATCTTCTCCTGCACGCCCTGACACGCATCCATCTTGTACTGAAGCCAGTCGCACTCCTTCTCATAACCCAATGCCGTTACCAGGTCATTATAATATGCGAAGTTGTAAAGGCAATTGAACGGCGGGATATTCTCAAATCCCTCTACCAACATTCCCTGCTTTCCCAATGTATTGTAATACAGCGGGCCATGCACCTCATTCATACCGTTTTCCCTGGCCCAATCCTCGGCAGTCCCGATAAGAAGTCTTGCGACCTCGATGTCATTGATGGTATCGAACCAGCCGAAGCGGGCTCTTTTCTTGCCATACAGCTCGTTATAACGAGGATTGATCATGGCGCAGATACGCCCGACCACTTTGTCGCCGTCAAGCACCATCCACAACTTGTGACTGCAATAATCCAACGCAGGGTCCTTCGTAAGACTGTACACCTGATCCGAATGAAGAGCAGGCACATACTGCTTGCAATCCTTATACAACTCGTCAGGAAACTTTATGAATCTCTTCAGATTTTTCTTGTCCTTGACCTCAACGATATTATAATTTGCCATAATTCTGGTTTTAGCACATATGCCATCCCCGGCACAGTCTGCAAATTTAACAATAATTGGCGAAAAAATGAAAACGGCTTGCTTTTTGATGCAAGTAATGAAAAAAACAAACAATGACTTCTTTAAGACTACTAGCCATTGCGGCACTCATTGCATTGACAGGATGCGGCACGAAAAAATATTGCAACACAGTAAAAACCGAGGGCGACGACGAGCGCACAATCATTGAAAAGGCAGCCAATGTCATACCTACGCGGCAGCAGATGGAAGCTCTTGACAGAGAGTTCATTGCATTCGTGCACTTCGGGCCGAACACCTTCACCCGCAAGGAATGGGGCGACGGGTTCGAATCTCCCGAGACCTTCGCATTGAAAGAAGCCGACACCGACCAATGGTGCAAGGCGATGAAGGATGCGGGGATGACAATGGTGATTTTCACCGCCAAACATCACGACGGCTTCGTCTTGTGGCAGAGCAGATACACCAGACACGGAATCATGTCCACAGGATTCCGGAACGGGAAAGGCGACATCATGAAAGACCTTTCCGAGTCATGCCGGAAATACGGGCTGAAGCTAGGAGTCTACCTCTCCCCTGCCGACCTCTACCAAATCGAGAGCCCCGACGGCCTCTACGGCAACCTCAGCAAACCGTCGTTCAGAACCATACCGCGAGAAATCGAAGGACGCCCGTTCGCGAACAAGACGACTTTCCGGTTCAATGTCGATGATTACAATGAGTATTACCTGAACCAACTTTTCGAACTGCTCACGGAATACGGGCCGATTTATGAAATCTGGCTGGACGGCGCACATCCTAAACAGAAAGGAGGACAGACCTATAATTATAAGGCTTGGAAGGAACTCATCCACACATTGGCCCCGGAAGCCAACATTTTCGGGCGCGAAGACATCCGCTGGTGCGGGAATGAAGCAGGCAGGACCAGAGACACTGAATTCAATGTCGTTCCATACATGGAAAACCCTGACACCCTTTCGCAGTTCAAAGACATGATGGCAAATCCGCTTGCCGGACGCGAGGAGCTGTATCAGAGCAAATGGCTTCATTATCAGCCGACTGAAGTGAACACATCCATAAGAGACGGATGGTTCTACAGGGACGACGACCAGATGACAAGGAGCGCGGACAACGTTTTCGACATCTACGAGCGCAGCGTCGGCGGCAATGCCATCTTCCTCCTCAACATCCCTCCGAACCGCGAAGGACGCTTCGCACAAAAAGACGTGGAAGTCCTCGAAGAGACAGGACGCAGAATCAGATCCACCTATGGCAATAACCTTCTTGCCGACGCCACGGGAGCACGCGAACTGCTTGACAATGACAATGATACATATATCTCTCTCGAAGACGGCGACAATTTCATAATCACGCTTCCGGAGAAACGGACAATCAACCGCATTGTCCTTCAGGAAGCAATCGCGACCATAGGAGAGCGCGCAGAAATGTTCGCCGTCGACGCATTGCAGAACGGCGAATGGCACGAAATCGCCGCGTCAACCAACATCGGCCACAAGAGGATTCTACGTTTCAATGACATTGAAACAAATGGCCTCAGATTCCGTCTCATCGGCTCCAGGGCTCCGGTGGCAATCAGCGGAATTTCAGCACATTATTCGCAATGGGCGCCGTTCAACGGGCTGGCATTCAGGGCTCCGCAGATGCTGGAATATGATGCGACAGCATGGAAAAACGATGGACAGTACCATGAAATCGACCTAGGCAAAGCATTGTGGCTCAATGGTATCGTATATTCTCCGCAGGGCGTGACCGGCAACATCAAAGGCGAAATCAGCGTGAGCAGCGACGGTATCACGTGGCAGGCCATGTCCAGCTTCGAGTTCGGCAATCTGATCAATGATCCGTCACCGAGATATGTGCATTTCCATAACGGAGTGAATTGCCGCTACATAAAAATAAAGTCCGACGCATCCATAGAAGACAGCATCGGACTATTCTAAAAACAATCAGCGAGCCTTCATGTAGCTCGCTGATTAATTATTTATTCAAGTTTCGCAAGTGCGAAACACCGCTTTTGGAGCCCGCGAGGGCGAGGGTAAGTCCCTTCCCCGAGGGGAGGGATTTAGGGTGAGGGTAACGTGCACATAAAAAGTGCGTTGGGCTTACAGCCTTCGAACGAGAGACAACCCTCAAATTCGCACTAACGTTCAACAAGTTTGACAACTTGCAAACTTTAAATATTGATGAAATGACCATTATCTCCATTTCTTTCTCGATTCTTCTGGCGCTGCTCATAATCGGCACCATCGTTGTCATCATCTTCGACAACGGAGACTCATCGAAAAAAATCGCCTGGCTTCTGATTATCACGATATTGCCGATAGTGGGGCTTCTGCTCTACTTCATGGTCGGCATCAATTTCCGCCATTCGTGGTTTTTCAAGAGGAAGCATCAGAAGTTCATCAAGGTATTCGGAGAGAAGGCCAATGACAAGGTGCTCAAACTGCTTTTCGGGCACGAGAAGGACAATCTCATACGTCGTGATTACAAGACGCTTACCAAACTTCTGGCTTGCGACGGTTCCACATGCGTGACCGATGGTAACGGTCTGGAAATCATCACGTCGGGGCATCGCAAGTTCGAGTTGCTGATGGAGGATCTGCGCAATGCCAAGGAGTCCATCCACATGGAATATTTCTATTTCCGTCAGGACCAGGTCAGCAAGCAGATCAAGGAAATGCTGATGCAGAAGGCTCGTGAAGGGGTGAAGGTCAGGTTCATACACGAGAATATCGCCAATATCGTCATCCGTCCGAAGTATTACAATGAGATGAAAAAGGCGGGTGTCGAGGTGGAGAAGTTCACCAAGCCAAGGTGGCCGCTCGTGAATCTCGTCACGCAGCTGAATTACCGCGACCATCGTAAGATCGTGGTAATCGACGGGCGTATCGGCTATACCGGAGGCATGAATATCAGCGATGACTACTTCGTGAGATGGCGCGACACGCACATGAGAATCACGGGCAATGCCGTGGCAGGATTGCAGTACAGTTTTCTCAATTCCTGGATTACGGCAGATGGTGAGGTGGACAATGATTTCACGAAGTATTTCCCGATGTGCAAGGAGGATGAATCTTCGGAACCGGCAATGGGCACCACGGCAAAAGACATTGAAAATGAGAACATTGATATAGACAACGATACCGAAGGCAATGGTATTGCCGAGGCATTGGCGAAGACTCCGATCCAGAGTTTGGACATGAATTTCAAGCTGAAGGGGAAGGACAAGCTCATCCAGATCGTCCCGGACGAGCCGGAGTCGCGTTGGCCGAACATCCACATGGGTGCGGTCTGGGCCGTCCAGCATGCGAAGAAGTACATTTATATCCAGACGCCGTATTTCGTTCCTCCTGAACCGATGCTGCAAGCGCTTCAGTCTGCGGCACTTAGCGGTGTGGATGTCCGGGTCATGGTGCCGAAAAAGGCGGATCTTTTCTTCATGGGCCCTGCCAACAGGTCGTATTTCACGGAGTGCCTGGAGGCCGGGATAAAGATTTATGAGCGTTCCGGAAGGTTCATCCATTCAAAGACTTTCGTAAGTGACGATTATCTTTCCGAAATCGGTTCCGCAAATATGGATTTCCGCAGCTTCAACCTGGATTATGAGTTGAATGCCTATGTCTACGATGTCACGGCGGCGAAGGTCAACAAGGCCATTTTCCTCAAGGACATGGAGGCGTCACACGAGGTGACCCTGGAGGACTGGATGGCCCGGCCATGGTACCAGCAGTTCGGCCAGAAGGTCATCAGGCTTTTCGCGGCGCTGCTGTAGGGTTCGTGTCACGTCCCGATGTCGCATCGATCTCGGACATGTTTGCATTCACCACATAGCCTTGACTTCTCACGTGCGTAAAAACGGCTGATTCACTCACGTCAGCACTGTTTTCGGGCATGACGTGCGCGGAAAACGTTTTATCGCGCACGTCACCATGGTATTTCCTACTGTCGGCCTTTGCTGTCACGTGGACTTTCGTGAGATACTATTTTACATGACGCCTTTCCGACGGTTACATTCGCGACAAAGCATCTGGCAATTCTCGGCAGTAGTTCGGCCTCCGTCACGCCATGGGGTAATGTGGTCTGCCTCCATCTCACTGATATCCAAAACCTCATCCTTACGTAGACATTCAGGATTGGCACAATGCCCTCCTTGGCGTTCATAGACTTCGCGTTTGGTATTTTCATCGAATGCCCTGAGATCCAGATGATGCTCATCACCATCCAGGACATAGGAATAAATTCCGGATTTTTTCTTGATGTCACTGTCCATCATCAGTTTCTTGATTCTGTTTTCAAGAGCTTCAGTATCAATGATTTCTTTACCATATTTATTGTACAGTTCACCCCAAGGGACGCCCTTCATTTCCTTTCGATATGTCTTGAATGTAGCATTTACCCACTGGATGACGTTAGTAAAATAAAGCCTCAACTCATTTGCGTTCGGATCATGCTGGTGCTTACCCATATACGTTTCAATGTTTCCATGAGAAATCCAACGGATGGTAGTTTCAAGGAAATCTTGACGGATGGGAGATCCATTGAGATATCGGCTTCCTATGCCATATGCCGCACAACCGCTCTTACTGAAATAACGTTTGGCATCTGCCAGCCACGGGCCACAATAAACGGCATTGCGCAGTTCGTGATCCATCAATTTAGCCCCGGCGATATTGATTGTCTTGAACCATTGCAATTTTTCGCTATCAGCACCTGTGCAGATGTAAATCATTAGTTCATAATCCAATATACGATCTTGTTCATCATTTGTAAGATTGCAGAAAGACTTGAAGGCAAAACTGAAATCATTGTTCACATACTGGCATAGAGAAATCGTGCGCTGTTGTCCGTCAATAACTTCGAATGTTCCGTCTTCTCTGGTGGCCCAATACATGACGTTGAGCGGAAACCCTTTCATGACGGTGTCAATGACTGCTGCTCTCTGTTTGTCATCATAAACGAATTCTCTCTGATAAGGAGGTCGGATATCCAGTTTGCCGGAATATCCCTTCACTCCGCCTTCCTCATGGTCAATGTAACCCGCGGTGAGTTCCCTGACGGTTATATTCTTCAATGTTATATTCATGGTGAGGTGTGTTTGGTTATTTACATCTACGTATCAAGATTCTGAAATATGGGCATTTTCCATTAACTGATAGGTCCTTACCATCATCACCCTTTCGGAACTTTATAATCTCGAATTGTTCCGGATTATATTTATACAAAAAAGTGATAGGAACACCCATTACCCCGTCATAATCACATGGTATTTCATCTGTCTTGCTAACTTCGATTGCCCTATAATTATCATATTCAGGATATTCTTCCGGAGTATACTTCTTGTAAAGAATCAAGTCCTCATGGCGCTTGGAGATATCAAGATTCGTAAACCATGTCACCCCGGAGACGCGAATCATACCAGCCTTATGATCCCCAGCTGTAGCAACATCTTCATATTTGGAAATGAAATGCCCCGCACCGCCTTTGAATCCAAAGCCCAACCAAATTTTGTTTTCCTTAATGAGCGGAAATATTTCTTTATATGTTATGGCATTTTGGTGACCAATGATTATGAACTTCTTGTCATACTTAATGAGCTGAGCCACATACTCTCTGAACAAACTGAATGGAGGATTGGTGACGACTATATCCGCCTGTTTGAGCAATTCTATACATTCCTGACTACGAAAATCGCCATCTTCTTCGAGATTATGAATTCCTATTTCCTCCGGACTAGGAATCCTGTCTCCATCTTTGTCCCCATTATACTCAAGATAAATCGCCGATTCACAGTCATTCATGCTCAAAATGTTCATATCCTGACTCTTATAGCATGTCGTGATCAGTTTCTTTAGTCCAAGATATTCGAAATTGTACGAAAAATAATGAAAGAAATTGCTTACACGTGGATCGTCGCAGTTGCACAAGACAGTCTTGCCTTTAAAATGCGACTTGTAATGACGTAATTCATTTTCAATGTCCGACAGCTGTGTGTAGAACTCGTCCTTTTTCGCCTTGTTGGCAGCATGGAGATTCTCGTTATTTGCCATATTGACTGATAGTTACAGCATTACTATCAGTCGCTCCAGCGCAACAAGAAGGGCGTGAGCTTCTTATTGCGTTCTGCCGGGTAGCCTCGCAAGCAACCCTCTAACTCAAATAAGATACCCACACCCGAAAGGGCGCGAGCATGCTATATTCTGAGTTATGGGGCAGCGCAAATGCGATGCTCCAGCTAATATTTCAGCGTCAATTATTGCTTTAAAAGTTTGCGAGGCTTTAGCAGAACGCGAAATAATAGCAAATGCTTCGTTATAAAAATTATGTCTTGCTACGCGGAATCTTCCGCATACACAAATATAAGTCTTTTTTATGAATGTCCCACATGACACTTTCTGTAAACTGAACAAGTTGGCAGGCCTAAATTTAGTTAAATAACCATATATCAATAAGTTGCAAAAATATTTGCCTGCCAAGTCTCATGAAAAAACATGGGACTTGGCAGGGGGCGATTGCGCATAAAGTAGAGCTATACGATTGTGACACAGCAGGTTATACAATTACCTGCAAGCATCCATGCCGGCCAAGTGGTTCAGAAAAAACGGAGAGGCGGAAGCGGAGGATGCACTTATACTGAGAGATGGAAGCGGGCGTGCACTCACGCGTGGAGGCATAGGCATAAAAACGGCGGAGGCAGGGGTCTGAATAACATTCACGCGTGGAGGTGGAAGAGGCGGCGGTAGATAGCCAGGAGGTAGCGGCGGAGAGGGATGCGGTGCCAGATGCGGGCCTTCAGGAGGTTCAGGCGGGTGTAGGGATTTATGGGAATGCGGCCCTTCTTGAGGATGGTCACTACGCGGCCGAAGATGTCGGAAGTGGGACAATGTTCACGGCAGATGGCGCCATCGCCTTGCATAACAGCCTGGTCACCATCCAATTGGATAATGCGATGGAGAATGTATCGCCCGGCGACACGGAAAAGTACGATGTCTCCTACGGCCAGAGGGCGGGCATCGGCCAGGGGTTCCAGTTCCACGGAATCCCGGTCCCCACGTATGAAGGGGAGCATGCTCACGCCCTTGACGTGGATGGTTACATTCTTGCCTTCGCGGAGGATCCGGAGGACTTCCGCAAAAAATATGTCATTGCTGATAACTACTTTCTCCATAACTGTCTGCCGGTCTATCTCCCGGACTATAATACAAAGTTACGAAAAATTCAGTACCTTTGTTTTTCTGCGAGGCAGGAGACACCTGCACGGCGGACAAATGACCATTCTGAAACTAAGAACATGAAAATCAAGGACGGCTTCGTATTGCGCGAAATCTGCGGAGAAAAAATCATCTCCGGAGAAGGACTGAACCAGGTAAATTTCAGTAAATTCATAAGGCTCAATGACTCTGCGGCATTTCTGCTGAAGAAGGTTGAACATGAAGACTTTACGGCAGAGACATTGGCAAAGTTGCTCTGTGAGGAATATGAAATTTCAGAGGAAATCGCGGCCAAAGACGCCGAGGCTCTCTGCAATAGTCTGGTAGAAGCAGGAATAGTCGAAGAATAATGAGTGAGGTAAAGCATTTCCGGACAGGCGGATTGCACTTCAGTGTCGAACTGGATGCACCCTGGCATTTCATGGAATATACAGCACCGGTAGCGGAGCGCATACAGAAAGCGGCTGCCGGAGAAGTGCCGGACCTGCTGCCCACCAGAGCGGGAGATGAAATTCCGGCACGGACACTCGTGAAAAGCCGAAGCGAATTGCCGGTGAATTTCAATGCACATACATTGGATTTCTCTCAATATGAGCCATTTGCGGCAGCGCCGTCCGATGAAGAAATGCTGAGATTCAAGGTAGCTGGAGACACACCTGAATGGGCTGCGGACATCAGCGACGCGGAACTCATAATGGACGTGTCGAACATTGATCCCGGATATAAAATCTATAGACGCGGGGGCGACACCATATTCGAATTCCTGAAAACAAACGGCGTGCGGAGCGGATTTCTGAAAGTGCCGGAGAACTGCCGCGTCTGCGAATTCACGGCAGAGGCAGGAACCAGGCCATACGCTGCAATGTCATTGATAGACTTCGCATTGCGCATCGCATGCACCTATATCTCATCACGTTACGGCGCATTGATGATACACTCCTCGGTCGTCAGCATTGACGGTAAAGCGAACCTTTTCCTGGGCGCGAGCGGAACAGGAAAAAGCACGCACAGCCGACTTTGGCTGGACAATATTCCAGGGGCGGAGCTGGTCAATGACGACAACCCGATTCTCCGCGTCGAAAACGGGCAGGTGTTCGTCTACGGCACGCCTTGGAGCGGCAAGACGCCTTGCTACCGCAATGTGAAAGTACCTGTCGGGGCTATCGTAAAACTCAGCCAGGCACCGCAGAACAGCATCAAACGGCTGAAAGGGCTGGACGCTTACGCTAACATCGTCGGTTCCGTGTCAAGCATCCGCTGGTCACGCAAGATCATGGACGAAATCACATCCCTGATGTCGCAGATTGCCATGACCACGCCTTGTTTCGCGATGGATTGCCTTCCCGACAGCGAAGCAGCCTTCATCTGCCGGGATGGTATCATAAACGGCACGAACCACTCATAGAACTACTCACTCACCTCAGCGCTACGCGACTTTCCGAAGAAACGGTCGATAACCAGAGCGATGGCAGCATCTCCGCTGACATTGCAGGCAGGACCATAGCCGTCGAGAGCCAGGTATATGGTCATCATGAGAGCGCATTGGTCAGGCGTAAAACCCAGTACCGACTCCAGCAGCCCGATGGAAGCCATGAGAACACCGCCCATCACGCCAGGAGCGGCAACGGCTGCCACGGCCTGGAGAAGAGCGAAGTTCAGGAAAAGTCCGAAAGAAAGCGGGATGCCGCACATGTAAGCTATTGCTACTGAGGTAACTGTAAGCTTTATCGTAGAACCGCACATGTGCACTGTAGAGCAGAGCGGCACCACGAAATCAGCAATATCCTTGCGGGTCCCGTTCTTTATGGCACACTCCAGCGTAACCGGAATCACCGCCGAGCTGGAACAAATGGAAAAGCCCGTAAGATAAGCCGGAAGGATGTTCCACAAACACTTGAACGGATTTTTTCCGGAAAGAGCGCCGGCAATCAGATATTGAAGCACCAGATAGCAGATGGACAGTACCACGCCTGTACCGATGATTTTCATACCCGAACCGAGCACCACGGAAAGTTTTCCGGCAGCGCTCATTTCGCACATCATCGTGAAAATATAGAACGGCAGAAGCGGGATGATCACCTTCTCAATGGTGAGTTTCACGATCTCCCCGAACTCATCGAAGCCCTTTTTCAATCCGGTCGCACCGGTCACGATAATGCCGACACCCACCATGAAAGACAGCAGCAATGCTGTCAGGATGTCGCACACCGGAGGAATCTTCAGTTCAATGAAAGGAGCGAAAGTCTTCCCTTCGGCAGCTGACGTCGCTATTTCCCCGACTTCCAGATAATGAGGGAACAATGTCGTGGCGAAGCCGTATGAAAACAATCCGGCACCGACCGTAGAGACGTATGAAATAATCATCACGGCGATCAGCATTTTCCCGGCACCGCGTCCCAGATTCGCCACGGACGGCGTCACCAGGCCCAGCACCAGAAGCGGCACGATAAATTTCAGGATTTGTGCGAAAAAGACATTGAAAGTCTTCAGGATGCGCACCAGCACATCAGGCGCGACAATGCCCAGAAGTGAACCCAAAAGTATGGCAATCACCACCTTGGGGAAAAGTCCCAATTTAATTTTCTTCATCTCTATTTCATTTTGCAGATTACGGAACTGACACCCTTGATGGTAATCACAAGTCCCTGTCCGGAAGATTTCATGGAAATATTCTCCGGGGCACCCCAAACCACAGATTCCATACCGTCATATCCGGTAATGGTGCATTTGGCTTTTTCCGCGCGGGGATTTATTACCACAAGATATTTCTCACCATTGGCAGAACGCTCATACACAGCAGGATACGGCTGGTCGGGGTTACTTGCATATTTCCAGTCACCTGTATTGCCAAGAGCAGGTATCGACGCTCTGAGAGCCAGAAGCCCTTTAGTCCAGGAATACATTGAACCGGCATCATTGATTTCATTTTCGACGGTCGGACGGGTCGGACTCGGGTCGATCGGGAGGTAGAGTTTTTCCGGCGCGCAGGTGGAAAATCCTGCGGTCGGGCCTGCGCCCCATTGCATCGGGGTACGCTCCGCAGACCTGTCACGGCTGCCCTCGACAGCCGGTACGCCATCCATCGACCTCATGCCGATTTCCTCGCCATAATACACAATCGGCACCCACGGCATTGTCAGGAAAAACGTCATCATGGTTTTAAGTTCCTCAGGGTCAGAACGTTGGTTACGGTTCAAGCGCCACGTGTCATGACTGGAAGTAGGCATGCACGGGAAACCCTGGCCGAGAGTCTTGTGATACATCTCGGTGAAAGGAATCACGAAAGAGGAAATCTTGCCATTCCCTGCCTTGTCGAACCAGCAGTCACAAGGCGGATAAATCCCGGTTGAAGGATCGGCATTGCGGCGAGTGTTATAGACCAGGTCACGGTACATCGTCTTGCCGCAGCCATTGTGACGGATGATGTCAATATCGAAGCCGCACGAAATGGATTCGACCGGGCTGGACCATTCGGAAAGGAATATTCTGTCAGGATAATTCGCTGAGGTCCAGGCAAATATCTCATCCCAAAGCTTTCTTACACCATGGAATTCCTCATCATCACCCTTCACCAGCGACCATGCCAGGTCACAGCGGAAACCGTCAACCCCCTTGTCGAACCAGAAGGCAATGATGTTCTTAAGTTCCTGGCGCACAGCCTTCGGGCCCGGCGCATCGTAGGACTGCTCCCAAGGACGCGACGGATCAGGAGAAAGATAGCCGTAGTTCAATGCCGGCTGAACATCATAGTAATTCTTCATGTAACGGGCACCGCGGGGATAATTGCAGTCCACCCATTTCTTCTTCTCGGAGTTACGCGGTTTGCCGTCCTTGCTGTCCATCCATATATAATAGTCGCTGTAATGGCCGTTCCTGTCGCCATTTGCAGATTCCACGAACCACGGATGCTTGTCGGAAGTGTGTCCTGCCACCAAGTCCAGACAGATGCGCAGCCCCTTCGCATGGGCATCCTTGACCAGATTTTCCAAATCAGTATTGGTCCCGAAACGCGGGTCGACCTTATAGTAGTCCGTAATGTCATAACCGCCGTCCTCGAACATGCTGCTGAACACCGGACTAATCCATATAGTATTGAAACCCAGCGTTTTCACATAGTCCAGCTTCGAGCGGATGCCTTCCAGGTCGCCATAACCGTCGCCGTCGCTGTCCTTGAACGAAGACGGATAAATGTGATAGATGGCAGCATTGTCAAGCCACTTCGGATAGGTCTGCACCTTATCAGGGCCATCAAGCCCAAGGCCTTTCCAATCATTGCAGGTGCCGCCTTTCACGCCCCATCCGATGAGCTGCTCCACAAGTTTTTCATCGCCGACAGGGATGCCGTAGCACTCCACCGTCAAGCCCTTCGCATGACAATAATCCACGAATTCCTTGGTCAGGTCTGTCGATTTCGGCCTGATTACCAAGTTCTTGACCCTGAGGCTGCAAGTGTCCACATCCTCTTTCGTATAACGTCCGCCAGCCTTCATGAACTGCAACGGTGCATCAGTAAGCTTCGAGGCGGTCAAGATGGAATTCCAGTTGAACGAAGTAAGCACATATTTCCCGTCGAAGCCGAAATCGTGAAGCATCTCGATTGTCTTGCGGATGCCTTCCTCATTCACCCTTTTCAGCTCGACATAAGGCGTCAATCCACCCTCGCGGCAAGCCTCAAGATAGGTCGCGAACGTAGGAATTTTCAATGTATTGGCATATTTCTCGTCCCAGCCATAGCCACCGTCAATCCAGAATTTCTGCAATTCATTGAAAGTGTATTGCGACACCATGCCGGTGCCGTCAGTGGTGCGGTCCAGTTTCTTGTCATGCATGCAGACAATGATCCCGTCCTTCGTCATCTGCACGTCGGTTTCCATGCCGCCGTAGACCGGAATTTCAGCAGCCTTGCTGAAGGACAATGATGTATTTTCAGGGTATCTGGCCGCAATTCCCCTGTGAGCCTGCAGTACGAATTCGCGGGAAACCGGCTTTACGGGTTTCAATTCCGCAGCCCATCCTCCGCCAGGCGCCATCTTCACCTCAACCTTGCGGGAAGCCGGAACAGAGCACGTAACCTTCTTGTAATCAGTAGCTATACGATGGGCATTGACCCCGTCCTGATATATTGTCATGGTATAGTCCCCTGCCGGAAGGAAGCTGAGGTCGAGCTCCAATGCGCGGCTGTCCCAATTGGTCATTGCCCCGACATACCAGCGGTCGCCCTTTCTGCGGGCCATGGCGACATATTCGGCGACTTTGCCGTCGAGCGCGACGGTTTCATCCCAGACGGTCGGTATTGCCGAGATGAAATCGGTGCACTCCTGCTCCGCACGGTAATTGTTCGGAGAATCGCACATCATGTTCAGAGGCGACTCGAAAATCACGTACTCGGCGAGCTGATGGCAACGTGTTCCCTGGCTCATCGGTTCGGTGCGGATCGGGCGGTAATTCTTCTTGACGGCATTCCGCATGGCGCCCTGCGTATAATCCATCGGGCCTGCCACCATCCTGATGAACGGAATGGTCACATCATAGGTCACGTGGTCCACATCCGTGGCGCTCCATTTCATCTGTTCCAGACCGAAAACGCCCTCGAAATTCACCACGTTGGGATATGTGCGCTGAAGTCCCGTAGGCTTGTATGCTCCATGGAAGTTCATGAGCATGTGATACTTGGCACACATTGCGGCAGCATCGCGGTACCATTCCACCATTTTCTGGTCATCACGGTTCATGAAGTCCACCTTGAAGCCCTTCACACCCATTTCCGAGAAACGGCGGCAGACATTTTCCATATCCTTGGTGAACGGATACCATCCCGCCCAGAGGATAATGCCGACTCCACGTTTTCTGCCATATTCGATAAGTTCCTTCAAATCAATCTCCGGTACCACCTGCGTAAGATCATTGGCATACTTTACGGCCCAGCCCTCATCGAGAATCACATACTCAATCCGGTTCTCGGCGGCGAAGTCAATGTAGTACTTGTAAGTGTCGTTGTTCACGCCTGCCTCGAAGTCTACGCCTTTGATATTCCAGGCGTTCCACCATTCCCACGCCACCTTTCCGGGGCGTACCCAGGACCAGTCCGCGTCAGCATCCGCCGGCGTCGCAAGTTTCCAGACAATGTCGGAGTCCGTCAATTCCTTGTCGGATGAGGCTACCGCAATGACTCTCCACGGGAACTCCGCACCGGGCTTGCACTCGGCAATGTAGTCCTTTCTGGAATTGACCATTTCCTGCACCATGTTGTGTCCTCCGATTTCCACATCGTCAGGCACACGGGCGAAATAGCCGCTCAGGGTCTCCCCAGTCCCCTTCTTGTAATTATACAGGAACATGCCGGGATAATCCATCAGGTCCGCTTCCGTAATCACAACGCTCTTGCCCTCGGGACATTGAACCAGAATCGGCGCAATGCTCCATCTGTCAATCCATTCCGAAAGTTTGGAACAGGTATAAGGGCATTGGAAATCATTGATAAGGATATCCTGGAGCGAGCCTTTCCATTTCTTGTTCACATACGGGATGTACGCGGTGCGGTCCTCCGGGAAGCGGAAATCTGCCTGTTCGTCAGACACGATGAACGGCTTTTCGGAACCGGAAATGAAACGGTACGCGCAACCCTCGTCGTAGGCGCGGAACACAGCCTTGAAGCCCTTGAATTCGAGCGTAAGTTCATTGAACTTTTCCTCAACCTCGGATTTCTTGTATACCGGTGACTTCACGGTCCGGTCCACACTGCGGGTGCGGGCGCGTTTCAATGTCTGACCGGGGCCTCCATAAATGGTACCGTCCTGCAAAGTCATTGACATTCTGGAGTTTTCAAGCAGCAGAACGCCATCTTGGAGGACGTCGTACGAGAGGCCTTCCCCGACATGGATCTTCATTTCGAGCCTGCCGTCCGGTGATGTGAGATCATATTGTTTCGGCGCCGCGCCAAGCGATAAGGTCATGAACGCGGCAAGCAGAAACGTAAGTAAGTTCTTCATATAAGTCTATGTCTATCAAAGTTTAAAGGTACAGGTCACAGGATAATGGTCGGAAATGAATGTCTTTCCATAATCATGGCCGTTCACGGTGATGAAGTCCATGGATTCTGCCCCGCGATAGAAAATATGGTCGATGTTTCCGATTTTCTTGTTGTAGGTCAGGTCGAATCCGTTGAAGCTGACACCGCCGTCATAGTATGCCGCTTCGTCTCGCGCAGACCACATGTATTCCGTAAGCGGTTCCAGGCTGTAGGCGCCGTTTCTGGTCGATCCGTCATAGAGCGAGCAGTTCAAATCGCCGACCACGAAGACGGACGCCTTCTGTTCCCCGACGAGCTTTTCTATCTGGGAGACAATCAGTTGCGATGCCTTACGCCTAGGTTCAATGTTGAAGATCTTGTTTCCCTCGGCATCCGTGACTTCAGGGTCATGGGTAAAATGCGTGTCGAAGAAATATATTATCTGTCCATTGGCCTTGACCTTCAGTTTCGTCCAGACGCAGCCGCGGACCTGCCACCCGGAAGCGCCGAAAGGATAATGGACAGGCTTCCCGGGGTCTTCTTCATTGTAATAGAATACGCCGGCATCAAGTTTCTCGAAACGCGACTTCCTGAACATGATGAGGTTAGGAGGAAGATGGTCCTGAAGCACGGTCGGGTTCGAGCCGTCATATTCAGCCACGCGGAAGACCTCATACTCAGGCAGAAGAGCCATGTCAGCGGCAGTTTCGGCCTTGGCCTCCTGCATACCGACAATGTCCGGCTGAGTGTCGCTCAGCATTGCGATATAAGCATTGCGCCGGTTGCACCAGAGGGAGTCTCCGGTATCACTTTCACCATTCCTCACATTGGAAGACATGACTTTTATGACAGTCCTGCCGCCGTCTGGAAGTGTGGATATTTCGGTCTGCGGTTTTTCGGTTTCTGCTTTCGAGCACATCACCGCCAAAAAAGCCACAGCTATTATAAATGTCTTTCTCATAATCAGTTATATCTTATAGCGAAATAGTCGATACCATTTCCGGATTTCGTTCCGTCAGTCACCGTTCCCTCTCCGAAATACAGGGTATTGGAAACTCTGCTTGCCGGACGCAGACGAAGATAGACCTTGTCCTTGCCAAGCATTTCCAGAGGCAGGACGAAATCGTATTGCTTGAATGCAGGGAGCTGCCATTCGCGCTCCTGACCGTTCAGCACGCCGTCCGGAACCACATAGTCCGCCACCTTTTTCCACACGGATTCATCATTCAGGTCGAAGGTATCGGACCACGAAACAGTCCAGTTATATGGAGCATTGCCCACATTGCTGGTTATGGCGCTGTACGATGTAAACTGCATCGAAAGGTGCTGTGCAACAATATCTTTCGTAGAGAATTCCACGATCCAGGATTCAGCCGGGGCATCTTCGCCCTTCCACCAGGTCTTCGACATCCATCCGTCATAAAGCTTCACGGACACGCCGTTGTATGTGTTCTTCTTATTGGAGGCAACCTTGCCCTTGCCGTCACTGTTCGTACCGGAATAGTCGAAGACATATCCGTCCGCAAACGAGTAGCCGAGAGGCTGGTCGATGGATCTGTCGAAACCGATATGGCCCTTGAACGGAGCGACTCCTGAATTGGTTCCTGTCCAGCCGATATAGTTGAATGTTGAAGGACAATTAGTTACGGCATCGCCTGATGTATGGAAGAATCGTGCGGAAGCCTGGCCGTCAGTTGCATTGAAATATGACATTCCGTTTTCCCCGGTCCGGAAGCCCGTAGCATAACGGAACTCCGCCAGAATGTTGGAGAAGGACTTTTCCTTGTCGAAAGCGATGTCGGAATAAGACTGGTGACGGATCTGGTAGCGGCCGATATTTCCGCTAAGTTCCTCATCATCATTGTCCCCATATACGTAGTTAGGGAAAAGTTCATGCACGATCACGCCGGACAATGTTCCCGACCCGTACGGGAGCCGCACGCCGTCCCTGCGGTACGGACAAGTGGTGTTCGTATAAGTGTATATGCTGCTGCCTTCGGAGTCGCGCACGAGCCTCGGATATTTCGAAATCATACCCTTGCCCGAGGACAATGTATATGCGTCATTGAGCGGTGTCAATGCTCCTTTACGTACCGCGAACTCGCAGTCTTTCAGCGTAATATAAGTATAGATATCAGCATCCGTGAGCTCGGAGATAAATTTTTCGCGCTCCGGCAAATTGCTTGAAAATCCGGTTTCACGGCCAACGATGTTGGAGGATGTCAGGCCGGTGATTTCATAACGTTCAGGGTCCGTTTCCTTGGTCAATGAGGTGCCCTTCAGAAGAAGCGTCACCTTGTCCGCAAATGTGAAGACATTGTCCTCTTCGGTCGCAGTATGCACGAGAAAGCCATAATTGCCGTCGAGACTTTCGAGGTAGAATTTCTTCTTGTAGGAAGTATTGTCCGAGGCGGTCAATGAGAGTTTCTCGTTCTCGCCGACATTGCCGGAGGCCCGGTTGCTGACCACATAGCCCTCAACGATAAGGTAATCATTGATTTCCACTGTCTGCCCGTCCTTGCCCATGGCGCGCACGTCCGCGAATGACATCGTCTTGCCGATGCCGTCGTTTCCGGTCTTCTGGATAACGTACAATGTCTGGCCGTATTCCGTTCCGAAACCGTCTGTATAGTAAACCTTTACGGAGGCTGTGCGGAGGTTGTCCGATGACGGGTTAGCCTTGTAATCCAGCTTTACCTTGTCACCGTCGATGCTTACCGCGTCTATCCACCCTTCTTCTCCGGAATAGGATATCTGATACTTGATGTCCTGATAATCAGAGATATTGGAGGTATATGCCACCTCGCCGTTGCCCGCGGTGCTGCCGTTCAGGACAAGCGATCCGGAAGCAAGTTTTATGGAGGGTTCACGTTTTCCGAGCTGCTTCACATATACGGTGTCGGTACGTGAACTTGTCTGCACGAGGAGTTTCACCATACGCGCATAATCATCGTTCTGGTCACATTCGATACGGAAACTGTAATCGCCGTCGAACGCTATCTGTCTGCAGACCTGATATGTGTCCAAATCACGGATCCGCATCCAGTTCGCCTCGATGCCGTCGACATATGATATGACACATTCCTGGTTGGAAAGTACTCGAATTTCCTTCTTCAGGTCAGAGACTACCTTGCCGTCGGAATATTCGATTTTCGCCGGGAATTGAATCTCAGACTGGGATATTCCGAATTCCTTGAATTCGAATTTCTCCACCTTTTCCTCAGTGCAGGCCGTCATGGCCCACGCTGAAGAAACGGCTAGCAAAATATATGACAATCGTCTCATATCCATTATTTTACATATTTGACTGCAACGGCGCCGAAACGGAAGTACTGACCCTTGTTCTTCTTGTCCGGAACGAAGGTGACATGTGCCGTGTACTCTCCTGTACCGAAATCAATGGTGGTATCATCTGCGGCGGTAAGCCTGAGCGAAACCTTTTCCTGTCCTGCGATTTCCGCCGGCAGGTCAATGCAGTATTCGTCAAGTGCAGACGGGAGGCACATCAATGTGGAAGCTTTCTTAGGAAGCGGACGGATGAACACTTTTTCGATAAGTTTGTATTCCCCGCCATTGACAGAATACATCAGGTTCCAGTTCACAGGAGCCTGCCCGGTAATGTCCTCTGTCGTTTTCCCGAGAGCGGAAGAGAACACGAAATAGAGTTTCTTGCCGACGCATTCCTTGGTGGAGAATTCCCACGCCACATAATTGCCGGCCGCACCGTCCTTCCACCATGTTCCGTCATAACGCATTCCGCGCAATCTGTCTCCAGCCGAATCAGGCTTTCCTTCATAATTCAGATAAGAGTCTGTCTGATTGATTGTTACAGCGTCACTGCTCATAGTGCCGGTACCGGAAGATGAAGGGAAAGTATTGCCATCCTTATGGTTGCCCGGACCATCCGGGAAGAACCATTCCACAAGTGTGCCGCTGAATCCGGTATCACCTAATGCAATGTCCGACAGCTCCATAGGACGTATCTGATATTTTCCGAGAAGCTTGGCATCGTGGAATTCCGTAGTCGTGTTCACGATGACGCCGGAGATATCACCGGAACCCTTAGGAACGCCATTGGCAGTAAGCCACCACTTGGTGTCGCTGTTCACGAGCATATTGATCTTTTCACCTGACTTGTCATTCAAAATCCTGTAGTCGAGATTCTGGTACTTGGTGTCAATCCAGGTCGTTCTGATATTGTTGTAACTTCCATAGCTGAACGCGATTTCCACATCTTTGAGCGTTACCCAAGTATAGATATCGTCATCTGTAAGTTCGCCGACAGTTTTCTTGCGCGCAGCGACCGCTACATTTTCCTCGACCGCTACAGCATTGGCATTCACCCCTTTGAGAGTATAGCGCACCGGAGCATCCTCACGGACAAGCGTCAGGCCATTGAGAGAAATCTTCACTTTGTCGCCTTTCTTGAGAGTATTGTCCGCAGCGGCAGCGAACTTCAGACGGAAGCCGTATTTGCCGTCCGCCGACTGCACGTAATTGGTCTTCGCGGATTCATCAGCATCGTAGGCATCCGGAGCGGTCATCGGATTGGTCTCCATGTTTTCCATTCCGGCATCTGCCACAGCCACAGCCTCGAACCAGTCGCCGTCAAATGTATATTCACCGGCAGAGGCAAGCAAGCCGCGGAGTTCCTCGAAGGTGTACTGCTTGGACGGCTGCATCTGCGTGATGCTCAATGTCGCAACAACATTTTTCTCGGCAAGTTCCGCCTTGATGACTGCCTTGCGCTCTGCCTTTACGGTATTCTCCGCCACCTTGAAGGTGAGGTTTTCTTCCGTAGCGGCAAGGTCCGTAATCCAGTCAGACTGAGCACCTTCGTATTCCACGGAGAGCTTGAGAGCCGGCATGAACGTACCCAGGACGCAGTCCCAAGGAACAGATTTCACAGCCTCGTAAGCCTCCACCGTCATCGACGTCTCGTCAAGGATAAGATGTCCGGCCTGAGCCGTCTGCGAAATAGTGGCTACCGCCCGATAAACGTTCTTGTCAATGTCGGTGTATTCCAATGACAATGCCGCTGTCCTCTCCTGTCCGGTAGTGTTTTCGGCAACATTGAAATTCAATTTTCCGTCCTCTATCTTGAGGCCCGTAATCCAGTCTTCGGATGCGACAGCCTTGATTTCATCTTCAGGGACATTGGCATTGAATTCGAGCGCATCGGAAACCGCCCATGCGATGTAGGTCTTTTCGGTAACGGCGAAACTGAGTTTCGGATTTCCGAGCGCGCCTTCCTGGTTTATGGTAAACGGTATCACCTTGTCGACGCCCGATGCGGAAATGAGGAGCTTCGCGCGACGCATAAGTCCCGCATTCTCAGTAAATTTGACAATGAATTCGCCATTGCCCTCGCCTTCGGTCCTGTCCAATGTCAGCCAGTCGGCAGCTTCTTCGAAAGCGACTTTCCAGCGGCTCTTGGAATAGACCAGGACGTGTTCCGAGCCGGCTTTCGCCGTGACGTTCATCGTAGTATCATTGACGGCCAATGACATAAGGGTTGGAGATTCCTTTTCCTCCTGACATCCGGCCATCAGCATGGCGGCAGCTGAAGCGGCCACGCCCAACATTTTCTTGAATATAGATATAGTTTTCATGATCATTTGTTTTCAATTATAGTCCATAATTTTCGTACTCCTTGTTGTCCAGGGCGTAGCCGGAATAAGCGACCTGCGTGGCAGGTATCGGATAGTATCTGTGACAAGGAAGGATGTTGGTCTTGAGGGCCACGGATCTGGTTTCGGATTCGGTGCGCTCATACCACGTCCCCCATCTCACGAGGTCGAACTTGCGCTGGAATTCGCCGAAGAGTTCCCTGCCCCTCTCGGCCTGGATTTCCTCCATGATCTTCTTCCAGGAACGTTTGGTGAAAAGTCTCACGCCTGCACGTTCCTTGGTCATATTCAGATACTTGAGTGCTTCGTCCATATCATCCTGGAGCATGCAATGCGCTTCCGCAATCATCAGGATTGCATCGGCATAACGGAAGACTTTGTAGTTGTTGTAGTCATTGTTCGCCTGCATGTTCGGACACCAGAACTTCGGACCGAAGAACGCCGTGGTCGTGGTATTCTTCATGGAATTGAATGTCTGGCCGTTCCATTCCCTCACGATGGACATCGGACGTCTCTTGTCATTGTTCTCTTCCGCCAGAAGGTTGTTCACGAGGTAGTTGTTCGCCTGGGCCGGAGCATATACGGTGGTATTGTCACCTAGTTCTTCGATTACCACGCCGTCGTATTTGTTGCCGCTTCTCTTATATGGCATGCAGAGGCAGGCGACATTGGACGTATACTCCAGTCCCCCAGCGGAATACGCATGTTGCACTTCGAGAATCGACTCCGGGGTGTTCTTCATTCTGAACGGAATGTCGGTAAGCGGATATTGCTGGAGATCGCCATAGATTTCTTCCAGTTTCTTGCAGGCGTCCAGTGAGACCTGCCATTCTCCGTTCCATTGCGCCAGCTTGGAAATCAGCATGTAGCCGACTGCCGCGCCTGCCCTGTTGTCGGTGATTTCGGAGGAACGGACCTGCGACATTGACGGCAGACATTCCTGCAAATCCTTGATGAGCCAGTCTCTGGTCCCGACAGCTGACATTCTCGGCAGCTTCGCCACTTTCTCAAGCATTGCCTCGTCTGAAACATCGTCGGTGTAGAACGGGATGTCGCCGAAAAATGAGGTCATGAGCCAATAGTAGAACGCGCGCATTATCTTGCCTTCAGCTACCAGCGGTGCCTTTTCAGTGTCGCTGAGGCTGGAATTTTCGATTCCGGTTATGGCTCCGTTGCAATAGCGCACGCCCAGGTAGCCCTGCTTCCAGACATCGGCACCGAAACGCGGATTGGCCGGAGAGATGTCCAGCTGCGCGTCCTGTGTGGAGGAACGTGAATATGCCAGGTCCGTGACGCATTCAGTGGCAAGCATCATCTTGTAGGAATACATGCTTTTCATCGGAATATAACATGTATTCAATGCCGCCCTGCACTGCTGTGCATTCTTGTAGAAATTGGCGGAAGTGGCGAATGAGGACGAATCTTCCTCCAGACTGCATGCGGAGAGCGTGCAGAGGGCCACTGACATGATAAATATATGTTTAAGTTTCATTTCCGTGAGTATTAATATCTTAATTGTATGCTGAAGACGACGGTGCGGGCCTTCGGATATGCGCCCATGTCAAGTCTTCTCAATGTGGAAGAGTCTCCCGAGGATGATACGTCCGGGTCGAATCCGTTGTATTTCTTCCAGAGAAGGAGGTTCTCGCCGCTGAGGTTCAATGTCAGGTCACGCAGCCAGTTGATTTTCTTCGAGAGGTCGAAGGTGTAGCCGAGCGATACGTTTTTCAGCCTGACATAAGAGGCATCGTAGACCATCCTGTCGCTAGGAACGTCCTTGGTCATTGAACCGCCAGCCCTTGGATAGTCGGATTCCGGGTTGCGGATCGGATGCCAGGAGTTCACCATATAGCGGTACTGGTTCGTGGTATTTCCGCCGGCCATGTAGAGTTCCGAGTAGTTGTAGATCTTACCGCCGAATGAATAGGCGACATAAACGCCGAGCTTGAAGTTCCCGATGGTGAATGAGTTCTGGAGTCCTCCGTAGATGTACGGATCGGCATTCCCGAGATAGACAAGATCTTTCTGGTCGAGTGTGCCGTCATTGTTCATATCATAGTAGCGCGGAGTTCCGAGGTTCGTGGCGTATTTGTCGGAGGTGATCACGGATGCAGAGGTGTAGGCGTGGGTAACCTCGTTGCGCTCGAATTCCTGGACATTGTGCCAGACGCCGGCATAGCGGAAGCCCCAGAGCGCATTCAGAGGATAGCCTTTCACGAAACCATGCATCATGAACGGGTTGTTTCCGCCTGAATCTGCCACGGAAACATACTCCGACGTACCGATGTTGTCCACATTCTGCTTGTTGTGGGACAATGTGAAATTGGTGGTCCAGGTGAAGTTCCTTTTCACGATGTTGCGGCTTTCGAGTGAGAATTCGAGTCCGTAGTTGGATGTGTTTCCCAGGTTCACGAAATGGGAGTCGTAACCGGTCTGGGATGCCACCTGCACTTCCATGAGGAGGTCTCGGGTCTTCGCCATATACGCCTCTGCCGTGATGTTCAGCCTGCTGTTCAGGAAGGACATGTCGAGCGCGACATTGTACAGGTCAGTCTTTTCCCATGTCAGGTCAGGGCTAGGCAGCTGGCCTCTGTAATATGCCGCTTCCGGGCTTCCGCCGAAGATATATCCCTTGGAATTGGTCGAAAGACGTTCGAGACTCCTGTAGGCAGCCACCGCGTCATTGCCGGTACGGCCCGCACTTGCACGGAGCGAAAGTTCGTCCAGCCAATCTACTGATTTCAGGAAGTTTTCCTTCTTGATGTTCCATTTCAATGCTGCTGAAGGGAAGAATCCCCATTTGTTGTTGGCAGCGAAGTTGGAAGCGCCGTCGGCACGTCCGGTTACCGTAATGTAGTATTTCGACTTGTAATTGTAGTTCGCACGCGCGAGGAAGGACATCTTGGTGGTCGAGACGTATGAGGAACTCGGCACGAGGGTGTTCTTGTCCGTGACACCGGCCATATTGTTCCATTTCACATCGTCCACCATGTAGCCTAAGCCGCTGAGTCCCAATATGTTGGACCTGTAGGAGTAAGCCGTAAAACCGCCCAGCACATCGAATTTGTGCTTCTTCTTGCTGATGTTCCAGGTCAATGTGTTTTCACTGGAGAGCGTCATGTCGTCCCTTTCAGTTCTCGCAGCGTCGCCGCCTTCTCCCGGATTCTTGGCCGGAAGAGTGCTCGGGTTGTAAGTGAACGCATGCGACTGATAGCTGTAATAGGAATTCGTTGAACGCAGCTTCAGGTTTTTCACAGGCTCGATTTCCACGTAAACGGAATGGTTCGTGGCAATCTTGTTTTCATAGTTCGTCTTGAGTGCCACCAACGCTGTCGGAGGGTTATATGTGGTGGTCACATTGTCCTCATCGTCAGTGATGTAGTAGTCATTCTTGTTAAGCAGCGGGCTGAGGTATATGGTGGAGCGGGTGCTGGTACCGCCGATAGCTGCAAGGTTCTTGTCCTGATGGCGGTATGTGTACGAACCCTTGTATCCGGCGCGCAGCCATTTGAAGAGCTGCTTGTCCAGATTCAGACGGCCTGAATAACGTGTCTGGCCGCTGTTCTTGATAATGCCCTCGGTGTCATTGTAACCGAATGAAATATAGTATGAACTCTTCTTGTTTCCGCCTGAAACGGAAAGGTTATAGTTCTGATACACAGCAGTTCTGGTAACAGAGCCGAGCCAATCCGTGCCGTCGCCGTATGAAAGCGGATCCTTGTAAGGATATTTCGAAAGCGGCGCGCCTTCTACCGCATCGGTGTTGCCGGTGGTGAAATATGCAATGTCATTCCGGTACTGCGCATATTCATAGCCTTTCATCACGTCGAGTTTCTTAGGCAGCTGGCTGACGCCGGCTTCCGCCTTGAAGACAATCCTCGGCTTGTCGCTGTCGCCGCGTTTGGTCGTGACAATGATGACGCCGTTGGAACCGCGCGAACCGTAAATCGCTGTGGACGAGGCATCTTTCAGGACAGAAATCGACTCAATGTCAGCCGAGTTCAGGTCGCCAAGGTCAGATACCGCATCCATGACGCCGTCCACGACAATGAGCGGTTCATTCGATGCAATGATGGAGCGAGTTCCACGGATACGGATGGATGTGGAGGCCCCCGGTTCACCGGAAGTGGTCATGATGTCCGCTCCGGCAATACGGCCCTGCAGCGCCTGGTCCACGGAAAGGACAGGTGCATCCTTGATGTCGCCCATCTTCACATTGGTTACCGATCCTGTAAGGTCCTGTTTCCGGACAGAGCCATAGGCAATGGTAACTGATTCATTCAGAGTCAGATTCTTGTCAGGCATCAATGCGACGGAGATGTTCCGCCTGTCTTTCGGCACAGTTACTTTTTTGGTTTCATAACCAAGAAACTGGATTTCAAGCACACTGCCGGCTTGAGCGTTTATGGAGAACTTGCCGTCAGCATCCGTGCTGGTCCCATCAGTCGTTCCGGTTACGAGAACAAATGCTCCCGGAAGCGGTTCGCCGTTGTTGTCCACGACGGTTCCCGTGATGGTTACTCTGCCGCCTTGTCCCTGGGCTCCCGCATAGGCTGCCCCGAGCAAAGTGCAGATGATCGTTAACAGAAATATACGAATCCTCATACGTGTGTTATTAAAAAATTCGGTAACACAAATTTGAGGATTCTCGGGCTAACTGAAAATAGGTGGTTTGTCGAATATAGACGGATATGGACTGAATATAGATGCTTTATAATCACAATCCATTATTTATAAATATATTACGCTTGTGATATATTGACTTTTGTATCGTTTAATATATAGATTAAGCGAAGATTTTTATGTCAAATCCTGGCAATTTCAGTCTCGAAATCGTCTTTAGGACATAGCGCCAGACATTTCAATTTGGTGCGGTAAGTGTAGACGGTATTCGGGGAGCATTTCAGGAATTTGGCTATCTTTCCGCTCTCCGTTATGCCGATTCGGATGGCTGCCAGGACGCGGAGTTCCGTGGTCAACACTCCTGGTTCGACATTGAACCGGCCCTCTTCCTGCAGGAGGGCATTGACCTTGGTGACGAAATCCGGATAGAGTCCGAGGAATGTTTCGTCGAAGATGCGGTAGAATGCGTCGTATTCGCGGTACATCACGGACGGCGACTTGAGGTTCCGCATGACGGCTTCCAGTCCCTCATTCTTGGCAATGGACCGGATTTCCGTCCTAGTTTCGGCGATACGGTCAATGTAGCCTACGGAGAGTTCCATGTAGCGGAACACGTAGCTGTTCTTGATTTTGTTGGCATCCAGCAGTTCCTTGTTCGTCAGTTTCAGCTGCTTACGGAGCCGGACTTCGCGGCGCAGGAGCATCAGGATGGAGATAAGCAGGAGCATGATCACACCTGTCACGGCAGCGAGCCAGCGCACCCTGTTTCTGGCGGCATTGCCCGCGGCATCTGCGATGATCAACTTGGCTTTTCCCGAGTTGTAGAACCGGTTGCTGTAGCCGCCTGCCATCACATCCATCAGATTCTTGTTGATGTATTGCTCGGCTTTCGCGTATTCCCCATGTTCATATAGAATCACAGCTATCTCATACAGAGACATATACGCGCGTTCAGCATTCTGAAAATCATGGACGGCGCTACGGACGAGCCACGTGAAGCGGCTGTCTTTGTCTCCCGCCATTTCATAAAGCTTGGAGATATTGTACGCCACCGAGGCCTTGTTGTGTTCGTCTTTCTGCCGCGGATAAAGGTCCAGCAGTATTTCCAATGCCTTCTTCACATTGCCGTTATCCCTGTAGAACATGGACATCAGCCTCTTGGAGTAGAAGGAAGTGGAGTCGAACTGCATATATGCCAGGCGTTCCTGCCTCACGATTTCCAGATACCGGTTACGTTCCGCCTCGCCGGAAGCCTCATCCGCAAGTGAGGAGTTCACCAATATCCGGCAGCGGAGATAGTCCAGCCGGACTCTCCGGTTCGGCAATTCGGATGGCGAAATGGATTTCAGCACTTCGTCTGCCATGTCCGCTTCATTATGGGTGAGCAGGACCCTGATCTTCGCGCATAGAGACAATGTCTTCTGTTCCTGCGTCACCGCATGCAACTCCATCTCCCTCTGATACTTGGCCATGGAATCCAGACTGTAATGGTGGTATTCCTTGTAGAGTTTGTCAGCCAGCACCCATTTCATCGAATCGGACGATGCGGCCTTCATTTCGGTCAACAGACCGCGTATTTCTTCTTCCGCTGCTTCATGATACTTGGCTTGGTTCCGTATGGCATCATCCAGCACTTTCAGCTGTTTCCGGTAATTTCCGGACGCAGCCGAAGGCAATGCCGCAGCCACCATCAGGACCACGGAAAGCAGATACGCGACATGTCTATTCGGACTCATCTGCGCGTTTCCTGAGTTTTTCGTAATATTCATGCCGCTTGGGATTCTCGGGGAACCATCCCTTGAGCACCCGTTTCTCTTGAGCAATCACTTCCCCGATTCCCCAGAAAAATGAAAAGGCCCCGGCACCCACGATCGTTGACAATGTATTGTCGCGGATCATCAGCGAAACCGCAGCCAGGACAATGCCTCCGGCCAGAAAGCCCCACCAGGATTTCTTTCCGATGTAGTATTCAGCCTTTATCACGAGCGGGTGACAGATTCCGATTATGAGGAACGTCGCGGCGCCCACTATTATTCCATTGATATTCATCATCTTGCAGAGATTTTATTCCATCGTGTTCATGTCGATGAGATTGTTTAGGAGCGCATAGACCGTGAGACCTGCCACAGTCTTTATTCCCGTCTTTCTGGTAATGTTCTTCCTATGGGTTATCACAGTATATATGGAGATGTTGAAATGGTCGGCTATCTCCTTGTTAAGCATGCCTTTCGCCACGCAGACCAGGATTTCTTTCTCCCTGGCGGACAGTTCCTCACCGTCGCCACGCTGGTCGGAAGGATTCGCACGCATTGTCGCAGACAGTTTCTGCTCGATTTCGTCCGACTTGTCGGTAAGGTAGATTGCTCCGTCATAGGCGGAGATGAGGCTCGCGTCCATGGCGTTCGTGATGAGCGCGATTACGGGGACATTGATCCCGTTTTTTATAAGGTCTTTTCCGCAGGTGCGCGTCCGGATGTCGAAGATTGCGGGGTCCACGACCAGCAGGTCCGCATCATAGTCATCAAGGGTGATTTCCATGTCTTCGCCGAGGTCCTGCAAAATACCGGTGACCGTATATTCGGCGAGGTTATCGACAATATATCTAACTCCCTCAGCCACAATCACCGAGGGTTCTATTATCAATATTCGTTTTATAGTTTCTCTCATATCGTTCAGCGCGTCCAAGCTTTCTGATGCCCAAGTTCCTTTTCGCGTGCAGCCGCCATCGGAACCAATATTTCGTCTTCTATATATGTGTGCTTGCCAAGGTCGTCCTCCAGAGAATAAAGGCAATCCAACACCTTCTGTATCAAGTTGTTGTCACAGTCCTGCGGGAGATATTTCATGACAATGTTTTTCAGGTCGTTCAGTTTTTCGTCGACGTCAGAATGGTTTTCCTCGTATTGTTCGATGCCATAGCCCTCGGTGGTTTTACCTTCGTCAATCGCCCTGATGTACGGGAATACAGTTTTCTCTTCGTATTCGAAGTGTTTCAGGATTTCGTCACGATAGCCGCCGTAGAAGCGCATGAGAATCTTGTAGTGTTTCTCGTCGCAGGTGTTCATCATCGCATGAATAGCCTTGTCCAATGCTTCCAGGGCTATGTCAATGTAGAAGTCGTGGGAGTTGTGCAGATAGGTAAGGATGTCCCGCATACTGCTGCGTGAGAGTTCTTCAGCAGATGGGACATATCCGTCATACGCGTATATCTTGCTGATAAGCAACAATGTATGTGGATTGACTCCGGCTTCTTCACATACTTCCCCGACGGTTTTCTCGCCGAATCCGAAGTTCAGTCCCAGCCTGCGGATCACGCCCAGAAGCCTATGGTCAGCGTCCGGCACTTCCGCCATCTTCATCCCGATAGAGAAAATTTTCCCTCTATGTCTGTCGTTAAGTGTCATATTTCTTGTCAATGTTTTCGTTTAACAGCTTTCCTTCTTGGTAGCCTTGACGCCTGCTTACGTGCCGCGTCATCTGGCAAATATAGTAAAAAACCGAATAACCGGTGGTTTAAAGATATTACTAAAAGCGGCGTCCTTCCCAGGAGACCGCTTTCAACAACAATCAAAAGGATTCACACAAGAATCTATTTACAAAATTCAAACAGATTCATTCATAAACACTATATGGCTTATAATCTCAATCCAATGTTGCAAAGTTACTGCCCGGCAAAATTTTCCACAATCGCTAAATATGGTTAAATTTGCGTCATGCAGAAAAGAGTGAAACACACATTGGAAGTAACGCCGCCGGGCAGCAGGATACTGCTTCACGCCTGCTGCGCGCCATGTTCGTCAGCCATAGTGGAATGCCTTGTAAATCATGGCATTAGACCGACCATTTTCTACAGCAATTCGAATATTTTTCCAGAAAGCGAATACGGCAAACGCCTGAACGAGTGCATCCGCTACGCCGAAGAAACCGGCCTGGACATCATCAATGATAGCTATGACCATGGACATTGGCATCACGCCATACATGGTCTTGAGCACGAGCCTGAACGTGGCTCCCGCTGCATGATGTGTTTCCGTTTCCGCCTGGAGCGAGCCGCAAGATATGCCCAGGAGCATGGTTTCGACGTGCTCACGACGACATTGGCCTCCTCCCGCTGGAAAAACCTCGACCAGGTGAACGCCGCCGGCTTCTACGCATGCAGCCTCTTCCCCGACGTGACATGGTGGGACATGAACTGGCGCAAAGGCGGCCTCCAGGAGCGCCGGAACGAAATCATCCGCGAGCACGGCTTCTATAATCAGCTGTACTGCGGATGTGAATTCAGCATCCCAAACGCCAGTCGGGACGCGGCCACGGGTGAATCCGTAACTCACTGATAATCAGATAGCAATTTAACAAGGGCGTGGAAACGCAGCCATTTTTTGGCCACATTTCCACGCCCCGTTTTGATAACCC